>Ga0066256_1000091_pt1 | contig 396951 bp, 407 predicted proteins | sample ThiBio_1000_biof_FD_87107 | JGI IMG/M metagenome (GOLD analysis project Ga0066256, IMG submission 87107) | Wastewater bioreactor microbial communities from Cape Town, South Africa - Thiocy_expt_1000_biof (version 2) | ecosystem: Engineered > Bioreactor > Thiocyanate-remediating >... | reverse complement strand
CCGTGCCCCGCCCCCACCCGGCCCCCTTCTCGCGACCGACAGGAACTGGCCTGGGCCCCCGGCATGCGCACCGGGGGGTTGGTGCACGAGCCCCCCAAGCCCCCGGACACCCTGACCAAGGACAACTCCACCACCCCCATCGTCGTGACCTCGGCGCTCGGGGGTCCCACCACCCCCCCCCCCCCCACCACCCCCATTGCCCGCCATATCGGCGTCGAGCTCAACATCGACGACTGGCAGACGCATGGCCACAAGGTGCCGCTGCTGGTCAACATGCAGCCGGCCGGCGAATACCTGGGCGAGGATTACTACCATGCCGGCGGCGTACCGGCGGTGGTCAACGAGCTGATGAAGCAGGGCCTCATCCGTGAGAACGCCCCCACCGTCAACGGCAAGACCATCGGCGAGAACTGCCGTTCGACCACCATCCAGGACGACAAGGTGATCCGGCCGTTCACCAACCCGATGAAGGCCGAAGCCGGCTTCCTGGTGCTGCGCGGCAACCTGTTCGACAACGCCATCATGAAGACCTCGGTAATCTCCGAGGAATTCCGCCTGCGCTACCTCAACAACCCCAACGACATGGGCGCCTTCGAAGGCAAAGCCGTGGTGTTCGACGGCCCGGAGGATTACCACCACCGCATCGACGATCCGTCGCTGGCGATCGACGAGCACACCCTGCTGTTCATGCGCGGCGCCGGCCCGATCGGCTATCCGGGCGCCGCCGAAGTGGTGAACATGCGGCCGCCCGATTACCTGATCAAGAAGGGCATCACCTCGCTCGCCTGCATCGGCGATGGCCGCCAGTCCGGTACCTCGGGCTCGCCCTCCATCCTCAATGCCTCGCCGGAAGCGGCGGCCGGCGGCAACCTCGCCATCCTCAAGACCGGCGACCGGGTGCGTATCGACCTCAACAAGGGCGAAGCCGACATTCTCATCTCCGATGAGGAGATCGAGCAGCGTCGCGCCGAACTGCATGCGGCCGGCGGCTACAAGTATCCGGCACACCAGACCCCCTGGCAGGAAATCCAGCGCGGTATCGTCGACCAGCTCGGCGCCGGCGGTGTGTTGAAGAACGCCGTCAACTACCAGCGACTGGCGCAGACCGCCGGGCTGCCTCGCGACAACCACTGATCAAATCCAAAGGGGCCAATCGAGATTGGCCCCTTTCTTCTTGCGCCGCTCGCGCCAATGGGCCAACAAGCCGCCGCAATGTTTGACGAACAAGTTATGGTCAGCGCACTATCGAGGGCGCTTGAGGCGGGTGAGGGCTCGATGTCTGATATTCTGGACTACTGCAAAGGGCGGGAGGCGCAGACCTTCAAGCCTGGGCAGGTATTGATCCACGAGGGCGGCCAGGATGGTCAGCTCTTCGTGCTGATCGACGGCCAGGTCGAAGTGCTGCGCAAGGACACCCAGGTCAGCTATATCGACGAGCCCGGCTCGATCTTCGGCGAGATGGCCGTGCTGCTCGACATGCCCTCCAGCGCCACCGTCAAGGCGCTGTCCGTCGTCAAGGCCTACGCCATCGACGACGCCATCAGCTTTCTCGGCGGCCAGCCCGAGATCGCGCTCTATGTCGCGACCCTCCTGGCGCGGCGGCTCTATTACACCACCTCGTATCTGGTCGACCTGCAGCAGCAGTCCGAAGGCAAGCGCGAAGACCTCGACCTGGTCGACAAGATACTCGCCCAGTTGGTGGAAAAGCCCAACGAGGCCAAGCACGCCAAGGGCACGCGGAAGTAGTGCCGCCGCCGGCTATACCAGCCCCTTGCTCGCCAGCACCGCATAGATGATCGCCGCATAGGTCAGCTGGTGGGTGATCTGGTCGAGCCCATGCAGGCTCCAGAACCGCCGGGGCTGGGTGTCCACATGCACGCCGCGCGAATAGTGGATCTTGGAGTAGTCGAGCAGGTAGTGGACCACGAACTCCGCCACCACGATCCCCGCCAGCCACGGCAACGGCGTGCCGGCCAGCAACAGCACCAGCGCCGTCAGCGCCGCATGCACACCGGCATGCGCGTAGCCGCCGGTCTTGCGGAAATCGCCCTTGCCCCCCAGCATCCACCCCGGCTGCAGAAAATAGTCGGCGATGTAGTGCTTGAGCTCCAGCCCGATGAACAGCAGAAAAAACAGCCCGACCATTCGGTCTTATCCTTAGGAGGCGGTGCCCGAAGGCCATCCCGCGCCGTTTCCATCGGGTACCGATGCTTGCAAGACCTGTCGTTTGAGGCAAGCACAGAGTTTGCTCCTGTGCTAACTTCGCATGGGCGCCATTCAGCCGGCGTTCATGGGCGGCGTGGCAGGTGCTCCGCGCCGGACGTCTGTCCGACTGGAGGTTTTCGATGCTGAAGCTGTTCGCCTCGATTGTCCTGCTGCTTGTCGGCGCGTCCCCGGCCCTCGCCGCCTCCGGCTCCGGTACGGCGCTCGGCGTCGATCAGTCTGCCCGTCTCCAGGACAAGCAGGGCGCCAAGACGCTGGTCGTCGGTTCCGATGTGTTCATCGGCGACCGTGTCGTGACCGACGCCAAGGGACTGGTGCAGATCCGTTTTTCCGACAGGACCAAGCTGGTGGTCGGGCCGCGATCCTCGCTGGTCATCGAAGATTACCTGCTGCGCGACGATGGCTCGGGCGGCAAGTTTGCCATCAACGCCCTGAGCGGCACCTTCCGCTTCATCACCGGCGGCGCGCCCAAGGATCGCTACCAGATCACCACCCCAACCGGTACCATCGGCGTGCGCGGCACCGCCTTCGACCTCAACGTCCACCCCGACCACTTCTCGCTGCTGCTGTTCCACGGCGCCGTGGAGATGTGCAACAAGGCCGGCAAATGCGTCACCGTCGATGATTTCTGCGATGTCGGCATGGCCGATCTCAGCAACGCGCGGCTGCTGGGCAATACCGACAGCTTCGTCGGCGCCGAGCGCACCTCGATGCGCGGCATGTTCCCATACGCGGTCTCGGAGTCGGATCTGCTCGGCACCTTCTGGGTGGCCCAGGCCCGCGAGTGTCTGAACCGCGCCGTGGTGCCCAACAGCACAGATGCCGGGGGCGGCAGCACCGACAGCCCGCCGCCCAATCGGGGCGGCAACGACAATGGCGGCCCGGTAACTCATATTCCCTGATATCCGGAGCCCCGTCGTCCCGATGCTGCGACGCCTGCTGCCTATCCTCGCCGGCCTCGTCGTCGTGGTGCTGCTCACCTTGCTGCGTATCGCCGATCCTTTCCCGGTGCAGGCGCTGCGCGAGATCGCTTTCGATTTCTACCAGCGCCTGCATCCCCGTCCGCAGGCGGAGTTCCCGGTCCGGGTCATCGATATCGACGAAGCGGCGCTGGCCGAATTCGGCCAGTGGCCCTGGCCGCGCGACCGGCTCGCCACCCTCACGGACCGGCTCACCGAACTGGGCGCCGCCGCCATCGGCTTCGACGTGCTGTTTCCCGAGATCGATCGCATGTCGCCGAGCCGCATCGCCGCAGGTCTTCCCGGCGTCGACGCGGCCACCCTCCCCGATTACGACGCGATCTTTGCCGCCTCGCTGTCGCGGGCGCCCACCATCCTCGGCTTCTCACGCACCCCGAACGGCAAGCCGATGACCGGCGGCCCCAAGGGCGGCTTCGCCATTTCCGGGCCCGACCCGAGCGAGCGCATCCCGTTCCTCACCGGCGCCGCCGCCCCGATCCCGCAGCTGCGCGACGCGGCGCCCGGCCTCGCCGTCCTCAGCCTCAACGCCGAACTCTCGGCCGGCGCAGTGCGTCGGCTGCCGATGATCTGGACCAATGGCTCCGAGCTGTTTCCGACCCTTTCGATCGAGGCGCTGCGCCTCGCCATGGGCATCAGCACCATCGTGGTGTTCGGCGATACCGCGGCCGAGGGCTATGTCGACAGCCTGCGGCTCGGCGACTTCACCGTGCCGCTGACCTCCGAGGGCGACCTCTGGCTCTATTACAGCCGACCCGATCCGGCGTTGATGGTTTCGGCCGCCGACCTGCTCGGCCCCAACTACCAGCAGCTGGCCGACCGCATCGCCGGCAATATCGTGCTGATCGGCACCTCCGCTTCCGGCCTGCTCGATCTCCACAACACCACGCTGGGCGACAACGTCGCCGGCGTCACCATCCACGCCCAGGCCATCGAGCAGATCCTTTCGGGCACCTATCTCAACCGCCCCGACTGGGTGGGGGGGCTCGAGATCGTCGGCTTCCTGGCGCTCGGCGCGCTGCTGGTGGTGGTCGTGTTGCTGCTGGGACCGGTCGCCGGGCTTGCCGCCGGCGCCCTGTCGCTGGCCGGCGCCATCGGCTTTTCCTGGTGGATGTTCGTTGCCAACGGCATCATGCTCGATCCGGGCTTTCCGCTCATCGCCCTGACCCTGCTCTATCTGGCGCTGGTGTTCTTCCGCTTCCTCACCACCGAGCGCGCCAAAAAACAGATCCGCCGCGCCTTCGGCTACTACGTCGCGCCCTCGCTGCTCAGCGAGATCGAGCGGAACGGCGATCGGCTGAAGCTCGGCGGCGACGTGCGCCGCATCACCGTGCTGTTTTCCGATATGCGCGGCTTCACCTCACTGAGCGAGAAGCTCGAGCCGAGGCGCATCCTCACCATCCTCAACACCCTGTTCGGGGCGCTTGGTCACGAGATCATCGGCCGCATGGGCACCATCGACAAGTTCATCGGCGACGCCATCATGGCGTTCTGGAACGCCCCCGTCGACGTGCCCGACCATGAGCGCAAAGCGCTGCGCGCCGCGCTCGGCATGCGTCAGAAGCTCGCCGAGCTGAACCAGGGCGACGCCTTTCATCTCAAGGCCGACAAGGCCGCGGTGGCAGAACTCGGCATCGGCATCGGCATTTCCACCGGCGAGGCCCTGGTGGGCAATATGGGTCTCGAAACCCGCTTCGACTATTCCGCCCTCGGCGACACCGTAAACGTCGCGAGCCGTGTCGAAAGCGCCTGCAAGGAGGTGGGCTACGACATCCTGGTGGCCGACCCGGTCCGCCTCATCGTCTCCGATTTCGCCTTCCTCGAAGCCGGCGCCCTGGCGCTGAAGGGCAAGGCCGAACGCGTCGTCATCTACCTCCTGGTCGGCGACGCGGCATTGGCCAAGTCCGGCGCCTTCAGCCTGTTGAAAGCCACCCATGCCGAAGCCCTCGAGGCGCTGCGCACCGGCCGCGATACCAGCGGCGCCATCGCCGAATGCCTGGCGCTTTCGGCCAAGCTGGAGCCCGGGCTCAGGAAGTTCTACGAGCAGCTGCCCAGCCGCCGCATGGATTTCGTTTCGACCGAAACCGTGGTGCCGATCACCCCGGCGGCGTAGCTCCCCTCACTCCCCCGCATAGGCCTCGCGCATTTCCTCGATCTCGCCCAGCGCCTCATAGAGCGGCCGCCAGTCATCGCGCTCGGCGATCGGCGCCCACAGCGCCTCCATCTCGTCGATCAGCATGGTCCGCGGCACGTCGCGCTTGAAATACGGATGGTCGAGATTGGCGTTCGCCGCGGCCGGATGCGCGGTGAGCAGCCCGGAGAGCGTCTCGAAGGCCGAGCCGCGATAGGCGTCGGCCGCCGGGCTGCGCATCGCCCGCGCCCCGTCACCGCCGCGCCAGTCGAAGAAGAACTGCTCGAACGGCATCTGCGTCTCGCGCAGGAAGTTGAACACCTCCTGCACCAGGAGCGCATCTTCTTCGACGCCGAGCGAGGCAACGCCCAGCCGCTCCAGCACCGCCGACCACACCGAGCGCTGGAACGCCGGCCAGAACCGGTTGAGCGCCGCCTCGAGCTCGGCATGCTCGCCCAGCGGCAGCAGCACCTCGGCCAGCCGCGTCAGGTTCCAGGCCAGGGTGTCGGGTTGCTTGCCGAACGCATAGAGCCCCCACTCATCGAAATAGGCCGCGGTGAACGCCGGATCATAGGTCGGCAGGAACCGCCACGGCCCGTAGTCGAAGCTCTCGCCGGTAATGTTGATGTTGTCGGTGTTGAGCACGCCGTGCACGAACCCCGCCGCAATCCAGCGCGCCCCGGTCTCGGCGACACGCTCGCTCACCGCCCCGAGGAACTTCGCCGCCCGCCCGTTGTCCCCTTCGACCCACAGGTCCGGGTAATAGGCGCGCACCGAATGGTCGAGCAGCCCCCTGAGCCGCTCGTCTTCCTTCAGATAGCTCAGCCGCTGGAACGAGCCGATGCGCGTATGCCCATGCGACAGCCGCACCAGCACCGACGATCGGGTCGGCGACGGTTCGTCGCCGCGCTCGAGTTCCTCGCCGGTTTCGATCAGCGACAGCGATTTCGAGGTGTTCACCTGCAGGGCCTCGAGCATGGCCGTCGCCAGCACCTCGCGCACCCCGCCTTTCAGCGTCAGCCGCCCGTCTCCGGCCCGCGACCACGGCGTCCGCCCCGACCCTTTGGTGCCGAGGTCCATCAGCCGGCCGTCGTTGAGATCCTCGAGCTGGGCATAGAGAAAGCCGCGTCCATCCCCCAGGTCAGGATTGTAGGTCTGGAACTGGTGCCCGTGATAGCGCAGCGCCAGCGGCTCCGGGAACGAGCCGGGCAACGGCTCGAACCTGCCGAAATAGCCCACCCACTCTTCGTCCGTCAGCCCCTCGAGCCCCACCGAACTCGCCGCCCGCTGGTTGCGGTAGCGCAGGATATGCTGGGGGAACGAGGCCGCCCGAACCTTGTCGAAATAGCCCTCGCCAAGCTCGGCATGGGTGGTGCGGGGTTTGAACGGATGGGTCATAGGCTGTGGCTCACCGCCGAAACACCCCGACCACCTCGACATGCGTCGAGAATGCGAACTGATCCACCGGCACCACGCTTTCCAGCCGATACCCACCGGCGATCAGGATCGCCGCATCGCGTGCAAACGTCTTCGGTTCGCACGATACCGCGACGACGGTCTTCACGGTGCTCCGCGCCAGCTCCTTGGCCTGCGCTTCGGCGCCGGCCCGCGGCGGATCGAACACCACGGCATCGAACGGGTTCAGCTCGATCGGCGCCAGCGGGTCGCGGAACAGGTCGCGCACTTTCGCCTCGACCGGCTTCAGCCCCTGCACGTGGTTGAAACCCTTCACCAGCGCCGCGATGCCCGGTCGGTCGCTGTCCGCCGCGAACACCCGCGCGCCCTCCGCGAGCCGCAGCGTGAACGGCCCGACCCCGGAGAACAGGTCGGCTACGGCCTTCACCTTGCCGACACCTTCACTGACCAGCCGCGCCAGCGTCTCTTCCGCCGCCGCCGTCGCCTGCAGGAAGCTCGCCGGCGGGATTTCCACCAGGGCCTTGCCCATCTTGATCGCCGGCGGCCGCGCCATGTAGACCGCATCGCCGTTGAAGGTCAGCCGCGCCAGTTTCTGCGCCCTCGCGAACTCCGCCAGCGCCACCGGCTTCAGCTTCCGTTCCGACCTGATGCTAAGGTCGATGCCGGTGTCGCTGAGCGTGAAGCTCACATCGCAATCGCCGGCCAGCGGCTGCAGCGCCCGGGCGATCCGCGGTGCGTGCTTGGACAATGTCGGCACCAGGATCGGGCAGGCGTCGATATCGAGCACTTCGTGGCTCTTGGCCCGCATATAGCCGGCGCCGGTCTTGCGCACATGCAGCGTCGCCCGGCGCCGCCCCGCCCCCGTCGCGTCGATCAGCGGCTGCACCACCGTCTCGACCTCGGCATGGGCGAGCGCCGTAACCACCAATCCACGCTTGAACGCCGCGTAGCTCGCTCGATTCATGTGCTGCAGCGAGCACCCGCCGCAGGCCCCGAAATACGGACTGATCGGCTCCGCCCGCTCGGCGCTCGGCGCGATGATCCGGAGCAGCGTTCCCCGCTCGCCCTCGCGCGCGATCTCCACCCGCTCGCCCGGCAGCGTGAACGGCACGAACACCCGCTCGCCGCCGATCTCGGCGATCCCGTCGCCGTGCTGTCCGATACTGTCGATGAGAACTTCTGTCATGAGGAACGCACTAACAGGCAAGCGCGGCTTTGGCACGCGTTTCCCGACTGATGGAGACGGCCCCCTCCCATCCTCCCCCTCTAATAGGGGGCTGAAAGTCGAGGCTTTCGCCTCGATCGTGCCGAACACACAGGTGAGGCACCTCCCCCTTTATGGGGGAGGATGGGAGGGGGCCGTCTGCTGCGGTCCTTGCACCACCCCGGTGCCTCAATTCACCGGCTGGCTCACCATCTCCAGCAGGCTCGCGATCGACACGAACGGGATCCCCATCCGCTCGCTCAGCCCCGTGGCGCAGGTCGAGACCGTCGACAGCCCGATCTCGCATCCTTCGGGGATCTGCGCCTTGGCGAAGCGGGTCGCGTGGGCGTTGAGCTCGGGCACGTAGAGCCCCTTGTCGCCGGCATAGCCGCAGCAGGTGATGGCATCGAGCACCACGACCTTCTGCGCGATCACCGCCGCCAGCGCTTCGATGGCGCCCTGTTCCTTCAAGCGCTGCGCCGAGCAGTTGTGATGCACCGCCACCGCCGGCAATGGCCTGGTGATGGTCAGCCGCGGCAGGATTTCCTTGATGAGGAATTCCGCCGAGTCCATCACCGCCGCCTCGCCGGGATGCTCGCGCATATGCTTGGCGCAGGTCGAGGCATCGGTGACCACCGGCAGCGCCCCGGCTTTGCTGAGGCCATCGAGCTCCCGTCGCGTCGCGCCGCCGACCCGCTCGGCTTCCGCGGGAAACCCCTTGGACAGGAACGGCTGCCCGCAGCACTGCCCCTCGAGCTTTTCCGGCACCACCGGATCGAACCCGGCGCGCCGCATCAGCGCGATCATCGCATCGGTGGTCGGCAGCAGCCCGTTCTCGCGCGTCGGCGCGCCGAACATCCGCGTCGCGCAGGACGGGAAGTAGACCACCTGCCCATTGGGCGCATTGGTTGCAGCCATTGGCTTGGGCGCGCCCGGCCCCGGGCGCAACGCCGGCGAGACCCGCGGCACGGCTTTCGGCGCCAGCGCATGCATGGCGCCCGCCACCGCGTCGACCACGCCATTGCCGACGATCCGGCGTCCCAGCGCCTGCGCCCCGACCCCCAGCTTCATGCCGGTCTCGAGTGCCGCAGTGTGCCCGCCGACCCAGTGCGCCACGCTGCGATCGCCATCCGAGCGCCGCCGGCCGCGCTCACCGATCACCATGGTGCCGGTTTCAATGCCCACCGGGCAGCGCAGCGAACAGAGGTTGCACGCCGCGCAGGTGTCGAGCCCCACATACTGGAAGCCCTCGTCCATGGCCTTGAGCCGCTCCGGGTCCTCCCCGGTCTGGCGCAGCCGCGCCCGTTCGCGCGTCACCGCGATGCGCTGGCGCGGGCTGAGCGTCATGTGATGGCTCGGGCAGGCCGGCTCGCAGAAGCCGCATTCGATGCAGAGGTCGACGATCTCGTCGGCCAGCGGCATCAGCTTGAGGTTCTTGATGTGGATATCGGGATCTGGGTTGAGCAGCACGCCCGGATTGAGCAGCCCTTCCGGATCGAACAGGCGCTTGATCTCATGCATGATGAGATAGGCCTTGGTGCCCCACTCCGCCTCGACGAACGGCGCGATGGCGCGCCCGGTGCCGTGCTCGGCCTTCAGCGAGCCGCCATAGCGCACCGACACCAGCTCGGACAGTTCCTTCGAGAAATGGTCGAACTTCACCGCCGCCTGCGGATCCATGAAGCTGTCGCTCATCTGGAAATGCAGGTTGCCGGCCAGCGCGTGCCCGAAGATGATGGCGTCCTCATAGCCGCAATCGTCGAGCAGCTTGCGCATATCGATGACGAAATCGGCCAGCCGGTCGATCGGCGCCGCCACGTCTTCGGTCAGCATCGAGGTGCCCTTCGGACGCGCCGCGCCACCAGTGGCGAAGAAGCCCTTCCGCACGTCCCACAGCCCGTGCGAAACCTCCTCGTCGGCCGAAAAAGTGATGTCCGTCGCGCCCTCCGAGGCGAGGATCGCCGAAGCCTTGGCCGTCTCGGCGTCGAGGGTCGCCTGGTCCGGCGCCGTCACGTCGATCAGGATCACCGGCGAGGTCTCGGTGAAGAACTTCACATAGGGCTGGATCGCCGGCAGGTGCTCGACGGTCGCCAGGGCCCGCCGCTCGATATATTCGGCCGCCGTGACGCCGGTCGTCACCTGCACCCCGCCATTGGCGAGCTTCGAGATGGCGCGCGCGCACGAATAGGGATCGGGGAACGGGATCAGCCCGGTCACTTTGTAGGGGTGCTCGGGAATGGTGTTGTAGGTCACCTCGGAGACGAAGCCGAGCGTGCCTTCCGAACCGACGATCAGGTGGATCAGGATGTCGATCGGATCGTGGAAGTCGAGCAGCGCGTTGATCGAATAGCCGACTGTGTTCTTGATCCGGTACTTCCTGCGGATCAGCTCGACCAGCGCCGGGTCGGCCGAGACCTTCTTGTGCAGCGCGACCAGCTCGGCGAGAAGATGCGCATGCGACACGCGGAACGCCGCCACCGAGTCCGGGTCACCGGAATCGAGCACCGTGCCGTCGACCAGCATCACCCGCAGCCGGTGCATGGTGTGATAGGTGTTGTAGGCGACGCCGCAGCACATGCCCGACGAGTTGTTGTTCACCACGCCGCCGATCTTGCAGGTGGCCTGGCTCGCCGGGTCGGGCCCGAGCTTGGCACCGAACGGCTTCAACGCCTTGTTGGCATTGGCGACGATCACCGCGGGGCCCAGCGTCACCCGCTGGCCTGCCTCATGAATCTCGAGCTTCTTCCAGCCGTCACCCAGGACCGCGAGCACCCCGTCGGTGATTGCCTGGCCGGACAGCGACGTCCCCGCCGCACGGAAGGTCAGCGGCAGCTTTTCGGCCCGCGCCGCATCGATCACCGCCCGCACCTCGTCCTCGGTGTTGACGATCACCACCACCGCCGGGATCAGCCGGTAGGAACTGGCGTCGCCCGAATAGGCGTAGGTCATTACCGGGTCGGTCATGATCCGGTCCTTGCGGATCAGATCCTTCAGCCGCGCCACCACGCCTTGCGTCGCCGCAGCCCGGTCCACCCCGATCGGGGCCATCTCGTTCACGTCACTATCCGCCCTTTATTGCGGCTGACATGCTAGAGCCATTCGACGCCAATGCACAGTCACACCATAGTCGCGCGTTGTTTGCCGGTGTCGTCGCCCCGAGACAATCGCATATGGCTGCAACACCCACCGCCTTGCCTTCTCCCCTTGCGGGAGAAGGTGCCCGAAGGGCGGATGAGGGGTCCGCGCAACGAAGTGTAGCGCGCTCCGAGCGAAGCGAGGAGCGATCCAGTACGCGGAGAGATACCCCTCATCCGGCCTTCGGCCACCTTCTCCCGCAAGGGGAGAAGGTACATCGCTGAACCACCCGCGTCCCGTGATGTGGAAGGCCTGAGAGCATCACCCCACCAGGTCGAGCTTGTCCACCGGCGGCCCGGGGAAAGTCGAGTACCCGGTGACCACTCCGCCGCCCAGCAGCTCGTCCACCGCCCGCGCCGCCTGGTCGATGGCCGAGTGGGCATAGGCATAGGCGCCCGAATCGGAATTGGCGATGGCGATCCGGCCCCAACCCTTGCGGGCCGCTGCGATCGGCAACGGCCCATCCGGCCAGAACGCATCCCAGGGTCGCATGTATTCGAGCGCGTAGCCGTGGCTCCAGCGGTTGCAGGTGATCGCCTCGATGTCGCGCGCCGCATCGAAGCTGGTACCGGCGAGCGCCCGGCTCAGCATGTCGCGGATATGCCGCTCCATGTCCTCGAAGCTGATGCTGGTCAGCAACTGCCGGCCGGCCTGCGCCTGCTGGCGCGCCGACATCCCGGTTTCGCCTGTCACCACCACTTTGCTCAGGTGCAGCACGATCGGATCGTCGGGCGTGTCGGCGAATTTGTAGTCGCCGACCGACACCGGGAAATCCATCGACACGCCATCGAAGAACAGCCCCGGGGCGTCAAACCCTGAAATTCCGGCTTCCTTGAAGGCGCGCCAGTTGTTGAGCAGCACGTTGGTGTAGATCAGCGGCACCTTGATCTGGTCGTTGAGCGCCGTGACCTGCTCGGCCGGGATCTCGTTCGTCAGGTACGGGATCACCCGGTGCCAGCACGCCAGCACCACCTGCCGGGCGCTGACCGTCCTGAGCTTGCCGTCTTCGACGTAGCTCACCGTGACGCTCTCGGCCGAGGCGGGATCGCCCTCATGCGCCACCTTCACCACGCTGGCATTGAGCCGCAGCCGCGTGTCGTTGGCGGCATCGTCGAGCGCTGTGTAGTCGAGCTTGCCCGACACCAGCTCCTCCATGCTCGAGCCGGCCAGCGCCGCTGGAATGAGCTTGCGCACCAGCGCCCGCGCCACCCCGGCATTGCCGTCGGGGAAGTGGTAGATATAGGGGTCGGGGTCGGTGAGCGCGAGCCGGCCGGAGGGGCTCATCGTCTTGTAGGGCCGTTCGCCAAGGTCCATGCCGGAAAAGCCGGGATTCCAGTTGCCCCAGGCATCGAGCGCCGTCGTTCCCTCGATGCCGATACCGAAATAGGCGGCCGTCGATTCCTTGAAATAGGTGACGAGCTGCGGATCGTAGCCGCAGATGCCGGTGAGGAAATCGGCGTAGGTCGTCTCGCTCAACTGCTTGAGCTTTTCCTCGCGCGTCTTGCCCGCGAGATAGTCCCGGGGCGCATCGATCAGTTCGATCAGGTCGGCCTTGGCCTTGTCGTTGAGCGGCGTCAGCGGCACCCAGTCGGCTGCCGCTTCGGCTTCCGGCACGAACTTGTCCTCGCCGAACACTTCCTTCGGGAAGAACACCGCGCTGCCGAGGCCGCGCGCGTCGTCCCAGTCCTTGTCGTAATAGCTGTCGAACTTTTCCAGTTCGATCCCGACGTCCTCGAGCAGCCCGTGCACCGCCTCGGAGAAATAGCTCGGCGTCTGCAGCGACTGGCTGCCGCCATAGCCGATCACCGTGCGCCCGGCCGAAGTCACATATTCGTTGCGCCGCGCGTGCCCGCCGAAATCGTCGTTGTTCTCGACGATTAGCACCTTGCCCGGCTTGTGCTTCTGGTAGAACTGCGCCGCCGCGAGCCCGGAAATGCCGCCGCCCACCACCACGAGGTCGTAGCTTTCGCCCGTCGCTTCCGGCGCCCCGGCGCTCGACCAGAAGGTACCGTCGCGCAACGCGTGTCCGACGTTCATCGCGCCATCGGCGTGGCCGCGCAGGTTCTTCAAGGCCGGCGGATAGCTCTCGGTCAGCGCCGCCTGCGCCGCGCCGACGCCGAGCTGCGAGATCGCCACCCCGCCGATCGTCAGCGCCACGCCGTTGAGAAAATCGCGCCGGCTGATCGCCCGGTCCATGCCGAGCCGCCGGTCCCGCTCCGACCACGTTGTCATGATAAAAAACTCCCGCCTGCCCGGAGAAAGCATCCGGCCAGACGGGAGCTCTTGTCAATCATTCGTCAGGGTCAGGGCGGGCCTGTCGGGCTTTAGCCCAGGTCGACTTCGGTGGCGTCTTCCTCAAGGCCCTCGCGGATTTCCTGCGCCGCACGGCGCAGGATTTCCGCCACCCGGCGGTCCTCTTCGGGGTCGCGGCGGATCGCTTCCTTGATCGCCTTCTTCAGCGCCTTGCGGGCGTCGTTCACCTCCGGCGCCACGTCGTCGAGATCACGGTCGGGACGGCCGTGGTATCGCGCATGGTCGTGGTGCTCATGGTGCTCCGGTCGCTCGGGCCGTTCGGGATGCTCCGGATGCGGCGGCGCACCGTCGCGATCACCGAACCAGCCGCGCCGGCCAAACTCCCGCCCCATGCCGCGAAATCGCTCGCGGAACTGCTCTGCCTCCCCCGGCGTGAACGGAAAGTCCTGGCTCGCCATGCGTTGCCTGAGGTGCTCCATGCCGGAGCCGGCCTTGGCAAGGAAATCGAGCGTCGACTGGATCGCCTCGCGATTGTCGCTGAGATGCGCCCGGCCCTCGTCGGTGATGGTATAGAGCTTCTTGTTGCCCTCGGCGGCCGAGGTCACGTAGCCCGCCTCCTCGAGATAGGTCAGCGCCGGATAGACGATGCCCGGGCTCGGCGAATAGAAGCCTTTCGAATGCTCCTCGATGGCCTTGATCAGGTCGTAGCCGTGTCGCGGCTGCTGTTCGATCAGGAACAGCGCGACCAGCCGCAGATCGCCCGAGGCGAGCATCCGCCCGATGCGGAAATTGCCGCCGAAGCCGCCCCATTCACCGGGATTGATATTGGCTTCGAAGTTCCCGAATTTGCGGAACCCGCGTCGCGCCATGGCTTCCATGCGCCGCCAGTTCCGGTCCCACCTATGGTCGTGATCATGCATATCACATCTCCAAGATATATCTTACGATAGCCGGAAGATATGCCTCGGCCACTGGAGCTTCAAGATAGCTCACAAGATATATCTTAGGTCAGCGGTTCTGACGGATAGACGCGGAGCAGCCCCAACCACGGTGTCACCCCGGCGCAGGCCGGGGCCCATCCCGAAGTGGCGCGGTTCAGCGCCGGAGCCGAGCCATCTCAGTATGGATCCCGGCCTGCGCCGGGATGACATCGAGTTTGTGGCTAGCTGATCGCCTTCACATAACGCTCCGCCGAAGCCGCTACCCGCGCCTTGGCGTCGTGCGTCATCACCCGGTCCCACCAACCGGCATAGATGCGATCATAGGCGAACGGCTCCACCGTGCCGACGATGCGGTTCACCTCGCGCGCCGGCAGCGGGATCAGGTTGGGGTAGGAATACATGAAGCTCACCCAGCGCGTGTCCGGCACCACCATGATGGTGTCGCCGGTCATCAGCACGCCCTTGCCGTCCTCGGCGCTCCAGTGCAGCGCCGTCGAGCCCGTGAAGTGCCCGCCGCAACGCACCAGCGTCACCCCCTGCCCGAGCTCCAGTGTCTCGCCGCTCCAGTAGTTCACCCGCTCCGACGGCCGCATCACGTATGGCCGGTTGGCCTCGTGGATATGGATCGGCACGCCGCCCAGCGCCTCCGACCAGTCGACCATCGAGGAATAGAAATGCGGATGCGAGATCGCCATCGCCCGCACCCCGCCCAGTTCCTTGATCCGGGCGACGGCCTCGTCGGTCACCAGCGGCGTACAATCCCACAGGATGCCGCCATCAGGCTGCCGGATCAGCAGCATGCGCTGCCCGATGGCGATCGACGGCGTCGCGCCGATCCCCACCAGGCCCGGTTCCTGGTCCTTGAACTCGATCGAGTGCTTCTGCTGCAGCTCGCTCAGCGTCGTCCAGCGTTGCCCGGCGGCCGTCACATATTGCCGCTCGTCATCGCAGATGGCGCAGCGCGCCGGCGGCGCCTCCGACGGGGCATGGCCGACGCCACAGGTGACGCAGATGAAGGATTGCATCGGAACTCTCCGGTCGTAGTGGTGCTGCCGGAGTGATTGATAGCGGAGTCGGATGCTCGTGTAAGGCCCCCTCACCCGGCGCTACGCGCCGACCTCTCCCCCAAGGGAGAGGTGACCGGGTGGCAAGATCGTGCCGCAGGCTTCACCTCTCCCTTGGGAGAGAGGTCGGATCGCGCAGCGATCCGGGTGAGGGGGCCTTGTTTGGCCAGCCCTACTGCGCCACCAGCCCCTTCCACACCTCGAGCTCGTCCAGCGTCTCGCCGGCGCCGGCCAGCGCGAACTGGTAGATGTCGAAGCTGCCCACCATCACCCCGTAATAGCCCGGACGCTCGCGCGCCTCGTGCTTGAGCCTGAGGATCAGGTCGCGGTCGCAGGCCGAGAGATCGGCCCTGAGGTTCGCGTCGCGCGCCTGGCGCACGGCGAAATCGAACGGCTCCCAGCCCCAGATGTCACACTTCCAGGGGTTGCCGGCATAGTCCTTGAACTCGATGCCCCAGTAGAGCCCGGCGCCGAGCGGATGCGGCTCGACATAGTCGTTGAGGAAGCTCGCCTTGTGCAGCTGCAGCCCGGCCCGATCGAACTGGATGGCGATGTCGGCGGCAAGCCCGGCCCATTCGGCCCAGCGCTCCGCCTCGCATGGCATGTGGATGTCGATATCGCGCCACACCATCAGGTCGTAACCGGCGCTGCCGGTCACCACTGCTTCGCCGAAGCGCGCATTGAGCAGTTCGAGCAGGCCGGTTTCGACCAGCACGGTGCGGGCTTCCGCCCTCAGTTCCGCGGCGAGGTGCCGCCTCTCTTCCGCGTCCTGAAGAGCTGCGTCCATTCCACTTACCCCATGGCGAGATCTTCGATCTCGCGTGCATAAATACCGGAATACGGGGCATCCCAGACCCCGGAATCAAAAGCCCGGCTCGTGAGCCGGGCTGAACTCTAGCCGCACTCGTGCCCAAACTGTGGCACGGTGCAAACCTTCAACCGATTACTCGGCTTTGGGCTCGGTCGCAGCGGCGGCCTCGGCGGCAGCAGCAGCGGCGGCCTCGGCGGCGTCCTTCTCGGCGAGCTCCTTGGCCAGCGCCTCGGCGGCGGCGATCTTCTCGGCCTCGCGGGCGTTCTTGGCCTCGAGAGCGGCTTCGCGCTCGCCGGCTTCGATCTTCTTGGTGCGGGCGCCCTGGTTCTCGAAAATACGGGCGGCCTTGCCGCGGCGATCGCGCAGGTAATAGAGCTTGGCGCGACGGACCTTACCGCGCTTGATCACTTCGACGCGATCGATATTGGGGCTGAGCACCGGGAACACGCGTTCCACGCCTTCGCCGTACGAAATCTTGCGCACGGTGAAGCTTTCCATGATGCCGGTGCCGGAGCGGGCGATGACCACGCCCTCATAGGCCTGCAGGCGTTCCTTGTCGCCTTCGCGGATCTTCACCCACACCTTGACGGTATCGCCGTGGGTAAATTCAGGATGGGCGCCCTTGGCGAGCAGCTTGTCGTGCTGCTCCTGATTGAGCTGTTCGATGATCTTGGACATCTGATGTTCCGTTCGTCTTTTTCAAAGGAGCGTTTCGCCGGCTCTCGCCGACCGCCCGGTCTTGGTTGCACGGATTTTTATGCATTATTGGCCGAGCCGAAGCTCAGGCGAGCGGGGCTATAAATGAAGAACGCCCGCGAGTCTAGCGCTCGCGGGCGTTCGATGTCAGTTCCGTGTCGCTCGCCGGGACGAGCGTAGGGTCAGAGCCAGCCGGCCAGCACGCCGAGACCGCCCAGCGCGAACACGCCGCCGGCCACCTGGGCAACCGTCCGGCCATATTTGCCGACGAGCCTGGTCACGCCCATTGCCGCCGCGATGCCCGCCGCATGCAGCAGCGCCGTTGCGACGATGAAGCCCGCCGCATACTCGAGGCCCGAGGCATCGACCGGCATTTCGGCGCCATGCGCGTGGCCGTGAAAGATCGCGAACACCCCGACCAGTGCCGAAGCGGCGACGACCGGCATCGGCCGGCCCAGCGCTGCGGCAGCGCCGATCACCACGCTCGACAGCGCGATCCCCAATTCGACGAACGGCACCTCGATCTGCCCGACGCCGAGCAGGAAGCCCACCCCCATCATGGCAACGAAGCTCAGCGGCACCAGCCACAGCGCCTTGCCGCCCAGGACGTAGGCGAACACCCCCACCGCCACCATGGCGAGGATGTGGTCGATCCCGCCGACCGGATGCATGAAACCATGCAGGAATCCCGAGGTGTCGCCGTGCCCGGTATGGGCAAAGGCCGCCGTCGGAACGGCGATGAGCAGAAGGGCCAGAAGCGCGCGCATAACTATCTCCATCTCGGGACCCACCGTCCCGTAGCGTTTTCATGTTCGATGGTCCCGGTTTGGGTCACCACCGGACGGCCGGTCTCCTGGCTCCGGGCACCCCTCGCTCTACCTTCCCAGTCGCAAACCAGTGGCACGCTGAGTGAGAGTCAGGCCCGATACAGTCGCGGGGGCGGCGCCGGCATCGGCCAATGGCCTACCGGCTTCCCGTTTCACGCGGCCCTCTCCGGCCGCGCACCGTCGCCCTATCTCTGTCAGGTTCCACTGGTGAGTTCAATCGCCCGCCCGCGCATTTGCCGCATGACGCGGCCGCCCCTGCTGCGCTAAAGGGGACACTCGTCCAACGGGGTCGCTGCCGGTGCTCGACGCACGAAACATCGGAGAAGAGTTGCTGCGCGCGCTTGTCGTGCTGGCGCTGATTTTCCTCAGTTTCGCGCACACCCCCGTGGTCGCGGCCGAGGCCGGTCCCGCGACCCTCACCGCCGCGCTCGACATGAGCTATTGCGGCGACATGCCGGATGATCCGAGGGCCCACGCCCCCTGTCACGCCTGCCGCATCGGCGGTGGCGCCGAACTGCCGCCTCCCTGCGCCATCGCCATCCCGGTGGTCGTCCTGGCGGATGTCGCCTATGGCGCGCTGCCGGCCCTGCTGCTGCCGGCCGAGCCCCTCGGCACCGCCACGGCCCGCGGACCACCTCTGCCCGTCTGATCGATCGAACCCGATTATCGATTTGCCGCGCGCCCGATTGGCCGCGGCCAACAGACGAGAGTCAGATGCACACCATGTTCCGTATCGCCGCCCTGGCGGCTTCCACCCTCCTGCTCGCCGGCCCCGCCCTGGCGCCTGCCGCCTTCGCCTCCACCCTGGTCGCGGCGGCCGCCACTGGCGCGCATGGCGCCGCCGCCCAGCTGGTCACCATCGGCAATCTCGAGATCAGCGGCGGCTTTTCCCGTGCCACCCTCCCCAATGCCCCGGTCGGCGGCGGCTATGTCACCATCACCAACAAGGGCAGCGAGGCCGATCGACTTGTCGGCGCAGCCTCGCCGGTCGGCGGCGTCACCCAGATTCACGAGATGAAGATGGAGGGCGACCTGATGAAGATGAACGAGGTGCCCGACGGGGTCGAGATTCCCCCGGGTGCGACCGTCACGCTGAAGCCCGGCGGGCTCCACATCATGTTCATGCAGCTCACCGGGCCGCTGGTCGAGGGCACCAGCATTCCGCTGACCCTCACTTTCGAGAAGGCCGGCAGCGTCGAGGTGCAGCTCAGCGTCGAGAGCCCGGCCGCCAAGGGACCGGCCGAAGACCATTCGGCGCATGGCGGCTGACATGAGCGGTTTGACCTCGCGACTGCGCCTCGCGCTGTGGGGCCTGGTCGGCGTGGCGGCAGTGGCGGCGACGCTGCTGTTTTTCGTCACGCGGCCCGCTCCGGACAGCGGCGGCATCGGCGGCGGCAGCTATGCCCTGGTCGATCAACGCGGCAACCCGGTGGACCAGTCCATGCTGGTCGGCCAGCCCTCGCTGCTGTTCTTCGGCTACACCCATTGCCCCGACGTCTGCCCCACCACCATGGGCGAGATGGCGGGCTGGTTCGCCGACCTCGGTGACGAGGCCAAGACCCTCAAGGCCTTCTTCGTCACCGTCGATCCCGAACGCGATACGCCCGAAATCCTCGATGGCTATGTCAGCTGGGTCTCCGACCGGGTGACCGGCGTCACCGGCAAGCCCGAGGAGATCGCCAAGATGGTCAAGGCCTGGAAGGTACTGGGCGAGAAGGTGCCGGGGCAAGGTTCGGACTACACCATGAACCACACCGCCTCGGTGTTCCTCGTCAACGCCCAGGGCGGCTTCGAAGGCACCATCGCCTATGAGGAGGCGACCCCGGTCGCCCTCGGCAAGATCAGGAAGCTGCTCGGCAAGTCGGCCTGATCACTTCAGCAAGTCCGGCCGGCGCGCCTGCGTGAGCTGTTCGCTCTGGGCGCGCCGCCACTTCGCCACCTTGCCGTGGTCGCCCGAGGTCAGCACCTCGGGGATCTCGCGCCCCTCGAACAGCGGCGGCCGGGTATATTGCGGGTATTCCAGCAGCCCGTTCTCAAAGCTCTCATCGGCATGGCTTTCGGCAGCGCCCAGGACACCCGGGAGCAACCGCACCACGGCCTCCAGCAGCACCATGGCCGCGACTTCGCCACCGGCCAGTACATAGTCGCCGATCGAGATTTCCTCGAGCGCCCTGGCCTCGATCACCCGCTGGTCGATCCCCTCGAACCGCCCGCAGACGATCACCGCGCCGGGGCCGGCTGCGAGTTCGCGCACCCGGGCCTGGGTCAGCGGCTTGCCGCGCGGCGACATCAGCAGGCGCGGCCGAGGGTCGCCTTCCGGCGATACGGTATCGATCGCCCTGGCGAGGATGTCGGGCTTCAGCACCATCCCGGCGCCGCCGCCCGATGGGGTATCGTCCACCGTCCGGTGCCGGTCGGTCGCGAAATCCCTCAGCTGCGTGGTCTCGAGGCGCCATCGCCCCTCGGCCATGCCGCGACCGATCACCGAGGCGCCGAGCGGCCCGGGAAACAGTTCTGGAAACAGCGTGATGATCGAAGCCGAAAAGCTCAATCGGGTTCTTCTTCGCCCGGCTCCGCCTCGATCGGCGGATCGATCAGCAGGTAGCCGTCGGCGATCCGCACTTCCGGCACCACGGCCTTCGAGAACGGATAGAGATAGGTGTCGCCCGAGCGGGGATCGCGAATTTCGAGCAGGTCGCCGGCGCCGAAATTCGGCACCGCCATCACCTCGCCGATCTCCGAGCCGTCGACCAGCCGGGCTTTCAGCCCGATCAGGTCGGCGTGATAGAAATCGTCGTCGTCATCGGTATCGGGCAGCAGCGCGCGATCGACATAGAGCTCGACCCCGTTCAGCTTTTCCGCCGCATTGCGGTCGTTGACCCCCTCGAGCCGCGCCACCAGTACATTGGTGGTGGTGCGGGCCGCGAGGATCCTGATCGTGAGGCCGGGCTTGTTGGTCGAAAGCGGGCCATAGGAAGCTAGCGCCAGCGGGTCCTCGGTGAAGGACTGGATGCGCACTTCGCCCTTGATCCCATGGGCCGCACCGATGCGGCCCATGAGGAGCTTGTTGTCGCCCGCTTGCGCCACGGCTTACTCGGACGCGGCGGCTTCAGCGGCGGGGGCGGCGTCGGCAGCGGCCTTGTCGGCGATCGCCTTGGCCTTGGCTTCGGCGCGCTCGGTCGCCTTCTTGCCCGGCACGGCCTTCTCGGGGTTGTTGCGCGCTTCGCGCTTCAACAGGCCCGCGGCGTCGAAGAAGCGCGCCACGCGGTCGGTCGGCTGGGCGCCGACGCTCAGCCAATGCTGCACGCGCTCGGTCACCAGGGTGACGCGCTTGTCCTTGTCGGCGAGCTTGGGATCGTAGTTGCCGATCTTCTCGATGAAGCGGCCGTCGCGCGGCGAACGGGCGTCGGCGACGACGACGTGGTAGTAGGGGCGCTTCTTGGTGCCGGCGCGGGCAAGGCGGAGTTTCAGCGACATTCTTCAGTCCTTCGTATGATCAGTCGTTAGCGGATATTCTGGTTACTTCTTCTTCGGCACGAAGCCGCCGCCGAGGCCGGGCAGGCCAGGGAAGCGCGACGCGCCGCCAAGCCCGGGGAGCCCCGAGCCGGATTTGAGCAGCTGGCCGACATCGGTCGGCAGCTTGTTTTCGGTGAGTTGCTTGGGCGCCGCCGGCTGCTGCGGAATGGCCGCCGGGTCGATCCCCATGCGCCGCGCCAGCTGCTCGAGTTCCTTGGGGTCCATGCTCGAGGGATCCGGCATGTTGCCCAGCCCCGGCATCATGCCGCCCATCTTGCCGCCGAACATGCCGGCGAGCGAACCCATGCCGCCCTTCGACACCTTCTTCATCATGTCCGCCATCTGGCGGTGCTGCTTCATCAGCTTGTTGACGTCTTCGACCTTGGTGCCCGAACCATTGGCGATGCGGATGCGCCGCTTGGCGTTCAGCAGGTCCGGGTTCGCCCGCTCCGCCTTGGTCATCGAATTGATGACGGCGATCTGCCGGTCGAACACCTTCTCGTCGATATTGGCGCCGGCCATCGCCTTCTTCATCTGGCCCATGCCCGGCATCATGTTCATGAGCGAACCCATGCCGCCCATCTTCTTCATCTGCAACAGCTGGCCGCGCAGATCCTCGAGGTCGAAGACGCCCTTCTTGAGCTTCTTGGCCATCTTGGCCGCGTCTTCGGCCGTGACATTCTGTGCCGCCTTCTCGACCAGGCTGACGATGTCGCCCATGCCGAGGATTCGGTCGGCGATGCGCGAGGGATGGAAATCCTCGAGCGCATCCATCTTTTCGCCGGTACCGATCAGCTTGATCGGCTTGCCGGTCGCCGCCCGCATCGACAGCGCCGCGCCGCCACGGCCATCGCCGTCGACACGGGTCAGCACGATACCGGTGATATCGACGCGCTGGTCGAACGAGCGCGCCAGGTTCACCGCATCCTGGCCGGTCAGCGAGTCGGCGACGAGCAGGATTTCATGCGGATCGGTGGCAGCCTTCACCGCTGCCGTTTCTTCCATCAGCTCTTCGTCGATATGGGTGCGACCCGCCGTATCGAGGATCAGCACGTCATAGCCGCCGAGCTTGCCCTCGCGCTGCGCGCGCCTGGCGATGTCGACCGGCTTCTCGTTGAGCTGGATCGGCAGCGTATCGACGCCGATCTGTTCGCCGAGTACGCGCAGCTGCTCTTTCGCCGCCGGGCGGCGATCGTCGAGCGAAGCCATCAGGACCTTCTTGCCCTGCCGCTCCTTCATGCGCTTGGCGAGCTTGGCGGACAGAGTGGTCTTGCCGGCGCCCTGCAGGCCGACCATCAGCATGGTCATCGGCGGGGTGGTCGAGAAGTCGATCGGCACCTGCGTCTCGCCGAGCACCTTGACCAGCTCGTCATGGACGATCTTGACCACCTGCTGGCCCGGCGTCACCGAGCGGGTGACCTCGGTGCCGACGGCGCGCTCGCGCACCTGCTCGACGAAGGCCTTCACCACCTCGAGGGAAACGTCGGCCTCGAGCAGCGCCCGGCGCACTTCGCGCAGCGCTGCATCGACGTCGCTCTCGTTGAGAGCGCCGCGGCCCCGAAGGCCCTCGAAGATTTTCCCAAGCCGGTCGCTAAGGCTTTCGAACATTTTTGTTCCTTTGGTTCCGCTGCAGCACTGCCCCGGACCCCGAGATAGGTAGTCTTGGTCGTCTCTGCCAACCGAAGCCGGCGCCATCCCGCGCAAACGCCAAACCCACCCGAGGGCGCATCGCGCTGTCGGGTGTTCGCCTCCGGGATCTCTTTATACCTTTGCGGGTCCCGGTCGGCAGTCAGGCGTTCGAACCTGATGAATGGTCGCGGTCGATAGAGGGGAAATGCGGCCGAGTCAAGGAAAGCCGCCCGGCGCGGCTATTTACAGCACGGGGCGCGGCGCGCGAGGGTAGCCACGGGAACCGTGGGGGCTCGCATGCATATCCGTCTGCTGTTGCTGAGCCTGGTGGCGATCATCGTGCCGGTTTCGATGGCCAGCGCGCGGATCATCACACCGTCCACTCCCGACGAGTTCAAGCTGCTGATCGCCGACTTCACCACCATGCTCTACGACAGCCATGGCACGCAGGTGGAATATAATGCGGCCAACGGCAAGACCTACCTGTGGTATCCGGGCAATCCCGAGATCGTCCGCGGCCAGTGGAAGCTGAAGCGCAACGGCAAGTCCGTCGATATCTGCTTCAAGTATCCTGCCGGCGCGACCACCGGACGCGTGGCGGGGGATTGGCAGTGCCAGGGCGTCCAGCCCTACCTGGACGGTGCCCGCCAACGCTCTCCGGGCGATGGGTTGAGACTGTCCAAGACCAAGGCCGCACCCTTCGTGCTGAAGCGCGAAAAGACGTCGATTCCCGCATTGGCGCAGCAGCTCTTCGCCGCAGGCAGGCGGTAAGCTCAGCCGATCCGCTCGGCCCGCACCGCGACTATCCCCTGTTCCAGCTCGGTGTCGACGCGAAAGCCGACGCCCGCGAGCGCTGCGGCAGCCGCCATCGCGAAGCGGTCTGCCGTGCGGATCGTCGGCGCCTCCAGGACCAGCACCAGCCGGCCGCCCGGCTTGATCACATCGCCGAACTTCCTCGCCCAGCCGCGATCCTCGTGGCGCGGAAAATCGACATTCACCGCGAGAGCCGCATCCAGCGCGCCGAGATCGAGCGTCTCGAAATCGCTCTCGAACGCCGTCAGCCGGCCGGCCCCCGCGTTTCGCTTGATGCACGCCGCGACCATCTTCTCCGAGCGGTCGACCGCCACCACATCGGCGCCCGCCGCCAGCACCAATCCGGTGGCGATGCCATGCCCGCAGCCCACCTCCAGCACGGCTTCACCGGGCTTCGGTGCCAGCAGTTCCACCGCCCAGCGATGACGTCTCGCGATTGCCGCCAAGCGACTCCCCCCTTCGTGCCCGCCCAGCACTAGCGTGGCCGAAGGTGACCTGAACATGGCCGTTGCCCGCTTTCCCCAGCGACGCTAGATTTGCGCCGGGTCCGCAGTTCACCCAGGCGTCGCCGCCCCATCCGGGGAGCTAAACCTGCTTCATCTTCGTGAGATGCACTTGTCTCCCGTGCCCCTCGCAAGCCGGCGACCGCGAGCCTTCCTCCGGGAAGTTCGGCACGACGAGGATGAGTTGTGATGACCAGAACCGCTGTCCCCCTTCGGGTGGATGACCTCTCGCCCTTCGCCAAGACGCTCCGCCAGGCCCTGACCCAGCACGCGGGCGTACCGACCCATGTCGAGCTGTTGAACCTCATTGCCAGGGCGGCGGGCTTTTCGAACTACCAGCACCTGCGCGCCGATGCCGGCACCGCCGGCCGCCTCGTAGCAGCCGCGGCGCCCACGCCGCCGGCCGATCTTCGCCAGGTGGAGAAGGCAGCGCGCTATTTCGACGATGGCGGCGTGCTGCAGAGCTGGCCGGCGCGCTTCAACCTGCAACTGCTTTGCCTGTGGGTGCTGTGGTCGCGGCTGCCGCCCGATACCAGCTATACCGAGCGCGAGATCAGCGACCTGTTGCGCGACTGGCACGAGTTCGGCGACCCCGCCCTGCTCCGCCGCGCCATGTTCGAGGCCAAGCTGGTCGACCGCACTGTCGATGGCCGCGACTACCACCGCATCGAACAGGCGCCGCCGGCCGAGCTGAAGCCGCTGCTCGCCCACCTCGCCGAGCGTCTCAAAGCTGGGTGATCGTTCCGCTGATCGGCTGCTTGCCGTCCGACATCACGTCGACCTGGAAGATCACGCTGCCGGACTTGCGGCCCGCCGCCATGGCGGCGGGTTTGAGCTCGACCGCCTGGTGGAGCGGCGCTACGGCGCCCTTCACTACCAGATCGGCCTTCTCCGGACCGGCCAGCTCGGCGCCCGGCGCCATGACCAGCTCGAGCTGGTAGGTCCCGGCAGGCAGCACCGCAAAGCTGAAGCCGCCATCGGGGCCCATGCGGGCGCTGGCGAAACCACCGGGGTTCTTGCCGAGCTTGACATCGACACCCTTCAACGGCGCGCCGGCCAGGGCGGCCGTTGCCAGCAATGTAGCGACGAGGGCTGTAACCAGTGACGTATGACGGACGTTCATCACGACCTCCTGTGGCCCTGACACCAGCCACGCTGCACCGCAATGGCGGCGGATTTCCGGCCTGGCAGCCCCAGCACGGCTACACGATTGCGCGACGCGGGTACCGCTGATCGGCCGCGTCACCCCCGCCACTGGCAATTTCGTGCTACTTCCGCCATATACAGCCTCAACTGAGACCCAGCAGGTCACGCCCATGTCCACGGCCCCATTCCTCAAGATGAACGGGCTCGGCAACGAGATCATCGTCGCCGATATGCGCGGCCGTGCCGATCGCGTCACCCCGGCGGCCGCCGTCGCCATCAATGCCGACCCGGCCACCCGCTACGATCAGATCATGGCCATCCATGATCCGCGCACCCCGGGCACTGCCCATTACATCGAGATCATCAACTCCGACGGCTCGCTGGCCCAGGCCTGCGGCAATGGCATGCGCTGCGTCGTCCAGGCGCTGAGCGCCGAAACCGGACAGAAGCATTTCGTCTTCGAAACCCTGGCCGGCATCCTCACGGGCGACGAGCACCCGGACGGCTCGATCACCGTCGACATGGGCAAGCCGCGTTTCGGCTGGGAAGACATCCCACTGGCCGAGGAATTCTACGACACCACCGGCATCGAGCTGCAGATCGGGCCGATCGATGCGCCGATCCTCCACACTCCGTCGGTCGCCTCGATGGGCAACCCGCACGCCACCTTCTGGGTCGAGGACGATGTGTGGAACTACGCGCTCGACCGCTTCGGCCCGCTGCTCGAGAACCATCCGATCTTTCCCGAGCGCGCCAATATCTCGATCGCCCAGGTGGTGGCGCCTGACCATATCGTCCTCAGGACCTGGGAACGCGGCGCCGGCCTGACCCGGGCGTGCGGCACAGCCGCCTGCGCGGCGCTGGTCAACGGCGCCCGCACCCATCGCACCGGCCGCAAGGCCACCGTCACCCTTCCCGGCGGCGACCTGGTGATCGAGTGGCGCGCCGACGACCACGTGCTGCTCACCGGCCCGGCCGAGTTCGAGTTTTCCGGCACCTTCGAGCCGTTCACCGGCAGCTGGCGGCGCGACCAGGACTCCAGCCAGATCTCGACCGGTCAGGTCTCGGCCTGATGTCGATTGAAACGCTGACCTTCGGCTGTCGCCTCAACGCCTATGAAGGCGAAATCATGAAGGCCGAGGCGGAAAAGGCCGGGCTCGACAACACCATCATCATCAACACCTGCGCCGTGACCTCGGAAGCAGTGCGGCAGGCCAAACAGGCTATCCGCAAGGCCAAGCGCGACAACCCCGAGCGCCGCATCATCGTCACCGGCTGCGCCGCCCAGACCGAGGCCCGCAGCTTCGGCGACATGGCCGAAGTCGACCTTGTCATCGGCAATGCCGACAAGCTGAAGGCGGAGAGCTATGCCCCCATAGCATTCGGCGTGCCGCTCAATGACAAGGTGCAGGTCAACGACATCATGAGCGTGCGCGAGACCGCCGCGCACCTGATCGAGGGCATGGATGGCCGGGCCCGCGCCTTCGTCCAGGTGCAGAACGGCTGCGATCACCGCTGCACCTTCTGCATCATTCCGTTCGGCCGCGGGCCGTCGCGCTCGGTGCCGATGGGCCTCGTGGTCGAGCAGATCAAAAAGCTGGTCGGCAACGGCTACCGTGAAGTGGTGCTCACCGGCGTCGACATCACCTCCTATGGCCCGGACCTGCCGGGCACCCCGACGCTGGGCAAGCTGACCCAGCAGATCCTCCGTCACGTGCCGGACCTGCCGCGGCTGCGCATCTCCTCGATCGACTCGATCGAAGCCGACCCGGCCTTCTATGACGCCATAGCGTCCGACCGCCGGCTGATGCCGCACCTGCACCTCAGCCTGCAGTCGGGCGATGACATGATCCTGAAGCGCATGAAGCGCCGCCACTCGCGCGCCGAAGCGCTCGAGGTGGTCAACAAGCTCCGCTCGCTCCGCCCCGACATCGTCTTCGGCGCCGACATCATCGCCGGCTTCCCCACCGAAACCGACGAGATGTTCGAGAACTCGCTGAGTTTCGTCACTGAAGCCGATCTCACTTACCTGCACGTCTTCCCCTATAGCCCGCGCCCCGGCACTCCTGCCGCGCGCATGCCGCAGGTCGATGGCCGCGTTGCCAGGGAGCGCGCCGCGCGCCTGCGCGCCGTCGGCGAAACCCAGTACGAGAAGCTGGCCCTGTCGCGCATCGGCATGGTCGAGAACGTGCTGATCGAGAAGGACGGCATCGGCCGGCAGGAACAGTTCGTCACCTGTTCGCTACCGGGTCACCTCCCGGGAGAAATCGTGCCCGCCCGTATTACCCATTTCGCCAATGGCAACCTCGTCGGCGAAGCACTGAGGTCCGCAGCCTGATGGCCGAGCAAAAGAAAAAGGGTTTCTTCCAGCGCCTGTTCGGCGGCGGCGACAAGCCCGCGCCGCCCCCGCCGCCCGAGCACAGCGTCGCCGAAGACCTCGAAGCCGACATCGTTCTCGACGAGGTCGTCGAAGCCGCCCCGCTGGTACTGCCGCCGGACCAGGAAGTCGCCCTCGAAGAGGCGATGCACGAGGCCGGCATGCTGGTGACGCCCGACGCGCCGCCGCCCGACGAGCAGCCACCCGAAGCGCTGGAGCCTTCGCCGGCCGCGCCCGAGTCGCAGCCGCCGATCAGCAGCGAGGAAATCCTCGCCGACGAGTTCATCGTCGAGGCCGTACCGGAAATCCTGCCGCCCGATCAGGAACTTGCCCTGGTCGAGGCGATGCACGACGCCGGCCTTCAAGTTACGCCCGAAGCACCGCCGGCCCCACCCGAGCCGCCGGCTCCGCCCGAACCACCCGCCGCACCCGAGCCGTCCGTCGAAGACGAACTCGTCGCCGACATCATCCTCGACGACATCGTCGAGGCCGCCCCACTCGTCCTGCCGCCCGATCAGGAGATCGCGCTCGAGGAAGCGCTGCACGATGAGGGCCGGACCATCGAGGGCCCGCCAGCCGACACCGGGTCCGAGCCGCCGGCTGGCCCGCCCGAGGCCACACCGGCCTATATCGAGGACGTCGAAGAGCAGCAGGCGCCCGAGCCCGCGCCGGTGCTCCCGGTCCCGACCCCTGTGGCTCCTGCCGAGCCGCCGAAAAAGCAGAACTGGCTGCAGCGTCTTGCCTCCGGGCTGAAGCGTTCCTCCGACCAGCTGACCGGCTCGATCGCCGCCGTCTTCACCAAGAAGCGGCTCGATCAGGCGATGCTCGACGACCTCGAGGATATCCTGATCCAGTCCGATTTCGGCGTCGACATGGCGACCGACGTCACCGAGGCGCTGCGGCGCGATCGGTTCGATCGCGACATCTCGTCCGACGAAGTGCGCGATGTGCTCGCCACCGAAATCGTCAAGGTGCTCGAGCCGGTGGCCCGGCCGCTGGTCATCGATAGCGCCGCCAAGCCCTACGTCATCCTGATGGTCGGGGTGAACGGCACCGGCAAGACCACCACCATCGGCAAGCTCGCAAGCCTCTATGGGGCCGAGGGCAAGAAGGTGATGCTCGCCGCGGGCGATACTTTCCGCGCCGCCGCCATCGAGCAGCTGCAGGTCTGGGGCGATCGCACCGGCGCCCCGGTGGTCAAGAAGCCCGCCGGCTCCGACGCTTCCGGCCTGGCGTACGAAGCAGTCGAGCGCGCCAAGGCGGAAGGCGCCGACATTCTGATCATCGATACGGCCGGCCGCCTGCAGAACCGCGATGAGCTGATGAGCGAGCTCGAAAAGATCATCCGCGTCATCAAGAAGGTCGAACCGTCGGCCCCGCATGCGACGCTGCTGACGCTCGACGCGACCACCGGCCAGAACGCCCTTAATCAGGTCGAAATCTTCGGCAAACGTGCCGGCGTCACCGGCCTGGTGATGACCAAGCTCGACGGCACGGCCCGCGGCGGCATCCTTGTCGCCATCGCCCGCAAGTTCGCCCTGCCGGTGCATTTCATCGGTGTCGGCGAAGGCGTCGACAACCTAGAGGCGTTCGCCGCGCGCGACTTCGCCGCCGCGATCGCGAGGACCGCACAATGACTGAAGAGACCAAATCGGCCGACATCAACTGGGTGGAACTGAAGCCGCAGATCATCAAGATCGTGCTGGAGCTGGGCCCGCTGCTGGTCTTCTTCTTCACCAACGCCAACTACGACATCTTCACCGCTACCGCCTGGTTCATGGGCGCCATGGTGGTGTCGCTGGTGCTGAGCTGGCTGCTGCTCAAGAAGGTCGCCATCATGCCGCTGGTGACCGGCGTCGTGGTGCTGATCTTCGGCACGCTGACCCTCGTCCTCAAGGACGACACCTTCATCAAGATGAAGCCGACCATCGTCAACAGCCTGTTCGGCCTGACCCTGCTCGGCGGCCTGTTCTTCGGTCAGTCGCTGCTGAAATACGTCTTCGGCGAAGTCTACAAGCTGAAGCCCGAGGGGTGGCGCAAGCTCACCATAAACTGGGGCCTGTTCTTCATCTTCCTCGCCGTCGCCAACGAAGTGGTGTGGCGCCTGTTCGACACCGATTTCTGGGTGGCGTTCAAGGTCTGGGCGATCATGCCGATCACTGTCGTGTTCTCGATGCTGCAGCTGCCGCTGCTGTCCAAATACGCACCGGATCCGAAAGAGCCCATCGAGGTTATCCCCCCGATGGACCCGCTTCCCTGATCAGCATGGTCTGACGGCCGGCAAAAGCCCCTCGCCGCCGGCGACGGGCCCTGCTGCCGGCAACGGACTAGTGCTTCAGCAACTCGTCCTTGCTGACGTTCAGCATCAGCCCTTCACCCGACACCGAGTCGATCTGGTCCGGCATCACGTAGCGATCCGCCGCGAACAGCCCGTCGGCATCGATCCTGACGAAGCCTTGCTGCACCAGCCGGGCGCGCACCTCTTCGGGCACATTGTCGTCGGTGAAGGCCCGCGCGATCACATCGACCAGCGAGTCGTCGTCGCGCCTCGCCGAGGGGCCGCTGGCCTCCACTTCCGGGGTCTCCGGATCATCGTCGCCGAACTGCACCCACTCGACCTTGCCGATCTCGTGATGTTCACGATCGAACACGCGCATGCCCTGTTCGACGAAACGCAGGCTGGGACTGGTTTGCATGATGTTTCTCCTCATCTTCCGATGGAGGGAGAATGTCCGGTGGTTGACGGAGGTTCCCGGCCTCAGCCGGCCCTGGCCTTCTCGATGGCCGGGATCAGTTCTTTTTCCAGCGATTGGGGCGAGATCGGCCCGACATGCTTGAAGGTGATCACCCCCGCGGCGTTGACGACGAAGGTCTCCGGCACGCCGTAGACACCCCAGTCGATCGATACCCGGTTGTCGGTATCGCCGCCGATCCGCTGGTATGGGTTGCCCAGTTCGGTAAGGAAGGCCACGGCGTTCTCGGGCGCATCCTTCTGGTTGATGCCGAAAATGCGCACCCCGGTCTCCGCCTTGAGCCGTTCGAGCAGCGGGTGCTCCTCGCGGCACGGGATGCACCAGCTGGCGAACACGTTGACCACCGTCACCTCGCCCTTGAGCGAGGCGGTGTCGAACCCCTCGACTCCGGTGCCGGCGACCGCCGGCAGGGTGAAGCTCGGCGCCGGCTTGTTGATCAGCACCGAGCGCACGAGGCTGGGATCACGGTCCATGTTCAGCGCGAACACGGCGACCAGCCCGACCAGCAGCACCAGCGGCAGAACTGCGAGAAGGACACGCTTCAAGTGTTGGATCCTGCCGACCGCCGCCGGATCCCGGCCTTGTCGAGTTCGGCCAGTCGCTGCTTCACCCGCCGGGCGTCCCAGGCGACATAGCCGATCAGCGCCAGCGTCAGCACCCCGACGCCGGCATAGGCCCAGACGATGAATTCGAGATGTGCGCCCTCGGCGATCACTTGGCGGCTCCCTGCAAGGCGGCCTGCCGGCTCAGCGTCTCGGCCCGGCGGCGCAAAATCTCGGTCCGCATCCGCACCACCTGCAGCAGCGCGAACAGCAGCGTGAAGGCCAGCATCATCACCAGCAGCGGTGTCAGGATCGAAGCCGGCATCTTCGGCCCGGAGGCAGTGAACACGCTCGCCGGCTGGTGCAGGGTGTTCCACCAGTCGACCGAGAACTTGATCACCGGGATGTTCAGCGCCCCGACCAGCGTCACGATGGCGACGATCCGCCCCGCCTTGAGCTGGTCGTCGAAGGCCCGCCACAGCGCGATGATGCCCAGATAGATCAGCAGCAGCACCAGCGTGGAGGTCATGCGCCCGTCCCACTCCCAGAACGTGCCCCAGGTCGGCCGGCCCCACAGCGAACCGGTATAGAGCGCCAGCGCGGTGAACACCGCGCCGAGCGGCGCCGCCGCCTTGTTGGCCACGTCGGCCAGCGGATGCCGCCAGACCAGGGTGCCGAGCGCCGAAACCGCCATCACGCCATAGACCAGCTGGCTCAGCCAGGCATTCGGCACGTGCACGTACATGACGCGCACCATGTCGCCCATCTGGTAGTCCTCGGGCGAGTTGAAGAAGGCGAACCACAGCCCGATGGCAAAGCTGAGCAGGGTGGCGATGGCCAGAGGCCAGACCAGATAGCGCGACCAGGCGAGGAACTGCCCCGGATGCGCCAGGCGGCTGAACCAGTTGGGTTGTTTGACGGTATCGACGGACATGGACTTCGCTCTATTCCCCAGCCACGCGCAAGGCAAGCGCGGCCGCGAAGGGTGAGAAGGCCGTCACCACGAGGCTCAAGGCAATGAGGAACAATGTCGCGCCACTGCCGGCGAGCGGATCCAGCATCCCGACCCCGAAGATCATCACCGGAATCGACAGCGGCAGGATCAGCACCGGCGCGATCAGCCCGCCGCGCCGGAGCCCCACGGTCACCGCAGCCCCCAGCGCGCCGAAGCTCACCAGCGCCGGTGTGCCGATCAGCAGCGCCAGCACGGTCTGTCCCCACTGCGCCCACGACATCGAGAGCAGCAAGGCCAGCACCGGCGTCGCCAGCAGCAGCGGCAGCGCCGTCACCAGCCAATGGGCAATCACTTTTGCGGCAACCACCGCTTCGAGCGGCAGGTTGGCGTGACGCAACAGGGTCAGCGAGCCGTCCTCATCGTCATTGCGGAACAGCCGGTCGAGCCCGAGCAGCATGGAGAGGAACGCCGCGATCCAGACGATCGCCGGCGCCAGCCGGGTCAGTTGCGGCCGATCCGGCCCGATGGCGAACGGCACGATCACCGCCACCATGACGAAGAACAGCACCAGCGTCAGCGCCTCGCCGCCGGCGCGGAACGCCAGCTTGAGATCGCGCCCGATCAGTGCCCGGAACGCGGTCACGACACACCTCCCAGGAGCAGCGTTTCCACGCCCGCCGGATCGGCCAGCCGCAGGTCGTGATGCGTTGCGATCACCGCGATGCCGCCGCGCGCCCGGTGCGCGTCGATCAGTTGTCCCAGCAGCGCCTCGCCCTCGGCGTCGAGCGCCGCGCTCGGCTCGTCGAGCAGCCAGATCGGCCGCGCGCTGACCAGCAGCCGCGCCAGCGCCAGCCGCCGCAACTGCCCCGATGACAGATAGCCCGCTTCCAGCACGCCCAGCCCACCGATCCCCACGGCGTCGAGCGCCGCCTCGAGCCCGAGTCCGGTGGCGCCGTTCATCGCTTGCCAGAATTTCAGGTTCTCGCGGACCGTGAGCCGGCCCTTCAGCCCGCTCTGGTAGTTGACGAGGTGCAGCTCGGTCGGCTCCGCGCCCTCGATGCGCCCGCTATCGGCACGCACGATTCCGGCGACCGCCAGCAGCAATGTCGACTTCCCCACCCCGTTCGGTCCGCGCAGCAGCAACACCCCGCCGGGTGCGAGCTCGAACTGGAGATCGGCGAACAGCAGCCGCTCGCCGCGCCGCACGCTGAGGCCACGGACGCTGAGATGCGGTTGAAAAGCCTCGGAAACGGGCATCGGCTGGTTCATGGCCGCCATGCCTAATGAACCCAAGTCACCACTGGCAAGCGTCATGTAGTTTCTCTATAAGCCAGCCGTAGATTGGAATGCTTCCAGTCAGACGACCTCTGCCCCCGGTCTCCCGGGCCTTTTACGGTCCGGCGTCAGGACCGGGCGGCGCCTTGCAACACCAGCGCGTGAAGGCGACACCCGTGACCTCGAAATCCCTCGACAGCTTCAAGTCCAGAACCACGATCACCGTCGGGGACAAGACCTACAGCTATTTCTCCATTCCGCTGGCGGAAAAGAATGGTCTGAAAGGTGTCTCGCAGCTGCCGCACTCGATGAAGGTGGTGCTGGAGAACCTGCTGCGCTTCGAGGACGGCGTCACCGTCACCCGCGCCGACATCGAGGCTGTCGCCGACTGGCTGCGGACCCGCATTTCCGAGCACGAGATCTCCTACCGTCCGGCCCGCGTGCTGATGCAGGATTTCACCGGCGTCCCCGCCGTGGTCGATCTCGCCGCCATGCGTGACGCCACCGCCAAGCTCGGCGCTGATCCGCAGAAGATCAACCCGCTGGTGCCGGTTGACCTGGTCATCGATCACTCGGTGATGGTCGACTCGTTCGGTACCCCGCTCAGCTTCCTGCAGAACGTCGACCTCGAATACGAGCGCAACGGCGAGCGCTACGAGTTCCTGCGCTGGGGCCAGAAAGCCTTCGACAACTTCCGCGTCGTGCCGCCCGGCACCGGCATCTGCCACCAGGTGAACCTCGAATACCTGGCCCAGACCGTCTGGACCCGCCAGGACGAGACGTCGGGCGAGCTCTATGCCTATCCCGACACGCTCGTCGGCACCGACAGCCACACCACCATGGTCAACGGCCTCGCCGTGCTCGGCTGGGGCGTCGGCGGCATCGAGGCCGAGGCCGCCATGCTCGGCCAGCCTATCACCATGCTGATCCCCGAAGTCATCGGCTTCAAGCTGACCGGCAAGATCAACGAAGGCATCACCGCCACCGACCTGGTGCTCACCGTCACCGAAATGCTGCGCAAGAAGGGCGTGGTCGGCAAGTTCGTCGAGTTCTACGGCCCGGGCCTCGACTATCTGTCGCTCGAAGATCAGGCGACCATCGCCAACATGGCCCCCGAGTACGGCGCCACCTGCGGCTTCTTCCCGGTCGATGCCGACACCCTGACCTATCTCGAGACCTCCGGCCGCGACGCCGACCGGGTCGCGCTGGTGAAGGCCTATTCCGAGGCCCAGGGCATGTACCGCACCACCGAGAGCCCCGATCCGCTGTTCACCGACAGCCTCTCGCTCGACCTCACCACGGTCGTCCCCTCGCTCTCCGGCCCCAAGCGCCCGCAGGACCGTGTCTCGCTGGTCGATGCCGCGCCGAAATTCGCCGAGGCGATGAAGGATCTCGCCGGCGGCCGCAAGGAGCGCACCGCGCTGCCCGAGTCGAAGGGCGAGAGCCGCTTCGTCGATGAGGGCGCCACCGGCGTCGACGACATTCCCGAGGAGGCATCGCTGCCGGTTCGCGGCGAGCAATACGGCCTCAATGACGGCCACGTGGTGATCGCCGCCATCACCTCGTGCACCAACACCTCGAACCCGAACGTGCTGATCGCCGCCGGCCTCGTCGCCCGCAAGGCGCGCGCCAAGGGCCTGACCTCGAAGCCGTGGGTCAAGACCTCGCTGGCGCCCGGCTCGCAGGTGGTGACCGACTATCTGAACGCCGCCGGCCTGTCGGCCGATCTCGACGCGCTCGGCTTCAACCTCGTCGGCTATGGCTGCACCACCTGTATCGGCAATTCCGGCCCGCTGCCGGAAGCCATCTCGGAGTGCATCAACGCCAACGACCTGGTCGCGGCCTCGGTGCTCTCGGGCAACCGCAACTTCGAGGGCCGGGTGAACCCCGACGTGCGCGCCAACTACCTGGCCTCGCCGCCGCTGGTCGTTGCCTATGCCATCGCCGGCACGATGCACAAGAACCTCGCCACCGATCCGCTCGGCACCGGTTCGGATGGCAAACCCGTCTACCTCAAGGACATCTGGCCGACCAACCAGGAGATCGCCGACATCGTTCGCACGGTGATCACCCCAAAAATGTTCCTCGGGCGCTACTCCGACGTGTTCAAGGGCGACGAGAACTGGCAGGCCATCGCTGTCGACGGCGGCGAGACCTATCGCTGGAACTCCAGCTCCACCTATGTGCAGAACCCGCCCTATTTCGAGGGCCTGACCATGGAGCCGGCCCCGGTCACCGACATCCAGGAAGCGCGCGTCCTCAGCCTCTTCCTCGACTCGATCACCACCGACCACATCTCGCCGGCCGGCTCGTTCAAGGCCGGCACCCCGGCCGGCAAATACCTGGTCGAGCGCCAGGTGGCGCCCAAGGATTTCAACTCCTACGGCGCCCGTCGCGGCAACCACGAAGTGATGATGCGCGGCACCTTCGCCAATATCCGCATCAAGAACCAGATGGTGCCGGGCGTCGAAGGCGGCTTCACCAAGGGCCCGACCGGCGAAGTCATGCCGATGTATGACGCCGCCATGGCCTACCAGAAGTCCAACACCCCGCTGGTGATCTTCGCCGGCAAGGAATACGGCACCGGCTCGTCGCGTGACTGGGCCGCCAAGGGCACCCGCCTGCTCGGCGTCCGCGCCGTCATCGCCCAGAGCTTCGAGCGCATCCACCGCTCCAACCTCATCGGCATGGGCGTCCTGCCGCTGCAGTTCGCCGAGGGCGAGAGCTGGCAGACCCTGAAGCTCGACGGCACCGAGACGGTCTCGATCGAGGGCCTCACCACGCTGACCCCGCGCTCCACCGTCAAGGTGAAGATCGTCCGCGCCGACGGCCGCATCGAGGAAATCTCGACCCGCTGCCGCATCGATACGGTCAACGAGCTCGAGTACTACCAGCACGGCGGCATCCTGCACTACGTGCTGCGCAACCTCGTCGCGGCGTAGGTAGCGCGGTAGACCTCACCTCCGGCGGCTCAGTCGGCGGCCCTCTCCCGCTCGCGGGGGAGGGGGGGACCGCCGTGAGGCGGTGGGAGGGGGGGTGCCCCACGCACGGAAGGTGGGCGGACTGGGCGGAGGCCGGTGTTTGTGGCACCCCCCTCCCACCAGCCTGCCGGCTGGTTCCCCCTCCCCCGCAAGCGGGAGAGGGCCGCCGACTGCGCCATCCGTTCTCTCTTTTCCCCATCACGCAAAGTCGCGCCGATTTGACTCGCGCGGGACACCCCGCCTGCCTACAAACGTCGCCATGCTTTCTCGTGCGTTATTTTGCGGCGTCTCCCTTTCGCTTGCCTTGATGTCTTCCGCCCTCGCGGGCGAGATCAAGCTTGCGCCCAAGGCCGTGCTCGAACTGTTCACCTCGCAGGGATGCGCCTCTTGCCCCAAGGCCGACGCCATGCTCACCGAGATGAGCAGGCGCCCCGATGTGCTCGCCCTCGCCTACCATGTCGACTACTGGGACTATATCGGCTGGGAAGACACGTTCGGCACCAAGGAGAATTCCGACCGCCAGGGGGACTACGCCGAGAGCTGGGGCTCGTCCCGCATCTTCACCCCGCAGCTGGTGGTCAACGGCAAGGGCGGCCTCGTCGGCTCCAAGCGCGATGCCGTCACCAAGGCATTGGGCGGCGCCTCGCTGCCGCTTGACGTGAAGCTGGTGGAAGCCGCCGGCGACATGCTGCAGATTTCGGTTCCCGGCAAGCCGGGCCAGTCCGATGCGATGATCTGGCTGGTCACTTTCCTCGATCATGCCGACGTAACCATCGAGCGCGGCGAGAACGAGGGCAAGAAGGTCGCCTATACCCAGATCGTCACCGGGCGCCAGGTGCTGGGCATGTGGAAGGCCGATGCCGGCGCCGAGCTGACGCTGCCGCTTTCCGAAGTGCTGACCGGCCGCTCCAATGGCGCCGTCATCCTGATCCAGGCGGATCGCGGCGGCCTGCCCGGCCCGATCCTCGGCGCCGCCAGCTTCACCCGCTGATCACCACTCCCGCTCGCCCGACCCCATAACAAAACTCCCGCCAGCTTGCGCAGGCGGGAGGAGAATGACTGTGCATGTAAGAGGCGGCCGGCAAACGAGCATCGTGGTTTGGGGGCTCGGTCAGCCCGCTTGCCGGCCACTGGAGGCAATGGTGATAAGATGCCGGGTCAATCTGGCGCCAACTGGGAGGGATTGTGACCGAAATAGGGATTCTGCATTAACCTTTGCGGCGGCCGGCGGCGGCCTCGCGTCATGCCCGATCCGATGCATCCGAGCGGCTTGCCAAGCGTTGCGAATGACGCGATCATGACAACGAGGTGACGAGGCCGAGGTATGGTGGACGAACCCGAGCAGTCTGGATCAGCGCTCCTCATCGATTTCACGGCGGCGAGCCCCGGCGCCGGCGAGCTCCAGCCGGCCAACCACAACCGTTTCGTGCCCGCGGTCACTTTTGACCGCAAGGAACTGCAGACCATCCTCAACCTCTATGGTCGCAAGGTCGTCAGCGGCGAGTGGCGCGACTATGCCCTCGACTTCCTGCGGGACCGTGCCCTGTTTTCGATCTACAAGCGCGCCTCCGAGCGGCCGCTCTATGTGGTCGAGAAGAACCCCAGGCTTCGCCTCAAGCAGGGCCAGTACATGGTGGTGAGCCAGGAGGGCCGCGTGCTGAAGCGCGGCCACGACCTCACCACGGTGCTGCGCGTGCTGGAACTCGCTCTCGTCAAATGATCGCCGTCCGCCCGGCTGTGCCGGCCGATGCCGAGGCGATGAGCGCCGTGCTCACCGCCTCGATCCGCGAGCTCTGCACCGCCGACCACCGCGATGATCCCGAGATCCTTGCCGGCTGGCTCCGCAACAAGACGCCCCAGATGGTGGCCAGGATGTTCGATCGGCCGGGAGCCGCTCTGCTCGTCGCCGAGCGCGACGGCGAGATCGCCGCCGTCGGCTGCCTGAACGGACCCGATGAGATCGGTCTCAACTACGTCGCCCCGGGTCACCGCTTCCACGGCGTCAGCAAGGCCCTGCTCGCCGCGCTGGAGGATCGCATCCGCCTGTCCGGCGCCGACGTCGCCAGGCTGACCAGCACCGGCACCGCCCACCGCTTTTATCTCGCCAATGGCTGGCACGATGCCGGCCCGGCGGAAGCGGACCGCGGCATGCTCTGCTACCCCATGGAAAAGCGGCTCCGGTAAGAAGGCCCCGCGCGCCTACCGGTCTTCACCGCGCCGCTGCTTCCGCCGCACATACCAGTAGGCGATGGCGAAGGAGCCTGTGAGGACGATCACCGTTACGATGAGTGAACTAGGTAGGTCCTTGGTCAGCAGGTCCGTCGCGAACGGCCAGCTGTCGAGCCGGCTGTCGGGGTAAGCAGCGATCGCCTCACTGTCTGGGTTCACCATTCGCACCGCGCCTTGCGGCCTCGCTCACAGCGCCTTCTGCAAATGCACGATATCGAGCCAGCGGTCGAACTTGTACCCCACCGCCTCGTAGCGTCCGACATGCCGGAAGCCGGCCTTTTCGTGCAGCCGCACCGAGTTGGCGCGCTCCGCCGTGATCACTGCGATCATCTGCTTGAACCCGGCGGCGCGGCTCTGGACTATCAGTTCGTCGAGCAGCCGCCCGCCGATCCCCTGCCCCACTGCATCCTGTCGCAGGTAGATCGAGTCCTCGCAGGTGAAGCGGTAGGCGGCGCGCGGCCGGTAGAACGAGGCATAGGCATAACCGAGCACCGTGCCGGCGCGCTCGGCGACGATCAGCGGGTGCCCCAGCGCCTTGAGCTTCCCGAAGCGCTCCGCCATCTCCGTCTCCGCCGGAACCTCGGTCTCGAAGGTGATCACCGTTTCCTCGACATAGGGTCGATAGATCGCGGTGATGTCCGGCACGTCGGACCAGGCGAAAGGGCGGAAGACGACATCGGACATCGGGAACTCGGGATAAACGAAAGGGCCGCGATCTTGATAGATCGCGGCCCCCGAAACTTCCAATCAGACTTGCTGATTCCTTCTATCAGTCACGCTTTCGAACCTGAAAGCGCCCGGCGATTATTCGCGGTTACCGAACAGGCGGAGCAGCATCATGAACAGGTTGATGAAGTCGAGGTAGAGCGACAGGGCGCCCATCACGGCGGTCTTCTGCAGCACCTCGGCCCCGTGGCCCTCGTCGTAGCTCTCCTTGATCCGCTGCGTATCGTAGGCGGTGAGGCCGACGAAGATCAGCACGCCGATCGCCGAGATGGCGAAGTCGAGCATGCTCGAAGCGAGGAAGATGTTGACGATCGAGGCGATGATCAGGCCGATCAGGCCCATGATCAGGAAGTTGCCGATGCTCGTGAGGTCACGCTTGGTGGTGTAGCCGTACAGGCTCATCGCACCGAACGTCGCCGCCGAGATGAAGAACACCTTGGCGATCGAGGCATCGGTATAGACCATGAAGATCGAGCTGAGGCTGAGGCCCATGACGGCCGCAAACACCCAGAACAGCAGCTGCGCGGTGGCGCCGGAAAGCCGGTTGATGCCGAAGCTCAGCACCAGCACGAAGGCCAGCGGCGCAAACATGATGACCCACTGCAGCGGCGAGGCGTAGATCAACGAGCCCCACTGGGTGACCAGCGTGCCGTTGGCCAGCTGGCCCACTGCCTGCGTCGGATCGGTAGTGGTGGACCACGCATGAGCGAAGTAGGCGACGACACCCGTCACCACCAGGCCGATGCCCATGTAGTTGTAGACCTTCAGCATATAGCTGCGCAGGCCCTCATCGATGGCCGCGGCGGTTCCGGCCCGCTGAGCGGCGATAGTCGGACGGTCGAATTCAGCCATGACGAATAAATCCCTTTCCTGGCGACGTGACGGGCGCTCCTCCGAGCCTCTGCCGTCGATCACACAATATGAGGGCACACCTCGGACAATACAAGACTGCGGAACCTTACCTTAACGTTCCGTAATGTCGCAGTTCTTCAACGGCTTATCCGTCGCTCTTCGCCTCACGAGGCAAACCGTCCGGCGATGCACGCCGGCTGTCTTGCGGCAGCCATCCTGCGTCGCTACGTTTCACCTGTAGATGAGCCCGAATCACCCGGCTCACCGCGGCAAAGGGAGGGTCGAATGCCCAGGCTCTTTACCGGAATCGAGGTCCCGCCCGAGGTGGGGCTGGCGCTCTCGCTGAAGCGGGGCGGCCTGTTCGGCGCCCGCTGGATCGACACCGAGAACTATCACATTACCTTGCGCTTCATCGGCGACGTCGATCACCATGTGGCGAGCGAAGTGACCGATATGCTGGATCGGCTGGCCGACAGCGAGGCCTTCACCGTCAAGCTCGATCATCTCGGCTCGTTCGGCGGCAACACCCCGCGGGCGCTGTTCGCCGGCTGCTCCAGCAATGCCGCCCTGCTCCGCCTGCAAGCTGCGCAGGAACGCGTGCTGCAGCGCTGCGGGCTGGCCCCGGAAGGCCGGAAATTCGTACCGCACGTGGCCCTGGCCCGTCTGCGCGGCGTATCGGCCGAGGAGGTGGCGCGCTTCATCGCCTTCTCCGGCCGCTTCGAGCCGCTGGAGTTCAAGGTCGGCCGTTTCGTGCTGTTTTCCTCGCGCGATTCCGTCGGCGGCGGCCCCTACCTGGTCGAGCAGAGCTACCCACTGGCCGCGTGAGGCGAAGGCGGGCGTTAACGCTTCCTTCACCATGCAGGCCCAAACAGGATTTTCGGCGATTTGGGACGTCAAATTGCCGACAAGATTGCCGCTAAGGTCACGACTTAATTCAAATTCGCGGCCGGTTTGAGACCTTGGTAACCATGCCATGGCAGGATGCTCAGGTGCTGGTTGCGCAACTTCGGACAAGGATGTTCGGGCGATGACATCATCTCGTTTGGCGCTGGCTGGTCTGCTGGCTGCAGGTTTCTGCCTCGGCTTGGCAACCGCGCCGGCCTCGGCGCAGGAAATCAAGCAGCTGGGCACGTTCAAGGCGTGGACCGCCTGGACCGGTACGGACGCCAATGGCGCCATGTGCTACATTTCCGCCTCGCCCGACGACTGGAGCCCCAAGGAAGTCAACGGCAGCCCGGTCCGGCGCAGCCCGATCCATTTCCTGGTGATCAACCGGAAGGGCCTGGGCACCAAGAACGAAGTCCAGACCCAGGTCGGCTATCCGTTCCACCCCACCAATTCCAGCGTCACCGCCACCATCGACGGCAAGACCTTCCCGATGGTCACCGAAGGCGAGGCCGCCTGGCTCGCCGTCGAGGCCGACGAGGCGACCTTCGTCGAGGCGTTGAAGGCCGGCACCAAGCTGACCGTCAACGGCACCTCGCAGAAGGGCAACAAGATGGTCGACAATTACAGCCTGTCCGGCGTCACCGCCGCCCTGGGCGAGATCGGCAAGGCCTGTAACTGACGCCGGTTTCACGCTCGCCGTGAAACCGCGCACCCTTGCAGAACGTTCGGCGATTGAACCCAGCCGGCATTGCCTGCTACCAACCGCCGAACCCTCGAGGTCCCCGCCCATGAAACTCCGCGCTCTTGCAGCTATCGCCACGGTGCTCGTACCGGCATTGTCGGGAGCCGCCATGGCGCAGTCCGTGAAGCTGCTCGGCGAGTTTCGCGACTGGACGGCCTATACCGCGACGGAGTCGACCGGCCCGGTCTGCTTTGCGCTGAGCAAGCCCACCGAGGTCACGCCCAGCCCGGACGATTTCACCGAAGCCTGGCTCTATCTGACCAATCGTCCGTCCGAGAGCGTACGGAACGAACTGAACCTCGTCGCCGGCTTCATGTTCGCCCCCGACACCACGGCGACTGCCACCATCAGCGGCCAGAATTTCGAGCTGTTCACCGACAAGGACGCCGCCTGGCTGCTCGACCCCAACCAGAACGACAACCTTGCCTCGGCGCTGCGCGCCGGCTCGACCGTCGTGATCGAGGGCACCAGCGACAAGGGCATCCGCATCACCGAGACCTTCTCGCTGTCGGGCGCCACCGCCGCCAGCCGCGCCATCGAAGGCTGCACCGGCTGATTGATCGGCTCAGCCTGAGCACGCCGCCGCTCATCCCGCGCAAGCCAGCCTCCCACCCCCGTGTTTTGCGCAAACTTTGCGACTATGTTACAGGCCGCGCCCTGAAGGAGCGTGGTTAGAACTTTCCGGTTCGACCGCGCGACCACCAACATGCGCACGCTGAGAGAGCCGCCCGCACCATGAGTATCGCCCTCGACCTCGATCATCACGCCCATGCCGACCGACCGAAATCCGGGCGGACGTCGCTGGTCGGCCTGATGAAACCCGAGCTGCGCGACACGCTGATGGGCATCGGCCTCGACGAGCGCGAGGCCAAGATGCGCGCCAGCCAGCTGTGGAACTGGATCTACCACAACGGCGTCACCGATTTCGACCGGATGACCAACATCCAGAAGGGGTTCCGCCAGAAGCTCGCCGACACCTTCCTGCTCGATCGGCCCGAGATCGTCACCGAACAGATCTCGATCGACGGCACCCGCAAGTGGCTGTTCCGCTTTCGCGACCCCAAGAACCCGCTGCTCCCCCCGGTCGAGGTCGAGACCGTCTATATCCCCGAGGAAGACCGCGGCACCCTCTGCGTCTCTTCCCAGGTCGGCTGCACCCTCACCTGTTCGTTCTGCCACACCGGCACGCAGAAGCTGGTGCGCAACCTCACCGCGGGCGAGATCCTCGGCCAGGTCCTGATGGCACGCGAGCGGCTGGGCGATTTCCCCGGCGGCGTGCGCCCCAATGACGGCGGCCTCGTGCCGGCGCCGCGCGGCTCCGGCGGCTCCGAGGGCGACAGCCGCGCCATCACCAATGTGGTGATGATGGGCATGGGCGAGCCGCTCTACAATTACGACAACGTCAAGCAGGCGCTGCTGATCGCTTCAGACGAGGCCGGCATCTCGCTGTCGAAGCGCCGCATTACCCTCTCGACCTCCGGCGTCGTGCCGTTCATCGAGCCGACCGGCCGCGAGATCGGCGTCATGCTGGCGATCTCGCTGCACGCGGTGCGCGACGAGCTGCGCGACATGCTGGTGCCGATCAACAAGAAGTATCCGCTCAAGGAGCTGATCCAGGCCTGCCGCGATTACCCGGGCCTCTCCAATGCCCGCCGCATCACCTTCGAATACGTGATGCTCAAGGACATCAACGATTCCGACGCCGACGCCCGCGAACTGGTGCGTCTGCTCGCTGGCATCCCTGCCAAGATCAATCTGATCCCGTTCAACCCCTGGCCGGGCACCAACTATGATTGCTCAAGCTCGTCGCGCATCGAGCGGTTTGCCGACATCGTCAACAATGCCGGCTATGCCAGCCCGGTCCGCACCCCGCGCGGCCGCGACATCTTCGCCGCCTGCGGGCAGCTGAAGAGCGAGACCGAGCGGCTGAGCAAGAAGGAGCGCGACGCGCTCACCGCCTGAGGACGGCGGACGACAACCGGTTGACGCGCTGCGGCGCGACAACCCACGGCGCGGTGCCCTTCGGCACGTCTGATCCGGCCTCTGCTGGTGACGCCTCCCTGCATCGGAGACCAGCCATGTCCATCCAGATCAAACGCATGCAACCGGGCGACGAACTCGCCTTCGCCGAGATCGCGCCCGAGGTGTTCGACGAGCCCATCCAGCCCGAGCGTCTCCGAGACTACCTGCTGGAACCCGGTCACCTGATGCTGCTGGCCTTCGACGGCGGGTTGGTGGTCGGGCAATGCGCCGCGGTGATCCACCGCCACCCCGACAAGCTCACCGAGCTCTATATCGACGAGGTCGGCACCGCCTCGACCCATCGGCGCCAGGGCATCGCCACCCGCCTGGTCGAAGCGATGTTCGCCTGGGGGCGTGAACTGGGCTGTCGCGAGGCCTGGCTCGGCACCGAACTCGACAATCTCGAGGCCAACGGGCTCTACAGAAAGCTCGGCGGCAAGGGCGGGCAGATGGCCTACTACGAGTTCGAGCTTTAGGACGGCAGTCCGACGGGACCTTGCAGTCGCCGCCTCCCTCCCCCTTGAGGGGAGCAGAAACCCTCATTCCTCCCCGCGCAGCCATTCCAGCTTGTGCCGCCCCTGCCCGGGATCGCCCAGCAGCTGCGCCAGCGCCGGCAGCAGGATGCGCAGCTCCCCTTCCAGCGTGAACGGCGGGTTGACGAGGATCATCCCCGAGCCGTGCAGTCGCGGCGGGTTCGAGGCCGGCCGGATGCTGAGCTCGGCCCGGAGCATTCTCTGGATGCCGGTATCGCGCAGCGCCGAGATGAAATCATGCACGGCGCGCGTGTCCTTCAGCGGATACCACAGCGCATAGACGCCGGTGGCGAACTTGCCATGCGCCTTCACCAGCCCGTCGACCAGCCGCTCGAACTCGCCGCGCTCCTCGAAGGGCGGGTCGACCAGCACCAGGCCGCGTTTTTCCTTGGGCGGCACATGGGCGTTGAGCGACAGCCAGCCATCGAGATGGATCACCCGCACCTGGACATCGCCTTCGAACAGCGTGCCGAGCCGCTTGGCATATTCGGGGTGCAGTTCCAACGCCGACAGCCGATCCTGCGGCCGAAACAGCTTTCGGACCAGCAAGGGCGAGCCCGGATAGGTCTCGAGCTTGTCGCCCGGGTTCAGCTCGGCGATCACCTTGAGATAGGGCTCGGCCAGCGCCTGGGCCTTTTGCGGCAAGCCGCCCTGCAGCAGGTTGCCGATGCCCTCGGCCCATTCCGGCGAGCGCCTGGCGATTTCCCCGGTCAGATCATATTTGCCGATGCCCGCATGGGTATCGATCACCCGGAACGCCGCATCCTTCTTCTTCAGGTATTCGACCAGCCGGGTGACGATGAGATGCTTCATCACATCGGCGAAGTTTCCGGCATGGAAGGCGTGGGAATAGTTCATGCGGAGCGTTTCCAGAAAAAGTGCGCAACGGCCTGCCGTCGCTGAAGCATAGGCTAGTGCCGCGCCTGTGCGGTGAGAATGGTTGCAGCGAACGCCGTGAAGATCGCGGCAAAGCTCCAGTTGAGCGCCCGCTCCACCCATTTGCTGCGCCGGAACGCATCGGCGAGTTTCTCGGCGGCGAAGACGATCAGCACGCCGAGCGGGATCGACAGCACCACGAACTGCGCCCCGAGGAACAACAGCTTCCCGGCTGCCGCCGGATCGTGGGCTTCGACGAACTGCGGCAGGAAGGTCACGAAGAACAGCACCACCTTGGGGTTGAGCAGGTTGATGCCGAGCCCGGTGGCATAGCTCTGCCACAGCGTCGGGACTTTCTTGGCCGCCTCGGTGAGCCGCAACCCACCGCCATGGGCGATCGCCTGCCAGGCGAGCCAGATCAGGTAGACGGCGCCGGCGATCTTCAGCGCCATGAACAAGGGCGGCGCGGCGAGGATCAGCACCGAGATCCCGAACGCCACCAGCGTCGTGTGCACCATGATGCCGGTCATCGCCCCGAACATCGCGGCCAGCCCATGCGCCCGGCCGTAATTGATGGCGCGGCTCATCTGCAGCGCCATATCGGGCCCGGGGGTGATCATCAGCACGAAGGTTGCGACAGCAAAGCCGAGCAGCACCGGCAGGTCGGGGACGAAACTTGGCATGGCGCTTTCCAACGAGGTTGGCTGTTGCCTATCATCTCCAGAGGTTGGGGCCAACGGGGGCGGGCCGAGGCATGGCGTTCTGGGAACCGCGATCGACGGCGCTGACCATCAGGCGCATTCTGAAGGTCAACCACGCCGGCGAGTTCGGCGCCATCCGCATCTACAATGCCCAGCTCGCCCTCGCCCGACATCTCTACCCCGACATCGTGCCGGCGCTGACCGAAATGCGGGATGACGAGATCGAACACTGCCGCCTGTTCGTCGAGGCCATGCCGGCGCGCGGGGCCCGACCCTGCCGGGTCATGGCCTTCTGGAGTCTCGGCGGCTACGTCCTGGGTTTTGTGACCGCCCTGTTGGGACGCAACATGATCTGGGTCTGCACCGAAGCCGTCGAGGCGACCGTGCACCGGCACCTCGAAGATCAGATCGCCTTCCTGCGCGACCGCGACAGGCCGCTGCACGACCTGATCGGCTCGATTCAGGCCCAGGAACTTGCGCACCTGCAACACGCCGTGGACCACCAGCCGCGACAAGGCCTGCTGCGCGCGGCGACCCTGCCGCTCATTGGTCTCGTCACCGAATCGCTGATCTGGCTATCCACCTGGGGCGACACCGGCAGCATGCGCCGCGAGCTCGCGCGCTAGCCCGCTTGCCAGCCCCATCGCTGCCGCGGCACAAAGGGGCATGTCCATGTCGCTGATCCAGCCGATCGATGCCGGCGACCTGCCGCGGGTCGCGGCGCTCGCCCATCGCATCTGGCCCGAAGCCTTTGCCGGCATCCTGCCGGCCGACCGCATTCCCGGTATGCTGGCCGAGATCTATGCGCTCGAGACCCTGGAGGCCGATATCGCCGAACGCGGACACCAATACTGGCTCGCCACCCATGATGGGCGCGATGTCGGCTTCGCTTCGGCCTACCGCGCCGATGGCCGGGTCTGGATCAAGAAGCTCTATCTGCTGGCTGAAACCCGGGGGCTGGGGCTCGGCAAGGCGCTGATCGCCACCGCCCGCACCCATTTCGGCGCCGAACTGCCCGTTGCGCTCTATGTCAACGACGGCAACGCCGCCGCCATCGCCTTTTACCGCTCGCAGGGTTTCGAGGTGGAACGGCACGTGCCGGTGCAGATGGGGCCGTACCGGTTCAGCGACTATGTGATGCTGAAGCCGGCTTGAACTGCGGAGTTGAACCGCCGGCCCGGCGCCCTCGCAGGCCAAGTCTGGCAAGAAGTAGTTGCCCGGCTCGCACCCAATGTGGCGCGACCTCTCTTCTCTCACGTACCACGATGCGTGTTATTGCGTGTCCGACCGGTAGGCATTCCTTGCCGGTCAGCGCGTCTGTCTCAAGCTGATTTGCGCACTAACGCCTAGCAGCCCCGATATTTAGCACTCGTTAACCATGAAATACTGACACTGACCGCATGTTCTCATGCGTATCAGGAGTAAGTTCCATGCGTTTATTTGGTATCGCCGCCGGCCTGCTGATCGCCGGCGTGCTGCCCGTCGCCGCCGCCCCAAGCGCCAATGTCGACTTCAGCGGCACCGTCGCCGCCACTTGCTCCATCACCGCCAGCACCAATGGCACGATGAAGCTGAACCCCTCGACCGGCACCACGCTCGGTTCGGAAGAGGCGGGCGGTACCCGTGGCAGCGTCACCGTACTGTCGATCGGGGCCTCCACCCTCACCATCGGTGCGCCCTCGCTCACCTCCACGCCCCCGGTCGGCTACGTCACCGGCACGCAGACGATCGAGGTCTCCTATAGCGGCGCTCCGTCCTCGGGGCTCAGCGGCGTCAGCCACGCTTACACCTCCAGCCAGACCACCCAGCCGCTCGGCACGATTGGCGCCTCGGACCTCTACATCAACAACCGCATCGTCAATCCCAGCGGTTTCCCGCCGGACACCTACACAACCAGAACAGTGGTCACATGCGCTCAGCCCTAAGCCGCCTAGGCGGCGGCATCCTGGCGGCGGCGGCGTTGTCCGTACCGTTGCCCGGCTATGCCTGTTCGATCAATCTGACATCGGCGGGCACGCTGCGCCCGTCCGACGATAACAAGACGCTGGGCTCCGAGGTCAAAGGCAACACGCCGGGGACAGTGACCAGCATCCTCTCGCTTCTGGACGGTACGGCAACGATCGAAGTCTCCTCGCCGACGCGTATCCAGACGCCCGGAGGCTACAACGCCTCCGCCGAGACGCTGCAGGTTGCCTACAACGCCGCTGCGGTGCTCGGGCTCTTTCCCGGCGCCAGCCAGTCCTACACCAGTTCGACCACCAGCTTTCAGGCGACCGGCGTTCTCGCCGGCCTGAGCTTCAGCATCACGCTGCACAACCGCATCCTCAATCCCAACGGTTTTGCGCCCGGCACCTACACAACAAGGACCGTCGTCACATGCCATCCCTGAAGCTCGCGAGCCTGATCCTTGCTGTTGCCGCCACGCTTGCCGTCGTCGCTCCTGCCGCCGCGCAGTCGCTTTCGCCGCTCGAGAAAACCGGCGTGACGCCCTCCGACCGGAAGGCGTTCAAGCTGACGGTCGGCAACCCCTACCAGTCCCGCATGACCTTCGTCATGGTGCCGCTGGCGCCCGACTACCAGACGCCGATCGAGGGCGTCACCGTCCGGCCCGCCGAGCTCACCATGGCCCCCCAGTTCTCCCGCCAGGTCATCGTGACCTTCGATATCGATCCAAAGAAGAAGGAGCGGACAATTGCGCTCTGTGTCATGCCTAAAGCGCTCGATGGCCCAATTCTGCCGCGTGTCTGCGGTCGTTACACTGGCCGCATGGCCGGCAATGGCGGCTGACGGGCTGCTGCTTCCGCCACCGCCGGTTGGGCCCGGCGGCGAGGACTCCATCACCACGTCCGAGGGGGTGCGCTGCAGCCAGTCGATCAACTCGTCCGGCGGCTATCTCGACCTCGGCATTGCCGGCGGCGATCTCTCCAGCGCCTACAGCAATGACAGTTATGGCAACAAGGATAGCGGCGCGCCGCAGAGCGCCGTCGGCTACGCCCGCATCATCATTCCGCTTGGCGAAGCACCGACCCGCCTCAACTGCGCACGCCTCTACGAACTCGAAATCCAGAAGCTCAAGGCGGAAATAGAGATGCTCAAGGTCGGGCTCGAATAGTGAACGCGCCGCTTAAAACGATGTTAACTGCCATTCGCTAGCGTTTGAGGTTGATTGTGGGGATTTGAGGGGCCTGACCAGAAGTGAAGGCACTGCCGGCTGATTCCGTTCATAAGGCCGCCGATGCTTTGCTGCTTGATGCAGCGCTGCAGTCGGTTCCCTACGGCTTCTGCGTCTGGTCACCCCAGTTCAAGCTGGTGATGTTCAACCAGCACTATCTCGACATTTACGGCTTCTCGGCCCGGCGCGTCCGCAAGGGCATGACGCTGGAAGCCGTGGTGAAGCTCTCCTCCGAGATGGGCAACCACCCCGACCAGTCCCCGGCCGAGTTCCTTGCCGCCTACAAGCGCGAGTTGCTCGGCAACCGCGGCGGGGCTCGCGCCAAGGTGCGCGAGCGCGTCGCCGGCGACCGCTGGCTGGAAACCGCGCACGTCTATTCGCCGGGCCTGGGCTGGGTCGTCACCCATGAGGACGTCACCGAGGAGATCGCCTCCTCCGAGATCATCCAGAAGCGCAAGCGCGAACTCGAACGCCAGAACATCCGGCTCGATGCGGCGGTCAACAACATCTCCCAGGGCCTCTGCATGTACGACCCCAAGGGTCGCCTGGTGATCTGCAACCAGCCCTATCAGCGCATCTACAACCTGCCCGAGCACCTGCTGAAGCCCGGCACGCTGCTCGATGATATCCTCGGCCATCTGTTTGACGAGGGCATGCAGGCCGGCGCCAACCGTGACGACTACATCCGCTGGCGTCGCGATGTGATCGCCCGCGGCCAGTACGGCAAGAACATCCACGAACTCAACGGCCGCACCATCATGATGCAGCACCATCCGATGAAGGATGGCGGCTGGGTCACCACGCACGAGGACATCACCGAGCAGCGCCAGCAGGAAGAGCGCATCCGCCACCTCGCCCGGCACGACGCGCTGACCCAGCTGCCCAACCGCGTGCAGTTCCTCGAGGAGATGGCGGCGGCCGAGCCCGGCCTCACCCGCGGCGAACACATCGCGGTGCTCTGCATCGACCTCGATCACTTCAAGTCGGTCAACGACACGCTCGGCCATTCGCTTGGCGACAAGCTGCTGCAGCAGGTATCGGCGCGCCTCTGGGGCGCGACCCGCGAGAGCGACCTGCTGGCCCGCCTGGGCGGCGACGAGTTCGCGCTGCTGCTGCGCATGATCGACAACCCGGCGGAAGCCGCCACCATTGCCGAGCGCATCGTCAAGGCGATGACCAACCCCTTCACCATCGACGGCCACCAGCTGGTGATCGGCGCATCGGTGGGCATCGCCATGGCGCCGCAGGATGGCGAGACCTCGGAAATCCTGATGAAGAACGCCGACCTGGCGCTCTACAAGGCCAAGAACGAGGGCCGCTCGACCTACCACTTCTTCGAATCCGGCATGGATGCGGCGATCCAGAAGCGCCGCGCCATCGAAGCCGGCCTGCGCCTGGCGCTCGCCAAGAGCGAATTGCGGCTGGTGTTCCAGCCGCTGGTCGGCCTCAAGGAGAACCGCATCACCTGCCTCGAGGCGCTGCTGCGCTGGGATACGCCCGATCGCGGCACCATCTCGCCGGCCGAGTTCATTCCCATCGCCGAGGAGACCGGGCTGATCGTGCAGATCGGCGAGTGGGTGCTGCGCGAGGCCTGCCGTACCGCCACGAGCTGGCCGGCCGATGTGCGCGTGGCCGTCAACCTCTCGCCGGTGCAGTTCAAGAACAAGCGACTGTTCGAGACGGTCGAGGCGGCGCTGCGCGACTCCGGCCTGCCGCCCACCCGGCTCGAACTGGAGATCACCGAATCGCTGCTGCTCTCGGACAACGAGCCCACGCTCAGGACGCTGCACAAACTGCGCGCCCTCGGCGTCCGGATCTCGATGGACGATTTCGGCACCGGCTACTCGTCGCTCAGCTACCTGCGCAGCTTCCCCTTCGACAAGATCAAGATCGACCGCTCGTTCATGCGCGATCTGAAGTCGAAGGGCGACAGCCTCGCCATCATCAAGGCGGTGATCGGACTTGGCCAGTCGCTCGGCATGTCGACCACCGCCGAGGGCATCGAGACCGAGGAACAGCTCGCCGCGGTGCGCGACCAGGGCTGCAACGAGGTGCAGGGCTTCCTGTTCTCGCCGCCGGTGGGGGCGCAGGCCGTCGCCGATATGCTGGCCGAGGAAGGCCAGAAGCGGCCCAGGCTGCGCCGGGTGTCGTGACCCCCACGGTTTTCGAGCGGCCCTGCTCACGCGCCGGCGCCCCGCGGCAACTGACTGATGTAGCGCCGACTTACCGGCGCTGATCAGAGGACCACGCCATGCCGTTCCGCCCATCGGAAACCTGCCTTGTCTGCCATTCCGCCGATCTCGACCGCACCGCCCGGTTCTATCGCGAGGCCTTCGATATCGACTTCGAGAAACGGGGAAGCGGCCGCGACGCCTTCCTGTTCGCCCGCCTCAGCCCGGATTTCTCGATCAGCTTCAACCAGGGCCAGCCCGAGCCGGGCAAGAGCCCGATCATCACCTTCACCCTGGCCGAGGGCGGGATCGCCGACGCCGTCGCGGCACTCGCGGCCAATGGCGCGACGATCGTCGCGCCGGTCAGTCCGGCCCCCGATGGACATGGTGCGGTACTGCTCGATCCCGATCGGCACCGACTCGGACTTTATCAGCCGGCAACCAAACCGGTGTCGCATCGCTGACAGCCACCGAGCAGCTATTGCTAGTGCCGCACGGCCTTGGCACCTTCCCTGGCGGAGGACCTGACCGTGCGGCGATCGACCTATGAGCAGTTGCTGGTGACGGCGCGGCGGCATTCCCGTCGCGCCGACGAGGCCGATGACCTGGTGCAGGATGCGCTGCTCGAAGCGGTCAAGGCCGGGCGCACCGACTTCGAAACCGGCCTCACCATCCGCTGGCTTGGCGGCGTCATCCGCAACAAGGCGCGGCTGGCGGCGCGCGGCGCCGGCCGGCGTCGCCTGCGCGAAACGGCGTGGCAGGACCAGCCGCCGGCCGGCGCCGCCGAGGACGAGACCCCGGTCGGCGTGCTGCTCGCCGGCTTGCCGCCATCGCTCAAATCGGTCGCCGCGCTGGCGCTCACCGGACACGACCGGCGCGAGATCGCCTACCTGCTGCGGCTGGACGACGTGACGCTGCGGCAACGCATCTCGACCCTGGGCAAGCGCCTTCGGACCGCCGGCCTGCCGGTGCCCGAGGGTCTGCCGGGTCTTGGCCTCAATCTCGCCTATGGCCGCATCCGCGACGCCCTGCTGCCGGCGCTGCTGCGCGAAGGCGGCGTGTTTGCCAGCCACGACCCGGACGGACACCTGTTCATCATCCGGCGCACCCCGGATCGGTGAGCGCCCCGGGCGCGCCCGATTTTTTCGGTGGCTTGCTCACATTCCGCCCGGCGGCGGCAACAATGAACGTAACCAGCCCATCAGGAGCCAGATCATGATTCCCAAGCCGCACCGCGCCAGCATCGTCTACTACGTCGCCGACATCGCCCGCACCGAACGGTTCTACAACGAGACCCTCGGCATCGCCCTCGCCCGCATGGAAGGGGCGGAGCCGTTCTGGCTGCAGGGCCAGCTCGACCAGGGTCTCGAGATCATCTTTTTCGAGATGGAAGGCACCCGCGGCAGTTCGCCGTCGCTGATCTTCGACCTCGCCGAAGGCGGCATCGACGACGTGGTGGCGGCCCTCGTGGCGCATGGCGTCACTATCGTCACTCCGGTCAGCGAGGCGCCGGGCGGCTGGAGCGCCGACTTTCTGGATCCGGACGGCTTTGGTCTTGGCCTCTACCAGTCGGCGGACAAGCCGCGATCGCTGAAGGGCTGAGCCCCGAAGGGGTCGCCCCAGCCGGGCGACCCTGCCGGTTTCACCCTTCGGATGCCTGGAGCACCCCGAGCAGGGCCTCGAGTTGCGCCGCCCCATCGGTACCGAGCCGCCGGAGGAGCTCATCCTGGGCGCCTTGCCAGATCGGCACCGCCCGGCGCAGCGTCGCTTCTCCGGCTGCGGTCAGGCTGAGCCGCGCCTCGCGCAGGTCATCGCCCGGCCGGATCGCCACCAGGCCGGCGCGCTGCAGCACCCGCACGTTGCGCCCCAGCGTCGAGCGATCGAGCTCGACGCGTTCGGCCAGCTTCGTCAGCGACACCGGCGAGTGTTGCGAAAGAGTCCGGAGCAGCGAGAACTGCGCCAGGCTGATCCCGACGGGCTCGAGCACGGCATCATAGCGTGCCGTCAGGCTGCGGCTCGCCGCGCGAACCGCCATGCAGATACAGGTGTCGGGCATTGATGAGGGTATATACCCTCAATTGCACATAGGGCAATTCTCGAGCTGTGCCCGGCCGCGGCGTATCGGCCCGCAGGCCAGCCATTCGGCGATTTGTCTTGAGAATGTGACCCTTGTCCGATATGGGGCGCCACTAAATCTCCAGAACATCCGATCGGCCGCCCCTCATGTCTTTGCGTAACATCGCAATCATTGCTCACGTTGACCATGGCAAGACCACCATGATCGACGTCCTGCTCAAGCAGTCCGGCTCCTTCCGCGACAACCAGCGCGTCGAAGAGCGCGCCATGGACAGCAATGATCTCGAGCGCGAGCGCGGCATCACCATCCTGGCCAAGGTGACGTCGCTGGTCTGGAAGGACACCCGCATCAACATCGTCGACACGCCCGGCCACGCCGACTTCGGCGGCGAGGTGGAGCGCATCCTATCGATGGTGGATGGCGTGGTGATCCTCGTCGACGCCGCCGAAGGTCCGATGCCGCAGACCAAGTTCGTGCTCGGCAAGGCCTTGGCCCAGGGTCTCCGTCCGATCGTCGCGATCAACAAGATCGATCGTCCCGACGAGCGTCACCTCGAAGTGCTGGAAGAGATCTTCGATCTGTTCATCGCCCTCGACGCCACCCCCGAGCAGCTCGATTTCCCGGTGCTCTACGGCGCCGCCAAGCTCGGCTGGATGTCGGACAAGCCGGAAGGCCCCAAGGACTCGCTGGCCCCGCTGCTCGACAAGGTGCTCGAATACGTGCCCGAGCCGAAGGTGGAAGAAGGCCCGTTCCGCATGCTCGTCACCACCATCGAGCGCAACCCCTTCCTCGGCCGCATCCTCACCGGCCGCATCACCTCCGGAACGGTCAAGGCCGGTGACCCGATCCACTCACTCGCCCGCGACGGCAAGATCGTCGAAAAGGGCCGCGTCTCGAAGGTGCTGGCTTTCCGTGGCCTCGAGCGCACCCCGATCGATCTCGCCGAAGCCGGCGACATCGTCGCCATTGCCGGCCTCGAAACTTCGACCGTGGCCGATACGCTGGTCAACCCGTCGGTGACCGTGCCGCTGCCGTCCAAACCGATCGATCCGCCGACCCTGTCGGTCACCTTCCGCATCAATGACGGCCCGCTGGCCGGCCGCGAAGGCGACAAGGTGCAGTCGCGCGTCATCCGCGAGCGCCTGCTGCGCGAGGCGGAAGGCAACGTCGCCATCCGCGTCACCGAAGGCGACGACAACGATTCGTTCGATGTCGCCGGCCGCGGCGAGTTGCAGCTCGCGGTGCTGATCGAAAACATGCGCCGCGAAGGTTTTGAGCTCACCATCGGCCGCCCCAAGGTGGTGATCCGCGAGGAGAACGGCGAAAAGCTCGAGCCGATCGAGGAAGTGATCATCGACGTCGATGACGAGCATACCGGCGTCGTCGTGCAGAAGCTCACCGAGCGCAAGGGCGACCTGGTCGACATGCGCCCCTCGGGCGTCGGCCGCTCGCGGCTGCGCTTCTACGTGCCGACCCGCTCGCTGATCGGCTACCAGCCGGAACTGCTGTCGGACACCCGCGGCACCGCCATCTTCAACCGGCTGTTCCACGGCTATCAGCCGTTCAAGGGCGCGCTGCCCGGCCGCCGCACCGGCGTCCTGATCTCCAACGGCACCGGCCAGGCCGTGACCTATGCGCTGTGGAACCTCGAAGAGCGCGGCCCGATCATGATCGATGCCGGCGTCGACATCTACGAGGGCATGATCATCGGCGAGCACTCGCGCGAGAACGATCTCGAGGTGAATGCGCTGAAGGGCAAGCAGCTGACCAACATCCGCACGACGTCGAAGGATGAAGCGGTCCGCCTGACCCCGCCCAAGAAGCTCACCCTCGAGCAGTCGCTCGGCTACATCGCCGACGACGAGTATGTCGAGGTCACCCCCAAGAGCATCCGCCTGCGCAAGATCTGGCTCGACCCCAACGATCGCAAGCGCATGATGCGCGCCGCCAAGGCGAGCTGATCATACGGCCGGACCCTCAGGTCCGGCCGCCAATATTGCCCCGTCATTGCAACCTGCTACAGATCTTCCGGGGTTTTGGGGGATCACCGGCATGTTTACGCGGACGGCAGGACTCGCTGCGCTGGCGCTTGTTGCAATCCTGGCCTCGGTTTCGGCGGCCGAGGCAAAGGTTCGGCTGAAGCCGATCACCTGCCCAGTGGCCAAGGCGGTCGAGAGCTTCCGGATCACCGGCGCCAAAGGCGAACTCGAAGGCGTCCGCTCCGAGTATCAGTGGCTGGCGGCCAACCGCCCCGGCTGGAAGCGCACCGAACAGGCGCTCGTCTTCAAGGACAGCAAGGCTTACGACCTGCTGACCATCGTCAAGGGTCATAAGAAGCAGGTGATCTGCTTCGACATCACCGGCTTTTTTGGTAAGCGGGACTTCTGACAAAACATCTGCGACTGGAGCACCATGGCCACCTGGATCACTGAGATCATCACCGACCTCGGCTATGTCGGGATCGCCCTGCTGATGCTGCTCGAGGCGGTGTTCCCGCCAATACCGTCCGAACTGATCGTGCCGTTCGCCGGTTTCGCCGCCGGCCAGGGTCAGCTCAACGTCTTCGGCGTGATCCTCGCCGCCACCATCGGCTCGCTCGTCGGCATGCTGCCCTGGTATTTCGCCGGCCGCCTGTTCGGCCTCGAGCGGGTGAAGTGGCTCGCCGACCGCATCGGCCGCTGGTTCGCCTTCAATGCCGACGAGATCGATTATGCGGCGCGTCTGTTCGAGCGCTGGGGCAAGCCCATTGTCCTCGTCGGCCGGTTGTTCCCCATCCTTCGTACCCTGATCTCGGTGCCCGCCGGCCTTGCCCGGATGAACTTTCCGACCTTCGCGCTGTTCTCGGCCATCGGCATGCTGATCTGGAACAGCGTGCTGGTCGGCGCCGGCTACCTGCTGCACGAGCATTATCACCTGGTCGAAGCCTGGCTCGACCCGCTGTCCTGGGTGGTGCTCATCGCCGTGGTCGGCCTCTACATCTTCCGTCTCTTCACCTGGCGGCCGAGCCGCCAGAACTAGAAGGCATCGACAGCTCAAACGGTTGCTGCGTCGGCGCGTTGTTCGATCAGGTGGCCCAAGGTCGCGCTGGACGAGCGCGTGCCGATGCGGCTCACTGCCTTTGAGCGATGCCCGACCGGCATCGAAGGTCGAGGAGACGCCCATGAACAAGTTCGTATCGGCGATGCTGTTCGCCGCCCTGACGCTGCCCGTCGTCGCCCAGGCCGGCGAGACGGCGGTGATGATCGAGGGAAGCCAGCGCACCATTCCCACCACCATCACGTTGCCGGACGGCCCCGGGCCGTTCCCCTTCGTGGTGATGTATCACGGCACCGGCTCGAACCGGCACGAGGCCGGCAACGGCTATGACCTGCTGGCGCCCAAGCTGGCGGAAGCCGGCATCGCCAGTGCCCGCTTCGATTTTGCCGGCAACGGCGACAGCACCGCCGACTACAAGGACTACACCTTCTCGAGCGGCATTACCGACGGCGAGGACGTCATCGCCCATATGCGCGGTCTCCCCGAGATCGACGATGCGCGGCTGGGCGTCGTCGGCTGGAGCCAGGGCGGCACCATCGCCATGCTGACCGCTGCCCGCGAGGGCGACGTCAAGAGCGTCGTCACCTGGGCCGGCGCGCTCGACATGCGCAACGCCTTCAGCGAACTCTATGCCGAGGCGGAAAAGAACGGCTTTGCCGTGATGACGTTCGACTGGCGGCCTTCGCTCAACCTGTCGCTCGAATGGTTCAACGAGGCGCGCAGCACCGACGTCGCCGCCGAGCTCGCCAACTACAAGGGCGCCATCCTGGCCATTGCCGGCGACAAGGATACCGTGGTTCCGCCCGAGACCACCGACGCGATCGTCGCGGCCGCGGGCGGCACCGACAAGCTCAAGAGCATCATCGCGGGCGCCGACCACACCTTCAATATCTTCTCGGGCGACATGTCGGCCTTCGACAAGCTGATCGCCGAGACGGTCGAACGGTTCAAGTCGACCCTCTGACGAGATGCGCGGGGGGGTGGCCGGCGCGGCCATCCCGTTTTGGTGGCGGTCACCCGATCGGTGCCGACCGCCACCAACCGACTGGCGCACTTGCTGATTCCGTCGGTCGATACTAGATAGCGAGCCACAACAGAGCGGAGCGGGCGATGCGGGTACTCCTTGAGGTCATTCTGATGGCCCTTGAGATCTACAAATGGGTGATGGTGATCATGATCGTCATGAGTTGGCTCATCGCCTTCAATGTCGTCAACACCAGGAACCAGTTCGTTGATCAGGTGTGGAGGATGCTGCTGTCGGTCACCGAGCCGGTGCTGCGCCCAATTCGCCAGTTCCTCCCCCGCATGCAGCTCGATCTCTCGCCGATCATCCTGTTCTTCGCGATCTACATCGTTCAGGAAGTGATCAAGAGGTACATTTATCCCAACGTTTTCTAGCCTCAGCGCCATGCTGCCGGCTGGCTACGAGGTCTCGACCGATCCCGCGCGGATCGACCTCGACTACGTGCATCGCTACCTGAGCCAGGCGAGCTACTGGGCCGGCGCCATCCCGCGTGAGGTCGTCGCCCGCTCGGTGGCGAACGCCCTGAGCTTCGGGCTCTACGCGGCCGATGGCGCGCAGGTCGGCTTCGCCCGGGTGGTGACGGACCGCGCCACCTTCGCCTGGTTGGCCGATGTCTTCATCGATCCCGACCGCCAGGGCCTCGGCCTCGGCAAGGGCCTGATGGATGCAGTCGTCGCCCACCCCGACCTGCAGGGCCTGCGCCGCTTCATGCTGGCGACCGCCGACGCGCACGGCCTCTATGAGCGTTACGGCTTCAAGACCATCGACAATCCGGACCGGCTGATGGCGATCATCCGCACCGACCTCTACCCGCGCCCGTGAAGCCGGCCTTCGAGCTGCGGCCCGGCGGCGTCCGCCTCCATATCCGCGCCACGCCCAATGCCGGGCTCGACCGGATCGACGGCTTCGAAACCCGTGATGACGGCGCCGCCGTGCTGCGGGTCCGCGTCTCCGCGGTGCCCGACAAGGGCAAGGCCAATGCCGCGCTGATCGCACTCCTCGCCAGGACGCTCGGTGTGCCGAAATCGGCGATCACCCTCGTCGCCGGCGAGACGGCCCGGTTCAAGACCCTTGAGATTGCCGGCGACCCGGCCACGCTGGCCGACGCCCTCGCGCACCTCGGCTGATTGCCGCGCCGGCACCCCGGCAATCGCATCGTTGCAAATCCATTGCGCCCCCTGCGGCGATTTGGCACAAGTTTGGCACGCGATCGTCGGGGGGCGAGGAGGAGCGGTTCGCCGCTGCAACTACGGAGCGTTCCCCGGTGACGTCACACCGAGGGAACATTCGTTATGACTCTATTGCTATGGGCGATCGTAGTATGCGGTCTGCTCTCCATCGTATACGGCGTCGTCACGACGCAAGGCCTGCTCAGGGCCGATGCGGGTTCGGCCCGCATGCAGGAGATTTCCGCCGCCGTGCGTGAAGGCGCCTCCGCCTATCTCCGCCGCCAGTACACCACCATCGGCATCGTCGGCGTGGTCATCTTCATCCTCGCTTTCATCCTGCTCGGCGCCTATGCGGCGGTGGGCTTTGCCATCGGCGCCATCCTTTCGGGCGCCGCCGGCTTTATCGGCATGAACGTCTCGGTCCGCGCCAATGTGCGCGTCGCCCAGGCAGCGACCAAGTCGCTGGCCGGCGGCCTCGACCTCGCCTTCAAGTCCGGCGCGGTCACCGGCCTGCTGGTTGCGGGTCTCGGCCTCCTCGGCGTCACCCTCTATTTCATCGTGCTCACCCAGTTCCTCGGCATCGAGCCGACCAGCCGTACCGTCATCGACTCGTTGGTGGCACTCGGCTTCGGCGCCTCGCTGATCTCGATCTTCGCCCGTCTCGGCGGCGGCATCTTCACCAAGGGTGCCGATGTCGGCGGCGACATGGTGGGCAAGGTCGAAGCCGGCATCCCCGAGGATGATCCGCGCAACCCGGCCACCATTGCCGACAATGTCGGCGACAATGTCGGCGATTGCGCCGGCATGGCCGCCGACCTGTTCGAGACCTATGTGGTGACCGCCGTCGCCACCATGGTGCTGGCGGCGATCGTCCTTCCGGACGCGTTCAAGCTCGCCGGCATGGTGCTGCCGCTGGCCATCGGCGGCGCCTGCGTCGTCACCTCGATCATCGGCACCTATTTCGTCAAGCTGGGCGGCGACAACAACATCATGAACGCCCTCTACAAGGGCCTCATCGCCACGGGCGTGCTCTCGCTCATCGTGCTGCTGCCGACCCTGATGTGGGTGTTCGGCGGGCTCGACGTGCAGCTCGGCCTCGAAGGCGGCAAGCAGTTCACCCCGTGGAACCTGTTCTGGTGCGGTGTCGCCGGCCTCGTCATCACCGGGCTGATCATCGTCATCACCGAATACTACACCGGCACCAACAAGCGCCCGGTCAACTCGATTGCTGAGGCATCGGTGACGGGCCATGGCACCAACGTCATCCAGGGCCTCGCGGTTTCCCTGGAATCGACCGCCCTGCCGGCCATCGTCATCATCGTCGGCATCATCGTCACCTACAACCTCGCGGGCCTGTTCGGCATCGCCTTCGCAGTCACCACCATGCTGGCGCTGGCCGGCATGATCGTCGCGCTCGACGCCTTCGGTCCGGTGACCGACAACGCCGGCGGCATTGCCGAAATGGCCGGCCTCGACAAGGAAGTGCGCCACAACACCGACGCGCTCGATGCTGTCGGCAACACCACCAAGGCCGTCACCAAGGGCTATGCCATCGGTTCGGCCGGCCTCGGCGCCCTGGTGCTGTTCGCCGCCTATACCCAGGACCTGCAGTTCTTCTCGCAGAACGCCCCGGAAGGTTCGTTCTTTGCCGGGCTCGGGCCGCTCACCTTCTCGCTCGCCGATCCCTATGTGGTGGTGGGCCTCCTGTTCGGTGGTCTGCTGCCCTTCCTCTTCGGCGGCATGTCGATGACGGCCGTGGGCCGCGCTGCCCAGTCGGTGGTGGTGGAAGTCCGCCGCCAGTTCAAGGAAAAGCCGGGCATCATGGCCGGCACCGAGAAGCCCGACTACGGCAGGGCCGTCGACATGCTGACCAAGGCGGCGATCAAGGAAATGATCGTCCCATCGCTGCTGCCGGTGCTGTCGCCGATCATCGTCTTCATCGCGATCTACTGGATCGCCGGCACCGCTGCGGCCTTCTCGGCTCTCGGCGCCATGCTGATGGGCGTGATCGTCACGGGCCTGTTCGTCGCCATCTCGATGACGGCGGGCGGTGGCGCCTGGGACAACGCCAAGAAGAGCTTTGAAGACGGCTTCACTGACAGCCACGGCGTCAAGCACTACAAGGGTTCCGACGCCCACAAGGCCTCGGTCACCGGCGACACCGTCGGCGACCCCTACAAGGACACCGCCGGCCCGGCGGTGAACCCGATGATCAAGATCACCAATATCGTGGCGCTGTTGCTGCTGGCGGTGTTGGCCCACATGACCGGCGGGGCGTAAGGCCCGCCAACCAACCATCGTGCAGCAATTGAAGGGCCCGGGGGATCACCCCGGGCCCTTCGACTTCAAGGGGCTGCAGCGGAGATCTCGGCCAGCCGCGCCACCAGCCGGTCGCGCTCGAGTGTCAGCCCTTTGTAGTCGAGCTCGGCAGCCCCGAGCGCCGTGAGTTGAGCCACCAGCGAGCCGGCGATCCGCGCCGCGTCCGGGTGCTGCTCCAGCCGCGCCAGCGGGTCGACATGGATGCGGATGGCGAACAGGATATCGCCGCTCACCGGCAGTTTCCGCACGGTTTGCCGTTCTACCCTCAGAAACACGTTTGCCGCCCGCTCGCCTGCCCCGAAACGCCGTACGCCGGGGTCGGCCGTCTCGGGGTGATGCAGCCGGTCATCCCCATAGAGCGACCAGTTCCAGCGGATCATCGGCATTTCGGGCCGCGCGTTGTCGAACATCCGCTCGATCAGCTGTGCATTCCGCGTCCCGGCGCCAAATCCGGGCACCGGTCCATGGACCTCTTGCAACGGTCGACCGAACTTCTCCACCAGCGACCACGACGAGGGAAAGCAGAGCGAAGCGGCCGCGAGGCGCCAGCCCGCCTCGCCGCGACGCATCAGCACCAGGTCTTCCTGCACCAGGCTTGCCGCCACCCGCAGCGGCGCCTCACTTGGCACGCCCAGGGCAACACGCTTGCCGGCGGGTACGATCTCGACCTCGTCACCGATCCGCCGATAGTGCTGGGGGAACAGGGTTGTGAGGTGCTCCACCAGCAGCGCCAGCAGCTCGGCCTGCGCCGGCTCGGTTCCTGCCTCGGCGACGAACACCGATCCCGCGTGCGCCGTACTCACCCTCTCCTTCTCGGCGAGGTCTGCCACCAGTCGGCCGTCGACCTCGATCCAGTCGGCAAGCGGAAGCGGCTTCACGCCGATCTGGAAGAGCTTTGCGGACCCGTCATAGGGCGTGTGGAGAGCAACGGTCATGCCGCGACATTGGCGATCGCCGGCCATTGCCGCAAGGGCAGCTGCTGTGCCTGCTCCACCTCCGATCGTCTCTTTAGCGTTCGGCCCCGCCGGTCGACTTGCGCTCTGCCAGCGCCTTGCTCTCGCGCTTCAGCGGTCGACCCACCGGGCAGACTTCCTGGGCAAAGCCGTTCAGCGTGTTGGTCAGGTTGTTGGGGATCAGCGAGTAGTGGATGAACTGGCCGCGTCGCTCCTTGGCGATCAGGCCGGCGACCTCCAGCACGCTCAGGTGCTGCGAGATCGAGGGTTTCGACATGTTGAAGCGTGCCGCGATCTCACCCGCCGTCAGCGACGCATGCGCCAGATAGGCCAGAATCCGCCGGCGCGGCGCCGAAGCGAGCGCCTCGAAGACACGCTGAAACGCGCCGTCCGGACTGACTACTTCTTCGACGGCGCTGGATAGCTCCGCATCGACCTTGTCTGGCATCGTCTCGTTCATGCGCCTCGTCCATCATTTAGGTAATTAGCCTATTGCCTAATCAAATAGGCACTGCTAAGCATTTCGGCAATTAGTTCATCGCCTAAATACATAACCCGCGCAAGGCTGAAACGCCATGACGATGACCAATTCGACGCATGCCCTCTCAACCGGCCGAATGTATGCCGAGCCATTGAGCGACGCCGTCGCCGGGGCCGTACGCTGGGCGCCGCACAAATCCCTCTGGACCCTGTCGCTGACCGGCATCGCCCTGGTCTTCGCGCCGCTGACCTTCAGCCTCGACGCACTGCTGCTGTTCCTCGCCACTACCGCGGTCACCATCTGCGCCGGCCACTCGGTGGGCATGCACCGGCTGCTAATCCATCGCTCGTTCAAGACCCACATCGTCGTCGAGCATGTGCTGGTCTACCTCGGAACCCTGGTCGGCATGGCCGGCCCGTTCGGCATGATCTACGCCCATGACATCCGAGACTGGGCGCAGCGGCAGACCGACTGCCACCCACTCTACGCCCATCGCCGGAGCTTCTTCATCGACGCCTGGTGGCAGATGCACTGCATCGTGGCGCTGGACCATCCGCCACGCTTCACCATCGAACCAAGCACGGCCAATGACCGCTTCTACCGCTTTCTCGAACGCACCTGGATGCTGCAGCAATTGCCCTGGGCGCTGCTGTTCTTCGCGCTCGGCGGCTGGGGCTGGCTGGTGTGGGGAATCGCGGTACGGGTCGCAGTCTCACTCACCGGTCACTGGGTGGTTGGCCACTTCGCCCATCGGCGCGGCCACCAGGGCTGGGCGGTCGATGGTGTCGCCGTGCAGGGTTACAATCTGCCGGCCGTCGGCCTGATCACCTTCGGCGAGGCCTTCCACGGCAATCACCACGCCTTTCCGGAGTCGGCACGGCTCGGGCTTGAACGCGGGCAGATCGACCTCGGATGGTGGTTCATCCGCACGCTGATGGCACTGCGGCTGGCAACCGAGATCCGCTTGCCGGAAAACACCACCCCGCGCGATGGCCTGCGGCGTCTCGCCGGGGCCGATTGCGGTCGGCGGTGCGCCGGTTGCCCCCTTGGCGCAAACGCGGCACCGGGCCGGTAGCGCCGGTTCCCTTACGTCACCTCCGGCCGGCCCCGTCCCGTCACGCTATCGACCTGCTCCAGGGCCGGCCGCACCTCAATGCTGGCGACCCGCATGATCGGGCTGGTTTTCGCCAGGGCGATCGCCTCATCGATATTCTCGGCCTCGATCAGGAAGAACCCACCCAGGTGCTCCTTGGCCTCGGCGAACGGCCCGTCGGTGCTGGAGAATTTTCCCGCTCGCTGCCGCACCGTTACCGCCGCCTGTGGGTCTTGCAGTGGTTGGGCGAGGATCAGCTTGCCGCTGTCGCGCAAACCCCAGTCGAAGGCGATCGAGTCGTCGGCCAGCTGCCGACCTTCGGCTTCGCTCAGCGCGCCGATGGCGGCGCTGTCGATATAGACGAGACACACGAACTTCATGGCGAGGCACCTCCTGTTGCGAGGCTAGTCGAACTGCGGCGGGGGGATTCGACATTCCAGGTAGGTAGCGGCTCTAGCGCCCCCTCTCCCCGCGGCGCTACGCGTCCGCTAGGGGGAGAGGGTCGGGGTGAGGGGGCCTTGCCCCAAACACCGAGCCCGAGGCAGGCCCCCTCACCCGACGCTTCGCGTCGACCTCTCCCCCAAGGGAGAGGTACCCGAGAGCTGGGCTCTAGCGCCGCAGCTGTTCCCGGAACCCGCGCATCCCCACCAGCTCCAGCCCGAGTTCGGCATAGATCCGCTCCACCGCGCCCGAACGAAAAATCTCGTACTCGGCGAGCCGCAGTGGTGCATCGTCCGAGATCATGGCGATGTCGCCCGGCTTGGTGAAATGGAAGGCGCCCCAGTTGAGCCCCGGCTTGGCGCTGTCGAGAATGCCGCGATAATCCGCCACCGTCGGGCTGAGATTGGGGAACGGCGTCGATACCACGCCGTCGAACAGCGGATTGCCGCGCGCCGCCGCCTTGGCCCAGGCGCGGTCGAGCGCCAGCGACGGCTCCACCCACGCATCCTGCGGCCCCGGTAGGAAGATCGGCAGAGCGTAGTCGGCGCCGAGCTGCTCGTAGAGCTCGACGAATTCCGGCAGCCACACCGTCCCCATATGCGCGTCGAGATGCGTCACGTCGATGCCGGCGGCCAGCGCCGCATCGATCTGCGCCCTGAGTTCGGCCTCCACCGCCGTGAGGTCGGCGCCCTGCGTCTCCGCCACCCGGCGCGGCATGAACCCTTCGGCGTCGCACATGCCGTTATCTGCGGTGCCGGTCATCGGGCGCCAGCGGAAGCGATCGAACTCTGCGGTCAGCGTCAGGTGCACGCCGATATCGAGTTCGGGGTTTTCACGCGCCAGCTGCGCCATATGCGGGAACCACGGGCACGGCACCATCACCGAGCCGCAGGTCACCACGCCCTGCTCGCAGAGCTCGAGGAACGCCATATTGGCGCTCCAGCTCGCCCCCAGATCATCGTGGTGCACCACCACCTGCCGCGAAGCCTGCATCGAATCGTCTCCCTCGTTTCCGCAGACTATGTAGCAGCCCGTTGCCGAAGCGAGGGAGGGGACTCAGCCGGCCGCCTGCATCGGTTCGCCCTGCCGGTAGGGATTCTGGATCTTGTTGCCGGCGCTCTGACCGCCATCGATCGGCACCACCGCGCCGGTGACGAAGCTCGCGCCCTCCGAGCAGAGCCAGCTCACGACGCTTGCCACCTCGTCGGCCCGCCCGATCCGCCGCATCGGCGTCGACAACCCGGCTTGTCGTTGCGCTTCTGGCCCCGCCGCCTCGAGATGGTGGGTAAGGATCGGGCCCGGCGCCACCACGTTCACCCTGATGCCGCGATCGGCATAATCGAGCGCCGCGACCTTGCTGAGCCCGATGATCCCGGCCTTGCCCGAAACATAGGCGCCCAGTCCCGATACGCCGATCACCCCGGCCAGCGACGCCATGTTGACGATTGCCCCGCCGCCGCTCGCGAGCAGCGCCGGGATTTCGTGTCGCATGCCGATAAACGTGCCGCGCACATTGGTGCGGATGCCGCGATCGAAGCCGTCGAGATCGAGCTCGGCCAGCGGCGCCGGCCGCGGCCCGTCGGTCGCGTTGTTGAAGGCGATATCGAGCCGCCCGAACGCCGCGAGCCCCGCCGCCACCGCCTGCTGCATCGCCGCGTCGGCGGCTACGTCCGCCACCACGGCGATGGCCCGGCCGCCGGCCTGGCGGATGCCCTCGGCCAGCGCCTCGGTCGGCTCCGCCGACCGCGCCACCAGCACCACCGCCGCCCCCTCGCGCGCCAGCAGTTCGGCTGTCGCCGCACCGATCCCCTTGCTGGCCCCGGCGATCAGCGCCACCTTGCCGTCATGCCGTCCGCTCATCGTCATACTCCATTATTTGTTGAGCAACAAATATGGTACTACTCAAAATATATGCAAGGGACCAGCTCGTGCTAGGCTGCACCCCATGAAACCGCCCGCCGATGAACTGGCCGCCGACACCTGGCGGCTGATGTTCGATTTCTTCATCAGCTCCAACCCGCAGCGCTCCGAGAGCCTGCAGCGGCGCGGCCTGACGCCCAACGATTCGCGCATCCTCAACAGCCTCGACAGCGTGGGACGTCCGATCGGCGAGCTGGCGCGGCAGTTCAACAGCGACCCGTCCAACACCACCTGGGTGGTCGATCGGCTGGAACAGGCCGGCTATGTCGAGCGCCGCCCCTCGCCCACCGACCGGCGGGTGAAGCTCGTGGCGCTCACCCCGCTCGGCCTCGAAACCCAGACGGCATTGCTTGCCGAGTTCCGCGTGCCGCCACCCGGCCTCGCCGCCCTCAGCCCCGACGAGCTCGAAACGCTGCACCGCATCTTTTCAAAGCTCAGCCCATCAACACCCGACAGGTGACCTCATGCGCATCATCGTCATCGGCGGCAGCGGCCGCACCGGCATCCTGATCGTCGAGAAACTGGTGGCTGCCGGCCACTCGGTCGTCGCCACCATCCGCAACCCTCGGCACATGGCCGAGACCGTGAAGCGCGGCGCCGAGACCATCGTGCTCGATCTCGACAAGTCGCCGCTGGCGGAGTTCACCAACACCATGAAAGGGGCCGACGCCGTGGTGTTCGCCGCGGGCTCGGCCGCCGGCGAAGGCAGTGCGCTCGATCGCATCGGCACCCGCCGCACCGTGCATGCCGCCGAGAACGCCGGGGTGAAGCGTTATGTCTCGATCTCCTCGATCGGCGCCAGCACCGGACTCTCCACCCGCTCGATGAACGACGAGATGAAGGATTATTACAAACAGAAGCGCGCCGCCGCGAAGTTCATCCACGCCTCCAGCCTCGATTGGACCATCCTCGAGCCGGGCGAACTCACAGATGGCGACGGCACCGGCAAGGTGCTGCTGAGCCTTGAGGCGATCAACGAGGCATCGGTGCCGCGCGGGGACGTTGCCGCGGTCGTCGTGGCGCTGCTCGACGAGCCCCGGTCGATCGGCAAGGCGCTGCAGCTCACCCGCGGCACGCAGACCATTGCCACGGCCCTGAAGGCGGCCCTCAGCTGATGGCGCACCAGATCGGCCCGCGGCTCGGCTCCGGCAAGATGGCCGAGGCCTTCCACTATGGTGACCATGTCCTCAAGCTCTACCGGGATCCCTCGAGCCGTTCGGTTGCCTTCGGCGAAGCCGCCATCCTTGCCATTGTCGGGGAACACGGCCTGCCGACGCCGGCGGTGCACGAAGCCGGGCCCTATGCCGGTCGCTGGGGTCTGGTCATGGACCGCGCGCCCGGCCAGCCGCTGGCGAGCCTCGCCACCGCCGATCCGGCGCTGCTTCCCGCCGCGCTCGAGGCCATGGTGTCGCTCCACCTCGCCGTCCACGCCCGCACCGAAGTCCGGCTGTCGCCACTGAAGCCGCGCCTCGCCGAGCGGCTGCGGCAGGCGCCGGACCTTGATGCTGCGCTGCGCGAAGCCCTGCTCGCCCGGCTGGCCGAACTGCCCGCTGGCACCCGCCTCTGCCACGGCGATTTCCACCCCTTCAACATCATCGGCCCACCTGGGGCGGCGATGATCGTCGACTGGCCCGACGCCACGTCCGGTCCGCCTGCCGCCGACGTCGCCCGCTCCTATGTGCTGATGCGCCACGGCGCCGGCCACGAGCTGGCCGACGCCTATCTCGAACGCTACCTGGCGGCGAGCCAGCTGGCCGAGGCCGATATCCGCGCGTGGCTGCCAATCATCGCCGCGGCACGATTGGCGGAGAACGTGCCGGAGGAGAATGAACGGCTGCTGGCGCTGGCGTGGGGGTGACCTCACTGGCGCGCCGCTTGACAAGCCCGACGCCTTGTTCGCTTTATGTTCTCGTTTGCGCCACCAGGAGTCCCGGATGGAGCCGGCCGCCACCATCCTCCACGCCGATCTCGATGCCTTCTACGCCTCGGTCGAGCAGCTGCTGAACCCGGAACTGCGCGGCAAGCCGATCGCCGTCGGCGGCGGCGTGGTGCTGGCTGCCTCCTACGAAGCCAAGGCCTTCGGTGTGCATGGCGGCATGTCCGGCTGGGCGGCCAAGGAACTCTGCCCCGAGCTGATCTTCACCGGCGGCCATTTCGACGACTACCAGCGGCTGGGCGACGCGGCGATCGACATTCTTGGTGACTACACGCCGCTGGTCGAGCGCATCTCGATCGACGAAGCTTTTGCCGATGTAGCCGGCTGCGAGCACCTGTTCGGCACCCCCGAGACCATTGCCCGCACCATCCGAAGGCGTGTCCGCGCCGAGCTGGGCCTGCCCATTTCGGTCGGCGTCGCCCGCACCAAGCATCTCGCCAAGATCGCCTCGCAGGTGGCCAAGCCCGATGGCCTCGTCGTCGTCGATCCGTCACGCGAGCTGGAATTCCTGCATCCGCTGCCGGTCGGGCTGATGTGGGGCGTCGGCCCGGTCACCGAGGGCAAACTCGAGGACGAGGGTATCCTCACCATCGGCCAGCTCGCCGAGCAACGCACCGAATGGGTGCAGCGCATCCTCGGCCATGCCGCTGGCGAAAAACTCAGCGCCCTCAGCTGGAACCGCGACCCGCGCGGCATCGTCACCAACCAGCGCGCCCGCTCCGCCGGAGCCCAGTCGGCGCTCGGCAAGAAGCCGTTCATCGAGCGCATCTACCGCCCGACCCTGCACCATCTCGCCGATCGCATCGCCTCGCGGCTCAGGGTGAAATCCTGGCACGGCCACACCATCACGGCGCGCGTCCGCTTCCGCGACATGCGCGCCGTCACCCGCTCGATCACCATCGATCAGCCGATCTCCGCCACCGTCAGCCTCGCCGAAATCGCCGAGGATCTGGTGCGCGTGGTGCAGGCCGACCACCCCGACGAGCGCACCATCACGCTGCTTGCCATCTCGGTGGCGCAGCTCGAGCGCGATCCGCTGGTGCAGCTCGAACTGCCGCTCGGCCTCGTCGACGAGGCCCGTCGCCCCGGCACCCGCCGAGGCGCCTCGCGCCTGGTCGCCGATCGCGCCATGGATGCCGTCCGCACCCGCTTCGGCCGCGAGGCGATCGGCTATGCCTCGGCGACACTGGAGCTCGATCGCTCCGTTCCCGACGCCTTTCGCGGGTTGGCGGAAAAACCGCTGTAGGGCTTGGGCATTGTGGTTGAGCTCGGCCTGGCCCACCCACCGGGTGTCATCCCGGGTGAATGCTTGATCCGTAAGCCTGTCAAACCTTGCGATAGATCAGCTTCATCACCCCGCTGTTGAACCTTTCGCTGTCGATCAGCTCGATATCGAAGCGCTGCTCCAGGTTGTCGAGCAGCCGCCGGCCCTTGCCTAGGACGATCGGGTGGATCAGCCAGTGATACTCGTCGACGAGGCCGAGATTGGTGAGCTGCTGGACGATCGTGGCGCTGCCATAGGTGAGGATGTCGCCACCCGCCCGCGCTTTGAACGCGTTGACCTTCTCGGCATCGAGCTCGCGCCACAGCTCCGAGGTCGGCCAGTTCGCCGCCTGCAGGTTGTGCGAGATCACCACCTTGTAGAGCGCGTTGATCCGTTTGGCATAGGTCTTTTCCCACGCCGCCGCATTGGGGTTGGCTGGAACGGTCGGCCAGTACTGCGCGAAATCCTGATACGTGCCCTTACCGAGCAACAGGCTGCTGGCGCCGTTAACCAGCCCGATTTCGTAACTCGACAGCTGGTCGTCACCGCGGATCCAGTCCATCTCGCCCATCGGTCCGGCGATGAAGCCGTCGAGGCTGATCCAATGCGTGCTGATGAGCTTGTTCATCCGTCATCTCCTACGTAATCAACAGGATTGTTAATCAACATAGTTGTTGAATACGAGATGTCGCTCGCCCTGTCAAGCGATGCGCTACAGCCGCATTTCCGCCATCCGTGCCTGCGAGCCATCTGGACCGGGTTCTGGGGGGATTTCGGTGCGCAGACTGCTGATCGTTTTGGCGCTCGTGCTGGCAGGTGCCGTGACGGCCACCTTGGCCTATGCGCCCTACCTGCCGCAGCTGGTTGCCGAGGGCGTGCCGCCGCTCACCTGGCCGGCCCCTGGCCACTTCGCCACGATCGAAGGGGCAGAGACGCCACGCGACCTCCGTATCGTCGAAGCCGCCACCTCCCGGCCGCTGTCGCCCGATCTCGCGGCAGCATTCAGCGACAAGGGCGGCAAGGCCCTCCTCGTGGCCCACGCCGGCCGGCTCGAACTCGAGCGCTATGCGCCCGGTGCCGATGCTCAAACCCGCTTCAACTCGTTCTCCATGGCCAAGAGCCTGGTCGGCGCCCTGGTCTATAGGGCACTGGCCGAAGGCAAGCTCACCAATCTCGATCAGACGCTCGGCGAGCTGCTGCCCGACGACCGTGGCCTTGCCGGCGTCACCCTGCGCTCGCTGCTGCTGATGCGCAGCGGCATTGCTTTCGACCGCGGCGAAGGCAAGGCCGGTGCGGTGAGCGGCGACAAGACCGTCGACACCTCCGCCAACCCGTTCGGCCCGCTGGCCCGGCTGCATTTCCTTGGGCTCGGCGCCATCGAAGGCGGGCTCATCTCCGATACAGGTACGGCGCCCGCCTTCAGCTACCAGAACGTCAACACGGCACTTTTGGGCGAGGTGCTCGAAACCACTTATCAGCGCCGACTCGAGGACCTGCTCTCCGAAAAGCTCTGGCGCCCGGCCGGCGCCACGACCGCCGCCTGGCGGCAACCCGCAGCCGGCAGTCCGGTCTCGGCCTATTGCTGCATCTACGCCACGGCGCGCGACTGGATCCGCGTCGGCCAATACCTCGTCGAGAACGGGACTCCGGAGGCGCCGTTCCTGCCCATTCCGCTGTGGCGGGAGTTCCTCGGCCTCGACGTGACCTACGCCGAGCGCCTGCCCGACCACTATGGACAGCATGTCCGCCAGAACGTGCTCGACCGCGCCGGTGAGGCGCTGCAGGGGCCGTTCAGCTATTTCATGGGTCAGGGCGGCCAGGTGCTCTACCTGCTGCCCGAGCAGCAGCTGGTGGTCTATCGTGCCGGCGAGACGGTGCAACTGCTGCACTCGACGCTGTATGGCGCCTGGAACAGCATTTCGCAGTAGGAGTGCCGCCACCACAGCGTGCGAGGCCGGTGACTGTAGCTTGGGGCACCCTGAGTTACCCCATCCACCCCCGAGTGGGGATGATCAATGCCAATGGGACGACCGGAGATCAAAGTCTAAACCCCGCGCAAAGCCGCCATCACCCGATCTGCCATGTTGGCGCAACGTGCCCCGTCGAACGGATAGAGCTCGGCGAACGAGCCGCGCAACTGCTGCTCCAGCACCAGCCGCAGCATGCGTCGGGCCCGGTGCAGGCGGGTTTTCACCGTCTCGGGTTTCAGCTTCAGATGCTCGGCCGTTTCCTCGGTGCTGAGCCCTTCGACGTCGCGCAGCACGAACACGGTGCGAAACCCCTCGGGCAGGTCGTCGATGGCCGCTTCCAGCAGTTGGCGCATTTCCGATCGGGCGGCCTCCATTTCGGCGGGGAGTGGGGCGAGCGACAGCGGGAACAGCGAGACCAGGCCGGCGTCGGCGCTCACCGCCTGGTCGAGCGCTTCGAGTTCGCTGCTGGCCTTGCGGCGCCTGAGCCGCGACACTGCTTCGTTGAGGGCGATTCGGGTCAGCCAGGTGGAAAAGCTCGCCTCGCCGCGAAAGCTCGCGAGTGCGGTGAAGGCCTTTACATAGGTCTGCTGCACCACGTCTTCGGCTTCGCCGTCATTGCGCAGCACGCTGCGCGCGGCGCGGAACAGCCGCTGGTTGTTGCGCTCGATCAGCAGGCGAATGGCGGTCTCGTTGCCTTGCCGCGCCAGCTCCACCAGTTCCGCCTCGCCGAGGCCGGCCAGTTCCCTTCGGGGTCTCAGTGCTGTCGGCATCGCCATCCTCCGTCGCCCGGTTGGACGACTGTTCGGCGGAAAAGGTTCCCAAACCAGCATAAGCGACAAAGGGCCGGAGCACCGCTCCAGCCCTTTGAAATTGTCCGGCCAGCACCCACATAGCGCAACGCCTCAGTTTCTACATATGGGTCACAAGGGGCTTGCTTCAAGCCCCCCACCTTGCGCTAACACCACCGCCATGCGCGCTGACGATCTGGTCCCTCGTCGCGCCCCGACATTGACTTTCACCTCATCAACGCTTAATCCGCCGCTTAACTATTTTTGCGGCGAACGCTGTCGATTTCGCCACCGGTCGCTCGTCGTATCGGTGACAGCTCAGGAGATTTCTCGATGACCCCGCCGGTAATTGCCGCCCCGTTGCAGGGGCGCTATGCGCCCCGCGGGCTGGCCACCGCCACCCCGTCCGTGCCATTGACGCACCCCGTTTTTGAACCCTTCCACCGCAAGGCAGGCCGCAAATGACCTCCGAAACGATGACCGACATGCCGTCGACTGCCGCTGCCGCGCCGGTCGATTCCTCCACCGCGGCGCGCAACCGGCTGGTGATCGCGCTGCTGCTCGTCTCCACCTTCGTGGTGTTTCTCAACGAAACCATCATGAGCGTGGCGATCCAGCCGCTGATGACCGACCTGGGCGTCACCGCCAGCGCGGCGCAGTGGCTGACCACGGCGTTCCTGCTCACCATGGCCGTGGTGATTCCGATCACCGGCTTCCTCTTGCAGCGCATCAACACCCGGCCGATCTACATGCTCGCCATGGCGATCTTCTCGGTCGGCACGCTGATCTGCGCCGTTTCGCCGGGACTCGAGCTCCTGGTGTTCGGCCGCGTCATCCAGGCCGTCGGCACCGCCATCATGATGCCGCTGCTGATGACCACGGTGATGACGCTGGTGCCGCCCGAATCGCGCGGCAAGACCATGGGCAACATCTCGATCGTCATGTCGGTGGCGCCCGCCATCGGCCCGACCATCGGTGGTTTCATCCTCACCCATTTCGACTGGCGCTTCATGTTCATCCTGGTGCTGCCGATCGCTTTGGCCGCACTGGCGCTCGGCGCCTGGCGGATGAAGAACGTCTCGACCCCGCGCTCGACCCCGCTCGACCTGATCTCGGTCGTCCTGTCGGTGCTGGCCTTCGGCGGCATCGTCTATGGCCTGTCGAGCTTTGGCGAAGCGGCGTCTGCCGCCGGCGAGCACGGCATGTCGCCGTGGATTCCGCTCGGTGTCGGCCTCGTCACCATGGTGCTGTTCGTCTGGCGCCAGCTGACGCTGCAGGACAGGGCGCTGCTCGACCTGCGCACCTTTGCCATCACTAACTACACCCTGTCGGTGGTGATGATGGCGATCGCCATGATGGCGCTGTTCGGCGTCATCATCCTGTTGCCGCTGTTCCTGCAGAACGTCATCAAGCTCGATCCGCTGCAGATCGGCATGATGCTGCTGCCGGGCAGCCTGATGATGGGCCTGCTCGGCCCGATCGTTGGCCGGCTCTACGACAAGTGGGGCACCACGCGCCTGCTCGTGCCGGGCTCGATCGTCGTCAGCGCCGTGCTCTGGGGCCTCACTTTGGTCGATCAGAACACCTCGATCTGGGTGATCCTCGCCGGCCATATCGCGCTCTGCATCGGCCTCGCCATCATGTTCACGCCGCTGTTCACCGCCTCGCTGAGCTCGCTGCCGATGCAGCTCTACTCGCATGGCTCGGCCATTCTCGGTTCGGTCCAGCAGGTGGCGGGTGCGGCCGGCGTGGCGCTGTTCATCGCGCTGATGACCATCCAGTCGGCGGCGCTGACGGCAGCCGGCACCGAGCCGGTGAGCGCGCTGGCCGCCGGCATCCGCACCGGTTTCATGACCGGGGCGATCATCTCGCTGTTCGCCATCGTCGCAGCCTTCTTCGTCAAGAAGCCGCCGGCGAACCCCGAAATGGCGGGCATGGGCGGGCACTAACCTGCTAATGCTTCACGTGAATCACTGACTGCCTCGGGCGCCGGACACCCTCCGGCGCCCGATTTCTTTTGTGCCACTGTCGAAATGGCCGCGCCCCGCCCGACATTGTTTTGAGAACAATGAGGGAGTTTTAGCGATGACCGAGATCACCCAGCTGATGGATGGAATCCTGCTCGGGGAGTGCCCGCGCTGGCATGATAACAAGCTCTGGTTCGCCGACTGGGTCGGCCAGAAGCTCTACAGCATCGACACCGATGGCCGCTCAGCCATCGAGGCGGAAGTGGCCTCGCTCCCATTCTCGTTCGACTGGCTGCCCGATGGCCGGATGCTGCTGGTGCACGCCGCCGACAACGAACTGAAGCTGCGCCAGCCGGACGGCAGCTTTGCCCGCTTCGCCGACCTCTCCGGTCTGTCGGAGCGCGGCTGCAACGAGATCACCGTCCACCCCAGTGGCCATATCTACGTCAACAATGTCGATTTCGACTTTCCGGGCGGCGAGTTCCGCCCCGGCTTCATCGCCCTGGTGTCGCCCGACGGCAGCAGCCGCAAGGTCGCCGAAGGCCTCGCCTTCCCCAATGGCATGGCGATCCTCGCCGACGGCAAGACGCTGGTCTGCGCCGAATCGTTCAACGGCAACCTCACTGCCTTCGACATCGGAGAAGACGGCAGCCTCTCCAACCGCCGGCTCTGGGCCAATGTCGGGCAATACGGTAATGACGGCATCTGCGCCGATGCCGAAGGCGCCATCTGGACCTCCACCGGCCCCACCGTGCTGCGCATCCGCGATGGCGGCGAGATCGTCGAAAAGTTCGAGCTCGACCGCATGTGCTTCGCCGTGATGCTGGGCGGCCGCGACGGCAGGACGCTCTACATGGTCGCCAACGAGTGGACCGGCAGCGTCGACATCAGCAGCCCTACCGGTCGCGTGTTCAGCACCCGCGTCGCCGTCCCGCACGCCGGCTACCCCTGAGCCAGCCGCTCGAATGCGCTTGGCCGCGGCGGCGCAGCGAGCGCCGCGGCAATCGCCTCGGCGCTCTGTTGCGGCGTCATCACCGAGCTGTCGACCTCGAGGTCATAGATCCCCGGTTGGTGCACCGCCTGCTGCCAGCGCTGCACCGGTTCCGGCACCCCGTCGCCCCCGACGTAGAACCCACCCTGCGCGTCGGCATTGCGCCGCGCCATGATCACCTCGATCGGGCAACGCACGCCGACGAACAGCACCGGCAGGCCGTGGAGACGTCGCGCCGAAGCCGCCAGGATCCCGAGCGGCCGCGAGTACCAGTCATGGTGTCCGACATCGACCACCACATCCTCGCCGGCGCCGGCCCGTTCGGCGATCTCGCCGTAGAGCTCGCCATAGAGCCGCACCACCGCCGGCTCGAGGTCCGGCCGCTCGCCGCCGGGCCGCAGTCCGATCCCCGGCAACAGGTCCTTGGGCAACGCGGCGTTCATCCGGTCGACGCCGATGCTCACCCATCGCCCCGGCAGCCGGGCCACCACGGCCTCGGCGATCGAGCTCTTTCCCGCCCGCGGCGTACCATTGAGAATGACGATCCGCCCGCTCATTGCTGCCCTCGCATGCGTTGAAAAAGAGAAAGGCGCTCAACCCGTTAGGGGAGCGCCTTTCATTGGCTGGGACCAAGTCGCCGGGAGGGACAGCGCCCCGATCCAACCGTTGACCGATATATGTGAACCCGGTTTCACGGTTTCAAGGGGTGCCTATCGCATCCGGCGCCGCAAGGTGAACCACCACAACACCACGAGCCCGACGGCAACCACGATGAGCCCGATATAGAGCCATTGCGATTGCCCTGACATGGCGCTGCCGGCCAGCATGTTCGAGCCCTGCAAGGTCCAGAGCCCGCCCAGCAGCACCAGCACCACGCCGACGATCGTTCCGAAGATCTTCATCACCATCCTCCACCTGAACCGGGGAAGACTGGGCCCGGCGGCTCCGGTCCGCAAGCCGATGCCGCCGAAATGAAGGGCTCACTCGATCCGTTGGCCCGGCTGGCTGTAGCCGCCCTGGTGCAGCGTCACGCTTGCCGCCTTGCCGTCGGCGCCGAGCGTAAAGCTGAGCTGCGCGTCGACCACCTTGTAGAAGAATGTCGTCTCGTTCTCGGCGAACACCGGCAGCTTCTCCTGTCCGGTGGCCTGCACGAACAGCCCATCGCCTTCGCGCGTCACCTCCAGCACGAAGGCCGGGGTCAGCGCATATTTCCCGACATAGCGATCGAGCAGCGCCGGATCGATTTCCGCTGCCTGCCGCAGCTTTGGCAGCGCCGCGAGCGGCAGGTTCTCGGCAAGGATATGGAAGCCGATATCCTCGATCCCCACTGTGCTCGCCATGTTGGACAGCACCACCACGCCCTTGCGGCTCTGCCGATCATAGCCGGCAAAGGCGTTGTAGCCGCCGGTCATGCCGTTGTGCCAGACGATCTCGCCCTTGGGGTGGGTCAGCGTGAACCAGCCCATCCCCACCTTGCCGCCGCTCGGATCGGACGGGCGGGTGCGCGCGAGCATGAGCGCGAACGCCGGATCGAGCGGCGAGGCGACGGCCCCGCTCGCCGCGGCGATGAACTTGCTGATATCGGCGACCGTCGAGCGCAGGGCGCCCGCCCCGGCAAAGACATCGAGATCCCAGTTGCTGGTCGGGTTGCGCGCCGCGTCGTGGCCGCTCGCCAGCCGCTCCCTGAGCTCGGGCGTCGTGGTCAACGCCGTCTCGGTCATCCCCAGCGGCTTGAAGATCCGTTCCTCGAGCAGGCTCGCATAGGCCTTGCCGCTGACCTGCTCGACCGCCTGCACCACCAGCGCCAGGCCGATATTGGAGTATTCGAACTCCGTGCCGATATCGCGCGGCAGCTGGTAGCTCGCGAGGAATGCCCGGAGCGCTTGGGCGCCATACCCGGCATAGGGATTGGCGGGATTGCCGGCGCCGAGATCTGGCGGTACCGGCGGCAGGCCCGAGGAATGCGTCACGAGGTCGAAGGCAGTGATCTGCCGGCCGCCGCGCTCGGGCAGCACCGTGCCCTGGGGCAGGTAGTTCACGATCGGCGCATCGAGGTCGATCTTGCCGGCCAGCACCTGCTCGGCGAGCAGCACATTGGTGAACAGCTTGGTGACCGAACCGATCTCGAACACCGTATGTTCGTTGATCTGCCGGTCATCGCCGAGTGCCGGATGGCCATGGGAGACGAAGCGCGGCACGCCGTCTTCGATCACCGCGACGGCGATGCCGACATTCTGCTCGGCCGTATCGATGCGCTCGACCAGGATCTGTTCGATCGCCGCGCTGCTGGGATTGGCCGGGCCTTCCGCCAGGGCAGCTGATGGCAGCAGGGTGGCGGCGAGTGCGGTCAGTACGGCTTTCATCCGGTCCTCCAAGGTGAGCCCCCGATATGGGACTCACAGTTGGAGAGACAAGCATTGCGCCAGGATTACCTGACCGAGCCCGTGGCCGAGCTTACTTCTCGGCCTTGGCGCGCTCGATCGATTCGAGGATCACCTTGCGGGCGTCCTCGACGCCGCCGAGCTTTTCGATCTTGGCCCACTTGCCGGGCTCCAGATCCTTGTAGTGAGTGAAGAAGTGCTTCACCCGCTCGAGCTGGATCGGCTGCATGTCGGTGATGTCGTTGATCCCGTCATACATCTTGGTGAGCTTCGACACCGGCACGGCGAGGATCTTCTCGTCCTTGCCGCCATCGTCTTCCATGAACAGGACGCCGAACGGCCGGCAGCGCACCACGGCGCCCGGCACCAGCGGTCGCGAGTTCATCACGATCACATCGAGCGGGTCGCCATCGCCGCACAGCGTATGCGGCACGAAGCCGTAATTGCCCGGATAGCGCATCGGCGTGTAGAGGAAGCGATCGACGAACAGCGCCCCCGAAGCCTTGTCGATCTCGTACTTGATCGGCTCGCCGCCCAGCGGCACCTCGATGATCACATTGAGGTCGTCGGGGGGATTCTTGCCGATCGGGATCGCGTCGATGTTCATTGGGTCTGCCTTACCGTGTAATTCGGCGGGTTGTGGCCCATCCGGGGCCATGATTGCAAGGCATACGAATGCGCGGGTGGCATGCAGCCTTAAGGAGGATTTGCCGTGATGGGACGGGTTTTCACCAGTGCGCTTTATGTCGCCATCGGGCTTTGGCTCACCGCACCCGTCGTCGCGCAGCAGATCGAATCGAGCGAAACCGGGCTCGACCTCAACATCGATTGCACGGTGATGCAGTCCGATGATTTCGGCTCCACCTGGGCCTGCACCGGCCTCAAGGGCATGCCGGTGATGGTTTCCGAGAGCGACCTCAGGATGGCCGTCTCCTACGGCCTCAACTCCACCAGCGAGAAAGCGGCCAAGCAGCGCCTGCCGCCGCCCAACCGGCTGGGCGACAAGATCGAATGGCGCGTCTCCAACGCCGATGGCTACTGGAAGCCGTTTGCCTCGATCCTGCGCTTTTTCACCAAGGGCGAAGGCGGCAAGCCGGACGGCGAAGTCCTGGTGGTGACCCGGATCAACCCCGGCGCCACCTGCCACATCGCCTATGTCGATGCGCTGGCCAACCCGGACGCCGAAGCTTTGGCGCGAAAAGCCGCCGATGACAAAGCCAAGGATTTCGACTGCGAGACGGGCGAGCCGGAATATGTGGGGAAGTTCGAGGCGTGGAAGCGCTGAGCGGCGCTCACCCACGGTGTCACCCCGGCGAAGGCCTATGGGCGACAAGTGTGGTCGCCCCATCCACCGGCTGTCATCCCTGCGAAAGCAGGGACCCAATTATCCACTTGTGCGGACTGTTAGTTGGGTCCCTGCTTTCGCAGGGATGACACCGAGCGGGGCACTGCTTGGTGACATCCTGAGATATTCCGGTTCAGCGCCGAGCGTTGGGCCGAGCTACAACCGCACGGCCGTGCCGGACACCGAGACCATCAGCATCGAGCCGGACTGGCCGACCACTTCATAGTCGATATCGACCCCGACCACCGCATCCGCCCCCAGCCGTTGCGCTTCGGCCTTGAGCTCGTCGAACGCCGCGTTGCGGGCGTCGCGCAGCGCCCCTTCATAGGCCCCGGCCCGGCCGCCGACGATGTCGCGGATCCCGGCGAACAGATCCTTGAAGATGTTGGCGCCGACGATCACCTCGCCGGTGACGATGCCCAGATAGTCGCGGATCGGCCGTCCTTCGAGCGTCGGAGTGGTCGAGATGATGATCATCGGCTCAGGCCCGCGCCATCTGGTTGCGCAGCACCGTTCGATCGCGCGACGACACCCCGATCAGCTCGGCGATGCGCCACACCATATTGTCCTCGAGCTCGTGGTTGCGCTTGTCGGCAAACACCACCTGCCACATCATCCGGATGATCTCGAGCTTTTCGCCGTCATCGAGCGAACTGAGTGCCGAGGTGAAACGGTAGAAATCCACGGATTCCTGGTCGCGCTTGGTCGCCTCGACGATCAGCTTGCGCACCTCGTCCTCGCCGAGCCCGTAATAGTCCATCAGCGTGCCCTCGAGCGCCTGCCGTTCGGCCTCGCTGATCTGCCCGTCGATCGCCGCCAGGTGCACCAGCAATGCCGCTACCGCCAGTTTCGGCTCCATGCTGAGCACGGTGGCGTCGGGTCTCTGGAAGATGGAGCGCAGCGCATCGAACATGGGAGGAGTCCTTGGGAGAGTGGAGCAAAACATAAGCAGTCCTGACCCATCGCGAAAGGGCCGCCATGCCGCAGCGCGAGGATGTGAGCGGGACGTGTCCGGATTCATCCGGCTTGACTCTCCACCGGACTCTGGTGTTCCCTATTTGTTCTAATTACTGACAACAGGGAGGCTCAGATGCCGGGCCTCGCACGCCACGATCTCGATGCCTTACGACTGAAAATTGCCGCCCTGGAGAAGCGCCCGCTGCTGGCCGAAGGCGCGGCAATGCTGGCCCAGCGGCTGGGACAGGCTGCCAATGATAAAGGCGAGACTGCCGATCCGCTCGAGCTGCTCGCTGCCCCCAATGGCCTGCTGCACGAAGTGTTTGCCGATGAGCAGCGCCAGAGCGCCGCGGCGCTCGGCTTCACCTTCGGGCTGGCCCGGCAGTTGCTGACCACACAGCGGCAGGCAGTGCTCTACCTGCAGCTCATGGGGGAAAGCCAGGAGCTGGGGCTGCCCTACGGCGCCGGGCTCACGCAGTTCGGCATCGATCCGGCGCGGCTGGTGATCGGCCGGATCGACAACATGACCGAGCTGCTCTGGGCCATGGAGGAAGCCATTGCCTGCCGGGCGGTGGCCGGAGTGATCGCCGACCTCGCCAGCCACCCCAAGGCACTGGATTTTACCGTATCGCGCCGGCTGAGCCTGCGCGCCGCCGCTGCCGGCACCTCGGCTTTCCTCGTCCGCTATGGCCGGGGACGCGAGGCGAGCGCGGCCAAGCTGCGCTGGCGCATCTCGCCGGCCATGAGCGGGGAGGTGCCGTTCGACCCGCGTGCCCCCGGAATTCCTCGCTTCCAGGTCGAAATCGAAAAGGGCCGGCTCGGCGACAAGACGCAGCGCGCCGAAGGCAAGACCATGCTTGTGGACTGGACAGAAAATGGTTTCGTTTCAGTCGAACCCAGACGCCGCACCGCAACTGCTGTTCAGCGAACGGCGCCGCCATCTCGCCCTGTCGCTGCCCCGCTGGGCCACCGATTGTCTCAAGCGGGCTGATCCGGCACTGGGCGCTTCGGCGCGCCCGCTGGCCCTGTGGGAAAAGCAGAAGGGCGCGATGCGGCTCGCCGCCGTGGATGCGGTGGCGGCGAAAGCCAACCTGATCTCCGGGCAGAACCTGTCGGATGCGCGGGCGCTGGTGCCGGAACTCGAAGTGCGCGAGATCGACCGGGTTTACCTCGAGCAGGTCTTCGCCGATTTTGCCGACTGGCATTCCAATGCCAGCCCGATCGTCGCCGTGCACACGGCGACAGCGCCCTATGGCGACCTCATCCTCGACATTACCGGGGTCTCCCACCTGTTCGGCGGCGAACAGCGAATGCTCGAGCTGCTGGTCAGCCGGCTGCGCGGCCTGGGCTTTACCGTCTCGGGCGCCATCGCCGACACCGTAGGAGCGGCCTGGGCCCTGGCGCATTTCGCCACCGGCAGCATCGTCCCCAGCGGCGAGACCGAAGCGGCGCTCGCCCCCCTGCCGATCGTCGGCCTGCGGCTCGAAGAAGCGCAGGTTGCCGGGCTCAACCAGATGGGGCTCAAGAGCATCGGCCAGCTCTATGGCCGGGACCGGCGGGCGCTGCAGGCGCGCTTCGGCGAAACGCTGATTCTGCGGCTCGACCAGGCGCTGGGGCGCATCGAGGAGCGGATCACCCCGCGCCTGCCGATTGCCGAGTATTATGCCGAGCGCCGCTTCGCCGAGCCCATCGGCTACATGGACGACGTGCTGATGACGGCGCGCGATCTCGCCATCCAGCTCGGCCTCAGGCTCCAAGCCGAGGGCGTGGGGGCCCAGACCTTCCACCTCCTGCTCTACCGGGTCGACCACAAGGTGATGAACCTCACCATCAATGCAGGCCGGGCGACCCGCGACCCCAATCACATCGCCCAGCTGTTCGTGCACCGCTCGGAGCGGCTTGAGGGCGAGTACGATGCCGGCTTCGGCATCGACATGATCCGGCTGGCCGCCAGTTCGCTGGCGCAAGTGCAGAGCACCCAGCTCGGCGCGTTCGAAGTCGCGGATGGGGCGCAGGATCTCGACCGGCTCTATGATCGGATGACCAGCCGGCTCGGCCCCCTGGCGCTCACCCGGTCGAAATTCGTCAACACCCATATCCCGGAGCGGGCCGCCAAACTCGAGCCGGTGATCGCCCAGACCGAGGACGATCCGGAGGCGCTGCCCGATCCGGAACTGCGACGGCCGCTCCGCTTGCTGCCCAGTCCCGAGCCGATCAACGTGATGGCGGAGGTGCCGCATGGCCCGCCGATGCGGATCATCTGGCGCCGCATCGCCTACCGCATCCTCAAGGCCTCGGGTCCCGAACGGATCGAAGCCGAATGGTGGCGCTCGGGCAAGAACCTCGAGGTGCTGGAGCGACCGGAGCGGGGCAGCAAGAAACGGGACCCGCGTGACGATCCCAAAACCGACAAGCCCAAACCCAAAGAGCCGGAGCACGTCTCTACGCTCGCCGCGTTCGATCCGCTGACCACCGTCCGCGACTATTACATCATCGAGGATGATGGCGGCCGGCGCTTCTGGATCTTCCGCATCGGGCTCTATGGCGCTGCCGAAGCACCGCGCTGGTTCCTGCACGGGTTCTTCGCATGACCCGCCCCAGCTATGCCGAACTGATGGTGACGTCGAACTTCTCGTTCCTGAGAAGCGGCTCGCATCCCGAGGAGCTGGTTTCCGCGGCCATCGCCCTGGGGCTGGATGGCGTCGGCATCTGCGATCGCAACAGCTTTGCCGGGGTGGTGCGGGGCTACGTGGCGCACCGCGACCTCAAGCACAAGGCGCCCGATTTCCGCTACGTCGTCGGCGTCCGGCTCTGCTTTGCCGACGACACTCCCGACATCGTCGCCTATCCCTCGGACCGCGAGGCCTATGGCCGGCTCTGCCGCATGCTGAGCCGCGGCAACCTTCGCGAGGAGAGCGAGAAGGGCAAGTGCGTGCTCCATTTCGCCGACCTCGAAGAGTTCATCGCCGGCCAGCTGCTGATCCTCCATTGCGACGAGACGCGTTGGGAGCACTCGGCCGCAACGCTCGACCGACTGGCCCAGCTCAGCCCCGGCAATGTCTGGCTGGCCGCCGCGACGACCTTCAAGGGCACCGACCGGGCGCGGCTCAACCGGCTGGCCGCGATGGCGGCAACCGCCGGTGTGCCGCTGCTGGCGGTCAATGACGTGCTCTACCACGAGCCCAACCGCAAGATCGTCCAGGACGTGGTGACCTGCATCCGCGAGCACCTGACGCTGGAAACCGCCGGCCGCCGGCTGCAGCAGAACGCCGAGCGGCACCTGAAGCCGGCAAGCGAGATGACCCGGCTGTTCGCCGAACATCCCGATGCGATCGCCGAGACGCAGGTGCTGCTGGGTCGCATCGGCTTCAGCCTCGACCAGCTGAAATACAATTATCCGACCGAAACCATCGGCAATGGCGAGACCGCCCAGGAGACACTGGAGCGGCTCACCTGGGCCGGAGCGCATTGGCGCTATCCTGCCGGCATCCCCGAAAGCATCAAGCAGAGCCTGTGGAGCGAACTCTGTCTCATCGCCTACAAGGGCTACGCTTCCTACTTCCTCACCGTCGAGGACGTGGTGCGCTATGCCCGCCATGAGCTGAAAATCCTCTGCCAGGGCCGCGGCTCGGCCGCCAATTCGGCGGTCTGCTATTGCCTGGGCGTGACCGAGGTCGACCCCACCAAGGTCACACTGGTGTTCGGCCGCTTCCTCTCAACCGAGCGCGACGAGCCACCCGATATCGACGTCGATTTCGAGCATGAGCGGCGCGAAGAGGTGATGCAGTACGTTTACCAGAAATATGGTGGTGAGCGGACGGGCCTGACCGCCACCGTCATCTCCTACCGTTCCAAGAGCGCCATCCGCGAAACCGCCAAGGTATTCGGCATTTCCGACGACACCATCGGCGCGCTCAACCAGCTGCATTGGGGCTGGGGCAATGCCGCCGATCTCAAGGGCATCAGGATGCTGGGGCTCGATCCTGACGATCCGACCCTGACGCAGATGTTCAACGTCGTGCCGGTGCTGAAATCCTTCCCCCGCCACCTCAGCCAGCATGTCGGCGGCTTCGTCATCACCCGCGACTCGCTCGAAAGCCTGGTGCCGATTTCGAAGACGGCGATGGAGAGCCGCACCATCGTCGAGTGGGACAAGGACGATATCGACGCGCTGGGCATCCTCAAGGTCGACATCCTGGCGCTCGGCATGCTCACTTGCCTCCGCCGTTCGTTCGAGCTGCTGCACCAGCACTATGAGCGCGACGTCACGCTGCCGCAGCTGATGGCCGAGGAAACCCAGCCCGCAGTGAAGGCGCCGGTCTACCGGATGACCCACCGGGCCGACACCATCGGGGTGTTCCAGATCGAGAGCCGGGCCCAGATGTCGATGCTGCCGCGGCTGCAGCCCGAGGAATTCTACGACCTCGTCATCGAAGTCGCGATCGTCCGCCCCGGCCCGATCCAGGGCGGCATGGTGCATCCCTACCTGAAGCGTCGGCAGAAACTCGAGCCAGTTGAGTCGCTATCGCCAGAGCTGGATGCCGTGCTCCATCGCACCAAAGGCATCCCGCTGTTCCAGGAACAGGCGATGCAGATCGCCATCGTCGCCGCCGGCTTCACCCCGGGTGAAGCCGACAAACTGCGGCGCGCCATGGCCACGTTCCGCCGCAATGGCACCATCCATACCCTCAAGGACCGGTTTCTGAGCGGCATGAAGAAAAATGGATATCCTGACGATTTCGCCCAGCGCTGCTTCGCCCAGATCGAGGGGTTTGGCGATTACGGTTTTCCGGAAAGCCACGCCGCCTCGTTCGCGCTGCTGGTCTATGCCTCGTGCTGGATGAAGTGCCACTACCCCGACGTCTTCGCCTGCGCCCTGCTCAACAGCCAGCCGATGGGGTTTTACTCGCCGGCGCAGATCGTTCGTGATGCCGTCGAGCACGGGGTCGAGCTGCGGGGCGCCGACGTCAACCGCTCGGACTGGCTGCATGTGCTGGAAGATGGGACTCCGGCGCGCGAACGGCTCGCCAAGCAGCATGCCGAAATGCGTGACGATATCCTGTCGACCAAGGCAATCCGGCTGGGGCTCCGCCAGGTGATCGGGCTGAAGCAGGATCATGCCAACCTGATCGTCGCCCGCCGCGAGAATGGCTATGCCTCGATCCGCGACCTCTGGGTGCGCACGGGCATCCCGGTGGCGACGCTGGAGAAGCTGGCCGAGGCCGACGCGTTTGGTTCGATGGGGCTCAACCGGCGCGAGGCGCTCTGGGTGGTCCGCGGGCTCAATGGCGTGGCAGGGGCAGAGCAGCTGCCGCTGTTCGCGATCTCGAAGAAGGTGTCGAAACCCGATGATGCCGAAACCGACCTGCCGGTGATGGCTCCCGGAGAGTCGGTGGTGCACGACTACCGCACGCTGTCGCTGTCGCTCAAAGGGCACCCGGTCGGGTTCCTCCGCCCCGAGCTCGACCGACGCGGCACGCTGCGCTGCGCCGACCTGATCGACAGACCGAACGGCGCCATCGTCGAAGCCGCCGGCCTGGTGCTGGTGCGCCAGCAGCCGGGCACGGCGAGCGGGGTGATCTTCATGACGCTGGAGGATGAAACCGGCATCGCCAACATCATCGTGTGGAACAAGACCTTCGACAAAAACCGCCGCGTCGTCTTGAGCTCACGCCTCCTCGCGGTGCGCGGGCAGCTGCAGCGCGAAGGGCTCGTCACTCACCTCGTCTCGCGCAGCTTCACCGATTTCACCCCCAGCCTGCTCGACCTGGCGCAAGGCCTCGACATCGGCAATGCCGTATTGGCGCATGGCGACGAAGGGCGGAGCGGCCCGCAACCCGGCCGCGACGAAGGCGAGCGCCGCCGCCGCGAACAGCTCGACCGCGAGGCGTATGCTGCGTTGCCGTCGGGGCGGAATTTTCACTAGCTTTCAGGATGGGCCGAGGCCGCGGTGCCTGTGGCCACCCCCCACCCTTGATCCCTCCCCACAAGGGGGAGGGAGACGCATTCTGCAGCTTCGGCTCCATCATCTCCCTCCCCTTGATGGGGAGGGTAGCGCAGCTAAGCCGCGCCAGCGGCCTGGCGTAGCTGGGTGGGGTGGGGAGGCACCACTCAGAGGCCGCAATCCAGCCTATGCCCCAAAAGCAAAAGGCCGCCCTCGCGGACGGCCCCCTGCAGCTTTCGGCGATGGCTCCGCCTCAGCTGTCCATCTTGGCGCCCGACACCACCGCATGCAGGTCGATCAGCCCGACCATGCGGCTTTCATGCGTCACGATGCCATTGAGCAGTTCGGTATCGATCGAGTTGCCCTCGGGCACGTTGTGAATGTCGGTCTTGGCGACGGTCAGGATATCGGACACCGCGTCGACCAGGATTCCCACCCATTTCTCGCCGACGCTCATCACCACCACGACGTGGTTCTTGGTCGGCGAGGTCACGCCTTCGCCGAAGCGGGCGCGCAGATCGAAGATCGGCACGATCGTACCGCGCAGGTTAATCACCCCGCGCACGAACTCACGCGTGTTCGGCAGCGGCGTCGCGCCGTTCCAGGCGCGAATCTCGCGCACCGTGGTGATCTCCACGCCGTAGGTCTGCTCGCCGATCGAGAAGGCGATCAACTGCATCGAGTTGGCGCCGGCAACGCTGGCGCCCGAGGACATGTCATCCTTGAATGCGAGAGCTTCCATCTGGTCTTCTGCCTTTCCTGCCGGCCTCCTGGCCGGCGTCAGTTGTGTCTCTGTGCGCCGCCTAGGCAGCGCTCTTGTGAGCCGTGGTGGTGGATTTCAGACCCTGCACGTCGACGATCAGCGCCACGTTGCCATCGCCGAGGATGGTGCCGCCGGCAATGCCTTCGATCGACTGGAAGTTCTCCTCCAGCGATTTGATCACCACCTGCTGCTGACCGATGATGTCATCGACGATCACCGCCACCTTCACCCCGCCTTCGGCCTCGCACAGCACCACGAAACGGTTGTCTCGCTCGACCTCTGTGGTCATCTCGAAGCGCGAGGCGAGGTCCACCACCTGCACATATTCGCCGCGCACCTGCAGCACCTGCGCGCCGGTCGGCATGCGCGAGAAATTGGCCCGGGCGCACTGTATTGTTTCGACGATTGAACTCAGCGGGATGACGTAGGGGCTGCCCGCCACCTTCACCAGCATGACGTCGAGCACCGCCAGCGTCAGCGGCAGGCGCAGCGTCATCCGCGTGCCCCTGCCGGTCCAGCTCTTCACATGCACCGAGCCGCCGATCTTCTTGATGTTCGACAGCACCACGTCCATGCCGACGCCGCGTCCCGAGATATCGGAGATCTCGGAGGCAGTGGAGAAGCCCGGCGCGAAGATCAGCTGGTCGATCTGTTCGTCGCTCAGTGCCTGCTCCGGCCCGACCACGCCGCGATCGCGCGCCACCTGCAGCACCCGCTCGCGGTTGATGCCGCCGCCATCATCTTCCACCGCGATAAGGATATTGCCGCCCGCCTGTTCGGCGGAGAGCCGGATCGCGCCGCTTTCCGACTTGCCGGCTGCGAGCCGCTTTTCCGGACTCTCGATGCCATGGTCGGCCGAGTTGCGGATCATGTGGGTCAGCGGGTCGGAAAGCTGCTCGATGATCGTCTTGTCGATCTCGGTGTTCTCGCCGATCGTCTCGAGTCGGATCTTCTTGCCGGTCTTGCTGGCCAGTTCGCGCACCAGCCGCGGCATGCGGGAAAACACCGTCTTCACCGGCTGGGCGCGGATCGACATCACCGAATCCTGCAGGCCGCGCGTCGTCTGCGCCAGCACTTCGAGCCCTCGCACCAGTTCCTGGTAGCGGGCCCGCAGCGTCTCATCCATCTGCTGGGTGAGCATCGACTGGGTGATCACCAGTTCGCCCACCATGTTGACCACCCGGTCGATCTTGTCGAGATCGACGCGGATCGACTGCACGCCGTTGCGACGATCCTCGACGCCGGAACGCCGATCGTTCTCGCCGTCGAACTCCTCGGCCGGCGCCGCCTGCTTCAGCGGCGGCGGCAGCACCGGGGGCGCCGCCTTCAGCGCCGGCTTCATGCTCTCGGCCAATGCCTCGAAGCTGATGAGTTGCGCGCTCGAGGCGTCCTCGGCGACGGCAAGCGGCTCGGGCTGGGCTTCGTCGGCCATCAACTGGGCGAATGACGGCATCGCCTCGATCTCGGCATCGAGCGCCGCCTCGGCCACCGGCGCCTCGCCGCGGGTGATCGTCAGGTCGCAGTTGCCCTCGACGAACTCGAATACCTCGGCGATCGTCGCCTCGGTCGCGGTGTCGGACCGGAGCGCGATCTCCCAGCTGCAATAGACCCCGAACGGCTCGAAATCGGCGAGCGCCGGAATCTCGTCGAGCACCGCCCGCACCTTGATGTCGCCCAGCGTTCCCAGCTCGCGCAACAGCAGCAGCGGATCGTTGGCGCGCGCGTAAAGCTCGGAATGCGGCGTGAAGCGGATGGTCCAGTGCCCGGCTTCCGGCGCCAGCGGCGGCGCCTCGAACGCATCGTCGAGGATCGCGAGGCTCAGCGGCGCCTCGGCCATCGCGTCGTCCTCGGCGCCCGCAATTGTCACCATAACCGGCACGAAATCGATGTCGAACTCTTCCATCGGCTCGCCGACCATGTCGGGGTCGCCCGAAGTCAGCGTATCGAACTGCAGCTTTTCCTCGGCGCCGTAGCCGGCCTCGAGTTCGGCGCCGTCCTTGGCCGCCGCGACGAAGTCGGCGACGATGTCATTGGCCCGGATGCACAGCGCCACCACCGGCTCGCTGAGTTCCACCCGGCCGTCGCGCACATGATCGAGCAGCGTCTCGTAGGCATGCGCAAAACCGACCAGCCCCGAAAAGCCGAAGGCCCCGCCGCCGCCCTTGATCGAGTGGATGGCGCGGAACACCGCGTTCAGCCGATTGCTCGAATGGTCGCCCTCTTCGATGGCGGCGAACTGCTCTTCCAGTTCGAGCAGCAGCTCCGAGCACTCGTCGAAATAGGTGGCCTTGAAGTCGTCGAGGTCGCTCATGGACTAGTCACGAACCCTTCTGGGTTGCCGGGAAGGCGAGGCAGGCTGTCTGGGAGCTCAGTGCACCACGCGGTGGATCACCGAGATCAGTTTCTCCGGGTCGAACGGCTTGACGATCCAGCCGGTGCCGCCGGCGGCGCGGCCCTGATCGCGCTTGTCCTGGCTGGTTTCGGTGGTGAGGATCAGGATCGGCAGGGAATTGTGCATGCCCGAGGCGCGGACGTTCCGGATGAACTCGATCCCGTCCATGACCGGCATGTTGATGTCGGTGATCACCACATCGACGCTCTCGTTCTTGAGCACGTCGAGGCCTTTCTGGCCGTCCTCGGCCTGCAGCACCTCGAAGCCGGCATTGCTGAGCGTATGGTGCAGCATGGCGAGAATGGTTCGGGAATCGTCGACCGTCAGTACACGCATGAATTACCCTTCCATGATCGCGGCGAACGGGGCCCCGAGCCCCAGCCGCGAAACAGCCAGCCGAAACGCCTCGGAGGGCGCGCTGACCGAAAATGCGAAATTGTTGCGACGGGCGGTCTCGGCGGCACTCAGCAGCATGAACAGCGCATTGGTCGCCACCCGTTCGATCGCCGCCCCCGAGACCGTAACCGGTCCGGATTCGATGGCGTCGACCAGCTCGTCGCGAATAGGATCGAGCGCGTCGAGATCGACGATCGCCGGCAAGGCGATAGTTCTGCTGCGTGCCTGAGCCATTACTTTGGCTGCCCCCGTGGACTTCTGCCCGGCGCCAGCATCCGATGGAACGGTTTAGGAAGTGCTAAATTCGGGCGCTTTCGGCGGGCTCAGCCGGCGCCGATGACGGCCAGCAGCGAGCTTCGATCGACCCCTTCCAAAGACCTCGGCCGCCAGTCCGGCCGCTGGTCCTTGTCGACCAGCACCGCCCGCACCCCCTCGGCAAAGTCCGGCAGCCTCGACAGCAGGCGCGCCAGCCGCAGATCGGCCGCCAGCACCTCGGTGATATCGGCCATCCGTCGCGCCGCATGCAGGCTTTCGGCAATGGCGACAAGGCTGGTCGGCGAGCGCAGCGCCAGCTGCGCCAGCTGCGGTTCGCGCCCGGCCGTGCCGACGATTGCGGCAACATCGGTCCAGTCGAGCCCTGCATGCCGATCGGCCGCCGCGCACAGCACTGCCTCGCCCACCGGCGCCATCTCGGCCTGCATCAGAGCGCCGAGCGCCGCCTCGATCCGCGTCGCCCCCGCTGCCGCGGCGATCCCCGCCCGCACCGCGTCGTATCGCGCCGGGTCGATGGCGCAGTCGGTCAGACCGAGCGCCAGTGCATCGGCGGCCCCGACCGGCACGCCGGTCATGGCAAAGGCCAGTGCCCGGTGCACCGGGGCCTTGGCCAGAATGAAGTTCACCCCCACGTCGCAGGTGAAGCCGATCGCCGCCTCGGGCATGGCGAAGCGCGCCTCGGTGGTGGTGAACCGAAAGGCGCAATGGCCGGCAATGCCAATGCCGCCACCCATCACGATGCCATGGGTCAGCGCCACCAGGGGCTTGGGATAGCGCGCGATGATGCCGTTCATCCGGTACTCGGCGGCAAAGAACGCGTCGGCCTGTTCCGCCCGCCCCGCCAGCACGCTGCTGCGCACCGCCCGCACGTCGCCGCCCGAACAGAAGCCGCGCGGCCCCCGCCCCTCGAACAGCACCAGCCGGATTTCATGGTCATCGGCCCATTGCTCGAGCGCCCGGGTGATGCCGTCGATCATTTCGAGGCTCAGCGCGTTGATCGCCTCGGGTCGGTTGAGGGCGATGATCCCGAGGTTTGCCTCGCGAATCACATCGAGCTGGCCAGTCATCTCTCAGGTTCCCATGTGGCGACGCCAGTGGTAGAGCACCGCGCATGAAGGCCATCAACCCCCCGACCCCGCTCACCAATGTGCACCTGACCGGCATCGCGCGCGACCTCAAGGCGCGGGCCGATTCCGGCAGGCCGATCCGCATCGGCGTCATCGGTTCGGGCGAGATGGGGACCGACCTGGTGACCCAGGGCGGGTTGATGCGCGGCATCGAAGTGGCGGCGATCGCCACCCGTCGTCCGCACACCGCGCGCGCCGCCATGGCCATCGCCTATGGCGACGACGCCCATGCCGTCGAAGCCGATACCGAAAGCAAGGTCACCGCCGCCATCGAGGCGGGCAAGATGGCCGTCACCTCGGCCGAAACGCTGGTCAAGAACCCGCTGATCGACGTGGTGATCGATGCCACCGGCAAGCCTGGCGTCGCGGCGGACTATTGTCTGACCGCGATGGAACACGGCAAGCACCTCGTGATGATGAACGTCGAGGCCGACGTCACCATCGGCCCTTATCTGAAGCGCGAGGCCGACCGCCTCGGCGTGATCTATTCGGTCGGCGCCGGCGACGAACCCTCGAGCTGCATGGAGCTGATCGAATTCGCCTCGGCGCTCGGCTACCGGATCGTTTCGGCCGGCAAGGGCAAGAACAACCCGCTCAATCACGACGCGGTTCCCGACGATTATCGCGAGGAAGCGATCCGCCGGAACATGAACCCGCGCATGCTGGTGGAGTTCGTCGATGGCAGTAAGACCATGGTGGAGATGGCCTGCATTGCCAACGCCACCGGGCTGGTACCGGATGTGCCGGGCATGCATGGGCCCAAGGCCGACCGCGACGAGATGGTCAAGGTGCTGATTCCCAAGGCGGATGGCGGCATCCTCGACAAGAAGGGCGTCGTCGATTTCACCATCGGCAAGGGCGTGGCGCCGGGCGTCTTCGTCATCGTCGAAGCCGAACACCCCCGCATCATCGAGCGCATGGACGACCTGCATGTCGGCAAGGGCCCGTATTATGCGTTCTTCCGCCCCTACCACCTGACGTCGCTGGAAGTTCCGCTGACCGCAGCGCGCATCATGCTCTACGGCAGGCCCGACATGGTGCCGATGCCCACGCCCGTCGCCGAGGTCTGCGCCGTCGCCAAGCGCGACCTGGCGGCAGGCGAGACCTTCGATGCCATCGGCGAAACCTGCTACCGCAGCTTCATCCTCACCGTCGAGGATGCCCGCCGCCAGCACGCCGTGCCGGTCGGCCTGCTCGAAGGCGGCAAGGTCACCGCGCCGGTGAAGAAAGGCCAGCTCCTCACCACCGCCAACGCCCTGCCCGACCAGAGCACCCGCCTCTACGCGCTGCGCCAGCGCCAGGACCAGATGTTCGGGCTCACGGCTTAGGCCTTGCACCGGCCGTGCCTTCGCGCCCCCCTCGACCCTCCTGGGAGAGGGCCGGGGTGAGGGGCGCCAAGCCCGCTGGAATTAGGGTCGAGTACCAGACAGCGACCAGCCTGGCCGGTGTGCTTGGCTACCCCTCACCCTAACCCTCTCCCCGGAGGGACGAGGGGACGCGGAGGCACCCTTGGTGCGCCTCTGTCAGCTGCCGCGAATCGCGATCTTGCCCTGCCGGCCCTTCTCATTGCTGGCTTCGGCCGCGTCGGCAGCCTGCTCCAGCGAAAACACCTCGGCGATCGGCAGCTTCAGTTCGCCCCGCGCCGCCTTGCCGACGAACTCGACGATCGCTCCCCTGATCTGCTCGGGCGAGTGGAAACTCGAGGGCTTGGCCGCCCAGAACCCTTTCACCACCGCCCGCTTGAACAGGAGGTTATCGGCGCTGATCTGCATCGGCCGGCCGCTCAGCGCCCCGAACGAGATCAGCCAGCCCTCTTCGCCGACGAGGTCCAGCAGTTCGTCCGACGCCCGGCCGGCCACCGAATCCAGCGCCCGGCGGATCGGCGCGCCGCCGGTGATCGCCCGGGCCCGCTGTTGCCAGTCCTCATGTTCGCTCGAGACGGCATCGCCGATGCCCTCGGCCAGCAGCTCGGCAACCGCCGCCTCGCGCCGCACGATGTTGAGCACCCGTACGCCGCGCTCGGCCGCCAGCTTGGCGATGATCTTGCCGACCGCGCCGTTCGCCGCGTTCTGCACGATCCACTCGCCGGCCTCGACCTGCAGCTCGCCGAGCAGCCGCCAGGCGCTCAGCGGCATCGAAACCAGCTGGCACGCCGTCGCGTCGTCTATGCCGTCCGGCAGCGGCACCAGCGACTGCGCGCCGGCCAGGTAGTATTCCGCCCAAGCGCCGCTTGCCCCGCCGGTCACCCGCTGCCCGAGCTTGAGGTTGGTCACGCCCTCACCGAGCTTGTCGACCACCCCGAGGGCTTCGGTGCCGGGCACATGCGGCAGCGGCGGCTTGTAGCCGTAATGGCCGGTGACGATCATCAGGTCGTGGTTGTGGATCGGCGACAGCACCAGCTTCACCCGCACCTGGCCCGGGCCGGGTTCCGGCAGCGGCCGCTCCTCTAGCTTCAGCACTTTCCTCGGGCTGCCGAATTCCTCAAACACCACGGCTTTCATCGCATCACTCCATTTGTGTGCCCGTCAGATAGGCAATGGCGGGCCATGCGACTAGTCCAGCGTCTGCCGATAGCGCAGCATGGCGATCACCGCGATGACCACGAGGATCGCCAGCAGCGCCCAGAGCTCGCCGGTCACATCCGCCACCTCGCCGCCCTTCAGCATGACCTTGCGCACCACGCGCAGGAAGTGGGTCGCCGGCACCGCCTGCCCGATGAACTGCGCCCAGCCGGGCATGCCGGCGAACGGGAACATGAACCCGGAGAGCAGGATCGAGGGCAGGATGGTGAAAAAGCTCAGCTGCATCGCCTGCATCTGGCTTTTGGCCGCCGTGGAGATCAGGAACCCCAGCGCCAGGTTCACCACGATGAACAGGTTGAAGCCGAGGAAGAACGCCCAGACGCTGCCCTCGAACGGCACCCCGAAGACGAGGCTGGCCGCCGCGAGGAACACCGCGGTCTGCACGTAGCCGACGAACACATAGGGCAGGATCTTGCCCAGCATCACCTCGAGCGGCTTCACCGGCGTGGCGATCAGCATCTCCATGGTGCCCCGCTCGGTTTCCTTGACGATCGCCACCGCGGTGATCATCACCATGGTCATCGACAGGATGATCGCCAGCAGCCCCGGCACGATATTGGTGGAGGTCTTGCCCTCCGGGTTGTACTCGCGGTGCACCACCATCGAGAACGGCGCCGAGCCCGCCTGCTGCGCCAGCGGTCCGGTCAGCGTCTCGGCAATGGCGACGTTGACGATGCCCGACAGCGCCGCCACCGCGCCGCCCGTCGCCGACGGGTCGGAGGCGTCGGCGGCCACCAGGATCTCCGGCTTGTTGCCGCGCACCACGTCGCGTTCGAAATCGGCCGGGATCACTACGACGAAGTTGGCGGTACCGCGGCGCAGCGCTTCCTCGCCCTCGCCGACGCCGCTCACCGCCCCCTTGAAGGCGAAGTAGGACGAGTTCTGCATGCCTGCGATCACCGCCCGGCTCAGCGGCCCGTTATCGCCCATCTCCACCAGGGTCGGCAGGTTCCGCGGATCGGCGTTGATGGCAAAGCCGAACAGGAACAGCTGGATGATCGGCAAGCCGATCATCATGCCGAAGGTGATGCGGTCGCGCCGCATCTGGATGAATTCCTTGTAGAGCACGGCGCCGAAGCGCCTGAGCGAGAAGCCGAGGGTCATGCCGCGACCGTCCCCGGTGCACTGCCACCGCCATCGCCGGCGAAGTTGTCGCGCGCGCCGGTCATCAGGTAGATGAACGCCTCCTCGAGCCCGGCCACCTGCAAGCTCCAGCGATGCGTGCCTTCGGCCTTGAGCCGCTCGACCGTTGCCTCGAGCGTCGGCTTGTCGGTGCCCGACACGTGCAGCACGGTGCCGAACCGCGCCACCTGCACCACGCCCGGCTCCTTGAGCAGCCGGTCCTCGAGCCCGGCGAGGTCAGGCCCTTCGACGCGCCAGGTCTCGAGCCCCACCATTTCCGGGATCTTGGCCGAAGGCCCGTCGATCAGCTTCTTGCCATAGGCGATGTAGGTGATGAAGTCGCACTGCACCGCCTCGTCCATGTAATGGGTCGAGACCAGCACGGTGACGCCCAGCGCCGAAAGCCGCCGGATTTCATCCCAGAAGTCGCGCCGCGCCTTGGGATCGACCCCCGCGGTGGGCTCGTCGAGCAGCAGGAGCTTGGGCTCGTGCAGCAGACATGCCGCCAGCGCCAGCCGCTGCTTCCAGCCGCCCGACAACGAGCCGGCCAGCTGCTTTTGCCGGTCGGCAAGGCCCAGATCGGCAAGGGCCTGGTCGACCCGCTGCTTCCTGCGGTCGAGCCGATACATCCGCGCCACGAAATCGAGGTTCTCGCGGATCGACAGGTCCTCGTAATACGAGAACTTCTGCGTCATGTAGCCGACCTGCTCCTTGATCTGCTCGGCCTGTTTGCGCACGTCGAAACCGAGGCAGGTCCCTTCGCCTTCATCCGGCGTCAGCAGCCCGCACAGCATCCGGATGGTGGTGGTCTTGCCCGAGCCGTTCGGTCCGAGAAAGCCGTAGATCGCCCCCTTCGGCACCTGGATGTCGAAATGGTCGACCACGCGCTTGGGCCCGAAATTCTTGGTCAGGCCATGCACGTCGATGACCAGCGGCTCGCTCACGGCTGCCGCTCCACCGTCACCGGCTGGCCGGGGTGGAGGCTCGCGCCATCCAGCGTCGCCTCGATCAGGTAGCTCAGCCGCTGCCGCTCGTCGCGCGAGTAGATCACCGGCGGGGTGAACTGCGGATCCGAGGCAAAAAAGCTGATGCTGGCGCTGAGCCCGTCCGGGCAGCCATCGCAGCTCACCGCCAGCTTGTCGCCCATGGCAAAGCTGGCCCGCGCCGCCTCCGGCACGTAGAACTTCACCTTCAGCGCACCCTCCGGCAGGATCGACACTACCGGCGTTCCCGCCGCGACGATCTCGCCGGCATCGAAGAATACCCGCTCGATCCGCCCTGCCGCGGGCGCCGTGATGGTCCGGTCGGCGAGATCGGCATTGGCCTTCTCGGCATCGGCCTGCGCTGCGGTGAGATTGGCCTCCGCCTGCACCTGCTGCTCGCTGCGGGCCGGCAGTTCGGCGACCTTGAGCTGCGCTTCGAGCTGGCGCACCGCCGCTTCGGCACTGGCGAGCGTCGCCCGATCCTGGTCGAGCTTGGATTGCGGCACCAGCCCCTGCGCGAACAGCTTGTCGCTGCGCGTCGCGCTGTCCTGGGCGAGGCTCATATCCGCCTGGGCCTTCTGCAGGCTCGCCTGGATGACGTCGAGTTCATCGGCCCGGCTGCCGGTGGTGAGGTTCTTCAGCCCGGCTTCCGCCGCCGCCACCCGCGCCTCGGAGCCCTGCAGCAGGGCCACCTGCTGTTCGGAGCGCAGCCTGAACAGCAGGTCGCCGGCCAGCACCGTGTCTCCCTCGCGCACCGATATGGTCTCGAGTGGCCCGGCGGTGCTCGCCGAAGCGTAGACATAGCGTGCCTCGACATAGCCGTTGTAGTGCGGCGGCTCGGTGGCGCCGAACCCCGGGATCACCAGGGCCACAAGCCCGACCAGCCAGGCGAGAAAACCGTCCATCATCGTCTCCTCAGCTGCTCGACCACTGCTTGGCGCTCGGCGGCGCGCTCAGCCCGTCGAACAGGATGCTCAGGTGGTTTTCGACCAGCTTGTCCATGTGCAGCCCGCCCTCGGGCATGATGCCGAAGAGCTCGGCCATCGCCACGTGCAGCATCAGCGGCCCGATGATCGAGCGAATGGTGAGGCTGGGATCCACCGGCCTGAGATAGCCCTGCTCGATGCCGCGCCGGATCAGCCCTTCGACGGCCGGAATGACCCGATCCAGCACCTCGCGCCGGTACATCTCCGCGAGCCCGGGAAAGCCCATCGCTTCGCGAAAGATCAGCTTTGGCATCGCCATCACCTTGGGATCGCTGATCCGCCCGGCCAGCATGGTCAGCACCATGTTGAGCACGATGCGGGGATCGCCCTCGTAGTCGTGCAGCGCCGTCAGCGCCGAATCGGCGATCGGCAGGATCGCCCGCCGGACCAGCCCCTCGAGCAGCGCTTCCTTGGACGGGAAGTAGAGATAGACCGTGCCCTTGCTCAGCCCGGCGCGCCTGGCGATGTCCTCGACGCGCGTCGCAGCGAAGCCCTTGTCGATGAACAGCTCCAGCGCTGCATCGAGCACTTCGTCCGGCCGCGCCTCGGCCCGCCGGCGAAACTTCGGTCCTCGCTCTGCAACGGTTTTGTTCATCACTGGTTAGCCTTACTGACTGCGCGGTCAGTAAACTAATAACTGACTGGTCAGTCATTTTCAAGAGGCTGGGCGCCCACGATGGACTGCTGCCGGCGCCGGCGACGGTCGCGCCCCCCAACTTTCGGCTAACCGGCCATGCTCACGTTGACATCACGTAGGCCAAACGACCCCTGTCCTAAGGTGTATCTGTCCCCGTGCGGCGGACCCCCCAAGCGCGGCCGGTCGCTGAAACCTCCTCAGCAACCGGCCGCGGCTGGTCCACCAAACCGACGGCCCTCTCCGAACGCCCCCGAAAACGGGGAGGGCCCCTTCGGACCTTTCCGTCTTTGATAGGATGCATCCCCGACCGGCTGGTATCCAGGCGAATGCCGGGACACCGCTGCTCGGACGGTTGGTCGAGCCCGAACCGCGCCGCCTGAGGTTAGATCTTGTCACAACGGGAGAGGGCGAATGGTGAGCAAAGCCACGGCGCCAGCGCTCTCCCAGTTAGCACCGGATTAACCCTAACCCCCTAGGATCAACCTCCGATCGGCGCGCCGTCTGCCGCCGGTCCAGCGTTCAGTTTGTAGAGTGTACCAGACGATGCCGGCACAGCACCTGCTCGAAGACGCCCGTCGAGAGACCGCCCCCGCCATAGCCATCCGCATTCCCGTTCGCCTGATGGGTGCGATCATCCTGGGGGTGGTGGCCCTCGTCCTGGTGTCCCTCGCCACCTGGTCGGTTGATGACCCCAGCCTCTCTTACGCTTCGGGCGAGCCGGCCCGGAACTGGCTCGGCTTCCCCGGCGCGGTCATCGCCGACATGGCGTTCCAGGTGTTTGGCCTCGGCATCCTGACCCTGCTGGTACCGCCCTCGCTCTGGGGCTGGGGGTTGATTCGGCATCGAGTCGCGACCCGCATGGGCCTGCGGCTTGCTGCCTGGGTCGCCGCGAGCGTACTGAGCTGCGGTCTGTTTGCCTTCATCATCGCGCCCGAGAGCTGGCCCTTGCCCACCGGGCTGGGCGGCCTCGTCGGCCAGAGCTTCACCAATCTGGCGGTGCTCGCCACCGGCGCCTCGCCGCAGCCGGTCACCGCCGTGCTGTTCGCCATCATCATCGCCGCTCCCACCCTGGCGCTGTTCTGGATCGCCATGGGCCTGGGCAAGGTTACCCTGCCCGAGCTGCCCAAGGGCAAGGCAAAGGCCAAGCCGGCCGGCGCCAAGGGCGCCGCCGCCGCTGCGCCGGTCGATGACGACGAGCCCGAACGCGATTCGATTTTCGACGTGATCCTCGGCTATGCCGTGCATCTGGGTTTCTCGGCCCGCTCGGCAGTGCGCCGGGCCCGGGCCGGCATCGCCCAGCGCCGGGCTGCCGAGGCCGAAGCCGAGGCCTGGCGCGGCGAAGCCGTGGAGCCGAGCCTCAACGCCAACGCGGCGTCCGCACCTGCTGTCCGCGCCGAACCTGCGCTCACCGTCGAGCGCCGCTCGATCGTCGCGGCACATGACGAGCCGCCTTTCGACGACTATCCGCCCGAGCCGGACGAAGAACCCGACATGCCGCGCTGGGAGATGCAGACCCCGCTGCGCGGCCCGATGGCCGCCTCGCGCAGCCCCGCCCCGATGCCGCACGTTCCCGCCGCGCATCAGGCCGCGCCGGTGGTTTCGCCGCGCGTTGCCGCTCCGGCGCCCCGGCCGCAACCCGGCATGCGCGCCGCCCGTGAAGCCCAGGGCTCGTTCCTTGACGAACCGCATGGCTTCGAGCTGCCCGAGCTGAACCTGCTGACCCCGCCCAAGCACAAGGGCGCCAGCCCCGAGCACGCTCCCGAGCGCCTCGAAGCCATGGCCCGCAAGCTCGAATCCGTGCTCGCCGATTTCGGCGTCAAGGGCGACATCATCAATGTCCGCCCCGGCCCGGTCGTCACGCTGTACGAACTCGAACCCGCCCCCGGCATCAAGTCGTCCCGCGTCATTTCGCTGGCCGATGACATCGCCCGCTCGATGAGCGCTATCTCGGTGCGCGTCGCCGTGGTCCCCGGCCGCAACGCCATCGGTATCGAGCTGCCCAACGAGGTGCGCGAGACGGTGTACCTGCGCGAAATGCTGGCCTCGTCCGACTTCGAGAAGATGAAGGGCAAGCTGCCGATCTGCCTGGGCAAGACCATCGGCGGCGAACCGATCATCGCCGACCTCGCCCGCATGCCGCACCTGCTCATCGCCGGTACCACCGGCTCGGGTAAGTCGGTCGGTATCAACACCTTCATCCTCAGCCTGCTCTACCAGATGACCCCGGAGCAGTGCCGGCTGATCATGATCGATCCCAAGATGCTGGAACTCTCGATCTATGACGGCATCCCGCACCTGCTGACTCCAGTCGTTACGGACCCGTCAAAAGCTGTCGTCGCCCTCAAATGGGCCGTCCGCGAGATGGAAGACCGCTATCGCAAGATGTCGAAGATCGGTGTGCGCAACATCGACGGCTTCAACCAGCGCGTCAGTGAGAGCAAGGCCAAGGGCGAGGTGATCACCCGCACCGTGCAGACCGGCTTCGACCGCGAGACCGGCGAGGCGATCTTCGAGAGTGAGGAGTTCAACCTCGAGCCGCTGCCGTTCATCGTCATCATCATCGACGAAATGGCCGACCTGATGATGGTCGCCGGCAAGGAGATCGAAGGCTCGGTGCAGCGCCTGGCGCAGATGGCCCGTGCCGCCGGCATCCACGTCATCACCGCCACGCAGCGTCCCTCGGTCGACGTCATCACCGGCACCATCAAGGCCAACTTCCCCACCCGTATCTCGTTCATGGTGACATCCAAGATCGACAGCCGCACCATCCTCGGCGAACAGGGCGCCGAGCAGCTGCTCGGCAACGGCGACATGCTCTACATGGCCGGCGGCGGCCGCATCCGGCGCCTGCACGGCCCGTTCGTCGCCGACAGCGAAGTGGAGGCCGTGGTCAATCACCTGAAGTCGCAGGGTGCACCTGACTACCTCGATGCCATCGTCGCCGACGAGGACGAGATGGACGAGGGCGGCGCGTCCGCCGCCGGCGGCGGCGACGATTACGGCGGCTCGGGCGACGAGCTCTACGACAAGGCCGTCAACGTGGTGCTGACCGACAAGAAGGTGTCGACCTCCTACATCCAGCGCCGCCTGGCGGTTGGCTACAACAAGGCTGCCACGCTCATCGAGCGCATGGAAAAGGAAGGCGTCATCTCCTCCCCCAACCACGCCGGCAAGCGCGAAATCCTCGTCGGCAACAACGCCGACGGCTACTGACGCAATCCTCCGCCGGCTTGGCGGGCGGAGCTATCGCATGTGCCGACAACGCAGCTGAAAAGCCGGCGCGGGAAGATACCCCCACCTCTGTCCCCTCCCCGCAACGGGGAGGGAGACGCCAACTCCGACATTGGTGTTTTGGTCTCCTCCCCCCTTGCGGGGGAGGGACAGGTGGGGGGTGCCCTTTCCGCACCGAACGACCCGCGATTACCTTAGCCCTAATGTCGGGCCGAACCCGGGGGGCTGGACATAATATTAGCAGAACCTTATATAAGCGCCACCTGATACAGGAGGACGCGACAATGCCTTTCGATCTCACCGCCCATGTCAACGCCATGTCCCGCTCGGTGCGCAACCTCGAGCGCGACGGCAAACCCGCCAAGGCGGTGGTCGCCAGCTGTGTCTACGACACTGACCTCGCCGATCTCTGGGATGCGCTCACCAACGCCGATCGGCTGCGTCGCTGGTTCTCCCCGGTCAGCGGCGAACTCAGGCTCGGCGGCCGCTTCCAGGTCGAAAACAATGCCGGCGGCACCATCACCGAATGCGAGCCGCAGCGAAAGATCGCCGCCACCTGGGAATTCGGCGGCGGCATCAGCTGGATCATCGTCCGGCTCGCCGCCGAAGGCGACCGGGCCCGCCTCGAGCTCGAGCACATTGCATTCATCGACCCGCATTGGGATATGTTCGGCCCCGGCGCTGTCGGCGTCGGCTGGGATCTCGGCTTCATGGGGCTCGCCCGGCACCTGGCCGAGCCTGGCGCCGATCTGCCGCAGGAAGCGGTGGCCGGCTGGCACGAGCAGCCCGAGGCCAAGATCTTCATCCGTACCGCCAGCGATGGTTGGGGCGCTGCCGCGATCGCGGCCGGTGAGAACCGTCAGCAGGCATTGACGGCCGCCGAGGCGACGCGGCAGTTCTACACCGGCGAGGCCGCGCCCCCGGAGATGTGATGCACGCGTTCGACGTTCTCGGCGATCCAGTCCGCCGCCGCATTCTCGAGCTGCTCGCCGAGCGCGAGCACGCCTCGGGCGAGGTGGTGGAGGTGATCGGCGCGGAGTTCGGCATCAGCCAGGCCGGGGTCAGCCAGCATTTGAAGGTGCTGCGCGAGTCCGGCTTCGCCACGGTGCGCCCCGAGGGCACGCGGCGGGTCTATCGGCTCGACGCCACGCCGCTGCGCGACATCGACGACTGGCTGGAGCGCTTCCGCGGCTTCTGGACCCAAAAGCTTGCTGCACTCGCCACAGAGATCGCCCGCGGCAAGAAGGATCGCTAAGGATCACACCGAGCCGTGATCAGGAACTTTCCAGCTGTTGCCGCAATTCCTATCTACAGGCATGCTCCAGCACGGTGCTTCCGGGCGGGACTTGCGGTCCCGGCGGTTCGGGAACGCCAGATCAAAGACCTGGAGCCAGCTGACGTTTCGCCGAAACGGTGAGCGGCTCCAGACCATCAAGGGAACGTCACCAGGATGATCCGTCGCAGCTTCCTCGCCTTCGCCGCTCTGCTCGCCGCCTTCCCCGCGCTTGCGCAGGAACAGGGCGCCGCCGCGCCGCGGGCCCTTACCGACGCCGAGCGCGACCTGATCACCCGGATCAACCAGCACAACTCGCAGATCAAGACCATGGTCGGCCGGTTCCTGCAGATCGACACCCGCGGCCAGCGCATCGAGGGGACCTTCTTCCTCGAGCGGCCGGGCAAGATCCTGTTCCGCTACAATCCCCCCTCCTATGAGCAGATCGTCTCGGTCGGACGCGGCTTCTACGTCGTCGACCGCAAGGAGAAGACCCAGTACGCCTATCCGCAGGACAAGGTGCCGCTGCGCCAGTTCCTCGATTCCAACATCGACCTGTTCAAGGCCAACATCGTCGCCGTGGCCCAGTCCGATGACTATTTCTCCGTCACCCTGCAGGACGACACCCCCAAGGGCGTGGTCCGCGTCGCCCTGGTATTCGATACCGAGAGCCTCGAGATGAAGCAGTGGACGCTTACCGAGCCCTCCGGCGCCGAGCTCACCTTCTCGCTCTACGATGTCGAAAAGGACGTGACGATTCCCAAGTCGTACTTCTACATCGACCCGACGTTCCGCGCGAAGTCCGCACCGCCCGACGCCTGAGCGTCGAGCGCCGTTTCCGGCTTTACGCTCCCTGCCCTGCTCTGCATAAGAGGCGCCTCTCTCAAACCGAGGCGCCTTTTTCCATGCCGACGAGCTTTGCCACCTGGAACATCAACTCGGTTCGCCTGCGGCTGCCGATCGTGCTGGATTTCCTGCGCCAGTACGACCCTGACGTGCTGTGCCTGCAGGAGATCAAGTGCCTCAATGACCAGTTCCCGCGCAACGAGTTCACCGCTGCCGGCTATCCGCACCATGCCGTGCACGGCCAGAAGGGCTATCACGGCGTCGCCATCGTCTCGAAGCACCCGCTGACCGACATCTCCTCCCGGGTCTTCTGCGAGATCGAAGAGAGCCGGCACGTCTCGGCGCTGGTCGGCTTCGGTCCCGGCTCGAGCACCGGCCCGGTGACGGTCCACAATTTCTACATTCCGGCCGGCGGCGATCTCGCCGACCCCGAACTCAACCCCAAGTTCAAGCACAAGCTCGGTTTTCTGAGTGAACTCAAGACCTGGTTCGGCGAGGACCATTTCAGGGAACGCCAGCTGATCTGCGGCGACTTCAACATCGCCCCGCTGGAACATGACGTATGGAGCCACAAGCAGCTGCTCGACGTGGTCAGCCACACGCCCATCGAGACCGAGGCGCTCAACGCCCTGCTCGCCGGCGGGCACGGCTGGGTCGACATCGTGCGCAAGTATTTCCCGGCCGAGGAAAAGCTCTACTCGTGGTGGAGCTACCGCGCCAAGGATTGGCAGGCCACCAACAAGGGTCGCCGCCTCGACCACATCTGGACCACGGCCGATATCGCCGCGCACACCGCGGGTGCCGAGATCGTCAAGCCGGCCCGCGGCTGGAGCGACAAGCCCTCCGACCACGTCCCGGTCATCGCGCGTTTCGCCTGAGACCCGCCGGCAACAGGAGCATCCAATGTCCCGCCAACTCGTCAGCTCCGGCTCCTACCTCGAACCGGTGATCGGCTTTTCCCGCGCCGTCCGCGTCGGCAACATCGTGGTGGTCGGCGGCACCGCGCCGATCAGGGCGGAAGGCGGCACCGCCGCGGTCGGCGACGTCTGCGGCCAGACCAGGCGCTGCCTCGAGATCATCGCCAAGGCCCTCGCCGATGCCGGCTCGAGCCTCGAGCACGTGACCCGCACCCGCATCATTCTGACCGACATCGGCCTGTGGAAAGATGCCGCCCGCGCCCACGCCGAAGCCTTCGCCACCATCCGCCCGGTGACCACGCTGATGCAGGTCACCGCCTTCGTCGACCCCGACTGGCTGGTCGAGATCGAAGCCGAGGCGGTGATTCCGGACTGATTCACGTGGAACAGAGGGGGCCGTCACTCCGGCTAAGCACGGGATTTCGGCACACCACCGCCGTCATTCCCGCGCCGGCGGGAACCTGGTGGGGTGCTGCCGCACCCGCTGAGGCTGAGAGATCGCACTGGGTCCCCGCCTTCGCGGGGATGACACCGAGGTTGAGCGCCTTACCCCTTGCTGAAGCGTCCGCGCGAGCCTTCGATGGCCCCGAGATAGCTGGACAGTTCACGCCGGATGCGGTCGGCGGCGCGGCCCGCCAGGTCCGGATACTGGTTCGCCAGCTTCATGAAGGCGGTCCGCGGCACGAACAGCGTTTCGACCGCATCGATCGCCTTGATCGTTACCGGTCGCGGTTTGGCGATGACCAGCGCCATCGCCCCCAGCACTGCGCCGACCTCGTGGATCAGAAATGGGTTGTTCTCGGCCCCGTCCTGCGTGCTGGACACCGTGCCGGAGACCAGCACGTGCGCCCCTTCAGGCTGGTCGCCCGACGCATAGATGACGCTGCCCGGCCGGAATTTCTTCCGTTCCGAGGCGAACGCAAGCAATCGCCGCTGCTCGGCGTCGCAGATTTCGAAGAAATCCGCACGTCCCAGAATCGTCGCCGCGTCGTCGAGTTGCATCCCGCCCTATTCCCGGACCGCTGGCCACATTCCGGACGCCTCAGCGCCCGCTTGTGCCGCGGCCCTCGATATAGAGCATTTCTTGCCGCTGTCAGGAATCCCTTTTGCCGCGTCAGCCCACGCGGCAAAAGTTATGCACTGCCTGTCCTCGGGCCTCGACGTTACGGCACCAGCCGGTAGCCGCCGTCTTCCGTCACCAGGAGCCGCGCATTGGAGGGGTCGCGCTCGATCTTCTGGCGCAGCCGGTAGATGTGGGTTTCGAGCGTGTGCGTGGTGACCCGGTTGTTGTAGCCCCACACTTCCTTGAGCAGGATCTCGCGGGTGATGGTCTTGGGACCCTGGCGGTACAGATACTTGAGGATCGAGGTTTCCTTGTCGGTCAGCCGCACCTTGGCCCCGTCAGGCGCTTCGAGCAGCTTGGCTGCCGGCTGGAAGCTGTAGGGCCCGATGGTGAACACCACGTCCTCGCTCTGGTCGTGCTGGCGCAGCGAGGCGCGAATGCGCGCCAGCAGCACCGAGAACCGGAACGGCTTGGTGACGTAGTCGTTGGCGCCCGACTCGAGCCCCAGGATCTCGTCGGAATCGCTGTCCTGCGCGGTCAGCATGATGATCGGGCTCTTGAACCCTTCGCGCCGCAGGATCTTGACCGCCTCGCGGCCGTCCATGTCGGGCAGGCCGACATCGAGCAGCATCAGGTCGACATGCGCACCCCGGACCTTGCCCAGCGCATCCGACGCCGACTCCGCCTCCACCAGATCGAATTCGCGATAGTGCGTCAGCTGATCGATCAAGGTCTTCCGGAGGTCGGCATCGTCGTCGACAATCAGAATGCGCCGTCTGTTCATGTTGGTACCCCAAGCCATTGGCTTCAAACTGGTGAGTTATTGCCGGGCCCTGCGACCCGCCAATCAAAACGACGTGAAACCGCCGTAAGACGAGAAACGTGATTTGACACCGTTTAGTTTCATCGCCGCCTCACTCTTTATCGACGCCATCCTGACGGGAAGCTGACAATTCGCTGACAGCGACAACGAGCCAGCACCAGGTCGCGGCAGATCCGGCGGGCGCCCCGACCGCACCGGCGTCGCCGGCAACGGTTCGCTGCGATTGACAGCCTCGCCGCCGGCGCCTATGAAAGGGTCGGTTTAACGTAAAACCAAGCTCTCGCGCAGATCGGTCACTCAGAATCGACGCGCGGCATCACGAGCTTCAAGGTTTAACGCAAAACCTGGGAGGATTGCAGCTTTGGCACGGGCCACCATCAAGGATATCGCGCTTGCCGCGAACGTCTCGCCGATGACGGTTTCCAACGTCATCAATGGGCGTCGCGCCAAGGCGTCCGACGAGACGGTCGAACGCATCATGGCGGCGGTCAAGACGCTCGGCTACCGCCCCAACATGAGTGCCCGCAGCCTCGTTTCCAACGCCTCGCGCATGGTCGGGGTGATCATCCCGTTCACCGAGAACCAGAACCAGCTGCTGCTCGACAACCCCTTCTATGCCGAGATGATCTCCGGCATCGAAAGCGCGCTGCGCGCCAACGGCTACTACATGATGCTGTCGGGCGTCGGGGAGGGCAACGCCCAGCTCGACACGTTGTCGCACTGGAACATGGACGCCCTGATCGTCCTCGGCGTCTACCGCGAGGCCCTGTACCAGCGGCTGCGCGAACTTGCCCTGCCGACCCTGCTGATCGACAGCTATATCGACGATCCGAGCTTCTACCGCCTCGGCGTCGATGACGAAGCCGCCGCTTACCAGGCGACGCGATACCTGATCGGCAAGTGCCACGCGGACATCGCGCTGGTCACCGGCGTGATCCGCACCGACGGCGTCATCGAGCGCCGCGTCGATGGCTACAAGCGGGCGCTCATCGAAGCCGGCATCGGCTTCGATCCGAGCCGCATCCTTTCCGGCTCCGTCACCTTCGACTGGGGCGCCAAGGCCGCCGAGCAGCTTGTGGCGCTGCGCGGCGCCACCGCCGCCTTCTGCACCGCCGACCTCATCGCGGCGGGCCTGCTGGCCGGGCTCCATCGGCTCGGCAGGCGCATCCCCGAGGATTATTCGGTGATGGGGTTCGATAACCTCTCGATCTCGCGCATGGTCTACCCCGCGCTGACCACCGTCGATCAGTCGATCCTCGGCAAAGGCCAGCTCGCCGGCCGGCTGATCAGCGCCATCCTCAACAAGACCGACGCCCCGCGCGACAGCTTTGTCGACGTCGCTATCGTCGAACGCGACAGCGTCGGCCAGCGAGGGACGAGATGAGCGCCGCGCAATGCAGCTTCGCCGCTCCCCTCCCCCTTGAGGGGAGGGGGTGGGGGTGGGGGTCCATCAGTAGGTCACCGCACCACCCCCTCCCTCAATCCCTCCCCTCAAGGGGGAGGGAGGCGAGAACTGCCAGACCGGTGTCAGTTGGCGGGAGCCCTACATGAGCCCCGCCGCCGGCCGCTCCAAGTACCTCGCGCTCGCCGTGCTGCTGCTGCCCAGCCTCGCCGGCATGGTGGTGTTCCTGATGGCGCCGGTGCTGTCCTCGCTGGTGCTCAGCTTCTCGCAGTGGGACCTGATCGGCGAAATCCACTGGGTCGGCATCGACAACTACCTCACTGCGCTTGCCGATCCGGCGGTGCTCGGGGCGCTGCGCAACACCCTGACCTTCATCCTCGGCTACCTGCCCTCGGTGGTGATCATCGCGCTCGGCCTCGCCTTGCTGCTCAACCGCCGCATCCGCGGGCGCGTGGTCTTCAGGGCGATCTACTTCGTGCCGGTCGTCACCTCCTGGGTCGCGGTCTCGCTGATCTGGAAATGGCTGCTCAACCCGCAATACGGGCTGATCAATTTCGCGCTCGGCGCCATCGGCATCAAAGGCCCCGGCTGGCTGTTCGACCCGGCCTGGGCGATGACCGGCGTCATCCTCACCTCGGTCTGGAAGGATATCGGCTTCGTCACGGTGATCTATCTCGCCGGCCTGCAGGATATCCCCGAGCCGCTCTACGAAGCGGCGGCCCTAGACGGCGCCACACCCTGGCAACGCTTCTGGGCCATCACCTTCCCGATGCTGGCGCCGACCACCTTCTTCGTCACCACCATCTCGCTGATCTCGTCGTTCCAGGTGTTCGACCAGGTCTGGATCATGACCCAGGGCGGCCCGGCCGGCGCCACCTCGGTGATGGTCGAGCTGATCTACAAGAACGCCTTCAGCTACTACAAGATGGGCTACGCCTCGGCCATCTCCTGGGTGCTGTTCGCCCTGATCTTCGCGGTCACCATCGCGCAGAACCTGTTGCAGAAGAAACTGGATCGGTCCGATGGCTGAGCCGGTGTTCCTTGCTGGCCAAGACGGCCCCCTCCCGGCCTCCCCCATGAAGGGGGAGGTGCCTGCCAGTGCACTTGGCACGATCGAAGACAGAGCCTCGACTCTTCACCTCCCCCTTCATGGGGGAGGCCGGGAGGGGGCCGTCTCTATCAGTATGCGCAAGCGGCCTCCGCTTCGCGCGACCGACCTCGCCACCTATGCCATCCTGATCGCCGGCGCGGTGGTCATGCTGTTGCCCTTCGCCTGGATGGTCTCCACCTCGCTGAAGACCGCCGGAGCGACCTTCGTCACTCCGCCCAACTGGGTGCCCGACCCGGCAACCCTCGACAATTACACCAAGGTGTTCGACAGCGCCCCGGTCGGCCTGTTCCTGTTCAATTCGATTGTCGTCTCGGTCACCTCGACCGCCCTGATGGTGCTGTTCTGCGCCATGAGCGGCTACGCCTTCGCGCGCATCGAATTCCGCGGCCGCACCGTGCTGTTCTACGCCTATCTGGCGACGCTGATGATCCCGCAGCAGGTGACCCTTACCCCGCTCTTCATCATCATGAACTGGCTCGGCTGGACCAATTCCTACCAGGCGCTGATCCTGCCTTCGAGCTTCGGCGCCTTCGGCACGTTCCTGCTTCGACAGTTCTTCCTGCGACTGCCGAGGGAGATCGAGGAAGCCGCCTTCATCGATGGCGCCGGCTACATCAGGATCTTCTTCACCATCGCCATCCACCTGGCGCGGCCGGCGCTCGCCACCCTCGCGGTGTTTGCCTTCATGGCCAGCTGGAACAGTTTCCTGTGGCCGCTGATCATCACCACCGACACCTCGATGATGACCCTGCCGCTGGGCCTCAGCGCGCTACAGGGCCGCTGGACCACCGACTGGAACGTGCTGATGGCCGGCGCGGTGATCGCCACGCTGCCGATCATCGCCGTCTACGTCTTCGCCCAGCGCTTCATCATCAAGGGCCTGTCCCACACCGGGCTCAAGTAACCAACCAACGGTCTCAAGGAGGAGAAAAGACCATGCTGCGTAGAACTTTCACCGGGCTGCTGCTTGCCACCGCCCTCATCACCACCCCGGCGCTCGCCGAAGACGTGACCATCAAGTACATGACCTTCTCGGCCGCGCCGAACTACCTGAAGGAACTCGACGCCACCATCGCCGCTTTCGAGGCCGAGCATCCCGGCATCAAGGTCACCTACGAGACCGCCGCCTGGGACGCCTATTTCACCAAGCTGCAGACCCTCGTTGCCGCCAAGCAGGCCCCCGACGCCTTCGAGCTCAACTTCGAGAACTTTGTCACCTATGCGGAAAAGGGGGCGCTCACCGACCTCACCCCGCTGATATCAGCCGATACCGGCTTTTCGACCTCGGTCTACAACCCGACGGCGCTCGCGGCTTTCGCCGAGGGCGGCAAGCAGTACGGCCTGGTCGAGAGCTTCTCCAACGTCGTGCTGTTCTACAACAAGGACCTGTTCGACGCCGCCGGCGTCGCCTACCCGACCGCCCACTGGACCTGGACGGACGAGCTTGCCGCAGCCCAGAAGCTGACCGATCCGGCCAAGGGTGTGTGGGGCGATTTCGCCCCGATCCAGTTCTGGGAATTCTACAAGACCATCGCCCAGAATGGCGGCTCGATCCTGTCGCCCGACAAGAAGACCGTCACCATCGACTCGCCTGAGAACATCGAGACGCTGTCCTGGATGATCGACAAGGTGTCGACCTACAAGGTCACCCCGTCAGATGTCGAAATGGCCGGCCAATCCTCCGAGGATCTGTTCAAGGCCGGCAAGATCGCCATGCTCCGCACCGGCATCTGGCTGCTCGGCGACTTTGCCGCCAACGCCAAGTTCAACTGGGACATCGCGCTGGAGCCGGGCAAGACCAACAAGGCGCACCACTTCTTCGCCAACGGCGTCGCTGTTTCGGCCAACAGCGCCCACTCGGCCGAAGCCTATCAGTGGATCAAGTTCCTGACCTCATCCAAGGCCGCCGTCGACCTCCGCATCGCCGCCGGCTGGGAACTCCCCGCCGTGTCCGATCCGGCCGCCGTACAGGGTTATCTCGACCAGCCGGTCCCCGAGAGCCGCGAAGTGGTGTTCCAGGCGCTCGATACCGCAGTGGTCCCGCCGGTGGTCGGCAACTGGAATCAGCTGACCGACGCCGTGGGCAAGGAACTCGAAGCCGCCAAGCTCGGCCAGAAGACCCCGGAACAGGCGCTGAAGGATGCCAAGGCAGCGATCGAGGGGCTGCTGTAAGGCGCATCGAGCTTGTGGCCACCCCCACCCTCATTCCCTCCCCACAAGGGGGAGGGAGGCGATGGCTGGACGGCCTCAGTTCTTGCGTCTCCCTCCCCCTTGTGGGGAGGGATCAAGGGTGGGGGTGGCCACAAACACCGGCACTCCCGTCACCCAGTTTGCCTCCCAAAGGGCAAGGCCGGGAGCCACCGGGCTCTCGGCCACTACCACCTGAACCGGCCTATCGCACCCCTCCCCCTTGAGGGGAGGGGATAGGGGGTGGGGGTGGCGCAGTCAGCACCGGGGATCGCCTCACCACCCCCAGCCCCTCCCCTCAAGGGGGAGGGGTGCCAGACCGGAACCAGCCATGACAACCGACGCTCGCGAACCCGCCCTCGCCACCCGCCACCCCTGGTTCCTCGAGCTCTATGCAGAACTGCTGCGCGACCCCGCGGCAGCCGCGCCACAGATTGCCGCCCGCCTCGCCGACGCCGATCCCAGCGATCCGGTCGAAGCCGCGCTCGCCCTCTACCTCGCCGCGCTCACCGGCGACCTCGCGCTGCTCAGTTCCTCAACGGCCACCGCGCTCCGCACCTCGATCACCACGCGCCTCGAGCGCGAGCTCTCGCCTAACCAGAACCAGGCCACCGACACCTGGGTGGTCGCCCTCTGGGCGGCGGCTTTGCGCGAAACCAACCACTTGTCGCGCGACGAGAGCACCACCCGTCTCGTCGGCCGGGTGAAGAACCACGTCTATGCCAACCATGTGCGGCTCGGCGCGCTGATGTCGTCCTCCGACAGGGCGTCGCTCGAGTTCGACGTGCTGCTCGCCGCGGTACCGTTCGGGCTGTTCGACTGCGAGGACCTGGTACTGGTCGATGCGGTCCGCACCCTCACCAGCGCCGAGCGCCTCGCGAGCGCCACCCCGGCCGATCGCCAGCTGCTGGCCTGGTACTACGCCGAGCAGGGCAGCTACGCCAAAAGCCGAAAACTGCTGGTCGACACCCCGACCCCCATTGTCGCACAACGCCTCAAGACCCTCGGCCAGCTCGAAACCCGCTTCATCCGCCATGCCCCCGAGGGCAACGGCAATCGCTACGAGCCGCTGCTCGAAGAACGCTTCCCCAAACTCGTCACCGACACTGACGAGGTCATCGTCCGGGCCCAGGCCTCGCCGCTCTCGGCCGCCGAACCGCTGGAACTCGTGGTCGGCAGAACCGCCATTGCCGGCAGCTTTCGAGGTGACTGCTGGGAGTTCGCCCTGCCCCGCACTCCGGCCGGATCGGAGGTGGCATATCGCATCCGCTTTGCGGCCCATCCCGAGGTGGTCGTGGGACCGTTTGCCTACGAGACGCTTCGGCGCCGCCGGGCGGGCAGCGACCCGGCCTCTATCGGCGTTTCGAACGGGCGGATCGAAATCACCCCGGGCACGGGCGACACCACGCTCCCCCTGCAACTGGGCCCGGCGACCCTCACCGATGTCTCCTGGCTCGAGGCGCGAGACGGCAGCATCCGCGAGATTTCCGCCACCCTCAGCCATCCGCCCTGCGGCTGGTACGGCTTTGGCGAGCGCTACAACGCGCTCAATCAGGCCGGCAATCGCGTCGACCAGTTCGTCTACAATCAGTACAAGGAACAGGGGCTGAGGACCTATATGCCGATGCCGGTCGGCTATACCGACGCCGGCTTCGGGCTCCATCTCGCCACCGATTCCTATTCCTGGTTCGACCTCGCCGCTCCCGAGGAGACGCGCTTCGGCGTCGAAGCCGATAGGCTGACCATCGACCTGCTTTCGGGTTCCGTCGCCGAGCAGGTCAGCCAGTTCATGGCGCTGACCGGCGATCCCGAACCCGTCCCCGCCTGGGCCCTCGGCCCCTGGATGTCCTCCAACAACTGGGACAGCGAGGCGGAAGTGCGAAAGCAGGTCGCACTCACCCTCGAGCACGATATCCCCGCCACCGTCCTCGTCATCGAGGCCTGGTCCGACGAAGCTACCTTCTACATCTTCAATGACGCCCAGTACGCCGAAAAGCCTGGCGCCGAAGCCTTCAGTTACGCGGACTTCTCATTTCCCGGGTGGGGCCGCTGGCCAAATCCCAAGGGCCTGGCCGAGCACCTGCACGACAACCACTTGCGGCTGATCCTGTGGCAGATCCCCATCATCAAGCAGTCGGCGGCGCTGAAGCACCTGCAGAAGCGCAATGACGAAAACCACTTCTTCGCCGAAGGATTTGGCGTGCAGCACCCGGACGGGACGCCGCTCCGGCTGCCCGAAGGCTGGTTCAAGGACAGCCTGCTGCTGGATTTCAGCAACCCCGCCGGTCGCGACTGGTGGTTTTCGAAGCGCCAGTATCTGATCGACGAGCTCGGCGTCGACGGCTTCAAGACCGATGGCGGCGAGATGGTCTGGGGCAAGGACCTGGTTTTCGCCGATGGCCGCACCGGGCTCGAGCATCGCAACGCCTACCCGCGCGAGTACATCTCGGCCTATTACCGCTTCGCCCAGCAGAATGGCGGCATCTGCTTCTCGCGTGCCGGCTATACCGGCGCCCAGACCTTCCCGGCCCATTGGGCCGGCGACGAGCGTTCGACCTGGGACGCGTTCAAGCGCTCGATCCTCGCCGGCCTATCGGCCGGCATGTCGGGGGTGATCTTCTGGGGCTGGGACCTCGGGGGCTTCTCGGGCGAAGTGCCGAGCGCCGAGCTCTATGTACGTTCGGCGGCCATGGCGTGCTTTTGCCCGATCATGCAGTACCACGCCGAGAGCAAGGCCGAGTTCAACCAGGACCGCACCCCCTGGAACATCGCCGAGCGCTCCGGCGATGAGCGGGCCCTGACCGGCTAGCGCTTCTATGCCAACCTGCGCATGTCGCTGATGCCCTACCTCCGGCGCGAGGCGGCCTGGTGTGTCGCCGAAAAACAGCCGCTGCTGCGCGCCATGCTGCTGGACTTTCAGGACGACAGCCGGGCAGCGCCGCTCTGGGACCAGTACATGTTCGGCCGCGACCTGCTCGTCGCTCCGATCATTCGTGAAGGCGAGGTCGCGCGGCAGGTCTATCTCCCCGAGGGACGCTGGTGGCACCTGTTCCACAACCGCTGGTATGAGGGCGGCGAGACCCACCGGGTCGACGCTCCCTTCGAGGAGATCCCGGTCTTTCTCCGCGCCGGCGCCGTCTTGCCGCTCGCCTTCCACCAGGCGGCCCGGCTGGGCGCCGCGATGCCGTCCGACATCGATGCCGCCGCGATCTCGGTCCTCCTCGTCGCCGGCCTCGAGCATGGCGCGCCACTCACCCAGGACGGCCTCGAGATCGAGCTGTCCGGCGACGTCGTGCGCGTAATCTCCAAACGCACGCGCCCGATAATGCTGGTCTTCACCGACCCTCCGGTCCGGCTGGAGCTGAACGGCACGGATCAGCTCGCCTCGACGCTCGAGCTTGCCGGTGCCGAACTGACGATGTTCGACCTGCCGGCGATTTGATCCCTGGGCGAAACGGGCCCAAAACACCGCGGTAATATGGCGTCACATTATTCTTGGTGGCGTTCGGCGACGCAGCTACCGGCGCAGCGGATCGGCACTCAGCAGCCGCCGCACCAGGGCCGGTTGACTATGCGCGCCGGTCTTGTCGAAGGCGCGCTGCAGGTGGGTGCGCGCCGTGTTGATGCTGATCTTGAGCAGGTCCGCTGCTACCGCAAGCTCGCGACCCTCGACGATCAAGGCGGCCACACGCGCTTGCCCAGGCGAAAGTCCGTAGACGGCCTGCGCCCGCGCGATCCGGCGTGCCACGGTTTCAGCATCGTCGAACGACACCATCACCTTGCCGTCTTCCAACTGCACCCAGCAGAACAGCGGCACCGAGAAATCGTCGTCCCCAAGCGGCACCGCCCAATCCTGCTTGCCGGATACGTTCAGCGGCACCTGGCTGCCCAGTTCGCTGAACGCCAGCCGCAGCGCCTCGCGCAGGGCGGGCCGGCTGCTGCGCTGTCGCGTCTGAAGACGCCCGGCAGACACCACCAGGCCTGCATGCTCGCGGATGCGCTCCTCGGCCAGCTGGTTCATCCACAAAACCCGCGACGCCGCGTCCACCTCGATGAGCGGACAGCCCGAGTGAACAGCGACGCTCTGCATTACCGAGAGACAGGCGATCTTCCAGGCGCCGGCGTCGCGATGCACCACCTTGAGCAGCCGCTTCACGTCGGTGGCGTCATCGAGACCGAGCTGGTCATAGGTGACCCAGCCCATGTCGCCGTTGACGACGATGTTGATGCGCTCCCACCGCACGCGGCCCTCGAAGGCGTTCGGCTCGGGGTGCCGCGCCATGACGTTGCGGATATGCGCCGCAATCACCTCCCAGCCCTCGTCCACGCTGACCCCGACGGAAGCAAAGGCATGCAGGCGCCGGCTCTGTGGTGAATGCACCCAACAGTCGGCCAGCGCGTCGAAGTCCCGCCGCAGCCAGGCATCCGTCTCCGTCCGGATCATCCTGAGGATCGCAGCTTTATCAGCTTCGTCGTCGACCATCCCCGCGACCTCCGGTGCTCCTCCAGCATAGCATGGGTCAGAACACATGGGCGCCAACCAGAAGTACCAGCACGGCCCCGGCCAGCGTGGCCAGCGACGTCGCCAGATCTCTCGGAAGGCGAGGCCGTCCCATCCGCTCATAATAGAGCTGCTCTTCCCGGGCACTCATCGGCTGCTGCGGCGACCGTTCGACGAGCTTGCCTGCAGCCAGACTGAAGATGTCCATTCGTGCCTCCGTCGCCTGAATGGCAGGCAGCGTGGCACCAGGCCGTGGCTCGGGCTGTCATCTGCGCGGATGACATGCAGCAGTCTGCCGCCGTCCGGTGATCACAGCCTTGGGCCGACACCTTGGGCGAAAACCCGAGCATAGCGTTGCTATGACGCCATAGCAGCTGCGCCCGAGCGAAGGCGCGCTACGAAAACATCTGCCGATCCTTGATGCGCCGGGCATCGGTATAGTCCCGGACCCACCACGCATCCTGGCCGGCGGCCGGCGGCAGTTTCAGCTTCAGCTCGGTGCCGGCAGCCTTGGCTTCCTTCTGGGCGATACGGAAATGGTAGTGGTCGAACATCCTGAGCGCCTCGACCATGTAGGACACGGCGATCCGCCGGTCGCGCGCCAGGATCAGGTTCTCGCCATTGGTCTGGTCGGCGGCGATCGAGAAGTTGTAGGAGCCGAGATAGACGCGGGCGGTCGGCTTGTCGAAGTCGATCACCACGAACTTGTGGTGCATGCGGTTACCGCCACCGCCGACCGGCTCCGCCCTGAACGGCGCCGGGGTCTTGCCCTTCAGCAGCGCGGTCGGAAACACTGCCGGCGGATTGCCGTCCGGCTTCTGCACATCGAGCCCGCCGACCTTCTTGTCCGAAATGCCGTAGACGAAGCGCTTGGCGTTGTCGCGGACCCGTCCGACCGCATCGCGGATCACCCCCGGCGTCTGCCACAGGAAGGCCAGCGAGAACAGCAGGCTTGATTTGGTGCTGTCGATATCGTCGGCGATCCGGCCGAGCTGGGCGTTGCCCGGTGCGTGCGGCGAGAACGTCGCCTTGACGTCGACGCCGGCGATTCCAAGATCGCGCCATTCGGCCGACCGGCTGGTGGCGAACCCCGCCTCCGTCCAGAAATCCTCGAAGGCCTCTCGGAACACCTGCACCGGCGCCGGGCCGGCAAAGATCATGGCGTTGTTCGACTGCACATAGAAGCCGCGCCAGCTGAAATTGGTCGACCCGCCGATGGCCTTCTTCACATGGTCGCCGTCGACCACGATCATCTTGTTGTGCTGAAGCTTGCCCATGCTCTGCCGCTTGACGTTGGCGGCCCCCGCCGAGGCTGTGAGGATGGCGGCTGACTGGCTCTCGCCCGAGTGGGCGTCACCGTGGTCGCCATCGTCGTCGATGATGATCTTGAGTCGGTTGCCCAGTTGCCGGAGCTTGTCGACGAACCCTTTTTCGCTCAGGTCGTAGGCCACGACGAATACCTTGGCCGTCGGATCGGCGATCGCTTCGTCGAGCGTCTCATAGATGGCGTGTCGCGCCTCGAACCCCATCCAGTTGAGCGCATCCCGGGTTTTCGGATGCGTCGGCGTGAAGGTCAGGCCGTCGTCGGCGTTCTCGGGCAGCAGGGTCGAGATCGGCCCATGCTTCTCATAGCGGTCGACAAAGGCCTGCGACGAGACGAAGCCGCGGGTGTAGGCGACGTTCAGCACGCCCGGATAGGTGTCGCGTCTGAGCTCGATATCAGCGGTCTGCGGCGCGCCGTAGCTCAGTTGCCCGCCTTCATCCATGAAGACCGGCGTCACCATGTAGGTGTAGGCGCCGGGAATCTCCGCCGTGAACGGGAAGTGCACCCACCGGAACTTCTGGATCGGCGACAGCCGCGACGACAGAGTGTTGGGGTTCAGCGCCCCATCCGGCCCTGGAAAAGCGATACGGTTGTGTACCGCGAGGAACCGCGTGCCGCCAGGCACCCGATACTCGATGGCGAAACCAACGAAATCGTTGGGGGGCTGCCCGTTGCGCCAGTTCATCGCCAGCAGCGCCATCCCATCGCCGCGGTGCACCTTCAGCGTGAACGGCGCCGCTGCGTTCTTCCCCTTGACCTGAAACTCTCCAGCCATTCGATTGCCCCCAAGCACAAGTGAACGGCCGCCACCATGGCGGACGCACCTCCAGGACGAAGACGTGTGAAACAAAAGTATCGGTAGAGGTGTTCAGGTTATCACGAAGTCGTTTCGACGAGAAGTGCCGTCACAAAAGCTTACGCCTGAACCGCACGAGGCGACGGCAAAGTATTTATCGGAAAACTATTGTGACTCGTCAGCTAGATCGATGACATTATGGCGTCATAGCAGATACGTCAGGGCTGTGCCTGGCGCGGCAACGCTGCCAGAATGGCACCGAGCGTCGCAAGGTCCAGCCCTTGTCGCGCGGCGGTGCCGGCGATGATTGCCACGAGGAACGGCCGGCTGGCGACGATATGCTCGATGGCGCCGGCGCCGAGGGCCGCGAGCGTTGCCTCGCGTCCGGCAGCCTCATCGAGCACCGCCAGACCATCGGCAAGCCGCAGGCACTGCGCCAGCGGCGTCGTGCTCTCGATCCCGGTGCGGTGGTCATGCGCCGCGATCGCCGCCAGGGCCTCGGGCGGCAGGCGGCCCTGCAGCCAGTCCGCCGCCAGCACGCCATGCCGGCTCCAGTCGCCGTCGACGGCGAAATAGTCGAGATCATGCACCAGCCCGACGAGTCGCCACAGCCCGGCATCGGCGCCGAGCTCGACCGCCAGGTGCTGCAGCAGCAGGCCGACGAAGCGCGAATGCGCGGCCCTCGGGGTGGCGCCCAGCCGTTCGGCCACCAGCTGCTCCGCCTCGGCGAGGCTGAGCCGGCCGGCACTCACCCCCGGTGCCCGAACAGCGCGCTGCCGACCCGCACATGGGTCGCGCCCATGGCGATCGCCGTCTCGAAATCGCTGCTCATCCCCATCGACAGCTTTTCGACCCCGGCATCGCGAGCCAGCGACGCTAGATGCGCGAAATACGGCCCGGCCGGGTCGCCCTCGGGCGGAATGCACATCAGCCCGATGACATCGAGACCATGGAGGTCCTTGCATCGGCCGACAAAGGCGGCTGCGTCCGACGGCGCGATGCCCGCTTTCTGTTCCTCGAGCCCGATATTGACCTGCACGAACACCTGCAGGCGCCGGCCTGCCCGCTTCATCTCCTCGGCGAGGATACCCGCCAGCTTGTCGCGGTCGACGGTCTGGATCACATCGAACAGCGCCACCGCCTCGCGCGCCTTGTTGGTCTGCAGCGGGCCGATCAGGTGCAATTCTATGCCATCATAGGATGCCCGCAGCTCGGGCCATTTCTCCTTGGCTTCCTGCACCCGGTTCTCACCGAACACCCTTTGGCCAGCGTCAAGAAACGGCCGGATTGCTGCGGCATCGAAGGTCTTGGAGACAGCGACCAGTTCCACCCGATCCGGCGGCGGGCCGAAACGCTGGTGTGCCCGCTCGATCCGGGCGCGGATGATTTCGAGACTTTCCGGGGCGTTCTGCATGGCCCTCTCTGTTGACCGGTTAACGGAATTCTGATGAAGGTCCGGTAGCCAAAAACCCTAGTGAACGCAACGTAATCCGCGGCTTTAAGGACTTCCCGAAGTGACTGGTAGAACGACCGAGCGCTACAATCCGCGTGTCGAAGAGCCACGCTGGCAGAAGGCCTGGGAGGACAACAAGTCCTTCGAGGTCAAACACGACGATAGCCGCAAGCCCTACTACGTGCTCGAGATGTTCCCCTACCCCTCGGGGCGCATCCACATGGGCCACGTGCGCAACTATACCATGGGCGACGTGCTGGCGCGCTATATGCGTGCGACGGGCCGCAACGTGCTGCATCCGATGGGCTGGGACGCCTTCGGCCTGCCGGCCGAGAACGCCGCCATGCAGAACAAGGTCCACCCCAAGAGCTGGACTTACGCCAACATCGCCGCGATGCGGAAGCAGCTGAAGTCGATCGGGCTCGGCATCGACTGGAGTCGCGAGTTCGCCACCTGCGACGTCGAATACTATTCCAAGCAGCAGAAGCTGTTCCTCGACTTCCTGCGCGAGGGCCTCGTCACCCGCAAGAAATCCAAGGTCAACTGGGACCCCGTCGACATGACCGTGCTCGCCAACGAGCAGGTGGTCGATGGCCGCGGCTGGCGCTCCGGTGCCGTTGTGGAACAGCGTGAACTCAACCAGTGGGCCTTCAAGGTCTCCGATTTCGCCGAGGAGTTGCTGGAGGCGCTCGACACCCTCGACCACTGGCCCGAGAAGGTGCGCGTCATGCAGCGCAACTGGATCGGCAAGTCCGAGGGCCTGCGGCTGCTGTTCGAGCTGACCGAGCAATGGCAGAAGTTCACCTCCGTCGAGGTGTTCACCACCCGCCCGGATACCATCTTCGGCGCCTCGTTCATCGCCATTTCGGCTGATCATCCGCTGGCCCAGAGCCTCGCTGACAATCCGGAGATCGCGGCCTTCATCGCCGAGACCCGCCGTCACGGCACCGCCACCGAGACCATCGACAAGGCGGAAAAACTCGGCATCTTCACCGGGCTGCACGTGAAACACCCGGTGAAGCCCGGCGCCACGCTGCCGGTCTACATCGCCAATTTCGTGCTGATGGACTATGGCACCGGCGCCATTTTCGGCTGCCCCGCGCATGACCAGCGCGACCTCGACTTCGCCCGCCGCTACGACTTGCCGGTGCTCCCGGTCGTGCTGCCCGAAGGCGCCGATCCGGCGACGTTCGAAGTCGATTCCGAGGCGTATAACGGCCCCGGCCGCATCTACCACTCCGAGTTCCTCGACGGCCTCGAGATCGATGCCGCCAAGAAGGCGATCGCCGGACATTTCGCCGAGCGGACCGTCGACAATCTGCCGCAGGGCAAGGTCGAGGTGAACTATCGCCTGCGCGACTGGGGCGTGTCGCGCCAGCGCTACTGGGGCTGCCCGATCCCGGTGATCCATTGCGAGAACTGCGGCGTCGTGCCGGTGCCCGACAAAGACCTGCCGGTCGTCCTCCCCGAGGACGTGAGCTTCGATCGGCCGGGCAACCCGCTCGATCACCATCCGAGCTGGAAGCATGTCGACTGCCCGAAATGCGGTGGGCCGGCGACGCGCGAGACCGACACCATGGACACGTTCGTCGACAGTTCCTGGTACTTCGCCCGCTTCACCGATCCGCATGCCGCGACCCCGACGGTGCCCGGCATCGCCAACACCTGGCTGCCGGTCGACCAGTATATCGGCGGCGTTGAGCACGCGATCCTGCACCTGCTCTATTCGCGCTTCTTCACCCGCGCCATGAAGCAGACCGGCCACCTCAACATCGAGGAGCCGTTCAAGGGCCTGTTCACCCAGGGCATGGTGGTGCACGAGACCTACCAGCTGGGTACCGGTCCGAACGGCGAGTGGGTGTCGCCGGCCGACATCCGGATCGATCAGGTCGACGGTGAACGTCGCGCCGTGATGCGGCAGACCGGCGAGGCCGTCGCCATCGGCTCGATCGAAAAGATGAGCAAATCCAAGAAGAACGTCGTCGACCCCGACGAGATCGTTTCGACTTATGGCGCCGACACCGCCCGCTGGTTCATGCTGTCCGACTCCCCGCCCGAGCGCGACGTGCAGTGGACCGAGGCCGGCATCGAAGGCGCCAGCCGCTTCCTGCAGCGCGTCTGGAAGCTGGTCGGCGACTTCCTCGACCTCGAAGACGATATCGCCGCGCGTCTCAAGGGCGACGGCGATGCCGGCGTGCTCGAGCTCCGCCGGGTGGTCCATCGGACCGTCGCCAATGTCGGCGGCGAGATCGAAGGGCTGCGCTTCAACCGCGCCGTCGCGCAGATCTACGAGCTGTCGAACGCCATCGCCAAGTTCTCCCAGTCGGTGGCATCCGGCATTTCCCCGGCCCAACGCGACGCCTTCCGCGAGGCAGTGGAGCGCCTGGTGCAGCTCGTCGCGCCGATGATGCCGCATCTGGCCGAAACCTGCTGGTCGGCGCTCGGTAAGACGGGCCTGGTCGTCGACGCCCCCTGGCCGGTGGCTGACCAGTCGTTGCTGGTTGAAACCACCGTGGTGCTGCCGGTGCAGGTCAATGGCAAGCGCCGCGGCGAGATCACCGTGCCGGTCGGCGCCGCCCGGGAGCTGGTTGAGAAAGAAGTCTTGTCACTCGATGCGGTTGCCCGCATGCTGGATGGCAAGCCCCCCAAGAAGCTGGTCATCGTCCCCGACAGGATCGTCAATGTGGTTGTCTAGAGCGCGATCAGCCCGGTCCAGGCCTTTGTTCCGTTACGCCTTTGTGGCGCTGAGCCTGCTCGGCGCCACGGCGCTGGCGGGCTGCACCGGGCTCACCCCGGTCTATGGCGAGCGTGGTATCGGCACCGAGCGGCACCCGCTGAACTATGCCAAGCCCAACAGCCGCGCCGAACAGGTGATCTACCAGGAACTGGCGCTGCGCTTCGGCAAGGCCACCGACCCGGCCAGCCCCACGGTTCGGATCACCACCTCGAACGCCACGCGCAAGCTCACCCGCTCGAACGTCACGCGGCCCTCGGAGCAGCGCGAAGCGACGGTCACCGCCCGCATCGAGCTGGTCGCTGCCGACGGCTCGATCATCCTGTCGACCAGCCGCTCGGCTGCGGCGCTCTACACCACCGACAGCCAGGCGCTGGCCGCGTCGGAGGCCCAGCGCGAAGCGATCGAGCGCGCCGCACGCGAACTGGCCGAGACGGTTCGGCTGACCCTGCTCGGCGCTCTCGTTCAGTCGGCCGGCTGATGGGCGCGCTGAAGGCGCACGAGGTTTCCCGCTTCGTCGATCGACCCGACCTCGAAGCCGGCATCATCCTCGCCTACGGTCCGGACACCGGCCTGGTGCGCGAAACCGGCCAGCGCCTCGCCCGCCGCTATGCCGGCAATGATGCCGACAGCATGAACCTGGTGGTGCTCGACGGCGCCGAACTGGACGCCGACCCGTCGCGGCTGGCCGTCGAAGCCAAGACCACCTCGCTGTTCGGCGATCGCCGCGTCATCCGGGTGCGCGGCGCCGGCAAATCACTGGTGATGCCGCTCACCGAGCTGCGCGACGATCCCGGTTCCATCATCATTCTCGAAGCCGGCAACCTCACGCCCAAGGACCCGCTGCGCGCCCTGGTCGAGGCCGCACGGTTGGGCCGCGCCCTGCCCTGCTACCCCGACAACGACGAATCGCTCGGCCGGTTGATCTCCGAAACCTTCTCCAAGGCCGGCATCCGTGCCGACCAGGACACCGTCGCAGCGATCCGCGACAGCCTCGGCAATGATCGTGAAATCAGCCGCCGGGAACTCGAAAAACTGGTGCTGTTTGCGTCCGGCAGCAAGTTGCTGACCCGCGAGGACGTGCTGACGCTCTGCGCCGACAACGCCGCGCTGGTGCTCGATGAAGTCGTCGACGCCACCGGCACCGGCCACGCCGCCGACCTCGATACGGCGCTGGAGCGAGCCATCGCCCAGAGCGTCAACTCCCAGCAGATCCTGGCCAGCGCTCTTGGTCACTTCACCACCTTGCGCCGCTGGCGCGTCGAGGTGGATGCCGGCAAGTCGCCGGGGGCCGTGCTCGATAGCGCCCGGCCCAAACCGCATTTCTCGCGCCGCTCCTCGATCGAGCGCCAGCTTCGCCTCTGGACCGACGACGCGCTCAGCGCCGCCCTCGACCGTCTGCAACTCGCTGTCGCCGACAGCCGCAAACGCTATGGACTGGCCGATACTCTGAGCCGTCGAGCGCTGCTTGCCGTTTGCACGATGGCCGCAGAACGTTAGGGACATCAACGACTTAGTGCCATAGTTCCACGTGAAACACCCTCCTTGGCGAAGGGTGGAGCGGAAATCCTGTGCGCTTGGCGCCCCTCACCCCGCCCTCTCCCCAGAGGGGCGAGGGGGCGGTTGGCTCAACGGCAGTGCCACACGCGTCCCCTCGCCCCTTTGGGGAGAGGGTTAGGGTGAGGCGCGCCAAGGGCACAGGCGCTGCTGTCAGAAGCACCGGCAGAGATGTCTCTTCGCGCCGACAAAAAAGGGCGCTGAACGCGCCCTCTTCCACTTGCCGCAAGGCAGCGTGCCAACGCTCCACGTGAAACACCGGCCCGGCGCTACACCCCGTAACCGGTCAGCTTCATGCAGATACCGTCGAGCTGTTCGAGCGTCCGATAGCGGATCTCGAGCCGGCCACCCTGATCCTTGTGGTCGATCGCCACGTGCAGGCCGAGCACATCCGAGAGCCGCTTCTCGAGCGCGGCAGTATCGGCATCTTTTTGCTCCGGCGCCGCTGCCGGCCGTTTTTTCGGGGCGTTGATCTCGCGTTGCGTCATCGCTTCAGCTTCGCGCACCGAAAGCCCGCCGCCCACGATGCGTTTGGCCAGCGCCACCGGATCGTCGGCCGTGATCAGCGTGCGCGCATGGCCCGCCGTCAACTCGCCGCTCGCCAGCATGCCGCGGACATCGTCCGGCAGCTTCAGCAGCCGCAGCGTATTGGCGACATGCGAGCGCGACTTGCCGATCACCTGGGCCAGGTCGTTCTGGGTGTAGTCGAACTGCTCGATCAGCTGGCCGTAGCCCATGGCTTCCTCGAGCGGGTTGAGGTCGACGCGCTGGACGTTCTCGATGATCGCGAGTTCGAGCGCCTCCTTGTCGTCGACGTCACGGATGATCACCGGCACGTCGTTGAGGCCAGCCCGCTGCGAAGCGCGCCAGCGGCGCTCGCCGGCGATGATCTCGAACTGGTTCGGATCATTGGTCGGCCGCACCAGCAGAGGCTGCATCACGCCCTTCTCGCGGATCGAGCTGGTCAGTTCCTCCAACTGATCCGGGTCGAAGTCGCGACGCGGGTTGGCGCGGTTGGCAATCAGGAAGTCGACCGGCAGGCGCTTCGAGCTGCTGCCATCAGCCAGGCGCGCCCCTTCCATCGTCGCCATATCGCCGATCAGCGCCGCGAGGCCACGCCCGAGCCGTGATGGTTTCTCGTTCATTCCAACTTCCTTATGCGGCCATGAGCTGGCGCTCACGCCGGATCACTTCGGTAGCAAGGCGCAGGTAAGCCTGGCTGCCGGCACATTTGAGGTCATAGAGCAGCGCCGGCTTACCATAGGATGGCGCCTCGGACAGCCGGACATTGCGCGGTATTACCGTGTCGTAGACCAGCGACCCCATCTCCGAACGGACGTCGGCCAGGACCTGTTCGCTGAGATTGTTGCGGCGATCGAACATCGTCATCACAACACCCTGTATCGACAGTCGCGGATTCAGGGTGGTACGAATTTGTTCAATGGTTTGAAGCAGTTGGCTCATACCCTCGAGCGCAAAGAACTCGCACTGCAGAGGCACCAACACGGCGTCGGCAGCGACCAGCGCGTTGATGGTGAGGAGGTTGAGCGACGGGGGGCAGTCGATCAGCACATAGCTGACCGCCTGGCCGTTAATGGTCAGGTCGCTCATCGCCCGGAAAGCATCGCGCAACCGGAAGGCACGGTCAGCCTGCTGGGCGATGGTGAGCTCGACGCCGAGCAGATCGAGCGTCGACGGCACGATGGCGACGTTCGGCACGCTGGTCATAACTGCCGCGGCGGCCACTTTGGCATCGCCCATCAGCAGGTCGTAGCTCGAGACGTCACGGTCGACGCGCGAAATGCCGAGGCCCGTCGAGGCGTTACCCTGCGGATCGAGATCGACGATCAGCACGCGCTCGCCGATGGCAGCGAGCGCCGTAGCCAGGTTGATCGCGGTAGTGGTCTTGCCGACCCCACCCTTCTGATTGGCGAGGGTCAGGATTCGAGGAGCCAAGGCACGGCCTCCGAGCGTTTCCGCTAACGAGTTGATTTCCGTCGCAAATTGCTGATCTCCAGCAATACGCCGGCCTCGTCGGTGGCGCTCTTGGTTATTACCACGTCAAAGTCCCACGCCAAACGACTTTCCTCGACCTCCACAGCGTGATCCCGGCCCTTATGCAGGATCGCGCGGGTTTCCGGCCCAAAGAAGGGGTGGATAAGTTCGAGCAGCAACGGCAGCGCGGCGAGCGCCCTCGAGGTGATCACGTCGAAGCTGGCGCCGTCACCGAGTGTTTCACGTGAATCAAAGTCGTCGGTGCGTCCGGCGTGGACAGCGGCCGGCAGCCCGAGCTCCCGGATGACCTGGCGCAGAAAGGCGACCTTCTTGCCGATCGGTTCAACGAGGGTGAAGCGCGCCGGCCCGCCCTTGAGGGCGATGGCCAGAGGCAGCGCTGGCAGTCCACCGCCGGAGCCCACGTCGAGAAACAGCGTGTCGCTCGGGCGGAACAGCGGCAGGATCTGGAGCGAATCGACGACATGTCGCGACCACAGGGCATTCTCTGTTTCACGTGAAACAAGATTCTGCACCGCGTTCCATTTCTTCAGCAGCGCAGCAAACGATTCCAGGTCGCGGCGTACTGCCGCCTCCGGCCGGGCAAACCCGTCAGAGTAGGGCGAGAGCTCGCCCATCAGCCCGCCTGACGCAAACTGCCGCGCCGAACCACCGACAGGATGAGCGTGATCGCGGCCGGCGTCACGCCATCGATCGCCTGCGCCTGGGCAATGGTCGCCGGCCGGTGCTGCCCGAGCTTCTGTCGCAGCTCCATCGACAATCCAGGAAGCGCGGCGTAGTCGAGCCAATCAGGAATCTCGCGGCTCTCATCGCGCTTCATCGCCGCAATGTCAGCCTGCTGGCGCTGCAGATAGACGGCGTACTGCGCATCGACCGTCAACTGGTCGAGGATGGCAGGGGCAATCTCGGCGATCTCCGGCCAGAGCGGCACCAGATGCGCTCCCTCGACGTCCGGATAGGACAGCAGCTCGAAGGCGCTACGCTCGTGGCCATCGGCATTTACCGCCAGACCCGCCTTGCGCGCCGCAGTCGGTGTCGTCCGCAATCGATCGAGCGTCGCCCGCCCGGCGCTCAGGGCTGCCGAACGCGCCTCGAACTGCTGCAGCCTCACCTCGCCGACGAGCCCGGCAGCGGCAGCGATCCGGGTCAGTCGCTGATCGGCATTGTCGCTGCGCAGATGCAGCCGGAACTCGGCCCGCGACGTGAACATCCGATAGGGTTCGCTGACGCCGCGCGTCACCAGGTCGTCGACCATCACGCCGAGATAGCTCTCGGTTCGCGACAGCTGCAGCGTCGCGGCACCCTTCGCGGCCAGGCCGGCATTGGCCCCCGCATAGAGGCCCTGCGCGGCCGCTTCTTCATAGCCCGTAGTGCCGTTGATCTGCCCGGCGAGGTACAGCCCGGGCAGCCGCCGCAACTCGAGCGTCGGTCGAAGCTCGCGCGGATCGACATAGTCGTACTCGATCGCGTAACCCGGTCGAATGATCCGGACATTCTCGAGCCCTGGCATCGACTTGAGGAACGCCTCCTGCACCTCGGCCGGCAACGAGGTGGACAAACCGTTCGGATAGATCGTGTTGTCGTCCAACCCCTCAGGCTCGAGAAAGATCTGATGGCTGTCCCGGTCGGCGAAGCGGACCACCTTGTCCTCGATCGACGGACAGTAACGCGGGCCGCGACTCTTGATCCGCCCCGAGTACATCGCCGAGCGGTGCAGGTTCTCCGAGATGATCCGATGCGTATCGGACGTCGTGCGGGTGATATAGCAGCTGATCTGCCGTGTAGTGATCGCGCTGGTCAGCGCCGAGAATGGCTCGGGCGGATCATCGCCGCGCTGCTCCTCGAGACCCGAGAAATCAATGGATGTCGCATCGAGCCGCGCCGGCGTTCCGGTCTTCAGCCGGCCCAGCGTCAGACCCAGCGCCTCGAGCCGCGTCGACAGCCCGAGCACTGGCTTCTCGCCCACCCGGCCGGCCGGCACTGTTTCCTCGCCCCGGTGGATCAGCCCACGAAGGAACGTCCCGGTGGTCAGCACCACGGCCTTTGCCGCGAAGCGACGCCCGTCGAGCAGCACCGCGCCCGCGATCCGGCCATCGGTGACGATCAGGTCATCGACCTCGCCTTCGATCACCGTGAGGTTGGGCTGGGCGAGGATCGCCGCCTGCATGGCCTGCCGGTAAAGCTTGCGATCCGCCTGTGCCCGAGGCCCGCGAACCGCGGCGCCCTTACGGCGGTTCAGCACCCGGAACTGGATGCCTGCCGCGTCGGCGACTCGGCCCATCAGCCCGTCCATGGCGTCGATCTCGCGCACCAGATGGCCCTTGCCCAGGCCGCCGATCGCCGGGTTGCAGCTCATTTCGCCGATGGTGGCGAACTTGTGGGTGATCAGCGCCGTGGGCACACCGAGACGCGCCGCGGCTGCCGCTGCCTCACTGCCTGCGTGACCACCACCTACAACAATGACGCCGAAATCGCTCATCTCTGGGAGATCCTTTGGAGCGCGGGTCTAGTCCAATGTTTCACGTGAATCAACGCCCGAACCTCTACCGCAATGTTCCACGTGAATCATTTGCCGATGCAGAAGGCGCTGAACAACCGGTCCAGCACCGATTCGGCATCCATCCTCCCCAGCAGTCTTTCGAGCGCAAAAGAGGCTTGGCGCAGGTCCTCCGCCGCTAGCTCCGAGCTCCCAAGATGATCCGCTACCTGCTGCAGGCTGATCGCCGCCGCCTCCAGGGCTTCACGATCCCGTTCATAGCTGACCAGCAGTTCCGATGCCTGGACCGAACCGGCACCCGACGCTTCGTAGAGCTGGTCAAGCAAGGCATCGATGCCGGCACCGGTGTTCACCGATACGGTGAGGTCGGCGCCCGGCACAACGCCAAGATCGCTCTTTGTGCCGACGACGATCACCGGCGCCCGCCGGTCGGTCTCTGCTCCGAGATCCGGCTCATCTCCAGCGGGCTCGACGTCAGGGGCCCGCAGCCACAGCACCTGGTCGGCGCTGAGGATGGCCTGCCTGGCCCTTTCTACGCCGATCGCCTCGGCTTTCGAGGTCGTGTCGCGGATCCCGGCGCTGTCCACCAGGATGACCAGCTGCCCCCGGATATCGAGCGGCACTTCCTTGAGGTCGCGCGTCGTGCCCGGCTCATCGGAGACGATCGCCACATCGGAGCGCGACAGGGCGTTCAACAGGCTCGACTTGCCGGCATTGGGCGGCCCGGCCAGCACCACCCGAAAGCCGCTGCGGAGAATCCGCCCCTGGCCGCGTGTCGCCAGCACCGCTGCGACAGCATCGCGCAACGCCGCGACCTCGGCGCCAAAACCAGCGGGAAGTGCCCCGACATCCCCTTCGTCCGAGAAGTCGATCTGCGCCTCGATCTCGGCCCTCAGATCCAGCAGTTGCTCGCGCCAGCCTTCGACCTGCCGGGTCAGTCCGCCTTCCATCCGCGCGTAGGCGAGGGCGCGCTGGTTCTCGGTCTCGGCCTCGATCAGATCGCCGAGGCCCTGAGCCTCCACCAAATCGAGCTTGCCGTTCTCGAAGGCGCGTCGGGTGAACTCTCCGGCCTCGGCCAGCCTGATGCCTGGTTGTGAACTGAGTTTGCGGAGCAGGACCCGCACCACCGCCGGCGAGCCATGCACCTGCAGTTCGGCACAATCCTCGCCGGTAAAGCTCTGCGGTCCCGGCATCCAGGCGACGAGACCACGGTCAAGCGTCTCTCCGGCGATCCGGATATCGGCCAGCTTCAGCTGGCGCGGGGCGGGCAGGGCGCCGAGCATCTCGCTCAACACCGGTCCGGCCTGCGGGCCCGACAGTCGAATGACCGCCACGCCCGAGGGAACGGCGCCGGAGGAGAGGGCGACGATGGTGTCGTCGTCGCGCATCAAAGCTCGATCTTAGGTGTTCATCGAGTCGAAGAAATCGGAGTTCGTCTTGGTCTGACGGATCTTGTCCATCAGGAACTCCATGGCGTCGACCGTGCCCATCGGGTTGAGGATGCGGCGCAGCACGTACATCTTCCTCAAGATATCCGGCTCGACCAGCAGCTCTTCCTTGCGGGTGCCAGACTTGGTGACATCCATCGCCGGGAACACCCGCTTGTCCGAGACCTTGCGATCGAGGACGATTTCCGAGTTACCCGTGCCCTTGAACTCTTCGAAGATCACTTCATCCATGCGGCTGCCGGTATCGATCAGCGCCGTCGAGATGATGGTGAGCGAGCCGCCGTCTTCGATGTTGCGGGCGGCACCGAAGAACCGCTTGGGGCGCTGCAGTGCGTTGGCGTCCACACCGCCGGTCAGCACCTTGCCCGAGCTCGGCACCACGGTGTTGTAGGCACGGCCGAGGCGGGTGATCGAATCGAGCAGGATCACCACATCGCGCTTGTGTTCGACGAGGCGTTTCGCCTTCTCGATCACCATCTCGGCGACCTGGACGTGGCGCGACGCCGGCTCGTCGAAGGTCGAGGAGATCACCTCGCCGCGCACCGAGCGCTGCATGTCGGTGACTTCCTCCGGCCGCTCGTCGATCAGCAGCACGATCAGGTAGCACTCGGGATGATTGATAGCGATCGACTGTGCAATATTCTGCAACAGTACGGTCTTACCAGTACGCGGCGGCGCAACAATAAGGGCACGCTGACCTTTGCCGAGCGGCGCCACCAGATCCATGATCCGGGCGCTCTTGTCCTTGACCGTCGGGTCCGGCAGCTCGAGGCGCAGCCGCTCATCGGGGTAGAGCGGCGTCAGGTTGTCGAAATTGATCTTGTGGCGGACCTTCTCGGGGTCCTCGAAATTGATGGTGTTGACCTTCAGCAGCGCGAAGTAGCGCTCGCCTTCCTTGGGAGACCGGATCTGGCCTTCGACCGTGTCGCCGGTCCGCAGCGAGAAGCGGCGGATCTGCGAGGGGGAGACGTAGATGTCGTCGGGGCCGGGCAGGTAGTTGGCGTCCGGCGAGCGCAGGAAGCCGAAGCCATCCGGCAGCACCTCGACCACCCCTTCGCCGGTGATGTCGACTTCGCGCGCCGCCAGCTCCTTGAGGATGGCGAACATCAGTTCCTGCTTACGCATGGTCGAGGCATTCTCGACCTCGTAAGTCTCGGCGAATTCAAGCAATTCGGCAGGCGTCTTGGCCTTGAGCTCGCTGAGCTTCATATTTTCCATTGCGCGGAAGACCCTTGGGCAATCGTAAGTGGCGGGGATGTACGGAGAGGGGGGTTCGCCCGGAAAGCGCCGGGGAGGCGCCCATCGATCAGGCAATGCGCTTCAGATAGCTAAAACCTTCGCCACATTCAAGCGGAATGCGGATTCACGTGGAACACCAGAGCTCGGTCTCGCGCTCAGAACGGCTTCACCACCACCGCGATGACGATGACGATGGCGATCACGAACGGCACTTCGTTGATCATGCGGAAGAACTTCGCGGGCCGGGTGTTCCGGTCGTTGGCGAAGTCCCGCAGCACCCGGCCGTAAAAGCCGTGGATGCCGCTCAGCACGATCACCATCAGCGCTTTGAGCCACATCCAGCCCTGCGAGAAATCGACGATACCGAACCCGAAGGCCAGCCACAGCCCGAACACCCAGGTGGCGATCATCGCCGGCGTGGTGATGCCGCGATAAAGCCGGCGCTCCATCACCTTGAAGGTTTCCGACTGCACTGACCCCTTCTCGGCATCGGCGTGGTAGACGAACAGCCGCGGCAGATAGAGCATCCCGGCCATCCAGGCGATCACCGACAGGATGTGCAGCGCCTTGACCCATTCCATTCCGTCAGGCTCCCCGCGCCACTGCGATCAGCCGTTGGACATGGCCGATCGGCGTTTCCGGCACGATCCCGTGCCCCAGATTGAAGATATGCGGCCGGTCGCGGAAGCCTGCAACGATCTCGCGCACCCGATTGTCCATCTGCTCGCCGCCGGCCAGCAGACGCAGCGGGTCGAGGTTGCCCTGCACGCCGAGCCCCGCCGGCAGCTCGGCGGCAAAGCCGAGCGGCGTCGCATAGTCGAGCCCCAGTACGTTCACCCCGGTGGCCTTCGCGTAGGCCGGCAGGTTGCCGGCCGCGCCCCGCGGAAAGCCGATCACCGGTGCTCCCGGAATAAGCTTCCTCAGCCCTTCGACGATCCGTCGGTTCGGCTCGATCACCCAGTTGCGGAACGCCACCTCATCGAGATTCAGCGCCCAGCTCTCGAACAGCTGCACCACGTCGGCGCCGGCCCGCAGCTGCGCCGCGAGGTAACCGATGCTGGCTTCGACGAGGATATCGATGAGCCGCGCAAAGGCCTCGGGCTGGGTCAGCGCGAAGACGCGCGCCGCGGCCTGATCGGACGAACCGCGCCCCCCGATCATGTAGGTGGCAACGGTCCAGGGCGAACCACAAAAGCCGATCAGCGTCTTTTCGGGGCCAAGCCCGGCACGAACCCGGCGAACGGTCTCGATGATGGGGCCTAGCTTTTCCAAAGCCCCTTGGGAATCCAGCGCCGAGACCGTGTCGCTGGTCACGGGCACCAGGATCGGGCCTTCACCGGCCTCGAAGCGAACCTCCTGGCCGAGCCCATCGGGGATCACCAGAATGTCGGAGAAGAGGATTGCCGCATCGAGGTCGAACCGCCTGAGCGGTTGCAGCGTTACTTCCGCAGCCAGTTCGGGGTTGTAGCAGAGCTCGAGGAAGCTGCCGGCCCTGGCGCGAAGCTCGCGGTACTCGGGCAGGTAGCGGCCGGCCTGCCGCATGATCCAGATCGGCAGCCGCTGCTGGCGCCGTCCGAGCACCGTCTCGAGCAGTGGTTTCACCACCAGCGTCTCGGTCATCGCCCAACCAACCAGAAAGAATCTAGATTCTTAATCATCATTATCATGGCGGTGTTTTGCAGGAATTCCGCTTTGCCCACAACGACAGACGCGGCGACAGAAGCGCGCGGCCGACCCCTCGGATGGAGGCTGTGAATCATCGTCTGTGAACGAAAGCCGCCGCGCCCGGAGTCGCCCCGTTCACTAAGTCTTAACCATGTCACAATCGCTAACGAACCGTTAACGAGCCTGTTGATGACGGGGCGCCATCCGCAACCGTTTATCCCCATAGCTCACATTAAGCTTTTGTTAACGGTCCGCCCGGGCCGGGCTGTTGAAGGATTCCGTCCCAGCGGGGAGAACCCGGCCCGCTGATCGGCCGGCGGGTTTTTCCACTGCCAGCGCTCTTGAGCCAACAAGGACAGTGTGGAAAACCGACGGCATGCTGATCCTTGCTTCCCAGAGCGCGACGCGAAAGGCCCTGCTGGCCGGGGCCGGGCTTCGATTCGAGACGAGTCCAGCACAAATCGACGAGCGTCGCCTCGAGGCCGAAGTGCTGGGGAAAGGCGGCGATGCGCCGGCAGTGGCGCGCCGGCTGGCCGAAGCCAAGGCCCTTTCGGTGTCCCTCGCGAGACGAGGCGTCGTCATCGGCGCCGATCAGGTGCTTGCCGTCGAGGGCGAGCTTCTGCACAAGCCTGGGAACCTGATCGCCGCCGCCGCCCAGCTCGATCGGTTGGCCGGGCGCACGCATTTCCTCCACGCCGGCCTGGCGCTGGCCGAAGCCGGGCAGCTATTGTGGTCGGGCACGTCGAGCGCCAGTCTCACCATGCGGCGCTTCGGCGCTGCGGAACGCGATCAGGTGCTGGCGCTCGAAGGCGCCGCTGTGCTGGCTTCGGTCGGCGCCTACCGCCTCGAGGGCCCCTCTATCCAGCTGTTCGAGCGGATCGACGGCGACTATTTCACCATTCTTGGGCTGCCGCTGTTGCCACTGCTGGAGGCCTTGCGTCAGCATGCGCCAGCAACTCTCACTCAGTGATTCACGTGAAAAAAGCCTTCGTCATCGGCCACCCGATCAAGCATTCCCGCTCGCCGCTGATCCATGGCAGCTGGCTGGCCGAGCACGGCATCGACGGCAGCTACGAGGCGATCGATGTCGCCCCCGATGCCTTGCCCGCCTTCATCGAGCGGTTGCGGCAGGGCGAGTTCGTCGGCGGCAATGTCACCATCCCGCACAAGGAAGCAGTGTTCGCCCTCTGCGACAGCGTCGATCCGCTGGCGCGGACCATCGGCGCGGCCAATACCCTGGTGCGCCAGCCCGATGGCCGAATCCATGGGTTCAACACCGACTATATGGGCTTTCTCGGCAATCTCGACCAGAACGCGCCAGGCTGGGCTGCGGGTCTCGGGCGAGCCGTCGTGCTCGGCGCGGGCGGTGCGGCGCGAGCCATCCTCGTGGCGCTGCGCGAGCAGGGGGTGCCCGAGATCGTGCTGCTGAACCGCACACCGGAAAAGGCCGCGGCGTTGGCGCGGGAGATCGGCGGCCCGTTCATTGCCGGCGGTCTCACCGATTACGCCGATTACGCCGCGGGCGCCGGCCTCCTGGTCAACACCACTTCGATCGGTATGCACGACACCCGCTTCGAGGCCCTCGATCTCGGGTTGCTGCCCGGCACCGCCTTGGTCACCGATATCGTCTACGTGCCGCTGACCACCCCGCTGCTCGCCGACGCCCGGGCCCTCGGGCTTCGCACGGTCGATGGTCTGGGCATGCTGCTGCATCAGGCGGTTCCGGGCTTTGCGGCCTGGTTCGGAGTGCGCCCGGAAGTCACTTCGGCGCTGCGGGCAAAGGTCGAGGCGACGCTCTGATGCTGAAGCTGGGTCTCACCGGTTCGATCGCCACGGGCAAGTCCACCGTGCTCAAGGCCTTCGCTGATCTCGGGATACCGACCTTTTCCTCCGACGAGGCGGTGCACGAACTCTATCGCGGGGCTGCGGTGGCGCCGGTCGAGGCGGCGTTTCCCGGTGTTGCCGTCGGCGGCATCATCGATCGCGACAAGCTCAGCCGCCAGCTGATCGGGCACCCGGGGCGCCTGCAACAGCTCGAGGCGATCGTCCATCCGCTGGTGCGGGCGCGGATCCGGGATTTTCTCTCGGACGCGGCGGTCGTCGGGGAACCGATGGCGGTGGTCGACATCCCGCTATTGTTCGAGAACGGCGTCGATTGGGGCCTCGACGCCATTATCGTCACCGTCGTCGATGCGGCCGAGCAGCGCCGACGCGCCTTGGCCCGACCGGGGATGACGGTGGAAAAGCTTGAGGCCATCCTTGCCCGACAGCTGCCGCAAGCTGAAAAGGTGAAACGCGCCACCTACATAATCGACACCTCGGACACCATCGAAGCGACCCGCGAAGCGGTTGCCAGGCTGGTGCAGAGGCTGCGTCAAGAAGCTCAGGCCAGATGACCCGCGAGATCGTCCTCGACACTGAAACCACCGGCCTCTCCCCGGTGAGCGGCGACCGCATCGTCGAGATCGGCTGCGTCGAGCTGATCAATCACATCCCGACCGGCCGGCACTTCCACATCTACCTCAACCCGGAACGCGATGTGCCGGACGAGGCGTTCCGGGTGCATGGGCTGTCCACCGAGTTCCTGCGCGACAAGCCGCTGTTTCGCGCCGAGGTGGACGCGTTCCTGGAGTTCATCGGCGACGGCACGCTGGTGATCCACAACGCACCCTTCGACATGGGCTTTCTCAACTACGAGCTCGAAAAGCTCGGCCGGCCCAGCCTGACCAATGAGGTCATCGACACCGTGATGGTGGCGCGCGAGCGTCATCCGGGCGCTCGCGTCAGCCTCGATGCGCTGTGCAAGCATTACGGCATCGACAATTCCAAGCGCGTGCTGCACGGCGCTTTGCTCGACAGCGAGATCCTCGCCGACGTCTATCTGGAACTGATCGGGGGGCGGCAGGTGGCGCTGGCGCTGGTCGCCGAAACGCATGTCGAGGCCGGTATCAGTGTCACCATCGCACCGGCGCGGCAGCGGCCGATGCCACTGCCGTCACGGTTGAGCGATATCGAGTTCGCCGCGCATCTGAAGCTGGTCGGCACGTTGGGCGCCGACGCGCTGTGGTCCAACTATCCCACCGAGCTGGTGGCGGCCGAGTAGGCCGCGTCAGTTGGGCTGCGTATTGGCGGCCTGTTGCGCCTGCAGGTTACGCACGTTCTGGATGTAGAGCGCCTGGAAATCCACCGGCTCCATCATCAGCGGCGGGAAGCCGCCGAGCTGGACGATGGTCGCCAGCACATGGCGGGCGAACGGGAAGATCATCCGCGGGCACTCGACCATCAGCAGGGCCGGCAATTGCTGCTCGGGCACGTTCTTGACCCGGAACACGCCGCCATAGACCAGCTCGACATTGAACAGCACGGTCTTGTCGCGTTCGGCCTTGGCGTTGAGGCTGATTTCCACCGCGTAGAGGTCGTCGGCCTGCTTCTTGACGCCGACATTGATGCCGACGGTGAAATTGGGGTTGGGGCCGCCGAGCATGACCGAGCCCGGTGCACCCGGGTTCTCGAAGCTCAGGTCGCGGGTATACTGCCCAACAAGGCTGTAGCTGGGCGCCGTAGCGGCGTTCGCGGGTGCGGCCTCGGGCGGGGTCTGGTCAGCCATAGTCGAAAATTCCTCGAGCTTTCGGTGGCGCGCTGGCTAGCACCTTTGGCCCCGAGCCACAAGCATTGCCGGCCTCAGCGCGGCCGCCACTCATCGGAATCGAGGTCGATCGTGCCGTCGTCGACACGCCGCTGGGTGAAGCCGGGTCCGGGGGCGGGGCCGCTGCTGGTGGTCACCACCGTGACCCGCGACCGCAGGAAGGCGTAGAGCGCCGAACGAACCGGCGGGATCAGCAACAGGATTCCGATGAGGTCGGAAAAATAGCCGGGCAGCAGCAGCAGCAGTCCGGCAAGCCCGACCATCATCGCATCGGCGATCGACCGCGCCGGCAACTCGCCGCTGCCGACGGTCGAGCGCAGCTCGTTGAGCAGCGACAGGCCCCGGGTGCGGATCACCAATGCGCCCAACAGGGCGGACAGCACCACGCCGGCCAGCGTCGGCCATAGCCCGATGGCATTGCCGATCACCACGAAGCAGGCGATCTCGATCAGCGGCAGCAGAAGGAAGAACAGGAACAACAGGCGGCCCAATGGGTAACCCTTTCGAAAGCGCTGCGTCATAAAGGCCTCGGCGGCCCCCTCAGCCAAACGTGAACTGGTTTCCGGCTGAGCGTTTCCCTATATATAGGGCACATTCCTGGCTCCGCGAGCCGGGCGCCCCCCTTTCTCTGGCGCGAGTAGCACGTCTGATGGATGAATTCTTCGATATCCCCACGCTCATCGTCATTGGTCTGGCGATCGTCGTGCTGTTCCGCCTGCGTCAGGTGCTGGGCACCCGCACGGGTCGCGAGCGCACGCCCTTGCAGCGCCAGCGCGAGGCGGCGCCGGCAAAGGCAGGGGACGAGAACGTCGTGCCGATGCGGCCACGCCCGGCCCCGGAGACCGATGAGGACCTGGCGCGCGCTGCCCGCAAGCTCGAGGCCGAGATCACCCAGTTTGCCCATGGCGACGACAAGGTGGCCGCCGGGCTCAAGGCGATCGCCGATGCCGATGGCAGTTTCTCGCCCAAGAGCTTCCTCGAAGGCGCCAAGTCCGCCTATGAGATGATCGTCACCGCCTTCGCCGCCGGCGACCGCCAGACGCTGAAGAACCTGCTCGAGAAGGACGTCTATGACGGCTTCGAGCGGGTCATCAAGGACCGCGAGGCGGCCGGCCACAAGGTCGATTTCACCTTTGTCGGCCTGCCCAAGATCGAGATCTCGGATGCCGAGCTCGACAAGCGCGCCGCCAACGTCACCATCCGCTTCCACGCCGAGGTGGTCTCGGCCACCCGCGACAAGGATGGCAACCTGCTCGAAGGCAATGCCGACCAGGTCACCAATATCGCCGACGAGTGGACCTTTGCGCGCAACCCCAAGTCGCGCGATCCGAACTGGAAGCTCGTCGCGACCAGCCAGCTCGAATAGCAGGCCGCGCTCGGGGGCGATGCGATGGCCAAGCGCCGGTCGGATGGAAAGGGCCAGCTCCCCGACTGGCACCTTTGGCTCGAAGTGTCGCAGACAGTTTCGCCGTTGCGGCCGCCTCGTCCGCAAGGGGTCCTCGTCAATCTCGAGTCCGAGCCGCTGCCGATCCCGGCGCCGCCTGTTCCCAAACCCCACCGTCTGCTGCCTGCTATGGCGCCATACAAATCCGACGGACGGCCGGGTCGCAAGGCACCGCGTCCGGGGATCGAACCCAACCTGAAGCAGCGCCTGCAGCGCGGCCGCGAAGAGATCGACGGCACCATCGACCTGCACGGCATGCGCCAGGTCGAGGCCCATGCGGCGCTCACCCGCTTCATTCACGCCCGTTCGGCGCGCGGCGACCGCACTTTGCTGGTGATCACCGGCAAGGGCCTGAAGAAGCTCGGCGACGATGCGGCGGTGATCGTCGAGCGCGGCGTGCTGCGGGCCATGCTGCCGATGTGGCTGTCCGAGCCCAACCTCGCGCCGCTGGTCGCCGGCTGGGATACGGCGGCACAGGGGCATGGCGGCGACGGGGCCTTCTATGTGCGTCTCAGGCGGGAGCGGGACTACCGATGACACCACTGGGCCTCAAACTGCGGGCCATGCGCGAAGAGCGTGGCGTGACCCTCAAGGACATGGCCAGGGCGCTGCGCGTGTCCAGTGCCTATCTCAGCGCGCTCGAGCATGGCCGTCGCGGCAAGCCGACCTTCGCGCTGCTGCAGAAGATCATCGCCTATTTCAACGTCATCTGGGACGACGCCGAGGAGTTGCAGCGCCTCGCCGAGATGAGCGACCCCAAAATCACCATCGATACCGCCGGCATGGCGCCCGAAGCGACCGAGCTCGCCAACCGCCTGGCGCGCGATATCGGCCGGCTGGCGCCCGAGGACCTGGGCTTTCTCAGCAATGAAGTGGCGCGTCGGCTGAAATAGTGCCGCGGTTTTGCGTAACCGCAAGTACGCAGCACCATTGTTGTTGCATAAATGTCGCGATAGCCCCGTACCGCAAGTTACGCCTACAATGATGCTTGCTCCGCCAAAGCAACAGGCCTAAACGCCCGCTCCCGGCAACGCGCCGGTGACTGGCAAAGGGTCGAGTTCCTCAAAATCTCGCCTGGCACGGGCCGCGCTGCGCCCTCGTGTACCGCCGGTGACCGGAGCCGGGACGCGCATGTGGCTCAGTCAGGCAGAGCGCCGGAGCGATCCGGAGGTCGTGGGTTCGATTCCCATCATGTGCTCCACTGATGTAGCTCAGACGGGTAGAGCATCGGACTGATAATCCGACGGTCGAGGGTTCAACTCCCTCCATCACGGTCCTCCAACGGGGCCGCCAGCTCAGGGTGCTGGTTACTGAGACTAAGGGTTCTGGGGTCGGTCCTGCGGGCCGACCATGGCGACGGGGCGGCTTCGGCTTTCTCGCCTGCCAGGTCGGAACCGCCCTTCGAGGGGTGCCCCGGCACCGGCTGAAGGATGAACATGGTTCTGGCCCGGCCCGCGCAGCTGCTTGCGCCACGGCTTCGCCATTTCCATCGACATCCCGCTCGCCGGCCTGCTCGCTACCCGCGTCGGTCGGCCGCCCCGGAACTCTCTGCAATTCCACCGGCGCCGCGTGGTGCGGCATCGGGGATCAACGGGGCAATGGCGCCCCAGCACGTGAAGGACGAGCTCAGGTCATGACCTAGAGACGTATCAGGAGGACGACCATGGTGACTGAAATTCTGGATCGGCTGCTTGGCATCAAGCGCCTGATCGTCAAGGAAAACCAGCGCGTCGTAGCGCTGTACAAGGGCAAGTTCCGTGGGATCCTCTCCCCGGGCGAGCATCGGCTGCGGGCTGACCGCGGCCGCCTCGAGATCGAATGGCACGATCTCGCTCGGCCGGAATTCGTCTCTCAGTACGACAAGGTGCTGTTCCGCGCGCATGGCGACGTGGTGGCTCGGCACCTGACCGAGTTCCGCGCCGGCGCCGACGAGGTGCTGGTGATCTCGAGGGATCAGCGGCTCCATGCCGTGCTGAAGCAGTCCGAGCGGGCGGTTTACTGGACCGACGCCGGTGCCTGGACGGCCGAGCGCTTCGCCATCGGCGAGGATCTTGCCGTGCCGGCGACATTGGGCAAGCGCCTGCTTTCCCTCGTCCAGCTCGGCGCGGTGCATGGCTTTGCCGTCAGCGAGGGCCAGGTTGGTCTGCTGTTCGTCGACGGCGCCTATGTGCGCCTGCTCGAGGCGGGGACTCACCTGTTCTGGGCCGTGGCCCAGAAGCCGACCGTCAAGCTGGTGGACCTGCGCCGACAGTCGCTTGACGTGGCGGGCCAGGAGATCCTGACCCGCGACCGCGTCACGCTGCGGGTGAACCTCGCGGCTGAGTACCAGGTGGTGGATGCGGTAAAGGCCGCGACCACCGTCAAGGACTACGCCGATGCGCTCTACCGGGCCGTGCAGTTTGCGTTCCGCAAGTCGCTCGGCGCCAAGACACTCGACGAGATCCTTGCCGACAAGGTGACCGCCGAGGCCGAGGCGGTGGAGCGGGTGCGCACCGACATGGCGGCGATCGGTCTCTCGGTCGGCGAGATCGCGGTCAAGGACGTGGTGCTGCCGGGTGAAATGCGCGACATCCTCAACAAGGTTGTCGCGGCCGAGAAGGAAGCCGAGGCGAACGTCATCCGCCGGCGTGAGGAAACGAACGCGACGCGTTCGCTGCTCAACACCGCGCGGGTGATGGCCGAGAACCCGGTCATGCTGCGGCTCAAGGAGCTCGAGGCCTTGTCGGAGATTGCCGGCAAGGTCGAGCGCCTGACCGTCCATAACGGCACGGCGGGCCTGATGAACGACCTCGTCAGGCTCCGCGACGAATGACAAGCCGGTCGCCGGGGGGAAACTCCCGGCGACAGAGTTTGCCGCGCCCGACCCGCTGCGCTATCTGAAGCCGGTGCGGGGCCCAGGCAAGGGAGGCGCGGCACGCCCGATGGGCCGACGAAGCGAACTCGACTGCGACCTCGAAACCGAACGCTTCCATCTGCGCCGCTTTGGGCGTCTGCGGACATTCCTGCTGACGCGGCGCTGGCGGCGCGACCCCGAGCTGCTCGAGGGGTTGTTCCTGTCGCCGCGTCCGTATTCGCTGCTGCAGTGGTGGTTTCGCGGGCCCCGGCCGAACGGTCGTACGCGCTTCGCTCATGCCATCGTCAGCAAAGCCGGCGGCGAGATCATCGGCCTGCACCTGGTGGTGCGCCTCCGCGACGGGCTGGCCTATTGCCATGTGGCGGTGCACGATCGGGCGTGGTGGGGGCGCGGCGTCGTGGTCGAGGTGCGGGCCCGGCTGCTCAGTCACTTTTTCGCCCATGGCACCGAGCGCTTCGTCGCAACGATCGATGCCCGCAATGCGCCCTCCATCTTCAACTATCGCCGGCTCGGCTTTCGGGCTACGGGAAATGGCACCACCCACGACCGCGATCCGTCGACCGGCCAGGGCCGGCCTGCGGTAGAGCTGGAGCTGCGGCGCGAAGATTGGACCGGCCTGGCACAGGGAGATCGTCATGACCGCTGAGTTACGTGCTGCTGCCCTCGTGGCCGAGGCCCTCGACATCCAGGGGACGGTCTCCGTCACCGATGACATGAACAGCCTCGCCGCCTGGTCAAGCCTCGCACATGCGCGGCTGGTGCTCGAGGTGGAGGCTGAACTGGGTCGCCAGCTCACCGGTGAAGAAGTCGCCGGCATCACTTCGGTGGCGGCGGTGGCGGGGCTGCTGACGCCGGGGACGGCGGGCCGGTCTGCGCCCGACCTTCGACCGTGAAGAAGGCACTTTTCATCTGCAGCCGCAGGCAATTGACGGATTCACGTGGAACATCGTCGGCGGGTGGACAGTTCGGCTGAACCGGCCTAAGCGCTACGCCCTGATATTCTGACTACTGCGGACAAGTTTCATGCTGCGCCGGTTCTTTGCCTATTACGCACCCTACAAGCACCTGTTCTTTCTCGATTTCGGCTGCGCGGTGCTCGCCGGCATCCTCGAGCTGGGCTTCCCGCTGGCGGTAAAACTCTTCGTCGACGACCTGCTGCCGGGGCAGAACTGGGGGCTGATCGCCGCAACGGCGGCGCTGCTGCTGGGGGTGTTCGCGCTCAACACCGTGCTCTCCGCCGTCGTCAACTACTGGGGCCATGCGCTCGGCATTTCGATCGAGACCGATATGCGCCGGCAGGCCTTCGACCACATCCAGAAGTTGAGCTTCCGCTATTTCGACAACAACAAGACCGGCCAGCTGATCACCCACGTCACCAAGGATCTGGAAGAGGTGGGGGAGGTGGCCCATCACGGCCCGGAGGACCTGTTCATCGCGGTGATGACCTTCGTCGGTGCCTTCATCCTGATGTTCACCGTGCATTGGCAACTGGCCCTCATCACCACCATCATCGTGCCGCTGATGACCTGGCTGGTGAGCAAGTACGGCTCGCGCATGACCTCCACCTGGCAGCAGCTGTTCCGGCAGGTCGGCGACTTCAACACCCGCGTGCAGGAGAGCGTCGGCGGCATCCGCGTGGTGAAGGCTTTCGCCAACGAGGACTATGAGCGCGGCCTGTTCGCCAAGAACAACGAGGGCTACCGCGCCACCAAGCTCAGCGCCTATGCCATCATGACCGCCTCGATTGCGCTGAGCTATTTCAGCACCCGCTTCGTACAGCTGGTGGTGATGGTTGCCGGCACCTGGTTCGTCATCGCCGGGGAGCTGAGCTATGGCGGCTTCGTCAGCTTCCTTCTCCTGGTCAACGTCTTCTTCCGCCCGATCGACAAGATCACTTCGGTGCTCGAGAGCTACCCCAAGGGCATTGCCGGCTTCCGCCGCTTCACCACGTTGATCGACACCGAACCCGATACTGCCGATCGGCCCGGCGCCAAAGCGGTGGCGAGCCTCCGCGGCGACATCGTCTACAAGGACGTGAGCTTTGCCTATTCGGGGGATCCGGCATCAAAGGACAAGGTGCTCGAGGGGCTCAACCTCAGCATCAAAGCCGGCGAGACCGTTGCCTTTGTCGGCCCCTCGGGCGCCGGCAAGACCACCATCTGCTCGCTGCTGCCGCGCTTCTACGACGTCACCGCCGGGGCGATCACCATCGACGGCATCGATATCCGCGACATGACCCAGGCCTCGCTCCGCGGCCAGATCGGCATCGTGCAGCAGGATGTGTTCCTGTTCGGCTCGACCATCCGCGAGAACGTCGCCTATGGCCGTCTCGGCGCCAGCGACGCCGAGATCATGGATGCGCTGCGCCGCGCCGCGCTCGACGAGTTCGTGCTGTCCTTGCCCGATGGACTCGATACGCCGACCGGAGAACGCGGGGTCAAGCTGTCGGGGGGCCAGAAGCAACGCCTCGCCATCGCCCGCATCTTCCTTAAGAACCCGCCGATCCTCATTCTCGACGAGGCCACCTCGGCGCTCGACACCGCCACCGAGTATGCCATCCAGCAGGCGCTCGCCGCGCTGTCGGAAGGGCGCACGACGCTGGTGGTGGCGCACCGGCTGGCCACCATCCGCAATGCCGACCGCATCGTCGTGGTGAGCAGCGAGGGCATCGTCGAGCAGGGCACCCACACCGAGCTGCTCGGCCGGAACGGCGCCTATGCCCGATTGCACGGCGCCCAGTTTGGGCAGCTGGCTAATCCTTGACCGGGATCCGCTTGCGCTGTCGACCTCCCTCCCCCTTGAGGGGAGGGGAGCAGAGAGAGCGCAGGTATGTCGCTAAAGCTCAGCGCCCCAGAAATCCCCTGAGCCGCTTTACCCCCTCCCGGAGCTTTTCCGGGTCCACCGCGTGGCACCAGCGCAGCCACCCGTCGCCTTCCGGGCCGAAGGCGCCGCCGGGTGCGAGACCGAGCCCGGCCTCCTCGACCAGGCGCTTGGCCAGCGCCAGCGTGTCGGCAAACCCCTCGATGCGGAAGAATACATACATCGCGCCGCCGGCATCGGGGACGCTGACGCCGGCAATGCGGCTCAATTCTTCGACCAGCAGGGTCCGCGACGCCGTGAGCTCGGCCCGGAGCTTGGCGACCGTCGGTTCGCCCGCGCTCAGCGCCGCCGCAGCTGCCCGCTGCACCGGCTCGAGGATGCACGAGGTGTTGTACTCGATGACCTTGGTGAGATCGTTCGACAGCGTTTCCGGTGCCGCCAGCCAGCCGACGCGCCAGCCGGTCATCGACCAGGCCTTGGAGAAGCTGTTGACCGATATGATGCGGTCGCCTGCCTCATAGCGGCGGAGAAACGACGGCGCCGAACGGCGCCTGGGATCATGCACCAGCCGCTCGTAGACATCGTCGCTCAGCACCCAGATGCCGTTTTTGCGACAATGCGCCAGCACCGCGTCGACTTCGGTTTCCTCGATGGTCCAGCCGGTAGGGTTGTTCGGCGAGTTGATGATGGCGAGCCTTGTGTCCGGGGTCAGCGCCGCGAGCAGGCGGTCGAGATCGAGCGACCACCGGCCATTCCGGATCGTCAGCGGCACTCGCGTCACCTCGGCGCCGAGAATTCTCGGGATCTCGACGATATTGGGCCAGAGCGGCGTCACGGCCACCACCCGGTCGCCGGGTGACAGCACCATCTGCGCCGCGATCATCAGCCCCGAGACCCCCGACCCGACTGCGGCGACACGCCCCGGCGCCACCGCTGTCGCGTGCAGGTCGCTCAGATAGCCGGCTATGGCCTCACGCAGGTAAGGCCGGCCGAGATTCTGCGAGTAGAAGGTTTCGCCTTGCTCCAGTGACGCCATCGCCGCCTCGCGGATGAAGCGCGGCGTTGGCTGGTCGGACTCGCCGAACCAGAACGGCAGCACGTCGGTGCGTCCCATCCCGGCATTGGCGACGTCGCGGATCAGCGAGGATTGCAGCGACTGGACGTCAGCGCGCGCCAGGACGGCGGGGATCGGCGAGCTGGTCGTGGCGACGGTCAAAGGCGAGGCTCCAACAGAAAAGGCCGGGAACGGATCCCGGCCTTGGTACTGTATCGATGTGCGGCGGGCTAGAGCACGAACCGGCTGAGGTCGGTGTCGGCCGCCATCTTGCCGATCCGCTCATCGACATACCCCTTGTCGATGCGGATGGTCTCGCCGGCCTTGTCGGGCGCATCGAAGGAGATGTCCTCGACCAGCCGCTCGAGAATGGTGGAGAGCCGGCGGGCGCCGATATTCTCGACCGTCGAGTTGACATGCACCGCCGCGTCGGCAATCGCCTCGATCGCGTCGGCGGTGAAATCGAGGGTCAGCCCCTCGGTCTTCATCAGCGCCACATACTGCTTGATCAGGCTCGCATCGGTGTCGTTGAGGATGCCGATCAGGTCCTGCCGGGTCAGCGCCTTGAGTTCGACGCGGATCGGCAGGCGGCCCTGCAGCTCGGGCAGCAGGTCCGAGGGCTTGGCCACATGGAAGGCGCCCGAGGCGATGAACAGGATGTGGTCGGTCTTCACCGGGCCGTACTTGGTCGAAACCGTGGTGCCTTCGATCAGCGGCAGCAGGTCGCGCTGTACGCCTTCACGGCTGACGCCACCGCCATAGCCGCCTTCGCGGTTCACGATCTTGTCGATCTCGTCGATGAAGGCGATGCCGTGGTTTTCGACCAGGTCGACCGCTTCCTTGTTGAGCTGGTCCTGGTCGAGCAGCTTGTCGGCTTCCTCGGCGAGCAGCGGCTGGTGCGCGTCCTTCACCTTGACCTTGCGCTTCACCCCGCGGCCGCCAAAGGCCTTGCCCAGCATGTCCTGGATATTGATCACGCCGATATTGGCGCCCGGCATGCCGGGGATGTCGAAGCCGCCGGGATTGCCGGTCGGCTGCATCTCGATCTCGATTTCCTTGTCGTCGAGCTCGTTGGTGCGGAGCTTGTGGCGGAAGCTGTCGCGGGTCGAGGGCGAGGCGGACGAGCCGACCAGCGCGTCGAGCACCCGCTCTTCGGCATTGTGATGTGCCTGCGCCTGGACCTCGGCGCGCTTCTTGTCGCGCAGCAGCGAGATGCCGGCTTCGACCAGATCGCGCACGATCTGCTCGACGTCGCGGCCGACATAGCCGACCTCGGTGAACTTGGTGGCCTCGACCTTGATGAACGGCGCCTGGGCGAGCTTGGCCAGCCGCCGGCTGATCTCGGTCTTGCCGACACCGGTGGGCCCGATCATCAGGATGTTTTTGGGGGTCACCTCGGCGCGCAGATCGTCCGGCAGCTGCTGCCGGCGCCAGCGGTTGCGCAGCGCCACGGCGACGGCGCGCTTGGCGTCATGCTGGCCGACAATGTAGCGATCGAGCTCGGAGACGATCTCGCGCGGGGAGAAATTGCTGTCACTCATAATCCGTCACTTTCCGCTGCCCTCGTCGAGGCGCAGCACCATGAGATAGTCATCGTAGAAGACGCCATCGACCTTGAGGCCACGCGGGTCTTCACCATAGGTCACAAAGCCGTGCCGCTCGTAGAGCCGGCGCGCCCTGTCATTGTCCTGCGTCACCGCCAGGTGCAGCTGCAGCACGTGCTGGCGGGCTTCGGCGATCACCGCGGCGATCAGCAGGTCGGCGCCGCCGCGGCCGCGTGAGCCGGGGCTGACATAGACCCCGACCAGATGCCCGCGATGTGTCGATTTCTGCATCGCCTCGCGATAGAAGCCGGCAGTGCCGACCAGGGCGTCGGCGTCGAACAGGCCGAACACGAAACCCTTGCCGAGCCGATCGACCCAGGCCGAAGCCGGCTTGTCGATCTCCTCGGCAAGGCTCGAGCCGAACGAGGCGGGCGAGTCCTGCAGCCCTTCGATCCGAAGGCTGCGATAGGCCTCCGCATCGGAGGCGACGAGCCGCCGCGCCGCAAAACTCACTTGTCGGTCTCGATCGCTTCGAGCGTCACGTTCTCGTTGGTGTAGATGCACACCTCGGCGGCGATCTTCATCGCCTTGCGGGCGATCTCCTCGGCATCGAGATCGGTGTTCTCGCTCAGCGCCAGCGCCGCCGAATAGGCGTAGTTGCCGCCTGAGCCGATGGCGATGGTCGAGTGGTCGGGGGTGAGCACGTCACCAGTGCCGGTCAGCACCAGCGTCACGTCCTTGTCGGCGACGATCATCATCGCCTCGAGCCGGCGCAGGTAGCGGTCGGTGCGCCAATCCTTGGCCAGCTCGACCGAAGCGCGCATCAGCTGGTCCGGATACTGGATCAGCTTGGCTTCGAGCCGCTCGAACAGCGTGAAGGCGTCGGCAGTGGCGCCGGCAAAGCCGCCGATCACCTTGCCATCGGCAAGGCGCCGGACTTTCTTGGCGGTATGCTTCATCACGGTGTTGCCGACCGAGACCTGTCCGTCACCGGCCACCACCACCTTGTTGCCCTTGCGCACGGCGACGATGGTCGTGCCGTGCCAGCCGGGAAACGCGTTGTCGTTGGACATCTTGGGAAAAACTCCAGAACTGTTCTGCCATATTTAGGGGCGGACCCGTCGAATGCAAACCGGGCTAGCCGGTTGGGTAGTTTCCTGAAGGTTACCAAGGTCGGCCGCGACCACCGGTGCTGTGGCCACCCCCACCCAGCTTCGCTACGGCTTTGCCTAGCTGCGCTACCCTCCCCACAAGGGGGAGAGATCAAGGGTGGGGGTGGCCACGCGCTCGGGCTGTTGCTGGAGCAAGCCATCGCCCTTCACCGCATCTTCACCCCTCTGGCGCTATCTGCTACAGCCGCCGCGCCACGCCAGGGACTGCCAGGATGACGACCAAGATGCGCACCGCCGAGATCAAGCGAAAGACCAACGAGACCGACATCCAGGTCTCGGTGAACCTCGACGGCTCGGGCAAGCACGACATGCAGACCGGCATCGGCTTTCTCGATCACATGCTGGATCAGCTTTCCAAGCACTCGCTGATCGACATGACGGTGCGGGCCAAGGGTGATCTGCATATCGATTTCCACCACACTGCCGAGGATGTCGGCATTGCGCTCGGCGAAGCGGTGAAACAGGCGCTCGGCAACAAGAAGGGCATCCGCCGCTACGCCTCGTCCGATCTGCCGATGGATGGCACGCTGACCCGCGTCGCCCTCGACGTCTCGGGTCGGCCATTCCTCGTCTGGAAGGTGGAGTTCACTCGCGACAAGGTGGGCGAGATGGATACCGAACTGTTCCGTGAGTGGTTCCAGGCCTTCGCCATGAATGCCGGCATCACGCTGCACGTCGAAACCTTTTACGGCGACAATAACCACCATATCGCCGAGAGCGCCTTCAAGGCGCTGGCCCGGGCCCTGCGCTCGGCCGTGGAGATCGATCCGCGTGCCGCCGATGCGATCCCCTCGACCAAGGGCACGCTGTAGTCCTTAGGGCTTCGGCCGGCCCTCGTCGTCGGTGTCCATCCCGAGCAGCGGCATCACGTCTACGGCGTGGCACGGGAAGATGCTCATATGCGGGTGGCCCTCGAACATCCTGGCCGCCGCTGCCAGTGACGGCGCTCGCACCACCACGAACGCCGTCAGCTCGTTGACCGCCGCGGCGGTCCCCGCGTCGGTCACCTGCAGGGTCTTGCCCAGCGGCCCGCCCATATAGACGATCGCTTCCTTGTGCTTTTCGTCCCAGGCCTCGAGGGCCGGGAGGCCGACCGCGTCCCTGGCACGCCGTTCCTCGTCGGAAAGAGCGCGCCACGCCTGCCATTTCGGCCCGGCCTTGTTGCTGTAAAACACCGCCAGATAGGTACCGTCTGCCATCGCGAAGCCGAGCCTCATGCGACAAGGAACCGGCCGCGGGGGGCGGCCGGTTCAAAAGCTGTCACGACGACTTGCGAAGTGCAAGCGGTCAGCTGAAGCCGTGCGTCGCGCCTGCGCTGATCACGGCAATGGTGAAAGCCGCCATCAGGACGAGCAAACCGACGGCGAGCCAGCCGATGAAAATCCCCTGGCTCGGTTTGGAGCCCATTGTTCCATCGCCGTGCGGGTCGGGTGAATCATGCGTCATAGAGCTCTCCTCGAAGCCTGTTGAACCAACGGCATGGCGGGCGGCCGGTTCCCTCATCTTCCAACCGTGCGGGTTTTGCTCTAAGGCGAACCCGCAACCACGCCGACCCAACGAGGATAACCGTGACCCTCTATTCCGTCTACGAGCGCCCGAACGATGTGCCCACTGCGGTGGCCGATCGCTTCTCCTGGTCCGCAGCCCTGCTGCCGCCAGTACATGCGCTGGTCCACGGGCTGTGGTTGCTGCTGCTGCTCTGGGTCGTCGGCACGCTGGCCATCGCGGCGCTCGGCGTGGTGGTCGGCGGCGAGGCGGCGTTCTGGCTCTACCTGCTGTTTGCCACCCTGATCGGCTTTGAGGCGGCGAGCTTCCGCCGGGTGAAGACGGCGAAGCGCGGTGGTCTGTATCGTACCGAGATCGTCGCTGCCGGTGAGGACCTGGCCCTGGTCGATTATTTGAAGCAGCAGACCCGATGAGCACCGTCACCATTATCGACTACGGCTCGGGCAACCTGCGCTCGGCCGCCAAGGCCTTCGAGCGTGCCGCGCGGGAAGCCGGAACCGACGACCAGATCCTCGTCACCGACGACGTCGAGGCGGTGCGCCGCGCCGACCGCATCGTCTTGCCGGGCGTCGGCGCCTTCGCCGACTGCCGCGCCGGCCTCGACGCCGTGACCGGCATGGTCGAGGTGCTCGAGGAACGGGTGATCCGGGGCGGCGTGCCGTTCCTCGGCATCTGCGTCGGCATGCAGCTGATGGCGACCGAGGGCCGCGAAAAGACCATCACCAAGGGTCTCGGCTGGATCCCCGGAGCGGTGGTGAGGCTGGCGCCGAAAGGCGACCTCAAGGTGCCGCATATGGGCTGGAACACCCTGAGCTTTCACCGCGCCCACCCGCTGCTGTCAGGCATTCCCGACGGCCCGGCCGGGCTGCATGCCTATTTCGTCCACTCCTATCACCTGGCGGTGGACCGCCCGGAGACCCTGGTCGCAAGCGCCGACTACGGCCAAGCGGTCACCGCCATTGTCGGCCGCGACAACATGCTGGGCACCCAGTTCCATCCGGAAAAAAGCCAGATGCTCGGGCTGACCCTGATCCGCAACTTTTTGGGGTGGAAGCCATGAGCCTCGGGCCCGCGGCGCACTCGGAGTTTTCCGCATGATCCTCTTCCCTGCCATCGACCTGAAGGATGGCCAGTGTGTACGCCTGAAGCTGGGCGACATGCAGCAGGCGACCGTGTTCAACGACGATCCGGCCGCGCAGGCCAGATCGTTCGAGGACCAGGGGTTCGAATACCTGCATGTGGTTGATCTCAACGGCGCCTTCGCCGGCCGCAGCGTCAATGGCGACGCCGTGCAGGCCATCCTCGACGCGGTGAGCTTCCCGGTGCAGCTGGGGGGCGGCATCCGTTCGATCGCCCATATCGAGGAGTGGCTCGACCGCGGCCTCGCTCGCGTCATCCTCGGCACCATCGCGGTACGCGATCCGGCGCTGGTCCGTGAAGCGGCGCGCCTGTTCCCCGGGCAGGTGGCGGTCGGCATCGACGCGCGCGGCGGCAAGGTGGCGGTGGAAGGCTGGGCCGAGACCTCCGAACTCACCGCGATCGAGCTCGGGCAGCGTTTCGAGGGGGCAGGGGTCGCGGCGATCATCTACACCGATATCGATCGTGACGGGGTGCTCAAGGGCATCAACTGGCCCTCGACGCTGGAGCTGGCCGAAGCGGTGTCGATCCCGGTGATCGCTTCGGGCGGGCTGGCCTCGATGGACGACATCCGCACCATGACCGAACCGCGCTACCAGATCCTCGAGGGCGCCATTTCCGGCCGGGCGCTCTATGACGGGCGCATTGATTCACGTGAAGCAATGGCGCTGCTGAAAGGGCGATCCGGCTGATGGCCGAGCTCCGGAACAAGCCGGTCCTGGTCGAGCGCGTCCGCCTCTGGTGGTATCCCATCGCGCTGCTGCCCATATTGGCGCTGTTCTATGCCGGCTTCACCGGCATCCTCCCCACCCTGTTCGGCCTCGTCGGACTGTTTGCATTCTTTTTCTGGGTGTTCTCCTTCGGCTTCGCCATCTATGCGAAGCTGCGACGTCCGCCCTCGGATCCACGCCAATGAGCTTGAAGACCCGCATCATTCCCTGCCTCGACGTCAAAGACGGCCGCGTCGTCAAAGGCGTGCAGTTCGTCGACCTGATCGATGCCGGCGATCCGGTGGAAGCGGCCATCGCCTACAACGCCGCCGGCGCCGATGAACTGACCTTCCTCGACATCACCGCGAGCCACGAGAACCGCGACACCATTTTCGACGTGGTGGCGCGCACCGCCGAGCATTGCTTCATGCCGGTGACGGTCGGCGGCGGCATCAGGAAGCTCGAGGATATCCGAAAGCTCCTGCTCGCCGGCGCCGACAAGGTGTCGATCAACTCGGCTGCCGTGACCGATCCCGATTTCATCGCCCGCGCCGCCGACAAGTTCGGCGACCAGTGCATCGTCGTCTCGGTCGATGCCCGCCGGCGGCAGATCCAGGCGCCGGGTCAGCAGAACATGGACGAGTGGGAGATCTACACCCATGGCGGGCGCAATCCGACCGGGCTCGACGCGGTGGAGTTCGCCGCCAGAATGGTCGAACGCGGCGCCGGCGAGTTGCTGGTCACCTCGATGGATCGCGACGGCACCAAGTCGGGCTTTGACCTCAAGCTGACCCGCGCCGTTGCCGATGCGGTGCATGTGCCGGTGGTCGCCTCGGGCGGCGTCGGCTCGCTCGATGATCTGGTCGATGGAGTGAAGCAGGGGCACGCCTCGGCAGTGCTCGCCGCTTCGATCTTCCACTTCGGCACCTACACGGTGGGCGAGGCCAAGGACTATATGGAGCGTCACGGCATTCCGATGCGGCGCGACAGCAATGCGGGAGAGATTTGATGAGCTTCAGCCTCGAGGACCTGGATAAGCGCATCGCTGCCCGCGCTGGCGCCTCGCCCGATGAAAGCTACACGGCAAAGCTCCTCGCTGGCGGCGTCGAGCGCTGTGCCAAGAAGTTCGGCGAGGAAGCCGCCGAGATCATCATCGCCTCGGTCACCAAGGACCGGAAGGGCACCGAAGGCGAAGCCTCCGACGTGATCTACCACCTGCTGGTGCTGCTGCGCGCCGCCGGCGTGCCGCTCAGTGACGTGATGGCGCAGCTCGAGCGCCGCACCGCGCAGTCGGGCCTCGAAGAGAAGGCATCGCGCGGGAAGGCCCAATCTTGATGAGTGACCGGCTGATGGGCGTCAAGAAGCTCGAGCTCGCGCCGTACCACTATTTCAGCAAGGCCGAGTGGAGCGGCTTCCGCGCCGATGAGCCGATGACGCTCGACGCCGCCGACGTCAAGCGCCTGCGTGCCCTCACCGACCCGATCTCGTTCACCGAGGCCGAGGAAATCTACCTGCCGCTGAGCCGGCTGATCTCGCTCTATGTCGAGGCGACGCAGCAACTGCATCGCGCCTCGACCAAGTTCCTCGGCGCCGATGGCCGCAAGGTGCCCTACATCATCGGCGTCGCCGGCTCAGTGGCGGTTGGCAAGTCCACCACCTCGCGCATCCTCAAGGCGCTGCTCAGCCGCTGGCCGAGCTCGCCCAAGGTCGACCTCGTCACCACCGATGGTTTCCTTTATTCGAACGCCCGGCTCGACGAGTTGCAGCTCGCCGACCGCAAGGGCTTTCCCGAAAGCTACGATCGCGGCGCGCTGATCCGCTTCCTTTCCGACATCAAGTCGGGCAAGCCGGATGTGAAGGTGCCGGTCTACTCGCACCTCGTCTACGACGTCATCGATGGCGAGTTCATCACCATCGACCGGCCGGACATCCTGATCGTCGAGGGGCTCAACATCCTGCAGCCGGGCGAGCTGCCGAAATCCGGCAAGCCCATCCTCTTCGCCTCCGACTTCCTCGATTTCTCGATCTTCATCGATGCCGACGAGAACGACCTGACCACCTGGTTCATGGAGCGTTTCCGGCGCCTGCGCGAGACTGCCTTCGCCGACCCCAAGAGCTTCTTCCACCGCTTCACCAAGATGAGCACCGAAGAAGCCGAAGCCTTCGGCATGTGGGCCTGGAAGGAGATCAACCTTCCGAACCTGCGCGACAACATCCAGCCGACCCGAAGCCGTGCCGACCTGGTGCTGACCAAGGGCTCGAGCCACGCGATCGAGCGGGTGGCATTGCGGAAGGTTTAGTGGGGGGGCTGCCCCTCACCCTAGCCCTCTCCCCAGGGGGGCGAGGGGACCCACTTTGCACCGGCAGTGCCACAACGCCCCCTCGCCCCTCTGGGGAGAGGGCCGGGGTGAGGGGCGCCAAGCGTGCCGGCCGATCCCTAAATCCCGATGCTCTTCTCGGCTGCCAGCGCCTTGAGATCCGCCACCGGCCGGGCGCCGATATGCGAAATCACCTCACTCGCGGCGAGGCAGCCGGCCTGCAGTGCGGTGCGGAAGTCGCGTTCCCGTGCGATCGCGAGCAGGAACCCGGAGGCGAACAGGTCGCCGGCGCCGGTGACGTCGACCACCTCCTTCACCGCGTAAGCCGGAACGGTAATGATCTCGCCCTGGTGCACCACCATGGCCCCGTCGGCGCCCATGGTGATCGCCGCCAGTTCGGCATCCTTGGCGATCGCCTGCACCGCGCCGTGCAGGTCCGTCTGGTACAGCGACTTCAGTTCTTCGACATTGCCGAACACGATGTCCATGGTCTTGGAGCGGATCAGGTCGAGGAACTCGTCGCGGTAGCGATTGACGCAGAACGGGTCGGAGAGCGTGAACGAGGCGGCGCGTTCATGCTTGTGGGCGTAATGCGCCGCCATCACGAAGGCCTTCTTCGCCTCGGTCGGATCCCACAGGAAGCCTTCCATATAGGTGACGGTGGCGCCGCCGATCTCGTCTTCCTTGATGTCGGCGGTGGTCAGCTGGTGGCAGGCACCCAGATAGGTGTTCATCGTCCGCTCGCCGTCCGACGACAACAGGATCATCGAGCGCGCGGTGGCGGGGCCATTGCTGAGCCGCGACACGCCGTAATGCACGCCGATGCGCTGGAGGTCGTCGGCGAACACATCGCCCAGCTCGTCGTCGGCCACCTTGCCGACGAACGAGGCGCGACCGCCGAGCGAGGCGACGCCGGCGGCGGTGTTGGCCGAGCTGCCGCCCGAGATCTGGCGCTTTTCCGCCGGCATGCGCTCGTAGAGGTAGGCCGACCGGTCGGCATCGACCAGGTGCATGATGCCTTCCGACAGCCCCTCGCGTTCGAGGAAGCCGGGATCGATGGGCGCTATGACGTCGACGATGGCATTGCCGATGGTGAGTACGTCGAACCGGGCCTCGGCCATCGGCGATCCTTCGATGAATGGGTAATCGAGCCGCGCCGGAAATAGAGGAGATTGCGCTCGCGCGCAACGTCAACCTCAGGCGGAGCGCGGGTTTCCGAACCGCCGGGCCTGCCGGCGGGTCAGTTTGCGGATCAGCGGCTCGGCATTGGCGGCGGAAACGCCGAGCAGTTGCTCGTCGAGCAGCAGCATCGACAATCCATGGACGAACGCCCAGGCGCTGATCGCCGCCTCGCCTGGCGCCTCGGGATCCTGCCGAGCCGCGGCGACAGCCAGGCTTTCGTAGGCGGCGTCGGCGGCGCGGCGCAGCTCCTTGTCCTCGAACTTGCCCAGTTCGGACGAGAACATCAGCCTGTAGAGCCGCGGATACCGCAGCGCGAACTGCACATAGGCCTCGGCCATGGCGCCGAACTGCTCCTCGGCGGGAACGTCCGCCTTGGCCTTGTCGATCGCTTCGAGGAACAGCGCAAAGCCTGCCGCCGCCACCGCCTGGATCAGGGCCTGCTTGTCGCGAAAGTGGCGGTACGGCGCCGCTGCGGAGACGCCCACCCGCCGCGCCAGCTCGCGCATCCCCAGCGCTTCGGTGCCGCCTTCGAGCAGCAGTTCCAGCGCCGCCTCGACCAATGCGCGACGCAGGTCGCCATGATGGTAGCGGTCATGGGGCTCAGATGTTGACATTGCTCACATGCGGGATTATCTCGATGAGAACAGTGTTAACATGCTGCCTCGCATGGGTCGAGGCGCCTTTCGTCTTACCGGGAGCGACATGATGACCGACCTGATCCTCGCCATTGCCCACCATCTTGCCGTGTTCACCCTGGTGGCGATCTTCGCCGCCGAGTTCGCCCTGTTACGCCCGGGGATCGAGGCGAGGCGCCTCGCCCAGCTCGGCAGCCTCGATCGCGCCTATGGCGCAATGGCCATGCTGGCCATCGTCGTCGGCATTGTCAGGGTGATCTTCGGTTCGGCCGGTTGGGAGTACTATGTCGGCAACTGGGTGTTCTGGGCCAAGATGATCGCCTTTCTCGGCGTCGGCCTCGCCTCGATCCAGCCGACGGTGGCGATCCTGCGCTGGCGCAAGGCAGCGACGGCGGATGCCGGGTTCAGCCCGCCGCCGGCCGAAATATCGGCGTCCCGTCGCTTTCTCTATCTGCAGGCAGCGCTTCTGGTGTTCATCCCGAGTTTCGCCGCGGCGATGGCGCGCGGGTATGGGGTCTAGCGCCGATCGCCAAGGGGGCGCTAGTTCCCCTTCGGCGCCGGCGTTTTCGGCTCGAACCGGCACCACTCGCGGATGACGCAGCGCCAGCAATCGGGCTTACGGGCCTTGCAGATGTAGCGGCCATGCAGGATCAGCCAGTGGTGCGCGTGCAGCAGGTACTGGTCCGGCACGACTTTCAACAGGCTGGTCTCGACTTCGAGCGGCGTCTTGCCAGGCGCCAGCCCGGTGCGGTTGGCAACCCGGAACAGGTGGGTGTCGACCGCGATGGTCGGCTGCTTGAAGGCGATGTTGAGCACCACGTTCGCCGTCTTCCGCCCGACGCCCGGCAGGCTCTCCAGCGCCTCGCGGGTCTCCGGCACCTTGGAATCGAATTTCTCGATCAGCTGCTGGCTCAGCGCAAAGACGTTCTTGGCCTTGTTCCGGAACAGCCCGATGGTCTTGATCTTGTCCTCGATCTCGGCAACGCCGAGCGCCGCCATCTTCTCGGGCGTATCCGCCAACTGGAACAGCAACTTCGTCGCCTTGTTCACGCCGGCATCGGTCGCCTGGGCCGACAGCACCACCGCGACCAGGAGGGTGAAGGGGTTCACGTAGTCGAGTTCGCCCTTCGGTTCGGGCTCCGCTGCCGCAAAAGCGCCGAAAATGGCTTCGACATCTGCTTTCGGCAGTCGCTTCACTTTTTGCTGCGCCATTTCCGTCATCCTGATTCTGAGCCTATAGTGATGCCCAAGATGACGACCCAAACGCAAGCGAGGCCGCTTTTCGCGGCAAAGCTGACGCCCCATCGATCGCTGGGACGCAAGGGTTTTCGCGTCGTCATCGTGCTGGTGGCGGTGCTCGCCACCATTCCCGGCATCATTTTCTTTTCGATGGGCGCCTGGCCGATCGTCGGTTTCCTTGGCCTCGACCTGGCGCTGATCTGGTGGGCGATGCGGGCGAGCCAGCGCGACGGCAAGCGCTATGAGGAAGTGACGCTCTGGCCCGACCAGCTCGAACTGAAGCAGGTCGACGGCACCGGCAAGGAGACCCTGAGCCGGTTCAACCCCTATTTCGTCAAGCTCGTGGTCGACCGCGACTACAACGAGCGGACGGTCGCGCTGCATCTGAGGACCCGCGACCGTGACATCATGCTCGGCCAGTTCCTCAACCAGGACGAGAAGTCGAGCTTCGCCAAGGCCTTCGGCACCGCGCTGAAACGGGCGCGGGTCTGAACGTCCGGCCGCTTCAGGCCCGACCCCTCCAGTCTACCAGTGTCATCCGCTGCACCGTCAAAACCGGGTCGCAACGGTGGCGCGGCGTGACTATGTTCTGCCCACCATGAGCAAGCACGAAACCATCATCGCCAATTCGGACTACGAGACCGTCCAGGCAGCCATCGCCTATCTGAGCGAGACGCTGCCCGACGAAACCGATCTGCCGCGTTTTGCCCGTGCGCTCGGGCTGACCGAGCGGCAGCTGACCGACCTGTTCCGCCGCTGGTGCGGGCTGAGCCCGAAGAGCTTTGCCCAGGCGGTGGCGCTCGACCACGCCAAAAAGCTCCTTGCCGACCAGCAGAGCGTGCTCGACACCACCTATGAGGTCGGACTGTCCTCGACCTCCCGGCTGCACGACCTGTTCGTCACTTATGAGGCGATGCCGCCCGGGGCCTTCCGCGCCCGCGGCGAAGGCCTCGACATGATCTGGGGTGCCGCGCCGTCACCCTTCGGCACGGCGGTGCTCACCATGACCGAGTATGGGCTGAGCGGCATCGGCTTTGCCGACGAGAACATGTCGGTTGAGGAAGCCTTCGAGGATCTCGCCAACCGTTGGCCCAATGCCCGCTTCCGTCGTGATGACAAGGCGGTGGCGCCGATCGCCGCCCGGGTGTTCGACCCGACGCGCTGGGACCCCGAACAGCCGGTGCGCGTCGTGCTGATCGGTACCGACTTCGAGGTACAGGTCTGGGAGACCCTGCTGAAGATCCCGGTGGGCAAGGCTACCACCTATCAGCGGGTGGCCAACCATATCGGCCGCCCTACTGCCGCGCGGGCGGTGGGCGCCGCCGTCGGCAAGAACCCGATCAGCTTCGTCGTGCCGTGCCACCGGGTTGTCGGCACCAGCGGCGCCCTCACCGGCTACCACTGGGGCGTGCCGCGCAAACGGGCGATCCTGGGCTGGGAGTCGGGGGTCGCGGGGGCGTGACCTGACTGCAGCAGACGGCCCCCTCCCGGCCTCCCCCATAAAGGGGGAGGTGAAGAGTCGAGGCTCGGTCTTCGATCGTGCCAAGTGAACCGGCAGGACACCTCCCCCTTTATGGGGGAGGATGGGAGGGGGCCGTCTCTCTCAGTCAGGCAATCGTTAGATCTCGACCTTCTCCGCCAGCTTCCCGTCCGCGCCGATCTTGTAAATCACCGGCTCGCCGGTCGCGATCTCGCGCTTCAGGATCTCGTCGGGCGTCAGGTTCTCGATCGCCATGACGATCGAACGCAGCGAATTGCCGTGCGCGGCGACCAGCACGGTCTTGCCGGCCTTCAGCAGCGGCACGATCTCGGCGTCATAATAGGGCAGGGTGCGGGCCGCCGTGTCCTTGAGGCTTTCGCCGCCCGGCGGCGGCACGTCGAACGAGCGGCGCCAGATCAGCACCTGCTCCTCGCCCCACTTGGCCCGCGCATCGTCCTTGTTAAGGCCGCTGAGATCGCCATAGTCACGCTCGTTCAGCAATTTCGAGCGGGTGATCGTCACCTCGGTGATATCAAGTTCCTCGAGGATCAGGTCGAGCGTGTGCTGGGCCCGGCGCAGCGCCGAAGTGAAATAGACATCTGGCGTGTAGCCGGCTTGCTTGAGCTTTTTGCCGGTGTTGCGCGCTTCCCCGATGCCCTGCTCGGTGAGGTCGGGGTTGCGCCAGCCGGTAAACAGGTTCTTGAGGTTCCAGTCGCTCTGGCCGTGGCGAACGAGGATCAGCGTTCCGGTCATCGAAAAATCCCTGTCAGTTGAAGCCGAGCACGTCGGCCATGGAATAAAGACCCGGCTGTTGGCCGCGGGCCCACAGCGCCGCGCGCACTGCGCCGTCGGCAAACAGCGCCCGGTTGTCGGCGATATGGTTCAGCTCGATCCGCTCGCTCGGACCGGCGAGGATCACCCGGTGCTCGCCGATGACATTGCCGCCGCGCAGCGTCGCAAAGCCGATGCTGCCCTCCTCGCGCGGCCCGGTATGGCCGTCGCGAACCCGCACCGAGTGGGTCTTCAGGTCTAGGTTGCGCCCGCGCGCGGCTGCCTCGCCGAGCATCAGCGCCGTGCCCGACGGGGCGTCGACCTTCTTGTTGTGGTGCATCTCGAGGATTTCGATATCGAAGCCCGGCAGCGCCGCAGCCGCCTGCCGCACCAGGCCCAGCAACAGGTTGAGCCCGAGCGAGAAATTGCCGGCCTTGACGATGCGGGCCGTCGCAGCCGCCGCACCGATTGCCGCGTCGTCTTCCTCGCTGCACCCGGTGGTGCCGATGATGTGGATCAGCCCGCGGCTGCCGGCTTGTTTCGCCAGCGCCACCGAATTGGCCGGTGCGCTGAAATCGATGATCGCCTCGGCGATATCGAGGGCCGCAGCCACGTCGTCGGTGATCGAAACCCCGAGCGCCTCGACACCCGCCAGTTCGCCTGCGTCCTTGCCGATGGCCGGCGCGCCGGCACGGTCGAAGGCGGATACGACAGTAATCCCCGGGGTTGCGGCGATGGCGCGGATATTGGCTGCGCCCATCTTGCCGCCTGCGCCGGCGATGGCGACCTTGAGGTCAGACATGCTTGCTCCTACCGAACCTGTGCGACGCCTATAGCCCAGCCGGCGCGGTCATGCCAGCCGGGTGCCGCCGGCCATCTCCGCGAGGATCGCCTGCGCGGCGCTCAGCGGATGCGCCGCCGCGGTGATCGGCCGGCCCACCACCAGGTGGGTGGCGCCGGCGGCCAGCGCCTCGGCCGGGCCGGTCACCCGCTTCTGGTCGCCATGCGCGCTGCCGGCCGGGCGGATGCCAGGGGTGACGATGGCGAGCTTCTCGCCCACGATGGCCCGCACCATCTCGGCCTCATGCGGCGAGCTGACCAGACCGCCAATGCCGGCGTCGCGCGCCTGCTGGGCCCTGAGCGCCACGAGCCCCGCCGTGTCGCGGGCGAAGCCGGCCTCGGCGAGGTCGGCGTCGTCCATCGAGGTCAGCACCGACACCCCGAGCACACAGAGCTCCGAGCCGGCCGCGCCGCGCACGGCCGCGCGCATGCATTGCGGATAGGCATGCACCGTGACCATGGTGGCCCCGGTCCTCGCGATCGCCGCGACACCTTTTTCGACGGTATTGTCGATATCGAGCATCTTCAGATCGAAGAACACCCGCTTGCCGGCGGCCAGCAGCGCCTTGCCCAGGTTGAGGCCGTCGCCGCCATAGAACAGCTGGTAACCGATCTTGTAGAAGTCGACCGCATCGCCCAGTTGCGCGATCAAGCGTTCCGCCTCGTCTCGGGTGTCGAGATCGAGTGCGACGATCAGTGTGCCTGCCATCAGATGTCTCCGGATTTTCCGGTCAGTGCCATAGCCGGGCGAATCGGGCAAGCAGAAATGCCCGCTTGCGCGCGATGCTATGCCGCCATAGCGTCCGCGCAACACGATGGAATCATAGATCAATCATGCAGCAGCAGGCGCTTTCCGCCATTGTCGCCTGGGTGCGGCTCGAGCGTGCCACCGAAGCCTTCCACGCCGACCTGAAGAAGCGCTTCGGCATTACCGGACTGCAGCTTGCCGTGCTCCGCATCTGCGCCGAACGCCCGCAACTGCCGCTCGCCGCCTTGCGCAAGGCCTTGGTGATGCACCCCGCAACGCTCGGACAATCGATCGACGAGTTGCGCCGCATGGACCTGGTGACGGTCAGGACCGATCCGCGCGACCGGCGCGCCCGGCTGGTCGGGCTGACCGAGGCGGGGACGGCGTTGCTGGCGACGGCGCCGCTCGCCGGTCCGACCCGGCTGCGCGAAATCGACCACGACCCGGCCCGCCTCGACCGGCTGAAACTGGCGCTCGAAGATGCGGTGGAGCTGTTTGGACTGGGCGAGTGGACGCCGGGGCGGAAGGACGGGGCTTAGGGTGCGTAGTGGCTTCTGAGGAGCCACCGGCGGCGCGATGATTGCCTTCTCCCGCAAGGGGAGAAGGCGGTCGCTGCACCGCCATACCTCCCTCCAGGCACGGACGGCCCTAAAGCCCCTCGATCCCCTCAGGCAGCGCCTCCATCGGGATCCAGTCGGTCATGAGCTTCCGGTCGCTGAGCCGCACCACGAAGACATTGCCGCCGCCCGGGTGGCCGATGCGCCGCTGGTCCTCGGAGCGGGCGATCTTCAGCCCGCCGAGATGGCACTTCAGCAATGTCCCCACCGCGCCATGCCCGGTGAAGCCGATCGGCTTGGTCGCATCGTGCCCCGCCAGCACCTCGTTGAAGGCGCCGACCACCCGGTGTTGCGCGTCGCGCGCCGTCTCCCAGCCTTCCGCCGACTCATCGGGGTGGGCGAACATCGCATCGGCCAGCGCCTCGAAGCGGGCCGAGGGAACAAAACCGGTACTGCGGCGGTCGTTCTCATCGAACTTATCCCCGCTGTCCACAGGCGCGCCGCAACCTGCGGCGAGAACCGCCGCAAGCTCGAGAGCCTTGGTTTCCGTGCTCGAAACCAATCGGGTCAGCCCTTGGACAAGGACATGGTTCGCAAAACGTTCTGCTCGCGCCCGGCCTACGCTGGACAGCCCCCAGCGGGGCGTCGCCACATTGGGGTCGATCACCACTTCCGGGTGGGTGACATAGAGCGCGTACATCAGATGCCGCCGCGCGAAAAATGCGTCAGCTCGCGCACCATCTGGCCGACCTTCCACTTGATGTTGGCTTCGTTCGGCGCGCCGCTCTCGTCGAGTACGTCCGGGTAGGGCCCGAGCCCGAGCAGCGTCGGCACCACCAGGGCGCCGATCTTGCTCAAGGAGTCACGCAGGTGCGACAGCGCGAAGATGGTCGCGTACTTGCCGTCGCTGATCCCGCCAATGCCGAATACCGCATGCTTGAACGGGTTCGGCTTTTCGCGGCTGACCCAGGAGATCAGGTTGGCGATCAGCGGCGTTACCCCGCCATTATACTCGGGGCTGATGATCAGCACGATGTCGTGGCTACGGAACATGTCCGCCAGGCGCTTCGCCGCCTCCGGCGTCTCGCCGGCATCCTCGATATCCTGGTTGAAGATCGGCATCTCGAACTCGCGCAGGTCGAGATCGGTGACGATCACCCCGGCTTCGCTGAGCTTGGCCGACATGTGCCGGCGCAAGGGTTCGTTGATCGAGTCCTTGCGCAGCGAACCACAGATGGTGATGGCGGTCTTGGGGGGAGGAGTGTCGAGGGTCATGCGCTAGAGCTAGCCGATCTGCGCTACGCCGCAAAGGCCCCCTCACCCGCCGCTTCGCGGCGACCTCTCCCCCCAAGGGAGAGGTGAAGCTGTGGCCCGATCCTGCCCCACGACCACCTCTCCCTGGGGGAGAGGTCGCCGCGAAGCGCCGGGTGAGGGGGCCTTTTCGTGCCGCCTAAGCCCAGCTTGGTCGCCGCCCTAGTTCTCGAACAGGCTCTTCAGCTTGACGAAGAACCCTTCCGACGTCGGCGAGTTCTCCCGCGTCGATTCGCGTTCGAACTCTTCCAGCAGCTCGCGCTGGCGCTTCGAAAGGCTCTGCGGCGTCTCGACGTCGAGCTGCACGTAGAGATCGCCGAAATCTTTGGAGCGCAGCACCGGCATGCCCTTGCCCTTGAGGCGGACACGCTGGCCGGGCTGGGTGCCAGACGAGACTTTCACCCGGGCCCGCGCCGCGTCGAGCGTTGGCACCTCGAACTCGCCGCCCAGCGCCGCCGTGGTCATGGCGATCGGCACGCGGGCATAGAGATCGGCGCCGTCGCGTTGGAACAGGTCGTGCGGCTTGATCGAGATGAAGATGTAGAGGTCGCCCGGCGGTCCACCGCGTAAGCCTGCCTCGCCTTCATTGGCGAGCCGGATGCGGGTGCCGTCCTCGATGCCCTTGGGGATATCGACGCTGAGCGTCCGGTTCTGTTGCCGGCGACCCTGGCCGCCGCAATCGGTGCAGGGCTGTTCGAGGATCTGGCCGCGGCCATTACAGATCGGGCAGGTCCGCTCGATGGTGAAGAAGCCCTGGGCGGCGCGGACCTTGCCCTGGCCATTGCAATGCCGGCAGGTCGACATGCCGGTGCCCGGCTTGGCGCCGGAGCCTTCGCAGGTGTCGCAGGTGGCGAGCGTCGGTACGTCGATATCGACGGTGCGGCCCGCAAATGCCTCTTCGAGGCTGATCTCGAGATTGTAGCGCAGGTCCGAGCCGCGCAGCCGGGACTGGCCGCCGCGGCCGCGCCCGCCCATGAAGTCGCCGAAGATATCCTCGAAGATGTCGGACATCGACGAGGTGAACTCTGGCCCGAATCCGGCCGGCCCGCGTCCGCCATTCTCGAACGCCGCATGGCCGAAGCGGTCATAGGCGGCGCGCTTCTGCGGGTCCTTCAGCGTGTCGTAGGCCTCGCTGATTTCCTTGAACTTGTGTTCGGCTTCGGCATTGCCCGGGTTGCGGTCCGGGTGGAACTGCATCGCAAGCTTGCGGTAGGCGCCTTTCAGCACCGCTTCGTCGGCGCCTTTGGGCACCCCGAGCACTTCATAAAAATCGCGTTTCGCCAATCGGCCTTGTCCTTGGTTGCCTGCGCCCCGCATCAGGCATTCGGCCTAGATAAGTACTCTGGTGCCAGACGGCAACACTATCGAGCCTCGGAGGCCGACGTACGTGCCCGGTGTGACTTTTCCACCAGTCGCTGGCATTCGCCCGAGTTCAGGCGCCGAAGGCCGAGGCGAGGTTGCGGCCGAGCTGGCCCTGCGCGAACATCGCCTTGTTGACGATGCGGTAGAGCCCGAAGAAGCCGTGTGTCACGCCCTCGTAGGTCGTCATGTCGACCCAGACCCCCGACCGGCGCAGCGCATCGGCCAGCGCCTCGCCTTCCGAGCGCAGTGGATCGGCCTCGGCGAGGATGATGGTCGCCGGCGGCAATCCTGCGAGGTCGACGCGACCGGCAATGTTCATGCGGGCGTCGTGCGCATCGTCCTTCGTGCGGAACAGCTTGCGCGCCGCCCATTCCAGCGTCGCGGTGGAGTAAGGGAAGGTACCGGCATTCTGGACATGCGAGGGCAGGTCGAACAGCATCGCCGTCATCGGCGTCACGAGGCCCAGATGGATGGGCGCCCGCGCCTCTTCCGCCCGCGCCCTGAGCGCCACGTTGACGGCGAGGTTGCCGCCCGAGCCTTCGCCGACGATGGCGACGCGCCGGGCATCGCCGCCCAGTGACTCGGCGTGCTCAAGCAGCCAGGTCCATGCCGCGTAGGCGTCCTCATGCGCCGCCGGGAAGCGGTGCTCCGGCGCCTGCCGATAATGTGCCGAAACCACCACCGCCCCGGTGCGGGCGGCCAGCGCGCGCGGCGTCGCGTCGTAATGGTCGACATCGCCGAGCACGAAGCCGCCGCCATGCAGGAACAGGATCATCGGTCTGAGGCCGGTGACGATGTCGTTCTGCGGCACGTAGATGCGGGCGCGGATCTCGTCGGTGGGGCCGGAGATCAGGCGCATCTCCATGCCGATGCCCATATCGTCGACCTGGTCGCGCAGGATGCGGCGCAGCGCCATGTCGAGCGTCGGGAGCGCCCGCGCCTCCGGCGCGCGGCACTCTTCGATGCGCTTGCCGCCCATCGCCTGCAGCACGTTGAGGACGTGGCTCATATCGGCGTCGAGCCGCTCCACCGGCGCGGCATCCGCTGCATGGAGATCGCCGTTCTCGGCGAAACTCCGCACCTCAACCGATGACATAGATAGTCCTTTCGAAGTCCGCCCTCAGCATCCGGTCCCTGGCCCTGGGTATCGGCTGCTGCCTTCGGGCATCCGCTGCTGACGGTCAATGCCCACTTCAATCTGGCCAACATCGGTGGCGGATGTGAAGACATTTGGGCGGGGGTGCGGCAGCAATGCGGAAAAATACCAGGTCCCGGAACAATTCCGGAGCCATTGATTTTGCGGGTGATTCACGTGAAACGGAAGTGGATGGCCGACCCTATACAAGCTGTTCGCGGCTGATGCCGTGCGCCGCGAGCTTGGCCGCGGCCTTGGCAACCGCGTCGGCGGGAAACTTGTCCGCGTGACGGATAACGATCGCTTCCCCCGTCAGATCCGGCCGACCGTGTTCCACGAGAACTGCGAAGCCATCGGTCGTGGCCGGGTCCACAGCCCAGTCCACCAGGCATTGGATGGCGCCTGCCCGCTTGTGCTTCTGCCGCGTTCGCAGCAACCGCGTGGTCCGTCCGTTTTCCTCGGTCTTGACCTCTTCGGCGTAGCTGACCGCTGTCCAGAACTCTCGCTCCAGCGCGTCCTCAAACGGCAACCCGGCCAGCTCGGCGATCCGCATGTGGATCTCGAATGCATAGTCGTGATGCCCGAGCCGGCGGGCGTTGAACAGGAGCTTCCGGAGCTTGTCCGGTTCGGTGAACTTGCTGAGATCTGGGAACATCCATATCCCTAGCACATCGGCAAACAGAAAGGCCCGGCAATCGCCGGGCCTTTCCAATTCAGTTACGCGATGGGCCGGAGGCGACCATCCGTCGTCCTCAAGGGGCGTCTTGTCGGCCTCAGGCCGACCGCTTGTCGTCCTTGACCTCTTCGAACTCGGCATCGACGACATCGTCGTCGGCCGGCTGTTCGCCGCCTGCGGCCTTCGCCTCGGCTTCGGCCTGGCTCTGCTTGTACATCGCCTCACCCAGCTTCATCGAAGCTTCCGCCAGCGTCGCGGATTTCTCCTTGATCGCCTCGGCGTCATCGCCTTCCAGCACGCCCTTGAGGTCGGCGATCGCCGTCTCGATGGCGGCCTTCTCTTCGGCGGTGACCTTGTCGCCATAGTCCTTCAGCGACTTCTCGGTCGAGTGGATCAGCGATTCGCCCTGGTTCTTGGCTTCCACCGCTTCACGCTTCTTCTTGTCGGCGTCGGCGTTCTGCTCGGCTTCCTTGACCATGCGCTCGATATCGGCATCCGACAGACCACCCGAGGCCTGGATGCGGATCTGCTGCTCCTTGCCGGTGCCCTTGTCCTTGGCCGAGACGTTGACGATGCCGTTGGCGTCGATGTCGAACGTGACTTCGATCTGCGGCACGCCGCGCGGCGCCGGAGGAATGCCGGCGAGGTCGAAATTGCCGAGCAGCTTGTTGTTCGCCGCCATCTCGCGCTCGCCCTGGAACACGCGGATGGTCACCGCGTTCTGGTTGTCCTCGGCAGTCGAGAAGGTCTGGCTCTTCTTGGTCGGGATCGTGGTGTTGCGGTCGATTAGGCGGGTGAACACGCCGCCCAGCGTCTCGATGCCCAGCGACAGCGGGGTCACGTCGAGCAGCAGCACGTCCTTGACGTCGCCCTGCAGCACGCCGGCCTGGATGGCGGCGCCCATGGCAACCACTTCATCCGGGTTGACGCCCTTGTGCGGCTCCTTGCCGAACAGTTGCTTCACCACTTCCTGGACCTTGGGCATGCGGCTCATGCCGCCGACCAGCACCACTTCGTCGATCTGCGCTGCCGAAACACCGGCATCCTTGAGCGCCTGCCGGCACGGATCGACGGTCTTCTGGATCAGGTCGTCGACGAGGCTCTCGAGCTTGGAGCGGGTGAGCTTCAGCGTCAGGTGCTTCGGGCCCGAAGCATCGGCGGTGATGAACGGCAGGTTGATTTCGGTCTGGGTCGAGCTCGAGAGCTCGATCTTGGCCTTCTCAGCCGCTTCCTTCAGCCGCTGCAGCGCCAGCTTGTCGCTCCTGAGGTCGATGCCCTGGTCCTTCTTGAACTCGGCCGCCAGGTAATCGACCAGACGCATGTCGAAATCTTCGCCGCCGAGGAAGGTGTCGCCATTGGTCGACTTCACCTCGAACACGCCGTCGCCGATCTCGAGCACGGAAATATCGAAGGTACCGCCGCCCAGGTCATAGACCGCGATGGTGCCGGTGTTCTTCTTGTCGAGGCCATAGGCCAGCGCTGCCGCCGTCGGCTCGTTGATGATGCGGAGCACTTCAAGCCCCGCGATCTTGCCGGCGTCCTTGGTGGCCTGACGCTGCGAATCGTTGAAATAGGCCGGGACGGTGATCACCGCCTGGGTGACGCTCTCGCCCAGATACGATTCGGCGGTTTCCTTCATCTTGGTCAGGATCATCGCCGAGACTTCCGAGGGAGAGTACTTCTTGCTCTCGACCTCGACCCAGGCATCGCCGTTGTCGGCGTTGACGATCTTGAAGGGCACCAGGCCCTTGTCCTTTTCGACCATCGGGTCGTTGTAGCGCCGACCGATCAGGCGCTTGACTGCGAACAGCGTGCCTTCCGGGTTGGTGACGGCCTGGCGCTTGGCCGGCTGGCCGACGAGGCGCTCGCCGTCCTTGGTGAATGCGACCATGGAGGGCGTGGTGCGCGCGCCTTCCGCGTTCTCGATGACCTTGGGCGCCGCGCCGTCCATGACGGCGACGCAGCTGTTGGTCGTACCGAGGTCGATTCCGATGACTTTACCCATAACCTACTGCCTCTTTCCTGGCGAACCCGGATGAAACCCCATCCGGCAGTTCCTGGTCCCTCGCGGGTGTCCGGGTTCCCGTGTTGAAATTGACCCGTCGCCGGGCCTTGAGCGCTATATAGGAGGGGGCTTTTGGGGGTGCAAGCGCAGTCCGGGCACAATGTCACGAAACCACGAGCCTGATTTACCGGCCCCGGCAGCGTGGACAACTGTCGCCGCGGCGATCGTGATTGACCATGGTCCACCGATTTTCCATAGTCATCGCAAGTGCTTGCACCATTCGGTCGGCGCGATGAGGGGCGAAATGATCAGAACCTTGCTGCTGGCGGGCGGCCTGGCCGCCGTCGTTACTTCCACGGCAATTGCCGGCGGTGACCTGCCGAAGCGGGCCGACAAGGCGCTCTATTGCGGACATGTCTATCTCGAGGCGGCGCGGGCCATCTCGGCAGGCGGCGATCCGGCCGCGGCTCGCGTGATCCGCGCCTATGGCAAGGAGTGGCTGAGTTACTCCTATGGCCTCGCCGTCGGGTACTCGCGGCGTGAAGTCAACGCGCTGAAGCCCGCCTATGAGAAGCAGGCCAAGGCCGACGTCGCTGCCAAGCGCTACCGCTACAAGGACTGCGGCTCAAAGAGCAACCTGAACTAGGGCGGTCGGATCGAGGGCAGCACCCCGGCGCCGCCCTCGGACTCAGGTCGCGTCGGTGAGCGTATACTCGCCCAGTTCGCACAGATCGACTGCCGGTTCGATGAACTCGGAATCGTCCTCGAGCACGAATTTCATATCGTAGACGCACTGCTCGCGGCCGTCGCCGATGGTGACTTCGATATAGTTGCCGGCCGGCAGGTATTTGTCGGCGAACACGTCTTCTTCCCAGCTGTCGACATCGGCCGGCGAGGTGAACAGGCTCTTGACCGCATAGGACGAGTTGTTGGTCAGCGTGAAGGTCAGGTCTTCGGCCAAGGCGGCGCCTGGCAGCGCCAGCAGCAGCAGGGCGGCGGCGCCACCCACGATCGACAGTTTCAAGTTAGGCCCCCGAAAGGCGGGATCGGCACGCTCGAGGGAAGTCCAGTTCGATCCCGCGATCACCGAAACCCCGGCACCCGGAAGCGGCGCCGGCTTTCGCTTAGCATTTTAGTCGATTATGCCTCAAAGGCTGCCGGTCGGCTTGGTTAGAGAAATCTCACCAGCCGGCGCCGGACGCGGGAGCGGCGCCGACCCGGCTTGTCGTTGCCGCCCCGGTTATGGTCTAAGAAGCGCTCGTCGCCGGCTTGGGGAATACGACTATCCTGGGGAACACGACCATGCTGAGGTTCCTTGTCATCGCCCCGTCGATCGCGGCCCTGACCCTGCTGCCGCTTGCCGTGCTGGCGCAGGAAGTGCCGGCCGAGGCGCAGATGGACATGTGGTGCGGCACCGCCTTCGAGCTGATGACCCGCGACGCCCCGGCCGACGCCACGCCGGAAAAGCTCGCTTCGGCCAAGGTCTATGCCGATGGCGGCCAGTTGCTGTTGCAGCGGGCCATCCCGATTTACCTCGAGGCCGGCTATACCGACGAGGCGCTGGCCGACTACCGCGGCGACCTCGAAGCGTCCATCGGCCGTGTCGTCAACGGCTCGACCCGTGCTACCGATGACGCCGCCTATTCATTTCAGGATTGTTCGGCCCTGATCGGCCAATGAGATAGACAAGACCAGCATGGCCCTCACGCCCCGTTCCGACGACCTCTTCCTCGTGGTCGACCTGCAATATGATTTCCTCCCCGGCGGTAAACTCGCCGTCGCCGGCGGCGACGAGATCATCATCCCGATCAACCGGCTGGGTCGACGTTTCGAGAATGTCGGCATGACCCAGGACTGGCACCCGCGCGGCCATATCTCGTTCGCCTCGAGCCATGCCGGCGCCAAGCCGTTCGAGATCATGGAGCTGCCTTACGGGCCGCAGGTGCTGTGGCCGGATCACTGCGTCTGGGATACGCACGGCGCCGAGTTCTCGGCCGAGATCGAGCTGCCCCACACCCAGCTGGTGATCCGCAAGGGCTACCACGAGGTGGTCGATTCCTACTCCGGCTTCCAGGAGGCCGACCGCAAGACCAAGACCGGGCTCGAGGGCTATCTGCGCGAACGCAAATTCAAGCGGCTGTTCATCGCTGGTCTTGCCACCGATTTCTGCGTCAACTGGACGGCAGTCGATTCGGCCCGCGCCGGGTTCGAGACTTACGTGATCGAGGACGCCTGCCGCGCCATCGATACGTCCGGCTCGCTGGCGCAAGCCTGGGCCGACATGAACGCCGTCGGCGTCAAGCGAATCGTCGCCGGGGATATCGGTTGAGGAACAGATGCGTAGGGTCGTTGCCGGGGCGCTGCTGATCGGATTGCTGGCCGCACCTGCCGCAGCGGGGCAGCCGTCCTCGGCTGCCGACCGGCTGCTCTGGTGCGGCAGCGCCTTCTACTGGCTCTCCACCGATGCCTACGATTCCGGCAACGACGCCGAGGGCGACCAGTACGGCGCCTGGTCCGACGACCTTGCCGCCCGCGCCGACATGATGCTCGAGGCCGAGGGCAACGACGACGCGGCCATCACCGAACTGCGTGATGCCTATGACAGCCGCGTCGTCGACGAGATGGGCAAGCCGGGCGCCAAGTACGACGTCACCACCTGCCCCGACCTGGTGACGGCCAACTAGCGAACGGTTTCTCTGCTCCGCCACCCGCGCAACGCCGACAGGCTGGCGAGGCCCAGCCCCAGTTCGACCGCGCTCGACAGCAGCGTCGCTCGCCGGCAGCTAGGCGACGGTGCAGATGCAGACCTGGCGGTGGCTTTCCGCGGCCAGCGGGTTGCCGTCGAAATCCCCGAACCGCTCGGTCAGCTGCAGGCCGCCCGCTTCCAGCAGCAGCGGCAGCTCCTGCGGATAGATCTGGCGCAGCTCCAGCGGCGTGTGGCGGAAATCCCTGTGCCCGGTGCTGGACCAGTACCAGTCGGTCCGCATCACCTGGGTGATCGGATCGTAGGCGATCGTCTCTTCGATGGTGATCTCGCCGAGGCGCGGATGCGTGAACACTCCGAGCAGCTGACGTTCGCCGGCCGGCAGGCTGAGCAGCCGGGCGCTCGGCACGAATATGTCGAACAGCAGCCGGCCACCGGGGGCGAGGTGCTGGCGGATCGTCGAGAAGGCGCGGGCGAAGTCGGCGCGGCTATGCAGGTGCATCAGCGAGTTGGCGGCGATGACGATGGCGTCGAAATGCCGCCCGAGCACGAAATCCCGCATGTCGAGCGCGACGAATTCCGCCGATACGCCGCGTTCGGCAACCGCGGCGCGCGCCCGCGTCAGCATCGGTTCGGCGAGATCGCCGCCGATCACCAGCGCTCCGCTCTCGGCCAGCGGCGCGGTGAAGCGGCCGGAGCCGCAGGCAAGTTCCAGCACCCGCCGGCCCGGCCCGCCCGCCGTCTCGACATAGAAGCGCTCCATCGCCGCATCTGCCGGCGCCACGAGGTCATAGAGATCGGCATCGTCGTAGAGGCTGGCCATCGCGGTCTCCATAAGGGGCAAAAGAAAAAGGGCGCCGGAGCGCCCTTTTGACATTCACCGAGAGGTGAAATCAGACGCTCTTGTCGATCGTGCCTTCGGCCGGGGCGCCGGTGGCGCCGCCGCCCTTGGCCACGCCGACCATGGCCGGGCGCAGCACGCGGTCGCCGATGGCGAAGCCGGCCTGCACCACCTGCACCACGGTACCTTCCGGGCGCGACGGATCGGGAACCTCGAACATTGCCTGGTGCTTGTGCGGATCGAACTTCTGGCCTTCCGCCTCGATCGGCTTGACGCCGTGCTTGGCGAGCAGCCGCTGCATCTCGCGCTCGGTCATCTCGATGCCTTCGATCAGCGACTTGGTGGTCGTATCCGAGCTGTCGCGCGCTTCGGCCGGCAGCACCATCAGGGCGCGGCTCAGCGAATCGGTGGCGGTCAGCATGTCGCGGGCAAAGCCGGCAATGGCGTAGGACCGGGTATCGGCGATTTCGCGTTCGTTGCGTTTACGCAGGTTTTCCATCTCGGCGATGGTGCGCAGCAGCTTGTCGCGCAGGTCGCCGTTCTCGGCCTTCAGGGCCTCGATCGGATCGGGCGTCGCTGCCGGCTCGGCGGTCTGCTGCTCTTGGTTGATATCCGTGGCCTCGGTCGCGGTGGCGGCCTTGTCGTCCTCGGGCTTGTTCGTATCGTCGTTCATTGGGACCTTGGAATGTGTCGCTGATCGCGTTTGCCCCGCATATCGGCCAACGAGCGATAAGATTCAAGCCTCGGAAAGGTTCCCGACCGCTCGCCTCAGCCTTTGCGGGCCATCATCGCCGAGACCACGTTGGCAGTGTAGTCCACCACCGGCACGATGCGGGCATAGTTGAGCCGGGTCGGCCCGATCACCCCAAGCACGCCGACCACCTTCTGGTTGGCGTCCTTGTAGGGGCTGAGGATCACCGACGAGCCGGACAGCGAGAACAGCTTGTTCTCCGAGCCGATGAAGATCTTCACCCCCTGCGCCGTCTCGGTATCGCCGAGCAGCTCGATCAGCCCGTCGCGGCTTTCCAGTTCGTCGAACAGCTGCTTGACCCGGCTCAGTTCTTCCGACGCCATGGTGTCGTTGATCAGGTTGGCCCGACCCCGCACGATCACCGTCGGGGGCGAGGCGGTGCCCGATCCGGAAAGCGTCGCCAGCCCGGCCTCGACCAGCTTGTGCGTGAGTTCGTCGAGCTCGTGCACCGTGGCATCGCGTTGCGCCTGCAGGGTCTTGCGCGTCTCGGTCAGTGTCTTGCCCACGGCGAAATGCGCCAGGTAGTTCGAAGCCTGGGTCAGGGCGCTCGCCGTCAGCCCCGGCGGCAGCGGCAGCACCCGGTTTTCCACCGAGCCGTCCTCGCCCACCAGCACCACCATGGCCCGTTCCGCATCGAGCCGGATGAACTCGATGTGCTTGAGCACCAGGTCGGATTTCTGCGCGATCACCACGCCCGCGCCATGGCTGAGCCCGCTGAGCAGCTGGCTCGCCTCGGTCAAGAGGTCCTCGACCTGCCCATGCACCGCCGGACCCTGGATCTGCTTGGCAATCGCCGCCTTCTCGTCCTCGTTGACCGCGCCGATCTCCAGCATGGCATCGACGAAGAACCTGAGGCCCTGCTGCGTCGGCAGCCGGCCGGCCGAGGTGTGCGGCGAAGCGATCAGCCCGAGATCTTCGAGATCGGCCATCACGTTGCGCACCGAAGCGGGGCTGAGGCCGACGCTCAGCATCCGCGCCAGGTCGCGCGAGGCCACCGGGGTGCCGGTGTCGAGATAGCGTTCCACCAGCTTGCGGAAGATGTCCTGGCTGCGGGCGTTGAGCACCGCCAGCACGTCTTCGGGAGCTTTTGTGCGATCTGCCATGTTCACCATTTAGGCGGAAAGGCCTGTGCCGCCAAGTTGCCGCTGCTTGTTCGAGGGGACGGTCAGGGTTAAGAGGCGGTTAACAGCTTTTCCAAGAACGAGTGATTTGATCATATGCGGCCCTCCGGACGCCAGCCAGACCAGATGCGGGCCGTGACGCTCGAACGCAACGTCGCTCCCAAGGCGGAGGGCAGTTGCTTCGTCACCTTCGGCTCGACCAAGGTGTTCGTCACGGCCTCGGTCGAAACCACGCTTCCCTCGTGGCGCCGCAGCTCCGGCATGGGCTGGGTCACCGCCGAATACGGCATGCTGCCGCGCGCCACCGGATCGCGCACCAAGCGCGAGGCGGCACAAGGCAAGCAGAGCGGCCGCACGCAGGAGATCCAGCGCCTGATCGGCCGTTCGCTGCGCGCCGTGGTCGACATGCAGGCGCTGGGCGAGAACCAGATCACGCTCGATTGCGACGTGCTGGAAGCCGATGGCGGCACCCGCACCGCCTCGATCACCGGGGCCTATGTGGCGCTGGCCGATGCCATCAAGTGGCTGGAAGCCCGGGGCCTCACCAAGGGCCCGGTGCTGCGCGATTCGGTCGCTGCCATTTCCTGCGGCATCTATCGCGGCACCCCGGTGCTCGACCTCGACTATCTCGAGGATGTCGAGGCCCATACCGATGCCAATTTCGTCATGACCGGCACCGGCAAGTTCGTCGAGATCCAGGGCACCGCCGAACAGGTGCCGTTCAGTCGCGATGAGCTCGACAGCCTGATGAAACTGGCAGAGCAGGGCATTGGCGAATTGACCACCATGCAGAAGGCGGCACTGGCATGAGCTCGAAAATCGGCAACGGCTTTCGGATGACAGTCATGCCCCAGGGAAAGACCGGCTGATGACGCACAAGCTCACATTGCGGCGCGGCGACCGGCTGGTGCTGGCGACCCACAATGCGGGCAAGCTCGCCGAGTTCAAGGAACTCCTGGCGCCGTTCGGGCTCGACCTGGTGTCGGCCGGCGAACTGGGCCTGCCGGAGCCCGAGGAAACCGGCACCACTTTCATCGAGAACGCCCGCATCAAGGCGCACGCTGCCGCGGCCGCGGCGAACAACGTCGCGCTGGCCGACGACTCCGGCCTGTCGGTCAACGCGATCGGCGGCAAGCCGGGCGTCTACACCGCCGATTGGGCCGGCTCCAGCGCCCATGGCGGTCGCGACTACATGGTCGGCATGCGCCGCGTCGAGGACGCCTTGCAGGGCGTCGGCGCCAGCACCCCGGGCGAGCGCCGCGGCAGTTTCAACGCCACGCTCTGCCTCGCTCATCCCGATGGCCGCGAAGTGATCTACGAGGGCAAGGCCGAGGGCACGCTGGTCTGGCCGCCGCGCGGTGACAAGGGGTTTGGCTTCGATCCGGTGTTCATGCCCGACGGCTACGACATCACCTTCGGTGAGATGCCATCCGAGGCCAAGCACTCCTGGGCCCCCGGCAAGGTGGGCCTGAGCCACCGCGCCCGCGCCTTCGCCAAATTCGTCGACGATGCATTGGGAGGCGGCGTTGAGCACTGAAACGTTCGGTCACAACTCCGTCGATCCGCGCTCCAACGGCCTGTTCGGCGTCTACGTGCATTGGCCGTTCTGCGCTGCCAAGTGCCCGTACTGCGATTTCAACTCGCACGTGCACCGCGGCGAGTTCGATGAGCAGACCTACGTTGAATCCTATGCCGCCGAGCTGGCGCATTTCGCCAAACAGACCCCCGGGCGCACCGTGCAGTCGATCTTTTTCGGCGGCGGCACTCCGTCGTTGATGGATCCGCGCTCGGTCGAGGGCATCCTGAACGCCATCTCGAAGCACTGGGTCATCGATCCGCGCGCCGAGATCACCCTCGAGGCCAACCCGACCTCGGTCGAAGCGGAGCGGTTCCGCGGCTATCGTTCGGCCGGCGTGAACCGCGTTTCGCTTGGCGTGCAGTCGCTGCGCGAGGGGCCGCTGGCCGAACTCGGCCGCCGGCATACCGTCGATGAAGCCGTCGCCGCGGTGCGGCTGGCGCAGTCGATCTTCCCGCGCTCCAGCTTCGACCTGATCTATTCGCGCCCGCGCCAGACGCTCGACGAATGGCAGGACGAACTGACCGAGGCGCTGTGGCTGGCCGAAGCCGGGCACGTCTCGCTCTACCAGCTCACCATCGAGATGGGCACGCGCTATTACGATCTGTTCCGCGCCGGCAAGCTGAAGATGCCCGACGAGGACCTGAGCGCCGATTTCTACGAGATGACGCAGGAGCTGACCCAGAACGCGGGTCTGCCGGCCTACGAGATTTCCAACCACGCCCGCCCCGGCCAGGAAAGCCGCCACAACCTGATCTACTGGCGCTATGGCGAGTATGTCGGCGTCGGCCCCGGGGCCCATGGGCGGCTGCTGATCAATAACCAGCGCCACGCCACGGCGACCGAGAAAATGCCGTTCGACTGGCAGAAGCGCGTGCAATCGCGCGGCCACGGCATGGTCACCGACGACATCCTCACCTGGGAGGAAGAGGGCGACGAACTGCTGGTGATGGGGCTGCGGCTGCGCGAGGGCATCGACCCGCGCCGCTTCCACAAGATCTCCGGCCGCGCCATCTCCGAGCGCCAGATCAACGAGCTCCGCTCGATCGGCTTTGTCGAAACCCTGCCCAACGGCTTCATCCGCGTCACCGACAAGGGCTGGCCGGTGCTGGATGCCGTGGTCGCGGATCTGGCAGCCTGAGTCGATGTAGCAGTCGGCGTCCCTCTCCCGCTTGCGGGGGAGGGGGCACCGACCGACAGGCTGGTGGGAGGGGGGCGCCACAAACACCGGCCTATGCCACATCCGCCTACCGCCCGTGCGTGGGGTACCCCCATCCCACCACGCTTTCGCGTGCTCCCCCTCCCCCGTAACGGGAGAGGGAATCCCGACTGCCAATACTGGTCTTAGGCCCGAAGCCGCGTCACCGTTGGTGCCGGCTGCTCGGAGTGGAACAGCGTGCTCACCGATTCCCCGCTATTGATCCGGCGCATCGCTTCGGCCAGCGCCGGGGCGATCGACAGCACCGTCAGCTTGGGATGGCGCCGCGCCTCGCTGATCGGCAGCGTGTCGGTGCAGACGATCTCCAGCACGTCCGGTTCTGCCGCCAGCCGAGCGATCGCGTTGCTGGCGAAAATGCCGTGCGTACAGGCGATGCGGACCGAGCGTGCGCCATGCTGCCTCAGGTGCCGCAGCAGTTCGACCATCGAGCCGCCGCTGGCGATCTCGTCGTCCAGCACGATCACGTCGCGCCCCTCGACTTCGCCGATGATCGCGGTGATCCGCACTTCGCTGTCGCTGATCCGCTCCTTGGCGCCCGCCGCCACCGGCACGCCGAGGCGCTTGGCGAATGCCGCCGCATTCTTGGCGTTGCCGAGATCCGGCGACACCACCACGGCGTTGCTGGTGTCATAGCGCTGGAAATACTCGGCGAGCTCGCCCAAGGCATGCAGGTGATCGACCGGCACGCTGAAAAAGCCATGCACCTGCGGCGAATGCAGCGTCATCGTCAGCACCCGGTTGGCGCCGGCGGTCAGCAACAGGTCGGCAACCATGCGCCCGCCGATCGAGATGCGCGGCGCATCCTTCTTGTCCGAGCGGGCATAGGCATAATGCGGGATCACCGCGGTGATCCGGGCCGCCGAAGCGCCGCGCGCCGCGTCGAGCATCAGCAGCAGTTCGACCAGATGATCCTGCACCGGCGCACTCAGCGTCTGGATCAGGAACACGTCCTGCTCGCGGCAATTGGCTTGCAGCTGCACTTCGATGCAGTCGTTGGAGAAGCGCTTTACCCGCGTCGGCAGCAGCGGAACGTTGAGTTCGGCGCAGATCCGGGCCGCGAGTTCGGGATGAGAGCTACCACTGAAGATGGCAATCTGGCTCATCGCGGGGCACCTCGCTATGTCGGGATCGAGGCCGGCAGCTTATGGCAAAACCCCGCCGCCGCAGCAAGTCGGATACGACGCGATCAGCGCGGCGGCGGCTGCCAGCCAAAGCGCCGCCGGGCGCGCGCCACCAGCCCGTTGCGGTCGATCCAGGCGGCATAGCCGGCATAGTCGGAATCTTCGCGCAGGTGCTGCTCTTCGGTGACCGAGCGCAGCCAGTAGAGCAAGGTGAAGGCCAGCGGCACCAGTAGCTGCGACGGCCCGAGTGCGATCCCGGCGGCCGGCATGAACACGAAGGTGATGATCCAGGCATTGGCCGTGTGCGCGAAATAGGCCGGGTGCTTCATCAGGCGGTAGGGGCCGTGGCTGATCAGCCCGCGATTGGTGAGGTTGCAGAAGCGCAGCCCGAAACAGACCGTGGCCCACACGTAAAGGCCCAGCAGCACCAGCATCGCCGCGGCGCCCGCAAGCAGCAGCGGATTGCCGGTCAGCAGTCGCGGCCAGCTGATCTCTTCGAGCACCACGGCTTCGAACGCCGGCCAGTGCGACATCACCGGCCCGTAGCAGACGAGGCAGACCAGCCAGCCGCTGAACCGCGTCTGGGTCGAGCGGATGGTCGGCAACAGGCTGTTCGACGCCATCAGGTAGCCGCTGAGCCCGAAGCTCAGGTCGATGGTGTAGGCGAAGGTCACCGCCAGCCCGAGCCAGGCGATCGGCGCGTCCAGCGGGTTGGCGAGCGCAAGGGTCAGCAGCGCGTAGAGGCTGCCGGCATAGAGCGGAATGAAGAACGCCTTCAGCGCCCAGAGGCGAGCCGGGGCTGCGAGGGCACGCAGCCGGGTGCGATCGAACGGCAGCAGGGCGCGACCAAGCTCTGCCGGAAAGCCGCCGGCAACCCGGCCGTTGCGGCGCGCTTCGAGGCCGAGCCGTACGACGAACGCCGGGGCGATCACCACCCAGGCCAGCAGCCAGACGATCAGGTCGGCGTGCTGGCCGTGCACCAGGAGGAACGGCGCGGTGGCAATGAGGAAGCCCGCGAGCCAGGTCAGAGGGGTGCTGCCGCTGCGTTCGCCACCTGCGCCGGCGGGCACCCGCCGCAACTCGCACCAGAGCATCGGCAGCGCGGTGGCGAGCAGCACGATCCAGGTCGCGAGCAGCACCGGCGGCCGCAGCGCCATCACCACCAGCCAGGCGAGGGTCAGCGCGGCCAGCCCGATGAACCCGTCGCTCGCCGGCACCACCGAGGCGGGCCGCGGGTCCGCCGCGGCGCGCGGCGCCTGCTGCGACAGCAGATCGGCGGCCGGTTGGGGGTGGGCATGGGTCATGATGCCAGCTTAGGACAGCACCGGTTCAGAGAGGCTTAAGCGTCCCGGCGGCTTGCTGTACGTCCCTCATCACGATGCATTGCGCTCCGTTTCGTAAACCGCTTTACTAAAGCGTTGCACTCCCCCGGATGAGCCCTTGATGCACCTGCCCGACGACCTGATCCTCAACGCCGAGGACGAAGTTTCCATTCGCCAGCATCTCACCCTGGTGGCGCTGGCCAAGCGCCCGGCGGATCTGGTGATCGAGGTCGGCAGGCTGCTTTCGGTGCATTCGCGACATTGGCTGGAAGACCAGGAGATCGTCGTCTCCGGCCGCCGCATCGCCTTTGTCGGCCCGCGCGGCAGCTACCGCGGCGAGGTGAAGGCGCGCGTCAGCTATCCCAATCTCAGCGCCGTGCCTGGCTTCGGCGAGGTGCACAAGCACATCGAATCGACCCACATCACTCCCGAGTTCGAGGCGGCTCTGGTGCTGCCGCGCGGCAATACCTGGACCTGTGAGGCGAGCCACGAGTTTGCTAACGTCAACGGCCCGAAGAACCAGGAGTTCTGGCAGAAATCCAGGCTTGCCGGCTCGCCGTTGAAGATCTTCATCCAGCCCGGTTCGGCCGTACCGCCCAGCGCCTGGGAAGAGTCGGGTGGCTATTACGGCTACGAGGAACAGCGCGAGTTCCTGGCCCACGACATGGGGACTGTCAGCCTCGACGAGGTGATGGACTGGCCGTCGGTGTGGAACCCCGAGAACCCCGGCTATATCCGCATGTGGGGAATGATCGGCGCCACCATGGAGATGCGCGGCGTGGTCGAGGGGCACGGCTCCGGGCTGATCGATCCACATGATCTGTCGGCTTTCGCCGCCGCCGGCATCTCGTCCGACCATGAGGTCTGGGCGCTCGAGGAAGCCTGGGAGCGGCTGAGCCATGGCATCTTCACCGAGCTCCGCCCGTTCTCCTATGACGTCATACTTCCCGGCCTGATCGAGCGGCTGACCGACTGGTCGAACATCGCCTTCACCACCGATGACCGGTCGGCCTCCGAAACGCTGGAAAAGGGCGCCGCCGACTACAACGTGCGGCACGCCATCGAATATGGCCTCGCGCCGGAGATCGCCATCCAGTGCGCCACCATCAACCCGGCCCGCCACATGCGCATCGACCAGTGGGTCGGCTCGATCTCGCCGGGACGCTATGCCGACATAGTATTGCTCGACGACGTCAAGACGCTGTCGATCCGGCACGTCTATGCCGATGGCCGGCTGGTGTCGGACGGCAAGCAGTTCCTCGGCCCGCTGGCCCCCATCGACTGGCCGGACTGGGCTCGAAAGACCATGCATATCGGCCGGGTCCTCAGCGCCGACGATTTCGCCATCAAGGCCGAGCCGGGCCGTCACACCATGCAGGCGGCGGTGCTGCGGCCCTTCCACTGGAACGAGGATTACCTGGTCGAGGCCCTGCCGGTGGTCGATGGCCTGGTGCAGCGCGACACCGGTCGGCTGATCACCAAATGGGCGCTGGTCGATCGCTATCGCGGCGACGGCGCGGTGGCCAGGATGTTCTGGACCGGCTGCGGCCCGGCCGACCCCGACACCGCGCTCGCTTCCTCGGTGGCGCATGACAGCCACAATGTCTGGTGCATCGGCTCCTCCGACGCCGCCATGGCCAAGGCGGTGAACCGGCTGCAGGAGATCGATGGCGGCTGGGTGCTGGTGCACCGGGGCGAGGTGGTCGCCGAGATGCGCTTCGAGATCGGCGGGCTGATGACCGCGCGCTCGGCCGAGGCGTTCGATACCGACATGCAGGTCTTTTATCGTGCAGCCGAACAGGTCGAGTGGATGTACAAGCCTTCGGCGCTGAACCTCTGGAAACCCGGCTTCCCCGAGTTCCTGAAGTTTGCGACGCTGACCTGCTCGCCCTGGCGCTGGGTGCTGGTGGCGCCGAGCGAGCTGGCGCCCGAGGGCTTCGTCAACGTGCAGACCGGTGAGCAGCACAAGGTGGTCTGGTGAGCGGGCTGCGCGGGCGCAGCATCCGCGGCACCTTCATTCACGCGCCGGTCCGCGGCGCGTTCGAAGTGTTGCGCGATGCAGTGATCACCGTCGGCGCTGACGGTACCATCGCCAGCGTTGCGTCTGCGGCCGATGGCGTGCCGGCGGGAACGCTCGAGCTGCCGGCCGGACAATTGGTGTTGCCGGGCTTCGTCGATCTCCACATCCACGCGCCGCAATACCCCCAGCTCGGCATGGCGCTCGATGTGCCGCTGGAGGTCTGGCTGGGCAAATACACCTTCCCGCTCGAGGCACGGTACGCCGACCTCGAGTTCGCCCGCGTGCACTACGAGACGCTGGTCGCCGATCTCCTCGCTTCGGGCACCACCACGGCGCTCTACTTCGCCACCGTGCACCGGCAGGCCACCGAACTGCTGGCAGAAATCTGCCTCACTGCGGGTCAGCGGGCCCTGGTCGGCAAAGTGGTGATGGATGATCCGGCAAGTTGCCCGGATGACTATCGCGATGCCTCGGCGGAGGTGGCAGTCGCCGATACCCGCGCGGTCATCGACCATATCCGGGCGTTGCCGAACAATGATCGGGTGCTGCCGGTGATCACGCCGCGCTTTGTGCCGTCCTGCACCGATGCGGCGCTCGCCGGCCTCGGCGCCCTGGCGGCGGAGTGCGATTGCCACGTCCAGACCCATTGTTCGGAAAGCGACTGGGCCCATGGCTATGCGCTGGAGCGTTACGGCAAAACCGACACCGCAGCGCTCGCCGGCTTCGGCCTCGTCGGACGCAAGACCGTGCTGGCCCATTCGGTGTTCCTCACCGATGACGACATGGCGACCATCCGGAGCGCCGGGGCAGGGGTAGCGCATTGCGCGCTCTCCAACATGTACTTTGGCAACGCGGTGTTCCCGCTGCGCCGCGCCCTCGAGAAGGGCCTCCATGTCGGGCTCGGTACCGACATTTCCGGCGGACCGTCCGGCTCGATGCTGGAGGCCTGCCGCGCCACCGCCCAAGCGTCCCGGATGCTCGAGGACGGCGTCGATGCGACGGATTCACGTGAAACGCGGGGCGTCCCCAACTCGCGTATCGACATGCTCACCGCCTTCCACCTCGCCACCGCAGGCGGTGGGGTGGCGCTCGATCTGCCTGTCGGCGTGTTCCGGCCGGGCTATCATTTCGATGCGCTGCTCATCGATCCGGTCGCGGAGGCAGGGACGGTCCGGCTGTTCGGGGCCGACCCGGCTGAACGGCTCGAGCAAATCCTCTACACTGCCAGCCGACCCAACATCGCCGCCACCTTTGTCGGCGGCGACCTGGTCAGCGGGGCTGCCCCGCAAGCCGGCCATTCCCCTCACTGACGTCATCTGAACGAGCCATCATGCCCAAATCCGTCTACCTCGCCGGCCCGGAAGTCTTTCTGCCCAATGCCCGCGAAATCCTCGACAAGAAGATTGCACTGACCCGTGAGGCGGGGCTGGTGCCGGTGTCGCCCGGCGACCTCGAGTTCCCACCCACCAACAGCAAGTGGGAGCTGGGCCTGGCGATCAGCGCCATCGACGAGAAGCTGATGCACTCGGCCGACGCGATCATCGCCAACCTGACGCCGTTTCGCGGCATCGCGGCCGATACCGGCACCTGCTTCGAGCTCGGCTTCATGTGCGCCCAGGGCAAGCCGGCCTTCGCTTACACCAACGTCAAGGCCGATCACGGCGTCCGCACCCGCGCTCATTTCAACGGCGAGTGGTACGCCGACGCCGAGGGCAAGCCGCGCGGCCCCGATCACATCCTGATCGAGGATCTGGGCTTCATCGACAACCTGATGCTGCATGGCGGCGTGGTCAACCGCGGCGGCGCCGTCGTGGTCGGCGACGCACCGATCGGGCAGGAACTGACCGACATGACGGCGTTCGGGCGCGTGCTGGCGCTGGCGGTGGAGATGCTGGGGTAGGGGCGAGGGCGCAGTCAGGCCTTCTCCCCTTGTGGGAGAAGGTGCCCGAAGGGCGGATGAGGGGTTCTCTCCACGCGCTCAGTCGCTCGTCGCTTGCGCTCCGAGCGCGCTACACTTCGTTACGCGGACCCCTCATCCGGCGCTTCGCGCCACCTTCTCCCACAAGGGGAGAAGGCAAGAGGGTGATTGCCGACTAGATTGGCGAGGGTGGGCACGAAGCCCGCGGCCTCAGGCGTCCGGATGCTGGAACACCAGCGTGGCGTTGGTGCCGCCGAAGCCAAAACTGTTCGAGAGCGCGATGCCGATATCGACGTTGTCGCGGCGCTGCCTGAGGATCGGCATGTCCGCGAACACCGGGTCGAGTTCCTCGATATTGGCGCTTTCGCACAGGAACCGCTCGCGCATCATCAGGATGCAGTAGATCGATTCCTGCACGCCCGTGGCGCCGAGCGAGTGGCCGGTGAGCGATTTGGTGGCCGAGATCGGCGGGCAGCCCTCGCCATTGCCGAACACCGTGCGGATCGCTTCCATTTCCTTCAGGTCGCCGACCGGCGTCGACGTGGCGTGCGGGTTGATATAGTCGACCTTGCCCTTCACCGTGGACAGCGCCTGCTGCATGCAGCGGATGGCGCCTTCGCCCGAGGGGGCGACCATGTCGTAGCCGTCCGAAGTCGCGCCATAGCCGACCAGTTCGGCGTAGATCGTCGCGCCGCGCGCCTTGGCGTGCTCGTATTCCTCCAGCACCAGCACGCCGGCGCCGCCAGCGATGACGAAGCCGTCGCGTTTGCTGTCATAGGCGCGCGAGGCTTTTTCCGGCGTGGCGTTGAAGTCGGTGGACATGGCGCCCATCGCGTCGAACAGGTTCGAAAGCGACCAGTCGAGATCCTCGTGGCCGCCGGCGAACACGATGTCCTGCTTGCCCCACTGGATCTGCTCGTAGCCGGCGCCGATGCAGTGCTTCGACGTCGCGCAGGCCGAGCTGATGGTGTAGTTGACGCCCTTGATGCCGAAGGGCGTGGCGAGCGTCGCCGAAGCGGTCGAACTCATCGCCTTGGGCACAGCCAGTGGCCCGATGCGCTTGGGGCCCTTCTCGCGGGTGACGTCGGCCGCTTCCACCACGGTGCGGGTGGAGGGCCCGCCCGAGCCCATGATGATGCCGGTGCGCGGGTTCTGGATGTCCTTTTCCTCGAGCCCGGCGTTGGCGATCGCCTCCTGCATGGCGATGTAGTTCCAGGCGGCGCCTTTGCCCATGAAGCGGGTGGTGCGCCGGTCGAGCACCTCGAACGGATCGAGCTTGGGCGCGCCATGCACCTGGCAGCGGAAGTTGAGGTCGGCATAGTCCTGGGCAAAGACGATGCCGGGCTTCGCCTCCCTGAGGCTCACGACCACTTCATCGAGATTGTTTCCGATAGAGGAGACGATCCCCATGCCGGTGACGACAACGCGCCTCATACTGCCTCCTCTATGGCCGCGGATCAGCTCCGGCGGCGGGCATAACTTAAGTGAACAGGCCTACGCGCAGGCCGGACATCTCGTAGATGATCTGGCCGTCGGCCTTCACCCAGCCGTCGGCGATGCCGAGCACCAGCTTGGACTTCATCACCCGCTTCAGGTCGATGCCATACTCGACGAGTTTGACATCATTGGTGATCTGGCCGGAAAATTTCACCTCGCCGCAGCCGAGCGCCCGTCCCTTGCCGGGCGAACCGTCCCAGCACAGGTAGAAGCCGAGCATCTGCCACACCGCGTCGACGCCCAGGCACCCGGGCATTACCGGATCGCCGATGAAGTGGCACTGGAAGAACCACAGGCTGGGGTCCACATCGAGTTCGGCGCGCACCAGGCCCTTGCCATGCGCGCCGCCTTCGCGGCTGATCTCGGTGATGCGGTTGAACATCAGCATCGGCGGGGCCGGCAACTGGGCATAGCCCTTGCCGAAGAGCTCGCCCTTCCCGCTCAGGATCAGGTCGTCGTAGCCGTAGGCGTTCTTCCGATCCGTCATAGGCCGGCTTTCTCCGTCGGTCAGTTGAGACCGTTACTAGAGAGCGGGGGGCGGAGGGTCAAGCGGGCCCAGGGGCTGACCGTCGCGACCCACCGTCGCGTCCCTGTCGCCGCGACCGACCGGCGCTTGTGCATGGCGGGCGTGAAAGTTATAAGCTCCAAGCTGATACGCCTATGTTGCCAAGGACCAGATGACCGACCGCAGCCTTACCGCCCGGACCGTTCCGTCTCGCCGACCGTGCCTGACGGCCGTGTTGCGTATGGCGGGCCTGCGACCGACGCGTCAGCGTGTCGCCCTTGCCGAGCTGCTGTTCGGGGGCGCCCATCGTCATGTCAGCGCCGAGCAGTTGCACGCCGAGGCCGCCTCGGCCCGCGTCAACGTCTCGCTCGCCACCATCTACAACAGCCTGCACCAGTTCCGCGAAGCCGGGCTGCTGCGCGAAGTGGCGGTGGATGCGTCGCGGTCCTATTTCGACACCGACACCTCCGACCATCATCACTTCTATCTCGAGGACGAGCAGCGGGTGATCGATATCCCGGCGTCCTCCATCGTCATCCAGAACCTGCCCGAGCCGCCGCGCGGCATGGACATCACGCATGTCGACGTGGTGGTGCGGGTGCGGAAGGCTCGGAGCTAGGCTCGCCGACAATCAGGCCGGTGGGGTACCCGCGCGCCGGATTGCGCGGACTCCGCCCTCAGTCGAAGGTTTCGTCCTTGTAGACGCCCCACAGGTCGTCCTGGTGCAGGAAGCCGTCGAAGCTCTGCGGTCCGCCGGTCACCGGATGGGTGGTGGCCACCACCTTGCACCATTTGCCGTCGCATTCCTTGATGTCGACGCGGAAGCTCGGCGTCAGCCAGGCGCGCACGCCGGCATCGTCGTTGGGGTCGCGGCGCAGCGCCACCGGTTCCGTACTGGCCGGTGCCACGAGGCCGGCCCGCTTGCCCTGCAGCAGGTTCTGGTGCAGCCAACCTTCCGAGCCGTCGACGTCGCGAATCTTCCGCCAGGTGTCGAACTCCTGGATGATTTCCACTGGCGTGCCGGCCTTCACGTAGACCCAGGCGACATCGTAACGGGTGCCCGGGCCGACGCGCACGTTGATCGGGTTGGAGCGCGTGGTGACGAAACGCGGCAGCGGCAGGCCGCTCGGGCCTTCGGCCGCCAGCGCTGCGACCGGCATGCCGGTGCCCGCGAGGGTGAGAACGACGAGACTGGCGGCGCGCAGAATCGGTAGAATCTGCCGCCCGATGGAGCGCCTCGGAAGGAGCATGGAGCTGACTTTTCCGAACATGACTTTGCAGGGGTGTGCTTTTTTCCTACACTTATGCAAAAGACCTTAATGGTCGCTGAAAGCGCCGCCTTTGACCCTCAGCCGACCCAAGATTTTCGTGACGCGACGCCTGCCCGAGCAGATCGAGGCGCGCATGGCGACGCTGTTCGATACCACCTCGAAGCCGGTCGACGGCGCATTGAGCCCCGATGCCATCATCGAGGGCGTGCAGGGCAAGGACGTACTGGTCACCTCGATCAACGATCGGATCGACGCCGAACTCATCGCCCGGCTGCCCCCGGAGCTGAAGCTGATCGCCCAGTTCGGCAACGGTTTCGACAATATCGACATCGAAGCCGCTTATGCCGCCGGGCTCACCGTCACCAACACCCCCTCGGTGCTCACCGAGGACACTGCCGACATGGCGGTGATGCTGATGCTGGCGCTGCCGCGTCGGCTGGTGGAAGGGGCCCATGTGCTGCCGACCACCGGCGAATGGCCGGGCTGGTCGCCGACCTGGATGCTGGGGCGGCGGCTGCGCGGCAAGGCGCTCGGCATCGTCGGCATGGGCCGGATCGGCACTGCCGTCGCCAACCGGGCGCGCAGCTTCGGGCTCAATATCCACTATTTCTCGCGCCACCGCCGTCCGCCGCAGATCGAGGAAGCACTGGGTGCGACCTACTGGGAATCACTGGACGACATGGTCGGCGAGGTCGATATCGTCTCGCTGCACACGCCGCTGAGCCGCTCGACCCACCACATCCTCAATGCCGAACGGTTGGCCCGGATGCGGCAGGATGCCTTCGTGGTCAACGTATCGCGGCCCGAGCTGGTCGACGAAGCGGCGCTGATCACCGAGATCGAAACCGGACACTTGTCCGGTGCCGCCCTCGACGTGTTCGAGAGCCGAAACGGCATCGACCCGCGGCTTTTGCAGCTGGCGCGCGACAATCGCGTGGTGCTGACCGCCCACATGGCCTCGGCGACGCTCGAGGCGCGGCTCGAGATGGGCGAGACGGTGATCGTCAACATCCGCGCCTTCATCGACGGCGCACAACCGCCGCACCGGGTCCTGCCGGAGGGGCGGAGCAAGCTGGCGCGGGGCTAGGGCCAGCCCCCGGCCTCTTTGCTACCGCTTCCCCCTCAGGCAGGCTATCGCACATAGGGAGCACCGGCAGTAGTCGGAATGCCTTCTCCCCTTGGGGGAGAAGGTGGCCGAAGGCCGGATGGGGGGTATCTCTCCGCGTACTCAGTCGCCCGTCGCTACGCTCCGGTCGCGCTACACTTCGTTGCGCGGACCCCTCATCCGGCGCTACGCGCCACCTTCTCCCACAAGGGGAGAAGGCAAGAGGCGCCCGTCGCCGACATAAGCGATCGCCCTGCCCCTCAGGGGGAGGGGAGCGAAAGCTCCCTCAATCTCCCCTCCAGGAACCGCTGTTCCGCCGCCTGGTGGGTGAGTTCCAGCGCCGCCACATAGGCGGCGCGCGCTTCCTCGTTCCGGCCCAGCCGCCGCAGCAGGTCGGCGCGCGCGGCGTGGAGGTAGCGGAACTCGCCGAGCACGCCGCCCTGACGGATGGCGTCGATCTCGGCGAGCCCGATCTCCGGTCCGTCCCGCATGGCGATGGCGACGGCGCGGTTGAGGCTGACGATCGGCGAGGCATCGGCGCGCAGTAGCAGGTCGTAGAGCCTGACGATTTCGCCCCAGTTGGTGGCTTGAGGCGCGGCGGCAACGGCATGCTGGGCGGCAATCGCCGCCTCGATGCCGTAGGCGGTGAGCTCGCGGCCCGCCATCAGCCGGCCGACCAGCGCAACGCCCTCGGCAATCTCCGCCCGGTCCCATAGCCGCCGGTCCTGGTCGGCGATCAGCACCACGTCGCCCGCCGCATCGGTGCGGGCATCGCGGCGCGAATGCTGCAACAGCATCAGCGCCAGCAGCCCCTCGACCTCGGCGTCCGGATCGGCCAGCAACGCGATCAGCAACCGCGCCAGGCGGATCGCCTCGGCGCAGAGGTCGGCGCGCAGCAGGCTGTCGCCATGGCTGGCGGCATAACCCTCGTTGAAGATCAGGTAGATGGTGCGCAACACGGCGTCGAGCCGTTCGGCAAGGTCCTGTGGTTCGGGCACCTCGTAGGGCAGTTCGAGGTCGCGGATGCGGTTCTTGGCCCTGACGATGCGCTGCGCGATGGTGGTGGGCCTCGCAAGAAAGGCCGCGGCGATCTCCTCGGTCGTGAGCCCGCAGGTCTCGCGCAGGGTCATGGCGATGCGCGCGTCGGCCGGCACCTCCGGATGGCAGCACACGAAGATCAGCCTGAGCTGGTCGTCGGCGATGGTTTCGGCTTCGGGCGGCATCTGCGCCTCCTCTTCGAGCGCCAGCTCGGCGGCCACCACGTCGAAGCGGGCCTTGCGGCGTATCCGGTCGATGGCCTTGAAGCGCCCGGCCGAAACCAGCCAGGCCCGCGGGTTGGCTGGTATCCCCTGGCGCGGCCATTGCTCGGCGGCGGCGAGGAAGGCATCGTTGAGCGCCTCTTCGGCGCGGTCAAAATCCCTCAGCAGCCGGATCAGCGTCGCCAGCACCCGCCGCGATTCGGTGCGCCAGACCGCTTCGATGCTGGCCTGCGAGGTCACGATGCGGTTGCCTCGTCGTGCCGCGGGATCTGGTAAACCGGCCGCACCTCGATGGTGCCGTGCCTCGCCAGCGGAATACCGGCCGCGATGCGGATGGCGTCGTTGAGGTCGCGCGCCTCGATCAGGATGAAGCCGCCCAGCTGTTCCTTGGTTTCGAGGAACGGGCCGTCGGTGGCCGAGATCCTGCCGTCGCGCACCCGCACCAGCACCGCCGTCTCGGGCGGCTGCAGCGCCTGCGCCCGGACCAGGTTGCCGCTCGCCGCCAATTCGGTATCGTAGCCGAGCGAGTTGATGTCGAGCTCGCGCTTTTCGGCCTCGCTGAGGCGGCTGAACACATCCTTGTCGTCGAAATGGACGAGGCAGAGGTAGAGCATTGGTCGTTCTCCGGTAGGGTCTCGCAAGCTAATCGAACGCCGCCCGCAGGTTTCGACACGCCCCCGCCGAAACTGAGCCAGATTTTTCCGCCGCTGTCGAACCGGCGCCGCCAAGGCGGCATTTTAGCGACTTTGGTGTCGCCGTCTTCACCAGGTCGCTTCACCGCGCGCTAAGCGCTTCCCCCGATGACACAGCGCAACTCTGCCGATCTTTGGCATCATGGCGTTTGATCCAGATGCCCGGGGGCTTTCCGAGCCATGTTTGCCGGCCTCAACCATGTGAATGAGCAGACGCCGCTGCCCGTGCGCGTCCGCTCGCGCATGCTGTCGCTGGCGACCGTCGCCCTGGTGGTGACGCTGGTGGTGACGGCGATCATCGGCTTCATCAATGTCAGCACGCAGCAGCGCGCCATGACCGAACTGCGTGCCCATGGCGACAAGCTGCGCGCCATGCACCAGGCCCTGAACGATGCCGATGCCGACGCCATGCATGTGCTCACCGGGGAAGCCGGTGCGTTGCGCAGCTACCTGCCACAGGCCGAACGACTGACCGCCGCCGCCGCGGCGATCTCCGATGACGTGGCACCCGTCGCCGTGCCGTCGGCAGCCGAACCGAAGCCGCTGCGCGAGCTGGTGGCCGGGCTGGTCGCCAGCTGGAACGAGGCGATCGATCTCGCCTCCGCCAACAACGGCCAGGCCGGGCTCGATCTGCTCGCGGCGCGCCGCACCGGCGAAACGGTCGCCGGTATCGGCACCGCGATCGGCAAGGTGCTCGCGGAAACCGACGAGCTGCTGCGCATGCACGACGAGCGCATCCAGGCCGGCACCATGCTGGTGCTGTTGATGCAGGTGGGGGCGGGGATCCTCGCGATACTCGGGCTGCTCTATGCCTTCCGCTCATCGGTCACCGAGGCCGATGGCCGCGCTACCGCAGTGGAGACGGCGGAAAAGGCGCGCCAGCAGGTGGCGCGGCTGTTCGAGATGGCCGATGTGCTGCAGAGCGCTTCGGACCACGCCGACGCCAATGCCGTGCTGAAGGCGACGGCGGTGGAACTGGTGCCCGGCTTCTCCGGCGCGCTCTACGTGTTCAACAATTCGCGCGACCGGCTGGTGCTGTCGACCACATGGGCCCGCGCCGAGAACGATGCGCTGCCCGAGACCATCAACCCCAATGCCTGCTGGGCGCTGAAGCGCGGCAAGCCGCACCTCAATCGTGGCGATTCGACCAAGCTGTGCTGCGCCCACCATGTGGGCAGCGAAACCTCGCTGGAAATTCCGATGATCGCCCGCGGCGAGATTGTCGGGCTGCTGCAGCTGTTCGCCTCGGGGATCAGCGCCGTGGAACGGCTCGAGCACATCACCGATCTGGGCTCGGCGCTGGCCGACGGCATGAGCCTGGCGCTCGCCAACATGGCGCTGCGTGAAAAGCTCCGGAACCAGGCGCTGCGCGATCCGCTGACCGGGCTCTACAACCGCCGCTACATGGAAGATTGCCTGCAGCGCTTCGTGCGGCTGGCCGAGCGCGAAAACCGCGAGATCTCGTTGATCATGGTCGATCTCGACCACTTCAAGCGGCTCAACGACGAGCATGGCCACAGTTTCGGCGACCAGGTGCTGCGCGACGCCGCCCTGACCCTCACCGGGTCGCTGCGCGAGACCGACATCGTCTGCCGCTTCGGCGGCGAGGAACTGGTGGTGATCCTGCCCGATTGCCCACTGGAGCGCGCAGCCGACAAGGCGGAACTGCTGCGCCTCAGGATCGAGGAACTCAGCAGCACCCATGGCGCCGATATCTCGGCCTCGTTCGGCGTGGCCTCGGTGCCGCACACCTCGCAGAGCGTCACCGACCTGCTGCAGGCTGCCGACCAGGCGCTCTACAAGGCCAAGCAGGGCGGCCGCAACCAGGTCGCCAAGGCGCCGCTGCGTCCCTACCGGGCGGACCGGTTGAGCGACGAGCTGGCAGCGATCGAGGAATTTCCGCGAGCCGCGGCGGAGTAGCGCCCGGCGATTCGCCGGGTCTTACGGCAGCAGGTAATTCGGTTTCGTCCGCAGCAGTTCAATCTGCAGCTGCTGCTGCAGCATCTTCTGCTGCTGCAAGTCGCGCTGCAGTCTCGAGAGCGTGGCGTCGAGCTCGCTGCGGATGGCCCGATCCTGAGCCGATTGCGTCAGCTCGTCCTGCAGGCACAGGGTGCGTTTCAGGTCGTTCCCCTGGTAGCCGTCCTTGGCCACGTCCGGCACGGGGCCGCAATAGGCCTCTGCCCCCGAGCTGAGGGCAATGACGGCGGCGGTGGCGAGCAGGATACGCATCACCTAAATCTGGGGGCGGAGGCCGGCAGGATCAAGTCACGATCGCGCGCTTGGTGCGCCGGTGCTGCGGCGAAAGACGAGTTCGAGCGGCAGGCTCTCGCGATGCACCCCACCGTCGTGCTCGAGAATGGTCTTGACCGCCCGACGGCCGATCTCGGCGATCGGCTGGACCACCGTGGTCAGCGGTGGGCTGGCGGTTGCCGCCTCGGGGACGCCGTCGAAACCGACGACAGAGATGTCCAGGGGCACGCTGATGCCGCGCTCGGCCAGCATGTCCAGCGCGAACATCGCCACCCGGTCCGACATGGCGAGGATGGCGGTGGGGCGCTGCGGGCCGGAAAGAATGTGCTCAAGCCCCCGCCTGACGCTTTCGGCGGTGCTGCGGGTTTCATAGATCGGGATCGTCTCTCGATCGACACCGTAGAGCGCCAGCTCCTCGAAATAGCCATAGGCGCGGTCGCGGGCGGTGGAATAGGTGGCGGCTGCGATCTCGGCGCCGCTGACCGGTCCCTCGTGCGTTTCGTCGAACTCGATGGCGAGGATGCCGAAACGGCGGTGGCCCAGCTGCGCCAGGTGCCGGGCTGCCATCTGCGCCCCGGCATAGTCGTCGACGCCGATGGCCGAAATGGTCTCGTCGGGCTTGCCCAGCGCCAGCGCCACGAACGGCAACTGCCGCTCGCGGGTCAGCTCCACCAGCTTTTCGCCGTTCTCGATGCACAGCAGCACGAAGCCGTCGACCAGGGCGCTCTGGATATTCCAGGCCAGCCGCTCGCTGTTGCGGGCCGAAACCAGCGCCAGCCCGGCGCCGCGCTGGTCGCAGGCTTCCGAAATGCCCTGCATCAGCACGCGGGCGAACGGATCCTCGAAGAAGTAGGAAAGCGGCTCGGCTGTCGCCACGCCAATGGCGTTGGATTTGCCGGCGCGCAGCAGCCGGCCGCGCGGGTCGGGGCCGGCATAGCCCAGTTCGCGGGCGGTCTGATGCACCCGCTCGCGCACTTCCGGCCGCACCAGGTCGGGCCGGCTGAAGACGTTCGATGCCGTGCCCTGCGACACCCCCGCAGCCTTTGCCACATCGCTCAAGCGCACCAGATCGCGTGCCATCCGTACCTTTCCGGTTTCAGCGGCCCCGTCCGCCATGCGGCATCCTAGCCAACTCGCCGAGATATAGCACGCTTTTGTATCGGTTCAAATTCCGCTTGACTCACGCATCCTCCGGCCTATGATTGAACCGATTCAAGCGGTCATGCGTTGATAGATTGAATCGGTTCAAGTCGAAAGGAGACTTGTGATGATCCCCGCCAGCTATCTCTACAAGCAAGCCTATGATCAGCACTGGGGCGAAGACTTCGCCCGCAGCACCGGCGAAGCGCCATGGGAGGCGGCGCCGAACGCCGGTCTATGGGAAAAGCCCGCATTGTGGCGCGCCATCGCCGGCATGGCCGCCCGGCTGTTCGGCCATGACCGTCGGTCGGGCGCCGACGAGACTGAAGCTTCGGGGCGCACCGGTCCCGAAGCCACCGCCCGCCGGTCGGCGTTTCCAGCCTAGGATCGCTCGACGGTCGGGCTGTCTAGCGCTGCTCCGGCCAGGCGCCGTTGTCCCGCTGCGCCTTCTCCCGGTCCAGCGCCTCGCCCGATACCTCGTCATGGATGAAATCCTCGACCTCGGAAACGCGGCGCACTTCCACTTCTTCGCCTTCGCTCCACATCGGGATCTTCTTCACCCAGCCGATCGCTTCCTCCAGCGAATCGGCCTTGATGATCCAGAAGCCGCCGATCAGCTCCTTGGCTTCGGTGAACGGGCCATCCTTGACCACCAGCTTGCCGCCCTGCATGGCCACCTTGGCGCCGCTCTTGCTGGGCTGCAGCCCCTCGCCGGCCAGCAGCACGCCGGCTTCGATCATTTCCTGGTTCAGCTTGCCCATCGCGGCAAGCAGTTCGGAACTGGGCGGCGGCGACGGTTCCTTGCCTTTGACGATGATCATGTAGCGCATGGTGCGTCTCCTCGCTGCGTGCCCAAAGCACGAAAATCGAGCAGAGCTTGGCCCAAAACAAAAGGCCCGGTCAAACCGGGCCTTGCATCCGAACGGCAGTAGCGCCCGGGTCAGGCGACGGCGGGGACCACCATGCCGTCCTGCAGCGCCATCAGCCGCTGCTCCATGCGGTCGGCCATCGCGCCTTCATAGCGGCTGTTGCGGAAGCCGGTGATGATGGCGACGATCTCGCGGCGACGGGCTTCGTAATGCGCCAACGGTTCGTCGTAGAAGCGCTCGACCTTGATGGCGGGCCAGATCTCGTCGGACATCGGAGCTTCCTCGTCACTTCCAATAGCAGCGATGAGGCTAAGCCAGCGAAATTAGACAGGGTTGAGCGCCTGGTTAGAATTTGGAGAGAGCGGGCCCGGGTTTGCTCTCCATCATGTAGCCGACGCCGCGCACCGTCTGGATCAGCGACGGCGAGCCCTCGCTGTCGATCTTGGCGCGCAGGTATCGCACATAGACATCGACGATCTTGGTGCCCGGATCGTAGCCATACTCCCAGACGCTGTTCAGCAGCCGCTGCCGGCTCACCACCTTGTCGGGGTTGCTCATCAGATAGCGCAGCAGGTCGAACTCGCGCACCGTGAGGCTGATCGGCTCGCCGTCGCGGCTGACCCGGCGCGACTGTGGATCGAGCCTCAGCGGCCCGATGGCGAGCTGGCTCTCGTGGTCGATCTCGCTGCGCCGCCGGCGCAGCGCCACGAGCCGGGCCAGCAGCTCATCGAAGGCGAACGGCTTGGTCAGGTAGTCGTCGGCACCGCCCTTCAGGCCTTCGATCTTGTCGGCGAGGCTGTCCTTGGCGGTCAGCATCAGGATCATCGCCGGCCGCCGCTCTTCGCGCAGCAGCCGGGTGATCTCCAGGCCGTCGACATAGGGCAGCATGCGGTCGAGGATGATCAGCTCGAAATCGTCCTGCCTTGCTCGTTCCAGCCCGTCGCGGCCGTCGTTCTCGACGCTCACCTGATAGCCCTCGGCGGCGAGCCCGCGCTCGAGGAACGAGGCGATGCGCCGGTCGTCCTCGACTACCAGAACCTTCATCGCGATCCTCCCCTGGCCAGCGGCAGCTCGATGGTCAGCACCGCACCGCCGCTTTCGCCGTTGTCGAGCCGGATGCTGCCGCCATGCCGCTCGACGATGTCCTTGGCAATGGCGAGGCCGATCCCCAGCCCCTGGTTCTCCAGTTCGCCCTCGCCGTGCCCGCGGTAGAACCGCTCGAATACCCGTGGCTTGTCGTCCTCGCCGATGCCCGGTCCCTGGTCGGCGATCGCCACCGTCGCCGTCGCGGCAACGCGGCGGGTGCCCATGGTGATGCGGCTGCCCGGCGGCGAGTGCTTCACCGCATTGTCGAGCCCGATCATCAGCGCCTGCTTGAGCCGGCGGAAATCGGCATCGACATGCGCGCCGGCGTCGCCGAGCTCGGTAATCACGCTGACTTCGCGGGGCTCGGCCAGCACCTGCGCTTCCTCCGCCGCAGCGGCGACGATCTCGTCGAGCCGGACATTGGCGGGCAGGTGCTGCTGGCTTTCCGCATCGGTGCGGGCAAAGGCGATCAGATCGTCGAGCAGGCCGGACATGTCGACCGATTGGCCGCGGATCCGCTCCAGCGACTGGCGCAGCTCGTCGACCCCCGGCTGGCCGCGCAGCGCCACATCGGCCTCGCCGCGCAACACCGTGAGCGGGGTGCGCAGCTCATGGCTGACATCGGCGAGGAACTGCGTGCGGCGCACGTCCACGGCGCGCAGCCGCGCATTGGCGTCGCGCAGTTCGGCGGTACGCGTGTCGATCTCGGCTTCGAGCCGCTCGCCCGAGCGGCGCACCGCCCGGTAGAGCAGCATGCCGAGCAGGCTCAGCACCGCCAGCGATACCAGCGCCAGGATGCCCGCGACGACGAGGATCGTGCCCTGCGTCTGCTGCACCTGTTTCAGCTCGGCGGCGACCTCGTTGCGTTCCTCGGCCAGCGCCCGGTCGATCAGCGGCTGCAGCTCGTTGGCGAGGCGGAAGGCGACATCGCGTCCGTAGAGCTGGGTGGCCTCGGTGCTGTTGCCGTCGCGGGCGGCAGCCAGCGCCCGCGTCGCCGACGCATCGATGGCGTGGTAGAGCTCGATCATCCGCCGCACGTCCTCGAGCTGGGTCAGCTCGGGCACCACCTCGGCAATGCCGCCCAACGTCGTCAGTTCGTCTCGGGTGGCGCGGCTGAGGCGGGCAAAGGTGCGCTCCATGTCGATGCGCGCCCGTTGCACGGCCGGCATCTCGGCGCGGCCCAGCAGCAGCACGCTGGCCACCTGCTTGGCATAGGCATTGGCGCGACCGTCGAGCTCGGCGATGACCTCGAAGCGCCGGTGCACGGCGTCGATCCGCTGCACGAAGCGATCGGCGAGCCACAGCCCGTAGGCCATCACCCCGGCCATGGCGACGATCGACAACAGGCTTGCCAGCGCCAGTCCCACAATGCGCCAGCGCACCGTCACCCGATCATGCCTCCCATCAGCGTCGCGCTATGTCTAGTGCGCTGGCGGCGTGGATGAAAGGCCGAGGGTGCAATGCTGCGCATTGGTGGTGAGGCGAGGCGCCCCCACTCAGCAACGCTAGCTCGCTTCGCTCACAAGCTTTGCTGCCCTCCCCACAAGGGGGAGGGAGACGATAGAGCCGAAATGCTGGTGTGAGGGTCTCCCTCCTCCCCCTTGTGGGGAGGGATCAAGGGTGGGGGTGACCAGAGCCACGATGCGGGCCGGCAGACCTCAGAAGCGCCGCGGCGCTTCCGGCTTGTTGCCCATGATCTCTTCGATCTTGGCCAGCACGTCCGGCGTCATCTTCGCTTTCGAGTCGAGCGCCTTGAGGTTGTCCTTCAGCTGGCTGAGTTTCGAAGCCCCCAGGATCACCGTCGAAACGTTCGGGTTGGCGTTGCACCAGAGCAGCGCCAGGTGATGGATGGGGAGCCCCACTTCATCGGCGAGCTTGGCCAGCTTTTTCACCTTCGCCAGTTCGTCGCGGCCCTTGTCGCTGTCGAGCCGCGCCTTCAGCCACTCGTAGCCGGGCAGGTTCATCCGGCTGTCGGCGGGGATGCCGTCATTGTACTTGCCGGTCAGGATGCCCGAGGCGAGCGGCGACCAGATCGTCGTGCCCAGCCCGAACAGGCTGTAGAGCGGCAGGAACTCAGCCTCGACCTTTTCGCGACGGAACAGGTTGTATTCCGGCTGTTCCATGCTCGGCGGCGTCAGGTGCTCCTGGCGCGCCACGGCATAGGCTTCGGTCAGCTGCTGCGCCGACCATTCCGAGGTGCCCCAGTACAGCACCTTGCCCTGGGTGATGAGGTTGTGCATCGCCCGCACCGTCTCTTCGATCGGCGTATCGATATCGGGGCGGTGGCAGAAATAGAGGTCGAGATACTCGACCTGCAGGCGCTTCAGCGCTGCATGCGCGGCGTCGGTGACGTGCTTGGCGCTCAGGCCCTTCTGGGTCGGCTTGGCGCCACCCCAGAACACTTTCGACGACACCGCATAGCTGTCGCGGCTCCAGTTCAGCGCCTTGAGCGCCTCGCCCATGACGATCTCGGCATTGCCCTGCTCGTAGCCTTCGGCGTTGTCGAAGAAGTTGATGCCGTTGTCGTAGGCGTAACCCATGATCGACTGGGCGGCGTCTTCGCCGACCTGCTTGCCGAAGGTCACCCAGGCGCCAAACGAAAACTCACTGACCTTGAGGCCAGCCTTACCGAGGCGGCGGTATTCCATGCTGCGATGTCCGTGGTTGGGAGTCGGAAAGGAGAGACCGGCAAACTATCGTCGGTTGCCGATGGATACAACCGGGCCATGACGGTTTGTCGACGGGGCCACATCGCCACAACCAGACCCTGCCGTCCCACCGGCGTCATCCCGCGCAGGCGGGGAGCCCGTGCGATCCCTCAACCTCCACCTGCGCCGCCGCATCCCGCCGGGTTCCCGTCTTCGCAGCAATGACAATCGGTTTGAGGTCACCGACGCGGCTTCAATCACTGAAGCGTTGACTTAAGCATTGTGCTCGATTACTTAAGCTGCACCTTAAGTGAAAGGAACCGCCATGTCCGCCACCGACAAGCGCGCCACCGCCCGTGAATGGACCGGCCTTGCCGTTCTCGCGCTGCCCACGCTGCTGATTTCCATCGACGTCTCGGTCATTCTGCTTGCGCTCCCCCGGATCAGCGAAACGCTCGGCGCCGACAGCGCCCAGCAGCTGTGGATCATGGATATCTACGGCTTCCTGCTCGCCGGCTTCCTCATCACCATGGGGACCATCGGCGATCGCATCGGCCGCCGGAAGCTCCTGATGATCGGTGGCGCCGCCTTCGCCGCCGCCTCGGTGCTCGCCGCCTTCTCGACCAGCGCCACCATGCTGATCGCGGCGCGCGGCCTGCTCGGCATCGCCGGCGCGACGCTCTCGCCGTCGATCCTGGCGCTCATCACCAACATGTTCCACGACGAGCGGCAGCGCGGCTTCGCCATCTCGATCTGGCTCACCTGCTTCATGGGCGGCATGCTGCTCGGCCCGCTGGTCGGCGGCGTCATGCTCGAGCATTTCTGGTGGGGCGCTCCATTCCTGCTCGGCGTGCCGGTGATGCTGCTGCTGCTGGTCACCGCCCCGGCGCTGCTGCCCGAATACAAGGCGCCGCAGGCCGGCCGGCTCGACCTCCTGAGCGTCGTGCTGTCGCTCGGCGCCATTCTGCCCATGGTTTATGGGCTGAAAGAGCTGGCCAAGGGCGACGTCTCGCTGGCCCCCTTCGGCGCCATCGGTTTCGGCCTGCTGCTGGCCATCGTCTTCATCCGTCGCCAGGTGACGCTGGCGCATCCGCTGGTCGACCTGAAATTGTTCCGGAACGGCGCCTTCACCGCGGTGATCGGAGCGATGTTCCTCATCACCGTCACCGGCGCCATCATGGTGCTGACGGCGCAGTATTTTCAGCTCGTCGCCGGCCTCTCGCCGCTCTGGGCCGGCCTCTGCGGCCTGCCGGCGATCCTGCTGATGATCGTCGCCTTCATGCTGGCGCCAAAGCTCGCGCAGACCATCCGCCCCGGCCGGCTCATCGCCTCCGGCATGGGCGTCGCCATCATCGGGCTGCTGATCGTCCTGTTTTTCATCGAGAGCTATGGCGTGCCCGCGGTGATCGTCGGCTTCGCGCTGTTCAACCTCGGCTGTGCGCCGATGGTGACGCTCGGCACCGGCATCATGATGGGCTTTGTCGCCCCGGAACGGGCCGGCGCCGCCGCCGCGCTGCAGGAAACGTCGTCCGAGTTCGGCTTCTCGCTCGGCATCGCCGCCCTCGGCAGCCTCGGCACGCTGGTCTATCGCGGCATGCTCTCCGGCAACCTGCCGGCCGGGCTGACTGAAGCACAGACCCATGCCGCCACCGAAACGCTGGCCGGCGCCGTCAGCGTCGCCGCCGGCCTCTCCGATGGCGCGCCGCTGCTTACGGCCGCCGGCACCGCGTTCACCGCGGCCCTGCAACTGGTGGTCGCCGTCGAAGCCGGCGTGCTGCTGCTCGTCGCCATCGTCGCCCTTACGGCGCTCCGCGGCGTCAAACCTCTCGGCGCCGGAGCCGGCGCCCATCCCACTCCGCCTCAGGCGGAAACCGAAGACCGTCTGGCTGCTGCCCAGTGACGGTCCGGCCGGCGGTGGGACAAGCGCTGGGTACGTGACCCCCGCCGCCGGCTACTCCTCTACTTTGGGCTGCCTTGTTCAGGACGCTCATTGCCGCCAAGCTGGACCAAAGGAGTTCGGCATGCGGTTCATCATCTACGGCGTCGGCGCCATCGGCGGCACCTTTGCAGCGTCCCTCGCCACGGCCGGCCATGACGTGGTCGGCATTGCCCGCGGCGAGATGCTGGCGGCCATCCGGAACAATGGCGGGCTCACCTTCCGCACCCCCACCGACGCCCAACTGGTCAGCTTCCCGGTGGTAGGCGCCCCCGCCGAAATCGCGTTCCAGCCCGACGACGTCATCCTCCTCACCATGAAGGGCCAGCACACTGCTCCGGCGCTCGAGGAGCTGCGGGCCGCGGATGTCACGACAGAGGCGGTGGTCTGTGCCCAGAACGGCGTCAACAACGAGCGGCTGGCGCTACGGCTGTTCCCAACCGTCTACGCCATGACGGTGATGCTGCCGGCGGACTACGTCACCCCGGGCGAAGTGATCTGCTACGGCACGCCAAAGCGCGGGCTCATCGACCTCGGCCGCTACCCGCATGGGCTCGACGAAAATGTCGCGGCGATCGCCGCCGCCTTCGACAGCGCCGGCTTTGCCGCCTTCCCGCTGCAGCAGGTGATGCGCTCCAAATACGGCAAGCTGCGCGACAATCTCGGCAATGTGGTCGAGGCGGCGCTCGGCCACGGCAGCCGTTCCGGCCCGCTGATGGATGCGATCCAGGCCGAGGCGGAGAGGGTCTATGCAGCCGCCGGGATCGACTGGGTCGCGGTCGGCAATGCCGATCCGCGCCGCAAGGGCCTGATGGAGATGGGCGCCGTCGCCGGCATTACCCGCACCGGCGGCTCCTCGATCCAGAGCCTCAAGCGCGGCACCGGCACCATCGAGACCGACTACCTCAACGGCGAGATCGTGTTGCTCGGCCGGCTGCATGGCGTGCCGACCCCGCTCAACGCCGGGCTGGTCGCGATCGGCCACGAACTGGTGGCCAGGGGCGCCAAGCCCGGCAGCATGAGCGAGGCGGAGCTGCGGACGCGGCTGGGCACGTGATCTCAGGTTCGGTCGTCTGCGTCGAAGGCGATTTCGAACCGAAGCGTTTTCACAAAGGGCGAAGCGACCAAGGCATCGCGATAGTCCGGGTACTTGAAGACCCCTTGTGAGAACCGATCGAAGAACTCTTCAACCTCTCGTCGAGGCAGATCATAGCAGTCGATCTGGATGACGACGTGCTGCCCATGTGATTGAGGAAATCGCTCGGCGAGCTGGCCATCCAAGGCCGCCTCAACGCAGCCATACATGCGATCCTGCAGCCGACTGAGGTGGCCATCGAGTGGCGGCGCCCAGGGGCCTTGTTCAACGAGCACCATTCGCCATTCATCAGGAGCCGGCCCCTGCACGACAAACTCGACAAGGGTGGTTTTCGTGTCTCCCATTCCCGTCGGCCCGTACTTTTAGAACAGCACCACGCTGCGAATACTTTCGCCGTGGTGCATCAGCTCGAACCCCTGGTTGATGTCTTCGAGCCTCAGCGTGTGGGTAATCATCGGGTCGATCTCGAGCTTGCCGCTCATGTACCAGTCGACGATTTTCGGCACGTCGGTGCGGCCGCGGGCGCCGCCGAAGGCGGTGCCCATCCAGGTGCGGCCGGTGACCAGCTGGAACGGGCGGGTGGAGATTTCCTGGCCGGCGCCGGCGACCCCGATCACCACCGATTTGCCCCAGCCGCGATGGCTCGCTTCCAGCGCCTGCCGCATGACCGTGGTGTTGCCGGTGCAATCGAAGGTGTAGTCGGCGCCGCCGATCTGGTCGGCTCCGCGCTTGGTGAGGTTGACGAGGTGCGGGACGACATCGCCCTCGATCTCCCGTGGGTTGACGAAATGCGTCATGCCGAAGCGCTCGCCCCAGGCCCGCTTGTCGTTGTTGACATCGACGCCGATGATCATGTCGGCGCCGGCGAGCTTCAGTCCCTGCACCACGTTGAGCCCGATACCGCCGAGCCCGAACACCACAGCGGTGGCGCCGGCTTCCACTTTGGCGGTGTTCAGCACCGCGCCCACCCCGGTGGTGACGCCGCAGCCGATATAGAACACCTTGTCGAAAGGTGCCTTGGGATCGATCTTGGCCAGTGCGATCTCGGGCAGGACGGTGTGGTTCGAGAAGGTCGAGCAGCCCATATAGTGATAGATGGTCTGGCCCTTGTACGAAAAGCGCGAGGTGCCGTCCGGCATCAGTCCCTTGCCCTGCGTGGCGCGGATCGCCGTGCAGAGATTGGTCTTGCGGCTCAGGCAGCTCGGGCACTCCCGGCATTCGGGGGTGTAGAGCGGGATGACATGATCCCCCGGCTTGAGGCTGGTGACGCCGGCGCCGACTTCCAGCACCACGCCTGCACCCTCATGGCCGAGGATCGCCGGGAACAGCCCTTCGGGATCGGCGCCCGACAGCGTGAAGGCGTCGGTGTGGCAGATACCCGTGGCCTTGATCTCGACCAGCACTTCGCCTGCCTTCGGACCCTCAAGATCGAGCTCGACGATCTCCAGCGGCTTGCCTGCCGCGAATGCCACTGCCGCGCGTGTCTTCATCAGTCCTGCTCCGGTACGAATCTCGTGTCGCACCATACCCGCAGCCGGCGGTAAGCACAGTCCGGACGCATCACCTTGCGTTCACCGGCCATCGGCGCTATATGAGCGCCAACAACATCTCTGGCTCTAAGCGAGAGTGGGGTGCCGACCGGGCCCCCGCTCTTTTTGTTTTCCTAGGCCTCATCGAACATCATGACCTTCGACCTGACTGAGAAAAGATACATCAAGGAGACCGGCCTCGAGCAGCGGATCGCCCGCATCGTCGAGCCCGTCGCCAACGATCTCGGCTACAGCCTCGTGCGTGTGAAGATGACGCAGGAGAACGGCCTGACGCTGCAGATCATGGCCGAGGACGGCAATGGCCGCTTCAACATCACCGACTGCGAGCGGCTGAGCAAAGACGTCTCGCCGGTGCTCGACGTCGAGGATCCGATCGACCGCGAGTATCATCTCGAGGTTTCGTCTCCCGGCATCGACCGGCCGCTGGTCCGCGCCCGCGATTTCGCTGCCTATATCGGCCACGAGGCCAAGGTCGAACTGTCAGACCTGCTCGATGGCCGCCGCCGCTTCCGCGGCCTGATCAAGGCGGTCGATGGCGACCATGTCGTCATCAGCCTGCCGGACGTGCCCAAGGGTACCGAGCCGGATTTCCGCCTGCCGCTGGCTCTCCTGGCCGAAGCCAAGCTGGTGATGACCGACAAGCTGATGAACCTGGCCCAGGTCGACCAGGAAGAATTCCCCATCGACGACGATGCAGAGATCGAGACCGTCGAACTGTCCGACGACCCGGAGGCCGATACGGCCGAGGACACGGCGGACCACTCAAAAATCCCTACCGAATCCGAATCCGAAGAAGACGCTTCCACTGAGGAGACACACTAAATGGCCGTTAGCGCGAACCGCTTGGAACTGCTCCAGATCGCTGATGCCGTCGCCCGCGAGAAGTCGATCGATCGCATGATCGTCATCGAGTCGATGCAGGACGCGATCGAGAAGGCGGCCAAGACCCGCTACGGCGCCGAGACCAATGTCCGCGCCGAGATCAATCCCAAGACCGGCGAGCTGCGCCTGTGGCGGCTGCTCGAGGTGGTCGAGGCGGTCGAGGAGCCCGGGCGCCAGATCGAGCTCAAATACGCCAAGCAGAAAAACGACGCCGCCAAGCTCGGCGATTTCCTCACCGAGCCGCTGCCGCCGATCGAGTTCGGCCGCATCGCCGCCCAGTCGGCCAAGCAGGTGATCGTGCAGAAGGTGCGCGATGCCGAGCGCGACCGCATGTATGAAGAGTACATCAACCGCGTCGGCGAGATCGTCAACGGCACGGTCAAGCGCGTCGAGTACGGCAACGTCATCGTCGATCTCGGCCGCGGCGAAGCCATCATCCGCCGCGATGAACTGATCCCGCGCGAACTCTATCGCTACGGCGACCGCGTCCGCGCCTATATCTACGACGTGCGGCGCGAACAGCGCGGCCCGCAGATCTTCCTCTCCCGCACCCATCCGCAGTTCATGGCCAAGCTGTTCATGCAGGAAGTGCCGGAGATCTACGACGGCATCATCACCATCCGCTCGATTGCCCGCGATCCGGGCAGCCGTGCCAAGATCGCCGTGACCTCGTCGGATTCCTCGATCGACCCGGTCGGCGCCTGCGTCGGTATGCGCGGTTCGCGCGTCCAGGCGGTGGTCGCGGAACTGCAGGGTGAAAAGATCGACATCATCCCGTGGACCGAATCGATCGCCGACCTCGTCGTTTCGGCGCTGCAGCCGGCCGATGTGGCCAAGGTCGTGCTCGACGAGCAGGCCGAGCGCATTGAAGTGGTGGTGCCCGATGAGCAGCTCAGCCTCGCCATCGGCCGTCGCGGCCAGAACGTGCGCCTCGCTTCGCAGCTGATCGGCTGGGATATCGACATCCTCACCGAGGCCGAAGAGTCCGAGCGCCGCCAGAAGGAATTCACCGAGCGCTCTGCTTTGTTCATGCAGGCCCTTGATGTTGACGAGATGGTTGCCCAACTACTGGCTTCCGAAGGCTTCTCCTCGGTCGAGGAGCTCGCCTATATCGATGCTTCGGAAATCGCTTCGATCCAGGGTTTTGACGAAGAGACCGCGGCGGAAATCCAGCAGCGCGCCTCCGACTATCTGGCGGCGATCGAGAAGGCCAATGACGACGAGCGCATCAAGCTCGGCGTCGAGGACGAGCTCTACGAAATCCCCGGCCTGAACGCGGCGATGCTCGTCGCGCTGGGCAAGGAAGACATCAAGAGCGTCGAGGACTTTGCCGGTTGCGCCGCCGACGATCTGGTGGGCTGGACCGAACGCAAGGACGGCGAGACCAAGCGGTTCGAGGGCACCTTCAAGGACTTCCCGGTGAGCCGTGAAGAAGCCGAGGAGATGATCCTGCAGGCCCGCCTGCGCGCCGGCTGGATCACCGAAGCCGATCTCGCCGTGGCCGATGAGGCCGCCGAGCTGGAAGAAGGGGCGCCCGCGTAATCGGGCGATCTGAGCCCGGTGCCGCGTCGCGAGGAAACTGAAAGGCAATGCGCCCTCACCCGTGAGGTGAAGCCGATTGCCGAACTGATCCGCTTCGCCGTCTCACCCGACGGCGAGGTGGTGCCAGATACCGACGGCAAGGCCGAAGGGCGTGGCGTGTGGATCAGCCTGGGCCTCAAGACGGTGGCCGAGGCGCAAAAGAAGAAGGCCTTCGCCAAAAGCCTCAAGGCCGAGGTGAAGGTGCCCGACGATCTCGCCGGGTTGACCCGGCGCCGGCTGGAGGAGCGACTGCTCAGTTCGCTCTCCCTGGCGCGCAAGGCGGGGCAGCTGGTGACCGGTTCGACCAAGGTCAAGGCGGCGATCGAAGCGGGTGACGTCGTAGGCCTCTTCACCGCGACCGATGCGGCCGAGGATGGCAGGAACAAGCTCCTGGGTTCGCTCAAGGGGTACACGAAGGCGGCCGAAGAGGCGGGTTTTGAGCCCGTCTTAACTCCGCATTTCGAATTGCTCGATTCCGGCCAAATGGGTTTGGCACTCGGGATCGAAAATGTGATACATGCTGCGCTCATCAAGGGGGGCGCGGCCCAGGCGGCAGTGCAACGAGCCGACAGGCTGGCTCGTTACATTGCCAACTAGATGGGTTATTTGAGCGGCGCGAGCGACAGCTACGCCGCCCCCTGAGCCCGACAATCGGACGTGTTCAGAGAGCGCGGCGACGCGCTTTCGCGGGCAGGTTTCGTGAAGGAAGACGCGAGTTACATGGCTGATAACGACGACAAGCGCGAAGATTCTGGTGCCGGCGGCAAGAAGACGCTGTCATTGAAGGGAGGCCCCAGCGTGGGGGCGCGCCCCAATGTGGCACGTTCGTCGCGGAACACTGTGGTCGTCGAGAAGCGCACCCGCTTCGTGCCGCCGGGCTCGCCCGGCGCCCACACTCCACATACGCCGCACACCCCGCGTCCGCCGCAGGGCGGTGGTGGCGGCGCTCCGTCCCAGGGTTCGGGTCGCCCCGCTTCGTCGGGTGCGCCGTCGGGCAATCGCCCCTACGGCTCCAACCAGGGTCGGCCGCCGCTCCGTTCGGGTTCCGGCCCGCGTCCCGGCGGTGGCCTGAGCGCCACCGAAGCCGACGCCCGGGCTCGCGCCCTGCGTGAGGCCGCCGGCCGCCAGGCCGAGGACGAGGCCCGCGCCCGCGCCGAAGAAGCCCGCCGCATCGAGGAAGATGCGCGTCGTCGGGCGCTCCGCGAGGAAGCGCAGCGCGCCGAGGAAGCCAAGCAGTTGGCCGCCGAGGGCGAGCGTGCTCTCGAGGCCGTGTCGGAAATCTCCACCGTGTCGCGTGAGCCGCGCGTTTCGCCGGCCCGTCGCGCCGCTGCAACGCCCGGCGCTCGTCCGGCCGCTCCGGGGGCCGACCTGCCGCCGACGCCGCCGTCCGAGGCGGATGGCCGCAAGACCCGCACCGCTCCGGCGGCGCGTCCGCTGGTCAATGCCACCGAGCTCGAGAACGCCCGTCGTGGCGGCGCTGCCCGCGTCGCGACGCCGGAACGTCCGACCCGTCGGGCCGGCGAGGAAGCCTTCGCCCGTGGCCGCCTGACCGTCACCAATGCCGGCTCCGAGTCCGATCGCGACAAGGGGCCGTCGCTGGCCGCCATGCGCCGCCGTCGCGACAAGAAGATGGGCCGCAACCAGCAGCAGGCGCCCAAGCTCAGCCGTGAAGTGACCATTCCCGAGGCGATCACCGTCCAGGAACTGGCCAACCGCATGTCCGAGCGTGCCGTTGACGTGATCAAGATCCTGATGGCCCAGGGCCAGATGGTGAAGATCACCGACGTCATCGACAGCGATACCGCCGAACTGATCGCCACCGAACTCGGCCACACCGTCAAGCGCGTCTCCGACGCCGACGTGGAAGAGGGGCTGTACGATATCCCGGCCGACGACAAGGCCGAGGACCTGACCACCCGTGCGCCGGTGGTGACCATCATGGGTCACGTCGACCACGGCAAGACCTCGCTGCTCGACGCCATCCGCGAGACCAACGTGGTCTCCGGTGAAGCCGGCGGCATCACCCAGCACATCGGTGCCTATCAGGTCGAAAAGAACGGCCAGAAGATCACCTTCCTCGACACCCCGGGCCACGAGGCGTTCACCGCCATGCGTGCCCGCGGCGCCCAGGCCACCGATATCGCGGTGCTGGTGGTGGCGGCCGACGACGGCGTCATGCCGCAGACAATCGAATCCATCCGCCACGCCAAGGCGGCCGGGGTTCCGATCATTGTCGCCATCAACAAGATGGACAAGCCCAGTGCCAATCCGCAGCGCGTTCGCACCGAACTGCTGCAGCACGAGGTGTTCGTCGAATCGATGGGCGGTGACGTGCTCGACGTGGAAGTCTCGGCGGTCACCAAGGCCGGCCTCGACAAGCTGCTCGAAACCATCCTGCTTCAGGCCGAAGTGCTCGAGCTCAAGGTGGCCCGCGATGGGCGCGCCGAGGGTCTGGTCATCGAAGCCAAGCTCGATCGCGGCCGCGGTGCGGTGGCGACGGTGCTGGTGCAGCGCGGCACGCTCTCGATCGGCGACATCGTCGTCGCCGGCACCGAGTTCGCCCGCGTCCGCGCCCTGATCAACGACAAGGGCGAGCAGGTGAAGGAAGCCGGCCCGTCCATTCCGGTGGAAGTGCTGGGCTTTACCGGCGTGCCCTCGGCAGGCGACCGCTTCTCGGTGGTCGAGACCGAAGCGCGAGCCCGTGAAGTCACCGAGTACCGTCAGCGCCTGATCCGCGAGAAGACCGCGGGCGGCGGCGCCACCAGCCTCGAGCAGATGATGAATCAGCTCAAGGCTTCGGGCATCGCCAAGTTCCCGCTGATCATCAAGGGTGACGTGCAGGGCTCGGTCGAAGCGATCAACGCCTCGCTCAACAAGCTCTCGACCGACGAAGTGTCGGCGCAGATCCTGATGTCGGGCGTCGGTGCCATCACCGAATCCGACGTGACGCTGGCTTCGGCTTCGAACGCCATCATCATCGGCTTCAACGTCCGCGCCAACAAGCAGGCCTCCGACCTCGCCACCCGCGAGGGCATCGAAATCCGCTACTACAACATCATCTACGACCTCGTGGATGACGTGAAGGCGGCGATGTCGGGTCTGCTCAAGCCGGAACGCCGCGAGACCTTCATCGGCTACGCCGAGATCCTCGAAGTGTTCTCGATCACCAAGGTCGGCAAGGTCGCCGGCTGCCGCGTGACCGAAGGCATCGTCGAGCGTGGCGCCGGCGTGCGCCTCTTGCGCGACAACGTCGTGATCCACGAAGGCAAGCTCAAGACGCTCAAGCGCTTCAAGGACGAAGTCAAGGAAGTGCCGGTCGGCCAGGAATGCGGCATGGCCTTCGAGAACTACGAAGACATCCGCGCCGGCGACGTCATCGAATGCTTCCGCGTGGAGCAGGTCACGCGGTCGCTGTAAGCGTGGGCGACAAGCCATCAGAGAGAGCGCCAGGCGGAAGCCCGGCGCTCTCTTTTCTTTTGGCGGGCATCTACCAGGGGCGAGGCGAGCGCTTCGCTCCCCCTTGAGGGGAGGGATCGAGGGAGGGGGTGGTGTCAGCACCGAGACCGCCTCACCACCCCCACCCCCAGCCCCTCCCCTCAAGGGGGAGGGGAGCACAGCATCCGAGCAGGTTGAGAATGACCGAACCACTCCTCACCCTCACCTACACCCTGACCACCGCCGACGCGCTGCCTTACGAAGCCCTGCCGCGCGAACTGATCGGCTGGCGCAAGTGGCTGCTGCTGGTCTGGCTCGCGGTCGCGGGCGGGCTGGTGGCGTTCCTGCCGGTGGAGTGGATCGGGCCGGAATGGGGCTGGCGCTTCTGGCTCGCGGCCCTGGTGCTGGTCGGCCTCGCCTATGGAGTGGCCACCCTGGTGATGACGCTCGCGACACATCGCCGGGCCCGGCGCCGCGTTCCGGCGCCCATGGTCGTAACGCTGCAGCAATGGGGCGACCACCTTGCCGTGACCACGGCCGAGCGGCAGTTGTTCATCGCCTACGAGACCATCGCCGATGTCGCCATCGGCAAGGCGCATGTCTTCATTACGGCGCCGCCCGAGGCGCTGATCGTCCCACTCTCGGCGTTCACCGACCGCGACGAGATGGTGGCGTTCGGCGAGGATGTCGACCGGCTGTCGCGCGAAGCTGTCCCCTGACTATCGCTAAGAACCTGCCCGAATTGCTGGTTTCCCCAAACCGCGCCGCACCTTAGATTTGTTCTCTTGTTTCAGGGTGATTTTGATGCGTGGCGTTGGCGGCAGGGTCGGTGGCGGGGGACGTGGGGCGAATGGCCCGGATATCCCGGATGCCTTGCCCTTCGACAAGGGCGAGCGGCTCAAGACCTTTCGCCACCTCGGCCGGCTGTTCGCCCAGATGTGGCGCACCAGTCCCTGGCTGATGAGCCTCAGCATCGGGCTACGGCTGATCGTCGCCATCCAGCCGCCGCTGGTGCTGCTGCTCACCAAGCTGATCATCGACGAAGTGGTGCACCAGACCGGGCTCGCCAGTCCCGGCCCCGAGCTCAACGACTGGCTGGAGAGCGGCCGGCTGACCTATCTCGCGCTGCTGCTTGGGGCGGAGTTCGTGCTGGTGTTCGCCCGCGACGCCTTCAATCGCGCCATCAACGTGGTCGACAACATCCTCGGCGAAAGCCACTCCAATGCCGTCAGCCTCGAGCTGATGGAGCATGCCGCCAAGCTCGACCTGAAGCACTTCGAACAGTCCGAATATCAGGATCGGCTGGAGCGGGCGCGCCGCCAGGCCTCGAGCCGCTCGACCGTCATCTCCCAGGTCTTCGGCCAGGCGCAGGCGATGATCACCGCCATCGCGCTCGCCGCCGGCCTCTTCGTCTATGCGCCGCTGCTCATCGGTCTGCTGGCGCTGGCGCTGATCCCGGCCGTATGGGGCGAGTTCCGCTTCAACCGGCTGGCCTACTGGATCTCGCACAACCGCTCGCCCGAGCGGCGGCAGCTCGAATATCTGCGCCAGATCGGCGCCAGCGCCGACAGCGCCAAGGAGATCAAGCTGTTCGGCCTCGGCGAGTTTCTTTCCGGCCGCTTCAGGGGGTTGTCCGACCAGATCCTGATCGAGAACCGGAACCTGTCGATCAGGCGGGCGCTGCAGACCGGGCTCCTCGCCTCGATCTCGACCCTCACCTACTACGCCGCCTACGCCTATATCGTCTGGCGCACCCTGCATGGCGAGTTCTCCATCGGCACGCTGGTGTTCCTGTCGGGCAGCTTCTCGCAGCTCAATGGCTACCTGCAGCAGATCCTGATCGGCTTCACCCAGATCGCCGGGCAGTCGCTCTATCTCGACGACCTGTTCAGCTTCTTCGAGATCAAGCCGACCATCCTCGACCCAAAACACCCGAAAGCCTTTCCGCTGCCGGTCCGGCAGGGGCTGGTGTTCGAAAATGTCGGCTTCCGCTATCCGGGCTCGGAAAACTGGGCGGTGCGCAACCTGAGCTTCACCGTGCCCGCCGGCGAGACCCTGGCGCTGGTGGGCGAGAACGGCGCCGGCAAGACCACCATCGTCAAGCTGATGACCAGGCTCTACGACCCCGACGAGGGCCGCATCACGCTTGACGGCATCGACCTGAAAGAATTCTCCACCGCCGACCTCCGCACTCATATCGGCGTCATCTTCCAGGATTTCCTGCGCTACAGCTTTTCCGCCTCGGACAATATCGGGGTCGGCCGTATCGAGGTGGCGGCTGACCGCGAGCGCATCGTTTCGGCGGCCGAGCAGAGCCTCGCCGACCCGGTGATCCGAAAGCTCCCGGCCGGCTACGACCAGATGCTCGGCCGCACCTTCCTGAAGGGCCAGGACCTGTCCGGCGGCGAGTGGCAGAAGATCGCCATTGCCCGCGCCTATATGCGCAACGCCGAGATCATCATCCTCGACGAGCCGACCGCGGCGCTCGATGCGCGCGCCGAGGCGGAAGTCTTCACCCGCTTCAAGAACCTCGCCGAAGGCACCACGGCGGTGCTGATCTCGCACCGCTTCTCCACCGTCCGCATGGCCGACCGCATCGTCGTGCTGGCCGACGGCAAGGTCGAAGAGCAGGGCACGCATGCCGAACTGATGGCGAATGGCGGGCGGTATGCGGAGCTGTTCGAGCTGCAGGCGGCTGGGTATCGGTAGGGTCTCACCCGAGTGCCCGCCACCCCTCATCCGGCGCTACGCGCCACCTTCTCCCCGACGGGGAGAAGAATCCTGAGAGGCTGGTGATGGGCACCATTCCTCTCCCCGTCGGGGAGAGGGTGGATCGGCCGAAGGCCGAGACGGGTGAGGGGTTTCACACTCAAATGGGTGCAGGCGCCATTACCGCCCCACCGGCAACTCCGGCACCGGCAGCTCAAACTCCGCCCGCTCGGTGAAGATCGCGTCGATCAGCCCCCAGTCACGCGCTTCCTCGGGCGACATGTAGCGGTCTCGGTCCAGCGTGCGCTCGACCTCTTCGATCGTCCGCCCACAGTGCTTGGCATAGATGCGGTTGATCCGCGCCTTCACCTTCTGGCTCTCCTCGGCATGGATCAGCACGTCGGTGACCTTGCCCTGCGCCCCGCCCGAGGGCTGGTGTACGAGGATCGAGGCATTGGGCAGCGCCATGCGCCGCCCCGGCGCACCGCCGGCCAGCAGGAACGAGCCCATCGAATAGGCGGTGCCCATGCAGAGCGTCGACACCGGCGATTTGATGAACTGCATGGTGTCGTAAATGGCGAGGCCAGCCGTCACCACCCCGCCGGGCGAATTGATGTAGAGCGAAATCTCCTTGCCCGGGTTCTCGGACTCGAGGAACAGCAGCTGGGCGCAGATCAGCGCTGCCATCTGATCCTCGACCTCGCCATTGACGAAAATGATCCGCTCGCGCAGCAGCCGCGAGAAGATATCGAATGAACGCTCCCCGCGGCTCGACTGTTCGATGACCATAGGGACGAGCTGCATCATGTCGCGCATCGGCGACCTCCTTCAGAACCGTACTGAGTTGGGATGCGCGGGCGCTAGGCGGCGCGCAGCATCATGATATTGGCGTTGGCCGGGATCGGCACCCGCATCGGCGCCGCCACCCGGTCATGCACCAGCCGTAGCCAGGTGCCGCCGGTGGATGTCGGTGACAGGGTGAAGGTCACCAGCTCCGCCGCGTCATCGGCGCCCTCGCGCCAGCTGAGCGTCAGCCGCCGCGGCGGCTCGGCCTCGACCACCTCGGCGGCATAGTGCTCGCCATCGGCCTTCGGCGTCAGCCAGCTGTCGCGGAATTCGGGGATCGACAGCGCCCGCCACACCTTGTCGGGCGCTTCGTCGAGCGTGCATTCCACCATCACCCGCTCGGGCAAGTCTACCGGCTCGCTCATTGGTCCATCTCCTTGAGGAAATCACGCAGCCGGCCCAGCCGCTCCGGCCAGAACGCCTGGTAGCGGGCCAGCCAGTCGGTCAGCGGCGCCATGCCGTCGGGGTTCACCGCGTAGTGCACATGCCGCCCCTCGCGCCGTTCGTTGATCAGCCCGGCCGCCCGCAGCACCGCGAGATGTTGCGACAGGGCCGGCTGGCTGATGTCGAATCCCTGGCGCAACGCGGTGGCGTTCAGTTCGCCCGCCGCCAGCCGCTCCAGCATGGCCCGGCGATTGGGGTCGGCCAGCGCCTTGAAGATATCTGCTTCCATGCCCAACACATAAGCCAATACTTATGAGTCGCGCAAGCCCGCTCGACTCCCGGGCCGCGCGCGCATAGGTTCCGCCCGCTTCGTCGGGAGGATGTCGATGCGGACCCTGTTGCTTGCCCTGGCCCTGTTGGCCATCTCGCCCAGCATTGCCGAGGAGACGCCGACGCTCGGCCGCGACGGCGTGAACCTCAGCTTTTCGGCGCTGGGGCATCGCTTCGTACTGCCGACGCCCGACTGGTTGGCACCGGCCCAGCGGCTGTCGCCGGATCTGCTGCCCCTGCTCGAATCGAACACCTATGGCGATGCCACCCAGGCCTTCGTCGAATTCTTTCCCAAGGGCCAGTCGGTCGACGACTGGACCACCACTTACGCCGCGCGGCTGACCCTGCAGCCGGGTCGCAGCCTCGACGATTACCGGCGCGCCACGATGTATGGTTACTCGCAGATCTGCAAGGAGGAGGCGCTCGGCTTCTTCAACTTCGGCGAAGAGACCGACACCTTCTTCCCAGCCCTCGGGATGGCCTGCGGCGCCTACAAGGACAACGGCAAGCTGCGCGGGCTGGGCGAGGTGATGGTGGCGGTGTTCAGGAAGACCGATACCGGCATCGCCATGATCTACCAGGAATGGAAGGGCAGGGCGTTCGACCCGTCGGACCCGACGACCTGGCCGGTGGACACCAAAGCCTTCCAGGCGCGGGCGAAGGAACTGCAGGACGTGGTGGCGTTGGAGAAGGTGGCGGACTGACTGAAGCAGACGGCCCCCTCCCATCCTCCCCCATAAAGGGGGAGGTGCCCGCCGGTTCATTTGGCATGATCGAAGACAGAGCCTCCGACTCTTCACCTCCCCCTTTATGGGGGAGGCCGGGAGGGGGCCGTCTCTATCGGTTTAGCGCTACCCCCGCGCAGCCAACGCCGCCCCCGTGAGGCTCCCCTTCGCGCTCTTCAGCCCCGTCGGGGTTCCCTCGAACACCACGCTGCCGCCCTCGTTGCCGGCGCCCGGTCCGAGGTCGATGACCCAGTCGGCGCGGCTGATCACGTCGAGATTGTGCTCGATGACGATCACCGTCGAGCCGGCATCGACCAGTCGGTCGAACAGCCCGATCAGCGTGTCGACGTCGTTCATGTGGAGCCCGGTGGTGGGCTCGTCCAGCACGTAGATATTGCCCGACTTGCCCAGCTCCGCCGCGAGCTTCAGCCGCTGCCGTTCGCCGCCCGACAGCGTTGAGAGCGGCTGGCCCAGCGTCAGGTAGCCGAGCCCGACATCGTCGAGCCCTTTGAGGATCTTGGCGATGGCAGGTTCGGTGAAGAACTCGGTCGCCTCGGTGACGCTCATTTCGTAGACGTCGCTGATCGCCTTGCCACGCAGCTTGTGCTGCAGCACCTCGTCGGTGAAGCGCTTGCCCTCGCAGGTCTCGCAGACGCTGGCCACCGGGTCCATGTGCGCGAGGTCGGTATAGGTGACGCCCAGCCCCTTGCAGTCGGGGCAGGCGCCTTTCGAGTTGGCCGAGAACAGCGCCGCGTCGACGCCGTTGGCCTTGGCGAAGGTCTTGCGGACCGTGTCGAGAATGCCGGTATAGGTTGCGGTGTTGGAGCGCGACGAGCCGCGGTTGAGGTTCTGGTCGATAATCACCGTGTCCGGGTAGGCAGCCGGCAGCGAACCCTGGATCAGCGAACTCTTGCCCGCCCCGGCGACGCCGGTGACCACGGTCAGCACTCCCGCGGGGATCGACACCGACACATCGCGCAGGTTGTTGGTCCTGGCGTGGGCGATCTTCAGCTGGCCCTTGGCCTTGCGGCCTTCGGTCTTGATCGGCTGGTGCTTCTTCATGTGGTTGCCGGTCAGCGTGCCGGACTTGAGCAGCCCGTCGAAATCGCCTTCGTAGACGATCTCGCCGCCCTTCGAACCGGCGAAGGGGCCCATGTCGACCACGTGGTCGGCGATGGCGATCATGTCGGGCTTGTGCTCGACGATCAGCACCGTGTTGCCCTTGTCGCGCAACTGCTGCATCAGCCCGGCCAGCGGGCCGACATCATGCGGGTGGAGCCCGACGCTCGGCTCGTCGAACACATAGGTGATGTCGGTCAAGGACGAACCGAGATGGCGCACCATCTTCACCCGCTGGCTTTCGCCGCCCGATAGCGTCGAGCTCTCGCGATCGAGGCTCAGATAGCCCAGCCCGATGGTGACGAGGTTCTCGAGCCGCGCCGCCAGGGCCGCGATCATCGGTTTGATGGCCGGTGCCTCGATCGAGCGCACGAACGGCGCGAGGTCGGAAACCTGCATCGCCGAGCATTCGGCAATCGACTTGCCGTTGACCTTGCTGGCCAGCGCCGCCGCGTTGAGCCGGGCGCCGCCGCAGGCCGGGCAGGTGGCGCGGGTGAAGATCTTGTCGTACTCGACCCGCACATGCGGCTGCAGGTTCTCGGGGTCTTTCGAGCCCAGCCCCTTCTTCAGCTTGGCCACCACGCCCTCATAGGTGAGGCCGATCTTGCCGACCTTGATCTTGCGGCCATCGTCGAGGGTCAGGAGGTTCTCCCGCTCCTCGGCGGTGAACTTCGAGACCGGCTTGTCCATGTCGAACAGGCCGGAATTGGCGTAGATTTCCCACCACCAGCTGTCGACCGCAAAATCCTTGGGCAGCAGCGCGCCCTGGTTGAGCGATTTCGACTCGTCGATCACCGCGCTCATGTCCATCGCCGCGACCTGTCCGATGCCTTCGCAGTCGGGGCACATGCCGCGCGGATCGTTGTAGGAATAAAGCCCGGGCGCCCCGAGCTTCGGCTCGGCGGCGCGCGAGAAAATCACCCGCAGCATCTGCGCCGCATCGGTGACGGTGGCGACGGTGGAGCGCGAATTGCCCCCCAGCCGCTGCTGGTCGACGATGATGGCGGCCGAGATATTCTCCAGCTCGTCGGCGTCGGGCTGGCCGTAATGCGGCATGAACTGCTGCACGAACGCCGGATAGGTCTCGTTGATCAGCCGCTGGCTTTCCGCCGCGATGGTGCCGAACACCAGCGAGGACTTGCCCGACCCGGAAACCCCGGTGAACACCGTGATCTTCCGCTTCGGGATGTCGAGCGACACGTTCTTGAGGTTGTTCTCCCGCGCCCCGCGGATCTTGATCGAGCCGTACATGCGAACCCTCTTTCGTACTTTACCAGTTAGTTAAATAATGTTCCGAGGAAAGGCAAGCCCCGCCGATCGTCGTGACATCCCGATCAGCGCAACTGCTCGAGCACCGCGAATTCCTCATAGACGCGCTGCCGCTCGGCGTCGGAAAGCGGCAGCGCCCTGAGCCGGCGGTGCAGGTCGGTCGCCACCTGGTGCTGACCCATGGCGATTGCCAGTTCGATGCGCGAAGCGAGCGCTCGCGCGTCGCTGTCGCCGGGGATCGTGCCGGTGAGGACGGGGATGGTAATACCCTGGTTCATCGCTGTGACCTCGATTCTGGAAGGAGAATCCGGACGCCCGCCGGCGTCCGGAAGCTGTCAGAGGCTCGCCTTGCGGATCGCCTTGGCGCCGACGCTGAGCCCGACCACCGCGGTGCCGAGCGCCACCAGCACGCCCCACAGCACCGTGGTGCTGAGCAGTTCGCCGGTAAACAGCGCCCGCTCGGCTTCGATCAGGTAGGTCAGCGGGTTGAACCGGCTGGCGATATAGAGCCAGCCCGGGCCGTTCTCGATCGGCAGCAGCACCCCGCCGAGCAGCATCAGCGGCAGCGCCACCGACTGGCTCACCATGTAGAACAGCGACGTGTTGTGCCGCGCCGCGATGGCCAGCGCATAGGAGAGCGCCGCCACCCCGGCGCCGAACAGCGCCAGCAGCGCCAGCCCGAACAGCATCTGGATCGGATGGAGCGCCAGCCCGAACGGCCAGGCGAGGAGGATCAGCGCCAAAGCCTGCAGCGCCAGCGGGAACATTTCCTTCAGCGAGCGGCCGAAGATCAGCGCCGGCCGGCTCATCGGCGTGGAGAGAAAGCGCTCCAGCACCCCGCTCATCAGTTCCTCGGTGAGGCTCCAGCCGACCATCGCGGTGCCGAACAGCGTCAGCATCACGATCATCCCCGGCACGAACCACTGCAGTGCCTCGGCGGTGGAGCCGCCGACATTGAGCAGCGGCACGAAGAACGCCAGGTAGAGCACCGGCTGCACCAGCCCGAAGGCCATCCACGACGGATCGGCGAGAGTGGGTTTCATCTCGCGGGTGAACGAGGTGGCGACGTCTCGGAAGAAGGTCATGGGTGAGTCTCCTTGATCATAGGGAGAAGGGGCAGCCACCAGCCTGCTTTCTCCCCTTGCGGGCAGCGGGCGAGGGCGTTCGCCCTCGCCGCGAGGTGGCGCGTAGCGCCGGATGAGGGATACGCAGCCAGGGGCTGCGCGATCGGAGCAGAGCGACGAGCGGTGCTGGCCGCGGAGAGATACCCCTCATCCGGCCTTCGGCCACCTTCTCCCGCAAGGGGAGAAGGCAAGAACGCCCGCCCTCTGATCGGTGCGAACGGCCCTTTCATGCTGCGGTCTCCCTGAGCGAGCGGCCGGTCAGACCGAGGAACACATCGTCCAGCGTCGGCCGGCGGACATTGGCGGCGAGAACGCGCGCCCCGCGCTGATCGAGCGCCCGGATGAACTCCGGCAGCACCGCTTCGCCGCCCTTCACCGTGACTCCGACGCGGGCCCCGTCGCGGCTGATCTCGCGGGCCTCGGGCAGGTTGGCGGCGAGTTCGGCGGCAAGCCCCGCATTGTCCGCATCGATGCTGATGCGGTCGCCGGCGAGGTTGGCCTTCAAGCGCTCCGGCGTGTCGTTGGCGATGATCTGGCCGTTGTCCATGATCATCACCCGTTCGGCCATCGAGTCCGCCTCGTCGAGATAGTGGGTGGTGAGAAAGATCGTCATCCCGGTCGACTTCCTCAGCTTGACGATGTGTTCCCACAGGTTTGCGCGGCTATGCGGGTCGAGCCCGGTGGAAGGCTCGTCGAGGAACAGCACTTTGGGGCTGTGCATCAGCCCGAGCGCGATATCGACGCGCCGCTTCTGCCCACCCGAGAGACTCATGCCGGTGCGCTTTTCGAGCCCGGTGAGCTCCAGCATGCCGATCAGTTCGTCGGCGCGCCGGGCCGACTCGGCCTTGCTCATCCGCTGCGCCGCGCCCTGTGTCAGCAACTCGTCGCGCAGCTTGTTGTAGCCGCCGGCCCCAGCGCCCTGGCCGACATAGCCGATGCGGCGGCGCACCGCGTTGGCCTCGCGCAGCACATCGTGGCCGGCGACGCTCGCCGCGCCGGCGGTCGGCGGCAGCAACGTCGTCAGCATGCGCACACTGGTGGATTTGCCGGCGCCATTGGGGCCGAGAAACGCCACCAGCTCGCCTTCGGCCACATCGAGGTCGAGGCCGCGTACCGCCTCCACCACACCTTCCTTGGTCTTGAAGCTGCGCTTCAGGCCGCGGGCATGGATCATTGCTTCACTCCTCATCTCGCTTCACTTTGGACAGTCCCTGCGGGACAGTGACTTCGGGACAAATCTATCCGGCCCTGCTGACATGACGTGTCAGCAGGCTGGTTTTCGACACGCGCGCCGGATGTCCGAAGGGATATCTCGACTTTCGCGGGGCGCAGATATAACGTTGTGCAGTGTACGAGGTTTGGATAGCTCCAATCCTGTACACTGTAAAGAGTTATTTTAGGGAGGCCGGATGGCCGAGGAAATCACCGGTCGGGGCGATCCGATCCGGACGCTGGAACTGATGTGGGGCAAGGCCCCGGCCCCGAGGCGCGGCCCGCGGTCGCGGGTCAGCGTCGCCGATCTGGTTGCGGCCGCCGTGGCCATTGCCGATGCCGAGGGGATCGATGCGGTCTCCACCCGGCGGGTCGCCGAGGCCGTAGGCATCTCCCCGATGAGCTTTTACACTCACATTCCCGACAAGGCGGTGCTGCTCGACCTGATGCTCGATGCCGTCGCCACCGGGCAGGCGGGCGAAGTGACGCCGGAGTTCCATCCGGCCAACTGGCGGGCCAACGTTACCCTGGTGGCGCGCAGCTTTCGCCGCTTCTACCTCGCGCACCCCTGGGCGCTGGAGATCGGCACCCATCGGCCGGTGCTCGGACCCAACACCATCCGGGCCTACGACAATTTCCTCAGCGTCTTCGACGGGCTCGGGCTCGGTGAAGTCGAGATGGATTTCTGCGTCATCCTCGTCGCCAACTATGTGCACGGCGCGGTGCGCGACGTGGTGCGCGCCAAAATGGTCAAGGCGCAGACCGGGATGAGCGACGACGAATGGTGGTACCGCATCGAGCCTTTCCTCCAGACCATGGATTTCTCGCCTTATCCGGTGGCGAGCCGGGTGGGCGCGGTGGTCGGCGAGCTCTATGGGCTGGGCAACCCCGACCTGGCTTTCGATTTCGGGCTGGAGCGCATCCTCGACGGGCTCGAGCGGCTGCTCGAGGGCAAGGCCGCCACCACGCCGGTGCCGGCAGCCGGGGACTGCCGTTGACGCGAGCGTCCAGAGCGCCTAACTCGATCCGATGAAACGCGACACCCACAAGCCCACCGGTCCCAGCCAGCGCATGCTGCGCGTCGGCGAACTGGTGCGCCATGCTCTTTCCGGCGTCTTCGCCCGCGGCGAGATCGAGGATCCACTGCTTCAGGGCAAGGTCATCACCGTCCCCGAAGTGCGCATGACGCCCGACCTGAAGCTGGCCAACGCCTATATCATGCCGCTCGGCGGCGAGGGCGCCGAGGAGATCGTCGCGGCGCTCAACCGCCACCATCGCTTCATCCGTGGCCGCGTGGCGCCCGAACTCGATCTGAAGTTCGCGCCCGACCTGCGCTTTTTCGTCGACAACACCTTCGACGAGTTCGGCAAGATCGACGCCCTGCTGCGCTCCGATCGCGTGCAGCGCGATATCCTGAAGGATGAGGACGAAGCTTGACCACCGAGAAGCGCCAGAAGCGCGACGTCTCCGGTTGGTTGGTTCTCGACAAGCCCTATGACATGACCTCCACCCAGGCGGTGGGCAAGCTCCGTTGGCTGCTCGGCGCCAAGAAGGCCGGCCATGCCGGAACGCTGGACCCGCTGGCGACCGGCATCCTGCCGATCGCCCTGGGCGAGGCGACCAAGACCGTGCCCGCCGTGCAGGACGGCACCAAGGTCTACCGCTTCGCCATCAAGTGGGGCGAGGAAACCACCACCGACGACGCCGAGGGGGAAGTCAGCGCCCGCTCGGATCTGCGTCCATCGCAGGCCGAAATTCTTGCCGCGCTTCCAGGCTTCACCGGCGAGATCATGCAGACGCCGCCGGCCTTCTCGGCCATCAAGGTCGATGGTGAGCGCGCCTATGACTTGGCGCGCGCCGGTGAGACGGTCGAGCTCGCGGCACGGCCCGTCTATATCGAGGCGCTCCGCCTCATCGAGCATCTGGGCGAGATCAGCCGCCTGGAAATGACCTGCGAGAAGGGCACCTATGTGCGCGCCTTGGCGCGCGATCTCGCCCGCCAACTGGGGACGCGCGGCCACGTGGTCGAACTGCGCCGCACCGCGGTCGGCCCGTTCAGCGAGGCGCGGGCGGTGACGCTGGAGATGCTGGAAGCGGCGGCCGATCGCGACGCCCTGCTGCTGCCGATCTCGGCCGGGTTGGCGCTGCTGCCCGAGATTCGGCTCACCCCCGATCAGGTCAGTGCCATTCGGCATGGCAATCCGGTGCTGCTTGGCGGCGCCGCGGCGCCGATCGCGCTCGACAGCGCCTGGGCCAGCAGCGCCGGCGTCGCCGTGGCGCTCGGCCGGGTCGAAGCCGGCATGTTCAAGTCGCACCGGGTAATCGCCTGAAAAATTCTGCCTGGCTCTGGAACCAATGGCTGGGCGCGGCGTTGTCGTGCACTGACGTGTGCAGGGGTTTGGGTTGAGTTTCGCCGGGGTGCTTTATGGCTGACGGGCCCGGCCCGGCTGACAATACGGCTGTTGCGCGGCGTCGCAGACCGACCGCTCGCCCGATAGCGGTCTATCTGTTCGTTCTGGCGCTGGTTGCGCTCGTCCCCGCTTTCATCTTTTCCGCCATCCTGCTGCAGCGCAACAACGAAGCGCAGGAGCGCGTCGTCGAGACGCTGATCACCGGCAACGCCCGGTCCATCGTCCAGGCAGTGGATCGCGAGATCAACGCCAACATCACGACGCTGCGTGTCCTCGCCACCACGCCGCCGCTGACCCCGGCGGATTATCCCGAGTTCCACGCCCGGGTCAGCGTCGCGCTCGAGAATACCGGCTCGTTCGTCTACCTGATCCACCCCGACATGACGTCGGATCTGTCCACCCGCGTCCCGCTCTCGGAACAGGCCAGCAACTCGATCGGCGATACCGACACCGCGCAGCGTGCTTTCGATACGCGCGACGTGACGGTGTCCGACGCCGTGTTCGGACGGCTCTCCCAGCAATGGGTGGTCAACATCCTGCAGCCGATCTTTCCGGCCAACCAGCAGCCGCTGATCCTCGGTTTCAGCCGCACCGCCAGCCAGCTGTCTATGGCCCTGCTGGCGAGCCGGATGCCCGAGGGCTGGCACGTGGCGCTGGTCGACAGGAAGGGCGTGGTCATCGCCGCCGCCGATCAGGGCGGCAATACCGGCGACGCCTTCAACCTCCTGCCGGTGACCGACCTGGGCACCACCGGCGGCTGGCGGGCGCTGACCATCGAGGGCACCGACTACCTGGTGGTGTCGCAGCGCTCCACCCTGACCGGCTGGTCGCTGGTCGCCTGGGCCGATCGCGACGTGGTGGCCAAGCCGCTCGCCGACGCCTTCTGGTCGCTGCTCGCCGGTGGTGTGCTGCTGGCGGCGCTGGTGGTGTTGGTGGTCTATGGCGTCAGCCTGCAGATCGGCCGTTCCGTGCACGGGCTCGAGGCCGATGCCAAGCGGCTCGGCGCCGGCCAGCCGGTCGAGGCGCGGCCGTTCCCCATCGAGGAGATCGAGACGGTGTCCGCGGCGCTCGGCGATGCCTCGCGGCGCCGCCAGGCCGCCGAAACCGAAGTCCGCTTCCTGATGCGCGAGCTGGCGCATCGGAGCAAGAACCAGATGACAGTGATCGCCGCGATGGCCAAGCAGACCGCCCGCGGCGCCGACACGGTGCCCGAGTTCGTCTCGAGCTTCGAGCGCCGCATCTTCGGGCTCGCCCGCTCCACCGACCTGCTGCTGGCGCACGGCGTCGCCGGTGTCGACCTGCGGGAGTTGCTGGTCAGCCAGATCGATCCGTTCTGCCCGGTCGACGGCGAGCGCGTGGTGGTCGATGGTCCCTCCTTGCGGCTCAACGCCCAGGCCGGTCAGATCCTCGGCATGGCGGCGCACGAACTGGCGACCAATGCGGTCAAGTACGGCGCCTTCGCCAAGGAAGGCGGCCGGCTGGAGCTGACCTGGAAACGGGTCGGCGATGCCGTGAGCTTTCTCTGGCACGAAAGCGGCAATGCGCCCGCCGAAACCGCGCCGCGTCGCGGCTTTGGCACCACCGTGCTCGAGAACATGGTCGGCCGCTCGCTCAACGGCGAGGTCAAGCGCGAGGTGCACGAGCACGGCATCGCGTGGCGGTTCACCATTCCGCTCAGTTCACTCGACCCCTCCGACACCCTCAACGGCGTCGCCGAGAAGCCTGAACCCGACAAATAACTGGCATTCGGCGCCCCTTTCCCCTATAGAGCGCGCGAGTTCCGGCCCGGCCGGCGCTTATTCATGGCTCCACCTGGACGACATCCCGGGCGGCAGCGTCCCGATGATCCTCTGTTTGAAAGGACCTTTCCGATGTCGATTACCGCAGAGCGGAAGACTGCGCTCATCAAGGACTACGCCACCAAGAAGGACGACACCGGCTCGCCGGAAGTCCAGGTCGCGATCCTCTCCGAACGCATCGCCAATCTCACCGAACACTTCAAGCTGCACGGCAAGGACAACCATTCGCGCCGTGGCCTGCTGAAGATGGTTTCGACGCGCCGCCGTCTCCTCGACTACGTCAAGAAGTCGGACGAAGCGCGCTACAAGGCGCTGATCGAACGTCTGGGCCTGCGCCGCTAAGGCTGGGCTGCGACTATGACTTGGACCCACGAGGCACGCCTCGCGGGTCCACCCCGGCAGACCTGCCGGTTATTTGCGTAGGCTGACGAACTACGCGGAGCATGGCGAGATCATCGGCCGCTCACGGTGCCGGACGGGCACCTCCCTGTTTCAGGAAATTGAGCGGCTCATCGTCTTGTCCATGTTCCGCCCCTCCCGACCGGAGGGTGTCAGCGCGGAACCGTGCCGATTTTGGGCCGTAGTCGCACATGGGGTGCGACGCGCGGCTGGCACACCGGATGAGTTCGCGGGGTGGCTACGCCTCCGCGTTCCCGCTCATTCCGGCAGAATGGAAAGACAACGATATGCCCATCAACTTCGACTACCACAAAGTTGAGCTGAACTGGGGCGGCCAGCCCCTCACCCTTGAGACCGGCAAGATCGCCCGCCAGGCCGACGGCGCCGTGCTCGCCACGCTCGGCGAGACCGTGGTCCTTGCCACCGTCGTTTCGGCCAAGTCGCCGAAGCCGGGTCAGGACTTCTTCCCGCTGACCGTCAACTACCAGGAAAAGTACTTCGCCGCGGGCAAGATCCCGGGCGGCTACTTCAAGCGCGAAGGGCGCCCGACCGAAGCCGAGACGCTGACCTCGCGCCTGATCGATCGCCCGATCCGCCCGCTCTTCCCCGATGGCTACAAGAACGAGACCCAGGTCATCGTCACCGTTCTGCAGCACGACATGGAGAACAACCCGGACGTGCTCTCGATGGTCGCGGCCTCCGCCGCGCTGACCATTTCGGGCGTGCCGTTCATGGGCCCGATCGGCGCCGCCCGCGTCGGCTACATTGATGGCGAATACGTCCTCAACCTCGCCGTCGACCGTCGCGCCGAATCCAAGCTCGATCTGGTCATGGCCGGCACCCAGGACGCCGTGCTGATGGTGGAATCGGAGGCCCAGGAGCTGTCCGAGGAGATCATGCTCGGCGCCGTGATGTTCGGTCACGAAGCCTCGCGCAAGGTCATCGACGCCATCATCAAGCTGGCTGAGCTGGCCGCCAAGGAGCCGCGTGATTTCACCGCTCCGGACTATTCGGCGCTCGAAGCCGACGTGCTCAAGGTGGCCGAGGCCGACCTGCGCGCCGCCTACAAGATCACCGACAAGGCACAGCGCTACGCTGCGGTCGACGCCGCCAACGCCAAGGTCAAGGCGCATTACGCGTCGCAGATCGAAGCCGGCACCGTCTCGGCCGAGGATCTGGGCGAAGTCGTCCACAACCTCCAGGCCAAGATCGTCCGCTGGAACATCCTCGACACCAAGTCGCGTATCGATGGCCGTGACCTGACGACCGTTCGTCCGATCGTCGCCGAAGTCGGCGTCCTGCCCCGCACCCACGGTTCGGCGCTGTTCACCCGCGGTGAGACCCAGGCCCTCGTCGTTGCCACGCTCGGCACCGGCGACGACGAGCAGTTCGTCGACAGCCTCGAAGGCACCGGCAAGGTGAACTTCATGCTGCACTACAACTTCCCGCCCTACTCGGTCGGTGAAGCTGGCCGCATGGGCTCGCCCGGCCGTCGCGAGATCGGCCACGGCAAGCTCGCCTGGCGCGCCATCAACCCGATCCGCCCCAAGGCGGAAGAGTTCCCCTACACCATCCGCGTCGTCTCCGAGATCACCGAGTCGAACGGCTCGTCCTCGATGGCGACCGTCTGCGGCACCTCGCTGGCGCTGATGGATGCGGGCGTGCCGATGAAGAAGCCGGTGGCGGGTATCGCCATGGGCCTGATCCTCGAAGGCGACCGCTACGCGGTGCTCTCCGACATCCTGGGTGACGAAGATCACCTCGGCGACATGGACTTCAAGGTTGCGGGTACCGCCGACGGCGTTACCTCGCTGCAGATGGACATCAAGATCGCCGGCATCACCGAGGAGATCATGAAGGTCGCCCTCGAGCAGGCCAAGGGCGGTCGCGAGCACATCCTGGGCGAGATGGCCAAGGCGCTCGACACTTCGCGCTCCAGCGTCGGCGAGTTCGCGCCGCGCATCGAGACCATCACCATCCCGACCGACAAGATCCGCGAAGTGATCGGCACCGGCGGCAAGGTGATCCGCGAGATCGTCGAGAAGACCGGCGCCAAGATCGACATCAACGACGATGGCACCGTGAAGGTCTCGTCCTCGGACGGCGCCTCGATCGATGCGGCCATCAAGTGGATCAAGTCGATCACCGATGAAGCCGAAGTCGGCGCCATCTACCAGGGCACCGTGGTCAAGACCGCCGATTTCGGCGCGTTCGTGAACTTCTTCGGCGCCAAGGACGGCCTCGTGCACATCTCCCAGCTCGCCGCCCAGCGCGTCGGCAAGACCACCGATGTCGTCAAGGAAGGCGACAAGGTGTGGGTGAAGCTGCTCGGCTTCGACGAGCGCGGCAAGGTCCGCCTCTCGATGAAGGTCGTCGATCAGGCCACCGGCAAGGAAATCGCCGAGGAAGCCGCCGAGTAATCGGCAGCACTCGTCGCATCGAAAAAGGCCCGGGAGCGATCCCGGGCCTTGTTTTTGTGCCATCCAGCGCGGGGGGATCGCAGCCGGCGTGGGGATAGCTCGGCGCGTACAGAGCACCCCCACCCTGTCCCTCCCCCGCAAGGGGGGAGGAGACCAAAACACTGGCGTATGAGTTGGCGTCTCCCTCCCCCTTGCGGGGAGGGGACAGGGGTGGGGGTACTCTTCCCGCACCGGCTTGCCGGCTGCATCGTCATTTCCGCCGCAGGTCTAAGCCGCCGCCGGACGCATGCCGCGGAACATCGCGATGGTCGTCACCGCCGCGATGAAGACGATCGCCGCGCCCAGCAGCGAGGTCACCAGCATGGCATCGGCATAGGCGACGCGGGCGGCTTCCAGCAATGCCACGCCCCCCTCAGGCAGCGCCTCCGCGGCGCTGTGGGCCCCGCCGATGCCGCGCAGCGCCATCGCCACCGCTTCACCCGACAGGCCCTCAGGCAGGGCCTCGCCGAGGCTGCCGCGATAGAGCACCGTGAGGATGCTGCCAAGCAGTGCGATGCCGAGCGCCCCACCGAACTCCGAGCTCGTCTCGTTGAGCCCGGAGGCAGCGCCGGCCCGCTCCGGCGGGGCCGAGCCCATCACCAGGTCGGCGGCGATGGTCGCCACCGGGGCGAGCCCGATCGACAACACGGTGTCGGCGGCGATCAGCGTGATCAGGTCGCGCGACGGTGCAGTGAGCCCGATGACCAGCAGCGCCAGCGCGGCGACGGTCAGCCCCAGCGCCAGCACATAGGCCGGGCGCATCCGGTTCAGCAGCACCGGGGTGAGCAGCGAGCCGGCAACAAAGCCGAGGCCCACCGGCAGGCTCCACAGCCCCGCTTCGAATGGCGTGAGCCCCAGCACCAGCTGCATGTACTGCGCCACCACGAGGAACATGCCGAACAGTGCAAAGAAGCCAAACACGTTGATGCCGAGTGCGGCACTGAACGCCGGGCGGGTGAACAGGCTCAGGTCGAGCAGCGGGTGCGCCAGCCGCAACTGCCGCCAGGCGAAGATCAGACCTATGCCCAGTCCCAGTATGATGGCACCGATGCTGACCGGCAGCCCGCCGCCCTCGGCCAGCGACTTGATGCCGTAGATGATCGACAGCACGGCGGCCATCGACAGGACTGCGCTGGGAATATCCAGCCGGCCGGCCTGCGGATCCTTGTACTCGGGCAGGAGCCGCGGTGCGACCAGCAGCAAGAGCACCATGATCGGCACGGCGACGAGGAACACCGAGCCCCACCAGAAATAGTTGAGCAGCACGCCGCCCACCACCGGCCCGATCGCCCCACCGGTCGAAAAGCTCGCCACCCATACGCTGATGGCGATGGTCCGCTCGCGATCGTCGCGGAACATGTTGGTGATCAGCGACAGGGTCGAAGGCGCCAGCGTCGCCCCGGCTATGCCGAGCAGCGCCCGGGCGATGATCAGGGTCTCGGCCGTGGGGGCGAATGCCGCGAGAATCGAGGTCAGCCCGAACGCCACGGCGCCGATCAGCAGCAGCTTTCGCCGCCCGATGCGGTCGCCCAGCGTGCCCATGGTGAGGAGCGAGCCGGCAACGAAGAAGCCGTAGATGTCGACGATCCACAGCAGCTGTGCCGCGCTGGGATTGAGCGATGCCGTCAGCGACGGTACAGCGAGATTGAGGACCGTCAGGTCCATGGCATAGAGGATGCAGGGCAGGGCGATGACCGCGAGCCCGATCCATTCCCGGCGCGTGGCCCGCGTGGCGGTGATGCCTGACATGCGGCGTTCCTTTCGATCGTTCATCATTGCCACGATGCTACGACCCTAAGGCTGCCAACTGCTGTCAGGCTATGCCGCCATGGCTTGGCCACCAAGCCTGGCAGCTTTGCTGAGCCTGGGCAGCCTTGGCGCCGCCCGGGACGGCATTGGCGTGGACGTCGAGCCATCCCATATCATGGGGCATGACGACCTCCCCCGATGCTTCGCCTGCCGCCGTCTGGACGATCCTCACATCGTGGCCGCGCGGCTATTTCACCGCGCGGTACGAGGGCCGGCGCTACGGCGTGAGCAACACGGCCCATGCCAACGGCCAGAGCTTCAAGCTCTACGCCGAGCAGCTTGGTGGCGCCGACCGCATCAGTCTCAATATTTATCGTCCGCCCAGCAGCGCCGAGCCGGCGCTGAAACCGTGCGAGATGCCGATCGACAAGGTGACGGCTTTCGTCGTCGGTGCAGTGCTCGAGTAACTCGGCCCTGACTGCCCGGTCAGTGGCGGACTGGCGCGTTGCGTAACAGGCCTTCGACGAGGCGCCGATACGCCGCCGTAGCCCGCCGCGAGATGCCCACCGGGTCCTCTGCGTTGGCGATCCACTGCGCCGCGTAGCAGGAGGCGCCGGTGATCATGCGGGCCGTGGCTTCACAGTCGACATCGGCGATCACGCCGCTTTCCAGCAGCCCTTCGAGGCTCTGCCGCATCGCCGTGATGCAACCATTGGCGCTCGGCCAGGAGGAGGGGTCGCCCAGCACCGCCGGCCCGTCGCGCAGCATGATGCGCTGGATTTCCGGCTCGAGCGCCATCTCGATATAGCCGATGCCTTCCTCGACGAAACTCTCCCAGGCGTTCGGCGCCCTCAAGGCGCGGGCCTTGAGTCGCGCCGTCATCTCGCTGTCGATCTCGGCCACCACGGCCTCGAACAGCCCGCGCTTGTCGCCGAAATGGTGGTAGAGCGCGCCGCGCGTCAGCCCGACATCGGAGGTGAAGTGATCCATCGAGGCATCGGCATAGCCGACCTCCGCAAACGCCTTGCGGCCCGCCGCCATCAGCTTGGCGCGGGTTTCGACGATCATTTCGCTGCGGGTTCTCTGAGCCATGTTCTGCCTGTCTTCACATACGTTACGTATGCCAATTGACATACGTCGCGTATGTTACTAGATCTTTCGCATACGCCGCGTATGTAAACCATGTAGTCCGCGGCTCACCAAATGTCGAGGGATCGTCATGCCGAATCCATATGTAGAGATCTTCCGGGCGCCCGGCGCCAAGGGCTTTGCCGCCGCCGGCTTCGTCGCCCGCATGCCGATGGCGATGGCGCCGATCGGTATCGTCGCCATGCTGTCGCAGACGCATGGCGAGTTCTGGCTCGCCGGCGCCGTTTCCGCCACCTATGCCTTCGCCAACGCGTTGTTTGCGCCGCAGATCTCTCGCGTCGTCGACCGGCTGGGTCAGTCGCGGGTGCTGATCCCGACCACGCTCATTGCCGTCGCGGCCTTCGCCGTGCTGATGCTGGCAGCCGCTCAGCACTGGCCGATCTGGACGCTGTTCGCCGCGGCGCTTGCCGCAGCCGTGATGCCGAGCTTCCCGGCGATGATCCGGGCGCGCTGGAGCGAACTGTTCCGTGACCGGCCCGAGCTCAACACCGCCTTCGCCTTCGAGTCGTCTGCCGATGAGCTGGTCTACATTGCCGGAGCGTCGCTGTCGGTGGGGCTGGCCGTGGCGTTGTTCCCCGAGGCCGGTCTGCTGGCAAGCACGCTGTTTCTGGCGCTCGGCGGCCTCAGCTTCATCGCCCAGCGGGGCACCGAGCCGCAGCCCAGCAGCGGCGCCGGCGGCAGCGGGCAGTCGGCGATCCGGCAGCGGCCGGTGCAGATCATCACCCTCGCCCTCGTCTTTGTCGGCGCCATCTTCGCCACCGCCGAAGTGAGCGCCGTGGCCATCACCGAGCAACTGGGGGAACCGGGTGCCGCCAGCCTCGTCATCGGCGTCTATGCCGTGGGGTCGTTCGTCGTCGGCCTGATTGTCGGCGCGTTGAACCTGAAGCTGGCGCTGGAAAAGCAGCTGGCGATCGCGCTGGCCGTCATCGCCATCACTGCCTGGCCACTGCTGTTCGTCGACAATGTGCCGATGCTGGCGCTCGCCGTGTTCATGAGCGGCATCGCCATCTCGCCGACCTTCATCACCGCCTTCGGCCTGATCGAGCGGCGGGTGCCGGCGGCCATGCTCACCGAGGGCATCACCTGGGTGATGACCGGGATCGGCATCGGCATGGCGCTCGGCTCGTTCGTCACCGGCTGGGTGGTGGACACCTATGGCGCGAGCCACGGCTTCATCGTCTCGGTGGTGGCAGGGGCGTTGGCGCTGCTGACGGTGCTGCTGGGGCAGCGGACGCTGGCCGGGCGAGGCAGCCCTATCCGGGCATCGGCGGAACCGCAGCCGGCTGAATGAGCTGCAGGAATGGAAAGGGCCCGGCCACAGCGCCGGGCCCTTTATTTCTTGGAGGTCGCCGAAGTGCTGCGCGGGCCGTCCGCCCGGCGTCAGGGCTTCTCCCAGGTCAGCGCCTCGGCTTTGGCGCCAAGCCCGCCCAGTGCCGCCTTGAGATCGGCCACCATCGGGTCCGGCCCGCACAGATAGAAGTTCTGGCTGATGTCGTGCACGTGGCGCTTGAGGAAGGCTTCATCGATCCGCTCGTGCAGCACGCCCTTGGCGCCCGGCTCGTCGGTGACGGTCCAGGTGACCTCGAGCCCATCCATCGCTTCGAACTCCTCGCGCAGGATGATGTCTTCGGCCTTGCGGTTCGAGGCGATCAGCCGATGCCCGGCCAACTGGCCGTCCTTGTGCAACTGCCGAAGCATGGCGATGAACGGAGTGACCCCGGCGCCGCCGGCGATGAAGGTGCCCGGGCCCTTGTAGGTAATGGTGCCCCAGGGGTCGCGCAGCAGCAGCTTCTGGCCGGGGCCATAGCCAAACAGCCGCTCGGTCATGCCGTCGCCGCCGGTGTTGAAATAGCTCTTGATGGTGAACTCGAGATAGTCCCAGTCATTGAGCGCGGTGAAGGTGAAGGGGTGGCGCTTGTCGCGCCAGCCATCCTCGTCCAGCGACAGCTCAGTGGCCTGGCCGGGCTCGAACCGGTAGCCGGCCGGCTTTTCCAGCACGTAGCGGCGCACATTATGCGTAACTTGCTGAATATTTAGGATTCTCACGGTTTGGTGCACGACACGTCTCCTTGCTGCTCTGAGACGCTGAAAATGCGCCGTCGGTTCCCATAAAACCACGGTCGCCCGACCGGCAAAACCACCCGCAAAGCCAGTGTCCAGCAATGGTTTCCTTTAGGCAACCAACCTCCCTCGAGGAAGGTGGGTTTCTCATATGATGGTGGCATTCCCTCGTGTAACCCTCTGCACCCATTATCGAATTTCAAGAGGCCGAGGTGCAGATTTAGCGACTTGCGAAGCGGCCCGCGGAGTCCGATCTCCCTGTTGTCCAGAAAACGAAAGGGACGTGAAAATGAAAACTTCAGCTCTTGGCCTTGCCGCTCTGCTCCTCGTCGGCGGCCTCTCGGTTCCGGCTTTTGCCGCCTCCGAGGATTCCAGCTTCGACTCCGATTTCCTCGTGACGCAGCTGCAGCACAAGGGGATCAACGCTACTGACGTGTACGAGAACGCCGACGGCGTGATCCGTGCAGTGGTGAAGCAGGCCGACGGTTCGTCGATCTTCCAGTACTTCTACAAGGACACTCTGAAGCCGGTGCAGAGCTCCGCTCAGGGCAACACCCGCGTGCTGAGCAAGATCGATACCGGCGTCAAGAAGGCCCCGGTCTATGACAAGTCGCTGCTCGTCGACGATTTCTTCGACTGATGGCGATCCCCCGAGCCGGCGGGCTACGTGCCTGCCGGCTCGCTGATCCCTCAGGCGGGCGCCGCCCGCCTGGGATCAACGCCCGGTGCTGATCCGCAGCACCGGAGGCTCGGGTTGGTCGGCATCGCGCGCGTCGAACTGCTGCCGCGCTTCCAGCACCCGATGCCAGTGGCGTGATGCGAAGGTCTCGAACGCCTCGAATGCCTTCAGCGCCTCCGTGCCGAGCTCGGTGAGCGCATAATCGACCCGCGGCGGAATGGTGGCATAGCTGGTGCGCGTGACGAAACCGTCGCGTTCCAGCGCCCTGAGGCTGGCGGTCAGCGCCTTCTGCGAGATGGTGCCGATCTCGCGCTGCAGCTCCGAGAAGCGCAGGGTTTCGTGCCTCAGGTGCAGCACGACCGTCGGCGTCCACTTGCTGTTGCGGGTGGTCAGGAGTTCGTCGATCACCGCCTGATTGATCGGCGAACGGTTCGGCTCACGCATGCGCCAACTCCACATATAGAATTGTGGCCAGCCGTTACCGGCCGACGCGAGATCCCCTCGGTCGCATATCGTTCATGAAGCGGCATTTTCCAGAGGCCAGCGGCACATTTCAATGGCCGGTTGCCTAAACGTTCCATTAATTTGCCGTAACGCGGCGCGGCTCAGCGGCGCGTGAACGTCAGGTAGAAGCTGATGTTCCGGCCCGCAGCCCGGGCTTTTTCCTCGTACCGCGTCGGCTCCCAGCCGGCATAGGGCTCGTGCCAGATCCGCGGCTGCTCCGGCGCGAACAGGAAGTCGGGCGCGCGCAGGATGTGCGCCAGCGTCCAGTTCGCGTAATCCTCGATATCGGTGGCGAAGCGGAACGGCGCACCCGGCTTCAGCGTGCGTCCGAGTTCGCTCAGCGTCAGCGGCGAGATGAAGCGGCGCTTGTGGTGCCGGGTCTTCGGCCATGGATCGGGATAGAGCAGCCACGCCCCATCGAGACTGGCATCGGGCAGCTTCTGCAGCAGCTTCAGTGCATCATCGGTGAACAGCCGGATATTGCCGAGCTCATCCTCGTCGATCTGCTGCAGCAGTTTGGCGATGCCGCCGGAAAACACTTCGCAGCCGATATAGCCGGTCTCGCGATGACGGCCGGCCTCGAGCGACAGATGCTCGCCTCCGCCATAACCGATCTCGATCTCGCGCTTTGTCGCTTCCGGAAACAGCACCGCCGGGTCGAGCATCTCGTCGCCCAGCGCGATCTCCAGCTCAGGCAGCAACTCCCTGAACAGCTGATCCTGCCCCTTGTGCAGGCGTTTGCCGGACCGGCGGCCGAAAAACGCGCGTGGCTCGCCGTCGACATTGAGGGGATGGTGGGGTTTGGAGGTCATAGCAGTCCCACTAGCACGGCGTTCCCACACCGGCTGCCAAAAACAGAGATCCCCGCTTTCGCGGGGATGACTTGCTTGCATTGAACGGCCTCCTCGGTGGAGGCGAAGGTTCAGGCGGCGGCTTTCACCGCGGCTTTCAGCGCCGGCACCAGGTCGGTCTTTTCCCAGCTGAACGAGCCGTCGCGGCCGGGCTTGCGACCGAAATGCCCATAGGCCGACGTCTTGGCGTAGATCGGCTTGTTGAGGTCGAGATGGGTGCGGATGCCGCGCGGCGAGAGGTCGAACACCTCGCTCAGCACCGTCTCGAGCTTATCCTCGGCCACCTTGCCGGTGCCGTGCAGGTCGACATAGATCGACAGCGGCTTGGCGACGCCAATGGCGTAGCTCAGCTGGATGGTGGCGCGATCGGCGAGGCCGGCGGCGACGACGTTCTTGGCGAGGTAGCGTGCCGCATAGGCGGCCGATCGGTCGACCTTGGTCGGGTCCTTGCCCGAGAAGGCGCCGCCACCATGCGGCGCCGCGCCGCCATAGGTGTCGACGATGATCTTGCGGCCGGTAAGGCCGGCATCGCCATCGGGGCCGCCGACCACGAACTTGCCGGTCGGGTTGACGTGCCAGACGGTGTCCTTGGAGATCCAGCCCTCGGGCAGCGAGGCGCGCACATAGGGTTCGACGATCTTGCGCACATCGTCCGAGCTGAGGCTCGCATCGACATGCTGGGTCGAGACGACGATCTGGGTGACGCCAACCGGTTTGCCGTTCTCGTAGCGAATGGTGACCTGGCTCTTGGCATCGGGGCCGAGCTTGATCGCGGCGCCTTCACCGGCCTTGCGGGCAATGGTCAGCGCCTCGAGGATCTTGTGCGCGTAGTAGATCGGGGCAGGCAGCAGTTCCGGGGTTTCGCGGCTGGCATAACCGAACATGATGCCCTGGTCGCCGGCGCCGACATCCTTGTTCCCGGATTCATCGACACCCTGCGCGATATCGGCCGACTGGCCATGCAGCAGCACGTCGATCTTGGCGGTCTTCCAGTGGAACCCCGACTGCTCGTAGCCGATCGCCTTGATCGCTTTGCGCGCCGTCGACTTGAACTTGGCCGGATTGACCACCGGGTTGCCGGCGGCGTCGAGCAGGACCTTGCCGTCCTTGCCCTTCTTCAGCAGCGTCTCGGGAACGCGCACTTCGCCGGCAATGACCACCCGATTGGTGGTGGCCAGCGTTTCACAGGCGATGCGCACCTTGGCCGGATCCATGCCGGCTTTCTTGGCTTCGCGGAACACCAGATCGACGATCTCGTCGGAGATCCGGTCGCACACCTTATCCGGATGTCCCTCCGAAACCGATTCCGAGGTGAAGAGATAGGAAGACCGAGCCAAGGCGAAACCCCCGAAAAATGGTCAAAAAGTGCGTAAATCGCACAGTTGGGCGCTGTTTTGCCACCGAGGCAGGTCGCGGTCAAGTGATATAAAGGAAGCTTTATGTCCCCGTGGGGCGCTGTTGCAGAAAATTCATGCGATGCGGCGAGGACGCCGGGCGGCGATAAACGAGCCGGCAATGCCCAGAACCACCGCGATCCAGAACGGCAGATCGCCCAGCCGGTTGAACAGCGTGCCCCCGGGCACCGGCGCCGACGGCACCACATCGAGGACCCCGACCTGCTCCTCGGCCAGTTTCCCCACCACCCGGCCCAGCGGGTCGACGCTCAGCGTGACCCCGGTATTGGCGGCGCGCAGCATCGGCAGCCCGGTTTCGACGGCCCGCATCCGGGCGTGATGGGCATGCTGCGCCGGGCCGATCGAACCCATGAACCAGGCGTCGTTGGTGACGTTGAGGATGAACTGCGCTTCGGCAGGGTCGCCGATATCGCCGGGGAACACCGCTTCGTAGCAGACCAGCGCCAGGAATGGCGGCGTCCCTGGCGGCGTCATCAGCCGACGACCGTCACCGGCTGCCCAGCCATTGGTGCCGGGCACGAACTGGTTGATGCCGAACAGCCGCCAGAAGCTCTGGAACGGCAGGTACTCGCCGAACGGCACCAGGTGCGATTTGTCGTAGCTCGCCACCACCTCGCCATTGGTGTCGATGGCGAGGATGGAATTGTAGCCCGGGTTATCGGGGATCGGCAGCCCGTCATCGCCGAGCGGCTCGCGCGGCGCGCCGGTGAGCAGCAGCGTCGTATCGGGCAGCATGCGGGCGATGCGCGCGATGCCATCGGGATAGTTGGTGAGGAAGAACGGAAACACCGATTCCGGCCACACCAGCTGGGTGATGCCGCCGAGGCCGGGGTCGCTGGGCGTGAGCTTGCTTTCCGAGAGCGTGATCAACTGGTTGATGATCGCGTCGGGGTCGGCCACCGACCAGTCGGCATGCTCGAGGATCATCGGCTGCACCAGGCGGACCTTCATGTCGGTGCGCGCGGTGAGCGCGGTGTTGGTGAGCCGCCAGTTGCCATAGCCGACCTGCGCCGCGATCACCGCGACGGCGAGAAACAGCGGGATCAGCCGACGCACCAGGCCGCGCTGGTCGGCCGGCCAGATCAGCGCCGGGGTCATGGCGATCAACGCCGCAATGAAGGTGAGCCCGTAGCTGCCGACCACCGAGGCGAGCTGCAGCATCTCGTCATTGGCGGTGAGCGCATAGCCGATGAGGTCGAACGGGAAACCGGTGAACAGGTGTCCGCGGCCCCATTCGGCCAGCGCCAGGAAGCTGGCGAGGGTGACGATGCGGAACGCGCCGCCCGACCAGACGAGATGCGCCAACGCGCTGCCCAGACCCCAGAACACCGAGAGAATGGCCGCCAGCCCGACAATGGCGAACGGCATCAGGACGAGGAAGAAGCCGCCCTCCTGCAGGAACGCCGCCCCGAGCCAGTGCAGCGCCACGGTGAAGTAGCCGAGCCCGAAACCGAAGCCGATCTGGAAGGCCGGGCCGATCAGCCGGCGCCAGCCCCGGCGATGTTCGGCGCCGTCGAGGGCCCAGACCCACACCGGGAGCGCGAGAAACAGCGCCGGCAACAGGAAGAACGGCGGCACCGACGCTGCCGCGATCGCCCCGGCCACCAGCACGATCAGGAAGCGGCGCCAGCCGTGGCTCAGCATCACGGTCTCGGCCAGGGAGGTCATGTGGCGCTCGAATCACGGGGCATGTGGCAAGGTCGCGAGGTGGGCGTGCCGGGTCAAGTCGGCAACGCGCCGGTCGGCGACGTTAGCGCAACCGTGATCAAGCGGACGGCATGGCAGGTGCCGCAGCATCTGCGTCGACAGCACAAGGGAGACGACGGAACGACCATGCCGAGCAACTGGAACCGGGCTACCCCCGAAGCGGCAGGCTTTGCCGCCAATCTCGAGCGCAAGCTGGCCGCTGGCTTCGAATCGGGGCTGCTGCTGCCCATCCATGCGCTGCTGGTCGCCCGCACCGGCAAGCTGGTGCTGGAGCAGTATTTCGAGGGCGAGGACGAGACCTGGGGCGATACGCTCGGTCGGGTGCAGTTCGGGCCCGAGGTGCTGCACGACCTGCGCTCGGTGACCAAGAGCATCGTCGGGCTGCTCTACGGCATCGCGCTCGAGCGTGGCCTGGTGCCGCCGCTGCAGGCGCCGGTGATCGACGGCTTCCCGGAATACCCCGACCTCGTCGCCGATCCCGAGCGGCGCAAGGTGACGGTGGCCCACACCCTGACCATGACCATGGGCATGGAGTGGGACGAGAACAAACCCTATACCGACCCAACCAATTCCGAGATTGCCATGGAGATGGCTGCGGATCGCTACCGCTTCATCCTCGATCGGCCGATCATCGGCGCGCCCGGTGAGAAGTGGGTCTATTCCGGCGGGGCGGTGGCGCTGATCGGCGCGCTGATCGAACGTGGCTCCGGCCGGAAACTCCCCGACTTTGCCCGCGAGGTGCTGTTCGCGCCGCTCGGCATCACCGATTTCTACTGGCTCGCCGGCAGCGACGGCGTCGCTTCGCCGGCTTCCGGCCTGCGCCTCACGGCGCCCGACCTCCTGCGGATCGGCGCCATGCTGGTCGATGGCGGCCGGCACGAGGGGCGCCAGGTGGTGCCGGAGGCCTGGATCGAAGCCTCGTGGACACCGGCCATCCAGACCTGGGACGGGCTGGGCTATGGCCACCTTTGGTACATTCACGAAGCCCCGGCGCCCGGCTACGCCAAGCCGCTCCGCTGGATCGCCGCCTTCGGCAATGGCGGCCAGCGCCTGTGGCTGGCGCCCGAAGCCGGCCTCGCCTGCGTCATCTATGCCGGCGACTACAACCTGTTCGATCGCTGGGTCACCCCGGCCCGCATCTGGCGCGAGATCGTGGTTGGGAACGTCGTGCGGGCCTGAGGCCCGGCACTCCCTTCTCCCCTCGGGGGAGAGGGGCGAAACCTATTCCGCCGCCGGTGCCTGGCTATCCTCGGGCGCCTTGGCCACCGGTGGCTTCGGCGGTCTTGGCTTGGGCTGCTTCAGCCGCTTGATCTTGACGCGTTTGACCTGGCGGCTGTCGGCCTGCAGGATCTCGAACTCAAAACCCTTGATGCCGTTGACGTGCTCGCCCTTGGCCGGGACGTGGCCGGCCAGTTCGAACACCAGGCCGCCCAGCGTATCCACCTCGTCGGCATGGCTGCCGGGGTCGAAATCGGGGCCGATCACCTCCTGCACTTCCTCGAGCTCGGCGCGGGCCGAGGCGATGAAGACGTTGGAGTTGACCTTGCGCACCAGCGCCACGTCGTCGTCGTGTTCGTCCTCGATCTCGCCGACCACCGCTTCGAGCAGATCCTCGATGGTGACGAGGCCATCGGTGCCGCCATACTCGTCGATGACCACGGCCATGTGCACGCGTTTCAGCTGCATCTGCTGCAGCAGGTCGCCCACCGGCATCAGCGGCGGCACGAACAGCACCTGGCGCACCAGGTCAAGTTTTTCGAGCTTCGAACGGAGCGGCGTCGAGACCAGCTTCACCGGCACGCTGGCTTCGGGGTCGCTCACCGGCTCGGTGATCCGGCGCAGCGCATCCTTGACGTGGATGAAGCCGATAATGTTGTCGAGGCTGTCGGAATAGACCGGCATGCGCGAATGGCCGACCTGGCGGAAGCGGGTCACCAGCACGCCCAGCGTCTCCGAGGTGTCGATCGCCTCGATGTCGGCGCGCGGGATCATCACGTCCTCGACCCGCTTCTCGGCGAGATCGAGCACATTCTTCAGAATCGTGCGTTCGGACTGGGTGAAGTCGGCGGTGCCGCCGTTATTCTCGCTCTCCAGCGCCACCTCGAGATCGTCGCGCAGCGACACGGTGCGCATGGCAATGAGGCCGCGCAGGCGGTTCCAGAGTTTCTGCCCCCACGTAGCCGTGGGGGCGGGACTAGAAGGAGGCTCGTTGTTGGACTTGGCTTGCGCCGGCTTCTTGGGCGGCGCGGACGGACTGTCGGAGTCGTTCATCGGGTATGGCCGCGGGCGGCCTTCAATTTATCGGAGGGTGTAATTTAGCTGTCGGCGTAGGGATCGGCAATGCCGAGGCGTGCGAGGATCTCGGTTTCGAGTCCCTCCATCTCCTCGGCATCCTCGTCCTCGATATGGTCGTAGCCCAGCAGGTGCAGGAAGCCGTGCACCACCAGGTGGGTAAAGTGTGCCTCGAGGGTAATGCCCATCTCTTCGGCCTCCCTCTCCACCGTCTCGCGCGCCAGCGTGATGTCGCCGAGCAGCCCCGAAACCGGCGCGAACGGCTCGATCTGCGGGAAGCTCAGCACGTTGGTGGATTTGTCGAAACCGCGCCATTGCCGGTTGAGTTCACGCTGCTCGGCATCGTCGGTGAGGACGACCGATAGCTCGGTCACGCCGACGATTTCGGCTTCCGACTGCTTCAGCGCTTCGCGAATGGCAGCGTCTGCCACGGCCTCGAGGCTGTCGGGCCAGCCCTCCGCGTTGACCGCGAAGGCGATTGATAATGGGGCTTGCATCAGGCCTTCGTGTTGTTCTCGGCCAGCCGGCGCGCGGTGTCGGCCTCGTAGGCGCGAACAATCCGGCCCACCAGCGCGTGGCGTACCACGTCCTTGTCGTTGAAGCGCGAGATATGCACGCCCTCGACCCCATCGAGCAGGTGCACGGCCTCGATCAGCCCGGATTTCTCGCCGCGCGGCAGGTCGACCTGGGTCGGATCGCCGGTGACGATCATCTTGGAATTCTCGCCGAGCCGGGTCAGGAACATCTTCATCTGCATCGAGGTGGTGTTCTGCGCCTCGTCGAGGATCACCACGGCATTGGCGAGGGTACGGCCGCGCATGAAGGCGAGCGGCGCCACTTCGATGATGCCCGAGGTGATGCAGCGTTCCACATGCTCGGGCCGCATCATGTCGTAGAGTGCATCATAGAGCGGCCGCAGATACGGATCGACCTTGTCCTTCATGTCGCCCGGCAGGAACCCCAGCCGTTCGCCCGCTTCGACGGCCGGACGGGACAGGATGATGCGGTTGATGTCGCCGCGTTCCAGCAGCGTCGCGGCGTGAGCGACGGCGAGATAGGTCTTGCCGGTACCGGCCGGGCCGACGCCGAACACCAGTTCCGAGCGGTCCATGGCGCGCATATAGGCGTCCTGCGCCGGGGTGCGCGCGACGATGGTGGCCTTGCGGGTCGCGATCTGCGCCATGCGCACTCTGCCCTTCTTCTCGAGCGTCGGCAGGCTCAGCTGGCTGTCCTCGGTCTCGATCATGCGGATGACGCCGTCGACCGTCGACACCTCGATCTGCTGGCCCTCTTCGAGCTGCTCGTACAGCGACTCGAGCACGCGGCGCGCCTGGTCGACCGAGGTGGCGCCGCCCTTCAGCATCACGTGATTGCCGCGCGGCGTTGCCTGCACGCTGAGGCGCTGCTCGATCAAAGCCAGGTGCTGGTCGAAATCGCCGTAGAGTTGCGCGGCGAGCTTGTTGTCTTCGAAGGCGAGTTCAAGCTGGGAGGACGGGCCGTGGTCGGTAGACGGGGGCAAATGCCTGCTCAAATCTCTGGGGCTCCACTTTGATGGTCACCCGGGCGGAAAGTCTGCGACTTTTCCTGACCAGGCTCCGACAGTGCGGCCTCAGATATGGGCCGCGATGGCTTGAGACTCAATAACGCTAGCAGGATTCGGTTCCCCGACTGTGACAATCTTGCCGATGAGGGAATTATTCCGGGCCTCGACGATCTCGACCGGAATGATCTGGCCGATCAATCGGGTAGGGCCGTCCATGTGCACGGCCTGCAGGTATGGCGAGCGCCCGCCGATCTGGCCGGGCTGACGCCCCGGCTTCTCGATCAAGACTGGCAGCGTGCGGCCGACCACCGAGCGGTGGAAGGCGTGCATCTGGGCGTTGATCTGGTCGTTGAGGCGCTTGAGGCGTTCGGTCTTTTTGGCTTCGGCGACCTGGTTCTCCATCGTCGCGCCCGGGGTGCCGGGGCGGATCGAGTATTTGAAAGTGTAGGCAGAGGCGTAGCCCACATCCCGGACGACCTGCATCGTCTCCTCGAAATCGGCGTCGGTCTCGCCCGGAAAGCCGACGATGAAATCGCCGGACATCGCCATGTCCGGCCGCACCGCTATGATGCGCTCGATGACGCGCATGTATTCGGCACGGCTGTGCCGGCGGTTCATCGCCTTGAGGATGCGGTCCGAGCCGGCCTGGATAGGCAGATGCAGGTAGGGCATCAGCGCCTCGAGGTCGCGATGCGCCTCGAGCAGCTCGTCGGTCATGTCGAGCGGATGCGAGGTGGTGTAGCGGATACGGGCAATGCCGGGGATCTCGGCCAACCGCGCACAGAGCTCGCCCAGCCCGACGCTGCGGCCGCGGCCATCGAGTCCGTGATAGGCGTTGACGTTCTGGCCCAACAGGGTGAGCTCGCGCACCCCTGCTTCGGCGAGGTTCCGCGCCTCGCGCAGCACCTGCTCCACCGGGCGCGACACTTCGCTGCCGCGGGTATAGGGCACCACGCAGAACGAACAGAACTTGTCGCAGCCTTCCTGCACGGTGAGGAACGCCGTGAGCCCGCGCGCCAGCGTGACTTCCTTTTTTGCCGCCGGCAGGTGCTCGAACTTGTCTTCCTCGGGGAAGTCGGTGTCGACCACCTTGGCGCCGTTATGGGCACGGGCGATCAGTTCGGGCAGGCGGTGGTAGGATTGCGGCCCGAACACCAGGTCGACCGCCGGCGCCCGGCGGACGATCTCGTCGCCTTCGGCCTGCGCCACGCAACCGGCAACGCCAATCATCAGGTCCTGGCCCTGGGCGCGCCGCTCCTCGCGCAACTCGCGCAGCCGCCCCAGTTCCGAGAACACCTTTTCCGAGGCTTTCTCGCGGATGTGGCAGGTATTGAGCACGACGAGGTCGGCATCTTCCATCACCTGCACCGGCTCGTAACCGTGCGGCGCCAGGGCATCGGCCATGCGGTCGGAATCGTAGACGTTCATCTGGCACCCGTAGGTCTTGATGAACAGCTTCTTGGGCGTGTGCTCGGTCATGGCCGGCTGAATACAACTTCGAGCGCGGAAAGCCAAGGAAGGGCCGGCGCGCGTGGCCACCGGGTTGTCAGCAAGCACGCCCCGTTGCACGGTCATGTCAGGAGAAACCACCATGACCAACAACCTCGATACTCTCGCGCTGCATGGCGGCGATGGCGCCCGTGTCGTCGGCGCGCCGCTGGCGCCGGCCCCGGTGCTGTCGACCACCTATTTCACCCACCCCGACGCGGTCGGCTTTTCCGCCTCGGACCTCAAGGCCGATGCGCCGCATTTCTACACCCGCTGGAGCAACCCGACGCTGGAGCTGCTGGAACAGCGCCTGGCGCTGCTGGAGGGCGGCGAGGCCGCCCTGAGCTTCGGCTCGGGCATGGCGGCGATATCAGGGCTGTTCGCGGGCCTGCTGAAGGCCGGCGACCACCTGGTGCTGTCCGACGTCTGCTATGCCGGCGTCGCCGAGTATGCCGGGCACGCTCTGCCGCGGCAGGGGGTCGAGGTGTCGTTCGCCGACAGCTCCAATCCCGAAGCCGTGGCGGCGGCGCTGCGGCCCAACACCCGCCTGGTGCACATCGAAACGCCCGCCAACCCGATCCTCAAGCTCACCGACATCGCCGCCATTGCCGCCATCGCCCATGCCGGCGGCGCTGAACTGTCGGTGGATTCGACCATCGCCACGCCGGTCGGCACCAACCCGCTCGCGCTCGGTGCCGACTATGTCTGCCACTCGCTGACCAAGTATCTGTGCGGCCACGGCGATGCGCTGGGCGGCGTGGTGATCGGCCGGGCCGAGCCCATTGCCCGCCTGCGCAAGGATGTACTGATCCATCACGGCGCGGTGCTGTCGCCGTTCTCGGCCTACCTGATCCTGCGCGGCATCGAGACGTTGGGCCTCAGGATGGAAAAGCACCAGGCCAATGCCCGGGCGCTGGCCGAATGGCTGGAACGCCACCCCAAGGTGCGCCGCGTGCTGTGGCCGGGGCTCGCGAGCCACGAACAGGCGGCACTGGCGCGCCGGCAGATGCGCAATTTCTCCGGGCTGCTGAGCTTCTCGGTGAATTCGGACAGCGCCGGCATGGCCCGCCAGCTGGCCGAACGGCTCGAACTCGTGAGCTATGCAGTGTCGCTGGGCAAGACCAAGTCGCTCTGCTTCTACATCCCGACCGAGGACATCCTCCGCTCCTCCTTCCGGCTCGCCGATGACCGCAGCTATCGCGACTGGACCGGCGAGGGGGCGTTCCGCATCTCGGTTGGGATCGAGGACGCCGACGCCATCATCGCCGATTTCGAGCGGGCCCTGCGATGAGCGGCTCGCTCAAGGAGATCGTCTTTGACTGCAGCCGGGCCGCGCCGCTGGCGCGCTTCTGGGCGCAGGTGATCGAGGGCTACGCGGTGCGGGCCTATGACGACGAGGAGATCGCGCGGCTGGCGGCGCTCGGCCTCACTCCCGAAACCGATCCGGTGGTGATGGTGGACGGCCCCGGCCCGACCCTCTGCTTCCACGAGATCGAGCGCGGCCGCGTGCAGGGCCGCATCCACCTCGATGTCAGAGTGGCCGACCGGCCGGCCGAGCGCACCCGGCTGATTGCTCTGGGCGCCAGCGTGCTGCGCGAAGCCCACGGCTACACCGTCATGGCGGACCCGGAAGGCAACCACTTCTGTCTGGTCGACTAGCCTTAGGCTGAAGCCTGCTCCGCCGCGACCGGCAGCGGCGTGCCGCGGTTGAGCGCCACCAGCATGCGGCGGACCTCGGTCTCGGTCTGCCTGGCCAGCTCCTTGCGGTTGGCGCCCGAACTCAACGGCCGCGGCGTGCCGAAGGCGAGGGTGACCTCGCGGGTGCCGCCGGTCAGGATTTCCTTGATGTTCTGCTTCACCGACTTGGATTTGATCCAGGCGATGAACGAGCGATCGGTGCGGCCGACCGGCAGGCCCTGCAGCTTGGTATAGGCGATGGTCAGCGGCTGGATCATCACCTCGCCGGCCCCCGCTTCCTCCATCGCATGCTGCGCGGCGCCGATCAGCGCCGAGCGGAACGGCAGCACATGTGTGCCCAGGTCCGACTGCCCCTCGGCGAACAGCAGCACTGCCCCGCCGGAGGCCATACGCTTGCCCATCTCCTCGCTCACCCGCTTGGCGTCGCTGCGCTTCTTGCGATCGACATAGAGCGTGCGCTGCAGCGAGGCCATGAAGCCGACGAAGAACCACTTCTGGATCTCGGACTTGGCGACGAAGGTGACGTCCGCCTTCGAGCCCACCGCGATGATGTCGGTCCATGAGACGTGGTTGGAGACGATCAGCGTGGCGCGATCGTGCGACGGCGCGCCGATCACCTTCACCTTCATGCCGAGGAACGTGCAGCCGAACCAGTGGAACATCCGCGGGATGCCGTTCCAGCTGATCCCCAGCCGGCTCACCACGAACTGCAGCGGCACGAAGACGATCAGGAACGGGATGTAGCAGAAGATGAAGAACAGGATGCGCAGGATCATTTCTTGTTCTCGTCCGCCTTGAGCGGCACAGCATAGAGCTCGAGGCGATGGTCGACCAGCCGATAGCCCAGCCGCTTGGCGATCACTTCCTGGATGGCTTCGATTTCTTCATTGCGGAACTCGATCACCTTGCCCGAGCGGATGTCGATCAGGTGGTCATGGTGCTCGTCCGGGATCAGCTCGAACCGGGCTCGGCCGTCCTTGAAGTCATGCTTGGTGACCAGCCCGGCTTCCTCGAACAGGTTGAGCGTGCGGTAGACGGTGGAGAGCGAGATGCGCGCATCGATGGCCGAAGCGCGCCGGTACAGCTCCTCGACATCGGGATGGTCCACCGCCTGCTCGATCACCTGTGCGATGACCCGACGCTGGTCGGTCATCCGCATGCCCTTCTGGGCGCATTGCTCTTCGAGAGTTTGAATGCCGGGTTTGCTCATCGGGCGTCCCCCGTTACGAAAATGGCCTGGCCGCGCGCTGGCACCGGAAAGGTCTGCCCCCTCTCCGGATCACGCTGCACATTCGGGTTAGCCAAGATCGCGGGCCATGACAATAGCGGTAGCCGGCGTGCCGTCGGGGCGCGGATAATAGCCCTTGCGCTCGCCGACCCTGGTGAAGCCGAACTTGCCGTAGAGTTTCAACGCCGCGACGTTGTCGGCGGCCACTTCGAGCAGCATGCGCTTGGCCGGGCTCATCCGCACCGCCTCGAACAGGGCCCGCATCAGCAGCGCGCCGACTCCCTTGTTCCGCCACTTGCGATCGACGGCGATGCTGATCAGCTCGACCTCCTCACCCAGGTGCCGCAGCATGGCGAAGCCGGCAATGCGCCGCCGGCTGTCGCAGGCGACATAGATCGGGGTGCCTTCGCCCGCCACATAGGCGGCGAACTCCTCACGCGTCCAGCCGCGATAGAACCCTTCGGCGTGGAGCCGGGCGATGATTTCGGCATCGCTGCCGCGTGCCGGTTCGATGTGCAGCGTGGTCGGCGACAGCCAGAAATTCATTGTCCGACCCCCGGACCCAGCCTCGCGACACGGAACTTCTCCTGCGGTTTGGCATCGGCATCGCGGATATAGGCCGCCTCGGGCGGGTATTGCGCCGGGTCGGCGGTGGCCGCGAAGCGGGCAAGCGCCGCGATATCGACCAGCGGCGAGGTGACCACCTCGGCGCCCGGCGGCACCCGGCGACGCGCCTCGTCCATCGGCAGCACCTGCGGCTCGCCGACCGGAATAGCCGGGCCGCTGAACAACTGGAAATAGGCTTCGTCGCGCCGCGCATCGAGCAGCACCGCGGTGGCATCGCAGCGGCTGCCGAGCGACAAAGCCAGCAGCGACGGCACGCCGATCACCGGAATGCCGAGCGCCAGGGCCAGCCCGCGCGCCGCGCTGAGCCCGATGCGGAGCCCCGTGAACGAGCCGGGGCCGGTGGTGACGGCAATGCGGGTCAGGTCCTTGTAGGCGGTGCCGTTGCGCGCCAGCAGCGCGTCGATCGCCGGGAAGATCCGCTCGGCCTGCCCCTGCGCCATGTCTTCGACCAGCGTGTCGGCGTGATCGCCCACGAGCAGCGCCAGTTGCAGGCGTGGCGCGGCGGTATCGATGGCGAGGAGGACGCTGGACATGTGCGAGAGATAGGGGTTCGACGGTGGGTTGTCACGGGGGCCGTCTCTATCGGCGACCCCAAAACAAATCGCCCGGCACAGGGCCGGGCGATTCCGAATTCCAGTTCTGCAGCGGTCAGACCTGCTGCACGGCCTCGACGCCCGGCACGAAATGCCGGAGCAGGTTCTCGATGCCGCTTTTCAGCGTCGCGGTCGAGGACGGGCAGCCCGAGCAGGCGCCCTGCATATGGAGGAACACGGTGCCCTCTTTGAAGCCCTTGAAGGTGATGTCGCCGCCATCCATGGCGACGGCGGGCCTGACGCGGGTGGCGAGCAGTTCCTTAATCACTTCGACCGTCTCGGCGTCGCCTTCTTCGAAGAACTCTTCGCCGGTCACGACTTCGGCCGTGCCGTCAGCAAGCACCGGCTTGCCGGAGAGGAAGTGCTCCATGATCACGCCGAGGATCGCCGGCTTGATGTGGCTCCACTCCGCGCTGTCCTTGGTCACCGAGATGAAATCCGAGCCGAGGAACACGCCCTCGACACCGGGCACCTCGAACAGCGCTGCGGCCAGCGGCGAGATGACGGCCGATTCGGCCTGCCGGAAGTCGCGCGGCTCACCCACCAGCACATCGCGGCCGGGCAGGAATTTCAGGGTCGCCGGATTCGGCGTCGCTTCGGTCTGGATGAACATCTGAAGGTTCGGACTCGTGTTAGAACAATTCCAAACTAGTGTTTTGAAGCCCGAAATGCAAGGGTCTGGCCGGCATCCATCACGTCACCGCGACGATCTGCTCATCGGTCATGGTGCCGGGGATGATGGTGACGATCACCGGCAGCGCCGCCTGGCCGGCACGCGTCGAGAAGGCGCTGACCAGGGGACCGGGGCCCTCCTTGCCGGTGGCGGCAGCGAGCACCAGGATGGCGATGCCGGGGTCCTCGGCCACCAGCCGTTCGATCTCGCTGACCACATCGCCCTCGCGGATCACCGTCTCGGTGCGGATGCCCTCGCCGATCTGGCCGATGCGGGCGCGTTTGCTGTCGAGCAGCCGCTCGGCCTCCTCGCGGGCTTCGGCGCGCATCACTTCCTCTACGCCGAGGAACTGGGTGAAATCCTGGCTGTCGATCACCCAGAGCAGCACCACCGTACCGCCGGTGCGCTTCACCCGGTTGGCCGCGAAGGTGATGGCGCGATCGGCTTCCTTGCTCTCGTCGATAACCACGAGAAACTTGCGTTTATATTCGCTCATGCTGTCAGCCAAAGCGCCGCACCTTCAGCCAGAGCGCTTTCAGGAAAGTTGTGAGACTTCCGTTCGAAAGCGCGACCAAGTCAAAGCATCAAAGATGCGGCATTGTTCCAAATGCGCGGCAGCGCCGCAAGCGGGGCCAAGAAAGCCGCAGGCAATCAACGCACGAAGCCGACGATCCTGCGCACATCGTCCATGATCGGCACCGCAATGGCGCGGGCCCGGTCGGCGTTGCGCCGGAGGATCTGGTCCATCTCGCCCTTGTCGGCGACGAGCCGCTTCATTTCGGTGGCGATCGGCGCCAGCACCGCAACGGCAAGATCGGCCAGTGCCGGCTTGAACTTGCCCCAGCCCTGGCCGCCGAACTCGCCCAGCACCGCGTCGACCGATTGGTCGGACAGCGACGCATAGACGGCGACGAGGTTTTCGGCCTCGGCCCGGCCGGCCAGTCCTGCCGCTTCGCTCGGCAGCGCATCGGCGTCGGTGGTGGCGCGCTTGATCTTCTTACTGATCGTGTCGGCGTCATCCATCATGTAGATGGTCGACATGTCCGAAGCGTCGGATTTCGACATCTTCTTCTTGCCGTCCTTCAGCGACATGACCCGCATCGCCGGGCCGGTGGACAGCGTCTCGGTCAACGGGAAGAAGTCGTCCTTCACCCCCAACCCTTTGATCTGCTTCTTGAAATCGTAGTTGAATTTCTTGGCGATATCGCGCGTCAGCTCGAGATGCTGGCGCTGGTCGTCGCCCACCGGTACGGCCGTCGCCTTGTAGAGCAGGATGTCGGCCGCCATCAGCGAGGGATAGGCGAACAGCCCCAGCGACACCGCCTCGGAGTTCTCGCCGCCTTCGGCTCCGGCCTTGTCCTTGAACTGGGTCATGCGCGTCATCCAGCCGACGCGCGCCACGCAGTTGAAGATCCAGGCGAGTTCGGCGTGCTCGACGACCTGGCTCTGGTTGAAGATGATCGACTTGTTCGGGTCGAGGCCGGCGGCGATGTAGGCCGCGGCGATCTCATAGGTCCAGCGCCGCAAGTCCTCGGGGTCCTGCCACACCGTGATCGCGTGCATGTCGACGACGCAGTAGATCGTCTCGTGCGTTTCCTGCAGCGGCACGAAGCGCCGGATGGCGCCCAAATAGTTGCCGAGATGCAGGTCGCCGGACGGCTTGATGCCGGAAAAGACGCGCGGGGTGAAAGCCATGACAGATATTCCAGTGTGAGGCTGGGCTTATCGCCGATCAGCGCCCCCGCGCGCAAGCCGTCTACCACGCCAATACGATCTTGCCCTTCTCGCCGCCTGCCGCCAGCTTGAACGCCTCGGCATAGTCGTCGGCGCTCATCCGTCGCGTAATGACCTTCCTGACGTCGAGCCCCGACTCGAGCATCGCCAGCATCTTGTGCCAGGTCTCGAACATCTCGCGCCCGTAGATGCCGCGCAGCGTGATCATGCGGAACACGATCTTGCCGAGGTCGAAAATGAACGGCCGGGCCGGCACGCCGAGCAGCGCAATGCGCCCGCCCATCACCATGTGGTCGATCATCTGGTCGAGCGCCGCCGGCGCGCCACTCATCTCGAGCCCGACATCAAAGCCTTCCTTCATGCCCAGCTTGTTCATCACGGCGCGGAGGTCCTCGGTTGCGACATTGACCGGCACCACGTCGGTGACTTCGGTGGCGAGCCGGAGCCGCTCGGGGTTGACGTCGGTGATCACCACATGGCGCGCCCCGACATGCCGGGCGACCGCCGCACCCATGATGCCGATCGGCCCCGCGCCGGTCACCAGCACGTCCTCGCCGACAATGTCGAAGGCCAGCGCCGTGTGCACGGCATTCCCCAGCGGATCGAGGATGGCCCCCAGCTCGTCGTCGATCGCGTCGGGCAGCGGGATGATGTTGAAGGCCGGAATCCTGACGAACTCGGCGAAGGCGCCGGGGAGGTTCACGCCGATCCCCTTGGTATCGGGGTCGAGGTGGAACTTGCCGGCCCGCGAGGCCCGGCTCTTCATCCCCACGACATGGCCTTCGCCGGAGACCCGCTGGCCCACCTTGAGGTTCCTCACCTCGGCGCCGATGGCGGCGATCTCGCCCGAATACTCGTGGCCGGTGACCAGCGGCACCGGTACGGTCTTCTTGGCCCAGTCGTCCCAGTTGTAGATATGGATGTCGGTGCCGCAGATACCGGTCTTGTGCACCTTGACCAGCACATCCTCGGGGCCGATTTCGGGGATCGGCCGCTCTTCCATCCAGATGCCCGGCTCGGATTTGGCTTTGACCAGGGCGCGCATCAGATCACTCCCACTTCTTTACCCGCCTCGGCAAAGGCGCCGATGGCGAAGTCGATATCGGCCGCCGACAGGGCGGCCGACATCTGCGTGCGGATGCGGGCTTTGCCCTTGGGCACCACGGGAAAGAAAAACCCGGCGACATAGACGCCGCGCCTGTCGAGGGCAGCAGCAAGCTTCTGCGCCAGCGTCGCCTCGCCCAGCATTACCGGGATGATCGGGGTCTCGCCGGGGAGGAGATCGAAACCGAACTCACCCATGCGCTGGCGGAACGTCCGCGTATTGTCCGCGAGCTTCTGCCGGAGGTCGTCCGCAGCTCGGGCGATCTCGATCGCCTTGAGCGACCCGGCGGTGACCGCCGGGGCGAGGGCGTTGGAAAACAGGTAGGGCCGCGCCCGCTGGCGCAGCAGGTCGATCACCGCCTGCGGGCCGGTGATGAAGCCGCCCATGGCGCCGCCCAGCGTCTTGCCGAAGGTGCCGGTGATGATGTCGGGCTCGGCGCCGGTCAGCGCCCCGGTGCCGCGCCCCTCGGGGCCGAGATGGCCGGTGGCGTGGCAATCGTCGACCGCAATTATGGCGCCATACTTGTCCGCCAGCGCACGGATCTCCGGGAGTTTGGCGATATAGCCATCCATCGAGAACACCCCGTCGGTGACGATCAGCCGGAAGCGGGCCTTGTCGGCGACCGCCTGCTGCAGCTGGGTCTCGAGATCGTCCATGTCCGAGGTCTGGAAGCGGTAGCGCTTGGCTTTGCTCAGCCGCACTCCGTCGATGATCGAGGCGTGGTTGAGGCTGTCGGAGATGATCGCGTCGTCTTCGGTCAAGAGCGTCTCGAACAGCGCGCCATTGGCATCGAAACAGGCGGCAAACAGGATCGCGTCATCCTTTTTGAGATAACGCGCTATGGCGGCCTCCAGCTCACGGTGCAGGTCGAGCGTGCCGCAGATGAAGCGGACCGAGGCCATGCCGAAGCCATACTGCTCGAGCGCCGCGGTGGCGGCGTCGGCGATCGCTGGGTGGTCGGCGAGGCCGAGATAGTTATTGGCGCAGAGGTTGACCATCTGCCTCGGCCCGCCGGCTCCCGCGACGGTCACCTGGCCGCCCTGCGGCGAGGTGATCTGGCGCTCGCGCTTCATCAGGCCCTGCGCCTCGATGTCGGCCAGCACGGTCCTGAGATGATCGAGATATCCGGTCTGCATGGTCATTCCTCCGATATGGAGGAAATTCCGCTATAACGGACGAATAGTCAAGTGAGCGCGGAATTTCCGCTTGGCAGCCATAGGGTAGTTGGCGATAAAGGCAGCATGGCAAGCACCGAAGCCCCCGATATCGGCCCGATCATCCAGCGCGAACGCAAGGCCCGGCACCTGACGCTGGAGCGGCTGGCGGCGCTTTCGGGTGTGTCGCGCTCGATGCTGAGCCAGATCGAGCGTGGCGAATCCAACCCCACCTTCGCGGTGCTGTGGGGGCTGACCCAGGCGCTGAAGATCGACCTCGCCGACCTGATCGCCGGCGGCGTGGCGCATCGGCGTGCCGCGCCCGTCGATGTGGTAACGGTGCCGTTGACGCCGGAGATCAATAGTCCCGAGGGGCACTGGCGCTTGCGTATTCTCAGCCCGACCAGCATGGCCGGCCGGGTCGAGTGGTACGAGGTCGAGATCGCCCCGGGCAGCCGGCTGCACAGCGCCCCGCACGCCGCCGGCACTTACGAGCACCTGACGGCGCAGACTGACGGGTTGCGGGTGAAAACGGCTTTGGGCGAGCAGCTGCTGGGCGCCGGCGAAACGGCCCGCTACCGGGCCGATGTCGAGCACGAGATCGCCAATGACGGCCAGGCGCCGGCACGGGCGCTGATGGTGGTGGTGTACGAGTAGGCCGCACATCTCGAGCGTGTGGCCACCCCCACCCTTGCTCCCTCCCCACAAGGGGGAGGGAGACGCTTGAACCGAGACCGTGCAGCTCCTCCCTCCCCCTTGTGGGGAGGGCTGCAGAGCTTGTGAGCGAAGCGAGCTAGCGGCGCTGGGTGGGGGTGGCCAGATGCGCCGGCCGCTCAGCCCTTCCGCCGCCGCAACCGACGCAACAGCCCGCCCAGCCGCTGCACCCCGGTGAGGTGCGCCAGCGCGAAATACAGCCCCGCGCCGAAGACGCAGAGCGCCAATAGCGCCAGCGCCTGCGCCGGGAAGAAGTACCCGGGATCGAACACCGGCCCGAGCAGCAGCACGAGGCCATAGAGCGCCCCCGACATCACCAGTGTCAGCAAGGCGATCATACCCTCCTGCCGCCATTCGGCCCCGCTGATGGCGAAATGGCCGCGCCGGGCGAGGAAGATGGCGAGCAGCACGACGTTCGCCCAGGCGGCGATCGAGGTGGCGAGCGCGATGCCGACATGCTTCAGCGTCGGAAACAGCACCAGCGACAGGACGATATTGATCACCAGCGAGACGAAGGCGAACCAGGTCGGGGTCTTGGTGTCCTTGCGCGAGAAGAACCCCGGCTGCAGCACGCGGATCAACACGAAGGCCGGCAGGCCTGCTGCGAAGGCGATGAGGGCCTGCGAGACGTTGACGCTGTCGGTCGGCCCGAAGGCGCCGCGTTCGAACAGCACCCGCACCACCGGCAGAGCCAGCGCGATCAGCGCCCCGGCCGCCGGCATCGACAGCAGCATGGACAGGAACAGCGACTGGCTCTGGCTCTGCCGGGCCTCGAGGTCGCGTCCGGCGCTGAGATGCCGGCTGAGCTCGGGCAGCAGCACCGTGCCGATGGCGATGCCGATAATGCCGAGCGGCAGCTGGTACAGCCGGTCGGCATTGTAGATGATCGACATCACCTCGTCGGCGCCCGAGGCGATGATGGTGCCCACGAAGATGTTGATCTGGGTGATGCCGCCCGCGATGATCGCCGGCACCGCGAGGATCCAGAAGCGCCGCACTTCCGCATCGAAGCGCGGCAGCCTGAGCTTCGGCACGAAGCCGGCGCGCCGGATCGCCCAGTAGACCAGCACCAGTTGCGCGATGCCGCCCAGCATGGTCGCGATCGCCACCCAAAAGGCGGTGTCCGGCGCCTCGAGGGTCAGAATCGCCAGCGGGATCAGCGCCCCGATATTGACGATGTTGAGCACGATCGGCGCGAAGGCGGCGGCAAAGAACCGCCCCAGGCTGTTGAGGATCGCCGCATAGGCCGCCATCAGCGACATGCAGGCCAGATAGGGGAACATGATCCGGGTGAGGAACACCGTGAGATCGAACTTCTCGGGGTCGCCGACAAAGCCCGGCACGAACAGCACCATGATCTGCGGCGTGAAGATCTCGACCAGGATGGTGACGATGAGGATCGCCGCCACCAGCCAGCTCATGATCCGGCCGGCCAGTTCCTTGGCCCCCTCATTGCCCTCGGTCTCGAGCGCGCCCGAGAACATCGGCACGAACGCTGTGTTGAACGCCCCCTCGGCGAACAGCCGTCGGAACAGGTTTGGAAAGCGGAAGGCCGCGTTGAACGCATCGGACACCGGCGAGATGCCAAGCACCGCCGCCATCAGCGCGTCGCGGGCAAAGCCGAAGACACGCGAGACGAGGGTCAACCCGCCGACCGAAAGGAAATTGCGGTAGAGGCTCAACGATAGGCGCGCCGAAGCGGCGGCTCCTTCGCCTTCTCCCCTTGTGGGAGAAGGTGGCCGACAGGCCGGATGAGGGGTACGCAGCCAGGGGCTGCGCGATTGGAGCGAAGCGACGAGCGACGAGTGCGCTGAGAGAAACCCCTCATCCGCCCTTCGGGCACCTTCTCCCACAAGGGGAGAAGGCCATGGAGCCGCGAACCTTCGCGATCACCCATTGGCCACCTTGGCCGCCTTCTCGTCGACGCCCTGGAACACCGCGAGCAGCGCGTCGTGGATCTTCTTCTGGCGCGACTTGGATTCGATCTTATGGCCGGTGAGGTCGGTGACGTAGAACACGTCGACGGCCTTTTCGCCGTAGGTGCCGATATGGGCCGAGCCGATGGTGAGGTTGAGGTCGGAGATCTGCCGGGTGAGCTGGTGCAACAGGCCGGTGCGGTCGAGGCCCATCACCTCGATGACGGTGAATTTCTCCGAGATGGTGTTCGAAACCGCCACTTGCGCCGGCAGTGTGAATGGCTTCAGGCGCCTGTTGTGGCGGCTTTCCTTGCCCAGGTCGATCAGCACCTGGCGCTTGCCCTGCAGCAGCTGCTTCACCGTATCGATGATGCGGGTGGCGCGGACCTTTTCGTCCTCGTCCGAAGTGAATGAGCGGCGCAGCCGGAAGGTATCGACCGCCCGGCCGTCACGCGTGCCGAAGATCTGCGCCCCGATGATCGAGGCGTCGGCCATGGTGCAGGCACCGGCGATCAGCGACAAGAGCCGCGGATGGTCCGGGGTGTAGAAGCTGACTTCGGTGATCCCCTCGAACGATTTCACCCGGATCGAGCCGGCGAACATCTGCCCGGCCTGATCGGCGGCGCGGATCATCCGGGCGTGCTCGACCTGCAGCTCGGGCTCGGCGCGCAGCCAGTAATGGTCGTAGTGGCGGCCGACATAGGTATCGACTTCCGCCGCCGGCCAGGCGGCGAGCGCGCCGCGCAGCACGGTCTTTGCCGCCTCGATGCGGTCGCGCTGGGTGACCTGGCTGTGGCCGCCCGACAGCAGCGGTTCGGTGGCATAGTAGAGCGCGCGCAGCAGCGAGCCCTTCCAGCCGGTCCACACCCCGGGGCCCACCGCGCGGATGTCGCAGGCGGTGAGGATCATCAACAGCGCCAGCCGCTGCGGTGACTGCACCACATCGGCGAACGAGCGGGCCGTTTCCGGATCCTGGATATCGCGGCTCTGGGCGATCTCGCTCATCAACAGGTGATGTTCGACCAGCCAGGAGACGGTGTCGGTCTCGGCCGGATCGAGCCCGAGGCGCGGGCAGAATTTCCGCGCGATCCGGGCCCCGGCGATCGAGTGATCCTCCGGCCGGCCCTTGGCGATGTCGTGCAGGAACAGCGCCACGTAGAGCAGCCGCGTGTCGTTGAGATGCGGCAGCAGCTCATGCGTCAGCGGCAGCTGTTCGCGTAAGCCGCCATTGGCGATGTCGGCCATCACCCCGACGGCGCGGATCAGGTGCTCGTCCACCGTGTAGTGATGGTACATGTTGAACTGCATCAGCGCGACGATCTTGCCGAATTCCGGCACGAAGCGGCCGAGCACGCCGGCTTCGTTCATCTGCCTGAGGATGCGCTCGACATAGGTCGGCGCGGTCAGGATCTCGAGGAACCAGGCATTGGCCTGCCGGTCGTTGCGCAGATCGTGGCCGATCAGCTTGAACGAGCGACGGATCAGCTTGATCGCGTCGGGGTGGAGGTGCGCGTCGTGCCGGCCGGCGAGCATGAACCCCTTGATCAGGTTGCGCGGGTCCTTCTGGAACACGTCCGGCCCGGCGACGTTCAGGCGGCCGCCCTCGAGGACAAAATCGGTCTCGCCCTTGATCGCCACCTTGCCGCGTTTGAACGGCGCCAGCACCCGCCCGACCATGTCGAGCGGCTTGGCGTGGTCGAATTCCAGCGACGTGCAGAAGATGCGGGTCAGGTCGCCCACATCCTTGGCCACGAGGAAGTAGCGCTTCATGAAGCGCTCGACCCCCAGCATGCCGGCGCGGTCATTATAGCCGAGCCGCGCGGCGAGGTCGGGTTGTACGTCGAAGGTCAGCTTCTCGTCGGCCCGCCCGGTGAGGAAGTGGAGGTTGCAGCGGATCGCCCAGAGGAAATCCTCGGCGCGCTGGAACAACCGGTATTCCTCGGCGCTCAATACGCCCTTGCCCACCAGTTCGGCGCTGGATTTGACCCGGTAGAAATACTTGCCGATCCAGAACAGCGCGTGCAGGTCCCTGAGACCCCCCTTGCCGTCCTTGATGTTGGGCTCGACCACGTAGCGGGTATTGCCCATCTGCCGGTGCCGTTCGTCGCGCTCGGCCATCTTGGCGGCGATGAACTCCGGGCCGGTCTTGGGCATGATCTCGGTTTCGAACCGATGCACCAGCTCGTCGAACAGTTTGCGGTCGCCGGTCAGGTAGCGCGCTTCCAGCGTCGCCGTGCGCACCGTCATGTCGGAGCGCGCCATGCGGATGCAGTCGTCGACGGAGCGGACGGCATGGCCGACCTTCTGGCCGAGGTCCCATAGCATGTAGAGGATATACTCGGTGATCTGCTCGCCCCACGGCGTCTGTTTGTAGGGCAGGATGAAGAGCAGATCGATGTCGGAGCCCGGCGCCAGCGTGCCCCGGCCATAGCCGCCGACCGCGGCGATCGAGATCATCTCGGCGCCCGAGGGGTTGTCGACCGGGTAGACATCGCGCACCGCGAAATGATGTACCGCACGGATGATCTCGTCTTCGGCGGCGCTGAGATTCATGGCGCAGCGCGTGCCCTTGCCGGTGGCCATGAGCTCCGCCTCGGCGCCGGTGCGGGCATCGGCGAGAACGGAGCGGACATGCTGGAGGACGATGCTGCGGGTGGCGGCGGACTTGGGGTCCTGCCCGGCGACGAGGCGCCTTATGTCGCCGAGGATGGTCTCGGCCGAAGTAAGCTGGAAGGCCGGTTTTCGCGGTCGGGCGTCAGTTTCGGCGAGCTGCATCGCGGATTTTCTTAAGCTCGTAGATCAGGTCGATGGCCGCGCGGGGCGTAAGGTCGTCGGGGCGCACCTGATCGAGCATGTCATGGATGGGATTAACGGCCGCCTTCGGGGTGGGCGGTTGATGCGCAAAGAGCGGCAGATCGTCTAGCACGACGGCTTTTCCGCCGGAAGAGCGCTGTTCGAGCACGCCCAGCACCTGGCGGGCGCGCGCCAGCACGGATTCGGGCAGGCCGGCGAGCTTGGCCACCTGGATGCCGTAGCTGCGATCGGCGGCGCCGTCGGCCACTTCGTGCAGGAACACCACTTCCCCCTCCCACTCGCGCACCTTCATGGTGTGGTTGGAAACGCGCGTCAGGGTCTTCGAAAGCGCCGTCATCTCATGGAAGTGCGTCGCGAACAGGGCGCGGCAGCCGGTCTGGTCGTGCAGCGCCTCGACCGCCGCCCAGGCGATCGACAGCCCATCGAAGGTGGCGGTGCCGCGGCCGATCTCGTCGAGGATCACCAGCGAACGCTGCGTCGCCCGGTTGAGGATGGCGGCGGTCTCGACCATCTCGACCATGAAGGTGGAACGGCCACCGCCGATATCGTCCGAGGCGCCGACGCGCGAGAACACCCGGTCGACCACCCCGATATGCGCAGCCGACGCCGGCACATAGCTGCCCATTTGCGCCAGGATGGCGATCAGCGCGTTCTGGCGCAGGAAGGTGGATTTACCGCCCATGTTGGGGCCGGTGACCAGCCACAGCGCCCCGCCGGTGAGGTCGCAGCCATTCTCGACGAACACCTCGTGCTGCGCCCGCACATTGGATTCGACCACCGGATGCCGGCCGCCTTCGATATAGAGGGCGAGGCTGTCATCGATGGTCGGGCGGCAGAAATTGCGGGTCATCGCCAGTTGCGCCAGCGCCGCGGCGACATCGAGTTCGGCCAGTGCATCGGCAATGGCGCGCAGCCGGCTATTCTCGGCGGCGACGGCATCGGTGAGCCGGGTGAAGATCACGGCTTCGATGGCGAGTGCGGCGTCATGCGCCTTGGCGATGCGGCCCTCGAGCTCGGCCAACTCCGCCGTGGTGAAGCGCATGGCATTGGCCATGGTCTGGCGGTGAATGAAGGTGTCGCGGTGCGGCGCTTCCAGCAGCTTGCCGCCATGGCCGGCCGGCACCTCGACGAAATAGCCGAGCACGCCGTTATGGCGGATCTTCAGCGACCGGACGTCCGTTTCCTCGATCAGCCGCGCCTGCAGCGCCGCCACCACGGCGCGGGTTTCCGATGCCAGCGCCCGCTCGGCGTCGAGCGGCGCGTCATAGCCGCGCTTGACGAAGCCGCCGTCGCGGGCGAGCAGCGGCGGCTCGTCATCGATGGCGGCCACCAGTTCTGCGGCCAGTGCCGCCGGCGCATCGGCGAGCCGGGCGGCGATCGTTTTGAGTTCGGCCGGCGGACGGTCGAGCGTGGCGAGACGGTCGGCGAGCGCGATCGCGGCGGCGATGGCGCCGCCGGTGGCGCGGAGGTCGCGCGGGCCGCCGCGACCCAGCGCCAGCCGGGTCAGCGCCCGGGTGAGATCGGGCACCGATTTGAGGTCGCTGCGCAGCCGCTGGGTCAGGAGGCCATCGCTGACGAGGCATTCGACCGCATCGAGCCGCGCGTTGATCTGGTTGGCATCGCAGAGCGGCGCCGCCAGCCGCCGGGCGAGGAGGCGCGAACCGGGCGGCGTGACCGCCAGGTCGATCTCGTGGCGGAGCGAGCCCTTTTCCTGGCCACGCTGGGTTTCCAGCAGTTCGAGCGACACTCGCGTTGCGGCGTCGATCGCCATATGGGCGCTGAGCCGTTCGGCGGCCGGCGGACGCAGCGCCACCGGTACGCCCTTCTGGCTGTCCCTCACATAGTCGAGCAGCGCCCCGAGCGCCGCGCGGCCGGCGCGCGAATAGGCGGTGGGGTCGACCTCGCCATCGGGGAAAGCGGCGCCGATCCGCTTGCTCGCCAGTTCGCTGTCGAAAGCGCCGCTGTCGAGCGACACCAGTGCCGCATCGGGCAACGGGATTTTGGCGCTGGAGATCGTGGCGAGTGTAGCTTCGGTGAGCAGCAGCTCGGCCGGCGCGATGCGGGCCAGCTCATCGCCCAGCGCCAGCGCCGACACATCGAGCACCGCGGTCTCGCCGGTCGAAACATCCGCCCAGGCGAGGGCGAAGTCGGTCTCGCCGTGTCGTACCATCGAAAGCGCTGCGAGGTAAGCCGAGCCGCGGGTCGGCAGCAGGTCGTCCTCGGTGATGGTGCCGCGCGTGACGAGGCGCACCACGTCGCGCTTCACCGGGGATTTCGAGCCGCGCTTCTTGGCTTCCGCCGGATCTTCCACCTGCTCGCAGATGGCGACGCGGTGACCCAGCCCGATCAGCTTCTTGAGGTAGTCCTGCGCCGCGTGGATCGGCACCCCGCACATCGGGATGTCGGCCCCCTGGTGCTTGCCGCGCTTGGTGAGGACGATGCCGAGCGCCTGGCTGGCGATCTCGGCGTCCTCGAAGAACATCTCGTAGAAATCGCCCATCCGGTAGAACAGCAGGTACCCCGGATTGACCGCCTTGATCTCGAGGAACTGCGACATCATCGGCGTGATGGGCGCGCTCTCTGGGGCATTGGGGGCGGAATAGGGCGCTTGGTCCATCGGCTCGGCAGCAAAGACAGGGAGGCCGGGACGTTAGGGGGTTTGCGGAGAGCGGGCAACTGAGTCGCGCCGGGTTTCCCCCAAGGCCCCCTCACCCGCCGCTACGCGGCGACCTCTCCCCCCAGGGAGAGGTGAAGTATGGGCGAGATCGTGCCAGCGCACCACCTCTCCCTTGGGGGAGAGGTCGGCCCAAAGGGCCGGGTGAGGGGGCCTTCAGCTGCTAGTAGCGATCGCTCGGATCCCGCACCGGCCGATAGACAAAATCCGAAAACACCGCCGGCTTTGCCGTGCCGTTCAGATCCGATGCCGCCATGCCGACGAACGCCCCGGTAAAGCTGCCATGCTCGGCATGGCCGCCGCATTCGTCCGAGAGGATCGAGGCGTCGAGCGTACCGCCCACCGGCTGCCAGTTGCCGGCGGCCCTCGCATCGCCGGCCGCGTAGAAGAATTGCAGTTTCGGCCCGCGGATCTCGATCTTCAACCGCACCGGACCGTCCTGCGGCAGCGGCACCGGCGCCGCCGGGTAGCTGAGTTTGCCATCCGGGTGGCTGGCGAGCGAACTCATGATCAACAGCTCGCGCTTGCCGTCCGAATGCGCCGTGACGGTGAGGTAGTGGAAGTTATAGCGACCATAATAACCCGTTATCCCCGCAAACTGCCGCTCATCCACCGGCGCGAAGTCGAGCGTCACCTCGGCATCGTAGGAGAAATGCGTCTGCCGGCGCGCCACCAGCGCCTGCTCGAACCAGCTGCCGATCGACTCGCGGCCGAACAGCGTCAGCCGGTTGTCGGCGACGTTGAAGATACGCTCCGTCTCGGGGGTGCGAAGCCACTGAAAGTCCGGGTGCAGCCTATCGAACTGGTAGCGCTGCTCGGCCCAGTAGCCGCTATCGTCGCGAGCTCCCGGGATTTCCACTTCGAGCGACGGAACGGGACCGTTCTTCACCCATAGCCAGTCGTCGGCGCCCCAGTAGGCTTCCTGGATGCCGGTCTCGCGGCCGAGCACGCAGCGACGCTTCTGCGTCGTCGGGCGACCCATCAGGTGCACCAGGAAGGTCTTGCCGTCCGCCGTCTCGACGATGTCGCCATGCCCGGCCCGCTGCACCGGGTTGAGCGGCGCATCCTTGGCGGTGAGGATGTGCTTTTGCGGATGGGTCTCGTACGGCCCGTCGATCTGGCGCGAGCGGGCGAAGGTGACGGCATGATCGTAGCCGGTGCCGCCCTCGGCGGTCAGCAGGTAATACCAGGGCCGCCCGTCCTTGCCAGGGCGCTTGTAGAGATGCGGGCCTTCGACCAGCTTCAGGTCGGTTCCCTGGTAGATGTTCCTGATCGGCCCGACGAGCTTTCGCTGTGCGTGGTCGTATTCCTGGAGCGCGATGCCGGCGAACAGCAGCGGCCGGGTCCTATGGTCCCACAGCATGTTGACGAACCACTTCCTGCCGTCGTCGTCATGGAACAGCGACGGGTCGAACCCCGAGGAATTCATGTAGACCGGGTCGGACCAGGGCCCTTCGATCGAGGGCGCGGTGACGAGGTAGTTATGCGCGTCCTTGAACGAGCCGTCCTTGCGCTTCACGTCGGTGTAGATGAGGAAGAACTGCTCGCCGTCATGGCTGAGGCAGGGCGCCCACACCCCGCACGAATCCGGATCGCCGCGCATGTCGAGCTGCGATTTGCGGCTCAGCGGCCGGGTCACCAGCTCCCAGTTGGCGAGATCCCTGGAGTGATGGATCTGCACCCCCGGGTACCACTCGAAGGTGGAGGTGGCGATGTAATAGTCGTCCCCGACGCGCAGGATCGACGGGTCGGGGTTGAAGCCGGGGAGGATGGGGTTGCGGATGGTGGGCATGCTTACACTCGATGTCTCAGTCGGGATCACCTCCCCCTTTGAGGGGGGAGGTAGCGAAGCTTGGCCAGAGGCCTGGCGCAGCTGGGTGGGGGTGTGCGGTGGGCACGGAGCGCGGGGCTCCCCCCACCCTGGCTTTGCCAGGTCGCTGGCGCTCCCGGCGGCGCCACCCTCCCCGCGAGGGGGAGGGTGAAGAGGTGCCTCACACGAACCGGTTGACCAGGTTCTCGAGATATTCCTGCTGGCCGGAGCGCGGCTCGGGGTTGATGTTGTCGGCTTCCACCCATTGGGCGATTTGCTCGAGCGTGCGTTCGCCTTTCAGCATCGCGGCGGCACCTTTCTCGTTCCAACCGGCGTAGCGGACGTCCTGCGCCTTGTCGAAAGTCCCGTCCTCGATCATCGCCGCGGCCGCCTTGAGGCCGCGCGCCAGCACGTCGAGGCCACCGATATGGCCATAGAGCAGGTCGGCCGGTTCGATCGACTGGCGCCGCACCTTGGCGTCGAAGTTGAAGCCGCCCTTGCCCAGCCCGCCGGCCTTGAGGATCTGGTAGAAGGCCAGCGCCATTTCGCCCGGATTGTTGGGGAACTGGTCGGTGTCCCAGCCCGATTGCAGGTCGTTGCGGTTGGCATCGACCGAGCCGAGGATGCCGAGCCCGCCGGCAACCGCCAGCTCATGTTCGAAGCTGTGGCCGGCGAGGAAGGCATGGCCGACTTCGATGTTGACCTTGACCTCCTTCTCGAGGCCGTAGGTCTTGAGGAACCCGTAGACCGTCGCGACGTCGTAATCGTACTGGTGCTTGGTCGGCTCCTGCGGCTTGGGCTCGATCAAGAGCTGCCCCTTGAAGCCGATCTTCCTGGCGTGTTCGATCACCAGCGACAGGAAGCGCGCCGCCTGATCCTGTTCCTGCTTGATACGGGTGTTGAGCAGCGTCTCGTAACCCTCGCGGCCACCCCACAGCACATAGTTGGCGCCACCCAGCTCATGGGTGATCTCCAGCATTTCCTTCACCTGCCCGGCGGCATAGGCAAACACATAAGGGTCGGGATTGGTGGCGGCACCCGCCATGTAACGGCGGTTGGAGAAGAGGTTTGCCGTGCCCCACAGCAGCCTGGTGCGCGAGCTCTGCATCTTCTTGGCGAAGATATCGGTGATGGTCCTGAGGTTCTTGTTGCTCTCCTTGAGCGTCGCGCCCTCGGGAGCGACATCCGCGTCGTGGAAGCAGAAGAACGGCGCGTCGAGCAGGTCGAACAGTTCGAAGGCGACATCCGCCTTGATCTTGGCGCCCTCCAGACCCTTGTCGTACCAGGGCCGGTCGAAAGTACGGCCGCCGAACGGGTCGCCGCCTTCCCAGGCGAAGGTGTGCCAGTAGGCAACGGCCGGCCGGATGTGATCTTCCATCCGCTTGCCCATCACCAGTTCGTCCTTGTTGTAGAACCGGTAGGCGAGCGGGTTGCTGGACGTGGGTCCCTCGAACTTGACGGGCTTCAGTCCCTTGAAGAAATCGGTCACTTACGGGCCTCCTCGATGGCGGGGTAAAGGGCGCGATAGCGCGCATATTGTTCCGAATAGGCAGATTTGAGCGCCGGCTCGGGTTTGATCACCCGCTTGATCGCCGGCATGGTCATGATCTCAGAGGGGTCGGCGCCTTCCGCGGCGCAGAGGCCGAGCCGGGCGACGCCCAGCGCGCCGCCGAAATCGCCGTCCTCGGGCAGCGCGATCTCGGTCTCGAGATTGGTGGCGATGAGCCTGAGCCACAGGTTGGATTTCGAACCGCCGCCGACAGCGAGCAGCTGGCCCATCTCGGTGCCGGCGTCCTTCAGCACCCGCTGGCAGTCGCGGAAGGCGAAGGCAACGCCTTCCATCACCGCCTGGGCGAGGAGGGCCGGATCGGTGGAATGGCTGAGGCCGGTAAGGCTGCCGCGCGCCGCTGCATTGTTGTGCGGCGTGCGCTCACCCGACAGGTAGGGCAGGAAAATCTCCTCGCCCGGTCCCTTGAATCCGGCCTCGGCGGCGCCGGCGAGTTTCGCCGGGTCCTGGCCGGTGATCTTGGCCAGCCAGTTGAGGCTGTCGGTGGCCGAGAGGATCACCCCCATCTGGTGCCAGGTATTGGGAATGGCATGGCAGAAGGCGTGTACGGCGCCCCTGGTGTTGGGGCGGAAGCGGTCGTTGGAGACGAACAGCACGCCGGAGGTGCCGAGCGACACGAAACCTTCGCCCGGCTGGATGGCGCCGATGCCGCAGGCCGCGGCCGCATTGTCGCCGGCGCCGCCCGCGACCACCACCTCGCCCGACATGCCCCAGCGCGTGACGAACTCGCGCTTGAGCCCGGCGGACGGGGCGGAGCCCTCGACCAGCCGCGGCATGTGCGAACGGTTGAGGCCGGTGAGCGCCAGGAGCTCATCCGACCACTCGCGCTTGCCGACATCGAGCCACAGCGTGCCCGAGGCGTCCGACATCTCCTCGATATGCTCGCCGGTCAGCAGCAGGCGGATATAGGCCTTGGGCAGCAGCACCTTGGCGATCCTGGCGTAGATCTCCGGCTCGTGCTTCCTCACCCAGGCGATCTTGGGCGCGGTGAAGCCGGGCATGGCGATATTGCCGGCAATGTCACGCAGAGCCGGCCGTGCCGCTTCCATCTCGGCGCACTCGGCGGCCGAGCGTCCGTCGTTCCACAGGATGCACGGGCGCAGCACCTGGTCGTTCTTGTCGAGCAGCGTCGCGCCGTGCATATGGCCCGAAAGCCCGATGCCGCGGACCTTGGCCATCTCGGCGGGGTGCGCCCTGGACAGTTTGTCGATCGCTTCGAGCGTGGCATTCCACCAGTCGGCCGGATTCTGCTCCGACCAGCCCGGATGCGGGCGCGTGGGTTCGACCGCCTTGGCCGTCGCCTCGCCAAGCGGTTGCCCGGCCCGGTTGATGAGCAGCGCCTTGACGCCGGACGTGCCGATATCGATGCCGAGATAGGTCATGAGGCACGTACCTCAAGGCCGCGCAGACAGATCATGCCGTAGTCCTCCCGGGGCGTTACTGTGATGGATCACCCTCTGGGCAGATTGTCGCGCAGATACAGCCCGATTTCAATGGGGGCCGGTCGTCGCTCCGCATCCTGCCCCAGCGCCACGGCACGGGCCACGGCGAGCGCCGCGGCGATCTCGCCATCCGGGTTCTGGTCGATCACCACGTCGATGGCGCCGCTGGCGAGCCCGGCGCGGGTGGCATCGGTCAATTCGTGCGCCACGACGCGCACCTTGCCGGTCTTGCCGGTGCGCTCGAGCGCCCTGAGCAGGCCGGCATAACCGCCGCCCATGTTGTAGATGCCGGTCAGCGGGTGCTTGAGCAGTTCGATCGCGGCGGCCTCGGTCTTCATGTCATCGTCGAACCCTTCGAGCGGGCCGACGATTTCGTGCCCGGGGAACTCGGCGCGCAGCACCGCCTCGAAGCCCTCGCGACGCTGGTGGTGGTCGGCAAGACTCAGCGAGCCGGCGATGAGACCGATCCCACCTGCCGGGCAGAAGCGCCCGATCAGCGAGGCGGCGGTGCGTCCGGCCGCGACATTGTCGATGCCGACGAAATGCCGGCGGGCGGAAGCGGGAAGATCGGAGACCAGTGTCACCACGGCAATGCCGCGGCGCGACGCCTGGTCGATGGCGCGGCGCACCTTGTCGTCCTCGGTGGCGACGACCACGGCGCAATCGCAGCTCTTGGGGTCGAGCCCTGCCAGCGCGCCGGCCAATGCCGCAGCGTCGAAGGCGTGCACCAGCTTGGTGGTGATCGAGATACGCTCGCCTTTGGTGGTGCGGGCGCGCCGGGCGATGGCGTCGACCAGCCCGTGCATGAACTCGTTGCGGCCATCTGGAATGAGGAAGGTGACGCCCAGGTCGCGAGCGCGGGCCAAGAGCGATGCCGACAGGTCGCGGCGGAAGTCGAGCGCCTTGATCGCTTCGGCCACCTTGTCGGCGGTTTCGGTGCGCACTCCGGGGCGGCCGTTGAGGACGCGATCGACCGTAGCCAGCGACACGCCTGCTTCGCGCGCCACGTCGTGCACGGTGGCGCGGCGCTTCACTTCGTCCATCTCCTCCCCCTCTCCGGCTTCCGCTTCTTGCCGATTGCGGCTATCAACCCGTCGCACGAAAGAGGAGATAACGGCAATGAGCGTCGCGGTGGAAGAGTTCGGCAGCTTCAATGGCAAGCGGGTCGAGCAGTTCAAGCTTCGGAGCGACACCGGCGTCGAAGTCGACATCATCTCGTGGGGCGTGCTGGTGCGCGACTGGCGCGTGCCGGTCGCCGGTGGCCTCCGCTCGGTGGTGCTGGGCTACAACCAGTTCGACAGCTATCCCGCCCATTCGCCGTATTTCGGCTCGCTTGCCGGTCGCGTCGCCAACCGCATCAGGGATGCGAGATTCACCCTCGATGGCGAGACCTACCAGCTGAGGAGCAACTTCGTCACCCATACCCTGCATGGCGGGCCCGAAGGCATCGGCCGCCTGGTGTGGGACGGCGAGGCGGACAGCGCCAACAACGCGGTGCGCTTCACCCTTGATTCGCCCGATGGCGCGATGGGCTTTCCCGGCAACGTGAAGTTCACTGCCACCTACACCCTCACCGGCAACCGGTTGCGGCTCGACCTGAGCGCCAAGGCCGACCGCCGCACCCCGATCAACGTGGTGCAGCACCAGTATTTCAACCTCGGCACCGGCTCCGACGTGCTCGACCACAACTACAAGATCGATGCCGCGGCCTATACCGAGCTCGGTGGCCCGCTGATCCCGACCGGCGCCATCCTGCCGGTCGATGGCACCATCTGGGATTTCCGCCAGGGTCGCACCATGCGCGACGCCCAGGGCAAGCCGATCGACTATGACGGCAATGTGGTGCTCAACACCGACCGTCGCTTCGAGGATCCGGTGGCGGTGGTAACCGGCCCGGACAAGCTCCTGACGCTCAAGCTCTACACCGACCGGCCGGGACTGCAGGTCTACAACTCGGTGACCACCGACGTCTCCGCCGAGGGCAAGCATTACGGCAACCATTGCGGTTTCTGCCTCGAAGACCAGGACCTGCCCGATGCGGTGAACCACCCGCACTTCCCCTCGATCATCTACGGGCCGGATCGCGACTACAGCCACCGCGTCGATATCGAGATCGCCTGATGGCAGCCTACGTCGCCCTGATCCGCGCGATCGGCCCGGTGACGCATGCCAAAATGAAGATGGCGGCGCTGCGCGAGGCCTGCGCCGCCGCCGGGCTGGACGACGTTTCGACGGTCGGCAATACCGGCAACATCGTCCTCCGTTCGAGCCAGACCCTGGCCGCGGTCAGGAAACTCGTCCAGGGCGCGGTCGATGGTTTCGGGCTCGGGCCGGCCAACGAGGTGTTCGTTGTCAGGCCGAAGGACATGGCGGCGGTGGTCGAGGCCAACCCGTTTCCCGAGGTGGCGGCCGAGCGGCCGCACGAGCTCGGTGTCTGCTCCTTCCACAAGGCGCCGGACTGGACGCCGCTTGCGGGTTGGGACGGGCCGGAGCTCGTGGCGATGGTCGGCGCGCAACTGATCGTCGCCTATCCCAAGGGTATCAGCACGACCAAACTCAACATCGAGAAACGCCTCGGCGCCCGCATGACGCAGCGCAACTGGACGGTATTCGCCGGCCTTGCCGCGAAGGGCGCGGCGCTGGCGAAAACCTGAGCCCCGACTGCTGACAGCATCTGGCAGCAGGCATCATGCACCAGTCTCCGCGTACCCAATGTGGAGACCACTGCATGCCCTCTTTCACCATCGCCATTGCCGACCGCGAAGTCGAAGACCTCAAGAGCCGCCTGCAACATGCCCGCTTTCCCGATGAGCTCGAGGATGCCGGCTGGGATTACGGCACCAGCCTGTCCTTCCTGCGCCGCTTCCTTGCCTACTGGGGCAATGAATTCGACTGGCGGGCGGCCGAAACGCGACTCAACGCCTATCCGCAGTTCACCGCGACGGTCGGTGGCGAGACGGTGCATTTCGTCCACGTGCGCGGCAAGGGCGCCAACCCGGTGCCCGTGCTGCTGGCCAATGGCTGGCCGAGCAATTTCGTCGAGCTGCTGCCGCTGGTCGACCGGCTGACCGCCCAGATCGACGGTTTGTCGTTCGATGTGATCATCCCGTCGCTGCCCGGCTACGGCTTTTCCAGCCGGCCGAGGAAGAAGGGCATGAATCTGACGCAGATCGGGCATCTCTGGGCCGAACTCATGCAGCAACTGGGCTATTTCCGCTTCCTCGTGTCGGGCTCGGACCTCGGCGGCGGCGCCGTGCTGGGGCTGGTGCGTCACCACCCGGAGCGCCTGCTCGGCGCCCATTACTGCAACGTGTTTTCAGGCTATCCGCGGCCGCCTGAGCTCACTGCGGAGGAAGTCGAGTACTTCAAGCGGGTCGACTACTCCGGTTTCGTCGAAGGCGCCTACGCGCTGCTCCAGGGCACCAAGCCGACCTCGCTGGCCGTGGGGCTCAACGACTCGCCCGCCGGGCTTGCGGCGTGGATCATCGAGAAGTTCCATCACTGGGGCGATACCGGTGGCGATGTCGAGAGCGTCTTCCCGTTCGAGACGCTGGCGACGCTGCTCTCGGTCTACTGGTTCACCGAAACGATCGGTTCCTCGGTCCGGCTGTACAAGGAGGCCTTCGCCGACCAGGAACTGCTCGCGCCCATGCCCGCGCACGGCGTGTTGCAAGGCGTGCTGGTGCCTGCCGAAAGCGACCTGCCCGCGCCGCGCGCCTGGGGCGAGCGGAACCTACAGAATCTCATCCATTGGAACGAGGCGCGGCAGGGCGGGCACTTCCCGGCGCTGGAAGTCCCCGACCTGCTGGCCGGTGACATACGGGCGTTCCACCGTGAGATTGCCGCACGCGGCTAAAGGCTGACTGAGAGAGACGGCCCCCTCCCGGCCTCCCCCATGATGGGAAGGTGAAGGTCGAGGCTCTGTCTGCGATCGTGCCAACTGAACCAGCAGGGCACCTCCCCCTTCATGGGGGACTTCGAACCGTCCCGAAGGGCAAATCGCTCCAGTGGAGCGATTTGAGGCGAGAAGGCCATGAGAGCTATGCTCGAATGGCTGGGGAGGGGGCCGTCTGTGTGAGTTTAGCGACTTCCTTTGCGGCCTGCTCCACCACGGCGACGTCGGTCCGGTAGAACCAGAAGCGGCCGCGCTTCTCCAGCACCAGCAGGCCGGATTTCCGCAGCACCTTGAGATGCTCGGAGACGGTCGCCAGCGACAGTTCCGAGCGCGCGGCGAGGTCGCCCGCCGCCTTCGCCTCGTCCTTGCAGGCCGCCACGAAAGCCCGCCGATCGGGATGCGACAGGGCCCGCAGCACTTCGTCGAGTTCGAACCTGTCGATATCAGTCAGCCCTGGATCAGGGTGAGCAGGTTCCCCGCCGGGTCGCGCACCTGTGCCTTCTTCACCCAGCCATTGTCGAGGACCGGCATGGCGATGGCGCCGCCCTGGGCTTCGGCGGCTTCCAGCGCCTTGCCGAGGTCGGGCACCACGACGCCGAGGGTGAGCGAGGCGGTTTCCGCCTCGACCAGTGCCCCATCCGGTCCGCCCTCGGGCGTCGCGACCATGCCGTAACCTGGCCCGCGTGGCGTCACCTGCCAGCCGAGCACGCCGGCATAGAAGCGCTGCAGCGCGCCGAAATCCGGGCCGGCAATGTCGAAATGGCCGATGCCGTTGAGGCTGTGGGGCTTGCCGCTCATCGCGATCTCCTGTCTCCACCGTCACAATATTTCGGGAAATCACGAAATGTCAATCGCTGCTGACAGCCTCTGGCAGCAGTGGCTCCGCATGGTGCGACGGGCTAGAACGAGGGCTCTGGGAGATGATTGCTTGGACAAGACCGAACGCCTGTTTTCCGTCATGGACGCGCTGCGCCGTCACCGCCGCCCGGTCACCGCGGCGGCGCTGGCCGAGGAACAGGGCGTCTCCGTGCGCACGCTCTATCGCGATGTGCAGACGCTCATCGGGCTGGGCGCGCCGATCGATGGCGAGGCCGGGGTGGGCTACATGCTGAGACCCGGGTTCTTCTTGCCGCCGCTGATGTTCACGCCCGAGGAACTGGAGGCGCTGGTGCTGGGCGGCCGCTGGGTCGAGGCGCAGCCTGATGCCGGCCTCGCCGGTGCGGCCAAGAACGCCCTGGCCAAGATCGCCACCGCCTCGCCCGATGATCTGCGCGACCGCATCAAGGATACGGGGCTCTGGCCGGTGCTGATGCGCGGGCCGCAGGAGCCGACCCCGGTGCTCGGGTTGGTGCGCGCCGCGATGCGCAACGAGAAAGCCCTGCATATCGGCTATGCCGACGAGAGCGGCAGGCAGTCCGAGCGCGATATCTGGCCGGTGCAGCTCGCCTATTACGAGGGCAAGCAGATCGTCGCGGGCTGGTGCTGCATGCGCGAGGCCTTCCGCAATTTCCGCACCGACCGCATCGTCTCGGCCGCCGAGACGGAGCAGCGCTACGGCCGCCGCCGTCTGCAACTGGCCAGGGAATGGCGTGAGGAATGGGCTCGCCAGCACCCGAATTGGGCGAGCGAGGCGGGCGGCAACTGAGGTCGCTCTACCGGTCGAGGCAGACTGCTCCTGCCACGCCCTGTCAGCAGGCGGGGCGCATGCTCTCCTCCAGACGTCGGTCATCATGATGCGGCGCCTTCGTTTCCCACGAACCGGAGCAGACCAATGAGCATCACCCCATTCAAGGTCGAGGTTTCCGACGACGCGATCGCCGACCTCAAGGAGCGCCTGACCATGGCGCGCTGGCCGCATGCGACGACCACCGACTGGAGCCGCGGCCAGCCGGTCGGCTTCATCAGGGAACTGGCGGACCAGTGGCTGAACCGGTTCGACTGGCGCGCCTGGGAGACGAGGCTCAACGCCTACCCGCAGTTCCTCACTGAGATCGATGGGCAGACCATTCATTTCCTGCACATCAGGTCGAAGGAGCCCGGCGCCTTGCCGCTGATCCTCACCCATGGCTGGCCCTCGAGCGTCATCGAGTTCTTCGAGGTGATCGGGCCGCTGAGCGATCCGCGCGCGCATGGGCTCGACCCGGCCCAGGCCTTCGACCTCGTCATCCCCTCGCTCCCCGGCTACGGCTGGTCGACGCCGCTGGCGTCCCCTGGCTGGGATACCGCGAGGGTGGCCCGGACCTGGGATACGCTGATGCGGCGGCTCGGTTACACCCGCTACGGCGCGCAGGGTGGCGATATCGGCTCGCTCGTCGGCAAGGAACTCGGCATCCTGGCGCCGGAGGGGCTCGTCGGCACCCACCTGCAGCAGATATTCGCCTTCCCGACCGGCGCTCCCGGCGAGATGGAAAAGCTCACCCCGTTCGAGAAGGAGGGTTTCGCCAACCTCGACAAGTTCTCGGGCTACAATGGCTACCAGGACATCCAGTCCAAGCGTCCGGGCACCCTCGGCTATGGCCTCGTCGATTCGCCCGTCGGCCAGCTGGCCTGGAACACCGAGCTGTTCTTCGGCTTCGAGGGTGAGGGCGTGCCCTATGTCGACCGCGACCGCTACCTGGCGCATGTGTCGATCTACTGGTTCACCGCATCGGGCGGCTCGGCCGGCAATATCTACCTCGAGGACGTGCGTTCCGGCTCGGGCTATCGCGAGGCGCGGAACGTGACGCCGACCGGCGTCGCCGTGTTCCCCTGGGATTTCCGTTCGGTCCGCAGTTTCGCCGAGCGGGCCAACAACATCGTGCACTGGACCGAGATGCCGAGGGGCGGTCACTTTGCGGCAACCGACGCGCCGGACCTGCTGATCGACGACATCAGGGCGTTCTTTGGCGGGCTGACCCCGGGCGCGCCTCGCCCGTGACTTCGCTCGCCCGTCGTGAGGGGGGCTGGCTCGGCCCCTCTCCTATTGCCTCAGCACGGCGGCCAGCCGGTCGATGTTCTCGTCATTGGAGCGGCTGACCAGTTCGCGGGCGGCACGCTGCGCCTCGGCGCTTTCGAAGCTGATGCCGAGCGAGAACAGTGTCTTGCCGCCCGGCGCCGGCCGGAAGTTCAAGGTGAAACGCTTGCCGGAATTGTGGTCGTACTCGACGCGCATATCGGGTTCGATCACCGTGAAGCGGGCCTCGTTCTCGTGGTCGCGGCCATCCGGGCCGTGCAGCGTGTGACGCCACACGCCGCCGACCTGGAACTGGAATTCGTGAATGGTGTCGGCAAACCCCTTGGGTCCCCACCAGCGCGCCAGCACCTGCGGATCGGCAAAGGCTGCAAATACCGCTGCAGGCGCAGCGTTCAGCACTCGACTGGTGACGATGTCGAAGCGGTGGTCGTGTGCTGCTGCAAGATCGTCCATGGCAAAGCCTCACTTAAGTGAAGGCTTTAGTAAATGGCGAGCGCCATGGCGTCAACGCCTGTCGCTAGCGAAGGTCCCAAAGCCCGAGGCAGAGCGTCGCCAGCGCCACCAGATGCACGACGGCAATCAGTGCGGTTGCGCCGATGAAGCTTCGCTTGCTGGTCTTGTGGCGCAGCAACTGTTGCGCCACGAGGCCGCCGGCAATGCCGCCGATGGCGTCGACAATGTGCAATGAGGTTTCACGAACCCGCCAGCGTCCTGCCTCCGCCGCCCGCTTGTCGAACCAGTATGTCACGATGCTGACCACGCCCAGCGCCAGGTAGGCGACCGGCAGCCAGAACGGGGCGCTGCCCAGCACCCAGGCGGCCGTTGCCAGCAGCACGATGATCGCGGCGACGGCGAGCGGCAGCCCGCTCGGCGAGCTTCGCGCCACCGGCGCACCGCGCTTGTTCGCCTCGCGGTTCAGCGGGTTGGCGCCGGCGATCCTGACCTCCCTGGCCGCCGGCCGCCCGTCGGTGCCGCGGCCAGGCGCAAAGGAAACCCGGTCCCCGACGCGCGGTCGCGTGGCGATGCGTCCGATATCGCTGATATGCACGAAGCGCCGCTCACCATCGTCGCTGGCGATGAAGCCGAAGCCGCGTGCATCGTTCCACTGCACCAGCTCGCCGTTCTGCCTTGACATCGCTACGCGCCGAGCTCGGCTTCGCTCCAACCGAGCGTCGCCATATCGGCCACCCGGTCGCGGAAATCGCTGGCCGTGAGGAACTCGTCGAGCTGCGGTGGCCGCACCGAACTGCCCGCCAGCATCGCATGCACCTGCCCGCGATGGTGCGTCTGGTGCATGAACAGATGCAGCAGCAGGTCGTCGGTGCGCTCGATCTGGATGCGGCCGGTACGGTGCACCCGGGTTTCGGCCATGAGGCGCGCATCGGTGAGGTCCGTGCAGAAGGCGAGGAGGCGCTCGTCCACTGCGAACTGCGCCGCCGCCAGCGGCGTGATCGCATCGAACGGCTCCTCGGGGTCCCAGGCCTTCGGCCCGAGCGTGCCGCCCTCCAGCGCATCGACATAGAACCAGTCGACGGTGAGGATGTGGTTGAGCGTCATCTTCAGAGACGGAAAAAAGCTGACGCGCCGCGCTTCGAACTCGCCGGGCTGCAGCATCAGGCAGGCGGTGAGCAGCCGGTGGTTGGCGAGGCGGTTGTTCTGCGCGAGCTTGCGCATGATGCGGGCGGCGACGGTCATCGGATCCTCTGGAACTGTCGGCGGTACTGGCGTGGCGTCATCTGCTTTGCCGCCTTGAACTGGCGGTTGAAATTGGCGAGCGAGTCATAGCCCACATCAGCTGCGATATGGGCGATAGGTCGCGTCGTGCCCGACAGCAGCGCACAGGCCTCTCCCAGCCTGAGCCGGGTGATGTAGACCGAGACCGGGCTGCGCACATGCCGCACGAACATGCGGTGCAGGCCCGAGGGCGAGAGCGCCGCGACGTCGGCCAATGCGTCGAGCGTCAGTGGCTCCATGTAGCGGGCATGGATGAGGTCGAGCACGCGATCGAGGCGGGCGCGATCGGCGGAAAGCTGCGGGACCGCAGCGATGGGGCTGGCCAGCGCGGTGGCGGCGCTGTCCTCGGCGAGCCGGCGCAGGATGTCGATCAGCAGCGTCAGGCGGTCGCCTGGCGGGCGAGCGAACAGCTCGTCGATCATCGGGCGGACTGCCGCCGCGCCCGCATCGGAAAAGCTGAGGCCGCGCTGCGCCCGCGACAGCAGGTCGGCAACGTCACGGAGTTCGGCCAGCAACGTGGTCAGCCCGGCCGCCCAGTCGGGATGGATCCACATCACCCGCGCCACATGTGGGAGAGCGGCATCGCGTTTGGCGCGGCTGGCCCAGGTATGCGGCAGGTTGGGGCCGATCAGCACCAGGTCGCCATCGCCATACTCCCCGATATGGTCGCCGATGAAGCGCTGGCCGACCGAGTTGAGCGTCAGCGTCAGTTCGAACTCGGGATGGTGGTGCCACTGAAAGGGGATGGCGTCATCGAGCCGGCGATCGAGCCAGGCCCATGAAGCGCCGTCCGGCGGCGTCACCTTTTCCAGAAGTGGCTTCATCGCGCTGGCTGATACTCACAGACGCCAGAATAGTATCAGTATTGGCTGAAGCACGGCAACATGGCTCGACCGCGCCGGCCTAGCCTCAACCCATCGAAGCGATCCCCGAGGGGGAGGAACAGGTGGAGGCGGTTTATGTCGATGGCACAGGGTCTGGCACGAGAGGGCATGGCGGCTGGGATCAAGCGGGACTCCCATCCCACCACCCAGAAAGTCACCACGCAGCTCAAGGACATCAGCAAGCGGCTGCCGCTGCGAGTGCTGAGCGAGGCGGATTTCAAGCACTGGCAGCAACGCGGCTACGTGATTGTTCGCAATGCAGTCGACGCGGCTCATGTCGAGCGGCTCAAGGCCTTGCTCTGGGAGTTTGAGGAGAAGGACCCCAACGATCCCGCCACCTGGTATACGCCGCAGCGGCGCGACCACATCATGAAGGAGCTCAACGGCACCGGTATGGTGGAGATCTACAACCACCAGTACCTGTGGGATAATCGCCAGCAGCAGCGGGTCTACGACGCCTTTGTCGATATCTGGGATATCGAGGAACTGTGGGTGTCGATCGACCGCGCCAACCTCAACCCACCCAAAAAGGTCCCGGGCCCAAACCAGAACGGCTTCATCCACTGGGACAGCGATACCTCGCTCGACCCCTTGCCGATCGGCGTGCAGGGCGTGCTGAGCCTGGTCAGGCAGGATGGCGACATCGGCGGCTTCCAGTGCATTCCCGAGCTGTTCTACGATTTCGACAACTGGGTGAAGACCCAGCCGGCCGATCGCGATCCGATGCATCCCGACACCACCGGGCTGACCATCACCAATATCGAGATGGAGCCGGGCGACCTGATGATCTTCAACACCCTCCTGGCGCATGGGGTGCGGCCCAACCACTCGATCAACTCGGGCAACCGGGTGCGCATGGCGCAGTACATCTCGATGTTTCCCGCCAACGAGGACGATGTGATCGAGCGGGCTGAGCGCGTGCGGCTGTGGCGCGAGCTCGACCACCCCAGGCGCGACGCCTTCCCCGGTGATCCGCGCGAGTGGGAGAAAAAGCACGCCACCACCGCAAAGCTCACCGAGCTGGGCGAGAAACTGCTCGGCCTGCGCAGCTGGGGCTGAGCCAGCGACGACAGGAACGACGAGGCGGCAGCGACTGCCGCCTCGCGACGCTCAGGCCTTGCCGAGCCGGCGCCGGGCCTCGGCGGCAATCTCGGCATTGGTGTAGGCGTGACCGCCCAGCCCCCAGCCGCCATCAGGCGTTTCGGCGATCAGCACCCAGGTGCGCGCGGCGAGCCCGGGATTGCCGGCGGCCGCCACCACGATCTCGGTCAGCTCCCGCGTCACCCCCAGCTTCTTTTCGCGATCGAGGATGCCCACCGGCGTCAGCACATTCACCCGGATATGGTTGCTGTCGCCATTGGCGTCACCGAAGGCATCCGCCGGCAGCTCGTGGATGAAGGCCGCCGTGTTGTCGGTGAACATGTCGATCAGCGGCACCTGCTCCCATTTCATCATCGCGGCGGTCAGCGCCTTCACCAGTCCCGGCTTGTCGGCAAAAGTCCCGGCCCCGGCCGTCACATCGATCATCGGCATGGCTCGTCTCCACAATTATGACGGTCGTCATAGCGATCGTCGATATGCCATATGATGATCGTCATAGTCAAACGGAATGGCGATGCAGAAGGACAGCAAGACGCGAATGATCGAGAGCGCGGCGGCGTTGATCGCGGCCCGCGGGGTCAATGCCTCCTCGTTCTCCGAAGTGCTGGAAGCGAGCGGCGCGCCGCGCGGGTCGATCTATCATCACTTTCCGGAAGGCAAGTCGCAGCTTGCCGCCGCGGCGGTGCGCTGGACCTCGGAGCGGGTGCTGGCCTTTCAGCGCGCCTATGATGGGAGCACGCCGCAGGGAGTGCTCGAGCGCTTTATCGGCATGTGGCGCAACGTGGTGCTGCGCTCGCATGGCGCCTCGGGCTGCGTCGTCGCCGGCGTGGCGATCGACAGCGTCGCCGACGATGTCGAGCTGCTGCAACTGGTCCGAAGCACCTTCCGCGACTGGCTGGCGCTGCTGACCGCGCAACTTCAAGCCACCGGGTTGCCCCCCGACCGTGCCGCCTCGGTGGCGCTGATGACGCTGGCCGGCATGGAGGGAGCGCTGATCCTCTGTCGTGCCGAAGGCGGTGTGGCTCCGCTCGACCAGGTGGCGTCGGAGCTGCTGCAGCTGGTCCAAACGTGAGGCCGGCGGCTGTGTGCCGCCGGCCCCGGGGTCACCGCCTCAACGGCAGCCGGCCAGGCTGACCAGGGCGTTGACGAGCAGCGGCGTGGCGGCGGTTTCACCCCAGCTCTTGTTGTTGGGCGCGCCATTGGTCAGCACATCGCGCACCAGCCCGGCATCGAGCCCCATCGGCTTGGAACAGGTGACATAAGGCTTGCCCTTGGCGTCGGTGGCGTTGAGCAGCACTCCCGCCGACTCGCCCACTCCGCCGAGATAGGCGTAAAGCAGCTGTCCGGCCTGCTTGTCGGTGCCGGCGCGATCGAGCATCTCCATCACCTGGGCGACCGAGATCTGCCCTTTCGAGGTGCTTGGTGTGGCGGCGATCGCTGGTGCCGCTGCCGCGATCAGCAGCAGGGCGATGAGGGAGGAACGGATACGAGGCATGGAAAGCTCCTGTTGAAAAGCGAACGGCGAGCTTGTTACACAGCGATTTCTTATTGTGCAACGATAATTTGTTATCGTATAAATGACATACTGATGCAAAGGAGCCCGAGATGACCACAGCCGTTTCCGACGCCACCCGCCGCCAGCGGATAGCGACGCTGAGCCAGGTGACGCGAGTGGCCGCCCTGGTCATCGCCGTGGCGCTGCCATTGGCCGGTCTGACCTACTGGGGGTTTGCGCCGGCGGCGACGCTGGCCGCAGCCGCGCCGGTGCCGGCGGCGTGGCTGGCCGAGTTCGGGCTGGGCCAGCGCCTGCTCGCCACCTTGCTGGCCGTGCTGCCGGTCTTGCCGCTCAGCTGGGGGCTGCTGCGGCTGGCCTCGGCACTCGAGGCCTTCCGGCAGGGTCGGGCATTCGGGCTCGTCGCCGCCACCGGCATGCGCGATTTCGCCATCGGGGTGTTCGCCTGCACGCTGCTCAAGCTGATCTCGGGCGCGCTGGTGAGCGTGGTGCTGAGCTGGAACGCCCCTGCCGGGCAGAAGCAGCTGGCCATCTCGGTGAGTTCGGACATGCTGCTGATGCTGATCGTCGGTGCCGTGCTGACGCTGGTCGGCTGGGCGCTGACCGAAGCCGCCGCCATCGCCGAAGAAAATGCGCAGTTCATCTGATGCCGATCAAGGTCAACCTCGCCGTGCTGCTGGCCGAACGCGGCGTCAAATCCAAGGATCTGGCGGAATTCGTCGGCATCACCGAAGCCAACCTGTCGCTGCTGCGCCAGGGCAAGGTGAAGGGCATGCGCTTCGATACGCTGGAAGCGATCTGCATCTATCTCAAATGCGAGCCGGGCGACCTGCTGAAGTTCGTACCCGGCGATGCCGAGGCGCCGTAACGGTTTGCCTTCGGCGCCGAACTCGGGAATGCTCCGCCCCGAGGAGACATCCATGAAACTGCTGCACACCACGCTCGGGCCGAAGCGGGCCGACGAGCTCGGCATGATCCTGCCGCATGAACATGTGTTCGTCGATCTGCGTACCCCCGATCAGCCCGGCTATGCCGAGGCCGATCCGGCCGAGGTGGTGCGGGTCATGCGCCCTCAGATCGAGGCGATCAAGGCGCGCGGCGTCACCGCGCTGGTCGAATGCTCGACCGGCGGCGTCGGCCTCCGCGTCGATATCGACCTCGCCGTCAGCCAGGCCACCGGCCTGCCGATCGTTGTCCCCACCGGCAACTACCGCGAGCCGTGGATCCCTGACTGGGTCCGCGAGGCGAGTGAGGCCGACCTCGAGGCGCAGATGTTCCGCGATCTCGCCGAGGGCGTCGGCGATACCGGCGTGAAGGCGGCCTGGATCAAGCTCTCCGCCGGCGATGACGGCATCACGCCGCTCGAGGCCAAAATCCTCCGCGCCGCGGCGCGGGCGGCGCAGCGCACCGGCGCGGTGATCGGCAGCCACACCATCAAGGGCCGGGTGGTCATGGACCAGCTCGACATCATCGAGGCCGAGGGCTATCGCGCCGACCGCTTCATTTCGATCCATACCCAGGAGGAGAAGGATTTCGGCCTCAACATCGCCGTGGCGCAGCGCGGCGCCTGGATCGAGTACGACCATGTCGGTCGCGCCCCGGACGCGGCGGTGAGCGAACTCATCCTCCGGGCGCTCGACGCCGATCTCGGCTCGCAACTGCTGCTGAGCCATGATCGCGGCTGGTACGATCCGGCCATCCCCGGTGGCGGCGTCCCGACGCCCTATACGCATCTGAGCGATGTCATGCTGCCGCTGCTGCGCACCAGGGGCGTCGATGAGGCAGTGATCCGGCAACTCACGGTCAGCAACCCATTCGAGGCGTATGCCCGCTGAGAAGCGGGATTTTGTGAATGCCAGCATAGCGTTGCCGGGTCTTGTCCGGCGCGCCGGGCAGCGCTAGAATTTCGTTAGGATCATACCTATCGAGGTTCCGCGATGAGCGCCGGGCCAAAGTCCTATTTTACATCCATCCTCAAAGACGCAGGCATCGAACTGGGCGGCAGCCGGCCCTTCGATGTCACCGTGCACGACGACCGCCTGTGGGGCCGTGCCCTCAGCCACGGGACGCTCGGTTTCGGCGAAGCCTATATGGACGGCTGGTTCGACACCGAGGCGCTCGACCAGTTCATCTACAGGCTGCTGGAATACGACATCTACGCGCATCTGAAGCCAGATATCGGGCTGGCGCTGAGTTTCGTGCGCGGCAAGCTGCTCAACCTGCAACGCACCCGCGTCACCGAGGTGGGCGAGCGGCACTACGACATCGGCAATGATCTCTATGCCGCCATGCTCGACAAGCGGATGATCTACTCGTGCGGCTACTGGGCCGAGGCGACGACGCTCGACGCCGCGCAGGAAGCCAAGCTCGACCTGATCTGCAGGAAAGTCGGGCTCCAGCCGGGGATGAAGATCCTCGATATCGGCTCGGGCTGGGGCGGGTTCCTGAAATTCGCCGCCGAGCGCTATGGCGTCGAGGGGGTGGGCATCACCATCTCGAGGGAACAGGCGGCCTTCGCCGAGGCGACCAAAGGCAACCTGCCGATCGAGACGCGGCTGATGGACTACATGGCGCTCGACGGCCAGTTCGACCGGGTGATCTCGATCGGCATGTTCGAGCATGTCGGCTACAAGAACTACGAGGCCTATCTGAGGAAGGTCCGCTCCCTGCTCACGCCCGACGGGTTGTTCCTGCTCCACACCATCGGCAACAATTTCTCCTCCACCCACGGCGACCCGTGGACCGAGAAATACATCTTCCCCAACGGCATGCTGCCCTCGATCAGGCAGATCGCCACCGCCAGCGAGCGGCTGTTCGTGATGGAGGACTGGCACAATTTCGGCGCCGACTACGACAGGACGCTGATGGCCTGGTGGGCCAATTTCGACGCCGCCTGGCCCACGCTGCGCGACAAGTATGGCGATCGCTTCTGGCGCATGTGGCGGTTCTACCTGCAGGTGTTCGCCGCCATGTTCCGCGCCCGCAACATCCACTTGTGGCAGTTGGTGCTGAGCCCCGGCGGCGTGCGCGGCGGCTATCGGCGCATCTCGTAGAACGGCTAGAAGGCGGTGGCCAACTCCCCCCGGGGGAAACCCAATGCCGCCTGTCCTTCAGTCTCGGAACCTGACCATGCGGCCGGCGACTGCCGCCGACGTGGAGCGGCGCCTCGCCATCGGCGCCGAACCCGACGAGAACCTTCGGCTCTATGGCGTCCAGCCGGATGGGGCGGCCTTTGGCCGCGAGGATGCCGAGCGCTGGGCCCGCGGGCTGCTGGCGCATCCCCATGCCTGGATCATCGAGGGCGGCTCGCTGCTCGGCACCATCCGGCTCGATCGGGTCGACCTGGCCGAGAAGCGTGCCTCGCTCGCCATCGGCCTGCTGCGGCAGCAAGATCAGGGCCGCGGTCTTGGCACCGAGGCGGTCCGCCGGGTGCTCGCCTATGGCTTCGACGAGCTTGGTCTGCACCGCGTCTCGGCGCGCGTCCTCGCCGACAATGTCAGGGCCATCCGCTGCTACGAGAAGTGCGGCTTCGTGCGCGAAGGCCGTGAGCGCGAGACGGCGTTCCTCGACGGCACCTGGCACGACGACCTGATCATGGGCGTGCTCAGCCACGAATTCCGCAGGGAGTAGCGCCCCGCATAGCTGGCCGTTCCGCGGACCAGAGCTCAGCACTTGGCGGCGGCGGTACCGATGCCGGCAACCCACCCGGCGATTGCTGTCGCGATGTCGTCGAGGTGCGAGGTTCCATCCGGGCTGCGCATGCCGTGATCGAGGGCCGGAAACTCCCAGTAGGTCAGGTTGCATTTGCCGGCCGCCGCGAAACGGTCGGCCGTGGCGCGGGCCGCCGCCACCGGCGAGGACGTGTCGAGGCCGCCCTGGATGATGAGGAAGGGCGAGCCGCTGTTCAGCATGTAGTCGGCCGGGATCCGATCGAGGATATCGGCCCAGAAGCGATGTGACGAGCCGGCGAACAGCGCGGTGCCCTGCGGGTCGGCGCGGGCTGCCGCAAAGCCTGCCTCGACCGTCGCGTGGCCTTCGGCCGGCACGGTGCTCAGCACCATCTCGGCGAATGGAATACCGGTGGCCGAGGACAGCAGGATCGTCGCGGCCGGCCGGGTCTCCTCGGCCAGCATGGCGACCGCAAGTCCACCCTCCGAGCCGCCGAACAGCACCAGCGGGATATCCCCCGCCGATCTCAGGTCGGCCAGCACCGCGACATAATCGGCAACCCGCTGCTTCACCGTGTGGCCGGCGTGGAAGGCGGGCGGGCAGTCGGTGAAGCCGTCGGCGATCGCCGCATCGGACGCAATGCCGTACTTCTCGACCATCACCGCCAGGTGGTGCGGAAACGCCTGCCGCACGGCGTTGAGGTTGGCATTGCCAGCGGTCGGCTGGCAGCCCGAGCCCTGGGCGAGGACCAGCACGCCATCGATCGGGCCCGACGGAGTATCGACCGAGTAGGCGATGGTGCTGCCGTCGGTGCGGGGCAACTGGCGATGCTCGGTCCGGGCGAGCGCCGGGGTGGCGGCAAGCGCCGCAAGGGTGACAGCGATGAGGAGGCGCATCAGTGGGCTCTGAGGTGGCGGTGTAGCAGCAGGAACGGCGCGATGGTGAGAAGCGCATAAACGGCCAGGACATCGGGCGTCGGACTTCGGAGGCTGACGGCAACGGCATCGGCGCCAATGCTCAGTTCGAGCGCTGCGGCGGCAATGAGCGTGGCGAGCATGCCGGCCAACGGCCAGCCGGCTCCCGCCCGACGCCGCAGCGCACTCCTCCCGATGCTCCAGGCAATACCCAGCGGCGCCACCAGCAGCAGCGGATCGACGATGGCGGTCGCGGGGGTCCCGAAGCCGTGCCGGGCTGCGGCAACCACCAGGGCGGCCAGCCCGGCGACGACAGCGAGTTCGGCGACCAGCGGCAGCGCCAGCCAGGCGAAAGCCGGTAGCCGGCTGGGCAGCGAACGCAGCCCCGGCTGCGCCAGCATCGAAGCGGCCAGCAGGTCCGGATCGCCCAGGCGCTGGCGCGCCGCGGCGCGGGCCTGTTCGGGCGGCAGCCCGGCGGCGGCCAGTTCCGCCGTCAGGTCTTCGAGATGCTCGTCGAGCTCGGCGGCATACCGGGCGACGCGTGCTGGCGAAATACCGCCACGCAGCAGCCGTTCGCTGAGGCCGGCGATCGGGTCACGCATGGCCGGGCTCCCCCAATACGCCGCCAATGGCGGCTGTCAGGCGCCGCCAGGTATCGGCGAGATCGGCGAGACGCGCCGTGCCGCGGTCGGTCAGCGCGTAATAGATGCGGCTGCGCCCGTTCACCGTCCGGCGTTCGGCCGACAGCGCCCCCTCGCGTTCCAGCATATGCAGCACCGGATAGACCACGCCTTCGGCCAGCACGACATGCTCGCCGGTTGCGTCGCGGATCGCCTGCACCAGCTCGTAGCCATACATCCGCCGGCCCTTGAGGCACTGCAGGATCAGCAGCTCGGGCACGCCGTTGAGAAAAGCCGGGTTCTTCGAACTCACCATGGATCAATACCTAGCGTTGCTAGGTAACGTATATCTGGCGGCAATAGGTATGGCAACCCGGGTGGGCCGGGGGGTTGCCTAGACGCCCGACAGGAAGTCCCTGGCCGGTCGGTCCCAGGCGGCAGCCACATGCAGACCAAGTCGGCGCAGACCGTTCGCCACGATGCGATAGCCGAGCGCGTAGCCGCCATAGCGGGGGATGTCGCGCTCTTCCGATCCGATGAACCACGCAGCGTGGCCATAGTCGGTGCTGTCGAACAGCGGCCGCGCCCGCTCGAGCATCTTGGCAAGTCCGGCGTCATCGACCGTCGTGCCATAGAACGGCGCATGGCCCCGAAACAGGCCTTCGACGTGCATCGCAAGACCCTCGGAAACCAGCGCCTCACCCAGCGTCGCCCCATAACCTGGGCCTCGCCACCGCACGCAGTGCAGCATTTCATGGGCAATCATCGGCACCAGCTCGCGGTCGAGGCTGCTGCCAAACTGGGGATGTGCGGGGTTGCAGTAGATGTAGAGAATGTCGGCGGCAGGCGAGTAGCCGCCAACCCCGGTCTCGGCGATGGTGAGAGCGGGAAGCTCCTGCATGACCACGTCCACATCTCCGACAGGCAGCAAACGCGGAACGCGAGCCCGCGCCACCCTGAAGCCGCGCTTCAGGCTGCGCCGATACGGCCGTAGCCGTCGCGCCGCATCGAGGATGTGAAGTTCGATCATGCCTGACCTGAAAGCACCCGACAGGCGAGGTCAATCAAATCCTCATTCTCGCCGAGCACGTCGCGGCGCGTCGGCTGGTAGATGCGATCGGCGAAGACCCCCAGGCCTTCCAGCGGCAGCCCGTCATTGGGGCCGACGCGCATCGAGCGGCGCATGGCGATCTCGATGTCGATATTGGACGGCAGTTCGGTCACCTCGGTGCCACCGGACTCGGCGACGAACTGGCGCAGCAGACGCTGGCTCCAGACATTGGCGCCGCCTGCGCCGGTCACCGGATCGACGCCGATGACATAGGCAAGGCCATTGTCCTGCATGCCGGCGACGAAGAAATCGGTGGTGCTGTAGCACAGGGCATCGATGATCAGCACCACCTTGCCGGGATAGATGCCGTTCAGCGCCGGATCGCCAGGGTCGGTAAGCGGAAAGCCTTGGGTGAAGATTTCGCCGGTCTCCAGCTGCATATCGAGCGAGCGCTTCCATTTGAGAAACATCGGCAGATCGCCGAGTGGACGCACCGCCGGAGTGTTGCGGAAGCTCACCGGCTGGGGCGTGGTCTTGCCCTTGGTGAACAGAGCGAACAGGCCTTCGCCGGCCGGGATGGTGCCGCCGGGGTTGGAGCGGATGTCGATGATCAGGCCCCGCTGCGGCAACTGACCCAGCACCCTCGCGAAATCGGCGACGAATGCGGCGGGGTCGGGAACATCGAACGAGAAGATGCGGATATAGCCGAACTCGCCGGCATCGTTCTTGACCGTCTGGAACCGGACGCTGTCGGTGATGGTCGAGGTCTGCCCGGTGCCGCCGCGCCGCGAGAACAGGTCGTACCAGGTGTTGTTGATGATCAGCGTGTTGCGGTCGACGCCCTGGAACATCGCCATGCCGCCCGATGAAGTGACATTGGCGCTGGCGGCGGAGCTGTTGCCCGGCGGCATGTAGACCCGCCAGGGGATGGTGGCGCTGTGGTAGATGCCGTCGGGCGTCAGGTAGGTGAGGGTTACCCAGTCTTCGGTGGGCGGAAGCATGTAGCCCAGCGGCCGGACGGTCAGCGATCGCATCGTCGTGGCAATGCGCGCGAACGGATTGGCGCCTTCGCTTTCCCAGCTCAGGGCCTCGATGAAGCGGCCAACCGACATGCCGTTCCAATGGGTGATTTCGACCCCGACGCTGAAACTCGGCTCACCGACATCGGCCATCAGCTTGCTGACCACGAGCCGGCGACGGCCGGCTTCGTAATAACTCTCGGCAGCAAACGGCAGGTAGGCCACCATGTCGCGCCAGGGGCTGGGCAGTCGCAGCGCCGTGTGCCGGTCGCGCAACCGCTTCAGGATGCCGAAAATACGGCGGAAGAAATCGCCATCCGACTGGATGAAGCGCACTTCGTCGACCAGCAGGCTGGCTTCCTGCACCGGGTCGATGCCGAGCGAGCTGCGCTTGAGCGGCAGGTGGACGTAGTAGTCCTCGAGCAGCGTCGCCAGCTGCCGGACCACCAGCAGGCGCTGGTCTGCCGTCATGCCGCTCGAAATGTCGCGAACCGAGGCCAGCAGCGGCGAGACCTGCACAAAGCTGTTCGCCTCGGACTGCGTGTTGACTATCGCCATCGTTCTTCCTCGCCTTCAGGCAGGCGTGCCCAACATGAACTCGCCGACCGACCCCTCCTCGAAGTTGCTGATCTCGGTCAGCCGCGCGAAGCGGGCCGCATCGCCGAGGCCGAGGCCGCAGCCGGCCAGGTTCATCGCCGTCGCGACCAGGTAGAAGGTCTGGTAGAGCACGCCCGCGTTCTTCAGTTGCGCCGCATAGGCCATGCCGGAATACTTCCACGACACGCGGTGGAAGCGGCTGGCAATGGTGATCAGCACCTGGGGCCGGCATTGCCGTGCCGACGACACCCAGGCGTCATCGAGCAGGGCCTCGGTATCCTCGTTGGGGCGCCGCACCAGGCTCAGCGTATGGCCCTCCGGATCGTAATAGTAGAAACCGCGCTCGAGCCCGGCGCAGGCATTGATGGTGAGATAGAGCTCGAACTCGTAGCTGGCGCCGCCATTGGGGTAGGGGCGCGAGGTGAACTCGCCGATCTCGGTGTTGAAGCGGTGACGGACCCGCGCCGTGCGGAACAGGAACTCGGCGATCTGCGCCAGGCTGATCGGGCGGGAGAAATCCATGGCCCTGATCGAGCGCCGAAACTCCAGCACCGTGGTGAAGGGCGGGTCGCGGGCGGCGACGGCGGCGAGATCGAATTTCGGCAGCGCGATCGCCCGCTCGCGCCAGGGGTTGGGCTTCACCGCCGGATGCGGGTCGAGCCGTCCGCGGAAACGGAAGCTGGCGCCCATTGGATAGCTGTGCCGGCCCTGGCGGCTGCGCATGTGAAAAGCAAGATCATGCGGCTCCCACTGCAGCAGCTCGGGTTGCGCATCTTCCTCGCTCAGCCCCTCGGCGTCGCAGCGGGTGATCACGCCCGCCGACCACAGCAGGGCAAGCATTTCGAGCAGCTCTTTCGAGGTGCTGCGCCAGCGCAGCTCCGCCAGCATTTCGGCGGCCGTTCGTGGCACGGCCAGCGCAACGAGCACCGCCGCGACCCGCGGCTTCAGGATGCGGGTGATGACCGGTATGCGCGGAGTCTCGATCAGGGTGCCGCCACTGTCGTCGACATGCAGCTGGGCGAAGCGCGAAACCTTCCAGCGATCGGTCGGCATGCCGACGCCGAGCTTGAGCACCTCGCCGGCGACTGCCGGTTCGATCTCGAGCTCGGGATCGCCGGCGGGCCAGCCGAGCGCCAGGCCGCAATTCGCCCACAGGCGCTGCACAAAGGCATAGAGCTGCGGCAGCGTATCCTCGAACTCCGCCTCGAGCTCGGCGAGCAGCAGCGGACCGTTGCCCAGCCGCTGCCAGAGCGGCTGAACGGCCGGGCCGATCGCCTGCTCGATGCTGAGCCGCGCGCTGGCCCGGGTCTCGAGCCGGCGAAGCGCAATCCCTCGGCTTGGCGCGCCGCCGTTCACAGGAACATCGGAATCGGATTGAGCTCCGCTTCCGCCAGGGGTTGCTGCAGAAGGCCCATCTGGACAGGTACGTCATAGAGCCGACCCGGCGCGAAGCGGGCCCAGAAGTGACGCAACCCCGGTACCACCATCTTGACCACCGGCAGTCCGACGTCGGGGCGGGTCTGATCGAGCATCAGCACCTCGTGGCCGCGCCCCTCGAGCTTGTCGACCAGCCCCCGCAGCAGGGTGCCGACCCCGCCTTCGGGCATCGGCACCGCCTCGTCGGGGCGGAATGGGGCGCTGCCTTCCGCCGGCAGCAGGTAGGGCTGGTTGTCGATGGTGGCATTCTGCCACCAGTTCAGCGCATCGACATCGCCCAGCGCATAATGGGTGGTGCCATCCGGATTGGTGCCGAGCAGCGCCGGAATGAACTGGTTTAGCTCGGTCATGGCGCGATTGATGGCGATCCGGGTGTCGAGATGGGCGCCAAAACCCATCATGATATCCTCGGTCGGGCCGCGGAAGCGGCGGCTGATCGCGACGAAGGCCGGAATGCCCAGGTCCGAGGTAATGTTGAGCACCCAGAAATCGCGCGACTGCGAGTAGTAGAACGCCCGCATCTCGGAAATGTAGCCGTCGTCATAGGCGTCGAGATCGATCGCCCGGTAGCGCAGCCTGTTGTACCACCAGATGGCGACGGCATCGCGCTCGACCAGCTCCAGCAACCCCTGCAGCATCGCGTCTTCCAGCGTGGTTCCTGCCGCGCAGCCGTTGGAATCGGCCCAGCAGTAGAACTGCTCCGGCCGCGAGGGGTAGTTGTAGTAGAGATAGCTGGTCGGCAGATAGCGCTGGCGGCCCCTGGTCAGCGACCATAGCGGGGTCCATTCCAGCACGTCATCCTCGCGGAACGGCAGCGGCACGACCTGGAAGCGGCTGTTCCGCGCCAGCCAGGCCTCGCGGTTCTCGAACTGGCTGGCGCTGTAGAGCATGGCGTCGCGCGGATCGAGCGCCAGCTCGCCCAGGCCGGCAAGCGAGCCGGTGATCCGCGGCTCGTCGCCGCGATAGACCCCGCTATAGCGCTCGAGTGCTTCGCACAGGGCGCTGGTGCGGGCCTGCGCATCGGTGCGGCCTTTGCCCGAGCTCTGGGTGCGCAGGCCATCCTTGAGGAAATACAGCTGGTCGCTCTTCAGCGCGAAATTGTGCCCCGCGACATAGGTCCGGATCGGACCGGCGCCGTGCCAGATCGACGGGGTGACGGCTTTCACCACCCCGCTGAGCGAGGAAATATGGTGCTCGAAGCGGGCAAAGGTCTGTTCGGGCGGTTCCGAGCGCAGTCCGCCCTGGGTATCGACCGGGGCGAGGAAGTCGCGGATATCGACGCGCTGGCCTGCCGTCGAGCCAAGCGCCGGATCGCCGCAATCGGGGCATTGCGGGCGTTTGACGATCTGGTGGAAGCTGAACGAGAAGTTGATCAGGTCGGCGACCAGCACGCGTGACTCGAGTTCCGCGTTGCGCCCGGTGACCAGCCAGCGGACCAACTGGGTGACCAGCATAGAGTAGGCCTGGTGCTCGGCGATGCCGACGCGGGCCCTGACGATCGGGAAGGGTCCAGACTTGCCGCTCTTGCGCTCGACGAAGCTTTCGACTTCGCGGTTGCCGCGCAGCCGGCTTTCGAGGCAACGCCAGCAGGCCGTCTGGCCGGGCAGCACCAGCGGCCCGATCCACAATTGCAGGCCGACCGGCTTGACCAGCAGCAGCGGCACGCCCCGGGCGAGGCATTGGCGGTTCAGTTCCGCCAGCTCCGGCCGCAGGTAGTCGTCGACCACGGCGATCTGCACGCTTCCCGCCGCTTCGACGCGAATGCCGAAGGCGCGCAGCGCGTGGATCAGCGGCGTCGCATCGACGGGGCCGATGGTGCTCACGGCGATGCTGTGGCTCGACAGGATCGAGGCTGCGATGCGGGTGTCGACGTTCAGTTCCGACCAGAAGGCGGCGAACACCGCCGGCATACCCGGGTCGGATTCCACCAGATGGCCGGCCTGGTTCAGCAGGTTCAGCGCCTGCGAGACGTCGTTGGGCTGAAGCGTCGGCCAGGCTGCCGCGACGATTTCCTCCGATGAGCGGACGCCATCGATCAACGGCACGACCCGGGCCATGGATGGCCCTTCGAGGACGAAACTGTCCCGCTCGGCGAGCAGGAAGACCGCGTCGTCCACCGGCTCGATGTGGTATTTGTCCTTGAACTTCGGACGGTGCACCTGGGACCCCCTGGGTAAGTGACCAGCTTGTCGCCACGTCGCCGGCTCTGCAGCGCGCCCCTAGCCGAGCAGCGCCGGCGTCGTTGGCTTCAGCGTCAGCTGCCGCTCGCCATGGTGCCCCAGCTGGCTGAAGTCGTATCGCCGCCCCCACCGCCGCCGACGCAGCCGCAGAAGGTCGCAAACGAGCCGAGCGTAGCGCCGCTATTGGTGTTCTGCTGCAGCGCCACGTCACCGCCGCCGCAGCCGAATGTGCCCCCCGTGCCGGCGGTACCGGCGGTACCGCAGAAGCTGCCGGCGCTGCCCAGCGTCGCCGCAGTGCCCCAGCAGTTGAACGAACGGCCCATCGCGGTTCCCGCACTGGCGCTGCCGCCGGTTGCGCCCGAGAGCTGGGTGGAACTGCCGCCACCCATGGTGCCCATGGACGCGCCGCCCATCGCCATTTCATTGGTGACCGCGCTGCCGAAACAGCCGACCGTGCCGGCGCTGCCGGCCGTACCGCAGACCGATCCGAACGAGGCGGCGGTGCCGATGCTGCCGAGGCAGTTGAAGTTGCGGCCGGCGCTGGTGGCGCCAAACCCGCCGCCACCTCCACCGAGGCCGGCGCTATTGGCCGCCATCTGGTTGGTCAGCCCGCCGCCGCTGCCGAACGTGCCACCCGTGCCGGCGGTGCCCGCTGTGCCGCAGAAACTGCCGGCGCTGCCCAGCGTTGCCGCGGTGCCCCAGCAGTTGAATGAACGTCCCATTGCAGTTCCCGCGCTGGCCGTGCCGCCAGTCGCGCCTGAAAGTTGAGTCGACATCGCTCCACCTCCCATTGTGGCCATGGATCCGCCGCAGGCAGACATGCCGCCTCCGGCCATCATTGCGTCTTCGGCGACCGCGCTGCCGAAGCACCCTACCGTTCCGGCACTGCCGGCCGTGCCGCAGAGCGAGCCGAACGACGCCGCCGTTCCAATCGAGCCGCGACAGTTGAAGCCTTGATTGAGTTCGGCGCCGGCCCCGCCGCTCTGTGTGCGTTGCCCGGATGATCCGCTGGCCTGGGTGGCGATCGGGCCGCAGGGCATGGTGGCGCAGCGTGCCGTCGAGCAGACCATGGTGGCGATCCCTCCGGGGGAGGCGCCCTGGGCGCCGGAGCCGCCGATGGTGCTGAAGGCGGACGGCTGGGCGGCGGCCGGGGCCCAGCAGGGCAACTGGCAGGCCTGCGTGGCGCAGTTACCGGTGCAGGGGTCGGAGCAGAAGCACATCGACCGCCCGGCGTCGCTCGGCTCGGACGCCTGCTGCTGGGTCGATTGCAGCTCAACCGCCGCCACCGCCGATTGCAGATGGTCCTTCACGAAAGCGGCCAGCGCCTTCTCGTCGAGGTCGCTGACGCCTTGCTCGGCGAACACCGCTGCCGGGTCCTTGGTGACACGGGCCTTGTAAGCGGCTTCAACTGCGGCGCGAGCAACAACCCGCGCCCATGCGACCTTGAATTCGGGGGTATCAAGCAACGCCATGTCACTGTCCTCTAGTAGCAGGAGTATTCCGCGCGAGGTCTGGTAGTGAGATAAAGCGTAGGTACACTACACGCACTTCTACTGAGCGACAATTGCAACGGATCATTTTTATCGATCTGCACGACAGCTTGTTGCATTTGATAGTGATAATCATTGTATTTACTGCATGTTAGAGGCAGCAGAATCGTAGCGGTCGCGGTGCATGATCGTTGGCTGCAAGCCACCGGAGCTGAACGAACAGACTGAGCCCGTTACCCAGGCGACGTTGCATCCTGAACGCAGCGATTGGCCGACCTCAGGCCCTGTGGGGCGTGCACCGGGGATCCCACGGCGACGTGGGGCCGCGCCGCCCGAGCGGGATTGGCGACGGCGGTGACTGCAATGATCGCCGGGCCTCGGGCCCGGGCTAGGCCAGCGCCAGATTCAGCCGGTAGCTCAACGCTTCGGCGAGGTGCGGGCGGGCCACCTTGTCGGCGCCGGCGAGGTCCGCGAGGGTGCGCGCCACCTTCAGCACGCGGTGATAGGCGCGGGCCGAGAGGTTGAAGCGCTCGGAGGCCTGCAGCAGCAGGGTCTGGCTCTCCTTGTCGGGGTCGACCAGCTTTTCGATCAGCGATGGCCCGGCGGCGGCATTGGTGAAGATGTCGGGATGGCCGGCATCCGCATAGCGCTGGCGTTGTCGCTCACGGGCCGCCTCGACCCGTATTGCGACCGCCGCCGAAGGTTCGGCCGTGGCTGGCCCGATCATGTCGGCAGCCGAAACGGCAGGCACGTCGATCCTCAGATCGATGCGATCGAGGAACGGACCGGACACCCGACCCTGGTAGTCGAGCACGCAGCGGTCGCCGCGCTTGCAGACATGCCCGGGCGTTCCGGCGAGGCCGCATTTGCAGGGGTTCATCGCCGCGACCAGCTGGAAGCGGGCGGGAAAGCTGACATGCGCATTGGCGCGGGCGATCACCGTCTCCCCTGCTTCGAGCGGCTGGCGCAGGCTGTCGAGCACCGAGGGCGAGAACTCCGGCAGTTCGTCGAGAAACAGTACGCCATTATGGGCGAGGCTGGCTTCGCCCGGCCTCACCTTCAGGCCACCGCCGACCAGCGCCGCCATCGAGGCCGAATGATGCGGCGCGCGGAACGGCCGGCGGTCGCTGAGCGCCCCGCCGGCCAGTTCGCCGGCAATCGACTGGATCATCGACACGTCGAGCAGCTCGCGCGGGTTGAGCGGCGGCAGGATCGACGGCAGCCGCGCCGCCAGCATCGATTTGCCGGCGCCCGGCGGCCCGACCATCAGGAGGTTATGGCCGCCAGCCGCCGCAACCTCCAGCGCGCGTCGCGCCACGTGCTGTCCCCGCACGTCGCTGAGATCGGGCAGTCCCGCAGGCTCAGCCCGCCGCCGCGCCACCGGCCGGCTGCAGATCTGGAAGCCACCCAGGTGGTTGACCAATGCCAGGAGCGTCTGCGGCGCGACGATCTCGAGGTCGTCGCCGGCCCATGCCGCCTCCGGCCCGGACGCCTCGGCGCAGATAATGCCCATGTCGCGCGACAACGCCGCAATGGCCGCCGGCAGCACGCCGGCGGTTGGCGCCAGCCGGCCGTCGAGCCCGAGTTCGCCCAGCGCCAGGTAACCTTCGAGCGCATCGGACGGAATGGCGCCGATCGCCGCCATCAGCCCAAGCGCGATCGGCAGGTCGTAATGGCTGCCTTCCTTTGGCAGGTCCGCCGGCGCCAGGTTCACCGTGATCCGCTTGGGCGGCAGGCTGAGGCCAGAGGCGTAGAGCGCGGCGCGCACCCGCTCGCTCGATTCCTTCACCGCCTTGTCGGGCAGGCCGACGAGAAAGAACTTCGGCATGCCGGGCGCAATCTGCACCTGCACTTCGACCGGCACCGCCTCGATCCCCTGAAACGCCACCGTGGCGACCTGAGTGACCATTCCCCGCCCCCAATATCCGCGCGGCACGCTAGCAGGAGGTTCGCGGATCAGGCAAGAACAATTAGGGAACGAAACTATAAACGACAGTCTTGTTCGCGCCACGAAACGCCTTAGCCAAGCCCCATGCTGATGCGGTCGGCGGTGGCCAGCGCGGTGGCGCGCACCAGTTGCTCGTATTCTGCATCGCGGCCGGCGAGGAACGGGATGCTGACGGCGGCGACCACGTCGCCGGAACGATCGCGGATCGGTGCGGCGTAGGAATTGACCGCAGCCGTGAACTCCCCCGGGTCGCACGCCCAGCCCTGTTGCCGCACGCGCGACAGTTCCTCCTCGAGCGCTTCCGGCTCGAAGATGGTGCGTTCGTTGTACTGGGTCAGCGGCCGGGAATAGATGCGCTGGCGTTCGGCCTCAGGCAGGAAGGCGAACAGCGCCTTGCTGCTGCCGCCGGCATGGATCGGCAACTGCTCGCCGACCCGGGCATGCAGCGCGTGCTGCTTGGTGCCACCGGCAACCGCGACCACCAGCACATGACCGCGATCGTAGATCGAGATCTTCGCCGTCTCCCCCAGGGAGCGCGCCACGAAGTCGAGATGCGGCTGCGCCACCTTGGCGACGCGCCCTCCGGACGGCATCCCGACACCGTCGGCCAGCGACAGCAGGCGGCTGCCCAGCACGTAATCGGAATTCTCCAGCTGGCGCACCAGGCCGTGCGCTGTCAGCGAGTTGAGGATGCGGTAGACCGTCGAGCGCGTCACCCCCGACTGCTCGACCAGGCGCTTCAGGCCCAACCCGTTCGGCGCCCGCTCCAGTTGCTGGAGAATGGCCATCATCCGCTCGATCGCCGGATTGCGGTTCTGCGCCTCGATCTCAGACCCACGCATGGCTTGACATCCTGTCCATTTGGTCGTCACGGTTATCATCTGATACCGCGAGTTTCAAATAAGAAACCACGGTGTTGAACGGTTCCAGTTCTTCGGGGAGGGGCCCAGTGACCGATCATCCAATCTCGCGCGCCGTTGGCGACGTGGGCGTACTCTTGGCGCCACGGCAGAACGACCGATGACCGTCACCAAACCAGGACCTGCCGGCGCGGGCACGCGCCGGCGTGGATTGTCGTCGCGCGACAACCTGCTGTTGCTGCTGCTGGCGCTGCCCGGCATTGCCTGGTTCTTGGTGTTCGCCTACGGCCCGATGGTCGGCCTGGTGGTGGCCTTCAAGGCCTTCAACATCCGCGACGGCATTTTCGGCAGCCCGTGGAACGGCCTCGCCAATTTCCGCTATTTCCTGACGAGCGGCGACGCGGCGACGATCGTCTTCAACACGGTGTTCCTCAATGCGCTGTTTCTCGGCGCCTCGCTGTTCGCCGGCCTCGTCCTGGCGCTGATGCTCAACGAGATCCGCGGCGGCCCGTATCGCCGCTTCATGCAGTCGGTGATCTTCTTTCCCTATTTCGTTTCGCCCATCGTCATTTCGATCATGCTGCAGGTGATCCTCTCGGGGGTCGGCGGGCGCGGTGGCCTCGTCAACAACCTGCTGAGCGTCGTCGATCTGCCGCAGGTCAGCTGGTACACCGAGCCCGGCGCCTGGCCGTGGATCCTCACCATCGTCAAGGTCTGGCAGCTGGGCGGCTACACCTCGGTGATCTTTCTCGCCGCCATCACCTCGATCTCCGAGGAGGTCTACGAGGCGGCGGCGCTCGATGGGGCGAGCCGCTGGCGCATGGCGCTGTCGATCACCGTGCCGCTGCTGCTGCCGACCTTCGCGGTGCTGGTGGTGCTCGGCGTCGGCCGCATGTTCTTCGGTGATTTCGCCACCATCTACGCCATCGTCCAGGACAATGGCGTGCTGTTCCCGACCACCGACGTCATCGACACCTACGTCTTCCGCTCGCTGCGGATGATCGGCGACTTCGGCACCACGGCGGCGATCGGGCTGTTCCAGTCGGTCGTCGGCTTCGTCTTCGTGGCTGCGGCGGTGCTGGTGCAGCGCCGCTTTCAGAAAGAGAGCAGCATCCTGTGAGTGCCCTCGACCAGCACAGCGCGGTCACTGGTGATGCGCCGAACGCGGGCACGCAGCGCCAGCCCGTCCGCAAGGCGACCCGACGCCGCGTCGAGCCGTTCGCGGCGGTCAGTTACGTCACCGTCACGCTGTTCGGGCTGTTCTGCCTCGTGCCGCTCTGGATGATCGTCGCCGGCTCCCTGACCGATGAGTCGGTGCTGGGCCTCAACGGTTACAGCCTGTTCCCCGAGCCGTTCTCGCTTCGGGCCTACGAGTTGCTGTTCACCGGGCAATCGCTGCTCAACGGCTATGTCGCCTCGCTGTTCATCACTATCGTCGGCACGATCCTGTCGATCTCGTGCACGGCCGCGATCGCCTGGGTGATCGCTCGGCGGCTGCCGTTCATCAGCCGCCCACTGACCATTTTTGCCTATGTGCCGATGCTGTTCAACGGCGGCCTGGTGCCCTTCTACCTGCTGGTGACGCAGGTGCTGAGTCTCACCAACAGCTGGTTCGCGATGATCCTGCCGTTGATGCTGGCGCCGTTCCTGATCTTCGTGACGGTGAGCTTCTTCCGGCAGATGCCCGAGGAGATTCTCGACGCAGCCCGCATCGATGGCGCCGGGGAGTTGCGCATCTTCTTCCAGATCGTGCTGCCGCTGTCCAAGCCGATTCTGGCGGTGCTCGGGCTGTTCTACGCGGTCACCTACTGGAACGAGTGGTTCACCGGCCTGTTGTTCCTGTCGGACCCCGACAAGTTCCCGCTGCAGCTGATCCTGCAGAACCTCATCTCCAACGTCACCAATGCGGCGAGCCTGCCGAGCTCGGCCGGGGCCGCGATGGCGCCCGTCTACCAGTTGCGCTTCGCCATGACGGTACTCACCGTCGGCCCCATTCTGCTCGCTTACCCGTTCGCGCAACGCTTCTTCGTCAAGGGCATCACCCTTGGCGCCACAAAGGGGTGACGACGGCAGGCCCGCACGTCGCCCAAATGAGGAGGAGACTACCAACATGAGACTCTCGCGCAGACACTTCATGGCCCTCAGCGGGGCGGCAGGCATGGCCACCGCTTTCTCGGGCCTCTCGCCGGCCTTCGGTGCCAGTTCCGGCACCTCGGTGGCGCTCTTGCCGTCGCAGGCGCCGACCGGCTGGAAGACCGTGCTCGACAAGGCCAATGCCAAGCTCATGGAGGAGCATGGCTTCACCTTCGATGCGCAGTTCATCAACTGGAGTAACTACCAGCAGCAGTCGCTGCTGAAGTTCACCGCCGGCGCCCAGTTCGATACGGCGCTGCAGGCGCTGTGGCTCAACATGGCCCAGCTGCAGCAGAGCGGCGCGCTTGCCGACCTGACCGGACAGATCGACAAATGGCCGAACCTCAAAAAGCAGATCGCGCCCAAGCTGATCGAGGCCAACTCCTGGGGCGGCAAGCTGTGGGGCATTCCGCAGGTCAACAGCGCCGGACGCATCCAGCATTTCGGCATCCGGCAGGATCTGGCCGAAAAGCTCGGCTTCCCCGAGATCAATGACTTCCAGACGCTCGAGCGCTTCTTCTATGCCGTGAAGGAAAAGGAATCGGGGGTGACGCCGTTCGCCCTCGCGTCGCAGACCGGCTGGCAGACGGCGGTGGCGACCCCCACCGGCATGTTCAACGAGTACTCGTGGGAAAATCCCTACACTATGCAGTACTCGCTGGCCGGGTCCGGGCTGCGCTTCTACTTCGACAAGGATGCCGCCACCACCGGTTCGTCGCGGCCGATCCCCTGGTGGGACGATGCCGGCACCGTCGAGGCGCTGCGCAAGATCCGCAAGTATTACCAGGACGGCATCATCAACGCCGACGGGCTCAACGTCGACCAGGCGACGATCGAAAGCCAGTTCGGTGCCGGTCGCTTCGCCGGCCTCTGGTCGATCACCGATGGCCTGCAGTCCAACCGGCTCGCCGGTCTGAAGAAGGCGGTTCCGACGGCGGCGCTTGGGCAGGTCCTGCCGTTCGGCGGGCCGCTGGGCAGCGTCAAACCGGTGCAGACCTTCCAGGCCGACAACATGATCGTGGTCAATGCCAATGGCGGCGATGTCGACCGCGCCATGGCGCTGCAGGACTGGTTCTCGGTGCAGGAGAACCACGATCTGGTCGGCCTTGGCATCGAGGGCACGGACTGGAAGGCGGTGGGCGACCGCGGCTTCGAGCAGCTCAGCACCTACAGCTTCCCCAGCTACGCCATTCTGTGGCGGGCCGGGCTCGAGCGCCTCACCTCGTCGATGACCGAATCCGAAAAGAAGGCGTTCGGCTGGGCCCAGGACTACGACAACTTCACCCTCGACACCTTCGCCTCGTTCATCGCCGACGTGACCCCGGTCAAGGAAGCCGCGGCGCAGATGAACAACGTGATGACGCAATACGCCAACCCGTTGTTCTACGGCGTCGGCGACGTCGATGCCGGTCTCGACAAGCTGAAGAAGGCCGCCGACGCGGCCGGGCTCGATGTGATCATGACCGAGCTGGCCAAGCAGGGCGACGCCTATCTCAAGGCGCGCGCCTCGTAAGCTGGCGACGACAGCAACGTCCATCGTGGAGGGCGCCCGTGGCGCCCTCTACATCTGGAAGGCGACTGGCATGGTCCCGTTCGCACAGGCCGTGAAACCGATGCTGCAGCGCGTCACGCCCGAAACGCGATACCTTCTCGCGCCATAGCCCGCTGCACGGCGGGCCGCTCCAGTGTCAGCTGCGCCAGCCTGGTCCAGCCGGGATAACGCTCTCTCATCGGGAACCCGATCGACGCCCCCCAGCGGTAGAGCACCAGCAGGAACGGGTCGACGATCGAGAAACGCTCTCCGACGCTCCAGCTGCGGGTGTCGGCCAGAGCCCGCTCGATCTCGGCATGCGCCGCTTCGATGACCTTGGTTCCTTGCACCGCCAGGGCCGTTGCGTGCGAGGGGGCCGGATCGAACCGCTCAGGCCGCCAGATCAGCCCATAGCCGACGCTGTGCACCCAGCCGCTGAGCCAGGCGAGCCATTCGGCGATTCGCGCCTCAAGCAGGGGGTTCCCCGTCTGGGCCAGCCCATGTTCCGGGTAGCGGCTGGCCAGGTAACGAAGGATGGCCGGCAGTTCGGTGAGCACTTTGGCTTCGCCCGGGATGCGCAGCGCCGGTACCCGGCCCTTCGGATTTATCGAGAGGTAGGGCTCGCGCTGCGTGTCGCGATTGGCGACCGACACCGCGAAGAGCTCGAACTCGGCGCCAACCTCTTCGAGAATGATATGAACAGCCATCGAGCAGGCGCCCGGTGAGTGGAATAGCTGGTACATCGGGTGAATGTCCTGGGCGCCATGGCGCTGCTTGCGTTGCGATCGCCCGCAAGCTCGATGAACCCGCATGCGAGCTCAAACGATAGTTTTTCCAGCGCAGCCATTAGTGATACTAATGTCAGATGGTTGGAAGACGGCTCCCCAGCATCCAGACGATGCGCGCGCTCGAAGCGGCGGTGCGGCTGCGTTGCTTTACCAAGGCGGCGGACGAGCTTGCTCTGTCCCAGGGGGCGGTGAGCCAGCATATCAGGGCGCTTGAACAGCGCATCGGACACCCGCTTTTCGTCCGCACGCCTAAAGGCGTTGAACCCAGCGCGATGTCTCAGGCGCTCGCCTTGCAGGTTCGCCAGGGCCTGACCGTTCTCGACCGGGCCTTCGATCAGGTGGCGGCACGGCCCGCGCGCCGCGGCGCGACGGCCGCACGCGAGCGGCTGGTCATCAGCACCCTTCCGGCCTTCGCCGCAAAATGGCTCATGCCGCGGTTCGATGAATTCGCCCGCCGCTATCCCGAGATCGAGCTCGAGGTTCAGACATCCGGCGCGCTCGCCCGGCTGGATGCCAGCGATGGCGTCGATGCCGCCATCCGCTATGGCGGCGGCGCCTGGCCGGGCCTGAAAGCCGAGTATCTGATGGACGAGGTGGTGTTTCCCGTCGTCAGTCCGGACTATCGCGACGGCAGGCTGCCGCTGCTGCCGTCGGACCTCGCTACCTCAGTGCTGCTGCGCCAGTCGGCGCAGCCGTGGACCCCCTGGTTCCAGGCCGCCAGACTGGCGTTCGTCGAGCCACAGTCCGGCGTGCTGTTCTCCGACACCTTGCTGGCGATGCAGGCCGCCATTGCCGGGCAGGGTATCCTCCTGGCCCGCCGTTCCTTCATTCAGGACGAACTGCGGTCCGGCAGGTTGCTCCGCTTGTGGGCCGACGAGGTCATCGACGTGCACGCGCACTACCTGGTCTGGCCGGCCTCCAGCGATCGTCTCGATGCAATCGGCAAGCTGCGCGCCTGGCTGCTCGATGAGGTCGCCCGTTGGCTGTCCGAACTCGAGACGCGCTGAGAGGCATCGACCGGCCCGACCTCATTGCCGACTGAAAGGCACCGTCGTCGTCAGCGTTTGTCCCGAGCGATTGAGTTCAACGGTGAAGTCGACAACAATCTGCTTCCCGCTGAGTTGGAGAACCGAGTCGATCTTGACCGGCGTACCGACCCGGTCGCTCTGCTTCTCGCTCAGTTTGAAGGTAATGCTGCTGCCCTGCTTTGATCCCACCGCGGCAGCGGAGAGGCCGACATTGGAACGCATGGTCGCTTCATAACGGTTCGCCTCGTCGTTGAACGAGATGGTGCCCGAGACGGACAGGTTCATATTCACCAGGCTGCAGCGCCCGGCATAGTTGATCTTGATCAGTCTGCCCTGCGTCACCATCAGCCGGCAGTTGAACGCCTCCGGCTGGTCTCCACCACGCAGCACACCGCTACCGCTCCAGCCCCCGATATAGGTGCGCAGCAAAGCAGTTTCCGCTTCGCCGGCATGGCCTGGCGCCGCAGACAGCCCGGACGACACGACCGCCACCAGTATCGCCTTCGCAATAAAACGCATCGCGATCCTCCCAAACAACCAAATATCGAGTGCGCCAGAACGACAAGATACAGCAAGCATGCGGTGGAGTCTGCCGCAAGTGACGCGAAATACCGAAGATGGGGACTGGGTTATTTGATGATCGTGGGCCGATGTCCCCGGCGGTGCGCATGCGATACAAGCTGCTCACGCGTCACTGGCCTGCTGTGCGCCGTTGTCGCTGCCGAAACGCCCGCCCGGCATTGGACTGCAGCGCTTCTCCGGGCCCGGTGAGCCAGCCCGTCAGGGGCCCCCATAGCGTGTTGGACATCCGCTTGTCGTCCGTACGCGCGCGCCTGTTGAGCCCAGATGCCCGGTGGCCGAAACTATGTCTGGCCGAGCAAAGCCGCCGTCGCTCACATCTGGACGTGCTTTCGGATCAGCCCCGGCGCAAAGTAGGCGACGATCTCCGAGCCGTAGATCACCAGCGCGAACCCCGCACCGAAAGCGAACGAACCAACCGCCGTCAGCGGGTCGAGACCCCATGGCCGGGTGCGGGACAGCACCGTCGCGCCGTTCTTGCCGATGCTGCGCAGCAGCCGGATTGCGCCACCCAGCGGGCTGGCATGGAGCCACCCCAGCGGCCGCCGGCGGCGCCAGTAGACATTGTCGTGGCCCTGACAGACGGCGCGGATAAGTGCGTGCCGCAGCCCGTCGGGTGCCGGATGGCTGACCGCGGCGTCGGCGGCCCGCCAGATCGTGATGCCGTCGGCCTCGAGCCGGCGCGCCAGTTCGATACACTGCCCCCGATAGCTGTCCGCGTGGCCGAAACGGTGGCGCTCCAGCACCTCGCGCCTGAAGGCGACGTTGTTGGCATAGAAATGCCCGGCCCGGGTGACGCCGGCCTGTCCGGGGTTGGGCTCGAAGAACCAGAAACCCGAGAACAGACGGTCGAGCAGCTTGTCCTGCGCCAGATAGGTGTGACCGCCGACCACCTGCACGTCGGGCCGGTCGATCGCGTCGAGCATGTAGCCAAGCCAGCCGGCATCGGGGACGACATCGCTGTCGAGGAAGACGACCACTTCGGCACCTGTCGATGCGGCACCCAGGTCCTTCTGTTCGAAATAGTGCAGCCCCGGCGCCGCCACATAGCGGACCTCACCCGGCCAGTTGGCCGGGTCGAGCTCGTCCTCGACGGTCAAGCGCGGCACCGCAATGTCGATCTCGCCCGGATCGTAGGCAACCAGCAGTTCGAAGCGCGTATTGTGCGTGCGCGCATAGGCTCTTGCCTGCTCGCCGAGCGTCGACAGCATCTGGCGTGCGCGCCCCACATCCGACAGCAGCGCGTTTTCCCACTCGATCACGATGGAAACAGTTGACGGCATTGGGCCCCCCGACCGATTGCGGCCGGAGGCTATCCACAGGTTGGATCAAAATCCAGTACCCGCGTTAACCATGCTGGAATAACAAAGGGTTAGCGCAAGGTTTCGTTAAGCGGCCCATGTTGATTCAAAGGCTTCCGATCTCCGCTCGAAAGCCAGACGTCCAGCATGCTTGCCGCCGCCCGTCCCGCCTTTCCGTTCGCCAAATCCCTGCTGCTGGTCGGGCTCGTCCTGCTGCTCGCCGCCTGCGGGCGGTCGCCCACCCAGGACTATCGTGGCATTCCCGGCGACAACGATCCGCATGATGGCGTGCGTCGGGCCTGGGGCCTGCCGATCCAGGGCATCGACGTGGCGCGCTACCAGGGGCGGATCGACTTCAACGCCGCCCGTGGCGGCGGCGTGCATTTCGTCTTCATCAAGTCGACCGAAGGCAAGGACTACATCGACCCCAATTTCTACGACAACTGGCGCGGTGCGCAGGCTGCCGGCATCGCGCGCGGCGCCTACCATTTCATGACCTGGTGCAGCCTCGCCTCGCAGCAGGCGGCCTGGTTCAAGAAGATGGTGCCCAACGATCCCGATGCGCTGCCGCCGGTGCTCGATCTCGAGTGGAACAATCATTCGAGCTGCAAGAACAAGTTCAACCGCACCGACGTGCTGGAAAAGGTCCGCGTCATGCTGGCCGAAATGGAGCGGCACACCGGCAAGGTGCCGATCATCTATACCGACATGAACTTCTATCGCGACATCCTCGCCGGCGAGCACTTCGACTCCTCGTTCTGGCTGCGCTCGACCGCCGCCGAGCCGCACACCAGGTATGGCGATCGTCCTTGGATGTTCTGGCAATGGACGCAGACCGGCACCATGTCGGGCATTCGTACCGAGGTCGATCGCAATGCTTTCTACGGCACCGAGGGCGACTGGGTGACGTTCCTGCTCACCGGGTGCGATCCGCGGACCGTCGATCGGCTGGGCCCGCAGGGCCGCTGCCAGAGCCACAAGTAGCGGAAGGAGCGCTTTCAGGAACGGCCCGTCCTCGCAAAGGCGGCGATTACCGGCTTTTTCCGGTTCGAAAGCGCGACAAATCAAGGACTCGAGCCGGGCGGTGATCTTGTCAGGATTCTGCCTTGGTTCTAGCCTGATGTAGTGATTGCCGGAGTTGCTGCCGGCCAACAATGGAAGGGGATGCCGATGGCCAAAGGTCAGATCAGATCCAACAAGGAAGCCAAGAAGCCCAAGAAGGAAAAGCCGAAAGTGCTGGCCACCGCCGGGATGACCCCGACCACCGCCGCACCGGCCAAGAAGAAGTAACCGGGCGACTTGCACGTGAATTCTGGTGAAGGCCGTGGCATGCGCCGCGGCCTTTGTCTTCAGCCTGCGAGCCCGGTGATCAGGCCGCTGGATTTCAGCCCATCGAGCAGGAATTGCACCGCGAGCGCCGCGAGCAGCACGCCGACGACGCGGCTCACCACGGCGAGGCCGGTAATGCCGAGCAGTCGCTGGATCGGGATGGCGACCAGCATCACCACGTAGCAGAGCAGCAGGATCGCCAAGAGCGCCAGCACCACCACGACCCATTCGAGGTTGAAGCCGCCTGAGCCGGTGGTGAGCAGGATCACCGCGCTGATCGCACCGGGGCCGGCCAGCAGCGGTGTCGCCAGCGGAAACACCGAGATGTCGGCGCGGCTCTGTGCTTCGTTTTCTTCCTCGGGGGTGGTGCCGGTGCCGCCCGAATGGCGGGCGAACACCATGTCGATCGAGATCAACAGCAGGAGGATGCCGCCGGCGATGCGCAAGGCCGGCAGCGTGATGCCGAACAGCTTGAGCAGCACCTCGCCGAATACTGCGAAAAAGAGGAGGATCACCGCCGCGATCACCGTGCCGCGCAGCGCCATGGCGCGCCGCTCGGCCTGGGTATTCTTCTGCGTCAGCGCCGCATAGACGACCAGCAGGTCCGCCGGCCCGAGGGTGGCGAAGAACGTGGTCAGCGCAAGCAGGAACGTGTCGATCGGCATGGCCGGACAATGGCTGAGCCCGCGCCGAAAGGCGAGAGCCCGCAGTGGATTTCGCTGAGGCGACGCCGGCCTCCGCAAATCAGCCGCAAAGCCGCCGGACTGACTCGCTTGCCGCCATGACCATCACCCTCGACGACAGCCCGATCGAAGAGTCGCCTTCACCGCGATCGGCGTGGGGTACGGCAGCGTCGATCGTATTTCACACAGCGCTGCTCGGCCTGCTGTTGCTTGGGCCGGACAAGGACGCTGCAAGACCGTTGCCGCCACCTTCGATCGCCGTCGAGCTGATGACGGCGGCGCAGTTTGCCGCTCTCACCGCACCGCAACAGGCGCCACCGGCAGCGCCGCCTGCCGCCACGCCGGCAGCCGAGGCGTCGCCCGATACGAGCCCTGCCAAGCCTGCGGCGAAGGCCGCGCCCGGCGCCACCGTCAGAGCCACCGAGTTCTTCGCGGGCAGCCTGCTGGCTGAGCCCGAGAGCGCCAAACTCCGGGCCGCGATGACGACGCTCGATGGCAGCGAGCGGCTGGTGCAACTCTGCAGCATCGAGGCGATCGAGCAGATCCGTCGCGCCCGGCCGGAGTTCGATCCCGATACCGTCGTTGCCTATGCCATGGCCGACATGGCGACACGCGACGGTGCACTGATCGCCGATGGCGGCGCTTTCCGCAGCCGGCGCGAATGGTACGAAGTGAAGTTCACCTGCCGCGCTGCCGCGGATTATTCGGCCGTCGAGCGTTTCGAGTTTTCGGTCGGCAGCTTCATCCCGCATGAGCAGTGGGAGGAGCACTACCTCACTGCCGCCGAGAGCGACGAGTGATCAGGGACGCTGCCCAGGATTGTCGCGACCACTTGATGACCTGCTCGAACAGCGCGGCTACCGCTCGACCAGGCTCTCCAGCACTTTGTCGACGAGGACATTGATGCTGTTTGGGTCGCTGGAGGTCGAGAACGCCGCCACGCTGAGGCCCAGAGCCGGGCAGCGCACCGCCTTGGCGGTGGCGCCGGGCCAGCGCCCGCCGTGGATGAGCAGCGGGTGGCCGCGTAACTCGCGCAACCCAACTCCCCAGCCATAGTCGGTCAGTATTCCATCGGGCAGCCGGCCGGGTTGCAGGACCAGCGCCTCGAGGCCGAGCGTGTCGCGGTTCTGATGGTCGAGCCAATCGGCGAAGGCGGCCGAGGTGGTCCAGATGCCGCCATCACCCAGTGACAGCGGCAGGATATCGCCCATGCCGGCAAGTTGGGGGAAGTCCGGCGTGGTGGTGAAGTCGAGGTCGGCCAGGCCTAGCGGATCGAACAGTTCGGTCCGCACGAAGCTGCCGAACGACTGCCCGGAAACCCGTTCCATGATGGCTTCGAGGCAGATGTAGCCCGCGTTGGAATAGCGATAGACGGTGCCCGGAGCCGTAACGAGGTCAGGGCTCTCCTGCAGGCGCTGCAACGCCAGCAGACTGGTCCAGTGCCCCGGCCCGGCCATGCAATCCGGTTCGAGCATGCCACCGAGGTGGTGCAACAGGTGCCGGCTGGTCACCTGGTTCCGCCACGACGGCAGATCGAGGAGGAAGCTTCCGATCGGGGCGTCCACATCCAGCATGCCGCGCCGCACCAGCACGGCAATCGCCGCCGCCGTCACTTGCTTACTCAGGCTGGCCGCATACAGGCGGTCGCCCACGGCGCAGTCCTGCAGCCAGTCGATCCCGCCGCCCGGACTGCGCACGGACACAGCAACGGTCTGACTTTCGAGTCCGGCCGCTGCGACGTCGGCTTGGCGGATCATTTCCGCCGTTTTTCGATCGCGTCCCAGATCAGCACCGCGATATCCGGCCCGCCAAAGCGCTTGATCTCGCGGATGCCCGTCGGCGAGGTGACGTTGATCTCGGTGAGGTAGTCGCCGATCACATCGATGCCGACGAAGATCATGTCACGCTCTTTCAGCGCCGGCCCGATGGTGGCGCAGATCTCGCGCTCGCGTTCGGTGAGCGGCGACAGTTCCGGGCGGCCGCCCACATGCATGTTGGAGCGCGCCTCGCCCTCGGCCGGAATGCGGTTGAGCCCGGCCACCGGTTCGCCGTCGACGAGGATGATGCGCTTGTCGCCCTTCCTGACGTCGGGCAGATATTTCTGCACCATGAACGGCTCGCGAAAGCTCTGCTCGAACAGTTCGATCAGCGAGTTGAGGTTCTGGTCGGTCTCCTGGATCAGGAACACCCCGGCACCGCCATTGCCGTAGAGCGGCTTGACGATGATGTTGCCATGCTCCTTGCGGAAGGCGTGGATCAGCCCGCGATCGCGCGTCACCAGCGTCGGCGGCATCAGCTCGGGGAACTCGGTGACGAGGATCTTTTCCGGCGCGTTGCGCACCGCCGCCGGCGGGTTCACCACGAAAGTTTTCGGGTGGATGCGCTCAAGGAGGTGGCTGAGCGTGATGTAGTTCATGTCGAACGGCGGGTCCTGCCGCATCAGCACCACGTCGTAACTGGCGAGGTCGACGCGGGCGAACGCGCCCAGCGCGTAATGCTCGCCCTTCGGCTTGTCGAACAGGGTGATCGGCGCGACCTCGGCCGAGACGTGGTTGTCGCGCAGCGCCAGCGTCTGCGGCACGTAATAGTCGACCTTGTGCTTGCGCGCCTGTGCCTCGAGCATCAGCGCGAAGGTCGAATCCCCCTTGGGATTGATCGAAGCGATGGGGTCCATCTGCACGGCAATTTTGAGGGACATGAAGCGGTCCTAGCTGGCGTCGAAAGCGCCTTTGACATGGCGCGGCCAGGTGCCGGGCGCAAGGAAAATCACGTCGAAGCGGAGCGGCGTTTCGGCGAGGGTGGGGTGGCGCGCAACATAGTACTGCGCGGCGCGCGCAATGCGGCTGGTATTGACCGCCTCGAGCGCCACGGCCTCTTCGCTGCGGTGCTGGCGCGCCTTCACTTCGACGAAGGCCGTGGTGCCCAGGCGTCGGGCGACGAGGTCGATCTCGCCCACCGGCGTCTTCACCCGCGTCGCAACGATGCGGTAGCCCTTGAGCCGCAGGTACCAGGCCGCCAGCGTCTCGCCGCGCCGGCCGTAGAGCTCGGCGCCGAGCCGACTCTTGCGGGTCTGGTTATTCCCCGGCCTACTCTTTGGCTTTCCTGGCCAGGGCGGCATCGTAGACCTCCTTGCGCTTGAGGCCGAAGCGGGTCGTGATCTCGTCGACGGCAGCGCGCAGCGGCCCGGCCGCCAGCGCCTCGTCGAGCGCCGCCTGCCAGTCGGCGGCATCGACCACAACTCCCTCGGCGCCGCCGACCAGGACCACCGCTTCGCCCTTGGTCTCACGATCCCCGAACTGCGCCGCGAGCGCGCTGAGCATGCCGCGTTCGACCCGCTCGAAACGCTTGGTGAGTTCGAGCGCCACCGCCGCGGGCCGATCGCCCAAGGCCTCCGCCATCGCCGCAAGTGTGTCGCCGAGCCGGCGCGGCGATTCGTAGAACACCAGCGTGTCGGCGCGCGCCTTGAGCGCCGCCAGCGCATTGGCCCGCGCACCGGGCTTGGCGGGGAGGAACCCGACAAAGCCGAACGCATCGGTGGGGAGGCCCGCACTGGCCAGTGCCGCCAGCAGTGCCGAGGCGCCGGGATTGGCGAATACCGGCAGGTTGGCCTCGCGCACCGCGCGAACCAGCGGAAAGCCGGGGTCGGACAGCAGCGGCGTGCCGGCATCGGAAATCTGCGCGATGGCGCGGCCGGCTTCGATCGAGGCGATGACCTCGCCGATGCGGGCCCGCTCGTTGTGCTCGTGCAGCGATTTGCGCGGGGTGCGGATGCCGTAGTGATCGAGCAGCGTGGCCGAGTGACGGGTGTCTTCGCACAGGATCAGCTCGGCGGCCGCCAGCGTCTCGAGCGCCCTGAGCGTGATGTCCTTGAGGTTGCCGATCGGGGTGGCGACCACATAGAGCCCCGCCGCCAGCGGCGGCGCCGGAAACTCGGTCCCGGCAATGAAGTAGCTCTTCGGCCGCTCGTCCACGCTACCCCCAAATGTTAAGCCGAAGTTAAGCTCGGTCTTTATGAGCCGGGCTCGATTCTGTATAGACCAGCGCTGGAGTGGCGCGCCTCGTGCGCCACAGTGCGAGACTCAGTGAAGGTTGGGCAAGTGAGAATTGCGGGTGGCGCGGGCGTGCTGACTGGGCTCAGGTTTGCGGGGCTCGGGCTTGCCGCGGCGGCGCTGCTGTCGGCCTGCTCGGCCGGCAATTTCTCCTTCGGCCCGGGTGGCGGCGGCACCAGCAATGGCGCGTCACAGCCCCTCACCAGCGGCAAGAGCTTCGGCAAGGGGCCGGTGCGCGTCGCCTTGCTGCTGCCGTTGTCGGGCGATCCCAATCTGGCCGGCGTCGGCACCTCGATGGCCAATGCTTCGGAACTGGCAATCAAGTTCGTCGAGACCAACCCGAATATCGGCGAGAACATCACCGTGCTGCTCAAGGACACCGGGGCAACCACCGGTGGCGCGACGCAGGCGGCGCAGCAGGCGCTGGGTGAGGGCGCCAGCCTCATTCTCGGGCCATTGCGCGCCGACCAGGTCACGGCCGTGGGGCAGGTGGCCAAGGCCGCTGGCGTGCCGGTGATCGGCTTCTCGAACAACTCGGGCGCCGCCTCGCCGGGCGTCTATCTGCTCAACATCCTGCCCGAGAGCGAAGTGAAGCGCTCCATGGGCTATGCCAAGAAGCTCGGCAAGAAGGCCTTTGCCGGGGTTTTCCCGACCACCGATTTCGGCCGCATCCAGGAAGGCGCCTTCCGCCAGGCGTCTGCGGATCTGGGGCTCAACGCCCGCGCTGTCTACAATTTCTCCTCGGAAGCCGAGGCGCGCAACGTCGTCACCCAACTGGTGCCGATGCTGCAGGCCGGGCAGGTCGACGCACTGTTCATCCCCGACCGGGCGACGGCGCCCAGCTTTGCCAACCTCCTCAACGAGGCCGGTATCCCGCCGGGCAAGGTGCAACTGATCGGCTCGGCCGACTGGGACGGCGACCCCTCGATCCTCAACACCACGACGCTGGCTGGAGCGATCTTCCCTGCCATCGACGATACCGGATATAACGCGTTATTGCAGGAGTACCAGGCCAAGTACGGTTCGGCGCCGCACAAGTTCGCTACCATCGCCTATACAGCGACCATCCTCGCCAATGCCGGATCGCTCGCCAACGGCACGCCGAAATATGACCGTGCTCAGCTGACCCTGCCGGCCGGCTTCAACGGCCGCGATGGCGTGTTCCGCTTCCTGCCCGACGGGCGGAGCGAATATGCGCTGGTGATCAAGCAGGTCTCGATAGGCGCCGCCAGCGTCGCCGAGGGGCCGAAGCTTTAGTTGCATCTGGCTCGGTGCCTGCAGTCGGCGCCGAAAGCCCTCAGCAGTAGACGCTCTTGCCCAGCGCCACGCAGCTGCCGTCCTCGGTGGTCAGCAGGCTTCCGCCGTCGAACGGAATGATCGTCACGAACGAGCCGGCCGAGACGGGCGCACTCGCCACCCACTTGCGGCCGCTCCAGTACCACAGGCCCGCGTCGGGAGACGGCTTGGGCTCCTTGATGATGCCGGGATACTGGATGTGCGGACTGGCGAGGCCGTCGGTCGAATACACCCCGCTGGCGGTCTCCATCACGTTGACGAAGGTGGTGCGGCCATAGCCGATCTTGCGGACCACGGTTTCCTTGACCGGCTCCACCGACACACCCGGCTGCACATAATAGCTCCAGCGCATCAGCCGATCCGGGTCGAAGGCCGGCGGCCAGATCTCGTTGGGCGTGCTGAGCAGGGTCCGCATCGGCTCCTCCTCGGCCACTGCACGCGGCAGCACGTTCGGCAACGACAGCAGAACTGCCGCGCCAAGCCCGAGTGCTCCCCCAAGCATGATCGCCTTCGTCGCGTCCATGGCCGTTCTCCGGTCGGTTTGTTAACCAACCATCAACCATGACGCCCAAAGGCGTGTCAAAATGGAACAGCGATTAAGGTAAATTTAACCAGTGCATTCGGCGCGGGACGATCACGGAAGCGCTGCGGCGAGCTTTTCCACCACCTCGACGAAGCGGTCATAGGCCTCGCGTGTCGGCCACGGCCGGATCAGCTTCTCGAACGGTTCGAACTCGAACACCGGGAAGCTCGGCTCGCCGAAATAACGGCGTGCCTCCTCAGCGTCGAACCCGGCCAGGTGGGTGGCTTCGAGGAAGGCCGCTTCGCGATCGGCGCGCTTGATCTGCTTCTGCAGCGCGGCCGGTGGCGTCGCCGGCAGCGAGAAGCGCAGATACACCGCGCCGAGCAGCCGGTTCTCGACTTCCTTGTAGTTGCCGCCCATCGCCGCCTTGAACGGCGAGATGATGTCGCCCATCACATATTCGGGCGCGTCGTGCAGCACCGCGTAGAGCAGGGCGCGCGGGTCGGCATCGCGGTTCAGCGCACGATAGAGTTCGAGCACCAGCACCGAGTGCTGCGCCACCGAGAACGGATAGTCGCCGGTGGTCTGGCCGTTCCAGCGGGCCACGCGGGCCAGACCATGCGCGATATCGCTCAGTTCGACATCGAGCGGCGAGGGGTCGAGGATATCGAGCCGCCTGCCCGACAGCATACGCTGCCACGCCCGCTCCTTGCCACGCGCCATGCAATCCCCCGGTGTTTGAGGCCGAGGAAGCTAGTCCTCAGGGGTTGATTCGCCAAACCCGGTTTGGTGCAGAGGCACGCCTGCTAGGTGGCGGACGTCGCGTTGGCGCGCCTCGCATCGATGCTCCAGGGGCCGGGCCCGGCAAGGAACAGGTAAAGGAAGATGAAGCAGTAGAGGATCGCCGCCACGCCGAAATTATTGTTCGGGAACGGGCTCATCGGGAAGTGGAACCCCCAATAGGCAACGGCCATGAAGCCGCAGAGCACGAAGGCCACCGGCCGGGTCATCCAGCCGACAAGGATGAAGAGTCCGCCCACCAGCTCCAGCCATCCAGCCACCGTCATCAGCGTCGCCAGCTCGGGTGGGGAGCCCGGCGGGGGTGGTGGGAAGTTGAACAGCACGGCCAGCCCCGCATGGACGAACAGCAGGCCGGTGACGATCCGCAGGATCGCCAGCCCATACGGCGCGTAGCCGGAAAATCGATCAAACATCGGAACTCCTCCTCGCAAATGACATGGTCCGTAGCAGCGACCGGCTATGCGTCCCGATCCGGGACTATTCATAACGCAGTCGTTCTATAACCAAATAGTTATAGAGCGGACGTGAAGGTGTCAAGTGCGAGGGGCCGCCGACTCGGGCGAGCCATCAGTCCTCGTTCGTCGCCTCACCGAACTGGTAGCCGGCATAGGGCGGCAGCGTCACCGTTACCGGCTTGCCGCCGACGCTGACCGCGGCAGGATCGGTGATGCGGTCGAGCCGGACAATCGCCACGGCGCGGCCATCGACCACCTCGCCGATCGGTCCCGCATCGCGGCCACCGGCGACCACCGGAGTGCCGGCGGGTGCGTCGATGCCCGAGACGATCACCGGACGGCGGCGGGCGGTGCCGCGGTGCTTCATCCGGCTCACCACTTCCTGGCCGATATAGCAGCCCTTGATGAAGTCGATGCCGTCGAGCAGGTCGAGCCCGATATCGTGGGCGAAATTCTGGTCGATGCCGAAATCCGGTCCCTGTTCGGGGATGCCGGCGCTGATCCGATGCGCGGCAAACCTGTCATCGGGCGCCAGCCAGCCGGTAGTGGCGGTCTTTTCGGCGATGACCCGCTCACCCAGCCCGCGTGGATCGGCATGCGCGATCCCCTCGGCCCAGCCGTCAAAGCTCCAGCCTACCGCATGGGTTTGCCTCAGGTCGTCGATCTGCACCTGGGCCCGCAGCCGATAGAGCTTCATTTTCTTGAGGAACGCATCGGCGACGGAGACGTCGACATCCAGCCAGAAGGCCTCCTCGGCCCAGCCGCTCAGCCCCTCGGCCTGCACCTTGCCCTGCGGCGACAGCAAAGCCCACCACACGGCGGGGCCGGGCTCGGCCAGCAATCGCCCGGTCACCACGTCGAACAGCAGCTTCTGCGCCTCGGGACCGGAAAACCGGAAGGCGGCACGGGACGGACGGAGGATTGTGGGCATGGGATGGTTCCGCTACACCCGCCGAAAGGCAGGCGGACTAGAGACATGGCGCAGTACGAGACGATCTTCAAGAACGGCACGGTGGTGAACCATGACGGGGTGCACCAGACCGACATCGCGGTGAACGACGGGCGCATCGTGGCGCTGGGCGATCTGGGCGCCGCGGCGGCGGGCAATGTGGTCGACTGCACGGGCCTGCATGTTCTGCCAGGTGTCATCGACAGCCAGGTGCATTTTCGCGAGCCGGGCCTGACGCACAAGGAAGACCTCGAATCCGGCTCGCTCTCGGCGGTGATGGGTGGCGTCACCGGGGTGTTCGAAATGCCCAACACCAACCCGCTGACCACGACGCGCGACACCTTCGAGGAAAAGATCCGCCTCGGCACCCGCCGCATGCATTGCGACTTCGCCTTCTATATCGGCGGCACCCACGACAACGTGGCCGAACTGCCTGAACTCGAGCGGTTGCCGGGCTGTGCCGGGGTGAAGGTGTTCATGGGCTCATCCACCGGCTCGTTGCTGGTGCCCGACGATGATGGGGTCGAGGCGATCCTCGGCGCCATCTCGCGCCGCGCTGCCTTCCATTCCGAGGACGAGTACCGGCTGGAGGAGCGGAAGCCCTTGCGCGTCCCCGGCGACCCGTCCTCTCACCCGGTCTGGCGTGACCCGGAAGCCGCGATGCTGTCGACTCGCCGGCTGGTGGCGCTGGCAAGAAAGACCGGCAAGCGCGTCCACATCCTCCACATCTCGACGGCCGAGGAGATGGTGTTTCTGGCCGCGCACAAGGATGTGGCGAGTGTCGAAGTGACGCCGCACCACCTGACGCTGGACGAGACGGCCTATACCCGTCTTGGCACCTATGCGCAGATGAACCCGCCGGTGCGCGACAAGGCGCACCGCGACGGCATCTGGGCCGGTGTCGCCAACGGCGTCGCCGACGTGCTCGGCTCCGATCACGCGCCGCACACCCGCGAGGAGAAGGACCATCCCTATCCGCAATCGCATTCGGGGATGACCGGCGTCCAGACGCTGGTGCCGATCATGCTCGACCACGTCAATGCCGGGCGGATGAGTCTCGAGCGCTTTGTCGATATGTCGAGCCACGGCCCCAACCGGTTGTTCGGCATCGCCAACAAGGGACGCATCGCCGTGGGCTACGATGCCGACCTGACGGTGGTGGATCTGAAGCGGCGCGAAACCATCACCAACGCCTGGGTGAAAAGCCGCGCCGGCTGGACGCCCTATGACGGGGTGACGGTCACCGGCTGGCCGGTCGGCACCATCGTGCGCGGCAACACCGTGATGTGGCAGGGCGACCTGGTGACGCCGAGCATCGGCCAGCCGATGCGGTTCCTGGAAGCGCTGTAGGCGGGCGTGTCGTCGGCTCGGCAAGGATACTCTGGCAGATCGCCTACTCCTCGCCACCCCACCGGCGTCATCCCCGCGAAGGCGGGGACCCAGTACGATCGATCAACCTCAACTGGTGGCGCAGCATCCCACTAGGTTCCCGCCTTCGCGGGAATGACGACAGTGGACCTGGGTTTTCCCGGTGAGGCAAACAACCCGAACAGCGCTATTGCAGCGAGCGGCTGAGGCTGTATTCGCCGGCCTGAATGCGGTCGGGCAAGGTGGCGATCAGCTCGGCGATCGCCGTTTCCCCGTGGTGCTCGACCAGCGAGGTGATGGCGGCGAACAGCGAGGCATGCGCCAGCGCCTCGGTGGCGATGCCGTCGTCTTCGGCGGTGTTCCAGGCCTCGGCAATATACTCGAGCGCCACCTGCCGCTCTTCGCGCTCCGCCTCGGCGAGACGCTCGATGCTGCCGTTGTCGCCCTTGAGGGTTTTGGAGAGTTTCATGCCATCGCCCCTAGCACGGTCGGACGGGCGGCGCGCCCCATCCGTCTCCAAAAGGTTAATATGCACTCTGCAATTATTGTTAACCCGGCGAAAGCGCGCTGGCGGGCGGCCTTACTCGGCGTAACGCGAGTGGATATCGCGCGCCGTCTTCTCGGCCTCGATCAGCAGCCGCGACATCGCCTGTTCCGCCGAGACCGTGCACACCCGGTAAAGCCGCGCATAGGCCTCGTAGCCCGAGTTGAAGGCGCCGGCCAGCCGCTGCTTGCGATCGTCGTCGGGTTCGTCGAGCGCGATCAGGTCGGCCATCTCGCCGCGCCAGTCGGAGCCGGCGTTCGGCTTGCACAGCGGATCGAGGAAATACAGGCTCCCGAGAATTTCGGAGAGCCGCTCCATCTCGGCCTGGTAGGGCGGATCGATGGCGCGCGCCGGCCCGGCCGCGAGCAGCAGGGCAATCAGAGCGAAGCGAAGCGGGCGGAGGCGCATGCCTGATCCTTAAGTGAAACGCTCTGCTGCCTCAACTGCGATCGAAGACCCGAAAGGCGCCGGCCACCACCTCGCCGAGGTCCGGCGTGGTGTGCATGCCGCCGATCTCGTCGGCGCGCACCCAGCGCCAGTCGCTGACCTCGTCGGAGGCGACGATCTCGCCTTCGAACGCTTCGGTGGCATAGACCTGCAGCACGAACCGGCCCTCGCCGAGCAACATCCGCCGGATCGGGTGCAGCCGCCACACGCTGAGCCCAACCTCTTCCCTGATCTCGCGCTCGGCTGCCTGCTCGGGTGTCTCGCCCGGCTCGAGCCGGCCGCCGGGCAGGCTCCACATGCCGAAATACGGTTTTCGGGCCCGCTGGATCAGCAGCACCTTGTCGCGATCGATCAGGGCGACGCTGGCGGCATTGGGGGGCTGTCGGAGTTCGGGCATAAGCCGATGATTGTGGTTTGTCCTCGCCGCGGCAAGTGCCTAACTAGGGGGTGAAGAGAGGCCTCGAGAATGTGCGGACGTTTCGCCACCACCCTGCCGCCGGAGATGATGGTCGAGCTGTTCAACCTGCTCAACCAGATCGACTTTCCGCCACGCTACAACATCACCCCGACGCAGCCGATCGCGGTGGTGTGGGAGCAGTCCGGCCGCCGCACCATCCAGCTGGTGCGCTGGGGGTTTGTGCCGAACTGGGTGAAGGATCCGCGTGAATTCTCGCTGCTGATCAACGCCCGGGCCGAGACCATGGCCGACAAGCCCTCGTTCCGTGACGCGGTGCGCCACTCGCGCTGCATCGTGCCGGCCTCGGGCTACTACGAGTGGATGAAGGGGCCGGACGGCAAGCGCCAGCCCTACTACATCACCATGGAGGACGATTCCCCCATGATCTTCGCCGGGCTCTATTCGAACTGGGCAGGCCCGAACGGCGAGGAGATCGACACCGCCTGCATTGTCACCGTCGAGCCCAACCTCGAGATCAGCTCGGTCTATGACCGGATGCCGGCCATGCTGACCGGCGATGCCGTCGACATGTGGCTCAATACCCGCGACTTCGACGTCAGGGCCGCAACGCAGCTGGCTCTGCCGCTGCCGCAGGGCAAATTGAAATATCACCCGGTGAGCAAGGCGGTGGGCCGCGCCGATGCCGATGGGCCGGAACTGATCCGCCCGATCACTCCCGAACAGGCGGAGGCCGAAGCCGCGCCGACCAAGCCGAAAAAGAAGGTTGCGGCCGGCGGTGGGCAGCTCGACTTGTTCTAGAGCGGGCTGTTTCCTGGTGTACGTCCGGAGCTTGCAGGTGGCCGCGCCTTCCAACCGGCGTCAGATCAGCGGCGTGAACAGGTTGCGGTGCACCGGCAGCCCGACGCGTTCGAGATAGGCCACCACCCCATCGATCAGTCCGTCGCTGAGCGACATGATCCCGTCAGGTGTCTCGACCAGCGGCTGGAACGCCGCATTGGCATAGATCTCGTGGGCCAGCGTCCGGCTTTCGACCAGCGGGTTGCCGCGCAGCTGTGCCGGGTAGAAATCCGGGTCGAGGTAGTTCTCGCGCCAGCCCCGCCGCGAGGCGTGCAGCCAGTTGATCAGCTCGCCCCGACGCTCCATCAGGGTTGCCTCGGTCACCACGGCGAGATTGTTGGGCAGCGGTGCGCCATGCTCGAAGAGCAGCGTTGCATGGGGTTCGACCCCGGCGAGCCGCAGGCGGTATTGCGGATCGACGACGAAATCGACCAGGCCGGCAATGCGTCTCTCGATCAGCGGCTGCGGATCGTGCGTGTAGGGCACGATCGTCACGTCGGCGGGTTCGAGCCCGGCATGATCAAGCAGCTCCTCGACCATGGCGCGGTTCATCTCCGGCACCGAAAGCGTCCGCCCCTTGAGTTCGCCTAAGCTCTGCACCGGATCGTCGGCCCGGCTGACGATGCCGAGCGGGCTCTTCTGGAACTGTGCTCCGATGATGCAGAGGCGGGCGCCGCTGTCGCGGACCGTCGCCGCCACCGATTCCGGCGCGCTGAGGGCAATGTCGGCAGTGCCGTCGAGCAGCTTGCGCTCGGGTGTGAGGCCGGCATGCCCTGCAAGGTGCACCACCTCCAGCCCCGCGGCGCGATAGAAGCCTTCCGCCGCCGCGACGAAATAGCCGATGAACTCGGAATCGTTGATCCACGACTGCTGGATGACGAGTTTTCCCACCAGACACCTCCTCCTGCGCCAGCTCGGGCCGCGTTCGATTCCCGCTTGACGGTCGACATGAAACGTTTAACTAATATCGCTCAGGACCTCAAGCGGGGATCGTAGCGAGGTCTCGGGAGAGTGCCGGCCCGCCGGCATCAACAGGGGAATACGTCATGTGGAAAGTTGCCGTCGCCGCAGCGTCTGTTCTGATCGCTGTATCGTCCAACGCCTTGGCCAGGGAACCGGTCACGCTGTGGTTCTGGGGCGCGCCGCCCAACCTGCAGGAAGCCTTTCAGAAGGTACTGGTCGAGCCGTTCAATGCATCGCAGGACCAGTACGAACTGCAGATGGACTACAATAACGACGTGGACAACAACGTCCGCGTCTCGGTGCTGGCCGGCGAGGGGCCGGACCTCGTCTACACCTCCGGTCCGTCCTATATCGCGCCGCTCGCCAAAGCCGGCGTGCTCGAGCCGCTCGAGGGCTATGCCGAAAAGTTCGGCTGGAACGACAAGCTGCTGAAGCCGGTGCTCGATACCTGCCAGCAGCTCGGCCACCTCTACTGCATGCCGCCGTCGCTGATCTCGGACGGCATGTTCTACAATAAGGCGCTGCTCGCCGAAAAAGGCTGGGCCGTGCCCAAGACCCTCGAGGAAGTCGAGACCATCATGAAGGCGGCCCAGGCCGACGGGCTCTACGCCTCGGTCACCGGCAACAAGGGCTGGCAGCCGGTCAACGAGAACTACGCCTCGATCTTCATCAACAACATCGTCGGACCGACGAAGTTCTACGACATCCTGTCGACCGGCAAGGGCTGGGACTCGCCCGAGATGCAGAAGGCCATCGAGGAGTCGGCGCGCTGGTTCAAGGCCGGCTATCTCGGCGGCAAGGACTATTTCTCGCTCAACTTCGACGAGTCGATTTCGCTGGTGAGCCAGAAGAAGTCGCCCTTCTTCTTCGCCCCTTCGATCGGCTTCCAGTGGGCCACCAACTACTTCAAGGATGCCACGGCCGATGATTTCGGCTTCGCGCCGATCCCGCAGCTCGATGCCAGCCAGCCCTACCCGATTTACGATATGGGCGTGGCCTTCACCCTGTCGATCAACGCCAAGTCGAAGGTGAAGGACGGCGCGGCCATGGTGCTCGACCGCATCTTCTCGCCTGAGTTCGCCGCCGAGATGGCCAAGGTCTGGCCGGGCTACTGGGGCATTCCGCTCAAGCAGTTCCCGACCGATCCAGAGGCGACCGGTCTCACCAAGTCCTTCCTCGAGGCCATGGCCGACATGACCTCGGCCGTCGACAAGGGCACCTTCGGCTTCAAGATCGGCACCTTCTTCCCGCCCGCCACCAGCCAGGTGATGTTCGAGGACATCGAGAGCGTCTGGCTCGACAAGATGAGCGCCGCCGACATGCTGAAGAAGGCCGAGACCACCTACGCCGACGAGAAGGCGCAGGGCCTGGTGCAGGAACTCCCCAAGCCGTCCCTCTAGTTGGCTTGGCTCAGACGCGGACGGCCATCCTCCCAGGTCGTCCGCGTCCCCCCTTCCGGCCTGCGGCGCCGGGAGATCGATGATCAAGAGGTCTGTTGTGGAACTGTCCAATCCGATGCGCGAGCAGGTGCTTGCCACGCCTGGCGCGCTGCTCAAGGGCTTTGACGCGCTGGAGCTGAATGCCCGGCTCGCCGTCGAAACGCCCGATATCTATCGCACCCGGCGCGTGGTGCTCACCGGCAGCGGCGATTCCTGGTTCGCCGCCAAGGCCGCCGAGCTGTCCTTCTGGATCGACGCCGAGGTTGCCGCCGAGGTGCGCCCGCCGCTCGAGGCGGGGCGCTACCAGTCGCAGCATTTTCCGCGCCGCGAGCTCGAAAACACCTTGCTGGTGGCGCTCTCCAATTCCGGTGCTGCGGCGCGCGTCGCCGAAGCGGCGACGCTGTGGCGCGGCGCCGGCGCCAAAGTGCTGGCCGTCACCAAAAACGAGGCTGGCCGGCTCGCCGGCATTGCCGATCGCAAGCTGCTGCTGCCGGTGCCCGAGCTGCCGAACGCGCCTGGAGTCGGGCCGTATCTGTTCGCCGTCCTCGCGCTTGAACTGCTCGCCATCCGGTTCGGCGAAGTGAAGCTGGCGATCACCATGGACGAGGCGCAGGCCTTGCGCGCCGAACTCAAGTCGCTGCTGGCAAGGCTGGAGAATGTGGTCGCCGACCTCGACGCGCCGGCGCTTGAGGTGGCCGCCACCATCTCCGGCAGGCAGCTGGTGGAATTCGTCGGCGGCGGGCCCAGCTTTGCCGTCGCCGAGTACGGCGCCGCCAAACTGCTCGAAGCCGCGGGGCGCCACGCGCTGGCGCGCGACCTCGAGGAGTGGACACACCTCAATTACTTCGACAACGCGCCCTCCAAGATCGGCACGGTGCTGGTAGTGCCGGCCAACAGCCCGACGCAGGGTCGGGCGGTCGAGCTGATCGCCTATATGCATAAGCTCGGGCGCAGCCTCGTGGTGGTTGGCGGCGGCGAGGCGGCCGACCTGGCGCAGCGCCTCGGCCATGCCGTCCTCGCCGTTCCGGCGATCGCCGAACGCTGGTCGCCGCTTTTCACCAGCATCGCCCCGGCGCTGCTCGCCGCCCATCTCAGCGCGCTTGACGGCGCCGAGTACGGCCGCGGCGGCAACCCGCCATGGGACGACAGCCGGACCGCCGCCACCGTGCAGCAGAGCGCCATCTGGGAGCCGGGCAAATGAGCCTTTCCAACCACAAGCTCTCGACCGTGGCGAACGCGGCCTATGAGATCACCGCCACCGTGCGCGAGGCGGTTGCCGCTTCCGGCATCCGCGACGGGCTGTGCGTGGTGTTCGTCCCGCACACCACGGCCGGCCTGTCGATCAGCTCGTTCTGGGACCCCAAGGGGCTCGAAGACGTGCACGACGACATCAACCGCCTGGTGCCGACGCGCATCGACTTCAAGCACCAGTTCGACACCCCGCAGGATGCTGCCGGGCACGTCAAATCGGTGCTTGTCGGGGTCAGCCTGACCCTGATCATCGTCGACGGGGCGCCCCTGCTCGGCCACTCGCAGGGCATCTTCTTCAACGAGTTCGACGGGCCGCGGCAGCGCCAGTTCTTCGTGAAGTGCCATGGCTGAAGCTGCCGACATCATCGTCGGCGCGGTCCTCATGGACAATATCGTCTATGCCGACGGCAGCCGCCGCGACGACATCCCGGGCGGCGCCGGCCTTTATGCGCTGGCCGGGGCGGCGCTGTTCGGCGACGATGCGGTACTGGTTACCGGCACCGGCCGCGACCTGCCGCAGACTTTCGGCCCCTGGCTCGATCGCAATGGCCTGACGACACGTGGCCTGCGCTTCGCCGACGACCACGCGCCGCGCAACATCATGCGCTACATCGACGAGCGCACCCGCACCGAGGCGCCGGTCTATGGCGCCGACCATTTCCGCCGGATCGAGCCGACGGCCGCCGACATCGCCAGGGTGATCGCGGGCGCCCGCAGCCTCTTCATCTTCCGCAATCTCGACCCGGCGTTCTGGGCCGAAACCCTGCCGCTGCTCGCCGCCCATCGCCCGCTGACCATGTGGGAAATCGCGCTCGACGCGTGCCTGCCCGAGAACCTCGCTCGGATCGAGCAACTGGCCCGCCAGCTCGATGCGCTGTCGATCAACCTCGAGGAGGCGGCGCTGATCTATGGGGCTGCCGAGGAAGCGATGCTGATCGCCCGGCTCGCTGCCATCGGCACCGGCACGGTGTTCCTCCGAGCCGGGGCGCGTGGCAGCTTCGTCATCACCCGCGGGGCGACCCGCTTCGTGCCCAGCCTGCCGGTTGCGCCGATCGACGTCACCGGCGGCGGCAATGCCTATGGCGGCGCCGCCCTCGTGGGGCTGGCGCAGGGCCTCGACCCGGTGCGGGCCGGCACCATGGGCACCGTCGCCGCACGCCTTGCCATTTCGCAATACGGACCGCCCGAAGCGGGATCCGCGACGACGCGCGCCGCGGCTGCGGCCCTCGTCGCCGAACTCACGACTATGCTGGAGCAGACCGCATGAAGAAGATCCTGATCGATACCGACCCGGGGATGGACGACACCCTGGCGATCATCCTGGCGATCAAATCCAGGGCGGTGCAACTGCTCGGCATTTCCTCGGTGGCGGGAAACTACCCCATCGAGGTGACGACGAGGAACGCGCTCAAGACCGTCGAACTGCTCAAGCGGACCGACATTCCGGTGGCGCGCGGCATGCAGAAGCCGCTGGCGCGGCCTTTGGCCAAGGATCCGTTCTCGCACGGCTCCGACGGCCAGGCCGAAACCCACCTGCCCGAGCCGACGACGAAGCCGAGCGGCAAGCACGGCGTCGATCAGATCATCGACATGGTGCGGGCCAATCCCGGCGAGGTGACGGTCATTACCCTGGGGCCGCTGACCAACCTCGCGATGGCCTTCATGAAGGAGCCGGACATCGTTCCCCTGGTCAAGGAGGTGGTGGCGATCGCCGGCTCCTTCGGGCTCAACAAATATGCTTTCGCCAACGCCACCGGCGACACGCCGCAGAGCGAATGGAACGTCTTCGTCGATCCCGAGGCGGCGCGGCTGGTGTTCGAGTCCGGTGTGCCGGTGCGGGCCGTCGGGCTCGATGTCGCAACGCATTTCGACATCAACTTCACCGAGGAGCAGCTGGCGACGCTGAAGGCCTCGGCCCGTCCCGAAGCCAATATCGTCGAGAAGATGGTGCGGTTCGTCCAGGGCCGGGGGTTCGAATCCTATTGCGTGCTGATCGACTCGATGGCCGTTGCAGCGGTGATCGACGAGAGCCTGATCGGCACCACCCGGGCGCGGGTCGGGGTCGAGACCAAGGGCGAGCTGACCCTGGGGCAGACGGTGGCCGATTTCCGCCACCATCACGGCTGGGCCCACCTGCCCGAGATCGAGGTCGCCTCGAGCGCCGACTATCGGCGCTTCCTCGACCTGGTGATGACCCTGGTGCTGGAGTAAGCGATGGACCGCGCGACCGAAGAAAAGATCTATGCCGGCGTCCTGGGCAAGATCCTCGGCGTCTATCATGGCAGGCCGGTCGAGGGCTGGTCGTATGAGCGGATCATCGAGACGCATGGCGAGGTGGATTACTTCGTCAATGGCAAGATGAACCTGCCGATCATGCTGCCCGACGACGACATCTCGGGCACCTTCGCCTTCTTCCGGGCGCTCGAGGACAATGGCTACCCCAAGCACCTCGACCCGCACACCGTCGGCAAGACCTGGCTCAACTACATCATCGAGGAAAAGACCATCCTGTGGTGGGGCGGCCTCGGGCGCTCCACCGAGCACACGGCATTCCTGCATCTCAAGAACGGCATCAAGGCACCGCTCACCGGTTCGCACCAGCTCAACGGTCCGTGGATTCCGGCGCAGATCGGCGCCCAGATCTTCATGGACGCCTTTGCGCTGGCCAACCCCGACGATCCGGATCGGGCGGCGCAGATGGTGCGCGCCGCCGCCTCCGTCAGCCATGACGGCGTGGCGCTCGATGCGGCCGTGCTGCTCGGCACCATGGAGGCGATGGCGTTCTCGGAGCGGAACGTCGACAAGCTGCTCGATGCCGGCCTCGGATATGTCAGCAACAACCAGCTGCTGAGCGTCGTTGACCAGCTCCGCAACCAGTGCGCCAAGACCGACGACTGGCATGAGGTGCGCGCCTGGATCGCCGGCAACCACGGCTACGCCCATTATGACGGGCCGTGCCACATGATCCCCAACCACGCCATCGTGCTGATGGCCCTGATGATGGCCGGCGATGATTTCGGCCGCTCGCTGAAGATCGCCACCACTGCCGGTTGGGACACCGACTGCAATGCCGGCAATGTCGGCTGCCTCAACGGCGTGCGGCTCGGGCTTGCCGCCCTCGACCAGGGCCCCGACCTGCGCGGCCCGGTCAGCGACTTCATGTATGTGGTCACCGCCGACGGCGCCGCCGGCATCACCGACGCGGTGCAGCAGACCCGCGGCATCGTCGCGGCGGCCAATGCGCTCAACGATGAGCCGGCTCCTGCGGCCCGTCCGAAATACGGTTTCGACTACCCCGGTGCGACGCAGGGCTTTGCGCTCTGCCCGCGCCATGTCGGCCGGCAGGCGGCGCTGCGGCTCGGCAATGCCGGCGCCGGGCTGGCGGTCGAGCTCAGCGGGCTGTCGCTCGGCGTCACCGGCTCGGTGTCGACCCCGGTGTTCGTCGAGCCGTTTGCGGCGCAGTCGAGCTTCGCCATGGTGGCGAGCCCGACGCTCTATCCGGGGCAGACCGTGACGGCTGTCATCGATCGGCCGGCCGGGGTCAAGGCGCGTCTCTACGCCCTGATCTACGACCGCGACGATGCCATCCAGCGCATCGAGGGCGAATGGTCCGATGCGGGGACGCTGACCTGGCTGGTGCCCGACACCAACGGTCTGCCGCTCTACCGGCTGGGAATCGAGTTCGGCTCGGACGGCCGCTTCGACGGCTCCGTGACGGTGAAATCGGTCGACTGGTCGGGCGCGCCGGTCGCCTTTGAAACCAAGGGCATGCTGGTCAAATCGATCTGGAACCTCACCCCGTTCTGGACTCGCGCCTGGGTGAGCTCGGCCAGGCACTTCGCGCCGGATTTCAAATACACGCTGTGCTTTTCGCACCCGCATGAGAACGGTGTCGCCACCACCGGCAGCCGCGACTGGGACAATTACTCGGTTGCCAGCTCCCTCGACTACTCGATCAATGACGGCGCTGGCCTGGTGGCCCGGGCTCGTGGTCACCGCCGCTATTATGCCGGCATGCTGCGCGGCCGCGAGGCGCTGATCATAAGGCGTTATGACGATGAGGTTGAGGTGCTGTCGCGCGTTCCGGTAGAGGTCGGCGCCGAAGGCAAGCGCGACCTCAAGCTGACCGTATCAGGTGACCGGCTGAGCCTCGTGGTCGATGGCCGCCCGGCCGGCGAGGCCACCGACGCCACCTTCAGCAGCGGCAGCGCCGGCTTCATCGTCGAGAAGGGGACCATCGTCGCCGATGGTTTCCTCGTCCACGCCGTGCACTAGTCAGGGCGCGCCAGTATCCCTGGAGCCGACGCCTGGCGCCGGCTTCCCCTGTTCCGAGGAGTTACCCCATGTCCCGCGACGAGGTGGCGCGCCGCGCCGCCCTAAAGCAGATCCACGAGCGCTACGCCTACTGGAACAACGTCCCGCATCGCGGCCTGATGGTGGAAGGTCGCCCGGCGATGACCCGCATCGACCCCGACAAGGTCGGCGACTTCGTGCTGGTGACGGTGCGCGACCCACTGATCGCCTATGCCGGCGATCCGACCGCCCATATCGGACAGTACCTCGAGGGAGCCGAACTGATCGGGGAATCCGGCATGTTCACCTCGATATCGGGCACCTATGAGGGCGCGAAGATCACCGTCGTTTCGGGTGGCAGCGGCTCGTCCGAGGCCGAACTGCTGCTCTATGATTTCATGGAGTTCTCCAACGCCCACACCTATCTGCGCGTCGGCGGCTCGGGCGGCGTCGGCACCGATGTGAAGCCGGGCGACATCGTGGTGTCCTCGGGTGTAGTGCGCGAGGAAGGCATGACCCGCGCCTATGTCGATCGCGCCTTCCCGGCCACCAGCCATTATGAAGTGGTGGCCGCCATGGCGCAGGCAGCCGACGAGCTCGGCGCCGACTACCATGTCGGCGTCACCCTGTCGGTCGACAGCGATTTCGCCGGCGTCGGCCGGCCCGGCGTCGGCGGCTACCTGCAGCCCTGGAACATCGAAATGCTGGCGACCTATAACCGCGCCGGCGTGCTCAACGGCGACCGGGAATCGGCGGCGGTGGTGACGCTCGCCGCGCTCTACGGCTTCCGCGGCGGTTCGGTGTGTTCGGTGGCCGACAATGTCATCACCAATGCCGAGTTCAGCCACGGCGCGGGGCACGCCAAGGCGATCGACGTGGCGCTCAAGGGCTGCGCCCTGCTCGACCGCATGGACAAGAAGCGCGCTGCCGCCGGCAAGAAATACTGGCTGCCTTCGATGGGGTGCTGAGCGCGCTCTAGCTGCGGCCGATCTTGCGCCAGCCCCAGGAAACCGGTGCTTCGGCGACGCTCTGGCGCTTGATCAGCTCGACCCCGACCTTGAAGTGGCGCACCGCGCGGCTCGGCTCGGCGATCCGGTCGAGCAGCAGGGTGAGCGCCACGGCCGCCATCTCCGAGACCGGCTGGCGCACTGTCGTCAGTTCCGGCTCGACGATCGAGGCCCAGGGGATGTCGTCGAAGCCGACGACCGACAGCTCGGTCGGGACCTGGATGCCGAGCTGGCGGGCGGCGCGCAGCACGCCGACCGCGATCAGGTCGTTGCCGCACATCACCGCGCTGACGTCCCGGCGCTCGAGGGCAGCGCGGATGCGTTCGGGCAGGTCGATGGCGAACGGCGCCTTTTCCTCCCACATCACCGTGGCATGCCCTGCCAGCGCCTCGATGAAACCGAGCCGCCGGTCGTCCTTGCTGGGGAGCACGCTCGCCGCCGTCAGCATGCCGATACGGGTATGCCCCATTTCCACCAGGTGCCGCGCCAGGTACTGGCCGCCCTCGTAGTCCTTGGTGGTGACGTTGTCGACGCTGAGGCTGGGTGTGCCGATCACCACGATGGGCACCGAATAGTCCGAGCTGACGACCTCGTCGGGCCCCGCCGTCTGACACCAGACCACGCCCTCGACGCCATGCTGTTCGAGGCGCCGGATGCCCTGCACCTCCTCGTCGACATGGCCCGAGGTGTCGATCAGCACCACGGTATAGCCGGCCTGCCGCGCGGCGCGCTCGAAGCTCTGCGCCAGGGCCGGGTAATAGGGGTTGTTGAGGTCGGGAAGCACCAGGCCCAGCGTCATGCTCTTGCCGGTGCGCACCGCCTGCGCCGAGCGGTTCGGGCGGTAGCCGAGCTGCTGCGCCACTTCGCGCACCCGGGCGCGCACTTCCTCGCCGATCGTGCCGCCGCCGTTGAGCGCATACGACACCGCCGCGATGGAGACCTTGGCCTCCCGCGCCACGTCACGGATCGTCGCGGACTTTCTCATTGTCGGCGGGCGCCCCATTTCCTGCCCCCAGCCAGTCCTAGAGTCGTTCGCCGGCCTTGTCGAACAGGAAAAGCCGGTCGGTCTCGAGCGTGAACCTCAGGGCCTCGCCCGGCCGGAGCCCGCTCAACCGCCGTTGCTCGATAGTCACCGGCGCGCCGCCCTCGGCATGGGCATAGACATAGGAGACGCTGCCCAGCTGCTCGACCACCTGCACGGTGCCGGCAAAGCCGCCATCCGCCGCAAGTTCCGAATGCTCCGGCCGGAAGCCGAGGGTCACCTCGTCGCCGGGGCGGGTGGTGTTGCGCCGCAGCGGCACGGTCAGGACCGCCTGGCCCAGCGTCGGCGCGGCGATCGTCGCCTTGCCGTCCGCCACCGACGAGACGGTCGCGGCAATGAAGTTCATCTTGGGCGAGCCGATAAAGCCGGCCACGAACAGGTTGTCGGGGTTCTCGTAGAGGTCGATCGGCCGCCCGACCTGCTCGATCCGGCCGGCGCGCAGCACCACGATCTTGTCGGCCAGCGTCATCGCCTCGACCTGGTCGTGCGTCACATAGATCATGGTGGCGCCCAGCCGCTGATGCAGCGCCGCGATCTCGAGCCGCATCTGCACGCGCAGCTCCGCGTCGAGGTTGGAGAGCGGCTCGTCGAACAGGAAGATCTTCGGGCTCTTGACGATGGCGCGGCCGATGGCGACGCGCTGACGCTGGCCGCCGCTGAGCGCCTTGGGTTTGCGCTTCAGATAGGGTTCGAGCTGCAGCACCCGCGCCGCTTCGAGCACCCGCTGCTGCCGTTCCGGCCTGGGCACATGCGCGATCTTGAGGCCGAAGCCGATATTGTCCTCGACGCTCATATGCGGATAGAGCGCGTAGGACTGGAACACCATGGCGACGCCGCGCTCGAGCGGCAGCATCCCGGTGACGTCGCGTCCGTCGATGGCGATGCTTCCTTCGGTGATGTTTTCGAGCCCTGCCAGCATGCGCAGCAAGGTCGACTTGCCGCAGCCGGAAGGGCCGACAAACACCACGAACTCGCCGTGCTCGACGTCGAGGTCGACGGACTTGATGATCTCGGCCTCGCCGAAATTCTTGCGGACGGATCTGAGCGTCAGGCCAGCCATGGTCAGTCTCCGATCCGGCGAACGCTGAGCCCGAGTGCCGGCACCGTGCCGCCCTCGATCAGGAAGCCGGCGCCGCCAGATGGGTAGGACGCATCGACCGCCTCGACGATCGGCTTGCCATTGATCGTGAGGCTGATCCGGTCGCCCACGGCGCTGACCTCGAACCGCTGCCGGCTGTTCGGCACAAAGTCGAACGGCACCGAGGCGAGGATGTCGAGCTGGTCGTCCCGGCGGCGCACGATCGACGCCTTGCCGTCATGCACCACACCCGCATAGTAGCGGCGGTGGCCGCGGGCGCGCACCACAAGTCCCGTCATCTCGTGCAGCTCGATCACCAGTTCGGAGGCGATGGCATAGTCGCTCCAGTCGCGCGTGCCGAAGGTGATCACGCCGTTACTGTCCGGATGCGACAGGGTGAAGGTGTTGTAGATGTCGGTCGCCCAGTGCTTGGCCGACGACACGAACTGCTTGGTCCAGAACGTCGTGGTATCCCAGGGCGTGAGCCGCGGCGTCAGCTCCTTCGAGCTTCCGAAGGTCAGGTTTTCCGGAGCGCCGGTCCAGTCGAGCGAGATGATGGCGATCCGGCCCGACAGGCGGTGTTCGGCCGAGAGTTCGAGACCAAGCCGATGGATCGGCCGCCCACCCGTATCGGGCACCTTGAAGGCGACCGGGTTGTCGCCCTGCGCGATCTCGATCCACGCGCCGTCGAGCCGGGCCAGCTGATCGGTCTCGTCGAAATAGTGGATGAAGAAGCGCGCCTTCGGGTTGACCGCTTCGAAGCCGCGGATGGTGCCGGTGACGGTCTGCGTGGCATAGAGCGTCGGGCTGGCGATCACCTCGAAATACGAGGTGTCCGACACGCCGCGCGGCTTGGGATCGATGAAGGTGGGCACCGAAACCGCCCCGGTCACCCCCGCTGCCAAGCCCTCGAAGCTGAGCTCCAGCCCGTTGGCCGCACTTGACGTATTGAGGTTGCCGACACTGGTGATCGCCTGGCGTCCCTGGTGCAGCGGACAGCGGGCAAAGCCCTGCACGGCGCCCGGAAACTCGAAGGCGAAGCGGCTTGCCGGGGCGGCGTAGCTTTCGCCCCTGAGCTGCGCAGCGCTGCGCAGCACGCGGCGGGTCTCGATCACCGCATCGGTGACGCATTCGCCGCCATCGGCGCCCACCACATACATCAGGTCCGCCACCGGTCCGCGAAAGTCCGGGCCGGTCTCGAGGCCCGCGAGCCCGAGGCGGATGCCGTTCAAGGCGCCGAGGTTGCCGGCGTTGCAATCGGTGTCCCAGCCCGAGGAGACGGCAATCTTCAGCCCCTTCTGGAAGTCGTCGCCACCCAGGAGGAACGAGGCGATCAGCAGCGCATGGTTGGGCACCATCGGACAATTGCCCGGGTAGCGTTCATAGCCGTGGTTGGCGCCCAACCAGTGCCGCACGGCGCGCCAGTCGTCGCCTGCCTTGGCGCATTGTTCGCGCACGTCGGCGATGACACCGTTGAGTTCGTTGCTCCGCGAGTAGCGAAGGCCGAGGTCGAGCAGCTTGTCGATATCGCGCTCGTCATAGGCCGCCGCCTGCATGGCTGCGAGCAGGCAGGCCGCTTCCACCGCCACGCCGTCATGGCTGACCGAGCCGGCGGCGCGGGCCATGGCTGCTGCCCGGTCGGGATCGGACGGGTTCACCATCGACCAGGTGTCGATGAAGATCTCGGCGCCGATCTGCTCGGCCATGCCCTTGCCGTTCATGGCGATCGAACCGCTGGCCGGGGCCGCGATGCCGTGCTTGAGCCGGAGATAGGCGGTGTGCTCGGTCGAGCGGCCGAGACCGCCCCACCAGAGCACCGTCTTGTCTTCGACGATGTAGTTGAGCCAGGTGTCGCCGATCGCCTTGGCGGAGATGTCGGCGGGAAAGCCGTTATCCTCGAGCGCCCGATAGAACAGGAACGTGCCCGAGATATCGTCGTCGGGGACGATCAGCGGCCAGTTCACCCGGTGGTTCACATAGTCTTCGACTTCACCGAAGGTGTCGCGGATGGCCTCGTAGGTCCAGCCTTCGACGGCACGCCCGAGATAGACGCCGATCAGCTTGCCGAGGACGCCGGCATAGGTCCTTTCGGCGACGGCGGTGAGCGGGGTGGGGGAGACACGGACGTTCATGGACTATCCTTTGACGGCGCCGGAGGTCATGCCGGAGATGAAGAAGCGCTGCAGCAGCAGGAAGAAGACGATGATCGGGGCGACCAGGATGAAGGCGCCGGCCATCAGCGCGCCCTGGTCGGTGGCGTAGGTGCCGTTCATCGACAGGTAGCCCAGCGTCATGGTGATGTTGGATCGCCCCTTCTGGAAGGTCGAGGTGATCAGGAACTCGTTCCAGGAGTTGAGGAACACGATGATCGCCACGGTGATCAGGCCCGGGCGCATCAGCGGCAGGATCACGTGCAGAAACGTCTGCAGCGGATTGGCCCCATCCATGAACGCGGCATCGTCGACATCCTGCGGGATCGAAATGACGTAGGCACGCAACAGGAAGATCGAGATCGGCAGGTTGATGGCGGCGAGGATCAGCGACGTCGCAGCGAAATTCCCCACGATCCCCAGCTTGGCGTAGACGAAGTAGAGCGGGAACAGGAACAGCTGGATCGGCACCGTCGTCGCGCACAAGAAGTAGATGGTGATCAGTTGCCAGCCGGGGATCTTGCGCCGCGCCAGGGCGAAGGCGGCGAGCGATGCAAAGGCGAGCGTGATCAGCGTCGTGGTGCCGCTCAGCAGCAGGGAGTTGACGATGCCGATCGAGAACTTGCCGCCGTTCCAGGCTCGGGCGAAGTTGTCGAGGCTGAGGCTCTCGGGCAGGCTCAGCGGGTTGGCGACGATCGCCGTATGCGGCTTGAAGGCGTTGAGCGCCACCAGCGCCAGCGGCAGCAGCGCCACCAGCACCGCGCCGATGAGGAAAACGTTGGCGAGCGTACGGGAGAGGGGGGATGCGCTGGTCTGCATGTCAGGCCTCGAGGCTCGCGCGGCTCATGCGCACATAGACGATCGATGCGATGAGCCCGAAAAAGCTCATCACCAGGGCCACCGCCGCGGCCTTGCCGACCTGGAAGCTGGTGAAGGCGAACTTGTAGGCATAGGTCGAGAGCATCTCGGTGGCGCGCGCCGGCCCGCCCTGGGTGATCAGGTAGATGTAGTCGAAGGTGAGGAACGAGAAGATCGTGACCAGCACCAGCATCAGCCCCAGCGTGGGCAGGATGTTCGGCAGCGTCACGTTCCAGAACACCTGCCAGCCATTGGCGCCCTCGAGAAACGCCGCTTCGAGTTGCTCTTCCGGCGTCTGCCGCATGGCGGCGAAGAACACCACCGTCAGGTAGCCCCAGAAGTGCCAGATATCGACGCCGGCCACCGCATAGAGGGCGGTCGAGGGCTCGGTCAGCGGGCTCGACAGCGGGATGAAGTTCTTGGAGACGAACCCCAGGAGCCCCGAGACCGGCGACAGGATGATGTTCTGCCAGATCACCGCGTTCGCCACCGGGGCGAGCACATAGGGCAGGAGGAAGATTACCTGGTAGACAGCACCGGATTTGCGCCGGCTCAGCAGCAGCGATGCCGCAACGAGCGCAATGGCCATCGGGATGGTCAGAAAGATCAGCGCCCACTGGATATTGTTGGTGATCGCCGCCCAGAACACGTTGTCGGCGAATAGCGCCTCAAAGTTGTCGAGCCCGACGAACGCAGGAGCGGAGACGCCGTCCCAGCGCGAGAACGACGCGCCGAAGGTCAGCAGCGCCGGCAGCAGCACGATGGCCACACTGAGCAGCAAGGCCGGCGTGACGAACAGCACGTGATAGGCTCTCTGTGACAACGGCTTCAATGTCCGCGACCCTCCGTTGTCAATTAGTGAAACGTTTAATGTGGCGATGTCAAGTGAGCTTCCTCGATCTATTCTAACTCATGCCGGTGCTGCGGCGCTTGCAGGAAAATGCCGGGCTTTGCCGCTGCGGACGGATCTGCGGATCAAGGCGTGACCGGCGCTAGAACAGCTCGAAATAGCCCAGTGCGTCGCCGATCGCTTCCTCCTCGTAGCCGAGATGGCTGAGCAGCACGCGTTCGAGGGCGCGGTAGATTTCGAGCGTATCGGCAAAGCGGCTGGGGCCGGGCTCCAGTGCCAGCTCGCCGAGCGCATCGATCAGGCGGATCAGCAGTTCGTGCACCACCACATGCTCGGCGCGCAGCCGGTCGGCGATCGCCTTGAAGCCGGCGCCCTGCGCGGCGATAGCCGGAAAGATCGCTTCGTCCTCGATCGAATGGTGCACGTTGACGATATTGCAGTGCTGGCCGCAGAGGTTCCCGAAGCGCCGGTAGTTGGCCACCATGGCGAGGCCGGCGGCCTCGTCGGTGGCGGCTTTGGCGCCGACCTCGCCGGCCGCGGCCCGTTCGATCAGCACGGCAAGCGTCTTCATGTTGGCGCGCAGGTGATCGTGCACCTCCCTGAGGTGCAACCCGGGGGCGCGCTGCGCCTCGGTCAGGCCTTCGAGCTTGATGGGCGCGGGCCGGGTGGCGTCGTCGAGAAATCCGATATCGAGCAGCATCCCCGTCAGATGGGACGATGAAGTCGACCCGTCAACAAGGCACCTCGGAGTGACCGCTCACAGCACCTTGCCGGGGTTGAGGATGCCGTTGGGGTCGAGGGCTGCCTTGATCGCCTGCATCATCTCGAGCGCCACCGGATCCTTCACCTGCCGCAGCAACCCCGACTTCAGCTGCCCGATGCCGTGCTCGGCCGACACCGACCCGCCGAGCTTCCGCACCACGGCGTAGATTGCCGCGTTGGCATCGGCCTCACGCGCCATGAACGCCTTCGGGTCGGCGCCGGCAGGCTGGCTGAAGTTGAAATGGATATTGCCGTCGCCCATGTGGCCGAACGGGCAGGGGCGCACGCCGGGAATGGCGCGCTCCACCGCGGCGCTGCCCTCGGCGATCAGCTCCGGCACAGCACCGATCGGCACCGAGACATCGTGCTTGATCGAGGCGCCTTCCTTCGATTGCACCTCGCTCATCTGTTCGCGCGCCGCCCACATCAGGCCGCGATCGGCCTCCGACTCGGCGACCACGGCATCGGCGACGAGGCCCGAACCCAGCGCTTCTTCGAGCGCCGCCTGCAGCGCCCCGGGCGCGCCACCCTTCATCCGGTTCACTTCGGCAAGCACATACCAGGGCGAGAGGCTGGCCGTCGGGTCGCGCGGCAGCAGCCCGTATTTCAGCTGCAGCTCGATGCCGAACCGGTTCATCAGCTCGAACGCGGTGAGCCGCGAACCGGCCCGTTCGCGCAGCAGGTAGAACAGTTTGAGCGCCACGCCGGGATCGGCCACATTGATCAGCGCCGTCTCCTGCGCTTCAGGGATCGGGAACAGCTTGACCGTCGCCGCGGTGATGAACCCGAGCGTGCCTTCGGCGCCCACCAGCAGGTCCTTCAGGTCGTAGCCGGTATTGTCCTTCTTCAGCGCGTTGAGCCCGTTATAGAGCCGACCATCCGCCAGCACGGCCTCGACCCCCAGCGTCAACTCCCTGGCATTGCCATAGGCCAGCACCTGCACGCCGCCGGCATTGGAGCTGAGGACGCCGCCGATCCGCGCCGAACCCTGTGAGGCGAGCCACAGCGGGAAGATCGCACCGGCCGCTTCCGCCACCTGGTGCGCCTCTTCGAGGATCAGTCCGGCTTCCACCGTCATGTGCCCGGCCGCCGCGTTCACCTCGCGCACCCGGTTGATGCGGGAGAGGTTGACGATCACTTCGTTGCCGCTGAGCGGCACCTGCCCGCCGACCAGTCCGGTATTGCCGCTCTGCGGCACCAGCGGCACCCGGTGCTGGTTGGCCCAGCGGCAGATCGCCTGCAGGGCTCCCACGCTCCCCGGCAGCGCCACCGCCACTGCCGGTGCATGGAAGCGTTTGCGCGGCTCGGTGAGGTAGCTCGTCATCTCCCGGATATCGGTGAGCAGCGCGCCGTCATCGCCGACCAAGGGCTTCAGGGCACGGACGATGTCTTTGGGTGTGAGCGTGGTCATGGCGGGGGAAGATAGCCCCGGGCGGGCTTGGCGCAAGGGCGAACTTGCCCGCGCCAAGCCCCTATGCGACAAGCGGCGCCAACGAGACATTCCATACGGGAGCAAGACGATGGCGCAGGGTCTGATGGCCGGCAAGAAGGGCCTGATCATGGGCGTGGCGAACAACCGTTCGATCGCCTGGGGCATCGCCAAGGCCCTTGCCGACCAGGGTGCCGAGATCGCCTTTTCCTACCAGGGCGAGGCGCTGAAGAAGCGCGTCGAGCCGCTCGCCGCCGAAATCGGCGTCACCACGCTGGTCGAGTGCGACGTGTCGAACGATGCTGCGATGGACGAGACCTTCCGGGTGCTCAAGGACAAGTGGGGGACGATGGATTTCCTCGTCCACGCCATCGGCTTCTCCAACAAGGAAGAGCTCGAGGGCCGCTACATCAACACCAGTGCCGAGAATTTCGCGCTGACCATGAACATCTCGGTCTACTCGTTCACCGCCGTGGCCAAGCGCGCCGAGGCGATGCTGAACCCCGGTGGTTCGCTGCTGACCCTGACCTATTACGGCGCCGAGAAATACGTGCCGAACTACAACGTCATGGGCGTCGCCAAGGCGGCGCTCGAGGCCTCGGTGCGCTACCTGGCACATGACCTCGGCCCGCAGAACATCCGCGTCAACGCCATCTCGGCCGGCGCCATCAAGACGCTCGCCGCCTCCGGTATTTCGGGCCTTCGCACCATGCTGCATTTCCAGGAGAAGGCGGCGCCGCTGAAGCGCAACGTCACCCAGGAAGAAGTCGGTTCGGCCGCGCTGTACCTGCTCAGCGACCTCGCCTCCGGCGTCACCGGCCAGGTGCAGTATGTCGATTGCGGCTTCAACATCATCGGCATGCATGTCGATGACGAAGCAGCAGCGACGCCCACCGCCTGATCTGTCCAGGGCTGCCGCGAGGCAGCCCTTTCTGTTTCCGAGCTCGAGACATGACCATCGACTGGCCCGAACTTTATTTCATCCGGCACGGCGAAACCGACTGGAACGCCGAGGGGCGGTACCAGGGGTCGAAGGATATCCCGCTCAACGACATCGGTCGCGGCCAGGCCGATCTCAACGGCAAGCTGCTGGTCCAGATCCTCGAGCGCGCCCGACGCAGCCCGACCGATTTCAGCTGGCATGCCTCGCCGCTCGGCCGCACCCGCGAAACCATGCAGCGGGTGCGCTCGGCCTTTGCCGCGCCCCTGCCCGAGGTAGCCTTCGACCAGCGGCTGGTCGAAGTGTCGTTCGGCATCTACGAGGGCCGGCTGCATACCGAGCTGAGCTCGGGCGAGATGGCGATCGCCGGCGAGCGCGATGCCAGCTTCTGGGATTTCCGTCCGCCCTCGGGCGAGAGTTATGAGGATGTGGCGCAGCGCGTGCAGAGCTTTGCCTCCGACACGCTCAGGGGGCCCGCCATCATCGTGGCGCATGGAGGGATTCTGAGGATCCTCCGCCGCCTGATCGAGGATTTTCCGGCCGAGCGCGCGGTGAACTGGTTCCCGCCGCAGGATTCGGTGGTGCATTTCATCGACGGCAAGAGCGTCGTCTACCCTGCCGGTCATAGCTGGGACGATTGAGAGCGGGCGGATGTCGACTGCATTCGCCACCATCATCCACGATACCGAAGGCAAGCTCGTCGCGCCGATCCGTGCTGCCGCGCCGGCGCTGCGGCGGATCTTCTCCGGCTTTGCCGCCAGCCTGACCGAAGCCACCGAGCCACGCATCGCCACCGTGCTGCGCGAGACGCTCGGCGCCCGCGTCGCCTCGCATCCAACCGGCGAAGCGATCATCGGGCTGGCACGGCGTAACGCCGTGGCGCTGGCGCTCGAAGGCGACGCGGACCGCGTGCTCTATTCCGACATGGATCACGTGCTGCGCTGGATCGATGCCGAGCCGGCCGAGATGCATGCGGTGCTCGCGGCGCAGCCGGAAGCCCAGCTCCTCATTATCGGCCGCACCGCGGAAGCGATGGCGGCGGTGCCGCGGCGGCTGCGCGATACCGAGACACCGGTTAACCGCGCCTACGAGCTGTTGACCGGACGCGCCGCCGACCTGCTGTTCGCGGTCCGCCGTATCGACCGGGCAGCGGCCGGCGACATCGTTACCCATAGCCGCGTCGACACTATCGCCAACGATGTCGAATGGCCGCTCCTCGCCGAGCAACGCGGCCATCGCGTCGGCTATGCGGCGGCGCACGGGCTCACCTACCGGACCATCGACCAATACGGGGCGGCTGCCGACAGCTACGACCATGATCCGCTGCAGTGGATTCGCCGCATCGAGATGGCCGGCGACATGGCACGGGCGATGCGGCCCTACCTGCGTCCGTCGGATGAGCGATGATGGACGACATTTCGATCCGTCCGTGGCTGGAAACGGACTCTGCCGTCGAGCTGACCGAGTTGCTGCACCGCGCCTATGCCCGCCTTGCCGCGATGAACCTGCGCTTCTGGGCGACGCACCAGAGTGCCGAGGTGACCGAGCAGCGTATCGCATCGGGCGAGTGCTTCGTCGCCGTTGCAGACGGAGCGATCTGCGGCACCATCCTGTTCCGCAATGCGTCCCGCACCAGCGGCAGCCCCTGGTATGATCGGCCGGATGTCGCCTCGTTCGGCCAGTTCGCGGTCGAGCCTGGCTTGCAGAGCCACGGCCTCGGTCGCCGGCTCGTCGCGCATGTCGAAGCGCGCGCCGCCGCCTCAGGCGCGCGGGAACTAGCGCTAGATACCGCGGAGCCGGCGACGCATCTCATCGAGTGGTACACCCGCCTCGGCTACCGCTTCATCGAACACGCCCAGTGGCAACACACCAACTATCGCAGCATCGTGCTGAGCAAGACGCTTGGCTCCCGCCCGGCTGAGTGACGCGAGCTCCTGTCCGATTGTAACTCCCGAGCAGATGGCCTATGTCTTGGCATATGCCAAGGAGGCGCCAATGTCTCAATCCCGCACGGTCAGCCTGTTCCGGAACGGCCGAAACCAGGCGGTCCGGATACCGGTTGAGTTTGAGCTCCCCGGCGACGAAGCGACGATCCGCAAGGAAGGTAACCTGCTGATCATCGAGGCCAAGGCGAAGAAACGAGGCTTGCTGGAAGTCTTGCACGAGATGCAGCCCCAGGCACCGGAAGATGCATTCCCTGAAATTGACGACGACCACCTTCCCGCGCGGGAAGTCGATCTGTGAGCCACCTGGTGATGCTCGACACCAACACCGTGTCGGGGCTTGTCAGAAACCCTCACGGCAGGTTGCTGGAGCAGATCGCCAGCGTTGGTGAGAACCGGATCTGCGTCAGTGCCATCGCGGCCGCCGAACTGCGCTATGGGATACGGAAGAAGGGCTCGGTGAAACTGGAGAGAGACATCGAGGCCGTTCTGGCAACGCTGGACATCCTTCCATTCGAGCCTCCCGCCGACGCCTTCTACGGTCAGATACGTCACACACTGACGTCGGCCGGCACGCCGATCGGTCCGGTCGATTACTTCATCGCCGCCCACGCGCTATCGCTCGGCCTGACCCTGGTCACCGCCAACACTGGTGAGTTCTCGCGGGTGCCGGGACTGAAGGTCGAGAACTGGCTCGATTGACCGTCTCGCCGAGTGCCCCTGGAGCGCTTTCAGGAAAAGTTGCCGACTTTTCCGGTTCGAAAGCGCGACAAAATCAAAGATCTGGAGCGTTTCGCCGTTTCAATGAAACGGTGAAATGCTCTAGAACCGCCGCAGTCCTCGGGGCACCCTCATGAGCTTCAATACCTTCGGTCACCTGTTCCGTTTCACCACCTGGGGCGAAAGCCATGGGCCGGCATTGGGCGTGGTGGTCGATGGCTGCCCGCCCGGGCTGCCGATCTCGGCCGAGGCGATCCAGCGCGATCTCGATCGCCGCAAGCCCGGCCAGTCGCGCTTCACCACGCAACGCCGCGAGGACGACCAGGTACGCATTCTCTCGGGCGCCTTCGAGGATGAGCGCGACGGGCAGCTGAAGACCACCGGCACGCCGATCTCGCTGATGATCGAGAACACCGACCAGCGCTCCAAGGACTATTCCGAGATCAAGGACAAGTACCGTCCCGGCCACGCCGATTTCACCTACCATCAGAAATACGGCATCCGCGACTACAAGGGCTCGGGTCGTGCGTCGGCGCGCGAAACCGCGGCGCGGGTCGCCGCCGGGGCGGTGGCGCGCCTGGTGATCCCGGATGTCACGGTGCGCGCCAGCCTGGTGCAGATCGGTCCGCACAAGATCGATTATGCGCGCTTCGACTGGGCCCAGGTGGATCAGAACCCCTTCTTCTGCGCCGATCCGGTCGCTGCCAAGGAGTGGGAAGTCTATCTCGACGGTATCCGCAAGGCCGGCAACTCGGTCGGTGCGGTGATCGAAGTGGTGGCCGAAGGCGTGCCGCCCGGCTGGGGCGCGCCGATCTACGGCAAGCTCAGCGCCGACCTTGCCTCGGCGATGATGTCGATCAATGCGGTGAAGGCGGTGGAGATCGGCGCCGGCTTCGAGGCGGCCGAACTCACCGGTACCGAAAATGCCGACGAGATGCGGGCCGGCAATGCCGGGCCGTACTTCACCTCGAACAAGGCGGGCGGTATCCTGGGCGGCATCTCCAATGGCGATCCGATCGTCTGCCGCTTCGCGGTCAAGCCGACCTCGTCGATCATCACGCCGCGCCAGACGGTGACCACGCATAACGAAAACACCGAAGTCATCACCAAGGGGCGGCACGACCCCTGTGTCGGCATCCGCGCCGTGCCGATCGGCGAGGCGATGATGGCGGTGGTGCTGGCCGACCATTTCCTGCGCCACCGCGGCCAGACCGGACGCGAAGGCGGCATCGGCTACTGACGCCTCTCGCCGCCGATCCGTATCGGCCGCAGCCTTCTGCGGACGCTGCTTACAATCGAGAAAATTGTCGGCGGCAAGCACGCGCTTGTGCGCATTGACGGTCGCCCGGCACTTTGGCTTTCTGCTGCAACAAGCCGTAAGTCATTGCCAGTGCACGGATTTTCGTAAGGGTAAGTGCTGGACGACTACGCGGTCGCACTGAGACAGCCGAGGGATCGTCCGATGTTCGAGCATTGCCGCGCCTTTGTGATTGCCGCCAACGCCGTCGAAACGCGCGCCCTGGAACTGACCGCGCACAGTCTCGGCTTTGGCGAGGTGGCCAGCCGACTGGGCGGTTCGGGCGCGACGCTGTCGCGCGCCGTCATCACCTATTTTTTCGTCGACTATCGGCTGGCTGACGACGAGCTGCTCGATGTCATCGACGCGGTGCGCGAGGAGCGCAGCGCGCGCCTCTGCTATTCGCCGGTGATCCTGTTCACCGACGACTGTCCCTACTCGACCATGCTGAAATATGTCCGCTTCGGCTTCGACGATGTGGTCGGCCTGCCGCAGAGCCGCGACGTGCTGGCCGAGCGGCTGGCGGAACAGCTGGACAGCGAGCTGGTCTATGTCGAGGCCAAGGACTATCTGGGCCCGGACCGCCGCCGCCTGGACTCCGGGGCCGAACTCAGGGTCGGCATCTCGTCGCATACCCGCGTGACCTTTGTGCGCGACGCGCGGCACGGCATCAGGGTGCTGCGGCGCGAAGAGCGCGGCCATCGCTTCCGCGCGCGGCCCGATCCCGGCACGCATTTCATGCCGAAACTGTTCGGCCACCGCGCGGTCTAGCTACTGCGCCGGAAGCCCGCGACGATCTCCCGATTGCCGTCGCCCCCGGCAATCGGCGAGCCGATGGCGAAGCGCTGGGCCCACCCCGCTTCCGCCAGATGGGCGGTGACCCGCAACACCGCCTCGGCCACGGCGGCATCGTCGGTGACGATGCCGCCTTTCCCGATCTTCTCGCGTCCGACTTCGAACTGCGGCTTGATCAGGATTACGGCCTCGGCCGTCGGAGTTGCCAGCGCCAGGGCCGGATCGATCACCTTGAGGATCGAGACGAAACTGACATCGGAGACGATCAGTTCGATCGGCTCGGGGATCAGCTCCACCGTCAGGTCGCGCCCGTTGACGCCCTCGAGCGAGATCACCCGCGGATCGGCCTTCACCCGCTCATGCAACTGGTCGTGGCCGACATCGACGGCGTAGACCCGCTTCGCGCCGCGTTCCAGCAGCACCTGGGTGAAGCCGCCGGTCGAGGCCCCGAGATCGAGGCAGGTCCGCCCGGCCGGATCGATGGCCCCGGCATCGAGGCCCGCCAGCAGCTTCAGCGCCGCGCGCGACACATAGCTGGCGGCCGGATCGTCGAGGCCGATCACGTCGTCGGGGCCGACCTGCTGATTGGGTTTGCGCGCCACGGCGCCATTCACCACCACCGTGCCGCGCAGCACGGCGTCCCGCGCCCTGGCCCGGCTCGGCAGCAGGCCGCGCTGCTCCAGCGCCTGGTCGAGACGGATGCGTTCGCTCACGAGCCCATGAGCTTCCGGATCTTGCCGACCGCCGCGTCGGTGGGCTCGCCATAGGCGATGGTGCCTTCGAAGCTGCCGTTCTTGTTGATCAGGAACACCGAGGCGGTGTGGTTGACCAGATAGAACCCGTCGGCATCCGGCTCGGTGGTTTCCGATGCGGCGCCGAACGAGGCCTTGGCTGCCGTGGTCTCGGCGTCGTCGCCGACGAGGCCGATGGTGCCGGGAAACGCGCTCAGATAGTCGGCGAGCACTTCCTTGGTGTCGCGCTTGGGATCGACGGTGACGAAGATGGTGCGCAACTGATCGGCGTTGAGCCCCAGCTGCTGTTTCCACGCCGCCGATTCCGCCAGCGTCGTCGGGCAGACATCGGGGCAGTGGGTGTAGCCGAAGAATACCAGGCTGGGCGTGCCCTTGAGATTGGCCTCGGTGAAGGTGCCGCCCAGCGTCGATTGCAGCGCGAACGGCTTGCCCGTCACCGCCAGTGGCGCGGTCGGCGGCCGGAAGAAGAACAGCACCGTGGCGCCGAGCGCCGCCACGACGACCAGCGTCCACAGGATGATGCGAAAGCGCGACAGCGCCACGGAGTTGGTTTCGGCCATGCCCTTGCCCAGATAGTTGGCGTCTTGAGTTGCGCCTTATAGCGCCGGGCGAACAATTCTGGCGCGCGGCATTGTCGCGCGCTCACCGATGTTTGAAGCGCTCGACCTTACTGCGGGTCGAGCGGCTCGGTGCCGGTGGGTTGGCCATTGCGCAGGGTGATCTTTTCGATCCGCATCTCGGCCTGCTTCAGCAGCGCTTCGCAATGCGCCTTCAGCGCCTCGCCGCGCTCATAGATGGCGATAGACTCGGCTAGAGGCGCCTGGCCGCTTTCGAGCTTGCCGACAATGCCCTCGAGTTCACGCAGCGCCGCCTCGAAGCTCATCAGCTTGATGTCGTCGGCGGGAGCGGGGGAATCGGCCATGTCAGTTCCTCGATGAGGTTCGTTGCTAGCTTGCGGCCATCAACATTTCAACATGCGCGGCAGCGCCGGTGGCGAGGCCGTGCCGGTCGTAGCCACCTTCCAGCATCGAAACCAGCCGCCCTTCGCACACCCGCTCGGCCACCTCCACCAGCCTCTCGGTGACCCAGGCAAAATCCTCGGGGTGCCAGTTGAGCCCGGCCAGCGGGTCGCGATAGTCGGCATCGAAGCCGGCCGAGACCATGAGGAAATCCGGCCGGAATGCTGCCAGCGCCGGCAGGATGCGATCGCTGTAGGCGGCGCGCATCTCGGCCCCGCCGCTGCCGGCGGCGAGCGCTGCATTGCAGATATTGCCCACGCCGGTGAAGCTCGGCGCGCCGGTGCCCGGATAGAGCGGCATCTGGTGGCTCGAGGCGTAGAACACCGTCGGATCGTCCTTGAAGATATCCTCGGTGCCGTTGCCATGGTGCACGTCGAAATCGACGATCGCCACGCGCTCGGCGCCGAACTTGCGCTGCGCCTCGCGCGCCACCACGGCGATCGAATTGATCAGGCAGAACCCCATCGGCCGGTCGATCTCCGCGTGGTGACCGGGCGGGCGTACGGCACAGAAGGCGTTGCGCACTTCGCCCAGCGCCACCGCCTCGAGCGCCGCAAGCCCGCCGCCCAGCGCCGTAGCGGCTGCCTCCAGCGAGTGCGAGGAGATGAAGGTGTCCTCGTCGATCTGGCCGATCCCCTCGGCCGGGCGGGCCCGGGTGAGGATGCCCAGATAATTGGCGTCATGCACCAGTTCGGCCAGCGTCAGGTCGGCCGACGGCGCCTCACGCCGGATCAGCCGGTCAAAACGGTCGGCACTCAGTGCCTCCTCGACCGCCCGGATCCGGTCGGGCCGTTCGGGGTGTCCGGTCGGGGTGGCGTGGCTGGCAAAATTGGGTTGTGAGACGAGGAGAGTGGCCATGGGCTCGGGAGTTGTCGCTGCCCGGATAGCTTGACGTTGTGCTCACGAGCTTGTCAAACCTCGCGGCATGGCCAGCGCCGTTCATTCTTCAGCCGATCTGCTCGAACTCGCGGCGCGATTGCGTGCCGGCGAGCTCGTCGCCTTCCCCACCGAGACCGTCTATGGCCTCGGTGCCGACGCCACCAGTTCGGATGCGGTGCTGAAGATCTACGAGACCAAGGGGCGGCCGCGCTTCAACCCGTTGATCGTCCACGTTGCCGACCTCGCCATGGCCGAGCGCTTCGTGAGCTTCACCCCAATGGCCCGCAGGTTGGCGGAATTCTGGCCCGGCCCCCTGACCCTGGTACTGCCCAGGCGCCCGGAAGCCGGGCTGTCGGACCTGGTGACCGCAGGTCTCGATACGGTCGGGATCCGCATTCCGGCTCATCCGCTGGCCCTCGCCCTGATCCGCGAGACCGGCCGGCCGCTGGCGGCGCCCTCGGCCAATCGGTCCGGCAAACTGTCGCCGACGACGGCCGCGCAGGTCGAACGCTCCTTCAACGGTGCCGTGCCGGTGCTCGAAGGCGGTGCTTCCGAGGCGGGAGTCGAGTCGACCATTCTGGCGGTGGAGGGCGACCTGGTGACGCAGCTGCGTGCCGGCGCCCTGCCGCGCGACGAGATCGAGGCCAAGCTCGGCCGGCCCGTGGTGGTGGCAAAACACGATGCGGCCATCGCCGCGCCCGGCATGCTGGCGAGCCACTATGCGCCCAACGCCACCCTGCGGCTCGATGCCGAGCACGCCGAGCCGGGCGAAACCTGGCTCGGCTTCGGTCCGGGTCCCGATGGCGCCAACCTGTCGCCCAGCGGCGACCTGCGCGAGGCCGCGCGCAACCTGTTCGCGATGCTGCACCGGCTGGACGAAGGGGCGACGCGGATTGCCGTGGCGCCGATCCCGCGCCAGGGCCTCGGCGAGGCGATCAACGATCGGCTGAAACGGGCCGCCGCGCCGCGCCCGCAATCGTGATCGGTGCTCGGCTGAGTCCTGTTATCATACCAACTAAGTGTTAATGCCTATCTGGGCGGAATGCTGCCATGCGCCGCGATCCCGCTCCCCCATCTGCCCGCGACGAGATCGGACTGGCCGAACTGGTCAGTGCCCTGAGTCATGCGCTCGACATTACCGAGGGCCAGCCGGTTGGACACGGGGTGCGCTGCTGCTGGATCGGCATGCAACTGGGCAAAGCGCTCGGCTTCGACACGGCGACACTCGGCGATCTCTACTATGCGCTGCTGCTCAAGGATGTCGGCTGCAGCTCGAACGCCGCCCGCATCTGTCAGCTCTACCTGGCGGACGATCTGAGCTTCAAGCATGGCTTCAAGCAGGTCGACTCGGCGTTGCCGGAGATCCTGCGTTTCGTCTTCGCCCATACCGGCCTCAAGGCCGGGCTTGCCGCGCGGTTCCGCTCGATCGTCCACATCGCCATGCATGGCGGCGAGATCGCGCGCGAACTGATCGAAACCCGCTGCACCCGCGGCGCGGAGATCGCCCGGCAGATGCGGTTCTCGGAAGCGGTCGCCGAAGCCATCCTCGACCTCGATGAGCACTGGGACGGCAACGGCAAACCCCTGGGGAGGCAGGGCAGCGAGATCTCGCCGCTGGCCCGCATCGCGCTCTTGGCGCAGGTGGTCGACGTGTTCTTCATGAGCTCGGGGCCCGAGGCGGCGATGCGTGAGGTGGAGCGCCGGAGCGGGATCTGGTTCGATCCGGCCTCTGCCGCAGCGTTTCTCGATATTGCACGCGACGCGCAGTTCTGGACCACGCTGGCGGCCCCGGATCTCGAACAGTGGGTGATCGCGCTCGAACCGCAGAAGCGCTCGATCGAGGTCGATGACGACTATCTCGACGACATCGCCGCGGCCTTCGCCAAAGTCGTGGATGCCAAGAGCCCCTATACCAGCGGTCACAGCGACCGGGTGGCGCTGTTCGCCGACCTGATCGCGGAGCAGTTCGGCTTTTCGGACGAGCGTCGACGCTGGCTGAAACGGGCCGCGCTGCTGCACGATATCGGCAAGCTGGGCGTCTCGAACCAGATCCTCGACAAGCCGGGCAAACCCGACGCCGACGAATGGGAGGCGATACGCCGCCACCCGGCCCTCGGCGAGACCATCCTCGGGCGGATCACCTCGTTCGCCGAACTGGCACGCGTCGCCGGCGCCCATCATGAGCGGCTGGATGGCAAGGGCTATCCACGCGGGCTGGATGCCGCCGCGATCGACCTCGAAACGCGCATCGTCACCACCGCCGACGTCTTCGACGCACTGACCGCCGAACGCCCCTATCGCGCCGCCATGTCGGTGTCGCAGGCCTTCGCCATCATGGATGCCGATGCCGGCACCGCGATCGATCCCGGTTGTCTCGCGGCTCTCAAGCGCGCCATGCTGGAAGTCGAGGCCGTCGCGGCCTAGCGCGCTTCGGGGAAGCCTGCGGTCGCAGCGCCCTAGTTGTCCCGCACCTTGTACGGCTTCTGGTCGCGCCAGAACCGCATCAGGCTTTCGAGGTCCGGATCGGCCTGTTCGGGCAGAACCACCCGCAGCGTGGCATAGAGATCTCCCGCGCCATGGAGGCCCTTGCCCTTGAGACGCAGCGCCTTGGCGGTGTTGACCGAGGCGGGCAGGTTCAGCTCGGCCGAGCCGTCGAGGGTGGGGACACGCACCTTGCCGCCCAGCACCGCCTCATAGAGCGTGATCGGCACATCGACCCGCAGGTCCGCGCCGTCGCGCCGGAACTGCTTGTGGCGCTCGAACTTCACCGTGACGATGGCATCGCCCGGCGGGCCGCCCATCGGCGAGGGATGGCCCTGGCCCTTGAGCCGGATCTGCTGGCCTTCCTCGACCTTTTCGGGAAGCTTGACGTTCAGCACCTTGCCGGTCGGCATGCGCAGCGGCACGCTCTGGGCGGCATGGGCTTCCTCGAGCGTTACCGTGACGGTGGCGTTGATGTCTTCACCACCCATGCCGCTGGCGCGACCGCCCTGAAAGCCGCCGCTCGATGCGCCCGTGAATGGGTCCCAGCTCTGGCTGCCGCCGGCGCCGCGGGTCGGGCCGCGTTGCTGGCCGCCAAAGCCGGACATGAACTCCTTGAGGATGTCCTCGGCCGAAAAACCGCCGGCGCCCGCGCCGGCACCCGGGCGCGCACCGCCGCCGGCGCCGCGGCCGAAGCCGGCAAAGCGGGGGCTGCCGTCGGCGTCGATTTCGCCGCGGTCATAGCTGGCCCGCTTTTCCTTGTCGGACAGGAAGTCATAGGCCGACGACACCTCGGCGAACTTCGCGTGGGCCTTCGGATCGTCCTGGTTCTGGTCGGGGTGATGCGCCTTGGCGAGCTTGCGATAGGCGGACTTGAGGTCTTTTTCAGTGACGGACCTCGGCACCCCGAGCACGGTATACGGGTCGCGCATGGGTTCCTTCAATTCGGGGCGGGTTGGGATTTGCTTTCGCGGCCCGCGCCATCCTATATGGCCATGCGCTCCGGGCTTGTCCAGACTGGCGCGTCACGAGGGTAAAACCATGCCGGCAACCACACTTACCGAGCGGCTGTTCGACGACTCCGACACCGCGCCGATCGATCCCTGCTCGCTGTTCGAGGAGTGGTTCACCGCGGCGCAGGAAAGTGAGCCGAACGACCCGCACGCCATGGCGCTGGCCAGCGTCGATGCCGATGGCATGCCGGATGTGCGCATGGTGCTGCTCAACCAGCGCGACGCGCGCGGCTTCTGCTTCTTCACCAATTTCGAGAGCGACAAGGGCCGCGAGTTGCTGGCCCACCCCAAGGCCGCCTTCGTCATGCACTGGAAGACGCTGCGCCGGCAGATCCGGGTCCGTGGCCCGGTGGAAGTGGTCGCCGACAAGGAAGCCGACGCCTATTTCGCGACCCGCGCCTGGGTCAGCCAGATCGGCGCCCATGCCAGCAAGCAGTCGCGGCCGCTGGCCAACCGCTATACCCTGCTCGAGCGCGTCGAAACCCTGAAGAAGAGTTTTGGCGAAGACGAGCCGGTGAACCGGCCGACCTACTGGTCAGGGTTCCGGATCATTCCCCAGGCCATGGAGTTCTGGAAGGACGGCGCCAATCGGCTGCACGATCGCGTCCGCTTTACCCGCACTCTGCCCGATGGCGCGTGGACCCGGCAGCGGCTCTATCCGTAAATCCTGAGGCGGGCGACGGTCTGGCGCTTGCCAATAACATCGCCGTCATCGCAACATGCCGCTGCCCGGGGGGATGGTGGCGTGGCAAGCATTACGACAATGTTCGGTGACGTGCGGCTCAGTCGCGTCCCGGCCAAGTTCAGCGGTACGCGCGCCGAACTGTTCTGGCGGCTGGTCGGCGGCTATCTGCTGATGGTCCCCACCCTGGGGCTCTATCGCTTCTGGGTGACGACGATGAAGCGCCAGTTCTACTGGCACCACACCAGCATTGACGGCGACGCTCTGGAATATACCGGCACGCCGGTACAGCTGCTGATCGGCTTTCTGATCGCGCTGGCGGTCTTCCTGCCGCTCTACATCGCCTTCTTCTATCTCTCGACCCAGGTCGGGACCGTGGTGGTGGTCGGCTACGGCGTCGTCGCCGCCCTGTTCTGGTTCCTGTTCGGCTATGCCAGCTATCGCGGGCGCGATTTTCGGTTGTCGCGCACCCTGTGGCGCGGCATTCGCTTCGACCAGAAGGGCAATGCCTGGGCCTACGCGACCCGGCAATTTCTCTGGTCGCTGCTGGTCGTCGTCACTGCCGGGCTGGCATACCCGTTCATGTCGGCCGATCTCTGGCGCTACCGCTACACCAACACCTGGTACGGCGACCGCCAGTTCAGCTTCACCGGAAGCTGGCGCACCATCGCCGGCCCGTTCTACCGCGCCTACGCCACGGTCGCGATCCTCGTCGGCGCCGCGCTGGGCGTCGGGTTCCTCACCGAGGGGCGGGCGCTGGCACTGGTGCCGCTCCTCGCTATCATCCTGGGTTTCGGTGGCTTCTTCTACTATCGCGCCCGCGAGGCCAGCCGCATGTTCTCCGAGGTCCGCCTGGGCACCGCGGGCCTCCGCGTCGAAATCAAGGCGCGGGCTCTGGCCATCCAGTTCGCCGCCTATTCCGGTATGCTGCTGGTGGGGTTCATCATCGTCGGCCTCGTCGGCTTCCTCGTTAGCCTGGTGGTGCAGGGCCAGTTCGATTTCTCCTCTCTGGCCGGTATCGCCCGGGCCGGTTGGATCGGCGTGGCGCTGGCGCTCGGCGGCTACCTGGTGAGCCTCGCAACGCTGGGGCTGATGGCCGAGGTGTATCTCGACTGCGGCTACTGGATGCTGGTCGCTCGCGGCGCCACCATCACCGGCATCGAGAGCCTCACCAGTGTCCGGGCCGGCGAAGAGGACAAGGCGTTGGCGGGCGAGGGCCTCGCCGATGCGCTCAATGTGGGGTCGTTCTGATGGAGCCGGTCGGGCGCTACTATGACGGCGTCGTTGCGGCTCGCCGCTTCGTCACCTTCGCGCTGACGCGCGATGCCACACCGGCCGAACTCGTCATCGCCGATCGCGACACCCGCGAAGAGATCGATCGCTGGCCGGTCGACACCCTGTTCGAGGTGACGGGGCTGGGCGACGAATTGCGGCTGGGCGCTGCCGACCGCCCCTATGGCGCGCGGCTCAGGGTGCCGGCCGGCGAGTGGAGCGTGGCATTGCGCGATGCGCTCCCCGGCCTCGGCCGGCGCTCGCAACTCCAGCGCGGGCACCAGCGCCGTATCCTCGGCGGTGCGGTGGCGGCGCTCGCTTCGGTGATCGCCGCTTATGTGTTCGGCGTTCCGCTGCTGGCCGACGGGGTGACCCGCCTGGTGCCGCCGGCATGGGAGACGCGCCTCGGCGACGGCGCGCGCCTGCAGATCGAGGGCATGCTGAGCAACGGCCTCGGCTTCCGCTCCTGCCAGGACCAGTTCGCTGCCGGCAATATTGCCATCGAGCGTTTCGCCGCCGACGTGATGGCCGAGACCGGCTCGCCTTTCGCCCCCAGGGTGATGGTGGTGCGCTCGCCGCTCACCAATGCCTTCGCCCTGCCGGGTGGCCAAGTGTACTATTTCTCCGGCCTGCTCGAGCGGACCGAGACCGCCGACGAGTTCGCCGGCGTGCTCGCCCATGAGCTCGGCCATGTCGTCCACCGGCACGGCATGGAGATGCTGATCGAGAGCTCGGCCACCGGCCTGCTGGTCGGCTTCGTGCTCGGCGACATGACCAACCTGTCGGTCGCCGCCGCGGCCGGCGCCACGCTGATCGACAGCCGCTTTTCCCGCGATGCCGAGCGCGAGGCTGACGAGTTCGCCGCCGCCGCCGGCAACCGTCTCGGCTTCTCGCCGCTGGCGCTGGCCGATCTGCTCGAACGGGTCGCGGCCGACGACACCATGACCCGCACGCTGGCGCTGCTCAACACCCATCCGCTGACCGACGAGCGCCGCGCTGCGCTCGAGGCCGTCGAGGTTGCGCCCGCCACCATGCGTCCCGCCTTCTCGGCGGCCGAATGGCAGGCGATCAAGTCGATGTGCTAGGCACATCCACGTGATGGGTTAGCTTGGCGCCCTCAACAACTTTCTTCCGCGGGGCTTTGCACGAAGCGGCGCGCCGTGCTTATCCCTAAGCGTTACTGCAGTTCCGGCCGGCACGATGCGCATTCTCATCCGCACCTCGAAATGGGCAATCTGGGCCCGGCGCTTCGGTAGCCTGGCGCTACCGCTCACCATCATCCCGGTGCTGCTGCACCGCGAGCAGCTGATCACCAGTGCCGATTTCGTCGTTGTCGAGGCGGTGGCGGCCGCCGTGGCGGCGCTGGCGGTGTTCCTGGCGCTCGGCGCCTTCGGCCGCTTGTGGATGACTGGCGACCAGGGCTGGAGCAAGGCCGGCTGGGGCCTGTTCTTCGGCATCGTCTGCCTCTTGCCGTTCGCCTATCTCGGCTACCAGGCGACGCAGTACCCGATGCTCAACGAGGTGACGACGGATGTCGCCGACCCGCTGCCGCTGATCTCGCCGGTCCGCGTGGCCCCCACCAGCGCCGCGTTGCGGGCCGAGATCGAGACGATCTTTCCCAACGCCCAGACCCGCAGCTACCCGATCGATGCCACCGAGATGTTCAGCATCGTCGAGGATCTGGTGGATGCACGCGGCTGGGACGTGCGCACCCGCCGGGCGCCGCCGACGGCGCTCGATACCGGCCAGATCAACGCCATCGCCGTGACCCTGTTCGGCTGGCGCGACGAGGTGGCGGTGCGGGTCACCGGCACGGCTCAGGGCGCGACCATCGACATGCGCTCGGTACCGCTCAGCGGCTTCCACGATTTCGGCGAGAACGGCAAACGGGTCGAGGAATTCCTCCTGGCGCTCGACCAGAAGATCACCCTGACCCTGCGCGACGCTCCGCAGGCGGCCGCAGCCGCCGACACCGAGGCCCCGCCACCGCCCGCCGACGACGCCGAGTAGGGCTGGGGCGGGGCGCCGGCAGCGCCCTGCGCGCTAGGCCCGCAACGGGAACATCGTGGTCCCGAACGGACCGTTGGTCACCCCGATCAGGCCGCGGTTGGCCAGGTACTCGACATGCGCCTTGAGCGTCATCAGCGCCGCTGCCTGCAGCGCCAGCGGCAATTGCGGGTAGATCGGCGCCAGGAGTTGCCGGATCTTCCGGGCGCCGGCTTCGACCGCCGCGACCACCTGGCGATTGCGCTCCTGCCGGTGCGCCAGCAGCGCCCGTGCATAGTCGGGACCATCCTCGATGCTGCCGCCATGCGCCGGTACATAATGGGCGTAGCCGAGGCCGATCACCTTCTCGAGCGAGGTGAGGTAATCCGCCATCGAGCCATCCGGCACCGACACCAGGGTCGAGTTCCAGCCCATGATATGGTCGCCGGTCAGCAGCCAGGGCGTGCCGGCGAGCCCGAAGCAGAGGTGGTTGGCGCAATGGCCCGGCGTCGCGATCACCTCGAGCATCACGCCGTCGATCCTCAGGTGCTCGCCGTCCTTCAGCACCCGGTCCGGCACCAGGTGCCAGTCGCTCTCGCGGCCCACCGCGTTGATCTCGAACAGCCGGCGCTGCCGGCTCAGCCGATGCTTGCCGCCCGACCAGACCGGGGCGCCGGTCGCCGCCTTCAGCCTGGGCACCAGGGCGGAGTGGTCGAGATGGGTGTGGCTGAGGATGATCGCCTCCACCTCGCGTCCGGCAATGGCATCCAGCAGCGCGGCGAGATGCGCGCCGTCGTCGGGGCCGGGGTCGATCACCGCCACCCGATCATGGCCGACGATGAAGCTGTTGGTGCCCTTGAAGGTATAGGGGCCGGCATTGGGGGCGGTGACGCGGACAAGCCCGTCTGTAACGGCCACCGGCCGTCCGGTTTGTGCGTCGAACGTCGTGTTGAAGCTCAGCGCCGGCATCTGGCCAGCCATTGCGCTCTCCCAGGCGAGCGACTAGTAATCGGCGCTAGCAATGCTCCTCAAATTGAAGGATTGGCAATGGCCTTGACGCTCACCACGCCGAATACCGTTCTCGGCGTGCTCTCGCCCAAGTCGCAGTCGGCGCGCCTCGTCACAAATCTGCTCACGGTGGTGCTCGGCTCGCTGGTGCTGGCGCTGTCGGCCAGGATCTCCGTGCCGGTGATGCCGATCCCGGTGACGCTGCAGACCATGGCGGTTGCGGCCCTCGCCGCCGGCTTCGGCTGGCGCATCGGCGTCGCCACCGTGGCGCTCTACATCATCCAGGGCCTCTCCGGCTTGCCGGTCTTCGCCACCGGCGGCGGCCTCGACTACATCATGCGCCCGTCGTTCGGCTTCATCCTCGGCTACCTGCCGATGGCCTACATCATCGGCCGGGCCGCCGATCTGGGCGCGTCGCGCCGCATCGTGCTGCTGTTCGGCGCCATGCTGCTGGCCGACGCCGTGCTGTTTGCTTTCGGCTTCACCTGGCTGCTGGTGGTGGCCAACGTCATCGTCCAGTCGGGCGCGACGCTGCCGGGCTGGCTCGACGCCGCCAACCTCATCGGCACGGCCTGGAACGGCGCCGTCGCTCCGTTCATCGTGTGGGACGTGCTGAAAATGGCCTTCGCGGCGCTCAGCGTGGTGGGGATCTGGAAGCTGCTGCCCAAGCGCGGCTGATCCTTCCCTGAAATTGGCAAAGGGCCGGTCGATTGACCGGCCCTTTCTTTTTGGGGCGCCGGACTGGCGCTATCGCCGCGCCTTCCGGTGCAAGGGCCGCATCACGGTCGGCCTAGTTGGTGAACACCGCCAGCGAACCGTCGGCCGCGACGCCGACCGCAATCACATTCTCGGCTGCCGTGTTGTTGGCTTCGAGCCAGGCGCTGAGCGCCACATTGGAGGCCAGCGCCACCTGCAGGTCGTTGATCTCGTCGGCATTGCTGCTGAGCGCCAGGTCGAACGCCGTGGCGTTCTCGGCATTGATCCAGCCGCCCACGTCATAGGTGGTCCCGTCGATCTCGGTCAGGTTGGAAAGGCTGGTTTCGCTCCAGTGGCTGGTTTCGATCAGTCCGATCACCGCGCCCAGTTCATCACTGGATGTTAAGGACAGAGCGGCAGAGCCATTGGCGGAGAGGCCGGCCTCCGTGCTATCAATGGCGCTCAGGTGGTCCTGTCCGAGACTGGCCGTAGCGTCGACCCCGGTGGCAACGCCGACCGACAGGCCGCCTTCGCCGGATGTTGCCGATGCGTTGCCGCCGAGTGAGACGCCTAGGCCGATGTCGAGCGCCAGGGCAGGCGCGCTGAGAATGCACAGACCGGCGAAAGCTGCGGCAAGGGTTAGAGTTTTCATGCTGATGGCTCCGTTGCAGTTGCGTCGAAGAGCCTGGGAGATTCGGCCTGACACGTTCATGAGATCGTTGTCAGGCAATGGTCAGGGTCGGGAATGTAATCTGCGGCGCATGCTCCCCATCACACCGAATCACCGTTTCTGGCTCGCCCTCACCTGCCTTGCGGGGTTGTTGAGCCCGTCGGCTGCCATGGCGCAGGTCGGGCTTGGCCTCGATCTGGGTGGTCTGGGCAGTGGCGATGTCGGCATTGGCGGCGACCAGGGCGTGGGCGGCGATGTCGACCTCGGGGGCGACCAGGGCGGGCTCGGCGTCGATCTCGATATCGGCGGCTCTGGCGGCGGTAATGGCGGGCTTGGCCTCGAGACCGCCGGCAAGCCGCTCGGTCAGAAGGCGGCGCTGCAGGCGGTGCGCAGCGGCAAAGCGCTGCCGATGGAAGAGATCATGCTGCGCGCCAAGCTGCTGACGGACGGCGAGATCATCGACGCCCAGTTAGTGTCGCTGCAAGATGTGCTGCTGTATGAGATCAAGGCGCTGGGTAAATCCGGCGACGTGAGCGAACTGTATTTCCTGGCCCAGACGGGTGAATATCTCGATCTGAACTGAGTTTCACATGCGGGTACTGGTTGCCGAAGACGATCGCCGGATCGCCGAAGCCCTCGCCGCGGCCTTGCAGGCGGCTGGCTTCGTGGCCGAGGTCGAGTCCGACGGCGAAGAGGCCTGGTACCGCGGTGACACCGAAGAGTTCGACGCCATCATCCTTGACCTGGGCCTGCCGACCCTCGATGGTCTCACCGTGCTCAAGCGCTGGCGCAAGGCCGGCCGCACCGGGCCGGTGCTGATCCTGACGGCGCGCGGCCACTGGGAAGAGCGCGTCGAAGGCATCGAGGCCGGCGCCGACGACTACGTGGTCAAGCCCTTCCGGGTCGAGGAGGTGGTGGCCCGCATCCGCGCCATCGTGCGCCGTTCCGGTGGCTTTGCCTCGTCGCGGGTGGAGATCGACGATCTGGTGCTCGATACCCGCGCCATGCAGGTGACGCGCGACGGCATCCCGATCAGCCTCAGCCCGCAGGAATACCGCTTGTTCGCCTATCTGGCGCACCAGCGCGGCCGCGTGGTGTCGCAGATGGAGATCACCGAGCATCTCTACGCGCAGGATTTCGAGCGCGAGTCCAATTCCATCGAAGTGCTGGTCGGCCGGGTCCGCCGGCGCCTCGGCACCGACATCATCAAGACCCGTCGCGGCTTCGGTTACTACATGGGGACGCTCGAGGAATGAATCCGCGCTCGCTGCGCCTGCGCCTCCTGGGTGGCGCGGCGCTGTGGATCATCCTCGCACTGCTGATCGCCGGCTTCGCCATCGGCTGGATGTTCACCGGCAATGTCGAGCGCTCGATGCGCGACGGGCTGAGCGCCAGCCTGAACCGGCTGGTGGCGCAGATCGATCCCTTGGCGGAAGAACCGGTGCCTGGCGACGCGCTGCCCGACCCGCGCTATGCCATCCCGCTATCGGGCATGTACTGGCAGGTCGAGACGGCAGCCACCGATGATTCCTGGCGCTCCCGCTCGCTGGGCGACCACGTCCTCGATACCGGCGCGGCCGTCGCGCCGGGTGGCGCCGAGCGTTTCGGCACGCTCGCCGGACCGGGCGCGCAACCGCTCTCCGCCATGGTCCGCGAGGTGAGTTTCTCGTCCGATGCCGGCCCCCGCGTGTTCCGGGTCACCCTGGCCGAGGATCGGGCCCTGCTCGACGAGTCGATCCGCCGCTTCGGCGGCGACCTGATGCTGGCCCTGGCGGTGCTCGGGCTGGCGCTGATCCTGGCGGCATGGCTGCAGGTGCAGCTTGGCTTGAAACCCCTCGAGCACCTGCGCGAAGGCATCGGCGCCGTCCGCCGCGGCGAGGCGCAGAAGCTGCCGCCGCGCTATCCCGCCGAAGTGTTGCCGCTGGTGGGCGAGGTCAATGAACTGCTGAGCCAGCAGCAGAAATCCATGGAGTTCGCCCGGGCCCGCGCCGCCGACCTGGCGCATGGGCTGAAGACCCCGCTCTCGGTGCTGCGCAACCTGGCCGCCCATATGCAGACCAAAGGTGATGCCGAAGCGGGCGAGCAGGTCGACCAGATCGTCGGCGAAATGGACGACCGCGTCGAATACCAGTTGCGCCTGTCGCGGCTGCGCATGCGCACCCGGGCGCACCAGCTCAGCGCCTCGCTCAACGAAACCGTGGACCGGACCATCGCGGTGCTGAGCCGCACCCAGGAGGGCGAGGAACTCGACTGGCAGGTCGACCTGGCTCCCGGACTGATGGTCGATATCGACCGGCACGACCTGATGGAGCTGGTCGGCGTCATTCTCGAGAACGCCGCCAAATGGGGCAAGTCGCAGGTGCGCGTCGTCGGTCGCGCCGATGGCGGCTTTGCCGAGATCACCATCTCCGACGATGGTCCGGGGCTCACCGAAGAGCAGATCGCCCGGCTCGGGGTGCGCGGCCAGCGCCATGACGAGAGCCGCCGCGGTTCGGGCCTCGGCCTCGCCATCGCCCTCGAAGTGGTGGCCCTCAACGCCGGCACCGTCCATTTCGCCCGTGCCGCCGAAGGTGGCCTCGCCGCCACGGTCCGCTTGCCGCTGGCCTGACGGGCTGGGCGCGCAACAGCCCGCTCCGGCGATCAGGGTTAACCCTGTCTTTCCCATCTCCTTCGAAGTCGCCGAGCTTTGGAACGAAGCCGTGAGCCTTTTCGCGTACATCGATACCGGCCGGCCGAATGCCGGCTTCGCCACCAGTCTGGCCGCACAGCGAGGAATTCGTGCTCCGGCGTACTCAAAAGATCGCTCTCAAGGATGACAGCGAGACCAACGAAGCCCTTCGTCCCGAGCTGCCGCGCACCGCGGCGCTGAAGGCCGACCCGGAAGTGCTCGACAAGGTGCTGGCCGAGGTCACCTGGACACCGCCGCCGACCCGCACCGAACGTCGCAATCTCGATGCCTGGCGCAACGAGGCCCTGCAGACCGTGGTGACCCATGATCGCCGCAAGGGCGATCGCCGTCAGCCCGCGCCGCCGCCGCCCCGGCTCGGCTGGCGCTGGAAGATTCCGCCGTCCCGCCTGGCGCTGCTGGCCGTGGCGCTCGTCGCCGGCGGCCTTGCCGCCTACCTGACCACCCAGACCAATCAGCCGGTGGCGCAGCCCGTCACCGAGACGGTGACCCAGGTGGTGCAGGAAGCCCGGGTGCAGGTGCTCGCCGCCAAGGCCAGTATCGGCCTTGGGCAGCGACTGACGCCGGAATCGGTTGAATGGGTCGATTGGCCCGAGGGCGCAGTGCGCCCCGAATATATCACCACCACTGCCAAGCCTGATGCCATCACCGAGATGAACGGTGCGGTGGCCCGTTTCGAGTTCTTCCCCGGCGAGCCGATCCGCGCCGACAAGCTGGCGCTCGGCGCCGATGGCTATCTGTCGGCAGTGCTCGACAGCGGCACGCGCGGCGTCTCGGTGACGGTCTCCGCGTCCTCGGCCTCAGGCGGCTTCATCGTCCCCAACGATCGCGTCGATGTGGTGCTGACCCGCAGTCCCGGCGGCGAAGGCGGCCAGCAGGTGTCCGACACCATCCTTCGCAATGTCCGGGTGCTGGCCATCAATACCCGGCTGGGCGAGACCGGCACCACCGGCGCCGCCGCCGACCCCGAAAATCCGCGCGCCGAGATCTTCGCCAACGAAGCCATCGCCACGCTGCAGCTCGATCCCGGCCAGTCCGAGGTGATCATCAATGCGGCGATCCTGGGCCGGCTGACCCTGGTGCTGCGGCCCTTCGTCGACAGCGCCGAAACGGCGTCGGCGGAGACGCGCAGCGCCAACCAGGCGATCCGCATTTCCAGCCCGTTCTGGGCCAAATAGCCGGCCGGGCACCTGCCGATCCGGCGCCCGATCCGCACTGCCGTTAAATCGCCGTTGACCCGGTCCTGCTAGAACTTTCCCGGTTGCTTGAGAACGTTAGCACACATGTACAAGATGTCCGCGAACCGGGGCTTTGGCAGAATGCTGCTGTCCCAGTCACTTAGAGCGCTCACCGGAAGCGCTGCAGGCTCCGCCTCCAGGGCGCGGCCGAATCTCAGCCTGTTCAGGACGCTGCTGGCAGCGATGCTGTTCGGTGTCACGCTGCTCGGCGCGGGGCTCGCGCCGGCGCTGGCCCAGACGGTGAACTACGACCTGAAAACCACCTCGGTGATGCGCATCAAGCTGCCCGTGTCGCAGGCGGTCACCGTCGTCATCTCCGACGCCGTGGGCAAGATCGTTTCGGCCGACCCGCTGATCGCCGACGCCCAACCGATCACCGACAAGTCGCTCTATCTGGTGGGCAAGGCCTTCGGCACCACCACGGTGAACCTGTTTTCCGCCGACGGCGCGCCGGTCGGCCTGCTTGCGGTCGAGGTCGGGGCCGATACCGCCGATATCGCCCGTTCGATCCGCGCCGCGGTTCCCAACTCGAACGTCAAGGTCAGCACCGTCAACGGCCGGGTGAAGCTGGGCGGCAGCGTCAGCGACGCCGTCACCATGCAGAAGGTGCTCGATATCGTCGCCCAATATGGCAGTCCCGCCGTCATCAACACCATGACGTTGAGCGGCGGCCAGCAGGTCAATCTCGAGGTCCGCATCCTCGAAGCGCAGCGCGACGCCGGTCGCGAGCTTGGCGTGCAGTGGGGCGGCAGCATCGGCGGCGTCAGCACCTCGATCAAGGGCGGCCCGTCGAACCCGGTGAGCAGCTCGTTCGCCACCTTCGTCACCAACATCATTTCGACCGGCGGCGGCATCAATCTCAGCGCCACCATCAACGCGCTCGAGGGCAAGCACCTGGTGCGCACCCTGGCCGAGCCGAACCTCACCACGCTGTCGGGCGTCAGCGCCAGTTTCCTCGCCGGCGGCCAGGTGCCGATCCGTACCAACGACCAGAACGGCAACGCCACGCTCAGCTATCGCGATTTCGGCGTGCGTCTGGTGTTCCAGCCGGTGGTGCTCGATGGCGACCGCATCCAGATTCACCTGACCCCGGAGGTCAGCGGCATCAATGGCTTCACCACCTCCGGCGACCCGGTGTTCAACACCCGCAACCTCGACGCGACGGTGGAACTGCGCGATGGCCAGAGCTTCTCGGTGGCGGGCTTGCTGCAGAGCAACACCAACCTCAACCAGAACCAGCTGCCCTGGCTCGGCGACGTACCGATCCTGGGCTCGCTGTTCAAATCCTCCGGCTTCCAGAAGCATGACACCGAACTGGTGGTGATCGTCACCCCGCGCCTGGTGCAGCCGAGCGTTCCCGGTCAGGTCGCCGCCACCCCGCTCGATGCCACCCAACCCGCCAACGATCTCGAGTTCTTCGCGCTCGGCCAGATGGAAGTGACGCCCAAGATGCTCAAGCGCTTCGAAACCGGCAACGGCGTCATTGGTCCCTATGGCTACATCATCGACCTCAGGAGCGGCAGTTGAGCGCGCGCCTCATGCTGACGGCCGGCCGGGCCGCGGCTCTCGTCGCCGTCGCTCTGGCGCTCAGCGGCTGTGCCTACGATTATCGGCAGCGCACCGATCGGGTCGGCTATAGCGCTGGTGACGCAGTGAGGGCCAACCTCGCGCGCGAGACCACCAACCCGAGCCGCGGCTCGATGTACTCGACTGGCGGCCTCGGGCAGAACGGCCCGGTCACCGGCGGCGGCGCCGCCCCGGCGCCGTAGCCATACGCTTCACCGGGGGTACCAGACTTACCTCACCCACGGTTGAGCCGATGGCTCGGTGGCCAACCCCCTCACCCGTCTCGCGCTTCGCGCGATCCACCCTCTCCCCGACGGGGTCCGGTGAAGGCCCAACGGCCTTCACCGTGGGAATAGAGGTGGCCGCCGCGCGCTCCGTATTCTTCTCCCCGTCGGGGAGAAGGTGGCGCGTAGCGCCGGATGAGGGGTGAGCCACGGTGCTGCAGTAGTCACTGTTCACAATACGCGCCGTGGGAAGCTTGTAAGGCCCCCGCCATTGATGTTCCGGCGTTCGCCTCAGGCGCGGGAATCGGCCGCAGCGCGCTGCAGGATCTGGATGTTGTTGGCGACCACCAGGTTGTCCGGCTCGAGCTTCTGCGCCTTGCGGAAGTTCTTCAGTGCCTCGGTCAGGTTGCCGCGCAGCATGTAGGAATAGCCCACATTGTTGAAGTACTGCGCCGTGCCGCCGGTCATCTGGTAGAGCGAGGCGTAGACCCGGTCGGACAGGTCGAACCGGCCCAGCCGGTCATAGGAGGCGCTGAGCCCGACATACCCCTCGGCCCGGTTCGGTGCCAGTTCGACGGCGCGTTTGTAGAACGCCGCCGAGTAGCCGAAATTGTCGTTGCGGAAATGCGCCCGCGCCTCGGTCAGCGCGCCGTCCGCCGTATAGGTCTCGATGTTGGAGATCTCGGCGACCGCCAGCTTGTTGCTGCCGAAGGCGCTCATCCCGGCCGAGCTGCAGCCGCTCAGCGGCAGCGCCACGATGGCCAGTGCCAGCAGGCCATGACGAACCGGCAGCCCCAAATGGAACCGCTGACGAAACAACCTGCCCAACCGGCGATTCATGCCTCAATGCCCCCATCGAGAGGTCCGCTTCTGCGAACCTTGTCTATGTGGCGCAAAGCTAGGCGCGACAGGGATACCGCTTGGTAAATGCGGCGTCCCCCAAGCAAACTAGGCTTAACGGGATGTTTACGGCACCGTCCGGGCCTCAGCGGCGGGTCGCCTCGGCACTGGAACCGCGGGCGACCACCAGGCATCTGAGCACCCGGCGCTCGTCCGCGCTGCCCTTTGCCTGCACCAGCTGATCCAGCATGTCGGCGCCTTGCCATCCCAGATCATAGTAGGGCAGAGCTACGGTCGTCAGTTCGGGCTTGAGCCCGAGCGACACCGTCCTGAAATCGTCGAAGCCGACAATGGTGATGTCATCGGGCACGCGCAGGCCGAGGGAGAGGGCGGCGAGATAGGCCTGCAGCGCCATTTCATCATTGCCGCAGACCAGCGCCGTCGGCCGGCTGGGCGAGGAGAGGATGTCCAGTGCCTCCCGGTAGACATAGTTGGTCTCGCGACCGATCGGCCCTTCCATTCCGAGGCGGATGACGAGGTCGGCCTCCGCTATGCCGGCCGCCTGCGTTGCCGCGAGGAATGCATCGAGCCGTTGATTGGCCCCCAGCAGCAGCGGGTTCAGCCTGATATAGCCGATCCGGCGATGGCCGAGCGCGAGCAGGTGCTCGGTGAGGTCGCGGGAGCCGCCATAATCGTCGGGCTCGATCGATGGATAGGTGTAGCCGTCTGCGGCATGCGAGTTGACCAGCACGGTGGGTATCGAGACGTCACCTGCCGCGGGCGCGACGACGCGGTGGTACATCGCGACGTGCAGGACGCCATCGATGCGATGCGCCTTGAAGGTGCGCCACACATTGGCCTCGCGCTCCGGGTCGCCGTCGGTGTTGGCTAAGAGCACCGTGCGGCCATTGGCGCTGGCCCAATCCTGCACGCCCCTGACGATGTCGCCGGAATAGGGCGTGGTCGAAATGAAGTCGGTGACGATGCCGATGGTGTTGGAGCGGTTGGAGCGGATGCTGCGGGCGGCCAGGTTGGGGATGTATCCCAGGTCGGCGATCGCCAGCTTCACCTTCTCGATCGTATCGGCCGTGACATTGGGCTCGCCATTGACCACCCGCGAGACGGTCTTGTCGGACACGCCGGCCACACGCGCGACATCCTTGATGCTGACCATTCGCTCTCCTTGCCGCTCACCTCGCGGACACTAGCGAGACAAGTTCGCTGCCGCAACCGACGACGTCGACATATGCAATGTCGACGTCGACATTTTGATTGACGACGTCGACATCCAAAAGTATGGTCCGACTTGCAGCGGGCCGAGTTCCCGCCGCCAACGACATGAGGAGGAGACATGAACAAGACGCTGTTGTGCACGGTGGCCGCGCTTTGCCTGGCCACGTCCGCTGCCAATGCAGAAGCCATTACGGTGCTGGTCGAAGGCGGGGGCCATTCGCTGCAGCAGGCGGCTGCCGACGCGTTCACCAAGGAGACCGGCATCGAGGTCAACTTCGTCGAGGTGCCGTATCAGGGCGTCTACGACAAGCTGACGGCCGAGATCGCTTCGGGCAGCTCGAACTACGACGTGGTGACCATCGACGTGGTCTGGAATGCGGCCTTCGCGTCGCATGTCGAGGACCTCAGCGACCTGTTCACCGATGCGGTGAAGGCCGACATCCCGCCGGCCCTGGTCGCGGACGCCAATGTCGGCGGCAAGATGATGGGCATGCCGGCCTGGGCCAATGCCGAGATCGTCTTCTACCGCAAGGACCTGTGGGAAGATCCGGCCAACCAAGCCGCCTTCAAGCAGCAATATGGCTACGACCTCGCCCCGCCGGCCACCTGGCAGCAGTGGCGCGACATGGCCAAGTTCTTCACCAAGGACGGCATGTTCGGCACCGACGTCATCGGCGCGACCTCGGAAGAGTGGATGGCCGAAGTGCTGCAGGCCGGCTCGCCCGGCGTGATCCTCGATGCCGATGGCAAGGTGATCCTCGACAACCAGGCCCATATCGACGCGCTGGAGTTCTACCGGGCGCCGCTCTGCGAGGACAAGTCCGTGCCGGACAATGCGCTCGAGATCAACTGGGGCGAGGCGCAGAACCTGTTCTACCAGGGCCAGACGGCGATGATGAAGTTCTGGGCCCACGCCTACAAGATGACGCCGGAGGACAGCAAGGTCGCCGGCAAGGTCGGGGTGGCGCCGATGATCGGCGGCAGTGCCGGCGTCGCCGGGATTCCGGGCCCCTGGTACAACGTGATCCCCTCGACCTCGCAGCACAAGGACGCGGCGCGGCAGTTCATTGCCTACCAGATTGCGCATAATGCTCTCGGCATCGAGGCCCCGCTGGGGCTCGCCGCCACCAACTCGGCCTATGCGAGCTACATGGGCAAGCCCGGCTACGAGCATTTCGGCCCGCTGCTGGAGACGCTGTCGGCGCCGGCCACAAGGGGTCGGCCGCTCAACGAGCACTATCAGGAGATCGTCGACGAGGCGGTGATGCCGGCCTTCCAGGGCGCGCTGGAGTGCGAAGACAACGTGGCCAGCCTGCTGCAGGATGCGGCCGCCACGGCCCGGGACATCCTGGGTCAGTAAGCCCGCTGAAGTCCGGGGCGGCGGTACGCCGCCTCGGCGTTCACGTGCATAACCGGGGAGGAAGCCATGACCGAACGCAGGTTCGTGCTGCTTATGCTGCTGCCTGCCGTGCTGTTCCTGGGGTTCATGGTTGCCTACCCGGTCGCACTGCTCGTCTACAACTCGTTCTTCGACGTCAAACTGATCGATCCGGCGAGCCGCGTCTGGGTGGGGCTGGCGAACTATGCCGAGGTGCTCACCTCAAAGCGGATGCTCGAGTCCGCCATCCGGACGCTGAAATACTCGGCCTTCGCCCTCAGCTTCGAGCTGCTGTTCGGCTTCGGCGCGGCGCTGCTGTTTTCGGCCATCGCCAAGCACTCGCACTGGCACCGCACCATTTTCGCCTTGCCGCTGATGATCTCCCCGATTGTCGCGGGCCTGTTGTGGCGGTTCCTGCTGGTCGGCAATATCGGCATCCTCAACTACGGGCTGGCGGCGCTCGGCATCATCCATGACCCGGGCGCCATCAAGTGGCTCAGCGACACCGATATCGTCATCTACTCGGTCGCCGTCGCCGATATCTGGCTGACCACCTCGTTCGTTGCGCTGGTCAGCTATGCCGGCCTGATGAACATCCCCAAGGACCTGTTCGAGGCGGCGCGCATTGATGGCGCCAGCGCCATCAAGCGGTTCTGGTATGTCACCCTGCCGATGATGCGACCGGTGCTGGCGGTGGTGGTGATCGTGCGCGGCATCGATGCGCTCAAGACCTTCGACCTGATCTGGATCCAGACCCAGGGCGGCCCGCGCCAGTCCAGCGAAGTGCTGTCGATGAACATCTACCAGCGCATGGTGCGCTATGGCGATCTCGGCCAGGCGTCAGCCTCGGCGACGCTGTTTCTCGTCTTCATGATTGCCCTCGCGGGCCTCGCCTACTGGAAGATCTGGAGGACCGATCGTGGCTGACCGCACCCCACAGGATGCCGGCAAGCTGGTGATCAACGCGGTCGCCCTGCTGCTGGTGCTGTCCTACGCGCTGCCTTACGTCTACCTGGTCTCGACTGCGTTGAAGCCAGCGGTCGATGTGCAGCAGATCCCGCCCTCGTTCTTCCCCAACCGGGTTTCGTTCGAGAATTTCGGCATGGTGATCAGCACGGCGGGCCTGCCGCAGGCCTTCATGAATTCGGCGATCGTCGCCATCCTGACGACGCTGCTGTCACTGCTGATCGCGGTTCCGGCGGCATATGTCTCGGCGCTCTATCGCCGGCGCATCACCGTCCTGTTCCTGCTGTTCGCGCTCATCACCCGCATGGTGCCGGCGGTGTCGCTGGGCGTGCCGCTGTTTCAGATCCTCAAATCACTGGGGCTGCTCGACACCACGATCGGGCTGGTGCTGGCGCACACATCAACCGCCGTGCCGCTGGCGCTGCTGTTGATGGCGGCCTTCTTCGAAGGCATGCCGAAAGAGCTGGAGGAAGCGGCGCGTATCGATGGCTGCAGCCGCTTCGGGGCGTTCTGGCGCATCATGCTGCCCCTGGCGCCTGGCGGCCTCGCCGTCACGGCGCTGTTCAGTTTCATCGCCAGCTGGAACGAGTTCCTGTTCGCCCTGCTGCTGACCTCCGAGAACAGCAAGACGGCGCCGATCTTCATTGCCGAGTTCAACTCGGTCTATGGCCTCGCCTGGGGCCCGATGACCGCGGCGGCGGTGCTCTACTCGCTGCCGGTCATTCTCGTCACCCTGATCCTGCAGAGGCAGATCGTCGGCGGGCTGACCTTCGGCGCCGTCAAAGGCTGAAGCGATGCGTGCTCCCATCAGTACTGAATTGTCCGAACCAGAGGCCGCTATGCCCAGCTCCAATGTCTACGACGTCACCGCATGGCCGGCCGGCAATCCGCACGACGATATCGGTGCGGTGATCAACGACATCATTGCCGATATCAAGCATCGACAACGGGTCGCCGACGTCAACGATGGCGGCAAGCCCGGCGCGCTGATCTACATCCCGCCGGGCGATTACCGGCTGAAGACGCAGGTGGCAATCGACATCAGCTTTCTCCGGATCGCCGGATCCGGGCACGGCTTCACCTCATCGAGCATCCGCTTCAACACGCCGCCGCAAGAGCTGCGGCAGTGGCACGAAGTCTGGCCCGGCGGCAGCCGGGTGCTGGTCGAGCTTGCTGCGCCGGCCGGCGCAACCGCCGAGGCGGGCGCCGCATTTCTGGTAAAGCGATCGGGCAACCCGCGCATCAGCTCGGTCGAGTTCGCCGATTTCTGCATCGACGGGCTGCACTTTTCCGGCGCGCCGGATGACGACGCCGAGAACACCTACCGGAACGGGAAGACCGGCATCCATGTCGCGAGCGCCAACGACTCGCTTCGCATCACCGGCATGGGGCTGGTCTATCTCGAGCACGGCATCGTTTCGCATCATGCCGACGCCTCCGCCATCGAAGGCAACTTCATCGCCGAATGCGGCAACTGCATCGAGCTCCGGGGCATGGGTCAGGCGTCGCGTATCGCCAACAACCTGATCGGGGCGGGTTACGACGGGCATTCGATCTATGCCGAGAATTTCGGCGGCCTGCTGGTGTCGGGGAACAACGTCTTCCCTCGCGGCAAGAGCAGCATCGCCCTCTCCGGCGTCGTCAGGTCATCGATCTCGGGCAACCGGCTGCACTCGTTCTATCCCGGAATGCTGGTGTTCTCCGGCAATTGCTCGGAGAACCTCGTGGCCTCCAATCATTTCTTCCGCGACCGCGAGCCATGGGCGCCGATGACCCGCTACGACAACGGGCTCGACGACCAGTTCGGGCTCTTGCACCTCAACGGCGACAACAACTCGGTGATGGCGAACCACATCTCGGAGTCGATCGATACCCGCTACCTCAAGCCCGCCGACGAGAAGCCGGTCATCATCCGCATCGTCTCGGGCAGGGGCAACTACGTGGCCAACAACCACATCGTCGCGACGACCGAGAGTTCACAGGCGAGCGACGCGCCGAGCAGCGACTGTTTCGCCACGCAGGTCGAGGCGATCCTCGCCACGAGGAACCTGACGGCGCTCGAGGTGATTGCGGTCAAGGTCGAGGCGGGCGCCAGTCACAACACGGTGCTGGACTCGGGCAGCGATGCCGAGGTGCTGATGGACCGGTCGGTGAACGCCTTTCGCGGTACGCCGGTGCCGGGGCAGATGGCGTCTTGATCGGGACCGTCAACCTTGCCGCCGGCTATGTGCTCGAGTTCTGGGCGCGCGGGCCGGGCTTCCTCCGCATCACGCAGGGCGGCGCACTGCTCTGGCAGGTTCCGGCGCTTTCCGATCACGTCGATTTCTTCACCTATCGACAGGCGCAGCCCGGCGACATCGCGGTGGAGTGGGACAACTCCGAGGCCATGCTGTTCGCCTATGGCTACGATCCGGCGACAGTGGCGGAGACCGGCATCACCATCTGGGAGTTCAGCGCCGACGGCCTGACGCTTGCCACCGGGCCGGAGATCGATGCCTGGATGAGGGCCGATCCGGCGCGGCCGGTGATGCATTTCTCGCCGATCCGGCAGTGGATGAACGATCCCAACGGGCTCTGCAAAATCGGCGCCACCTGGCACATGTTCTACCAGTTCCACCCTGCCGGCACCGAATGGGGGCCGATGCACTGGGGCCATGCCACCAGCACCGACCTGTTCACCTGGGTCCACCAGCCGGTCTTTCTGCACCCGGACCAGAACCGCTGGCGGCTGGGCGCCACCGGCGGCGCCTTCTCGGGCAGCGCCTTCGAAGACCGCGACGGCAGTCGCATGTTCTTTTACACCGAGCGCTTGCCGGCCTATGACCTGTTCAGCGGCTATACCGAGATCCAGAAACTGGCGCGACCCGATCCGGGTCTCCTCCATGCCGCCAGCACTGAAACGGTCATCGACACGCGCCCGGAAGGTGACGGGGTGGCGCATGATTTTCGCGATCCCAAGGTGTGGTGGGATGAAGCAGCCGGGGCCTATCGCATGGTGCTCGGCGCGGCGCTCCACGGCGACCCGGCCGTGCTGCTCTACGGCTCGGTTGATCTTCGCCGCTGGACCTATCTGGGCCCGATCTTTCGGGCGCCGGCGCAATACCGGGAGCGTGGCGCCCGGGCGGTCGAATGTCCCGACTTTTTCCAGCTCGGCGGCAAGTGGGTGATGGTGATGAGCTTCGTCGGCTACACCGAGCCGGCAAGCGGCCGCCACAACCTGCTGTTCGCGTTGATCGGAGAGTTCAGGGACGACAGGTTCATCCCCGAAACGGGTGACCTGCAGCTATTGGATTTCGGCACCGACTTCTATGCCATGCAGAGCTTTGCCGCCGCGGGGCGCCGGCTTGCCGTGGCGTGGCTGTTCAATTGGGAAGACCGCAAACCCGCCGGCTCGCCCTATTCGGGCGAGATGTCGCTGCCGCGCGAGCTCCGGCTGGATCACACGGGACGGCTTTGCATGCTGCCGGTCGCCGAACTGGATGCTGCCTGGCCCACCACGGCCGTGCCCGGCATGCCGGACGGAAGCTTTGCGCTCGCCGATCTGCCATTCGAACTCGCACTGGCCGGCGACCTCGACGGCACGCGCATCGTCGCCACGCAAAAGGGCGCGCCCGCCTTCGAGCTGCTGGTTACCGACGGCCGCCTCGCGGTTCGGTTGCCCCAGGATGATGGCGCGATCGTCTACGAAGCGCCGCTTACCTCGGCGGCGGACCTCCGCATCTTGCATGACCGCGGCATCATCGAGGTGTTTGCCGGCCATGGGGCAATCTGCGGGACGCGGCGCAACTACACCAACGTCGCGCCCGACAAAGTCGTCGTCACTTCCGCCGCGCGCTTCGGCATGGCCGCGCGACGAGCGGCAGCAGCCGGATGAGCGGGCTGCTACACCCGCTTGGTTGACAGCACATCGAAGGTCCGCTCGATCGTCGCCACGGCGCGGTCGTAGTCGGCCAGTGCCAGCGCGGCGATCAGGGCGTCGATGATGGCGAGCTGGGCGATGCGGCTGGTCATCGCCTCGGTGCGGAACTGGGTTTCCCGGGCCAGCGTGTTGAGCACGATATCGGCATGGCTGAGGATCGGCGACTTGCCGAAATTGGTGACGGCGATGGTGGTGGCCCCGGCTTCCTTGGCGAGGCGGGTGGCGGTCAGCGTCTCGATGGTCGAGCCCGAATGCGAGATGGTGAGCACCGCCACATCGGGGGTGCAAAGCGCCGCGGTGATCGCCTGCACGTGGCTGTCGACGGTGGCGCGCGAGTTGATGCCGATGCGCAGGAGCCGGTAATTGGCGTCCTCGGCGATGGTCGCGGCGCTGCCGATGCCGAACACTTCGACCCGGCTCGCCTTGCGGATGGCGGCGACGGCCCGGCTCAGTTGGCCGAGATCAAGCGCCTTCTGGGTGTCGTGCAGGGCCTGCAGGTCCGAGCGGAAGATCTTCTCGACCGCCGTGGCGAGGTCATCATCCGGCTCAAGATCCTCGTGGATGAACTGCACCGGCTGCACCAGGTCGCGGGCGATGGCGATCTTGACCTGCTGGAAGCCGCGGGCCCCGAGCTGCTGGCAGAGGCTGATGACACTGCCTTCGCTGGAGCCGGAGCGCTCCGCCACTTCCGTCACCGACATGTGGACGACGTCCGAGGCATTGGCGGTGATGAAGTCGGCGATGCGACCGGCGGTGGGCGGCAGGTTGGTCCTGAGCGCCGCGATGCGGTCGAGGATGCCGGAGAGCTGGCCCGGCTCGCTGCGGTCGGTGCTCATGCGGGGATGAGCTCGCGCAGCGCCTCATTCAATCCACCGGGCATTGCCTGCCAGAACGTCATGCCGAGCGCCCGGGCGCCGGCGCCGTCAGTCAGGGGATTGTCGCCGATCATCACACCCTCTTCCGGCTCGATGCCGAGCCGCTCGCACCCCAACCGGAACAGCGCCGGCTCGGGCTTGCCGATCACCGTATGCGGCACCGGACCGGCACAGGCAAGGACGGCCGCTGCCAGGGCGCCGGCTTCTGGCACCGGCTGGCCGCTGGGGCCGGGATGGGTGGTGTCGGGGCAGGCAACGACCAGCTCGGCGCCGCTGGCCATCGCCTCGGCGGCGGCGGCGAGCTTGCCGTAGTTGAAGCGCCGGTCGCGCGCCACCAGCACCACGTCGGTCTCGGGCTGGTCGACATCGAGGCCCAGCCGCCGCGCATAGGCGCGGAGCGGGGTCGAGCCGAGCACCATCACCCGGGCGCGCGGCTGGCGCCGGGCGATGCTTTCGAGGGCGCAGGTGCCGGCGAGGATGATGCGGTCGGCCGGTATGGCGATGCCGAGGTCGGCGAAGCGGCTCACCAGCTGCAGCGGGGTATGCTCGGAATCGTTGGAGACAATGGCGAAGCGGCCCTCGAGCCGGCTCAGCAGCTCGCGGGCTCCCGGCAGCAGGTGCCGGCCGCTCATCAATGTGCCGTCGAGGTCGATGAGGTAGCCGCGTGCGGAATGCACATTGGGCAGCAAGGCGAGAACTCCTGATTTGCATGCCGAATCTGGACTGAGCTTGTCTCAGTGTCAAGCTTCAGAAACACTGAGAAAGTTTCATGAGACTGTCACACAGCAGCGCTATCGGTTGGTCCGCAACGAGAGGGCCGAGCCATGAAGATCGCGATCATCACCGACATCCATCACGGCCCGCAGTCGCACACCAAGGAGCCCGGTTGGGACGCGCTGCAGGTGATGCGCGACTGCATCTGGCATGCCGGGGAACAGGGTGCGGACCTCCTGCTCGACCTCGGCGACCGCATCTCCGACACCACTCGCGAAGCCGACCGGCAGGTGGCCGCGGAAGTCGCCGCCACCTTTGCGACGTTCAACGGTCCGCGCTACCACGTGCTCGGCAACCACGACGTCGCCACTATGAGCATCGCCGACAACGAGGAAATCCTCGGCCAGTCGATGCAGAGCGCGGTGGTGGATCTGGGCGAGGCCCGCCTGATCCTGTGGCAGCCGGGCGTCAAGATCGAGTGGCCGACGGGGTTCCCGCACGCCGCGGCGAACCTCGACTGGCTGGTCGAGACGCTGAGCGCTGACACGAAGCCCGCCATCATTGCCACCCACGTGCCGCTCTGGGGGCACCTGCAGACCGGCAACTACTATTTCGAGCGCAACCCGCAATTCGCCACTTATCCGGACCACGTGACGGTGCGCGAGGCGGTCGAGGCGACCGGCAATGCGGCGCTCTGGCTTTCGGGTCACGTGCACTGGAACACCGTCACCAACGTGCGCGGCCTGCCGCACATCACCGTGCAGTCGGTGAGCGAGCGGTTCACCACTTTCCCCTACGGCGCGGCTGCCTTCGCCATGCTCGAGATCGCCGATGGCAGCTTCTCGCTCGAGGTGCATGGCCGCGACCCGTTCGCCGTTTCGATGCCGTTCCGCCGCTCCGGCGAGCGGCCGTGGATGCCGGCGCTGGCGCCGTTCACCGCGCGCGAGGTGGCAGCCGAGCGGGAGGCGGAACGTGCTTGATTTCCTCACCCGGCGCACGCTCGGCTCGCTCGCGACGCTGATCGTCGTGGTGGTGGCGGTGTTCTTTGCCACCCGCCTCTCCGGCAACGCCATGGATTACATGCTGCCGCCGGGGATCGACGCCGAAACCAAGGCGGCAATGGTGCGGCATTTCGGGCTCGACCAGCCGCTCCTCGAACAGTTCTGGCGCTATGTCACGGGCCTGTTCAGCGGCGATGTCGGCATCAGCCTGTTCGAGCGCCGCTCGGTGGTGACGATCTATGCCGAGCGCCTGCCCAATACCGTGATGCTGTTCAGCTATGCGCTGGTGCTTTCGGTCGTGCTCGGCGTGCCCTTGGGGATCGCCGCGGCGCTCAACCGCCGTAACCCGCTTGGTGGAGCGATCATGGCGGTGGCCTTTGTCGGCTATGCCACGCCGAACTTCGTCCTCGCCATCGTGATGATCCTGATCTTCTCGTTCAACCTCCACTGGTTGCCGAGCTCGGGCGACGCGACGCCGCTGCATTTCCTGATGCCGTCGATCGTCCTCGCGGCGCCGATGCTGGCCGAGATCGTTCGCTTCACCCGCAACGCGCTGCTCGACGTGCTGAGCCAGGATTACCTGCGCACCGCCCGCGCCAAAGGGCTGCCGGAGTGGTTGGTGATCGTCAAGCATGCGCTGCGCAATGCAGCGATCCCGGTGGTCACCATTATCGGGCTGCAGGTGGCCGGCATGGTGGCCCGCTGCGTCCTCGTCGAGGCGGTGTTTGCCACCAAGGGCATCGGTGACCTCGTGGTGTTCGCCACCATGCAGCGCGATTACCCGGTGCTGCAGTTCGGGGTGATCCTCATCGCCGCCCTGGTGGTGGTCGTCTCGCTGGTCGTCGACCTGCTCTACGCCGCCATCGATCCTCGCGTGAAGGTGACAGCATGACCGACCTTGCCGCTCCCCTGCCGGGCCTGGCGCCGGCTCCCAACACCCGCAACAAGGCGCGCGCCGGCCGGCGCGGCCAGGGCACGCTCGCCATGCTGTGGCGCAAGGCCGGCTGGTTGATGCGCCTCTATATCGGGCTGTTCGTCCTGATCCTGCTCGTGGCGCTGTTCGCGCCGCTGCTGGCGCCATACGACCCGAACGCCCAGACGCTGCTGGCGCGCCTCCGCCCGCCGGTCGGCTTCGATCGCGCCATGCCGGCGCATCCGCTCGGCACCGACCAGCTCGGCCGCGACATGCTCTCGCGCACCCTCTACGGGTTGCAGCTGACCATGCTGATCGCGCTGCTCGGCAGCCTCATTTCCATGCTGCTCGGCACGGCGCTCGGCGTCATCGCCGGTTATGTTCGGGGGCCGCTCGGCGCGCTGATCATGGCGCTGGTCGATATCCAGATCGCCGTGCCGTTCACCCTGATCGCGCTCCTCGTCATCGCGATTTTCGGCAACTCGCTGCCGGTACTGATCACGGTCATCGGCGTCGCCGGCTGGGAGGCTTATGCCCGGGTGGTGCGGGCCCAGGTGCTGACGGTGTCGCGCATGCCGTTCGTCGAGGCGACCATCGCCGCCGGCGCCACCCACTCGCGCATTCTTTTCAGGCACATCCTGCCCAATATCGTCTCGCCCATCATCGTGATGTGGACGATGACCTTCTCGGCACTGATCCTGCTCGAAAGCTCGATGTCGTTCCTCGGGCTCGGGGTGCAGCCGCCCACCGCCACGCTCGGCTCCATGGTCGGCCTCGGTCGCGACTATCTCGCCTCGAGCCCGTGGATCGCCGTCGTTCCATCGCTTGCCATCATGTTCGTCTCGCTGCTGGTCCTCCTGATCGGCGACTGGCTGCGCGACGCGCTGGACGTCAAGCTCAAGTAACCGGGCACAACCCCGGCAACCCGGCCGTCGCGGTCTCCCTTCCCGCGCCGGCCCGTCACCACCCCCGCGCGTCAGTCCTCTGTCCGATCATCGATCGGCCGGCCGGGAGGGCGCATGTCAAAGAACAGGATGCTGTCATGCACAAGACCCTGCTTATCGCCCTCGCCACCACCACCATGCTGGTGGCCCCAAGCCACGCGCTCGACCTCAAGGTCGCGGTGCAGAACCTGCCGGCCACGCTCGATCCCGGCAAGGATCACTCCAACACCGGCTCGCAGATCTACTACAACGCCTTCGATCCGCTGATCGAGAAGGACTACGCCGCCGACAAGGTCACCTTCAAACCGGGTATCGCCACCGAGTGGAAGCAGGTCGAGCCGACCGTCTTCGAGGTGAAGCTGCGCGATGGGGTCAAGTTCCACAACGGCGCCACCGTGACGGCCGAAGACGTGGTGTTCTCGTTCGAGCGCATCATCAACGAAGCGACCCCCGAGTTCGGTTCGGTCAAGAAGCAGTTCTTCAACAATTTCGAGAAAGTGGAGGCGGTCGACGCCACGACCGTGCGCTTCACCACCTTCAAGCCCGAACCGCTGTTCGAGACCCTGCTCAACACCTCGGAAGGCTCGATCGTCCCCAAGGCCTATATCGCCGGCCTCTCCGGTGACCCCGCAGTGGTCGAGCCCTCGGACTTCGACGCCTTCGGCCTCGCCCCGGTCGGCACCGGCCCCTATTCGATCCAGAACTTCCAGCCGGGCGAAGGCCTGACCTATGTGAAGTTCGCCGACTACTGGGGCGACATGGCGCCGCTTGACAGCGCCGAGCTCCGCCGCATCCCCGAGATGGCGACCCGCATTACCGCGCTCGCCAATGGCGAAGTCGACCTCATCACCAATGTGCCGCCCGATCAGCTGGCGACCATCGAAGCCAACCCGAACCTCAAGGTCGAGGGCGCGGTGACGCCGCTGTTCCACGTGGTGTTCTTCAACACCGAAAACCCGAAGATGGCCGACAAACGCGTCCGCCAGGCGCTCAGCATGGCGATCGATCGGAACCTCCTCAACGAAGCGCTGTGGCTGGGCAAGGCCGTGGTGCCCTCGACCCATACCTACCCGCAATATGGCGAGCTCTACATGCCGGAGCTCAATACCTTCGAGTACAATCCGGAAAAGGCCAAGGAGCTGCTGAAGGAAGCCGGCTTCGAGGGCCAGACCGTCCGCTACGACACCGACCCGGTCTACTACACCAACGGGCTGCTCGCCGCGCAGGCGATCAAGGAGATGTGGGCCGCCGTCGGCGTCACCATGGACCTCAAGGTCGATCCCAAGTGGACCGGCGACGACAAGGACATGGAATCGCGCAACTGGTCGAACCCGATGTACTTCGCCGACCCGGCGGGCTCATTCGGCACCATGTGGAGCCCGACCGGCGCCCGCATCACCGGCGGTTCGTGGAAGCCGAACGAGGCCTATACCGAGATGTGGGAGCGCTTCCGCTACTCGACCGACATCGCGACCCGCAAGGCCGCCTATGCCGAGATCATGGCCTATGTGAAGGATGAGGCGCCGGTCCTGGTGCTGTACCAGCCGTATGAATCCTACGGCATGACCAAGAGCCTCGAGTGGAAGCCGCTGCCGGGCCACATCCCCTATGTGCTGGATTTCCGTGCCGGCGCCGTCGCCTTCAACGACTGATGCCCCCGCCGGCGGGGAGCGATCCCCGCCGGCTTCTCCCGAGAGCGCACTGCACTCTCGGTGCTCCTCCACCGTGAAACGGGGGAGGGGGACCGCCGAAGGCGGTGGAGGGGGCGGCTGGATGCGCCGGTGTTTGTGGTCGCCCCCTCCACCAGCTTCGCTGGTCCCCCTCCCCCGCCCCGTGGGGGAGGATCACGGAGAGCTCCCTGGCTCTTCATCTGCAATCTACGGAGCCCACGATGAGCAACACCGCCATCCTCGACGTCGACAGCCTCAAGGTCGTGTTCGAAACCGACAATGGCCCGGTGGTGGCCGTCGACGGGCTGAGCTTCGAGATCCGCTCGGGCGAATGCGTCGCAGTGGTGGGCGAATCCGGCTCGGGCAAGTCGGTGACGGCGATGTCGATCCTAGGGCTCGGCAAGTACTCCGGCGGCCGCATTGCCGAAGGCGCCATCCGCTTCCGCCGCAAGGATGCCAAAGTGGTCGACCTCGCAGCGGCTGACGAAGGCGTGCTGCGCACCATCCGCGGCAACGAGATCGCCATGGTGTTCCAGGAGCCGATGACCTCGCTGAACCCGGTCTTCACCGTCGGCGAGCAGATCGCCGAGGTGATCCGCCTGCACCAGAAGGCCGACGCCGCCGAGGCGGCGCGCCAGGCGGTGGAACTGCTGAAGCGGGTGCGCATCCCGGAGCCGGAGCGGCGTTTCACCCAATATCCGCATGAGCTGTCGGGCGGCATGCGCCAGCGCGTGGTGATTGCCATCGCGCTCGCCTGCTCGCCGCGCCTGCTGATCGCCGACGAGCCGACCACGGCGCTCGACGTGACCATCCAGGCGCAGATCCTCGAACTGGTGCGCTCGCTCGCCGCCGAGGGCGACATGGCGGTGCTGTTCATCACCCACGACATGGGCGTGGTCGCCGAAATGGCCGACCGCGTGGTGGTGATGCGGCATGGCAAAAAGGTCGAGGAGGCGGCGACGCGCGAACTCTTCGCCCAGCCGCGCGAGGCCTATACCAGGCAATTGCTCGCCGCCGTGCCGCGGCTCGGCTCGATGCAGGGGGCCAGCCGGCCGGCCAGGTTCGGTGAGGCGCTGACGCACGATGCGCCCCCGACGCATCGGCCACTGCTCGAGGTGAAGCACCTCGTCACGCGCTTTCCGGTGAAGAAGGGCGTGCTGCAGCGCCACGTCGCCAATGTGCATGCGGTGGATGACGTGTCGTTCGCGATCGGCGCCGGCGAGACGCTGGCGCTGGTCGGCGAATCCGGCTGCGGCAAGTCGACCACCGGCCGTTCGGTGCTGCGGCTGGTCGAGCCGAAATCGGGCAGCGTGACGCTCGAGGGCGACGAACTCACCCGCCTCTCGGGCGACGCGTTGCGGAAGAAGCGTCGCGACATGCAGATCATCTTCCAGGATCCCTACGCGGCGCTCGATCCGAGGCTCACCGCCTTCGAGCAGGTCGCCGAACCGCTGGTGATCCATGGCGTCGAAGCGGGCTCCGCACTGCGCGACCGGGTGGTCGGGCTGATCCGGCGCGTCGGGCTTTCAGACGAACAGCTCGAACGCTATCCGCATGAGTTCTCGGGCGGCCAGCGCCAGCGGCTCTGCATCGCCCGCGCCCTCACCCTGTCGCCCAAGCTGATCGTTGCCGATGAGCCGGTGTCGGCGCTCGACGTCTCCATCCAGGCGCAGGTGGTCAACCTGATGATCGAGCTGCAGCAGGAGCTGGGGCTGAGCTACCTGTTCATTTCACATGACATGGCGGTGGTGGAGCGGGTCAGCCATCGCGTCGCGGTGATGCATATGGGCCGGATCGTCGAAATGGGCCCGCGCAACGCGGTGTTTGGCGATCCGCGCCATCCCTATACGCGCACCCTGCTCGCCGCCGTGCCCAATCCCGATCCGACCGCGTCGCGGCGCCCGCTGCCGCCGGCCGGCCTGCTGCCTTCGCCGATCTACCCGGTCGGCCACGACCCGGCGCCGCCGCGCTATGACGAGGTCGGGGCCAACCATTTCGTTCTCGCTGCCTGATATCTCTCGGAGACCACTATGCTTTCGGCTTTTTCCGCCCCCGGCCGCTTCTGGAAGGGAAATCTCCATACCCATTCGAACCGCTCGGACGGTGCACTCGAGCCGGCCGAGGTCTGCCGCCGCTACCGCGAGGCGGGCTATGATTTCCTCTGCCTCTCCGATCACTTCCTCTCCCAGTACAGCTTCCCGCTGACCGACACCCGCGAGTACCGCACCGAGGGTTTCACCACGCTAATCGGCGCCGAGCTGCATGCACCGGCAACGCATCTGGGCGATCTCTGGCACATCCTCGCGGTCGGCCTGCCGCATGACTTCGCCGCGACGCCGGAGGGCGAGGACGGGCCGGCACTGGCGCGTCGCGCCGCTGCCGCCGGCGCCTTTGTCGGCATTGCCCACCCGCAATGGTATGGGCTCGATTTCACCGACGGGCTGGCGCTCGACGCGGCGCATGCGGTCGAGATCTACAACCACACCTGCGAGATGCTGTCGGCCCGGCCGGATGGCGTGGCGCTGTTCGACGACTTGATGACTCGCGGCCGGCAGCTCACCGGCTTTGCCTCCGACGACGCGCATTTCCATGCGAACGATAGTTTTGGCGGCTGGGTGCAGGTGAAGGCCGAAACGCTGGAACCCGAAGCGCTGCTCGCCGCACTGAAGGCCGGCAACTACTACGCCAGTACCGGGCCGGAGATCGTCTCGATCGAGCGCGACGGCGACAGGCTCAGCGTCGCTGCCTCGCCGGTGCGCAGCATCGTCCTCGCCGGCCCCGGCGCCAGATCGGCGGTGGTGCATGGCGAGGCCATCACCGAGGCCGAACTCGATCTTTCCCGCTTTGCCGGCGGCTGGTGCCGCGTCGTCGTCACCGACAGCAACGGCAAGCGCGCCTGGGCGCAGCCTTTCGCGGTGTAGGCCTTACGGCAGCGGCGCGCGCGACGTGCTGCTGCGTTCGATCAGCACGGGAAGCAGCGGGTCTGCTTCCTGTGGCGGCTCGCCATTGATCCGCACCATCAGCGCCTCGATGCAGCGGCGCCCGAGCTTGGTGAAATCCTGGCGCATGGTGGTGAGCGGCGGAATGCAGTAGGCGGCCTCGGGCACATCGTCGAAGCCGACGACGCTGAAATCGCGCGGCACGACGCGGCCGGCTTCGTGGAGCGCCAGCAGCAGGCCCTGCGCAATCCGGTCATTGGCGCAATAGGCGGCGGTGAAGCGCGGGTCGGCCAGCACCTGTTTGCCGCCGAGGTAACCGCTCTCGGCCGTCCAGTCGCAGACGAACGGATCGGCTGCCACCAGATGCGCCGCCCCCAGCGCCTTGCGCCAGCCGTGGATGCGCGATTCCGACACGGTGAAGCCCGCCGGCCCCGCCAGATGGGCGATCCATTTGTGCCCCAGTTCGATCAGGTGTTGTGTCGCGGCGCGCGAGCCTTCGACCGAGTCGTACATGATCGAGGTATGCTCGCCGGTATCCACTGAACTCAGCGTCACCACCGGCACGTTGTCGAAACTGAGAAAGGCGGCGCTGGCCGAGACGTCCTGCGGCGAGATCATCACGATGCCCTCGACCGATTGCCCGACCAGCCGCGCCAGCGCCTCCGCGATGGTTTCCCGGTTGGACTCGCGCAGGCTGACGATGCTGACCCCATAGCCTTCCTCGCTCGCCGCCTGTTCGACGCCGAACAGGGCCGATGCGGGGCCGAAGCTCAGATAGTCCGACGCTACCACGCCGATGGTGCGCGAGCGGCTGGTGGCGAGCGTCCGCGCTGCCATGTTCGGCCGGTAATCGAGGCTGGCGATCGCCTTCAGCACCCGCTCGCGCGTGTCCGGTTTGATGAAGGCGTAGTCGTTGAGCACCCGCGATACGGTCTGCTGCGAAACCTGCGCCAAGCGTGCCACATCGGCCATGGTGGGCGAGGTGCCCTTGCGTGACTGTCGAACCAATGGCGTACCTTTCGTTAGCGTAAACAATAGGGGTGACGATCGGATGGCGCAAGCGCCGAGAGTGATAGCGATCCAATGGAACAGGCGCTTTTCCATCATCCTGATGGATGAGAGTGTCCATCCTTGACAACAGGATTGTTTGCGCAAACAATTTGGCCAACGAGACGAAACCGTCCGTAGGGAGAGCAGCGCAGTGCAAGACGAGTCGGCCTATCGCATCGGCGATCGCATCCTGTTCGGGGCGGCCTACTACCCCGAATACCAGCCGGTCGAGCGGATGGCCGAGGATTTCCGGCTGATGCGCGAGGCGGGTTTCAACCTGATCCGGGTCGGCGAATCCGTCTGGTCGACCTGGGAACCGCGCGACGGCGAATTCGAGCTCGAATGGCTGTTGCCGGTGCTCGACGCGGCGCACGCCCACGGCATCTCCGTCGTGCTGGGCACCCCGACCTATGCCGTGCCGCCCTGGCTGATGCTCAAGCATCCGGAAATCGCGGCGGAGTCGCGCACCGGCGTGCGCGTGCCGTGGGGGGCGCGGCAGGAGACGGATACCTCGCACCCGGTGTTCCTCGACTACGCCGAGCGGATCATCCGCAAGGTGGTGGGGCGCTATGCCGATCATCCGGCTGTGGTCGGCTTCCAGGTCGACAACGAGCCTGGCCATCAGGTGCCGCACAACGCCCATGTCTTCGCGCGCTTCAAGCAGTGGCTGATGGCCAAGTACAATGGCGTCGAGGCGATCAACCAGGCGTGGAATCTGACCCACTGGGCGCATCGGCTCAACGACATCGACGAGCTCTGGATCCCCGACGGCAACCACGTGCCGCAATATGATCTCGACTGGCGTCGCTTCCACGCGCTGCAGACCACCGAGTATATCGCCTGGCAGGTGGCGATCGTGCGTGAGTATGCGAGCCCCGACCAGTTCATCACCACCTGTATCGATCCGATGCGCGCCGCGGTCGATGACCGCGGCATCGGCGCCGCCTGTGACGTCATCGCCTCCAACCAGTACATCGCCACCCAGGACCAGCTGGGTCCCGAGACGCCGGGCGACTATGCCTTCCCGCCCTCGGGCAGCTGGGCCCCGTTCTTCATTTCCGACCGCACCTGGGCCATCGGCCAGCGCCGCTTCATGGTCACCGAGACCAATGCCACCAGCATCGGTTTTCCCTGGTTCAACCACCCCATGTATGACGGGCAGTGGCGACAGGTCGGCTGGGCGATGATCGCCCGCGGTGCCCGCGCCGTGGAGTACTGGCACTGGCACACCATGCACGGCTCGTGGGAGACGTTCTGGGGCGGGGTGCTGCCGCATAGTTTCGTGCCCGGTCGGGTCTATGGCCAGGTGGCCGAGCTCGGACGTGAGATCAGGAACGCCGGCGCGGCGGTCGAGGGCATCGTGCCCGACGCCAATGTCGGGCTGATCTTCTCGATGCCCAATCGCTGGGCCTTCGAATACCATCCGCCCATGCAGGACCCGGCGGCGCTGCCGGAAAAGCAGGGTCCGGCCGATCGTGCCGCCTATGAGCGGATCGTCTACCGCTTCTATGGCGGTCTCGATCGCGCCGGCCACCAGGTGCGGGTATTACATGCCGCCGATTTCGAGCTCGCTGACCCGGTGCGGCTGGCGCGCGAGCTGCCGACCCTCGTCGTGCCGGCGCTCTATCTCGCCTCCGACCGGCTGGTGGCCAACCTCGTCGCCTACGCCGATGCCGGCGGGCACCTGGTGGTGGGCATCCGCACCGGCTATGCCGACGAGATCGGCCGCCCCAAGCTCGACCGCCAGCCGGCCGGCCTCGCCGCCGCGGCCGGCGTCTGGTACGACGAGTTCTCCAACCTCGTGAGCCCGCTTGCCGTCACCGGCCAGTTGCGCGGCACGGCGCGGAGCCTCGTCGAGGGCCTCATCGTCGACGGCGCCGAGGTCATCGCCAGCTACGAACACCCGCATTTCGGCCGCTGGCCGGCGGCCACCAGCCGGGCCTTCGGCGCCGGCCGTATCACCTATGTCGGGGCCTTCCCCGATCTCGATCTGGCCCAGTCGCTCGGCGAGTGGCTGCAGCCGAAGCACCCCTGGCAGGCACAACTGGTGCCCGGCGCGCTGGCCGTGCACGGCGCCACCAACCGCGCCGGCGAGCGGCTGTGGTTCGTCCACAATTTCGGCTGGGAGCCACGGACGGTGACGCCACCGATGCCGGTGACGGATGTGCTCACCGGCGAGGCGGTTGGAGAACTGGCGCTCAAGGCCTGGGACGTGCGCGTGCTGCGCGAGGTCGCGGCGTGATGGGAGCGGTTTGCACTGTCTCTGCTCCCCTCCCCCTTGAGGGGAGGGGCGGGGGGTGGGGGTGGTTCCGTGATCACCGATGGACCCCCACCCCCAACCCCTCCCCTCAAGGCGGAGGGGAGCAGAAGAGAAGTCTCTGGCGAACCGACTTGCCTTCCCAAGGGCGAGCACCCCAATGACCCGCCTTTCCGCCAAGACCCGCGCCACGCCCACCGCTTATCTGTTCCTCACCCCGTTCATCGTGGTGTTCGCCATCTCGATCGTCGTGCCGCTCGGCTACGCCCTGTGGATCAGCTTTTTCAGAAAGCAGATGATCGGCGGCACCGTCTTCGTCGGCTTCGGCAACTACCTGAGGGCTTTGGGTGACGCGCTGCTGCATGACGCGGTGCTGCGGGTGATCGTCTTCCTGCTGCTGCAGGTGCCGATCATGCTGGGCATCGCCATGTTCGTGGCGCTCGCCATCGACTCGGGGCGGCTTGCCGGCAGCCGCATCGTCCGGATCGGGCTGTTCCTGCCCTATGCCGTGCCGGCGGTCGTCGCGGCGCTGATGTGGGGCTACATCTTCGGCAGCCAGTTCGGGCTCGCCGGCCAGCTGTTCGGCAGCCTCGGCCTGCCGACCCCGGATTTCCTCGGGCCGAACCTGATGCTCGCCAGCGTCGGCAACGTCGTGACCTGGTCGTTCGTCGGCTACAACATGCTGATCTTCTACGCCGCGCTGCGTTCGATCCCCACCGACATCTACGAAGCCGCGGCGATCGACGGCGCCAATGAATGGCACAAGGCCTGGTTCATCAAGCTGCCGGCGCTCCGGCCGGCGCTGGTGCTGGCCGTGATCTTCTCGGTGATCGGCAGCCTGCAGCTGTTCAACGAGCCCTCGATCCTCGGCCAGCTCCGCCCCAGCGTCGTCACCACCAGCTGGACGCCGAACCTCTACGCCTACAACCTGAGCTTCACCGGCGGGCAGACCAACTACGCCGCGGCCGTGGCGATGCTGCTCGGCGGCTTCACCGTCGTCGTCGCCTATGTGGTGCAGCTCGGTGCGATGAAGCGGGGGCGCCTGCTGTGAACAGCCTCGCCGCATCGCCCGCTCCGGTTCATCGGTCGTCGGGGCTTCGCCCGCGCAAGTCGCCGGTGCTGACCATCATCCTCTGGATGCTGCTCGCTTATTTCATGCTGCCGCTGTGCTGGCTGGCGGTGAACGCCACCAAGTCCAATGTCGATCTGTTCGGCACCTTCGGCCTGGCCTTTGCCCCGAGCTTTGCGCTGTTCGACAATATCGGCCAGCTCTTCGCCTTTCAGGGCGGCATCTATCTGCGCTGGTTCGCCAACACCATTCTTTATGCCGTGGTGGGCGCCGGTGGCGCGGCGCTGATCGCGGCGATGGGCGGCTATGCGCTGGCAAAGTTCGACTTCCATGGCCGCAAGGCCGTGCTCGCCATCGTCCTCGGCGCCACCGCCGTGCCGGGCACCGCGCTGGCTGTCCCCACCTACATGCTGTTCACCCGGTGGGGGCTGATCAATACCGAGCTGGCAGTGATCATCCCGGCGCTGGTCAGCCCGTTCGGGCTGTTCCTGATGCTGGTCTATGCGCAGGATGCCGTACCCGACTCGATGATCGAGGCGGCGCGTATCGACGGCGCCGGCGAAGCCCGCATTTTCTGGACCATCGCGCTGCCGCTGATGGCGCCGGGCTTCGTCACCGTGCTGCTGTTCCAGCTGGTCGCCACCTGGAACAACTATTTCCTGCCGCTGATCGTGCTCAACCAGTCCGACAAGTTCCCGCTCACCGTCGGGCTGTCGCTGTGGAACAAGCTGGCCAATGCCGGCGGTGTGAACCTCGCCCAACCACTCTATCCGCTGGTCATCACCGGCTCGCTGCTCGCGGTGCTGCCGCTGCTCGTCGCCTTCGTGTTCCTGCAGAAATACTGGCAGTCGGGCATCGCCGCCGGCGGGGTGAAGGAATGAGCGGCGAAACCAATTCGGTGTCTCGCGACACCGCAACCAGGGCGCGGAGGATGCGCCACAAAGGGAGAAGACCATGACTCGTATTCTGAAGGGGCTGGCCGCCAGTGTCGCGGCGGCTGCATTTTTCGTCACCGGCGCCATCGCTCAGGAGCCGGTCGAGATCACCTTCTGGACCTGGCTGCCCAACATCCAGACCTCGATCGACAAGTTCGAGGCCAGCCATCCCAACATCAAGGTGAAAGTGGAAAATGTCGGCGTCGGCACCGACCAGTACACCAAGATCCAGAACGCCGTGGATGCCGGTTCGGGCGGCCCCGACGTCGCGCACATGACCTATGACGCGATCCCGAATTTCGCGCTGACCGGCGCTCTCGCCGACGTCACCCAGTTCGGCGGTGCGGCCGTCAAGGACCTGTTCCTCCCCGGTGTGCTCGGTCTGGTCGAGATCAATGGCGGCGTCTACGGCGTGCCGCAGGATTTCGGCCCGGGCGTGATGTACTACCGCAAGGACGTGTTCGACGCGGCGGGCGTCGAAGTGCCCAGGACCTGGGCGGAGTATGCGGCGGCGGCCGAGGCGATCAAGGCCAAGAACCCCGACCACTACATCACCTATCTCGACCCGAGCCTCGTCGATGCCGCCTATATGGGGCTGTGGCAGCTTGCGGCCGGGCCGTGGAGCATTGCCGACGGCACCAACGTGACGCTCGACCTGCAGTCGGAAAAGGCCAGGCAGTGGGCCGACTACTGGACGGACCTCAATGCCAAGGGCCTGACCATCGAGTCGGTGCAGGGCTCGGACGAGTGGTTCAAGCAACTGGGTGCCGGCCAGATCGCCACCTGGGTGGTGGGCGCCTGGGGCCTGCAGGCGCTGACCGGCGTACTGCCCGACAACAAGGACCTGTGGCGGGTCGCGCCGCAGCCGGTGTGGAACGAAGGCGATGTCGGCACCAGCCAGTTCGGCGGCTCGGGCACCGTGGTGCTGGCGCAGTCGCAGAAGAAGGAAGCGGCTGTCGAGTTCGCCCTGTGGCTGAACGGCAGCCCGGAAGGCGTCGCCACGCTGAAGGACGATCAGGGCCTGCTGCCGACCACCAACGCGGCCTGGGAGGATCCGGGTTTCATCGATGAGGAGATCGAATATCTGGGCGGCCAGAAGGCCCGCCAGATCTTCGCCGAATCGGCCAGGAACTCGGTGGTCGGCTGGACCTGGCTGCCGTTCCAACCCTACGTGTCGAGCGTCTATCGCGACACCGTGGGCCAGGCGATCTCCGGCAAGACCAGCGTGTTCGAGGGCTTCAAGGCCTGGCAGGACCGCATCGCCCAGTATGCCGGCGAGCAGGGCTTCACCGTCACCACCAAATAGGGCCAACCGCCCTGGCGCCGCGCTCTCCCGGGCGCGGCGCCCTCCCAACCCTGTTCCCGACATTCCCAGGACTTTTGCCGTGGCGAAACTTCAGTTCCCGGCCGGATTCGATTTCGGCGTTGCGACCAGTGCGTTCCAGATCGAGGGAGCGTGGAACGAGGACGGCAAGGGACCCTCGATCTGGGACACCTTCGGCCACACCCCTGGCAAGGTGCACCTCGATATCCCCGGCGACCGCGGGGCCGACCACTACCATCGGGTGAAACAGGACGTGGCGTTGATGCGCGACATCGGGGTCACCAGCTACCGTTTCTCGCTCAGCTGGTCGCGGTTGCTGCCACAGGGACGCGGACCGGTGAACCAGGCCGGCGTCGACTTCTACTCGCGCCTCATCGATGAACTGCTGACGGCCGGCATCCAGCCCAATGTCACGCTCTATCACTGGGACCTGCCGCAGGCGCTCGAGGACGAAGGCGGCTGGATCAACCGCGACGTCATCGGCGCCTTTGCCGACTATGCCGAGCTGGCCTTCGCCAGCTATGGCGACCGCGTCCGCCGCTGGGCCACCCTGAACGAGCCGATCTCGATCTGGGTCGGCTATGCGATGGGGGTGTTCGCCCCCGGCCGCACCGACGAGAAGACCGCCCGGCAGGCCCTGCATCATGCGCTGGTTTCACACGGCATGGGCGTCGAGGCGTTTCGTGCTTCTGGCCGGCCGGGCGATATCGGCGCGGTCTTCGACATCTGGCAACGGCACCCGGCCACCGACAAGTCGGAGGACCGCGCCGTCGCCGACCGCGACGAGGACGATGGCTTCCGTTTCTTTCTCGATCCGGTGCTCAAGGGAGACTATTCCGAGCGCATTCGTCGCCGCCTCACCGAGCGCGGCACCATGCCTGAGATCCGCGACGGCGATCTCAAGCTCATCAGCACGCCGATCGACTATCTGGGCCTCAACGTCTATTCGCGCGTCGTGGTCAGCGCCGAGCACTACAACCCGCGCTGGTGGGTGGCCGACGACAAGCACCCCGGCGGCAACTTCCTCGACAACGGCATGGAGTATTACCCCAAGGCCGTCTACGACGCGGTGTTCATGGCCAAAGAGCAATATGGCTGGCAGGGCCCGATCTTCATCACCGAGAACGGCGCCGCCGACGGCCCCAACGTAACCGACCCGCTCGATGACCAGGAGCGGATCAACTACGTCGCCGGCTTCCTCGAGTGGATCCACAAGGCCATCGAAGACGGTGCCGACGTGCGCGGCTACTACCTGTGGTCGCTGATGGACAATTACGAATGGGCCGCCGGCTACAGCCAGAAATTCGGCATCGTCCACCTGGACACCGGGACGATGGCGCGAACGCCGAAAGCCTCGGCGAAGTGGTATGCCGAGGTGATCAGGCGGAGGGGGCTTTAGGGTTCATCCGCCGCACTGACGGAAGAAAATCGCGAAGCCGAGCCCAAGTCTCAATGCGGCCCGGTCGGCAGCTCCTGCGTCGTGCCGCACGGGCCGCCATCCATGTTGGTGGCGATATCCTGCTTCGCGCCGTCGAAACTCAGCGCCTCGTAATAGTGGCTCATCTCCACGGTGCTGGCCGGCACATAGTGGAAGATCAGCGAACGGCGGAAGCGGTCGGCGCTGGTGTTCGGGGTCGAGCCGTGGATGACGCTGCCATTGAAGAACAGCACGTCGCCGGCCTTGAGTTCCATCATTTCAGGGGCGAGGCCCGGCGGCGGCTCCACATGTTCGGTCGTGAAGAACAGCGCCGGGTCGGCCTTTTCGGGGCACGCCACTTCGAGCGTCGCGGTTTGCGGCACGCACATCATGCCGCCATTGCCGGCATCCGCATCATCGACGGCTATCCAGGCGGCCATGCAGGTGCCCGGCTTCACCCGCAGGTAGAAATTGTCCTGGTGCAGGTCCTGTCCGCGGGCTCCCGGCGGCTTGAAGTAGAACATCGACTGGCAGGCGTACGGATCTTCGCCGAACAGCTCGGCGAGGATCGGCTTCAGCCGCGGGTCGCGCATGTAGCGCATGGCCAGCGGCCCGACCGGTTTATCCTGGTGCTTGTGCGGGTGCATCATGCGCGGATAGCGCAGCAGCGGGTCGTTCGATCTCGCCGGCGCCCCCTCCCGCGCTTTGGGCACATCCGACAGGCCGGGCACCGGGCCGTCCTTGGCCATCTCCATGAACGTGCCACGGATCTCCTCGATCTCTGCGGCGCTGAACAGTCCGCGGATCGCGAGGAACCCATCGCGGTAGAACTGCTGCTTCTGCTCGGTGGTCAAGCTCATCGATTTCCTCCTCGATGCTCATGACGCTACTCCGCACCCGCCGCTTCGCCCATCGCACATCCTGCCGATCGCATGTACTATCCTGCTATGGCTGAGAGCGACGAGTTCCCGCACCGGCCGGTCCTGCAGCTGCTGACCGGCCACTTCCATGAGACATCGGGCTATCGGGCCTATCGGCCGCGTGGCAGCGACGACTGGCTGCTGATCCACACCATCGGCGGCACCGGCCGCTTCGGCCACCCGGACGGCGAATTGCTGGCGCGGCCCGGCGATTGGGTGCTGCTCCGCCCCGGCACGCTGCACGACTACGCCGTCGCCGCGTCGGATACGCGCTGGGAATTGCTGTGGGCGCATTTCCAGCCGCGGCCCGATTGGCTGGCCTGGCTCGACTGGCCCGAGGTAGCGCCCGGATTGCTGCTGTTGCAGCTCTCCGATCCGGCCGTGGCCGGCCGCTTCCATACCGTGCACCGGCTGTTTCACAGCGATCTGCGCCGCCACGAAGCCTTCGCCATGAACGCGCTCGAAGCGCTGTTTCTCGAGTGCGATCGGCTGAACCCCGAGGCGGCCAGCGCCCGCTCCGATCCGCGCGTCCGCCGCGCCGTGAGCTATCTCGAGCGCCACCTTGCCGACAAGGTGGCGCTGGCCGACGTCGCCGCCGCCGTCGGGCTGTCGGAGTCGCGTCTCGCCCATATTTTCCGCGCCGAGATGGGGCAGACCGTGCAGCACTACCTGGAGGCGCGCCGCATGCAACGCGCCGGCGAGTTGCTGCAGCGCACCGGCTTTCCGGTCCAGCAGGTCGCCGCGGTCACCGGCTTCGAAAGCCCGTTCTATTTCAGCCGGCGGTTCAAGCGCTGGACCGGCCAGAGCCCGCTCGCCTACCGTCTCGCGAGCCAGCCCGGATGAGCGCGCCTGGTCGAACTGCACCGTTTCAGTCACTGGGCTCGATGTTGAACCTTCCGCACGGCGTCATCCCCGCGAAGGCGGGGAACCAGTGGGATCTCTCGGCCTCAGCGGGTGACGCAGCATCCCACTAGGTTCCCGCCTGCGCGGGAATGACGTCGGTGAGTTGCGCCGCCACTTTTGAGCGCGACAAACCAGAGCATCATTTCGCCCGCAGCACTGCGGCACAGGCCTTCGGCAGGTCCGCCAGGGTCAGCGGCGGGGCCGGCGGTTTGGTGCTCGGCTTGTACGGTTCGTCGGTGAACCAGTAGTCGAGTTCGGCGCCGCAGCCATCTCCGGCCGGAATCGCGTCCTGGTCGACACACGAGGTCGCCCCCGCCGGGCAGCTCAAGCGAACATGAAAGTGGTCGTCATGCCCATACCAGGGACGCACCTTGTTGAGGAAGCTCCGATCCCGCCAGGTGACCGCACACAGCGCCTTCTTGATCCCCGGCGCCACGAAGATACGGGCGACGCCGGGCAGCGATGCCGCGCGGTAGATCAGCAGGCGCTCGGCCTCGCCGAACCGCTTGGGATCGATCTCGCGCGTACCCTTCTTGAGCACCGACTGCGCCGAAAGGCTTTCGCGCTCGTCGGCGCTGAGCTGGTGGTTCGGCATCGGCTGCAGCCAGACGTCGACGTCGAGCCCGATCTGGTGCGATGCGTGGCCACTGGCCATCGGCCCGCCGCGCGCTTGCCCCATGTCGCCCACCATGATGCCGCGCCAGCCATCCTGCGTCGCCGATTGCGCCAGCGCCGCGATATAGCCGACGAGTTCGGCGCTGCCCCAGCGCCGATCGCGCGACAGCCGCATTGCCTGCCAGCCGGGACCGTCGGTCGGCAACTGCACCGCGCCGGCAATGCAGCCCTTGGCGTAGCTGCCGACCGGCATCTCCGCGCCGCTGCTGGGTTGGTGCACGGCGCCGAACAGGTCGCGCGCCGGCTGCGCCTCGGCCGTCGAAGCCAGCGTCGCCAGGGCGATGATCGCCAGGCTGAGCATGCGGAACAATGCCATCTTTACGCCTTCGCGAATCAGGAGTCCGCGTCGGGCGGCCGACGCGCTGGTGCCGGCGAGGCTAGCACCGTGATTTCGGCATGACGATGAAAACTGCCTATAGCGGCAGGTAGCCGGTGAAGCCGGCGATCTTCCATACGGCGTTCTCCCGCTTGAGATGGAACACCGAACGCCAGCCCAGCAGCATGTCCTCGCCCGTCAGGCGCCGAATGCGGCCTTCGATGTGCTTATGCGCCAACGCTGCGTCGCCCTCGATATCGAGCCGCGCGATCGACTGGCATCGGAACCAGGCGGGGCGCAGCGGTTCGGCGAAGTCGGCGGGGTTCCAGCGCGCGGCGATGGCGGCGTCGCGATACAGAGCGACATTCGGGTAGGCCGGGCGCCAGCTGGCCGGGTCGAGCGACAGCCCGGCATCGATGCCGAGAAAGCCGGTCTCGACATAGTCGGCAGCGACCAGCGACCAGTCGCTGCTGAGGAAGAAATCGCTGTCGCGCCTGACCAGCATCTCCCAGATGGCGAAGCGGTCGGCATCGTCTGCGGTGAAGGGATTGGTCTCGGTCATTGCGGCTGAATGTCCAGCGGCAGGGGGAAGTGCGGTTCGGGCAGGGTCCCGCCCATCGACTCCGAGATGCGGCGTGCGGCGCGGTAAAGCATGATGGCGGCATCATCGAAGGGAACGATGATCTGCTGGCTGGTGAGGAACGGCATGGTCAGTGCCGCAATCGAGATGCCGGCGGTGTTGATGATCGGGAAGCTGAGGTCGGTCACCCCCTGCACCATCTCGCCTTCGATCCGCTCGTAGCCGCGTCCGGCAATCGTCGTGATCCGGCCGCGGTAGCGCCTCGCCTGCTCGGGCGGCAGTAGCGCCTCCGACTGGCCGATGATCCAGGCCTGTACCGGGGCGGGCTGGAAAGCGATGATGGTGCGCCCTGAAGTGCCGCGGATGGCCGGGCTGGCGGCGCCGACGCGCAGCCGGATGGCGATCGGCGCCGGGCTGTCGACCTGGGCGATGATGCGCTGGTTCAGCCCATCGAGCACCGCCATGTGGATGGCCTGCGACGTTTCGAGCGCCAGAGCGTTCATGATCGGCTGCGCCGCGTCGACGACGCGCCGGAACGGCGGGAACAGCGTGGCGAGACCGTAAAGCTGTGTCGACAGCACCAGCGCTTCTTCGCCGGGCGGCCGGATCAGATAGCCACGCCGCTCCAGCGCCATGACCATGCGATAGACTTCCGACAGCGAGCGGCCGAGGCGCTGGGCGATCTGGCTCGGCGTCACCGGCACCGTCAGGGTCGCCAGCAGTTCGAGCACGTCGAGGCCCTTTTCCAGCGCCGGGGCGGTGTACTCCGCCTTGGGAACCGGCTTGCGGCGCTTGCGGGTGCCCTTTTCGGCTGCGGCCGGGGCACTTTTATCAGCTACTGCCATGCTCCCCTCGCTCGATGCCTGCGGCGCCGATGTCCACTAACATCGCTCCCGCCGGCTCGCCACCATGGGCGCGAGCCGAGGCACAGGAAATCTGGACTGATCCAGGGATCTGTACCGACCCTCTCAGTCGTCGCTTCCCTCCCCCCTGAGGGGAGGGATTGAGGGAGGGGTGGTCCGGTGATCACCGATGGACCCCCACCCCCCACCCCTCCTAGCGGACGCGTAGCGCCGCGGGGGGAGGGGAGCACGAAACGCCCTACTCCCAAAGCAGCAGCCAGCCGGCTCCCGGACAATCGAACAGGTGATCGACGCCGGTGGGAACCCCATTGGCCAAGGGCAGCGCCTTGACCGTCGAGGAGTCCCAGCCGGCAACCAGCACGTGACTTTCGGTGGCGAGCAGGTGCTGCGGCCACTGCGCCTCGCTGTCCAGTTCCGACACCAGCACCGGCGTGGCGCCGGAGACCTCGAAGGTCGAGATGGTGTCGAGGCTGCGATTGGCGAAATAGACGTGCCGACCATCCGGCGCACGCTGGATGTCGCCGGGATAGTTGCGACTCCAGCGGGTCTTGCCGGGGCCGGATTGCCGGGTGCTGCGCAGGTTGGCCCAGCTCGATGCGGGCTCGCCGAGGCGGCCGACCACCAGGTTCGAGCCGAGCTCACCGCTGACCGCGAGGCGCCCGTCGGCCAGCACCACGGCGTGGCGCGGGCCGGTATTGGCGGGCACTGACGTTGCCCGGACCTGGGTCAGCGCGTCGGTGCCGGGCTTCGTGAGATCGAGGCTGAACTCGCGGACGAGGTCGGCGCCGAGATCGATGACGACGAGCGTCTCGCCGATGAAGAACACCTGGTGCGGATGGGCGTCGTCCTGCCGTTCGAGTTCCGGACCGCCGCCGCTGAGCTTCAGCTGCACGATCGGGCCATCGAAGCTGCCGTCGGCGGCCAGCCGCTGCAGCCCCAGCGTGCTGGTGGTGTAATTGGTGACGATCAGCAGGCGACCGCTCGGATCGACGGTGAGATGACAGGGCTCGGCCCCGTCGCTCGATTTCTCACCGAGTGTCACGGCGCTATCGCCCGCGATCCGCCAGGCATGGATTTCGCCCTCGAGGCCGACGCGCGAGGTGCCGTAGACCACCGGCAGGCTGGGGTGACGCGCCAGGCTCGAGAGCTGGTTGACCCGGGCGAGCGTCTTGCCCCGCCACGTGCCGTCCTGCTGCACCCAGCGGGTCAGCCCGTGCAGTTCGAACACGCCGCGTGATGCGACCAGCAGCGACTGCCCCTCAGCAAGTCTGAACTCCGACATCATTCCCCCCAGACAGAAAACCTACTCTGATGCGCCGGGACCGAAACCGTCCCAATGCGCGACGATTTCACCGCGTTCGACCACACTGGCCCGCCGCAGCATGGCGAAGGCCATGCAGACATGGTTCGGCACGATCTCGAGCCGCGTCCCTACTGGTAGCGGCATCGGCGCGCCCTGGCCATGCCAGCGCAGCCAGCCATGTTCTTCCGACATCTTCTCGATCACCCAGCCCGGGGCGTTGACGATCAGCCCCATGCCGGGGAACTCGTCGCGATGCGCCGAGGCCGGCACCAGATCGGTGCTCAGCGATTTCGAACCGGCGTCGATACAGGCGCGCTCGGGGTCCGGGTGGCTGACCACCGTGGCGATGACGCGGATGGCGGTGGTGTCCAGGCCGGCATTGCCCAGCGCGATCTGGCCGACATCGTTGAAGGCATAGATGCCGGGACGGATCTGCGTCACGCCCGGCACATGCGCCACTTCGCGGGCCGAAGCGGAAGCCCCGAGCGAGACGATCGGCAGCGGCACGCCGCGGGCGCGGATGGCGGTGGCGACGCCCACCATGAATTCCCCGGCCGCCTTGGCGCGGCTCGCGAGGTCCGGATGATCCTTCGCGCCGTAGGTGGTGCCTTCATGGGTATAGATGCCGACGAGTTCGACGCCGACAACGGCATGAATGGCCGCCGCCACATCCGGCGCCTTGTCGGCGGCGACGCCTTCGCGGCCGAGCCCGGAATCGATCGCCAGCATCATCCGCGCCGTGGCGCCGGCGGCGGCGAACACCGCGCCGATGCTGGCGGCGGCCGCCTCGCTGTCGGTGGCAAGCGTCAGGTCGACCCGCCGCGACAGGGCGAGGGCCCGTTCGGCCTTGTCCTTGCCGACGATCGGGTTGGCGACGAACAGCCGCTTCACCCCGGCCGCCGCGAAGGCTTCGGCCTCGCCGAGCTTGGCGACACACAGGCCATCGGCGCCATGCGCCACCTGGCGCAGCCCGATCTCGGCCATGCGGTGGGTCTTGGCGTGCGGGAACAGTTCGACCTCGGCCGAGCGGGCGATCGCCGCCATCTCGTCGAGATTGCCGTCCAGCACGCCGAGATCGAGCACCAGCCCGGGGGTGGAGACCGGCAGCTCGGCCCAGCTCGGGCCACGGGCGTCGTTGGCGATGGAGATTGCGGTTGCAGCCATGCTCAGGCTCCCAGCGTCAGCGTCCGGCCGGCGCGATGGCCGGTGACGCGGTTGTTTTCGACGGCGAACTGGCCATTGACCAGCACATGCACGATGCCGGTCGCAGCCTGGCGCGGGTGCTCATAGGTGGCGTTGGCCTTCACATTGGCCGCGTCGAACACCACCAGGTCGGCCTTGGCGCCGGCGGCGATGCGGCCGCGATCCATCAGCCGCAGCCGGTTGGCGGCCGAGCTGGTCATGTGGCGCACGCATTCTTCCAGCGTCAGCACTTTCTCCTCGCGCACATAGGTCTCGAGCATGCGCGGGAAAGTGCCCCAGGAGCGCGGATGCGGCCGATCGCCGACCAGGATGCCGTCACTGCCGACGGTGTGTTCCTCGCGCTGCATCAGGGTGCGGACATGCTCCTCGATGCCGATGAAGAACACGCAAGGGGCGGCGCGCTCGGTGGCGATCAGCACGTCGAGCGCCAGCTCGGCCGGCGAGGTGTTGAGCTTGCGCGCCGCGTCGGCGAGGTTGCCCTCCATCATCCATTCCATCTCGGGCGCCCCGGGGAGGCCCGCGAGGTAGACGCTCGACCAGTTGACGGTGAGGCCCTGATGGCCATCCGAGCCGATGACGTCGAGCGCCTCGATGATGCGCTTGCGCGTCTCCGGGTCCTTGAGCCGCGCCATCTGCTCGTCGCCGCTGCCCGACAGCGCCCAGCTCGGCAGCTGCGACAGCAGCGTCGTCATGCCGGCAAGGTAGGGATAGGCGTCGAAGCTCAAATCGACGCCATCGGCGATGGCCTCGTCGAACATCTTGAGCAGCTGCGGCAGCTTTCCCTTGTTGGCCTCGAAGCTCAGATGCGTGTGCGCGAGGTGCAGCGCCACGCCGGAGCGGCGGGCGATCTCGAAGCACTCGGCGTAGCCGCCCAGCGCATCGGTGCCGTAATTGCGGTGATGCGGGCAGTAGAAGCCGCCATACTCGGCCACCACTTCGCACAGCGCCACCAGCTCGTCGGTGTCGGAATACATCGCCGGCACATAGGTTAGCCCGGTGGAGAGGCCGACGCCGCCTTCTTCGAGCGCGGTGCGCAGCAGCGCCTTCATCTGGTCGAGCTCATCTGGTGTGGCGAGCCGCGCCGCATTGCCCATCACCAGCATGCGCAGGTTCCCGTGCGGCACCAGGTAGGCGCAGTTGACCGCGACGTTGCCGTCGAGCCGCTTCAGGTATTCGGCGACGCTGCGCCAGTTCCAGTCGAAGCCCGGCGGGTCGTCGTTCCAGCCCTTGATCTGGCTGCGCAGCTCGATGAGCGTCGCATCGTCGATCGGGGCATAGCTGAGGCCATCCTGGCCGAGCACTTCGGTGGTGACGCCCTGGCTGAGTTTTGAGGTGTGGTCGGGGTTCACCAGCACCTGCAGGTCGGAATGGGTGTGCATGTCGATGAAGCCCGGCGCGATGCAGAGGCCATCGATGGCGACGCTGCGGTCGGCCTCGGGGCGTCTGGCGCCCTTGAAAATGCCGGCGATGCGGTCGCCGATCACCAGCACGTCACCACGCACGAGCGCATTGCCGAGGCCGTCGACGACAAGGCCGCCGGTAAACAGGGTGGAGGTGCTCATAGGGTCTCGACTTGCAGTTTCTGGTTGGTCTTGGCGCTGAGATAGATGGCGTCGGTAACGGCGACGACATGCGCCGCGAGCCGCGCCGTCAGGCCGGCCGGCGCCGGGGCGCCGAAGGCGCAGGCGATCAGGGCCTTGGTCGGGGCGCCGGGGTCGTAAACGCCGGAGGCCTCCGGGGCTCCATACTCGACCACCTCGCCACTGGCGCGAACGAGGCGCAGCGTGTCGGCCACCGAGTCGGCCCAGAGCTGGCCCTTGTCGCCGTAGAGCGCCATGTGCCACTGGGGGCGGGCGAGGTAGGGGTGGGTCGAGGCGGCGCTGATCGCCGCCGAGCCGCCACCGGTGAACTCGGCATTGACTGACGTGTGGAGGTCGATGTCGCTCGCGGGCGGGAAGGTGCTGGCGTTGAGCGCAACGATCGGCTCGCCCACCAGCCATTCGACCATCCCCAGCTCGTGCGACATGGTCACCGCCGCCGAGCCGCCGCCCGAGATCGCCTTGTCGGTATAGGTCGCGGTATTCGACTCCGCCTTGCCGCCCCAGCCGCCATCGGTGCTGCCCGAAAGCAGCGCCCGGGTGTTGACCGCGAGGTGCATCGTCAGGTGCTCGATCCTGCCGATCTCGCCCGCTTCGATCAGCTTGCGGCTCAGTGCAAAGATCGGCGCCGCCGGCCAGCCGAAGCCGACCAGCAGCGCCTTGCCCAAGCGCTCTGCAGTATCGCGCATCCGGCGGGCAGCACCGGCGCTGAGCGCAAAGGGCTTTTCGACGAGGACATGCGCACCGGCTTCCAGCGCCGCGATCACCTGTTCCTCGTGTGCGACCGGCGGGCTCGAGACCACGACGATGTCGGGGCGGAGCGCCAGGGCATCACGCCAGTCGGCAAAGTGCCGGGTCTCGAACTGCCGGCCAAGCATGGCCGCCATCTCGGCGTTCGGGCTCGATATCGCCACGAGGTCGACGCGGTTGTCGGCCTTGAGCGCCGGCAGGTGGCTCGATTGCGACCAGGCGCCGGCGCTCAGCACTACCGCTTTGATGGTCGCACTCATTTGCCCACTCCGGCAGTAAGGGCGCCAACCACGTGACGCTGGAAGATCAGGACCAGCACGGTCGGCGGCAGCATCGACATGACAGTGGCGGCTGCAAGCGCGTTCCAGTTGAACTGCTGCACCGACTGGAAGCCGGCGAGCAGCGGCGGCACGGTCAGCTGGTTGGTGAGCACCAGGGCGTAGAAGAACTCGCTCCACGCTTCGAGGAAGATCAACACGCCCGCCGCGACGAGGCCCGGCCGGGCGATCGGCACGATGATGATCCACAGCGTCTGCAAGCGGGTAGCGCCGTCGATCTTGGCCGCCTCCTCGATCTCGCGCGGCAGCTGATCGAAGTAGTTCTTGAGGATCATGATGGCCAGCGGCAGCGTGAACACGTTGTAGCTGATCACCAGCGCCCACGGGGTGTTGAGCACCCCGATGACCCGGAAAGCCACGAAGAACGGCCCGATGATGGCGATCGCCGGCACGATGCGGGTGGCGATCACCGACAGCTCGAAGGCGCGCGCGCCGCGGAACGGATAGCGCGACAGCCCGTAGGCGGCGGCACCGGCAATGAAGAGGTTCAGCACCACCAGCACTGAACTGACGAGCAGGCTCTGACCGATCGCCGGCACGAGCCGGGTGCCCATGTCGGTGCTGCCGATGCCCTTGCCGCCGGTATTGCCGAACAGCACTGCGAAATAGTTGTCGAAGGTGATGCTGGACGGCACCAGCGGGAAGGGTTTGATGCCCAGTTGCGATGGGGTGATCAGGCTCGAGACCACCAGGTACCAGACCGGCAGCAGGATCCAGACTGCGAAGACCAGCACGCCAAGATAGATGGCGATGCTGGTGGCGGGGCTGCGGCGCCGGCCGCGCTCGAAGGCGGAGGAGGCCATCAGTGCATCTCCCTGCGATAGAACAGCCGGACGATGGTCAGCCCGCCGATCAGCGCCACGACGCCGAGGATGACGGCGAGCGCCGAACCGAGCCCGATATTGGTGTTCACGAACAGCTGCCGGTAGATCAAGACGCTCAGCACCTGCGTGGTGTCGCCCGGCCCGCCCTGCGTCATGGCGAACACCACGTCGAACTGCAGGAAGGCGTAGATCACGTTGAACACCGTGACGGTGATCAGCACCGGCCTGAGCCAGGGCAGCGTGATGTTGGAAAAGCGCTGCCACCAGTTGGCGCCGTCGAGTTGCGCCGCCTCGTTGAGTTCCTCGGGCAGCGTCTGCAACCCGGCGAGCAGCAGGATGCCGGCAAAGCTCGCCTGCCGCCATACCGCGGCGAGCACGGTGATCGGCAGCGCGGTGTTCGGGTCGGAGAGGAACGGATGATAGTCGCTGGTCAACCCCAGCATCATCAGCACGGCGTTGAGCCCGCCGACGCTGCCATCGGCAAACCATTTCCACAGGATGCCGATGACCAGCCACGGCGTTGCCCATGGAATGATCAGGAGGGCGCGCGCCAGGCCGCGGCCGATGAAGCGCTGATTGAGCAGCATCGCCATCGCCAGCCCGATCACTGTCGACAGGACCACGAAGCCGATGGCGAAGGTCAGCGTCACCTGCGCCGAGCGCCAGAACACCGGGCTGGAGAAGATGATGGTGAAGTTCTCGATGCCGACGAACGGCCCGAAGCTCGAGCCGCTCGCCGGCACGTCGTGCAGGCTGTAGACCACGGTGAGCAGGGTTGGCAGGGCCAGCAGCACGATCAGGATGATCATGGCTGGGGCCACGAGCTTCAGCCCGAATGCGCGATCGGCTTTCGGTCCGAGTAGGTCAGTTGCTCCCGCCATGGGCTCCCGTGTCCTGTTGCTTGGTATTCAGTTGAGTTCGGGCTAGCCGCAGCTTCGGCTCAAGCGTCCCCTCTCCCTTTTGGGGGAGAGGGTCAGGGTGAGGGGGCCTTGCTGCAAACACTGAGCTTGGGAAAGGCCCCCTCACCCGGCCCTTCGGGCCGACCTCTCCCCCAAAGGGAGAGGTGAGACTAGAGCGTCCGGCCGCCCTGTGCGCCCTTGGCGGCAGCGGTCAGATCTTCGACGGTCTTTGCCGGGGTGGCCTGGCCGAGCAGTAGCGCATGGACGATGTCGCCGACCTTGGCCTGGAAATCCGGGTACCAGGGCAGGGTGCGGGCCGGCACGACGTTCGACTTGCTGGCGAACGTGTCGGACAGCATCGCCAGATCGTAATAGTCGGGGAACGAGGCGATCACCTCGGGGTCGGTGAAGAACCCGGCATAGGGAGCGGCGAGGCCGGCGGCCTTGGCCCACTGGTTGAACACCTTGAACTTCCCGTCCGTGTCCTTCCAGCCGTAGTACTTCATCAGCTCCCAGGTCGCGAGGCGCTCGTCGTCGCTGTCGGACTGGCCCATCTGCAGCACTTCGCCGATCTGCAGCGTCGACGGGCCGGCGGCGGCCGACTTGACGTTGGCCGATTGCGGGCCTTCGAGCGAGCGGATCGAGGTCAGGAAGTAGTGGTGCAGCACGTAGAAGGCGGCGTTGCCCTGCGCCATCTCGTTGCTGAGCTTGCCCGGATCGTCGGTCAAGAGCGACTTGGGCGCGAGCCCTTCCTGGTACATCGTCTGCCACCACTCGAACACCCCGACGGTCTTGGGGTCGTCGGCGAACACCGGCTGGCCGGCATCGTCGAAGGCGGTGATCTGCTCGTTGAGCAGGTAGGTGTGGAGGTATTCCTCGCAGAATTCCTTCACCCAGTAGGCGACATAGGGCGAGGCGACGGTCGACTGCAGCGACTTCGAGGCGTCGTAGATTTCCTTCAGCGTCGTCGGCACCGCGAGGCCGGCATCGGCGAGGAACTTCTCGTTATAGTGCAGCATGTGCACGGCCGAGAAATACGGGGCGCTGATGATGTCGCCGGCGGCATTGACGTGGCGGCCGCGGGCGCTCTCGAACATGTCGGCGATCATCTCGTCGACGCCGGGCAGGCCGTTCAGCGTCTTGGCCCAGCCCTCGTTGACGAACTTCTGCGAGTTGTAGGCGAAGTTGTAATAGAGGTCGATCTTGTCGCCGCCGCGCAGGCGGGTCTGCAGCGCCGGGGTGTAACCGAGGTTCGGGATCACCGCGACATTGACCGCCGGGTTGCCCGCCGCGGTCCATTCGCCGACCAGCGACTTGATGGTGTCGGGCTGGAAGTCCCAGGCCAGCATATCGAGCGTACCCGAGTAAGCGGCCTTGGCAGTGCCGGTCATCAGACCCGGCAGGAGGCTGGCGGCCAGCGCCGAGGCGCCGCCGGCCTTGAGGAAGGAGCGGCGGTTCAGCGAACCGAGGCCCCGGGTGGCGTTAGTGATCGTCATAGCTTTCCCTCCTTGACGAACTGCATCGACGAGACGTCGCGAACGACGCCGTTTCCTGCAACCGGAGCTGCAGGCCTTCCCGGTCCGGCCCAACGGACCCGGCATTTTCGACATTCTCAGCCGAGCCGTTCAGCCCGGTCGATCGGTGGCGAGGCGCTTCCCCGTGTCTCGCCGCCTGTCGTCAGATCGCAACGTTATGACGGCTGCAATCATATATCAATACGACTTTTCGCATATGAAAAGTCTGACCTCAACGCAGCGTTTTCATAACGATTTCAGCGGTTTCGAGCGTCCGATCGATATCGGCATCGGTATGCGCGGCGCTGATGTGGTTGCGCTTGATCGGCATGGGCAGCATGAAGATGCCGCGCTCGCACATGCCCTGGCGGAAAGCGAGATCACGCGCCGTGTCGTTGGCGAGCAGGTCCTCGTAGCGCTCGACCTTGCCGCTCATGAAATACGGGGTGAACACCGAGCCGAAGCCGGCCGACACCATCTCGATGCCGAGCCGGCCGGCGATTTCCGCGAGGCCCGTGCGCATCCGGTCGCCCAGCCGGAAGGTGCGCTCGTAGATGCTGCCGTCCTCGAGCGCCGCGATGGTGGCGAGCGCCGCGGCCGAGCCGACCGGATGGCCGTTATAGGTACCACCGACGAACACCTTGCCGCCCGGCGCGGTGGAGAACTGCAGCATCAGTTCGCGCTTCCCCGCGATGATGGCGCAGGGGTAGCCGTTGGCGATGGCCTTGGCGAAGGTGCTGATATCGGGCTTCACCCCGAGCACCGACTGGTAGCCGCCCAGCCCATGGCGGAAGCCGGTGATCACCTCGTCGAACACCAGCACGATGCCGTGCTGGTCGCAGAGCCGTCGCAGCCCCTCGACGAAATCCTGCCGCGGCAGCACGCAGCCGATATTGTGCGGGATCGCTTCCATGAAGATGGCGGCGATCTGGCCCGGGTGATCGAGGATCGCCTGCTCGGTGGCCGCGAGGTCGTTGAACGGCACGATGATGGTGTTGTCGATGGCGTCGGCGAGCTGGCCGGCGCTGCCCGGATCTTTCTTGCCGATCTTGTCGGCAGGGCTCGCGATATTCATCAAGAGGTAGTCGTGCCAGCCGTGGAACGTGCCCTGGAACTTGATCAGCTTCTCGCGCCCGGTGACGCCGCGCGCCAGCCGCACCGCCATGTAGGTGGCTTCCGAGCCCGAGGAGAAGGCGAGCGCCAGCTCGGCCGAAGGCACGTGCTGCACCACCTTTTCGGCGAGCATGATCTCCTGCTCGGTGATGCCGACGCCGACCATGTCCGGGCCGCTCAGCGCATTGGCGACGGCGGCATTCACCGCGGGGTCGTTATGGCCTAGGACGATCGGGCCGAAGGCGGCGTGGTAGTCGAGATAGGTGTTGCCGTCGACGTCGCGGATATAGGCGCCCTCGGCCCATTCCCAGGCATAGGGCTGGCTCAGCCGCCGCGTCGCGGAGTTGACGCCGCCGGGGATGACCTTGGTGGCGCGTTCGGTGAGGCTTTTGGACTTCTCGATATGCATAGGAACTAAGACTCTTAGGAAAGGCCGAGCAGCGTCAGGCTGTCGCGGTGGATGATCTGTTCGATCTTGTCGGCGGGGACGCGCGGCAACGCCGTGCCCTCGACGATGGCGTTGACGGTGCGCAGCGCATGCAGCGTCTCGGCCGGGGTGGTGATCGGGTAGTCCGAGGCGAACAGCAGCTTGTCGAGCACGTTCCACTCGGTAGCTTTGATCATCCCCTCGTAGAAGGTGTAGGGCCGGTAGAGCAGGCCCGAGACATCGGCATAGACATTGGGGTGCTTGCGGATCACCACCGCGGTATCGACAGTCCAGGGGTGGCCCATATGGGCCATGATGATCTTGAGGTTGGGGTAGCGCATGGCGATCTCGTCGACCACCAGCGGATGGGCGTACTTGATCGGCGCCGTGCGTACCGGCGAGGTGCCGATGTGGAACAGGATCGGCAGCCCGTGCCGCTCGGCCTCACGATAGATCGCCAGCGCCCGGCTCTCCAGCGGCTCGAACACCTGGTAATTGGCGCCCATCTTGATGCCCTTGAGGCCAAGGTCGGTGCGCGAACGCTCGATCTCCTCGAGCGCTTTCGGGTCATGCGGATGCACCGACATGAAGCCGATCAGCCGGTCGGGATGCGCCAGCGCGAAGGCCGAGGTGGCATCGTTGACGCCCACTGCCACGTCGCCCGGCTCGTTGAAGCCGTTGACCCCACCGGTGATTTCGCCCGGCGCCCAGGCGACGCCGAAGACGATCGACTTGTCGGCCGGCTGCTGCGCCTCGAGGAAATCGTTCCAGCTATAGACCGAATCCACCGAGCGGTCGGGCCGCCAGGTGTGGTGCAGGCGCCGGTTCTCCGGCGGCACGGCATGGCGGAACTGCGGCGTATGCGAGTGGACGTCGATGATCATGGAGTGGTGACCTTTTGGGGAGCGCCGAGTTCTTGCGAGATGGCCCGGGCGCAGGCTTCGACGGCCTTGGCGAGGTCGCCGAGGCCATCCTGGGTGACGCGGGTGGTGGGGCCGGAAATGCTGACGGCGGCGACGACGGCGCCGGAATGGTCGCGGATCGGCGCCGCGACGCAGCGCAGCCCCTGCTCGATTTCCTCGTCGTCGATGGCATAGCCGCGCGCCCGGATCTCGACGATCTGTTCGGCGAGGCGACCGGGGTCGGTGATGGTGTGCGGGGTGTGCGGCTCGAACCGCATGCGCGCCATTAGCAGCTGGCGCACCGGCTCGTCCTGGAAGGCCAGCAGCGCCTTGCCGACGCCGCTGCAATGCAGCGGATCGAGAAAGCCGATGAAGCTCGCCATGCGCATCGAGCGCGAGGCGTCGAGCTTGTCGACGCACAGCGCGTTGTCGTCGCTGAGGATCGACAGGTGCACCGTTTCCCCGGTGCTGGCGACGAGGCTCTCGAGATGTGGACGCGCCGAACGGCGGAGGTCCAGCTCGCCCATCGCCCGTGCCCCGATCACCAGCGCCAGCATGCCCAGCCGATAGGTCTGGCTCTGCTCGTCCCGATCCAGCACGCGCCGCGCCGTCAGCGTCGCGAGAATGCGGAACACCGTGCTCTTGGGGAGGCCGGTATCGGCGACGATGCCGTCCACCGTCAGCGCGCCGTTGCTGGCCGCCACCGCCGCCAGAATGTCGACTGCCCGATCCACCGATCGAATGGCGTAGCGATCTTCCGAAGAATTCACTAGATGAACTCACAGTTTGGATAGTGAACTATCACACACTGGAATCCGGCCCGACGTCAAGCGGGCGCCTTGCTGCTGCTATCGGCTCCAGCGGCTCCCGGAGCCCGCGTCCTGGCACTATCGGGCACACATAGACAGAACAGCACGAACCGATTCGGCTTGTTTTGCATCGCGGAGAGCCCAGCCGCAGCTTATCAGTATGCTTGACAGTAACAGTCCGGGCGGAAGATATACCGAAACGGTTCGGTCAATCGCGCGATGTCAGATTGCGCGGCCGATGGTCCAGCATCCGGAGGAACGATGGATACCGCCTACCAACTCTACACCTCGCGCAAGGCGTTGCCGCTCACCGGCCAGTTCGCATTTCTGAAAGGCGTGGGTTACGACCATATCGAGCTGTGGCCGGGGGCCTATCTCGACGATCCGCACAGCTTCCGGCGCGCCATGGATGATGCGGGGCTGGATGCGCCCAGCGTTATGATCCCGGACCCGACCGAAAAGGACGATATCGACGGCTTCATCGAGCTGGCGCACCTGCTGGGAGCGAGGATGATTGTCCGGCCCGGTCTCACCCCGGAGCGCCGTCCCGCCGACCAGGATGGCTGGAAGCGCCTTGCGACCCGTCTGTCCGACGATGCCCTCAAGGCCGAACGGGCGGGGCTCGGGTTCGCCTGGCACAACCACGACTTCGAGTTCGTCGCGCTGGCCGACGGCGCCCGGCCCATAGACCTGCTGATGGCGCATTCCGATCCGCTGGTCCGGCTCGAGCTCGATTGCGGCTGGGTGTTCCAGGCCGGCGGGGATATCGAGACCGAGCTCAGGCGCTTCGCCGACCGGATCGTGGCGATCCACGCCAAGGACGCGGCGCCGCTCGGTACCACCGCCGAAGACGGCTGGACCGCTCTCGGTGATGGCGTGATCGACTGGGTCGGCCTGCTGCCGGCGATCAATGCCACCGGCGCCGGGCTCGCGATCGTCGAGCACGATGAGCCGGCTGACTGGCAATATGTCGCGAAGCGCTCCTTTGAAACGCTGTCCCGGCTGTTCGGCGCGGCGCGCTAAGCTCGCGCGGGCGGCGGCGCGCTGCTGCTGCCCGCGACGAATTTCGGGGTGAAGATCCGCTCCCGCGGCGCTATCGCCTCGTGCGGCGCGTTTACGCGGTCCATCAGGAACGCCGTGGCGGCGTGGGCGATCTCGGCGATGGGCTGCACCACCACCGTCAGTTGCGGATGAATGACGCTGGCCCACGGCACGGTGTCGATCGACGCCAGTGAGATGTCGTCCGGGCACTTGAAATTGAGGTCGTTGATCGCCTGCAGGGCGCCGAGCGCCATCAGCACATTGGCGGCAATGATCGCGGTGGGGCGGTCCGGGCGGGTCAGCAGCCGCATCGCCTGGTCATAGGCGACCTGTCCGTCATACTGGCCGTCGACGATCAGCGTTTCGTCCGGCTCCACTCCGCCGGCCGCCAGGGTTTCCCTGAACCCCTGCTTGCGACGTTCCGAGGTCCATAGTCCGGTGGTCCCGGCGATGTGGCCGATGCGGCGGTGGCCGAGGCGGAGCAGTTGCGAGGTCAGCATGGCCATGGCGAGTTCGTTGTCGATACCGACGAAATCGGTCTGCAATCCCTCGAGCTTCTGGTCGATCACCACCAGCGGCGTTTTCAGTTCGGCCAGGAATTTCACGTGTTCAGCGGTCGTCACATAGGGTGACAGGATGATCCCGCCCACTCGCTGGCTGCACAATACGTCGATGGTCGCCCGTTCACGCTCCAGATCCATGCGGGTTTCCGACAGCGTCACCAGGTGGTGGTGCTGCTGCGCCGTCTCCTCGATGCCGGCCATCAGGTCGCCGAACCATGGGTTCTGCATCGAGCCGATGACCACCCCGATCAGTTTCGATCGGCCCGCTTTCAGGCTCTGGGCCACAGGGTTGGGGGTGTAGCCGACGGCTTCGGCGGCGTCGGTAATGCGCTTGAGCGTCTCCGGCGTCACCTGCGTGCCGTCCTTCAGCGCCACCGACACGGTGGAGATGGAGACCTTCGCCATTTTCGCGACATCGCGGATAGTTGCCATGCTGCCGAACCGTTTCTGTAGGCCTGTCGAGATGCAGGATAGCTGCCGCCCCCGCCAGTCGCAACAGATAGCGTCCGATATTCAGCGTCATACGGTGTCGAGGTCCCTCGCTCCGTCTTCGACAGGTGCTTGACTCCGAAGCGATCTTGCAGAATAACCGAACCGGTTCGGTAATCGTCATTGACGATCATCGATTGAGAGGACGAACCGGGCCACGAACCGGTTCTGCGATTCAGAGAGAGCCGAACGGGCCCCGGTTTTCGGGGAACGGCGAAGCCTTGGCCGTTATCGGCCGGCTGCCGCCGGGTTTCAGATACGCAACTGCTCACAGGGAGGAACCTGAGCATGAACGACAAAGCGGTCTTCGCGCAGCCGATGAGGCGGCGAACTTTCCTCGGCGGCACGGCGGCGGCGGCCGCCGCGCTGAGCCTGGGGATCAACAAGTCCTGGGCCCAGTCCGGCGAGCGGATCAAGTTCTGGGACATGGTGTGGGGCACGGGGCAGAGCTACACCGATGCCGCCAAGGGCATCGCCGATTCCTATGTCGCGGCCGATGGGCTGCTCAATGTCGAGTACCAGTCGATCCCTTGGGCGAGCTGGTACCAGACCTTCACCGCCGCCGGCGCTGCCAACACCACGCCGGCGGTCAGCTCCGGCGCCGCCTACCTGCCGTTCTACTTCATGGAAGAAGGCAAGATGGCGCCGGCCGACGACCTGCTGGCGAGCCTCGACAAGGCGGGCAAGAACGACTTTCTGCCTGGCCTGATCGACGCGCTGCGCACCAAGGATGGCCTCGCCGCGGTGCCGTGGTCGATCGATCTGCGCGTGCTGTGGTACCGCAAGTCGATCCTCGAGCAGGCGGGCGCTGACGTGCCGACCGACTGGCAGAGCTTCATCAAGACCGGTGAGGCGCTCGCCAAGGCCGGCCATGTCGGCTTCGCCACCTCGGGCTATGGCTTCCACGGCATCGCCTCGGTGCTGCTCAACAATGCCGGCGGCCTGTTCAATGAAGCCGGCGAGCCCGACTGCGTCACCGACCGCAATATCGAGGGTCTCGATTTCCTGCATGAGCTGGTCGCCAAGCAGATCATCGATCCCTATGCCATCGGCTACGACTATTCCGCCAACGTGGTGCCCGACTGGGCCAGCGGCCATATCGCCATGGGCTTCGAGCAGGTGGGACTACCCGGCAAGATGCCGGCTGAAACCGCGGCGGACCTGGTCGTCGCCTCCCCGCTCACCAGCGTCAGCGGCAACAAGGGCGCGGCCTACTGGATCAATCCGCTGATGATGTTCAAGACCACTGCCTCGCAGCAGTCGTCCGAAGCCTTCCTCGCCCATTATCTCGACAACCTGCATCTGTTCTGGGAGCAGGGGCTGAACTCCGACCTGCCGGTGAACAAGAGCATCACCGACCTGCCGCTGTTCCAGAACGACCCGAACCTCGCCCGCTCGATCAACGAGTGGCAGCCAGTCGGCAAGACCATCGCCGCCCGCGCCAAGTACCCGTTCGGCGCCCTCAACGCGGTCGATGGCGGTTCCGCCATGATCAACATGCTGCAGAAGGTCCTGCAGGGCGAAAGCAATTCGCGGGCGCTGCTCGAGGAATTGCAGGTGGGCCTCGTCAAGGTCCTCAATCCCTGATCCCACCATCCAGCCGGCGACCGAAACCAATGACTTATCAACTCGCGGTGCATCGACGCACCCCTCGTCTCGGCCGCCGGCTGACCCTGACCGGACTGGCGCTGCCGGCGCTGCTCCTGATGGTGGTCGTGAACGCCTATCCACTGGTGTTCGCGGCCATCCAGTCGGTGCATAGCGGCAGCCTCATCACGCCCGGCCCGTTTGTCGGCCTGCGCAACTTCGCCGATGTCCTCGGTGATCCGGGCTTCTGGAAGGCTGCGGGCTTCACGCTGATCTTCACCGCCAGCGCAGTGTTCGGCAGTTGGGCCCTCGGCTTCGCGCTGGCCATCCTGCTCAAGCCGCAGTTCCCCGGCCGGGGCGCCTTCAAGGTGCTGCTGCTCTTGCCGTGGATCGTCCCGATCGTGGTGACGGCGATGAGCTGGAACTGGCTGCTCGCCGGGCGTGAGAGCCTGTTGCCGAGCCTGGCGCGCGCGCTGGGCATGGGCAACGTCATGTTCCTCGGCAACCCGACCCTCGCCATGATCACGGTGTGCGTGTTCAAGGTCTGGATCAGCTACCCCTTCATGATGATGATGTGCGCGGCGGCGCTGGAAAGCGTCGAAGCCAGCATCTACGAGGCCTCCGCCATCGATGGCGCCAGCAAGTGGCAGCAGTTCTTCCACATCGTGCTGCCGGTCACCGCCCGCTCCACCTACATCAGCTGGATCCTGATGGCGGTGTTCAGCATCAATGACTTCCCCACCATCTACCTGCTGACCCGCGGCGGCCCGCTCGAAGCGACGAGCTCGCTGATCGTCCTCGCCTACAAGACCACCTTCCTCGATTTCCTGCCGGGCAACGGCATCGCCATCGCCTTCTTCATGACTGCGGTGATGATCGCGCTTTCCGTTGTGCTGCTGCGCCAGATCCGAAAGGCGAGCCTGCAATGAGCGAGTCCGGCAGCCTCCATCGGCCGAGCGCCACCCCGCACCCCTGGGCGCGCACGACAATCGCCGCGATCATCACCCTGGTCCTGCTGTCGCCCATCCTCGTGGTGTTCTGGCTGGCGCTCCGCGCACCGGTCGCCTGGCAGCAGGCCGGCCCGACCCTGGGCACCTTCTGGTACGTGCTGACTGAAACCAAGGTACTGCACTGGCTGGGCAACAGCCTGCTGGTCAGCCTCATCTCGACGGTATGCTCCGTCCTCGTCGCCGCTCCGGCGGGCTATGTGCTGTCGCGCGGCCGGGGCGGCGCGACATCGGCCTTCTCGCTGTTCATCTTCGTGCTGCAGAGCCTGCCGGCGGTCGCCTTCGTCATTCCGCTCTTCATCATGTTCGCCCACCTGGGGTTGGCAGACACGCTGACCGGCGTCTCCATCGTCTATGTCGCCTCGTCCATCGCCGTGGGCTGCTGGATGATGACCGCCTATTTCGACACACTGCCGGTGACACTCGAGGAGGCGGCCTGGATCGACGGGGCCTCGCTGTTCGGCGGCTTCGTGCGCATCATCCTGCCCAATTCGCTGCCCGGCATCCTCTCGACGGCGCTGTTTGCGTTCCTCCACTCGTGGAACGACTACCTCGTCGCCTCCGTGTTCCTGCGCTCCGAGAGCGCCTTCACCATGCCGATCGGGCTGCAGACCTTCTTCCAGCAGAACCTCGCCGACTGGGGGCCGGTAATGGCCTGTGCGGTGATCATGCTCGCCCCGCCGGTGATCGTGTTCGCGGTTCTCAATCGCTATTTCAGCATTGGCGGTATCGGCGGCTCGCTCGCCGGACGCTGATCCCTTTGGAGTTGACTGACATGAATACGGCGCTGCTGCTTGCCGTAGTGGCTCTTATCATCCCTGCCGATCGCGACGGAGGCGCGCTGGAGTTCGGGGCTCCGGCCTATCTCGAGCGGCATTTCCGGGCCGTCCCGGAGGATGCCGCGGCGATCGCCGCCGGCCTTGCCGGCCTGCCCGAGAGCTTCGTCATACTCTCGCCGGCAGCGCAGGCGGCGAAGCTGCGCGGCCACGAAACCGCGGCCTGGTTCCAGCGGCTGGTCGAACTGGTGGCCGAGGGGGTCTATGCCGACCCGGGCAATGGCGGCAATCCGGACGCGGCGTCGTGGCGGATGCTGGGTTATCGGCACGGCTTGCCGGAGGGCCCGACCGGTCCCGCCGCGACCGAGGGCAAGCCGCCCGCTCCGGTCCCCGCCGAGCTGGATTTCGACGTGGTGATCGTCGGCGCCGGCGCTGGCGGCGGCGTCGCCGCGGCCGTGCTCGCCGAAAGCGGCAAGACGGTACTGCTGCTCGAGCGCGGTCTCGACCGCGACTATGCCGACAGCGGTCACCGCGACCATCTGCGCAACCACCGCATGTCGCTCTATGGCCACAATACCGGCCCCGAGCTCGAGGGCAATCCGCGGGTCTTCGTCGACCTCGACGGCAGCCGCAACGTGGTGCGGCCGCACGAGCCGAACTATCACAACCTGGCCTCTGCCGTCGGCAGCGGCACCCTGGTCTATGGCGCCCAGGCCTGGCGCTTTCATCGCGACGACTTTCGTATGGCGAGCCTTTACGGGGTGCCTGAGGGCTCATCGCTGGTCGATTGGCCGATCAGCTACGACGACCTCGAACCCTATTACGAACGGGCCGAGTGGCAGATCGGCGTCGCCGGCGCAGGCGCCAGCAACCGACACGAGGGCCGTCGCGCCCGCGACTACCCGATGCCGCCGCTGCCCGAGGAGCCGACGACGCGGGTGCTGCGCCTTGGCGCTGCGCAACTGGGCATCGACACGACGCGGGTGCCGCTCGCCATCAACAGCGTACCGCGCGACGGTCGCCCCGCCTGCATGGCGTGCGGCACCTGCGTCGGCTTCACCTGTCCCAGCGACGGCAAGAACGGCACCCAGAACACCACCATCAAGCGCGCGCTGACCACCGGCCGGTGCACGTTGCTGACCGGCACCATGGTGCAGCGCGTGATCTCAGACGGACGGGGCAAGGTCTCCGGCGTCGCCTTCACCGATGCTCTCGGTCAGCGCCACGTCGCGCGTGGCCGCATCGTCGTGCTCTCGGCCGGCGCCATCGAAACGCCGCGCCTGCTGCTCAACTCCGCCACCGACCGGGAGCCCCTCGGGTTGGGCAATAACCAGGATCTCGTCGGCCGGAACCTGCAGGGCCACTATTACCCCGGCGCCTATGGCCTGTTCGACGAGGTGGTGCACAGTTCGCGCGGACCGGGGGTGACCATTGCGACCACGGCCTTCAGCCATGGCAATGCGGGGGTCATCGGCGGCGGCATGCTGGCCGACGATTTCGTGCGCCCGCCGATCCTGTTCTTCAAGCAGTTCCTGCCGCCCGACCTGCCGCATTGGGGGCAGCCGGCCAAGGACTTCATGCGCGACAACTTCAATCGCGTCATGCGGATCATCGGTCCGGTGCATGAGATTCCCTCTCCCGACGCGCGGGTGCGCATCGCCCCGGAGGTCCGGGATCGCTGGGGCATGCCGGTTGCCATGCTGTCGGGCAGCGTGCATCCCGAAACCATCCGGACCGCCACCTACATGCACCAGCGGGCCACCGAGTGGATGCAGGCCGCCGGGGCGGTGCGCACCTGGGGCAGCGCCCCGACGCCCGCCCTCTCGGGCAGCCACCATCAGGCCGGCACCTGCCGGATGGGGCTCGATCCAAGCCAGTCGGTAACCGACACCCATGGCCGGGTCTGGGGGCACGACAACCTGTTTGTCTGCGATGGCTCGCTGCACCCGACCAATGGCGGTTTCAACCCGGTGCTGACCATCCTGGCCCTGGCCTTCCGCACCGCCGAGCACATCGCGTCACTCGACTGAGCCGACGTCACTCCACACCACACAACCGGGACGACACACCATGAAGACCATCAAGGGGCCGGCGATTTTCCTGGCCCAGTTCGCGGGCGACAAGGCGCCGTTCGACACGCTGGATCATATCTGCGCCTGGGCCGCCGAGCTCGGCTACAAGGGGGTGCAGATCCCGACCTGGC